>Ga0207713_1000012_pt1 | contig 501860 bp, 473 predicted proteins | sample KBSS64metaG_FD_184404 | JGI IMG/M metagenome (GOLD analysis project Ga0207713, IMG submission 184404) | Switchgrass rhizosphere microbial communities from Kellogg Biological Station, Michigan, USA - KBS S6-4 metaG (SPAdes) (version 2) | ecosystem: Host-associated > Plants > Roots > Rhizosphere...
GCTAAGAATTTTCTATTGAATCACCAAATTTTGAGGCCTATACTAAATTTGGTTCGATTAAATACGATAAATATTAAGTGTTAACGGGAGCCGGAGTGCTCCCGTTTTACCATGGAAGGCATTTCGGCAAGGGTTATCTCCCTTCCTCTGTTCTACGTCGGATATTAGCCTCACGGCCATTTACCGTGAGATTTCTCACAAACCATAAAAAGCGTCTACGCTGTTTGAAGGTTCTGATCACAGCAAGGTGATGGAGAAGCTATGAGTTCATCGTGTATAGAAGAAGTCAGCATTCCGGACGACAATTGGTCCCGGATTGTCAGTGAACTGCTCGGTCGGGCAGGAATCACTATTAACGGGTCTTCACCATCCGATCCGCAGGTCAAACATCCCGATTTTTTTAAACGCGTCTTGCAAGAGGGATCGTTAGGGCTGGGCGAAAGTTACATGGATGGCTGGTGGGAATGTGAACGCCTGGATATCTTTTTCTCAAACGTGTTACGCGCGGGCCTGGAAGATCAGCTTCCCCGCAACCTGAAGGACACGCTACGTATTGCCTCTGCCCGCTTGTTCAATCTGCAAAGTAAGAAACGGGCGTGGATCGTCGGTAAAGAGCACTACGATCTGGGGAATGATTTATTTAGCCGCATGCTCGATCCCTTCATGCAATATTCCTGTGCTTACTGGAAAGAAGCGTCAACGCTGGAAGAGGCACAGCGGGATAAACTGCGTCTGATCTGCGAAAAACTACAGCTACAACCCGGCATGCGCGTATTGGATATTGGCTGTGGCTGGGGTGGCCTCGCGTATTTCATGGCGAAACATTACGGCGTCAGCGTCGTGGGCGTCACTATTTCTGCCGAGCAGCAGAAAATGGCGCAGGAACGCAGCCATGGTCTTGATGTCGATATTCGGCTTCAGGATTATCGAGACCTGAACGAGCAGTTTGACCGTATTGTCTCTGTGGGCATGTTCGAGCATGTAGGGCCGAAGAATTACGACACCTACTTCAGCGTGGCTGACCGGAATTTAAAACCTGACGGCATCTTCTTATTACATACCATTGGTTCAAAACGCACCGACAATAGCGTTGACCCGTGGATCAATAAATACATCTTTCCGAATGGCTGTTTACCGTCAGTTCGCCAGATCGCCAACGCCAGCGAACCGCATTTCATTGTGGAAGACTGGCATAACTTTGGCGCAGACTACGACACTACGTTGATGGCATGGCACACCCGTTTTCAGGAAGCCTGGCCGGAGATTGCGGACAACTATTCCGAACGATTCAAGCGCATGTTCAGCTATTACCTGAACGCCTGCGCGGGCGCATTCCGCGCGCGTGATATTCAACTATGGCAGGTGGTCTTTAGCCGGGGTATTGAACACGGTTTGCGCGTCGCCCGCTAAAAAATACCCCCGGCTAGCCGGGGGTATTTTTATTCCTATTCTTCTTCGCCGCTCTTTATTATCGCCGCTTCTTTTGCGGCCAGCACGCGCTCAACGGTATCCACAACCGCCTGGGTTTGCGGATCGATTTCGATATTCACACGATGCCCCAGTTTTTTAGCCCCCAGCGTTGTACGCTGGAGCGTTTCAGGAATTAAATGCACACAAAAACGCGTTGGCGTCACTTCCCCAACGGTCAGGCTAATACCGTCAATGCCAATAAATCCTTTATACAGGATGTATTTCATTAATGCCGGCTCTTGCACTTTAAACCAGATTTGACGGTTATTTTCCGAGGTGACGATTTTCGCCACTTCGGCAGTGGTCATGATGTGGCCGGACATCAGATGACCGCCAATCTCATCGCTGAACTTTGCCGCCCGCTCAACGTTCAGAGTATCCCCAACCGTCAGCTCACCGAGATTGGTAATACGCAGCGTTTCTTTCATTAAATCAAAACTAATCTGGTTGCCATTAATTTCGGTCACCGTCAGGCAGCAGCCGTTATGCGCAATAGAGGCACCGGTTTCGATGCCGTCGAGCATATATTCCGGCAGTTCCACTACGTGAGTGCGGAAATTGGGTTTTTCATCAATAGACACCACTTTGGCGGTGCCCTGCACAATACCAGTAAACATGCTTACAACTCCTGTTTTTTCCGGACGGTGGTGACACCGTTTAATCCCACCACAATAACAGTTGGAAAAACAGGTTGCCAGCGGAGCGCATTTTCTGGCGATTTTTTCACTAGATAATTAGTTAAACCCCGCTACAATAGCTGGCACCCCTCTGCATTTTCTTCTTGCTGCCCGTTACGGCGGCTTTTTTAGTCTCTCAAATAACAACAAAATATAGGTGTTCACGTGCAGAAGTACATGAATGAAGCGCGTCAGTTATTGGCACTGGCTATCCCAGTGATCATCGCGCAGGTGGCCCAAACCGCAATGGGATTTGTGGATACGGTCATGGCGGGTGGCTACAGCGCCACCGATATGGCTGCCGTAGCGATAGGTACGTCAATCTGGCTTCCGGCCATTCTTTTCGGTCATGGTCTGCTGCTGGCATTAACCCCGGTTATCGCCCAGCTTAATGGTTCCGGTCGCCGCGAACGCATTGCCCATCAGGTTCGTCAGGGTTTCTGGCTGGCGGGCTTCGTCTCGGTGCTGATTATGGTGGTGCTCTGGAATGCCGGGCACATTATCCGCGCCATGCACAATATTGACCCTGAGCTGGCAGATAAGGCCGTGCGCTATCTGCGCGCGCTGCTCTGGGGAGCGCCCGGCTACCTCTTTTTCCAGGTCGCACGTAACCAGTGTGAAGGTCTGGCAAAAACCAAGCCAGGGATGGTGATGGGCTTTATTGGCCTATTGGTCAATATTCCGGTGAACTATGTCTTTATTTATGGCCATTTTGGGATGCCGGAACTTGGCGGTGTCGGCTGCGGCGTGGCAACGGCGGCCGTTTACTGGGTGATGTTCTTCAGCATGCTCACCTTTGTTAAGCGTGCCCGTTCAATGCGCGATATTCGTAACGAGCGCTCATTCGGCACGCCGGACTGGGCCATTATGTCGCGCCTGGTGCAGCTGGGGCTGCCAATCGCGCTAGCGTTGTTCTTCGAAGTGACGCTGTTTGCGGTGGTTGCCCTGCTGGTATCTCCGCTGGGCATTATCGACGTTGCCGGACACCAAATTGCGCTGAACTTCAGTTCCCTGATGTTTGTTCTGCCGATGTCGCTGGCGGCAGCGGTTACCATTCGCGTGGGCTTCAGGCTCGGGCAAGGTTCGACGCTGGATGCGCAAACGGCGGCACGTACCGGTCTGGGTGTCGGCATCTGTATGGCCGCCTGTACCGCACTCTTTACCGCCGCGCTGCGTGAACATATTGCCCTGCTCTACAACGATAACCCAGAGGTGGTCATCCTGGCATCGCACCTGATGCTGCTGGCGGCCATTTACCAAATTTCTGACTCCATCCAGGTGGTCGGCAGCGGTGTGCTTCGCGGGTATAAAGATACGCGTTCCATCTTCTTTATCACCTTCATTGCCTACTGGGTATTGGGTTTGCCTTGTGGTTACATTCTGGCGCTCACCGATCTGGTGGTTGACCGTATGGGCCCCGCTGGGTTCTGGATGGGCTTTATTATCGGCCTGACCTCTGCGGCTATCATGATGATGCTGCGTATGCGCTTCCTGCAACGTCAGCCATCAACGGTTATTTTGCAACGCGCTGCACGTTAATTATCCCGTAGCCGCCTGCCGGCGGCTACTTTCTCTTCACTTTGCGCGGTAATGAAGCAATCGCGTGAAATCAGAGAGAAAAATGCATTTTCCCTCTTGCCTCGACGAGGCAGTGCCGCTAATATTCGTCCCCGTTGTCACTGACAACGCGTTGCGTTCATAGCTCAGTTGGTTAGAGCACCACCTTGACATGGTGGGGGTCGTTGGTTCGAGTCCAATTGAACGCACCATTTTGCGTCCGTAGCTCAGTTGGTTAGAGCACCACCTTGACATGGTGGGGGTCGGTGGTTCGAGTCCACTCGGACGCACCATTTCAATTCTGAAATGGTGCAAATCCTCTCTTAGTATTCTGAATTATCCCAATTCCCTGCTTTCTTCATTTTTCTCCTGCTACGCTTTTCTCATGGAAAAAATAACTCAGGAAGACTGTCGATGAAGAAAATCGCGATTATCGGCGCTGGCCCTACCGGAATTTACACCTTTTATTCTCTGCTGAACCACAGCACCCCCCTCTCAATCTCTGTTTTTGAACAGGCAGAGGAAGCCGGCGTCGGAATGCCCTACAGCGTTGAGGATAACTCGCGCCTGATGCTGGCAAATATCGCGAGCATCGAAATCCCTCCGGTGTTCATGACGTATCTCGACTGGCTTAAAAAGCTGAGCCACACGCATCTCGCCCGTTATGGCGTTGATAAATCCGCGCTGCACGATCGCCAATTTTTGCCGCGGATCCTGCTGGGCGAATATTTTCGCGACCGTTTTAAGGCCATCGTCTCCGCAGCAAAAAACCGTGGTGACGATGTACAGGTTTATGAATCATCCCGCGTGACCGATATTATCCCCAGCCCGGATGGCGTCATGCTTTCGGTAGACGGTAAACCTTTCGATAACCGATTCGATCTCGCTATCATTGCTACCGGCCACGCCTGGCCTGACGACGACGAGGCTACCCGAACCTTCTTTCCCAGCCCCTGGTCTGGGCTGATGGAGGCTGATATTCCGGCCTGTCACGTCGGTATTATGGGCACGTCGCTCAGCGGGCTGGATGCCGCCATGGCGGTGGTCATTCAACACGGTAAATTTGTCGATAACCAGTTCAGGCTGGATGAAAAAAGCCAGGAACTGAAAATCACCTTGATGTCCCGCTCCGGCATTTTGCCTGAGGCAGATTTTTATTGCCCCATCCCGTACGAGCCGCTTGCCATATTGACCGACGCAACAGCGCAAGCCGAAATACAGAAAGGTTCAGACGGGTTGCTCGACCGCATTTTTGCGCTGATGGCGAAAGAGCTTGAACACGCCGACCCGCAGTGGAGTAATGCGATAGGCCTGCGCAGTTTACGTGCCGACACCCTCTTCGACGCCTGGTTTGAAGATCGGAAAAAAAACGATCCCTTCTCCTGGGCAGAAGAGAATTTAGAGGAGGTAGAGCGAAACAAGCGCGAAAAACGGACCGTTGCCTGGCGCTATACCGTCCTTCGCCTGCATGAAGTGGTACAAGAGATCGTTCCCCATCTTGACGAACGCGACAAAGCGCGCTTCAGTCAGGGGTTGGCGCGCGTCTTTATCGACAATTATGCCGCTATACCGCCGCAGTCTATCCGCAGACTTCTGGCGCTGCGCAACGCGGGGATTTTAAGCATTCTGGCGCTCGGTAACGAATACGAACTGAACATCGGTAGCCGCCAAACCGTCATTACCGCCCAGAACAACACGCACCGATTCGACGTGTTTATTGATGCCCGTGGTCAAAAGCCGCTTAAAACGAAAGATCTGCCCTTCCCTACGCTGCGGAAATGCCTGCAGACAACGGGCGACGCGCTACCTGAGCTTAGCCATGACTACACGCTACAAGCGCCAGAAATACTGCGCGGGCGAATTGCACTCGGTGCAATACCCTGGCTCATGCACGATCGCCCCTTTGTTCAGGGACTGGCGGAGTGTGCGGAAATTGGGGAGGCGATGGCAATGGCGGCGGATGCACCGGCGAAAAGGATACGCAGAAAACTGCTGTTTGTGGAGAGCTGACAGGGCTTCCATGCCCTGGTATTACTCTTATTCGAAGAAGACTTCCGGATTTTCAGACAGCGACACGAAGGTTTTGCTGTTTTTATCCAGCGCACGAATGTCGCCGCTTTCAATGTCGTAAACCCAACCATGCAGGCGGATTGCGTTGTTACGCAGACCCACGGCAACCGACGGATGCGTTTTGATGTTGCTGAGCTGCGCAAACACGTTTTCTTGCACCATCGCATTCACTTTGTCGATCGGCTTGTCCCAGGTTTTATTCTCAACCACGGCCTTAGCCGCATCGGAATAGCGTAGCCAGTGAGACACCGCCGGCATTGGCTCAAGGTCAGCGTTGTCGGCAATGGCTTTCATCGCGCCGCAGTTGGAGTGGCCACAAATCACGATGTCCGTGACGCCCAACGCCACAACGGCGTATTCGATCGTCGCAGAAACGCCGCCAGGCTCTGGCCCGAACGGTGGCACAATGTTACCAGCATTACGAATGACAAAAAGCTGTCCTGGCTCTTGCTGGGTGACCAGCTCTGGCACCAGACGGCTGTCTGAACAGGAGATGAACAGCGCTTTGGGATTCTGGCTGGACGCTAGGCTGCGAAAGAGCTCTTTACGTTGCGGGAAAATCTCTTTTTGAAAGCTGAGAAAACCTTCAATGATATGTTGCATAGCGATTTCTCTTTTATCTGTTTTAGTTTAGGCATGATCGAGATCACACTCGTAAAGTTTACCCATCGTGCTTTACTTCAGACAAGCAATATATTTCTGGCCCGACCGCTGCACAATCTCACTTGCCTTCGCCAGGATGTTTTGCCCTTCGAATGCCCCGTAGAGCCGCGCATAGTTTTTCCCCTGCAAATACCCCGTGACCTGTTCAATAGCGCTGACAGGTAACGGAAGCATATTAGGATAGCTCCACATAAACGAGACGGCATTTTTACCGGGTGTTACCTGCAAAATATCGCCCACCAGCAGTACGCCCTCACTTTCTTGCCAGTGTAGCACCGTACCACCGGCAAAATGACCGCCAAGCCGAAGCAACGTCACCGACGGAACGAGCTCTAGCGCGTCACCTTCCCAGAAATGCAGGGCTGGGCTGTCGCGCATCACCCACGCCCGATCGCCGGCATGTAAATACACCGGCGCATCGAAGGCCTCTGCCCAATCCTGCATGGTGCTGTAGTAATGAGGATGTGAAATCGCAATGGCGTGAATACCGCCGAGGGCGGCAATCACCGTTTTGGTTGCCGGGTCGAGATTGGGTATGCAATCCCACAAAATATTGCCGTGCGGAGTACGCAAAAGAAGTGCCCGCTGGTTAATGGCAAAGGCGGGAACCGTTTTGATGCTAAGTAACTGCGGCTCAAGCTGTTGCCATTTATTACTATGCGCGGCGGTCAGAGAGTCAAAATCAATCCACGACTGGCCGGTAATGGGAACATACTGGCGTTCGTCCTCGCATATCGGGCAGCGTTCTGGCTGCAAGTCATAAGAGGTACCGCAGGTTTTACAGAGTGTAATCATGAGGTTTCCCGCACAAGAAAACACTGAGTATGGCAGGGATTATCCTTATGTGCTCCGGGGTACATTGCTGGCGTTTTTTGCCCTATACTCTGCCAGTATCAAAAACCGAATAACGCAGGTGCCACATGGAAATTGATCTCGATAACTTAGTCTTTAACGGACTGGACGAAGCTGAAGAGCGTAACGCGGAACGTCTGGACGATGCAGACAAAAAAGCCCAGGCGATTGTCGCCGATGACGACTGCGGCGATGCCTGCAAGATCTGATACCAAAGCACCGGACGCCCCGGTGCTTTTTTATTGGCGTTACTTTTTCAGTCCGTCAATAGCGGCCTGAGCGCAAGCCTCATCAAGCTGGCCGCCCGGCGCGCCGCCGATGCCAATCGCCCCGATCACCTCATCGCCCTCTTTCACCGGCAGGCCACCCGCCAGCAGCAGGAAGCCGGGCACATCACGCATGTTCTGCGCACCGGCGTTGCTCTGCGCCGCTTCCATCACTTTGCCAGAGGCATTTTTGGTGCTAAGCGCGGTATAGGCCTTCATTTCACTGGCTTTTACCGTATGGGGGCCGGCGTTATCCGTACGCTGTACCGCTTTCACCACGCCAGCGCGGTCAACAACGGTCACCGTCACCTGATAATTCTTCGCCATACATGCCTGAATAGCGGATGTCGCCAGCGCGTTGGCCTGGGTCAGGGAAAGATTTTTTTGATTCAGCGTGTCTGCCCGTGCAGCCAGGCTGATGCTGCCCGCGACCAGTGCCGCAACCATCATTACTTTTTTCATCACAGATCCTCGAAGAGTGGGAAACGCCTCGAGGTTACCGTCAGGGGGGCAAGAACGTAATTCGGTTGATTACGCACCTTTCCTGGTATTTATACGGATTGCAATTTGTCGTATTCGCGGCTGGCCTGAACCAGGCTGGTAACGCCAAGCTTGGTCAACGCGGCGGCGCGATGCGCCTCTACCGTGCGGGGCGACAGGTTGAACCGTGCCGCCGCTTCCTTGTTGCTGCGCCCTTCCATCAGCACGATCAGCACTTCATGCTCTCGCGCGGTCAATTGCTCAAAACGCGCTTTTATTTGCGAGATATCCTGCCAGGCCGCAAACCGTCGCTGGCTTTCCTCAAAGGCTAACCCTACCGTTTCGATGAGCTTATCGGCATCCAGCGGCTTGGTGAAAAACTCAAACACGCCGTTGCGAAATGCCCTACGACACGCGTCAACGGTGCCATGTCCGGTCATTATAATAACCGGCAGCAGCGCCCACGGCCAGGCGCCTTCTTCCAGCCAGGTCAGCCCGCCTTTGCCTGGCATGCGCATATCCAGCAGCAGGCAGCCAACGAGTGCCGTTTCATTCGCGTGAACCGCGGTAAACGCATCGATGCTCTCGTACGTCTTTACCGTCCAGCCCATTCCCGAGAGTAAAAATGCCATTGCGTCTCTGATCGATTCGTCGTCATCAATCAGCCAGACCACGTTATCCATGCGTTGTCTCCTGTCCGTTTGCCAGTTGAAGAACGATTTTTGCACCGCCCGGCTGGGCGTTTTCCAGCGTAATTGACCCGTTCATACGCGTCATGAGCGACTCAATTAGCGTCATCCCCAGACCAATACCCTCTTTACGCCCGCTGTAAAACGGCATAAAGGCATGCTGTAGCGCTTCCGGGCTAAAGCCGGGGCCACCGTCCGTCACGGTAATAACGATGCCCGTTTCACGTTTCTGGCTCTCAATTCGCACCCACCCCTGCGCTCGTCCCCGCTGGGCCTGAATCGCATTGCTCAGCAGATTATGCAAAACCTGCTCAAGCCATAGCTTGTCTGCCAGTACCGTGGTTGCGTCGGGCGCAAAGGCCTGGGAAACCGCGATATGCTCGGCCTTACGCTCATGCTCCAGCAAGTTCACTACCTGCTGCCAGCACTGCACCAGATCGGTTTCGCGCAGGGTCACTTTCTCCTGTACCACGTGCTCACGAAACCGCGTGAGTAAGGCGCTGATCCGCTGCGTTTGCGTTAGCGCGGCCTCCAGCGCCTGCGCCACGGCCTGCGGGTTATCTCGCTGCTGTTGGCGCTGCGCGCCCTGGATCCAGGTCTGCACGGCGGTGAGCGGCTGGTTGATCTCATGCACGATGCCAGCGGTGATCTCCCCCAGGGTATTGAGTCGGGCATGTTGATAATACAGTGCGCGCTGCTCGGCATCCTGCCGCGCCTTACGCTGCCAGAGCGCAAGGCTTCCCACGGCGAAAATGGTCCCCCATCCCACGAAGAGCAACGGGTAAAGATACCAGGAGACACTCATCCAGTTTGGCTCGGCATCCGCCTTGAGCGTAAAAGGTTGGGTATGTTGCGGGAAGGTGCGCTGCCAGTGCCAGAATGCAGTAGAAGAAGCCTGTTCGTCAGGCGTCGTCGTTAAACGCACCTCGAGATGGGAAAAGTTGTGATGCGCATTGAGCAGCGGCGCAAGGTCAATCAGCACCCGGATTTGGCGCCAGGGGTTAAACAGCCAATACTGGCAGTCGCGAAAAGGTTCAACCCGTCCGGCATCGAGCGCGCGGCCACGGGTTTTTTCCAGAGCCAGAATATGCGGAAATTTTTTACGCAGCGCGGCGATATCTTCGTCACCGTTCAGCAGCGGCAATACCGATTCGTTCTGCGTCAGCACCGCGCTGATATCAGAAAACAGCGCCGAGAACTCGCGGTCGCGCTCCCAGAACTGTCGTCGGACCTGCTCGGCATAAAGCAGCACGCCGCTTACGATGCAGACGACAGCCCAGACAATAATGGCGCGCGTGAAAAGTGTGTTCTTCATTCCGTTAACTGACCCGTCTTAACATCCTGTCGACATTAACAGTTAACCGTAATCAGAACAAAATTTCGCACAGCTCGTTCCAGTACATTTCGCGCGTGCGGCGCAGCTCAGCGTGACGTCTTATCATGGAACCACTCCGGATCGATGTTGGCCACATCCACGCCATACAGGCTGGCGACGGGCAGAATCGACTCAAGAACACGTTGCGCGCTGTTCTCCGCATTGTCCGAGCGGGCTGCAAAAAACCGCCGTAACGTGCTTATCCACTTTTTCATCGTCTTTACCCTCTTCGCTTCACCTGCCCTTAGTTAAACCACCAAAATTCACCCAGGGGAAATACCAATATCAGCTGTTGATGTGCAGGATCCGCAAATAGAACCTGCTTAGTCATAAGGCAATAACATATTGTTCACTAATGCTTTTTTACTCATAGCAAAGAAGGATTTCGTATTTGGCGATAGCGTTCGCTTATGGGAGCGTGTGAGGACAAAACAAAAAAACGGGAAGGCGAATAATTATGGCAGCAAATAAAAAGACATATCAGCAGTGGGCAGTTGCGCTGGGGTTACTGGCAACAGGTGGCCTGTTTTCGACTCAGGCCCTGGCCGATCGGCTGGCGGATATTAAGGCCGCTGGCGTGGTAAAAGTCGCAACCTTTGATGCGAACCCACCGTTCGGCTCTATTGATGCCAAAACCCATGAGATCGTGGGCTATGACGTTGATTTTGCCAACGCGCTGGCTAAAGCGCTGGGCGTGAAGCTGGAGCTGGTTGCCACCAACCCGGCCAACCGCATTCCACTGCTTCAGTCCGGCAAAGCGGACCTGATTGTTGCGGATATCACCATCACGCCAGAACGCGCACAGGTTATTGATTTCTCCACACCTTATTTTGTCACCGGGCAGCAATTTCTGGTCCCGGCAAAATCCCCTGACAAACTGGACGATTACAGCCAGGCGCGAATTGGGGCCGTAAAAGGTACAACCGGTGAACAGGCGCTGCACCAGCGTTTCCCGCAGTCACGCGTGCTCTCCTATGACGATATTCCACTGGCGCTGACGGCGCTGCGCAACGGCAACGTACAGGCGATCACCCAGGACAGCACCATTCTCGCGGGCCTGCTGGCACAAGCGCCGGATAAGGCGAACTTCAAAATCCTCCCCGATCTGTTGAGCAAAGAGGACATTGGCGTTGGCGTAAAAAAAGGCGAAACGGCGCTGTTGAAGGTCGTGAATGATGAGTTGGTCAACCTTGAGAAGAACGGTCAGGCGGCCAAAATTTACGACGTCTGGTTCGGCCCGCAAACCGCCTCTCCTCAGCCACGCGCCTTTAAAATAGAAGCCCAGTAATATGCTCTCAGGTTTATTTTCACACTCCGCGGCCGGTGCCGCGGATTTTTCACATCTGGAACACGCCAGCGTCGAGTTCCGTGGCGTCACCAAACAGTACGGCGAACATCAGGTATTAAAAGGGATTGATCTTCGAATTTCACCGGGTGAAGTGGTGGCCATTCTCGGCCCTTCGGGTTCCGGTAAATCAACCTTAATCCGTCTGATTAACCAGCTTGAATCATTGAGCGGCGGTGAGATCCTTGTCGACAACAAACCCACCGGACGGTTAACCGGCGCTGCGCTGCGTCAGCTGCGAAGCCGCGTGGGATTTGTGTTCCAGCAGTTCAATCTCTATGCCCATCTGACTGCCAGCCAGAACATCACGCTGGCGCTGGAGCTTGTTCACGGATGGAAACCGCAGGTCGCGCAGGCGCGGGCTTTGGCGTTGCTTGAAAAAGTGGGGATGCCGGATAAAGCGCACCACCTTCCTGCTGAACTGTCCGGCGGCCAGCAGCAGCGCGTGGCGATTGCCCGCGCGCTGGCCTCTTCGCCGCAAATCATTCTGTTCGATGAACCCACTTCCGCGCTGGATCCAGAAATGATTGGCGAAGTGTTGTTTGTGATGAAAGCACTGGCCCACAGCGGGATCACCATGGTTGTGGTAACGCACGAGATGCAGTTTGCTCGAGAAATTGCCGATCGGGTTGTCTTTATCGACGGAGGCAAGATCCTCGAAACCGCCCCGCCAGAGCAATTTTTCAGGCAGCCATCTCATCCTCGCGCCCAACGTTTCCTGCAAAAAGTGCTTAATCCTCTCCATCAGGAGCATCTGTAATGCCCGCACTCGACTGGCAGGGCGTGTTGACCGGACAACCCCTGCAGTGGATTTTATCCGGTTTTCTGACCACCCTGTGGGTCACGCTGGCGGGCGGGATTCTGGCAAGCGTGCTGGCGCTGCTTTTTCTGATCATGCGCCTCTGTGGTGGCCGTACGGGCAACCTAATCGTCAATAGCTGGGTGTCGCTGTTTCGTAATACCCCGCTGCTGGTGCAACTGTTGTTCTGGTATTTTGCTGCCTGGAACGGGCTGCCGCTCTCATTTCGCGATGCGGTTAACGCGGACCACGCGTGGTCGATACTGCCCGGCAACGTCTGGTGGTTCACACCCGAGTTTTTGTGTTCCGCCTGGGGATTGGGTGTATTCACCTCGGCCTTTTTAATTGAAGAGATCGCATCCGGGCTACGTTCGGTGGCAGCAGGAGAGCGGGAAGCCGCGCTCACCCAGGGATTCTCCTCCTGGCAATTGCTCCGTTACATCCTTCTGCCGCAGGCGCTTATTAACGCCTGGCAGCCCATCGTCGGGCAATATCTCAATCTGATGAAGCTCTCCTCGCTCGCCAGCGGCATTGGCTTTGCCGAATTGACCTATCAGGTGCGGCAAATTGAGAGCTACAACGCCCACGCGCTGGAGGCATTTACCGTAGGCACTGCCTTGTACCTGCTTACCGGTGTGACGATGGGTCTGATGCTGGTGCGCATTGGCCCCTCATTGACTCGCAAACGCTCGATAAAGGTCTCCACGGGGAGTGAAAAACATGATTGCCGGACTTAGCGTCATTGCCGATAACCTGGATTATCTGCTGTGGGGGCGCATGGCAAGCGGTGAGCCCGGGGGTGTATTGCTTTCATTACTGATGGCCGTAGGTGCCGCGCTTCTTGCTCTGCCTGGCGGCATTGCCCTGGCGAGCCTGGCGTGGCGCTATACGGGGCGCGTGCGCAAGACGCTGTTTCTTTGGGCGGAGGTGATACGCGGTATTCCGTTGATCTTCGTGATTTTCTGGATGTGGTATTTGCTACCCCTCATCACGGGCGGCGATTTGCCGGGTGCACTTACCGTGACGCTGGCGCTGGCCTGGTTTACGGCGGCGACAGTGATGCATACGGTGTTAGCGGGGCTTAACGCGTTGCCTCGCGGACAGCACGAGGCGGCATTAGCCCAAGGGTTTAGCACACGACAAACTCTGTGGCGGGTGCTATTGCCGCAGGTAATGCGCAATATTTTGCCGTCGATGGTGGGTATTTTTATCAGCCTGCTGAAGGACACATCGCTGGCGTTTATTGTGAACGTACCGGAACTGACGACGGTGGCGGGACAAGTTAACAACCGGGTACAAATATACCCGGCAGCCATTTTTATTTTTACCGGCGTTGTCTACTACCTGCTTTGCTGTTCACTGGAGCAACTGGCAAAACGCTGGCGCACTAGCCGGCCAGCGCTTTAACCACCGTTTCCATTGCCTGCGTCGTTAATTCGCTGCGTTTAACGCGCTGGTTCGCCAGCGCAGTACGCACCACACCCGCAATCACTATATGCTTCGGCTCCTGCCCTAAATCACGCATTTCGAGAACGACCTTGCCTACCACCCGGCACATCTCCTGGTACAGCGCTTCGTCTTTGGTCACATTGCCCATTGTCATCACTCCATTGCCGCAAAAACTCAGCTTAAATGATTCCCCGGCGGGATACAAAAAAGAAGCCCGGCGAGAAACTCACCGGGCTTACTCTGTGAAATCAACTAATTAATTGTTTACCGGGATCACTGCGCCTTTGTATTTGGTGCGGATCCAGTCCTGAATCTCTTTGGAGTGCAGCACGTCCACCAGCGCTACGATATCTTTTTTCTTCTCGTCACCCCGGTGAACGGTAATGATGTTGGCGTATGGGTTATTTTCACCGCTTTCAACGGCAATCGGATCGTGAACCGGATCCAGACCCGCATCAATGGCGTAGTTGGCGTTGATCACCACCGCAGCCCCTTCGTCATTGTTGTACATCTGCGGCAGCAGAGACGCTTCAACGTTCGGCGTAAACTGCAGCTTTTTCGGGTTCTCAACGATATCGCTAATGCGCGCCGTCACTTTGTCGATGCCGGGCTTGAGCTTGATCACCCCTTCTTTTTCGAAGATAGAAAGTATACGCCCCTCTTCAGACACGGCATCACGCATGATAATTTTGCCGCCTTCCGGCAGATCTTTCAGCGACTTGTATTTCTTGGAGTAGATCCCGATAGGCTCGATGTGGATAGCCCCGGCGCTGACAAAATCATAGTCCTTATCGCCGGCGTGATCTTTCAGCACGCTGTTCAGGTAAGGGATATGCTGGAAATAGTTGGCGTCGATATCACGCCCCGCCAGCGCGGTATTCGGCAGAATGTAGTCCTGGAAAGGTTTGATCTCCAGATCGATACCCTGCTTTGCCAGAATCGGCTTCGCCTGCTCCAGAATCTCGGCATGCGGCGTGTTGGACGCGCCCACCGTCAGGGTATCAGCCCAGGAGGCAAAGCTGAGGGCGCTCAGGGTGGCTGCGGCGATCAGTGTCAGTGTTTTTTTCATGATGATGGTTCCTGTGTGTATTTATTAGCGTTTATCTAACAGTGAAGTAATGACATCGCCGCAGAACTGGATAATGAAAACGATGATTAAAATGGTCACCGTTGCCACCAGCGTGACGTCACCATGGTTGCGCTGGAATCCTTCCAGATAAGCCAGATTTCCCAATCCACCGGCGCCAATCACCCCCGCCATTGCGCTGTAACTCACCAGCGCAATCAGCGTCACCGTAATACCTGAAACCAGTGCAGGTGATGATTCCGGCAGTAAAACCCGAAACACTAACGTGCTCAGCCGTGCGCCCATCGAGCGCGTGGCTTCAATAACCCCTTTGTCCACCTCACGCAGGGCAATCTCCACCAGACGGGCGTAGAACGGTGCCGCCCCCACAATCAGGGCAGGCAGCGCCGCGTTGGCGCCAAGAATGGTGCCGACGATGGTCTTGGTGAACGGGATCAGCAAAACAATCAGGATGATGAACGGAATCGAGCGGAACACGTTCACCACAATCGAAATCACGCTGTAGACCGTCCGGTTCTGGAACAACCCGCCGCGGGCGGTTAAAAACAGCGCCAGGCCAAGCACAATGCCGAGGACAAAGGTCGCCACGCCAGAGAGCGCGGTCATGTACAGCGTCTCCTGGGTTGCCGCCCACAGTTGCGCCCACTTCAGATGGGGAAAGAGATTCTCAGCCATGTTTAATCACCTCGCCTTCAATATCGCTGTGCTGCAGATCGGCGAGGATATTGTTCAGTTGTTCATCGGATGCCACCACGTGCACCCAGAGTTGCCCGAAAACACCGTGGGCGGTTTGCGTCATTTTTCCGTGCAGAATGTTGAACGGCAGGCCGTAGCGTAACGTCAGCTCACCGACCACTGGCTTGTGCGTGCTGTGCCCGGTGAACGTCAGTCGGATCACCGACCCTTCCATTTCGCTTGCCAGCTCGGTATTAAATGTCTCTTCTTCCGCATATTGGCTTACCTGGCGCACAAACTGTTGGGTGATCGGCTGCTGCGGATGGGTGAAGACGCTCAGCACGTCCCCTTCTTCCACCACTTTGCCGTTTTCCATTACCGCCACACGGTCACAGATTTTGCGCACCACGTGCATTTCGTGGGTGATCAACACGATGGTCAGTTTGAATCGGCGGTTAATATCCAGCAGCAGATCGAGGATCTGATCGGTGGTCTGCGGGTCGAGCGCAGAGGTTGCCTCGTCGCACAGCAGTACGTCAGGGTTGTTTGCCAGCGCACGCGCAATGCCCACGCGCTGCTTTTGCCCGCCGCTCAGCTGTGACGGATAGGCATTCTCGCGGCCTTTCAGCCCCACCAGCTCCACCAGTTCGGCCACACGCGCTTTGATCGTGGCTTTCGGCACGCCCGCAATTTGCATTGAGAAGGCGATGTTTTCGTTCACCGTGCGCGACCACAGCAAGTTGAAGTGCTGGAAAACCATGCTGATTTTCAGGCGAGCCTGACGCAGCACCTCACCTTTGGCGGCCGAGATGTCCTGCCCGTTGATGATAACGCTGCCTGCAGTTGGTTTTTCCAGGCCATTCAGCAGACGGATCAGGGTGCTTTTCCCTGCGCCGCTGTAACCAATGATGCCGTAAATCTGTCCCTGTTCTATCGTCAAATTGACGTTATCAACGGCAGTAAGTGCCACCTTTCCGTTGTCAAAAATCTTCGAAATATTGCTGAGTACGATCATTCTTATTCACGATCCGTTACGCATATAGCGGTTTAGCAGTATGGATGTCCAAATGAGTGTAAACAGGCGCTATGTGCTTTTAAATGACTAAAAAGGAATTTGTTATATCCAAAAGAAATAAAAGGCGGATTAACTGGGTGGGAAGCTAATAGCTTAATTTCAGCAATGATTATCTGCCAGACGCATATATCACGGTCCAAAGGGATGTGATTTGTTCATTTTTACAGCATTTTATGCCGGTATAGCCATCCTCACTTCCAGACCACTTTACGTCTTGCTACCCAGATTGCTGAAATAGTCATTAATATTACTTTCTGTTCTAAAAGGCAGTTAAAGGTTCTTTATCCGTAAATTTTTACCGCACTATCATCCCGTCATGACCTTCCTACAGGAAAAACCATGGCGATTTATCACTCCGTTACTGAACTGATTGGCCATACCCCGCTTATTCAGCTGCATAAGCTCAATACCGGTCCCTGCGCCCTGTTTCTGAAGCTGGAAAACCAGAACCCGGGCGGCTCTATCAAAGATCGTGTTGCGTTGTCGATGATTAACGAAGCCGAGCGCAGCGGCCTGTTACAGCCCGGAGGGACGATTATTGAGGCCACCGCAGGCAACACCGGGCTTGGCCTTGCGTTAATTGCCGCGCAAAAAGGCTACTCGCTGATCCTCGTCGTCCCTGACAAAATGAGCCGCGAAAAGATTTTCCACCTGCGGGCGCTAGGCGCGCAGGTGGTGCTCACGCGTTCTGACGTCAATAAGGGCCATCCGGCCTATTACCAGGATTACGCGCAGCGCCTGGCCAATGAGCTTCCCGGCGCGTTTTATATCGATCAGTTCAATAACGACGCTAACCCGCTGGCTCACCGCACGACCACGGCACCGGAACTGTATGAGCAACTCAGTGGCGATATCGACGCCATTGTGGTTGGCGTGGGCTCCGGCGGCACGCTGGGCGGTCTTCAGGCGTGGTTTGCTGAGCATTCCCCCCATACTGAATTTGTGCTCGCCGATCCTGCAGGCTCCGTTCTGGCCGATCAGGTCGAAACCGGGCGTTACCAAGATGCAGGCTCGTGGCTGGTCGAGGGAATTGGCGAAGACTTTATTCCCCCGCTGGCGCATATCGAAGGCGTTAATCGTGCCTGGCGCATTACTGACCGCGAAGCCTTCACCACCGCACGCGATCTGCTGAAAACAGAAGGTATTCTGGCGGGCTCTTCCAGCGGCACCCTGCTGGCGGCGGCACTGAAGTATTGCCAGGCGCAGACAACCCCCAAACGCGTGGTGACATTCGCCTGTGACAGCGGAAATAAGTACTTGTCAAAGATGTTCAACGACGACTGGATGCGCCAGCAAGGACTTCTAACCCGCCCGCAGGCAGGCGATCTCTCTGACTACATCGCCCTGCGCCATGATGAAGGCGCCACGGTGACCGCCGCGCCGGACGACACACTCTCCACCGTACTGGCACGCATGCGCCTGTACGACATCTCACAACTCCCGGTTCTGGATGAGGGCAAGGTTGTCGGCATCATTGATGAGTGGGATCTGCTGCGCCACATCGGCGGTGACGGTGACCGTTTCGCACTTCCCGTCACTGAAGCCATGACGCGTCAGGTGGAGTTTCTGGATAAACGCGCCCCGGAAAACGCGCTGAACGCAATTTTCGACCGCGGCCTCGTGGCGGTAATTAACGATAACGATCGCTTTCTGGGTCTGATTACGCGCAGCGACGTCCTCACCGCCTGGCGCAACCGCCTGCAACAATAAAGGAAGAGACAATGAAAAATTTAGCCACCCTCAGCGTTCACAGCGGTGAGTTTAACGACCAACACGGCGCGGTGATGCCCCCCATTTACGCCACATCGACGTTTGCGCAACCGTCACCGGGTGAACATACCGGCTACGAATATTCCCGCAGCGGGAATCCCACGCGTCACGCCCTTGAAACCGCCATTGCCGCGCTGGAAAGCGGCACCCGCGGTTACGCCTTCTCCTCCGGTCTGGCGGCTATCGCCACGGTGCTGGAATTGCTGGATAAAGACAGCCACATCGTTGCCATTGATGATGTCTACGGCGGGACGTACCGCCTGTTTGAAAATGTGCGCAAGCGTAGCGCCGGGTTGCAGGTCAGTTGGGTTAAGCCGGGCGACGCGGCGGCACTGGAAGCCGCTATCCGGCCCCACACGCGCATGGTGTGGGTCGAAACGCCGACGAATCCCCTGCTGAAGCTGGCCGATCTGGTTGCTATTGCAGATATCGCCCGTCGCCATCACCTCATCAGCGTCGCCGACAATACGTTTGCTTCGCCGGCGATCCACCGCCCGCTGGAGTCGGGGTTTGATATTGTCGTTCACTCCGCAACCAAATATCTGAACGGCCATTCCGATGTGGTTGCCGGGGTGGCGGTTGTGGGCGATAACCCGGAACTGGCCGATAAGCTGGGTTACCTGCAAAATGCGGTGGGCGGCGTGCTCGATCCGTTCAGCAGTTTCCTCACGCTGCGAGGAATACGCACCCTTTCACTGCGCGTAGAGAAGCACAGTGCCAATGCCCTGGCAATTGCGCAATGGCTGGAGCAGCACCCGCAGGTGGAAAACGTGTGGTTCCCGTGGCTTGAGTCCCACCCTCAGTATCAGCTCGCACGCCGCCAGATGGCCCTGCCCGGCGGCATGATTTCGGTGGTGGTAAAAGGTGATGCGCAACGGGCGACGACGATCATCCGCAAGCTGCGTCTGTTTACCCTGGCGGAAAGCCTGGGCGGCGTTGAAAGCCTTGTCAGCCAGCCTTACAGCATGACCCATGCCTCCATTCCACCGGAGCAACGACGGGCGAACGGCATTGTGCCGCAGCTGATCCGTCTTTCTGTGGGTATTGAAGATGTGCAGGATTTGATTGCCGACCTGGATCAGGCGCTAAAAATATAACCAAAATGCGGCAGGTGACGAGCCTGCCGTCATAAGATGTCATTATGCCTTAACGCCTTGATAACAATCTTATGTGAAACTGCACAGATTATTTTTGAAACGCTGTTTTCATTTTCCTTTTATCTGAAAATCAGCGTATAATGCGCGCCTAATCCCTGGTGAATGGTTTCAGCGCTTGGAATACAAAAAACAACGTACAACTTTTCCTCTCCTTCGTTGGGCTGACACTCAGGCACACTTTCTTCTGCACGCTCATTTGATGTCACCTATCCTTAGTGCGTGTCTTATACTCTTTCGCAACACAAGTTTGACTCCACGGCGCTACGCGCACGGAGTGCGTTTTCCATATCCTTCCCAACTTAAAGACTAAGACTGTCATGAAAAAGACGAAAATTGTTTGTACCATCGGCCCGAAAACCGAATCTGAAGAGATGCTGAGCAAAATGCTGGATGCCGGCATGAACGTTATGCGTCTGAACTTCTCTCACGGTGACTATGCTGAACACGGTCAGCGTATCCAGAACCTGCGCAACGTGCTAAGCAAAACCGGTAAAAAAGCGGCCATCCTGCTCGATACCAAAGGTCCTGAAATCCGTACCATCAAACTGGAAGGCGGCAACGACGTTTCCCTGAAAGCGGGCCAGACCTTTACCTTCACCACTGACAAGTCTGTTGTCGGCAACAACGAAATCGTTGCTGTGACCTACGAAGGCTTCACCAGCGATCTGTCCGTCGGCAACACCGTTCTGGTGGATGATGGCCTGATCGGTATGGAAGTTACCGCTATCGAAGGCAAAAACGTTGTTTGTAAAGTACTGAACAACGGCGACCTGGGCGAAAACAAAGGCGTTAACCTGCCAGGCGTTTCTATCGCCCTGCCTGCACTGGCTGAGAAAGACAAACAAGACCTGATCTTCGGTTGTGAGCAAGGCGTTGACTTCGTTGCAGCCTCCTTCATCCGTAAACGTTCCGACGTGGTTGAAATTCGCGAGCACCTGAAAGCCCACGGCGGCGACAAAATTCAGATCATCTCCAAAATCGAAAACCAGGAAGGCCTGAATAACTTCGACGAAATCCTTGAAGCCTCTGACGGCATCATGGTTGCGCGTGGTGACCTGGGCGTTGAAATCCCGGTTGAAGAAGTGATCTTCGCGCAGAAGATGATGATCGAGAAATGTGTTCGCGCGCGTAAAGTGGTTATCACCGCGACGCAGATGCTGGACTCCATGATCAAAAACCCACGTCCAACCCGCGCAGAAGCAGGCGACGTGGCTAACGCCATCCTCGACGGTACCGATGCTGTGATGCTGTCTGGCGAATCCGCTAAAGGCAAATATCCGCTGGAAGCGGTTTCAATCATGGCGACCATCTGTGAACGTACAGACCGCGTGATGACCAGCCGTCTGGACTACAACAACGACAGCCGTAAACTGCGCATCACCGAAGCGGTGTGCCGCGGTGCGGTAGAAACCGCAGAGAAACTGGAAGCGCCACTGATTGTGGTTGCAACCCAGGGCGGTAAATCTGCACGTGCAATCCGTAAATACTTCCCAGATGCAACCATTCTGGCGCTGACCACGAACGAAACCACTGCTCGTCAGCTGGTGCTGAGCAAAGGCGTGGTTCCACACCTGGTGAAAGAGATCGCATCCACTGATGATTTCTACCGTTTGGGTAAAGAAGTGGCCCTGCAGCTCGTTGAGCGCGGTCTGGCACAAAAAGGCGACGTTGTGGTGATGGTTTCTGGTGCGCTGGTACCTGCTGGTACAACCAACACGGCATCTGTTCACGTACTGTAATAATTCCCGAACGAATTATTTTTGATAAAAAGCGTCCTTCGGGGCGCTTTTTTTATTCCTGGCATTAGCCAAATTGATTCAAAAAGCAAATCGGGTTTTTCTATTTAATTGCGAATTATCTAAGATGAATCCGATGAGAAATGCCTTTTTTAACATAGCTTTTTGGACAAAAAGGGCTAATTCGGTGCTTCTTTGAGCGAACGATCAAAAATAGGCGTATTCCCATCAAAAAAATATTCTCAACCTAAAAAACTTTGTGTAATACTTGTAACGCTACATGGAGATTAACTCAATCTAGAGGGTATTAATAATGAATCGTACTAAACTGGTACTGGGCGCGGTAATCCTGGGTTCTACTCTGCTGGCTGGTTGCTCCAGCAACGCTAAAATCGATCAGCTGTCTTCTGACGTTCAGACTCTGAACGCTAAAGTTGACCAGCTGAGCAACGACGTGAACGCAATGCGTTCCGACGTTCAGGCTGCTAAAGACGACGCAGCTCGCGCTAACCAGCGTCTGGACAACCAGGCTACTAAATACCGTAAGTAATAGTACCTGTTAATAAAATGGCGCACATTGTGCGCCATTTTTTTTATCTGCGTCAAACCGCTACTGCGTCACCTTCTCTCCCTCATCTTCAGCCACCGCTGCTGACACCCGACTGTTCCGCACTGATAACACATTGTTAGCGGCTGACGGGCCGTTACCTGCCGACACGGCAACCGGGATCCCCGCACGGCGTGACAAGGCTTTGTCGATAAGCACTTTATCACTGCCTGACTGAGAGACAAACGTCGCGAAATCGACGGAATGGGCGATCGGCGTCACCTGCGGATTTTCCCCTTCAATCTGCGCAAGCGGACGGTGAACCTCAATATAGCGTTTGCCATCCGGCTCGACGGCGAACTTCACCGGCTCATTAACGATCTGAACCCGCGTGCCCACGCGCACCTGTTCAAACAGCGCTTTGATATCCGGCGCATTCATCCGCATGCAGCCTGAGCTGACCCGCAGGCCGACGCTGTCCGGCGCACTGGTGCCATGGATAAGATATTCCCCATTACCCACGCCCAAACGCAGCGCAAAGCGCCCTAGCGGATTATTCGGCCCTGCGGGTACTACCGGCGGCAATTTGATGCCCTGCTCCAGAGAGCGCGCTCTGATGCCCGGTGTCGGCGTCCAGGTTGGATTAGGTATTTTCTGGCTCACGCGGGTGGTGGTGACCGGGGTTTCCAGACCCAGCTGCCCAATCCCCAGCGGGAAAACCTGAACGATATTCTCCCCTGGAGGGAAGTAATAAAGCCGAAGCTCGGCCAGGTTCACCACGATACCTTCGCGCGGCGTGTCCGGCAGCAGCATCTGGGAAGGGATAGTGATAACCGTCCCCGGCGCGGGATTCACCGGCGCAATCGTATTATTCGTTTCGAGGATAAGCTGTGCAGCAGTATTAAACCGTCGGGCGATCGCCTGCAGCTTATTGTCCCCTTCCTGAATCGTGTAGGTTTGATTTTGCCCAATCAGGCGGCTGCCCGCGGGCGGTAACGGATAATCCACCGCTCTGGCCGAATTAACCGCACCGAGCGAACCAATGAGTAATAGAGTTATTAGAGACGCGCGCTTCATACTGAGATTCCTTATTCACTGACAGAACGCCAGAAAGCTGAAAAACCAGCGAGGTGAGAACCACCTCGCGAAACAGAATGAATGCTGTCTTGTTAGTCTAGCTAATGATTGCTGCTTTGGCGCGAATTGCGCGAATCATCGCTTCAAGCCCCTGGGAACGGGACGGGGTAAGGTGTTGCGTTAAGGCCATTTTTTCAAACCACGGGCGGACATCAAACGCGACGATATCCTGCGCCGACATCTGGTGATAAAGAATAAAGACGACGGCGATCAGCCCTTTCACGATCGCGGCATCGCTGTCACCCTGCAGTTCGAGCACGCCGTCGTTATTCTGCTGCATAACGATCCACACCTGGCTCTGACAGCCCTGAATAATATTCTCCGGATTATGCGCGTCTTCACTCAACGGCGGCAGGCGCTGGCCCAGTTCAATAATATAAAGATACTTCTCTTCCCAGTTCGCGCATCGCCCGAAATTACGCAGTAATTTGTCTTTGTCCGGCAACTCTGCCATTTTCTGCCTCTCCGTTAGCCCAGCAGCTGGTGAATGCGCTTCAGCCCCGCCACCAGTCTGTCGACCTCTTCCGTTGTGTTATACATCGCCAGTGACGCGCGGCACATCGCCGGCACCTGATAAAACGCCATCAGCGGCATCGCACAGTGATGCCCGGTGCGAACCGCCACGCCGTAGTTATCAAGGAAGCTGCCCACATCATAGGCATGGTGTTTGCCCAGATTGAACGCAATCACGCCCTGCCGGCTGGCGGAACCGTAGAGCGTCAGGTCCGGGACGGTGGCGAGCTCCTGGAGCGCGTAATGCATCAGCACCTGTTCGTATTCCTGAATGGCTTCAAGGCCAACCGCAGAGATATACGAAATCGCCGCACCCAGACCAATAATTCCCCCGGTGTTGGGTGTCCCGGCCTCAAAGCGCCACGGCGCGCGCGCGTAGGTGGTGCCCTCAGTCAGGCTGACGGTCGCGATCATCGAACCGCCGCCTTCCCACGGCGGCATGGCCTGCAGAATATCTTCTTTCACATACAACACGCCAATTCCGGTCGGCCCATAGAGCTTGTGGCCGGAGAAGACGTAGAAATCGCAATCCAGCGCCTGCACATCCACCGCGTGGTGCATCACCGCCTGCGCACCATCAATCAGCACTTTTGCGCCTGCCTGATGGGCTTTTGCGACGATCTCCGCCACCGGGTTTTCCGTCCCCAGCACGTTGGACACCTGGGTAACCGCCAGCAGCCGCGTCTGCGCATCCAGCAAAACGTCAAGTTTCTCAAGCTGAAGCGTTCCGTCATCATTCAGCGGGATCACACGCAGCTCTGCACCGACGCGCTCACAGAGCATCTGCCAGGGAACGATATTGGCATGGTGTTCCATCTGGGTAATGATGATGTTATCGCCCGCGTGCACCTCGGCATTGCCCCAGCTGTTAGCGACCAGGTTGATCCCCTCGGTCGTACCGCGCACGAACACCAGCTCTTCGGGCGATCGCGCATTAAGGAAACCCGCTACCTGGGTGCGCACATTCTCCATGCGCTGAGTGGCCTCTGCGCTAAGCGTGTGAATACCCCGGTGCACCGCGGCATAGCCGTGGCGGTAGAATTCAGCTTCCGCATCCACGACCTGATTCGGTTTCTGCGCGCTGGCGGCGCTGTCGAGATAGGCCAGGGGCAGACCATTCACTTCTCGGGTCAGAACCGGAAAATCTGCCCGGATTTTCTCTACCGGAAAACTCATGCTTCGCCTCCAGGCAAGCACTGGCCAATGCGAGTCAGCACCTGCTGTTTTAACGCGCCATCGCGCAGTGCTTCCGTCAGTTCAGCGGCAAACGCATAGATGATCATCTTCTGCGCCGCCTGCTTATCGATGCCGCGGGACCGAAGGTAGAACATCTGCTCGTCATCAATCCGCCCAACCGTTGCACCGTGGCTACACTTCACGTCGTCAGCGTAGATTTCCAGCTGCGGTTTGGTATCCACTTCTGCCAGACGCCCCAACAGCAGGTTGTTGTTGGTCATCTGCCCGTCGGTTTTGATGGCGTGTTGCGCCACGTTGATCAGGCCATTGAATACGGCCCGGCCTTTATCACTCACGATGGTTTTATGCAGCTGGCGGCTGTTGCAGTAGCCTTTGTTGTGTTCAAGCCAGGTGCGCGTGTCGCACACTTCCGATTTGACCGGCATCGCCAGGCTGTTGATCCGCAGCGTCGTATTTTCACCGTTCAACTGCGTGCTGGTGTTATGACGTAGAACCGTCCCCCCCAGCAGGAAGCTGTGGCTATACGCCGCAGCGTCCTGCCCAAGCAGGATGTCGTTATGGGCAAAGTGGTGGCTTAGCGGGTTTTCAAACGCCAGTTTGATGTGATGAAGCTGGGCATTGGCCGCCACGTTCATCGTCAGCCGCGCGCCGCTGAAGTGGCGGACATCGTTGAGGCTCACGTAGTGCTCAATCACCGTCGCTTCTGCGCCCTCAGCCAGCTCAAGATGATGGCGATAGTGCGCGGTATTGATCTCCTCTCCTTCCAGCCCCTGCGTAATATGCATCAGCAGCAGCGGTTTCTCAGGGCGCTGGTTACGCTTCACCTGAATGTGCGTCACTGACTGCGCCAGGCTTTCGGTCAGATGCAGGAAGACTTCTGGCTGTACTGCCGGTGCCAGGCTCTGGCGGTTGTCGTTAATCGCGATGTCGAACCCGCTCTCCTGGGTACTGTCGCTCAACGCCTGACAAAACTGGCCATCCACAAAGACCAGTCTCACCGCATCCACATTCAACGCCAGCGCGTCACGTTGTGCCGGGCTGACGTTCGCCAGACGCATAACAAACTCGCCTTTCAGCAGGCCATCAAGCGGCGTGTACTTCCAGTTCTCCTGCTTGCGTGAGGGTAAACCGAGGCGCAGCATCTGCTGAAGATGCTGTTGAGCATGTTCAGAACGGTTTTCTCCCTGCGCTTCAAACAGGCGATGCCATTGCTGGAGTGCATTACTGCTGTTCGGTAAGCCAGCCATAACCCTGCTCCTCCAGTTGTTTAACCAGCGTGAAGTCACCGGATTTCACAATGCGCCCTTGATAGAGCACGTGAACGTAATCCGGTTTGATGTAGTCCAGAATGCGCTGGTAGTGCGTGACGATAATGAATGAACGATTACCATCACGCAGGGAGTTAACGCCGTCGGCAACGATCTTAAGGGCGTCAATGTCGAGGCCCGAATCGGTTTCATCGAGGATGCACAGCTCCGGCTCAAGTACCGCCATCTGCAGAATATCGTTGCGTTTTTTCTCACCACCCGAGAAGCCAACATTGACCGAACGGGTCAACAGGTCTTCCGGCATTTTGAGCAGCTTGATTTTCTCTTCCATCAGATCCTGAAAATCAAAGCGATCCAGCGCCTCCAGGCCACGGTACTTGCGCACCGCGTTGAGCGCAGTTTGCAGGAAGAACTGGTTGCTAACGCCTGGAATTTCCACCGGATACTGGAAGGCCATAAAGATGCCCTCTCCGGCACGGTCTTCCGGCGACATCTCCAGCAGGTCTTTGCCGTTAAATTCCACCGAGCCGTGGGTCACTTCGTAATCTTCGCGTCCTGCCAGCGTCGCTGAAAGCGTACTTTTCCCGGAGCCATTTGGCCCCATGATTGCGTGGACTTCACCCGGCTTGACGTCAAAATTGAGGCCACGCAGGATCGCTTTATCTTCCACGCTGACCTGTAAATCTTTAATGCTTAACATGTTCTTTCCTTAACCGACGCTGTGTTCAAGACTAATGGCGAGGAGTTTTTGTGCTTCAACGGCGAATTCCAGCGGCAGTTCAGAGAACACGTCCTTACAGAAGCCGTTCACAATCATAGAAATGGCATCCTCTTCGCTGATCCCGCGCTGCAGGCAGTAGAAGAGCTGATCTTCCCCTATACGTGAGGTGGTGGCCTCGTGCTCAAGCTGGGCGCTGTTGTTGCGGCACTCAACATACGGGAAGGTATGCGCGCCACAGTCGGCACCAATCAGCATAGAGTCGCACTGGGTAAAGTTTCGGGCGTTGGTGGCCGTCGGCATGATTTTCACCAGCCCACGGTAGCTGTTCTGGCTGTGCCCGGCGGAGATCCCTTTCGAAATGATGGTCGATTTGGTGTTTTTGCCGATGTGGATCATCTTGGTGCCGGTATCGGCCTGCTGATGACCGCTGGTCAGCGCCACTGAGTAAAACTCACCGATGGAGTTATCCCCGCGCAGAATGCAGCTCGGGTATTTCCAGGTAATGGCTGAACCAGTTTCCGACTGCGTCCAGGACATCTTGCTGTTTTCACCTTCGCACAGCGCACGCTTGGTGACGAAGTTTAGAATACCGCCCGTGTTACCGTCACCCGGGAACCAGTTTTGCACCGTGGAGTATTTCACCTCAGCATCTTTATGGATGATGACTTCAACCACTGCCGCGTGCAGCTGATAGCTGTCGCGCACCGGCGCGGAACACCCTTCGATGTAGCTGACATAGCTGCCTTCATCGGCCACCAGAATAGTGCGTTCAAACTGGCCGGTTTTTTCCGCGTTGATACGGAAATAGGTCGACAGCTCCATTGGGCAGCGAACGCCCTTTGGCACGTAGATAAAGGTCCCGTCCGACGCCACGGCGGCGTTAAGCGCCGCGAAGAAGTTGTCATTGCTGGGGACAACCGTACCAATGTATTTTTTCACCAGCTCTGGATGATCGTGAATCGCTTCGCCAAAGGAGCAGAAAATGATCCCCTGCTCGGCTAACTTTTCACGGTACGTCGTTGCCACGGAGACGGAGTCAAAGATGGCGTCCACCGCCACCTCTTTCCCTTCACGCACCGGCACGCCGAGCTGATTAAACGCCTCTTCCACTTCTTTGCTCAGGAAATTGTTTTCGGCACCGGTTTGCTGCACTGCACCGGGCTGGGAAGCACAGGTGTCGTCACAACTGCCGCAGGAAGGTGCAGAGTAGTAGCTGTAATCCTGATAATTCAGCTTGTCATAGTGTGCTTTCAGCCAGTGCGGCTCTTCCATCTCCAGCCAGGCGCGGAAAGCGCTCAGGCGGAATTCAAGCATCCACTCTGGTTCATTACGCTTGGCCGAGATCGCCCGCACGACATCTTCGTTGATGCCTTTTGCCAGTTCATCGGTCTGCAGCTGCGTGAAGAACCCCTCTTTATAGTTGAGGTGCCCGCCGCTCCAGGTATTAACATCACTCGTTGCTTCAGTATTACGAGACATAGTACCGCCTATACCCCAAAGCTTTCGCCGCAGCCGCATTCGTTCTGGGCTTTCGGGTTATGAAATTTGAATAACTGGTTTAAGCCTTCACGCACGTAATCGACTTCCGTTCCGTCGATGAACGGCATGGCCTGCAGCGCGACAAACAATTTCGCGCCGTCAGTCTCAAAGACCAGATCGTCTTTATCAGGTTCGGTGACGGTATCCAGCACGTAGCCAAAGCCCGCACAGCCGGTCTGTTTGACGCCTAAGCGCACGCCGAGGATCTCGGGCTTTTTTGCCACCAGTTCGTGTATATGCACCGCTGCGGCTGGCGTAAGCGTTAGGCCACGCCAGGCAAAGTCAGCAGGATTGAAGGTTTCTGAATGCAGTTCCATAGGTCCACCTCATCGAATAAGCCACAAGGGCATAACACCATGTTAGTGATAACGATTATCACTTCAACCCCTTGAGAGCAGGGGCTTTCGGCTAAATCGCCCTTTTTGGCTACTTTACTTAAGCATAGACCCTGACAGACGATGCAGGAGGGATGGATGATAATGTTCAATGCATTGATTAATAATGCATTATGTTAGCGGTAATGGCGGTAGAAAGAGAATGGGATAAAATGTATCGAAAATGCCTATTATTGAGATAGATTTTTGACTCCCCCAGAAAACCGTTAGTGCGTTTTTTTAACGCCGTGGACAAGAGGCGTCATGGTGTGCCCCAGCCAATCCTATTTGGATAAACATTTTCCATAGTGATATTTCAATTAGTTTTAGTAAATCAAAGGGATATCAGTTAATCGCAGGTCTGGGATGAAGACTGGGATCAGATAACAGTTATTCATTCTGATTTTGATGCCATTTGCACAAACGTCTATATCGCATTTGGTAAAAGTCAGGATCGCATCGTTGCAGACTGTCTGATACAGGAAAGTGGAAAATCAGATCTGCAACACTGATTAAGTAAAGTGATGACGTGACAGAGGTTGTGATGCAACGTCAACGCAAATGCATCACAACCCCTTTAACTAAAGATGATGGATCCTTTAGTTACTCTGGTGAAACGACACAGCAAAACCCTGCTCGTGCCAGTGGTCAAGCTGTTCCTGCTGGCGAGGCGTTGGCGATTTTCCCGTCCAGACGAAGATATTTTGCCCCGGGAAAAGTTCCGGGCGCGGAGAATCGATCGGTTCAGCCAGCACGTCAATATGCCAGCCTTTATGCGCAAGCCGCGCAGCCTCCAGCCACAAATGCGTGCGGTCGTCGCACTCCCAGCCAATCAGTAGCGCATCTTTACCGGTTTTTTTTCGTGACTCCGCAAGGCTTGCGATGGCGAACTCAATCAGCACACCGTCAAGGAGGCTCGCCATATGACGCACCGTATTCTGGTCCTGGTTCATACGCTGGCGGACGGGGGTAATGATGTTATCGATAAGCGCATCCATCGCGTGATCGCGACGAAACTCACCGATCTTAGCGCGTAACTTCGCGGGGCTGGCATAACGCAGGACGGTAAGCATCTCTTCCTGGGATGACACCCAGTTTCCCTGGCTCATCACGCTTTTGTTTTCCAGCAAGGCTTTCACCTTGCCGACCGAGACGCCCGTTTTCATCAGGCGTTTGATCTCTTCGATACGCAGGATATCTTCATCGTCAAATTGACGATGACCCCCTTCGCTGCGCTGTGGCTTCAACAATCCATAACGTCTCTGCCAGGCACGCAGCGTAACGGGGTTGATACCGCATCGTTCGGCGACTTCGCCGATACTGTAATAGGCCATTAACTCCCTCACGCTCAATACTTCCATACCTAACCAAACCAACCTTATCAGATTGTACAAACCATTTGTATAACTAAGACCTCATTTTGAAGCAAGATGAAAGGTTGAAACCATTCACCTTGTTTATCTATTGTTGTATAAATTAGGCCATACGTACAGTTAACTCTGAGGGGTTACGTACAGGTAACTCAGAAATCAGCCTTTTTATCCGGCCAGGCAATCGCTGGAATGCCGCCCATACGCGGGCTGGCGAACAGGTGTCCCTGGAACTGCGAAATACCCGCAGATTCAAGCCACATCCACTCCTCGGGTTGTTCAACGCCCACCGCACAGAACTGGATTTCCAGCGAGGTACAGCATGTGATGATGGCTTGTACAATTGCCTGGCGCGGGCCGCTTTTGTGCACATTGGCAATCAAATCACGATTAATCTTAATTCGGTCCGGCTGGAACTGCGCGAGGAGCTGTAGTCCGGCAAAACCAGCGCCAAAGTGATCGATCGTCACGCTGATGCCCGCACTTTTTAGCTGCCTGACGGAATGACTAAACTCGTCGAAGCGGGAGATCGCTTCACTCTCGGTAAACTCAATGTTGATCTGCTCCGGTACAAACCCATTCGACGAAATGGCCGTCAGCAGAAAATCGACCGCCGAAGGCACGTTAACCAGCGTCATCGGCAGCAAATTGAGGGATAACGTCTGGTTCTGAAGCCCCAGCGCGCTAGCCATCGACAGCGCAACCTGCTTGCTGTTCAGGTCAGAAACGTAAATATCTTCCCGCGACAGAGCGTTGAAGTAGGCTGCCGGTGGCCCACCCTCAGGCGTGCGAATCAGCGCCTCCCAGGAGACGACCTTTTGCATAAATGGGTCCACTATCGGTTGAAACGCGAAACTGCAGTCGGCTCCCTTTGCCACCACTTCAGGCTGTGCCGATAATGGCGTTTCTTCAGGAATAAAGTCCCAGGAATCTGCGGAAGGAAGCTCAAAATAGTTTGCTTTTTCAGTAGCTTCTACAAAGGTACGGAAAAACTGCAGGGCGCGATCGTTATACGCCAGCTGATATTTTGTCGTGCCCTTATTGAGAACCTGCTGAAGTACTTCTTCCCTGTCGTAATGGCGTAAATCGAACAGCTCCATTCCCAGATTACCAAAACGTCGTGTCGGACCGTGATCGCACATCAATTCAACTACGTTGTGGTGTCTTGGATCGCGGCAAATCTGTTGATAAATGTCGGTGACGTTGTCAGCCGGCCCCTCAAGTAACTGGAAAAAATGTGTTCCGTTGAACAGTAAGATCCCCGTGACATTGGATTCCGTGTTGTTACTGTTTGCAGCAGCTACCATTTCTTCCAGTGCTTTAACTGGAACGCCCTCGCAGAGATGACTGCGGTAAATGATGGTTGTTAGCATGCTATTCCTGGGGTTGAAGGATGAGCCACAGGTTTCGTGGGTAGGATCCTGTTATAGCACATTTATTGCCTTACAAATAATTTACATCTCAATGGGATACGTCGCTTAACGTCTTCGTGGCCATGGTTGTACAACGCCGTCTCGTGCAAACAGATTGTACAATATATTTTGCTGTAACGCCGATAAATATCTCACATATAACTAACTGTAAAATAATAAATTTATAAAATATGTATCGATAAGATTAAAAATCTATACATTTTTTATGTACAGATTTAATTTTTATGTATACCTTAAATGTAACGTTAGTGATTACGGTTTTTAACAGGAGTGAAACATGCAACAAAATGGATACGCCGCGGATGCCGCATCAGCGATTGCACATTACTTCGAGAAAGCCGCACTTCCCACCCAGCAGGAGACGCTGGGACAGGTGGTGGTAGAAATTCTTACCGACGGGCGAAATCTCAATCGCAAAGCGCTGTGCACCAAACTCTTAAGTCGCCTCGAAAAGGCCGATGGCCCGGAAGAGGAACAGCATTACCACATGCTGCTTGGCCTGCTGTTCGAACGGTAACGTATGAACAGCAGTGACGCAGACCGCCTGGTCGACCAGCTAATCGGCGACGCCGTTCTTTCATTACTGAGAGAATGTGGGCCTGTTACAACCGATGCTCTGGTTCAGCGTTTGCGGGATATGAAAGCGCATGAAAAAGATCCCCAGCGGCGGGAGACACTTGCGAATGTGATTGCCGAAATCGGCGACAACAGTTTCGCCTTTAAGCGTCGCAGAACCGCTCAAGGACGGCCAATAAGAGAGGGATCTCTTAAAAATAACCGAGACAATGTAGTGCCTTTATTTGGTGATGGAAAACCGTCAGATCCAAAGAAAATACATTGACTACAACCTAACAGCTACGGTGAAAATAAATGAGACAAAACATTCAGCTTCAACCCGAATACCATTCCGCCTTCCTGGATAGCGCATTATCGGAATATTTCCGCCACGCAGGCGATCGTTTTGCTGAAGAGTCCGCCATTTTTTCTACTGCAGTACGCTGTGTTCTCGCTTCTGAAGGGCACTTAACTAACAAAGCCATTATCCTTTGGCTGATCCAGACGCTGGAATCTACGCACGACGTGGTTCAGGCGGATGTGATCCGTAAGACGCTTGAAATTGTTGTGGGCTATACCATGGATGACCTTTAACACCCGTGCCCTCCAAATTTAACGTGTCATCGTCAAATATGACGAAAAGCCTGACGATGACACGCTTTCCCCACGTTGTGCCCCGTAAAACCTGTTCAGAAAATATGGCATGGATCCTGCTTACTCCCTTTGTACGGGACTGGGCTATCCAGTTATACATTGCTTCATTTCTTAACAGGTCTGTTATTGATGAAAAAAATCGCCAGCGTCTGCCCCTACTGTGGTGCGGGCTGCAAATTAAATCTCGTCGTTAAAAATAACCATATTATCCGTGCCGAAGCGGCAGAGGGAGTGACCAACCAGGGTACCTTGTGCCTGAAAGGGTTTTACGGCTGGGACTTTCTCAACGATACCCGCCTGCTCACGCCCCGCCTGTCACAGCCTATGATCCGCTATCACAAAGGAGAAGCCTTCACCCCCGTCACCTGGGAAGAGGCTATTCGCTATACCGCGCACAGGCTCAGCAGCATTAAAGCGCAGTTCGGCCCCCGTTCCATTATGACCACGGGCTCCTCCAGGGGAACGGGGAATGAAACTAACTATGTGATGCAAAAGTTTGCCCGCGCGGTTCTCAATACCAACAATGTGGATTGCTGCGCGCGCGTGTGCCATGGCCCTTCTGTCGCCGGCCTACAGGAAACGCTCGGAAATGGCGCGATGAGTAATTCAATCAGCGATATTGAAAACTCAAAATGCCTGCTGATATTTGGCTACAACTGCGCGGACTCTCACCCCATCGTCGCCCGTCGGGTACTGAAAGCGCGGGAAAACGGCGCAAAAATTATCGTCTGCGATCCGCGTCGAATTGAGACCGCACGTATCGCCGATCAGCATCTTCCCTTGAAAAACGGCAGTAACATGGCGTTGGTTAACGCCTTTGGCTATGTGCTCCTGGAAGAAGAGCTATACGACAAAGATTACACCGCACGCTTCACCGAGGGGCTAGAGGCTTATCGCCAGACGGTGAAAGACTACACGCCCGAGAACGTTGAACATTTGACCGGCATCCCCGCCCGGGATGTCCGTCAGGCAATGCGCACCTTTGCCGCCGCACCTTCTGCGACCGTAATGTGGGGCATGGGCGTAACCCAGTTTGGTCAGGCCGTTGACGTCGTAAAAGGGTTGTCCAGTCTGGCGCTGCTAACCGGCAATCTCGGACGCGCTGCGGTGGGCGTGGGCCCCGTGCGCGGGCAAAATAACGTGCAGGGAGCCTGCGATATGGGCGTGCTGCCGAATATGTTCCCTGGCTATCAGGATGTCACCGATCCCGTCGTGCGGAAGAAGTTCGCTATGGCATGGGGAATTGACGTCGCAAAAATGGATACGCAGGTTGGAACGCGTATTACTGAGGTGCCGCATCTTGCGCTGGAAGGTAAGGTCAAAGCGTACTACATCATGGGGGAGGATCCGCTTCAGACCGAGGCCGACCTGGGTTTGGTGCGTAGCGGCTTTGAGGCGCTCGATTTTATCGTTGTACAGGACATCTTTATGACCAAAACCGCCGAAGTGGCGGACGTACTGCTCCCCGCAACCTCCTGGGCTGAACACGGGGGCGTCTTTACCTGCGCCGACCGGGGCTTCCAGCGCTTCGGCAAGGCCATCGACGCCAGCGGCAACGTGAAGCGCGACTGGGAGATAATCAGCCTGCTGGCAACAGAAATGGGCTACCCAATGCGCTACGACAATAACCAGCAGATCTGGGATGAGATGCGCGAGTTATGCCCGCTGTTCTTCGGGGTCACGTATGAAAAAATGGGCGAGATGGGGCATGTTCAGTGGCCATGCCCAACGCTCGATCATCCCGGCACGCCTTATCTGTACAAGGACAATCAGTTCGACACCCCAACCGGCAAAGGCCAGCTTTTTGCCGCCGAATGGCGCGCGCCAGCAGAAACCCCTAATGACGACTATCCGCTGGTGCTTTGCACGGTGCGAGAGGTGGGACACTACTCCTGTCGCTCGATGACCGGCAACTGCGCCGCGCTGCAAAGCCTGGCCGATGAGCCGGGCCGGGTACAAATGAACCCCGTCGATGCAGGTAAACTGGGCATTCGCGATGGTCAACTGGTATGGGTTCGTTCACGCAGGGGCAAAGTCATCACCCGTGCCAGCATCAGCGAGCGTATCAATACCGGAGCCGTCTATATGACGTACCAGTGGTGGATTGGCGCGTGCAATGAACTGACGCAGGATAATCTCGACCCGATATCCAAAACGCCGGAAACCAAATACTGTGCAGTACAGCTTGAGGCGATTGACGATCAGCGCTGGGCCGAGGACTATGCGGCGTCTGCATATCAAACCATGAAGTCGCGGCTAATCAGCGCAGTAAACGTATAAGGATTGTGAAGCTCGTACCGCGCGCGTCAGCGCCCCTTCCAAACTGAGTATCCAGTGCGGCAGGGTCGCTGCCCTTCATCGGTAGTGATTATTCAGGTAGTCGCGAAGCCTATTCGGCCGATTTTGTTTCTCGACCAGCCTTTTAAGCAGCGTCACCAGCTCGTAATCGCTACGCAAGTTAAACTTTTGCATCATCATGTACTTATGCGTAAAGACCGTTTTATCGCTTATCTGCAGTTCGTCAGCAACCTGGGTAACCGATAGCCCCCGGTAGAAATTCACCATAATGCGGATCTGCTGCGGTGATAATATTTTATGCTGACATTCACCGCAGGACCTTTTATCCCAGTGATATCCGGGCAATTGGGTTTTGTACCACGCAATAAACAGCGTTTCGCTTATCTGGTCAACGGAGGCGCTGCGGGCAATGAAAATAATATCCTGAAAACAGGAGGGCAATGCTGGGACACTAACGGCATGATCAACTAACCCGATAACAATCCCTTTATTGCGCGCCCGCAGCTCGGGGAAACAGGTGAGCGTTTCTCCCTGACATAATGAAACCACGATAATATCAGCCTGGCTGACGCTCTCATGAGTAAGCTCTTCGTGAACATTGATATGATGTTGGAAGTTTCGGGTAAAGAACTCCTCAAAAAAGGAATACAGCCCGGCCTGAAAAAACATATCCGTTTCATGTATCACAATATTCAGCATACGCTATTCCGATGTCCGCTAATGAATGAAACTTACCGATAAACTGACTATCAGTTGTATTGCATTGTCATCACAACGACTGCGCTGATACTCCCCGGCGTTGCCCCACCGACTATGGATTTCACCGACGCCTGCATCGACATGGTGGCGGTTCTGTCTGCGGCGATAACCTGTGAAAGGCTTGAACCTGTGCCTTTAAGTGCTCCCGTTCCCGACTCACGCATGGCCACCGCGACGCGGGTGGCGGAACCGCTGTTAGCATAATAATCGGCTCCCGCAACGGAGTCGGGGTTGCCGGTAAAGGTGACCGTGACGCTGCGCGTCCCCGTCGGGCATTGGGAAAACTGCAGGTTAAACGGTACGGGGTCAGATGACGATCCTGGCGTAACCATATTTGTCGCCTGAATATTTCCAAGGTTAATATCGAGGGCACTATTCCCACCGTTAAACAGACAGGGTGAAGCCACAATATTTCCCGTTACACCGACATTGACGCTATCGGCGGAAAATACTTGCCCACACAATAAAAGAAGAAGCAGCATGCGTTTGTGTTGCAATTTCATCTTCCCCCCTGTCACTGGTATGTCAAATTGAGCGTGGCGGAAGCATTAGCTGTCCCTGATTCGACGGACGATAGCGTCTGGTAATAACGAGCCGTTAACGGGAGCGTCTCTTGTCCACCCGCCGACTGTTTTAATAAAAGACGACTATTTATCATCAGCGGTGCGCCATTATATAAAAGCTGAACGCCAACGCCTTTCGCCGTACCGCTATTACCCTGCCCCGTTAAAGCCATTACGCTGGCATTCGCGCTATCCGGATTCTGTGTTCCGCTAAGCGACACGGTGATGTTGGTCCCGGGGCTGCAGTTTAACCCCATATTTTGCGTACTCTGCGCCCCTCCGGGGGTGGTGCCAACCACGGTACCGAATGATGATGCCGGAATATCGCCGATGGGAAACGTCAGCAGCGACGTCGTGACTGAGCACGCCAAGGCATTGATGGTTCCGCTGAGCAGCTGCGTCGTCAGGCCGTCACGGTAGACGCCGTCGCTCCCCTGCAGCGTAACAACGCCAATCACCCCCGGCGTTAAGGCACCTGATGACACCGGGCCGGTAACCACCAGCTCAACCCGGCCACCGTACCAGTCAACGTAGGAGGTCTGCGCACTGTAAGAGAACGTATTGCTTGGATTTTCAAAATACGCATTTGATGAAAACCGAATCCCAATGCCGCTGATATTGGTATTGTAAACATGGTTACCGTAGCTGCTCAGCGTCGCATTGTTGTACCGCATGCTAAACCCCAGCATGAGTGGATTGGTACAGCCGGTAAGATAGGAACCCGTATACGTTCCTGCACTGGAAAATATGACCGTTCCAACGGACGCGTCGTGCGGTACGTTAATCGTCCCCACAGACAGGGTCGAAAGCTGCGGCGTGATGGTCGTGCAGGTGCCCGCCAGGGCGGTATTGAGTACCGAGAGCAGCCCCAGCAGCAAAAAAGCGATCGTCCCTTTCATATTAATGTTCCTGACGACAGGCGGCGCTCACGTCAGCGATGCCCCCGTCCGTTAAGGATTTCGGCAAAGTAAATTCAGCCCGGCAGCGCTGACCGGGTTGAGCGCCCCAACTCGCCGCTAACGATCCCTGTTCACGCAGGCCGGTTAAATATACCTGTCCGCGATCGCCCACGATAAAACTGCTGGCGTCATCACCGTCGATCGTCACCATGGTGCCAAACGGCACGAAGCGGCCATTGTCGGTTAACGTCATCAGTACCCGACGCCCCACTCGCGAGAGATAATCGGCCTTCACTACCGCGCCTCGCGTCGGTGTGACCGTGCGGGTATTGATCTCCAGCGAGACGTCATCGGGCATATTTTCGGGATTGAGCGTCAGATCGTTTTTTCGATAGGCGGATACATTACTAACCACCGTGTAGCCGCGGTAGTCGGTGCGTACACCAGATTGATTGCGAATAGCGATCCCCTTTGCGCCAGGCGCTTTAATCAAGGCATTGGTTTCACCCAGGGGTTGTGACAGGGTGATACCCTCGGCGTGAGCGAGTATCGCCCCCTGCAGGCCATAGTTTAGGCGCTCGCTGCCTTTGTCGTAACCGTAACCCACCGTAACGTCGCCGTAGGTGGCTTTATAGTCACCGCTGATATTGCCGGTGTTGCCTATGCCGTGGGTGCCATAACCCTGCTGGACGTTCCAGCTCAGGGCGCGGTTATCCCGCGCCACGCCGTTCAGGCCGAGGCTGTGCGTAGTGCCATTATTTTTGCTGGTGTTCATGCCGTAGTTCGCCCACGTCTGAGGTAAGAATTTGTCCAGCGGCACGCTGACGTTAACCGCCAGCAGCTGGTCATGTTCGATCCTTTTCTGACTTGCGCTGCCCACGATGGCAGAGCTTACATTTTGACTATAGGTCCAGGTCACCCCATAGCTGATGTTGTGCCAGTCGTTGTTGTATCCGACGCTCCAGGAAGCCATTGATTTATCAGCATTCCAGTAATCTTCCCGCGCTGCGCTCAAGGTCAGCGCCCCCCGGGCCCCACCCAGCGACTGGCTCATCGTCAGCTCGGCTCGGTTACGTCGTCTCTCCTGTAGCGCGCTGCTGTCTCCATACGAGTCCAACACGTCCTGCATCCCGTAATAGCCGCGGGTTGAGTAGCGGTACCCGGCAATGGAAAATTGCGTGCCCGTCTCGACGATGCTCTTGCTGTAGCGCACGCGCCAGGACTGCCCCTGGGTTTTAGCGGCACCGGCTGGCGTTGACCAGCCCTGGGTAACGTCTGCCGAGAGCGCCCCGATATTCCCCATGTTTTTCCCCGCACCAAGGGCCAGCGACTGATATTTACCGGATGCCTGTCCTCCTCCATACAGCGTCAGGCCATATTTCAGGCCGAAAATTGCGGTGATTTGGCCAAAAGGGGTTTTGTCCACGCTGCGGTTATAAGCTCGGTACTGGCCTGCCGTGAGAGCATATTTCAGTCGGCCCTCTCGCTGCAGAACGGGCAGCGAGGCGTAAGGTAGAGTGAAATGCTGCTCGCTACCGTCGGCTTCTTTTATCGTCACGTCGAGGTCGCCCGCACCGCCGGTGGGATACATGTCCGTAATCTCAAACGCGCCCGGCGCCACGTAGCTCTGGTAGATCTGATAACCGTTCTGACGCACCACAACCTGCGCATTGGACCGCGCGATACCCCGCACCACCGGCGCATAGCCTTTCAGCGAATCCGGCAACATATCGTCGTCCGATGCCAGTTGGGCACCGCGAAAAGGCATACTGTCAAATACGTCGGCAGGGGCTGAACTGTCTCCCACCGTCAGCTGTGCTTTCAACGGGATCACCGCGCGCTGCGCGTAGGTATAAACGGTATCCCAGCTATCCTGGCCTGACGCCTCCCGGGACCAGGTGGTGTAATTGCGTAACCGCCACGGGCCAATATTGAACCCCGGTCGCAGGTTCGCATATTGCCCGTCGTTCGCCCCGCTCAGGCTGTAATTGAACAAAGCCGCCGTAATACCCTCATCCCACATTTCCGGGGAGACATATCCTCTCGCCGGGAAATCGATGGCGGCCTGTGGAATGCTGATAACGACGCGCTGTGCGCCAAACTGAAATTCAGCGCTGGCCTGCGCAATGGCCTGCAGATTTGCGCATTCACCCTTGCCTGCGGCAAGCAGCGGGAACAGCGCCGTTTTAACGCCCCACTGCTTTAATTGTTCGAGGCTCAGGCAGGGCTGCAACGTTGTATTGCCATCCCCGGCTTTCATCTCGGCAAAATAAACATCGCGGGTGTCCATTAGTCGATCATTCACGATGATGTCAACACGGTACATCCCCGCAGCCTGCGAGCCGGATTCGAAAGCAGATAAATCGGCTTTACCCATTCCGGGGTTATCCAGCTCAACCAGCTCGGTATTAAAGGTTTCGCCGGCATAAAGCGTCGGCGATGTCCCCGCAAAGGCGACAGCCATGAGCTTCGCGAGCCGACCGTGCCGCGTCGAATAACGTATCCTCGTCATAGTAAGATATCTTTTTAATGCCACATTCACAGCCTGGCGCGATGAGCCGCGCCAGGGCTGCCATAGTCATTAATGACCTTGAACGTCAGCGTATTGCCATCGATCTCTTTCGGTAGCGCAAATCGGGCAGAGGAGCGCGGCAGCACGTACGTCACGTCATCCAGCATTTTCCCCGACACGGCAATTTCATTAAAATTGATGACGTAGGGAGTGGGGTTCGTGACCTGAATATCGTTCCCGGCTCGTTGCCAGGTTAATTTATCCGCTTGCTCCTCGGGCGTTGACGCAACAAGCCCCTCCGGCCGGTAAATTAATTTGATCCGCGTTTTTACCGCTATTTGCAGGGTGTTCATCTGCTTTGAGGCGGCCGGGATCGCTTTGATATTCAGCCAAAACAAACTTTCCTGTCCCTGGGGCAGTGAGCCGGTCATGACAATACGCTCAACGTTTTTTTGCCCTGCATCCAGGCGATACAGCGGTGGTGTAATAATAAAATGCGTTTTACCTGAACTCCCCTCCTGCTCATCAACCCATGACTGGATTAAATAGGAAGCAATATCAGGATTATTAATATTGATGACTGCTTCTTTCTTTGTCCCTTCAAAAATAACTCGGGTACCGCCAATAATAACCCCGGCGCTGGCCGTCGTTTGCAGCAGCGGTAAAAGCACCATCGATAATACTGACATTTTTATAAAACGCATTGTAAACCTCATACTCCCAAGGGGCCGCGCTGGCCCCTGATGATTGCTGCAAAAATTCAGTTATACACCACAGAAAAGTTGGCAACGGCGTTAGCGGGGCCGGCGGTGACGGACGCCGCGGTAGAAATATATTGCGCGTAGTAGTTCAGCGTATTATCTGCCGTGCTGCTGAGTGGATACGTATAACCGTTATCGCCGTGAAGCGGCAGATCGGCCTTATCCGCACTCATCAGATTAATCGCCACCCCCGTTGCCGCACCGGTAACGGACGTATCAACGGCAATCAGGCTGGCATTCATGAGATCGGGCGTCCCATCGAAGCGGACTTTTGCATTCGTTACCGTAACCGGACAGTTCTTCAATACAATATTAAATTGCTTCGCGGCCGTTCTGACCCCCGTTCCCGGGAACTCGGTTTTATAAAAATCACCCAATACAACAACCTGGTTTTGGGACGCCACATCCACATCACAGGCGGAGTCCAGTATATTACCGTTAAAATTTACCGTGCCCGCAGCACCTATTGCCTGCGAAACGGTTAATGCAGAACTGACTACAATAAAAGCCATCATCATTTTCGTTTTCATAATAATACATCCCTCATCACTTTATTGATTACCGAAATTCAGGCGAAAGCCTGCCTGGGTTAATATAACCCAGGGCCTGACCTTTTATATTGTCAAGCGCTTTTCAATTACAAACCTGAACGTTTCTGCTGACGAATAAAATTTATACAACTCTTATTCAGCACACAATCAATTTTGGGGTCTAGCTGTAGACTGACATTTAACAAAATTAAAACATAAGTATGAAGTAACACCCTACGCGTTTTCCCGGGTCTATTTTTAGACTACAGGCCTAACTCTTTTGGATTCATAGCATTAAGATTACAACCCGCGCAGGTCTATTAATAGACCTGTTTTTAATATTCCCTGACCCGCTGGTTTTTAAGATAATTCTCTATGCCGATCAAAAAATGATCGCATCTGTTAGTGAGGTATGGAATGAACACGCGAATGGCTCCCGAACTCGGTAATAATAAAACCACCGTGCTTGGCGTTAAGCCCTATAAACATATCGAAAAAATAATCGATAATATGCTCCCCTTTGCCGAAAGACGTATTTTGGCAAAAGGCGAAATTCTTCATTATTACAATCAGGATACGCGTCAGTGTTTTTTGCTGCTGCAGGGCAGCGTGGCGTTGCACCGCCGTGGGGATGGCATTGTACTAAACTCTGAATCTTCGCCCTTTATTCTGGGCGTGAGCAGCCAGTTCTCATCTGAACACCTGTATGTCAGAGCGTTGGAAACATCAGAACTCGCGGCGGTTTCACTGGATTGTTTTAATAGCGTGGTTGCGCAGCAAAATTTATGGCAGCCTTTTTCCATGCTGTTGATCTACACCGCCTCGCGCGTTTATGAACACTGCGCCCAGATTACGCAAATGTCAGCCTATGACATCATCCGCTTTCAACTGGTCGAGCTGATGCAAGAGCCAGAGGCGATACGGCAAAATATCACCGCTGCGGCGTATATCAAAAGCCGAACCTACCTTTCACGAAGCGGTATTATGCGGATCCTGGCAGAGTTGCGCACAGGCGAATACATTACCATGCAGCGCGGTGTCCTGATTGATATCCACCATTTACCGCGAAAGTACTGAGCGTGTTTTATATCTGGAGATAAAAGAAGATAAGAGCGAAACTGTAGTCAGTCCGGTCTTCTTTCAGGTTTTAGACTATGTCCTCTTCAGAAAAATCGCATCGTGGTTCCCCCTATGCCCAGGCACTTATCTCTCATTTACAGCCCTACTGTACGCTTCGCAGTGTGGGTCGCGGGGAACAATTTAACCTTCAGGTTAACGGCCAAGGAATGTGTTATTTAATTCTTGAAGGTACCATTGCGGTATACAGAAGAAGTGACAGCATGATGCTCTCCACGGCCCGTAGCCCTGCCATTTTCGGCCTCGCGAATCTGACGGATATCTATTTTAATGATTATATTAAAACGGTCAGCCCGTGCCTTATCGGCGTGCTCGCGACCGCGCAGGTAAATGACATCATTAAAGAGAAAGCGTTATGGGGCCTTCTTTCCCAGCAGCTGATGTTTGTCTATAGCCGTCTTTATAACAACGTCATGCCTCAGGGAGCGCCCACGGCATATGAGATGATCCGCCAGCAGCTCATAAAGCTGATGGATGAAGAAGAGAGTTATCGACGCAGCGTGACCGCGGAGAGGTATATCAGGGACAAAACCCAGCTTTCCCGCAGCGGCGTGATGCGCATTCTGGCCGATTTAAAAACGGGCGGGTTTATTGAGATGGAGGAAGGCAGGCTCATCAACATCATCAGGCTACCGGCGAAATACTGAATTCCAGCGACAAAAAAGGCCGCATTCGCGGCCTTTTCAACAGCAATCAATGGACGTGAACGCCCAACCGCCAGGCAAAATAGATCTCTTCTTTTAGTTCACTCGAAGAGAGCGCGAGCAGGTCTGCAAACTCCAGTTCAAGCTGTTTCAGCTTTTTCAGGTACTGCGCCGGAGACAGGTTGCTCTTATCGCGACGTAAATATTCAATTGCCAGTTGCGCTGGGTTTAATTCGGTATCCATGATGTCCTCGCTTGTGTACAAAACATGACCAGTGTAACACAATCCACTGGCTGATTTTTGACCAAAGGCAAAACATCTCAAAACTTTACACCACGGCGGTCGTCAGCCTTGACGAACAGCACAGGCGTTCCTGCTCATCAAGAATATCAATCTGCCACACCTGATGGCGGCTTCCGGCGTGGAGTGCGCGGCAAATGCCCCGCACGCGTCCGCTGCGTACCGAGCGAATGTGGTTAGCGTTCACTTCCAGACCGACAACCTTTTGCTCCCCTTCGGTACACAAGTACCCCGCCACTGAGCCCAGCGTCTCGGCCAGCACAACGGAGGCGCCGCCGTGCAGTAAGCCGAAAGGCTGATGGGTACGGCTGTCGACGGGCATCGTCGCCTCCAGTTCATTCTCGCCAATGCGGGTAAACTGGATATCCAGCAGTCCCACCATATTGCCTTCGCTCATGGCATTCAGCGCCTGTAGCGTCACCGCACGTTTCCAGATCATCCGATAATCTCCAGTAAAGCCTGTAATGGGTGGCGTACCCCGTTGCCTTCAACCCGTTTTACCTGGCTGCGGCAGGAGTAGCCCGTGGCCAGACAGCGATTGCGCGGTAAACGCTGCATCGCCTGATGCCACGATAGCTCATAGATCCCGAGCGAGTTCGCATGGTTTTTCACCTCATGCCCATAGGTGCCCGCCATACCGCAACAGCCCACGCTGACGCTTTCAAGCTTCGCCCCGAAACGGGCAAAAATGGAGGCCCACTGCGCCGGCGCGCCCGGCAGGGCCGTGACTTCAGTGCAGTGCCCAAACAGATACCACGGCTCGCCGCTGGCCTCCGCAGCGGTCGTTTTTTGCAGCGCCGTCGGGAGCCATTCGTGCACCAACAGCACGTGGAAATCACCGCGCTTATCGCCCAGCGTCTGCTTATACTCATCGCGGTAACAGAGCACCAGCGCCGGATCAACGCCCACCATCGGCATGCCCAGTTGGGCAACGCGGTTGAGGAAGTCTGAGGTCTTTTGCGCGGTTTTCGCGAAACGGGTCAGGAAGCCTTTAATATGCTGCGCTTTTCCGTTAGGCGAGAACGGCAGCACCACGGGCTGGTAACCGATCTTTTCAGCCAGCCGGACAAAATCGGCCACCACCTGCGCGTCGTAATAGCTGGTGAACGGATCCTGTACCACCAGCACCACGTTCGCTTTTTGCTCCGGACTGAGGGCCTCAAGCTGTTCCAGCGTCATGTTGGCGGATCGATTGCCCACCAGCTGACGCTGCAGCGACGGCACCGAGAGCAGAGGCAAATCCACCATTCCGATATGCTTTTCAGAGAGCTTGCGCACCAGCGGCTGGTTGATAAAAAAGTTAAAGGTCTTCGGCGCGCGCGCCATCAGCGGGGCGTAGGCTTCAACCGTTGCCACCAGGTGGTCACGCATCGGGCGCAGATAGCGTGAATGGTAAAGCTGCAGGAAGCGCGAGCGGAACTCCGGCACGTCTATCTTAATCGGGCATTGGGTTGAGCAGGCTTTACAGGCCAGGCAGCCTGACATCGCCTCTTTTACCTCATGCGAAAAGTCGTACTCGCCCTTGCTGGCATGCCAGCTGTTGCGGGAGCGTTCGATGAGTGAACGCAGGCTGGCGCGTTTTTCCGGAAGATCCTGCTCCAGCTTAAGCGGATCAACCCCGCGATCGGCCAGCAAACGCAGCCACTCACGCACCAGCGTCGCTCGCCCTTTTGGCGAGTGAATTCGGTTGCTGGTGATTTTCATCGACGGACACATTGGGCTTTTGGCATCGAAATTAAAGCACAGGCCGTTGCCGTTACACTCCATCGCACCGCGCCAGGAAGCGCGTACCGCAATTGGAATTTGTCTATCGTAGGTGCCGCGTTTGACGGCATCGACCTGCAGCATGGGCGCATCAACGCCCGCCGGTGGGCAGATTTTTCCCGGGTTAAGGCGGTTATCCGGGTCAAAGGCCGCTTTGACCTTGCGCAGCTCGGCGTAGAGTTGCTCACCGAAGAAGGCCGGGCTGTACTCTGCCCGGAAGCCTTTGCCGTGTTCGCCCCACAGCAGGCCGCCATATTTCGCGGTCAGGGCCACCACCTCATCAGAGATCGCCTTCATCAGGATCTCCTGCTGCGGGTCACACATATCCAACGCCGGGCGGACGTGCAGGACGCCGGCATCAACGTGCCCAAACATGCCATAGCTCAGTCCGTGGCCGTCCAGCAGCGCGCGGAATTCGACAATATAATCCGCCAGATGCTCTGGCGGCACGCAGGTATCTTCGGCAAACGGAATCGGCTTGGCAGCCCCTTTGGCGTTGCCGAGCAGACCGACGGCTTTTTTACGCATCGCGTAGATACGCTCAATACCGGAGAGGTCATTGCACAGCTGCCAGCCAATGACGCCACCCTCGCCCTGGGCGATAAGCTCGTCGAGGCGCTGACAGAGCATCGTCACCTGGCTTTCTATCAGCGCCGCGTCATCCCCCGCAAACTCCACGATGTTCAGGCCAAGCATCTCTTTATCCGGCACATCGGCGATCAGCTCACTGACGGAATGCCAGACAATATCTTCACGCGCCAGATTGAGCACTTTCGAGTCGACGGTTTCCACCGACAGCGCCCGCGCCTCCACCATAAACGGTGCGTTGCGCAGCGCTGAGTCAAAGGAGTTGTATTTAACATTCACCAGACGGCGCACTTTTGGCAGGCGGGTGATATCAAGACGAGCCTCGGTGATAAAGGCCAGCGTGCCTTCGGATCCTGTTAGCACGCGGGTTAAATCAAACTGGCTTAAATCATCATTGAACACGTGTCGCAGGTCATAACCCGTCAGGAAGCGGTTCAGCTTCGGAAATTTATCGAGGATCAGCTGGCGGTTATCGCGGCAGCTTTCCAGTACGGTGCGATAAATGCGCCCACTGGCGGTACTCTCTTTTCCCAGCGTTTCGGCCAGTTCAACCGGCATCGACTGGGTATCCAGGATATCGCCGCCCAGCAGTACCGCACGCACGCCCAGAACGTGATCGGAGGTTTTGCCGTAGACCAGCGACCCCTGACCGGAGGCATCGGTATTGATCATCCCGCCAAGGGTGGCACGGTTGCTTGTGGAGAGTTCCGGCGCAAAGAAATAACCGTACGGCTTGAGATACTGGTTGAGCTGATCTTTGATCACACCGGCCTCAACACGCACCCATCCCTCTTCAGGATTGATCTCGATGATGCGGTTCATATAGCGGGACATATCAATGATAATGCCCTGGTTCAGCGCCTGACCGTTGGTACCGGTACCGCCGCCGCGCGGGGTGAAGACCAACGACGTGAACCGCTCCTGCGACGCCAGACGGGCTATGAGGGCCACATCCGCCGTTGAGCGGGGAAAGACGACGGCATCGGGGAGAAGCTGGTAGATACTGTTATCGGTCGCCATTGTTAGCCGGTCGGCATAATTTGTGGCGGTATCACCTGTAAAACCCTGTTGCTCCAGTGCTTGCAAAAAATTGAGCACCAGCTGAACGACGCCTGGTGCCTGAGAAATCTGTGGGATCATGACGGTCGACCCTAATTAGAGTTGTGGAAATCGTTTGCGTTGTGTCACAACTTTTTATCACATTTTTTTCTTATACGCTCTGCAGAATTACAGGCAGAATTCGCCTGTCAAAAAACGCTGAAATCACTAATGATTAAACGGAAGCGATTTTATGTTCCCGCCGGCCTGGCTGGCGTTCATTTAAGGAAAGTTTCATTTATGGTCAATCTTCGTCAGCCCAGGGATGTTGCGCAAATCTTGCTGTCGGTGCTGTTCTTAGCCCTCATGATTATTGCGTGTCTGTGGATTGTTCAACCCTTCGTACTCGGCTTTGCATGGGCCGCAACCGTCGTCGTCGCCACATGGCCTTTGCTATTACGCTTGCAGAAATTGCTTTTTGGTCGCCGGGGTTTGGCCGTATTGGTCATGACGCTGCTGCTGTTCCTGCTCTTTATTATTCCGATTGCGCTGCTGGTAAACAGCCTTGTTGACTCCAGCGGCCCGGTTATTCGCTCCGTCACCAGCGGCGATCTCACGTTGCCCGATCTCAACTGGTTGAACAGCATTCCGCTGGTAGGAACTCGCCTTTACAGCGCCTGGCATAGCCTGCTGGAGATGGGTGGCAGCGCATTGATGGCGAAAGTACGGCCCTATATTGGCACCACAACCACCTGGTTTGTCGGCCAGGCGGCCCACATCGGTCGTTTTATGATGCACTGTACTTTGATGCTGCTCTTTAGCGCCCTGCTGTACTGGCGCGGAGAGCAGGTTGCGCTCGGCGTTCGTCATTTTGCTACCCGACTGGCGGGCAAGCGCGGTGACGCAGCCGTGCTGCTGGCGGCACAGGCCGTACGCGCCGTCGCGCTGGGCGTGGTCGTTACCGCGCTGGTTCAGGCCGTGCTGGGCGGCATCGGGCTTGCCATTTCTGGCGTGCCGTACGCCACCGTCTTTACCGTTGTCATGCTGATGACCTGTCTTGCGCAACTGGGGCCGTTGCTGGTTCTGGTGCCCTGCATTATCTGGCTTTACTGGACGGGAGATACCACCTGGGGCACCGTCCTGCTGGTCTGGAGCTGCGTGGTCGGCACAATGGATAACGTGATTCGTCCAGTGCTGATCCGCATGGGCGCTGATTTGCCGCTGATCCTGATCTTGTCAGGCGTTATCGGCGGGTTAATTGCTTTTGGGATGATCGGTCTCTTTATTGGTCCCGTGCTGCTAGCGGTAACATGGCGACTCTTCTCTGCCTGGGTACATGAAATTCCACCGCCTGGCACCGACCCGGATGAAATTCTCAGCGAGCTGGAAGCGCTTGAAGATAAGAACAAGATGTAAGATTGACCGCCGGGCGACGCTCTGGTTGCCCGGCAATTCGCCAATACTTAAACAACGCTAAACTAATGATTCTCTCCACACTGGTCTGACCCGCTGTTTCTGCCGTAATGCCGCTCTTCACCTCAAGAAATCTTTACATCTCTTTAACTATTGAGACGAATCCGATCGACGCTAAAAGCTGGCATGCTTACTATTAGGACACGGTTATAAATCAACACCTTGATTTATAAGCATGGAAATCCCCTGAGTGAAACAACGAATTGCTGTGTGTAGTCTTTGCCCATCTCCCACGATGGGCTTTTTTTTATCCTTTTTATGCGTATTTGACGTCACAGGCGCTGAGCATCCGCCACTCGCCCGGCAGCACCCGCGTCTCGCCGGTCACCTGTACCGACACCACCTCACGAATATCCGCTGACGATGCGCCAATCTGCAGCTCAAACTCACCCGGCTCAACGATGCGCTTCCCGTCACGACGCGTGAAATTGAACATCTCCACCGGCAGCCTAAAGGTCAGCGTGGCCGTTCCACCCGGAGAGAGCGTGACGCGCTGAAACGCCTTCAGCTCCTGTAGCGGGCGCACCTGGGTGGCAACCTTATCGCGCACATAAACCTGCACCACTTCACTACCCGTGCGCTCACCGGTGTTGGTGATATCCAGGCTGACCACCACCTCGTTATCCACCGCTACGCAAGTCTCCGCGAGGCGCGCAGTGCCCCAGGAAAACGACGTCCACCCCAGGCCAAAACCAAAGGGATAGCGGGAGCCGAAATGGAACGCGAACGGCGTACCGCCGCTTTTAAGCTTGTGGTTATAGTAGTACGGCATTGCGCCAGCGCTCTTTGGCACGCTCACCACCAGCCGCCCCTGCGGCTCGGCGCGGCCTGTGAGCACATCGGCAATGGCCCAACCTCCTTCCTGCCCAGGCGCCCAGGCCATCAGCAATGCGGCAACTTTATCTTCAAGGCCCTGAAGGTTGTACGGTCGCCCGCCGGTCATGACCACGATCACCGGTTTGCCGGTTGCCACCAGCGCCTCCAGCAGCTGTTGTTGCACACCCGGTAGATTCAGTGAATCCGTATCCGAACCTTCGCCCACCGTGCCGCTCTGGAACAGCCCCGCGAGATCCCCCACGCAGGCCACCACCACATCACTCTGTTGGGCAGCGTCCACCGCCTCGGGGATCGGTGCGGTACTTTGTGAAACCGGAGAGTGCTGCATCGGTTTCCCGCCGCTGTCACCGGGGAATACCGGCGCACCGGCCATCCGTTTTTCGATGATATGGCTCCCTTTGGCGTAACGTATCTGTGATGCGCCCAGGTAATGCTCCAGCGCCGCGCGCGGCGTGGTGACCTGCGATGTCTCGTCGACCATATCGCTGATGATTAAATGCACCGGGAAACTGTAGCCGCTTAGCAACGCCAGCGGATCGTCTGCCGTTGGCCCCACGACCGCCACGCGAGGTTTCCCAGCGAGGGGTAAAATACCGTTATTCTCAAGCAGCGTCATGGAGCGGGTCGCGACGTCCCGGGCAGCCTGCCGGGTCGTCTCATTTTGCAGATCGATTCCATCTTCATCCGCGTACGGTTTTTCAAAGAGCCCAAGACGGAATTTTTCAGTCAGTACGCGCGATACAATCTCATCCACTTTGGTCATCGACATTAGCCCACGCTCGACCGCATCGGCCAGATGGCGCGCGCAGTCATCTTTTGGCAGCTCAACGTCCAGCCCGGCGTTAAACGCCAAAGCGGCAGATTCCGCGGCATCGTGCGAAATCCCGTGATGCTGGTGCAGCAGGCTGACGCCGCCGTAATCCGCCACAATAATTCCATCGAAGCCCCACTGTTCGCGCAGCACGGTGGTCAGCAGGAAGCTATCGCTGTGTCCCGGCTGATTATCAATATCGTGATAAGCCGGCATCACCGAGCCGGCGTTTGCCAGCTTAACGGCCATTTCAAACGGCAGCAGGAAGGTGTCGCTCAGCTCGCTGAAGCCCAGATGAACGGGTGCATGGTTGCGCGCCCCTTCGCTGAATGAATGTCCGACGTAATGCTTAAGCGTTGCCAGCAGATCGCGTTTATCGCCCTGCAATCCGTTGACGTACGCAGTCGCCATCACGCCCACCAGCCAGGGATCTTCACCGAACGTCTCTTCCGTACGGCCCCAGCGCACGTCGCGGGAGACGTCCAGCACCGGCGCGAGCCCCTGCTGGCAGCCGACCGACCGCGCCTCTTTGCCAATCTGTTCTGCCGCGCGCTGCACCAGTTCCGGGTCCCAGGTTGATCCATAGTTCAGCGATGATGGGAACAGCGTTGCGTCTTTGCACAGCAGTCCCACCAGACACTCTTCATGGAACAGTGCCGGAATACCCAGCCGCGTCTCTTCCATCATCATCCGCTGCAGGCGGTTTGCCGCACGCACGCCCGTTTTGGCATCAACAATATGCGTGCCTAAGGGGCGGGTAATTTGCCCGACGCCCAGTTTCAGCCTCTCGCCGAGCGCGGCCTGCTCACTCACGCCGGCGAATTCATCGCTAAGATCGCTGCGCTCACGGTGGTTGCCATTTTCATCAAGGATCAGCCAGTACGCGTGCATCTGGGCAAACTTCTCTTCCGGGGTCATTCGCGCCAGCAAATCAGCAACGCGCGCCGGTACGGGTCGCCCCGCGTCCTTATAGATAGCAGTCATGTTTTACTCCTTTATTGCACATTGGGTTGCGGGCTAAGCTGCCCTGCTTCAGGCTGCACTTCACGTTTGCGGGCCAGCTCCCGGGCGATGGAATTCACCAGACGACTGTTGAGCTTGTAGATGGAAAGCAGCGCCACCATACAGAGGAACAGCACGCAAGGGATGAGGGTAAACAGCGCGTTGATGGTCGAAAGCACGTGCGGGGCCTGGGTTGCCTGACCGGGTGCGTAATCCACCATTCCCAGTACCCAGCCCACGACGGCCCCGCCAAGCGCCAGGCCAAACTTGATGGCAAACAGTGCGGTAGAGAAGACCAGACCATCCAGACGGCGACCGCTGCGGTGTTCTTCGTAGTCGACAACATCGGAGAACATTGTCCACTGCAGCGGCGTGGTCAGGTTTTGAATAAAGCTAAAAATGATGTTAAGGCCGAATATCAGCCAGACATGCGCTGGAGAAACAAAGAAAATCAGCGCACCAAAAATAACAAAGGAAATAATCGTCCACTGGTAGGCACGCACCCGGTCAAATTTACCCAGTAAGCGCTCAGATAATAATGCCCCGCTCAGCGATGCCACCATGCCTGACACAATAAACGCAAACACCAGTTCCGGGCGTAACAGGACATACTTAACGTAATACATCGTGGCAGAGCCCCGCGTGACCACGGCGGTTAACAGTAAAATATTAAACAGAAACACAATTCGCCACTGGCTGTTTCCGGCCAGCAGTTTTAAATCCGTCAGCATCGAACCCGAGGTGTCATTACGGGGAGAATAACGCTCGCGGGTCATCAGAAAACAGCAGAAGAATAAGACAATTCCCAGCAGCCCCATCAGGCTCATGGCATAGAAATAGCCTTTCTGAACGTTACCCTGACCCAGCTGTGCAACCAGCGGTAGCGCGATAACCGTGACAATCAATCCGCCGATAAACGACAGGCCAAAGCGCCATGACTGCAACGAATGACGTTCACGCGGGTCCAGCGTCAGGGCGCCGGGCATGGCGCAATAAGGTACGTTTATCGCAGAGTAAATAAGGCTCAGGATGGTGTAAGTCACACAGGCATAGACAATTTTCGCCGTGGGTCCGACCTCAGGAACATAGAATGTAATGAGACAGCTCACGCCGAAGGGAATGGCGAACCACAGTAGCCAGGGACGAAAACGGCCATGGCGCGTTTGGGTGCGATCGACCAGCGCGCCAATGCAGGGGTCGACAAAGGCATCCACCACGCGAACAACTAAAAACATCGTCCCCATGATAGCCGCAGGAAGGCCAAAAACATCCGTATAAAAATAAGCAAGAAATAACGTTGCCGTTTGCCAGACCAGCGCGCTGGCCATATCACCTAAACCATAACCTATTTTGTCTTTCGTACGCAAAACAGAGTGGAGTGTCATTTTTATTTGCCTTTTTATCAGGTTAAAACGTATTTCAACCAGTTGCGCATCATGTAGGGTAATGCACGGTAAGGCTCAAGTATTAGCAACACTTTGCGCGCTAACAATTGTCTAAATTAACAGCCAAATTATGATATTTTGTTTTTTTCTTTATTTGTGACGGGGAGCATGAAAGAGAGGAAATAAAAAAGGCGAGGAATATAATCCTCGCCTTTTTCAGGTGATTACGACGTTACTTATTCAGTTCTGCCAGGCTCAGCCAGGTTTGCACCACGGTATCCGGGTTCAGGGACAGGCTATCAATCCCCTCTTCCATCAGCCACGCGGCAAAATCTTCATGGTCGGACGGGCCCTGGCCGCAAATACCGACATATTTACCCTGTTTCTTCGCTGCGCGAATAGACATCGACAGCAGCGCTTTGACCGCCTCGTTACGTTCATCGAACAGCTCGGAGACGACGCCGGAGTCGCGATCCAGACCCAGCGCCAGCTGCGTCATATCATTCGAGCCAATAGAGAAGCCGTCGAAATGTTCGAGGAACTGCTCTGCCAGCAGGGCGTTAGACGGGATCTCGCACATCATGATGATCTTCAGCCCGTTTTCGCCGCGCTTCAGCCCCTGACGTGCCAGCTCGTCGACTACCGCTTTTGCTTGATCGACGGTACGCACGAACGGGATCATGATTTCAACGTTGGTCAGGCCCATGTCGTTACGCACGCGCTTCACCGCGTCGCACTCCAGCGCGAAACAGTCGCGGAAGCTATCGGACACATAGCGCCCGGCGCCGCGGAAGCCCAGCATCGGGTTCTCTTCCTCTGGCTCGTAGCGCTCGCCGCCCACCAGGTTGGCGTATTCGTTAGACTTAAAGTCCGACAAGCGCACGATAACGCGTTTCGGGTAGAACGCCGCGCCCAGCGTCGCGATCCCTTCGGTCAGACGGCCGACATAAAACTCTTTCGGCGAGTCGTAGCCTTTCATCATCTCGCGGATTTCTTTCTGAAGCGCGGCGTCCTGGTCGTCAAACTCCAGCAGCGCGCGCGGGTGAACCCCGATCATGCGGTTGATGATAAATTCCAGACGCGCCAGCCCCACGCCTTCGTTCGGCAGGCAGGCGAAGTCAAAGGCACGATCCGGGTTGCCGACGTTCATCATGATCTTCAGCGGCAGGTCCGGCATGGTATCCACGCTGGAGCTTTTCACGCTGAAGTCCAGAATATCGGCATACACATAGCCGGTATCGCCTTCCGCACAGGAGACGGTGACTTTCTCGTCATCTTTCATGCGCTCGGTCGCATCACCACAGCCAACAACTGCAGGAATGCCCAGCTCGCGGGCGATGATCGCCGCGTGGCAGGTACGCCCGCCGCGGTTAGTGACGATAGCCGCCGCTTTTTTCATGATCGGTTCCCAGTCCGGGTCGGTCATGTCGGTAACCAGCACGTCGCCCGGCTGGATACGGTTCATTTCACTGATGTCGTGGATCACTTTCACCGGACCCGCACCAATGCGGTGGCCGATAGCGCGGCCTTCCGCCACGATCTTACCCTGCGCATGCAGCGTATAACGCTCCATCACCTGACCGCGGGAGCGAACGGTTTCAGGACGCGCCTGCACGATGAACAGCTTGCCGGTGTTACCGTCTTTCGCCCACTCGATATCCATCGGTCGGGCGTAATGTTTTTCAATCTGCACGGCCTGCTTCGCCAGCTCTTCCACTTCGGCGTCGGTCAGCGAGAAGCGATCGCGCTGTTCCTGCGGCACATCTTCAATCTTAACCTGCTTGCCATGCTCCTGAGTGGGGGCATAGATCATGCGGATTTTTTTCGACCCCATGGTGCGACGCACCACCGCCGGGCGGTTCGCCGCAAGCGTTGGTTTGTGTACATAGAATTCGTCAGGGTTCACGGCGCCCTGCACCACCATCTCACCCAGGCCCCATGCGGAGGTGATAAACACCACCTGGTCGAAGCCGGATTCGGTATCGATGGAGAACATCACGCCGGAAGATCCAACGTCTGAACGCACCATACGCTGTACGCCCGCAGAGAGCGCTACGCCGCGATGGTCATAGCCCTGGTGCACGCGATAGGAGATGGCGCGGTCGTTAAACAGGGAAGCAAACACGTGCTTCACCGCCACCAGCACCGCATCGTAGCCCTGAACGTTGAGGAAGGTTTCCTGCTGTCCGGCAAAAGAGGCATCCGGCATATCTTCCGCGGTCGCAGAAGAGCGCACGGCAAAGGAGGCCTGTGCATCGTCAGCGGAGAGCTGGTTGTAAGCATCATGGATAGCTTTTTCCAGTTCCGGCTGGAAAGGTGTGTCGATAATCCACTGGCGGATTTGTGACCCGGCTTTGGCAAGCTCGGTAACGTCATCAATATCCGTTTTATCCAGCAGGTCGTAAATGCGCTGGTTCACGCCGCTCTGGTCTAAAAACAGGTTAAACGCATCGGCAGTTGTGGCAAACCCGTTAGGTACAGAGACACCCATACCGGACAGGTTTGTAATCATTTCACCCAGGGAGGCATTTTTGCCCCCAACTCTGTCTACATCATTCATGCCGAGTTGGTTATACCAAAGCACCAGCGGTGACGAGCCATTGTTGGACATCGAAACAATCCTTTTGTGATATTTGATCGGAGTAAGAAACACCTGACTACGTATTTATACTGGCATATTTACTTGCGCTAAAAAAACGGTGAATCGTGTAAGCAATTTAAATTTTCAACTTTTCGGACACTTCCCCACCAACTGCTAACCCGATGATTCCTATAGATTCAATCAAAAACCCTAAAAATAAAGCCGCTATTCGAAAAATGAAATCCACTTTTCAGTAAAATTAAAAACATCATTTCATTTATAATTTAGGCACGTTCCTGGCTGTGTATTTTACTTTTTTAATTTATGCTTTCAGGCAATTAGGTTAGCTATTTAGGGTGGATAAAATGGATAATGCTGTCGATCGCCACGTTTTTTATATTTCTGATGGTACGGCGATCACCGCCGAGGTGCTGGGACACGCGGTGATGTCGCAATTCCCGGTTTCGATTAACAGCATCACGCTGCCGTTTGTGGAAAACGAGAGCCGCGCCAAAGCGGTTAAAGACCAAATTGACGCCATTTACCAGCAAACCGGCGTTCGTCCATTGGTCTTTTATTCCATTGTTATTCCCGAAATTCGCGACATCATTTTGCAAAGTGAAGGTTTTTGTCAGGACATCGTGCAGGCATTGGTCGCGCCGCTGCAGGGAGAATTGAAGCTCGACCCGACGCCGATCGCCCACCGAACTCACGGGCTGAACCCCGGCAACCTGATCAAATACGATGCGCGTATCGCCGCTATCGATTACACCCTGGCACACGATGACGGCATCTCGATGCGTAATCTGGACCAGGCACAGGTGATTTTGCTCGGCGTTTCCCGCTGCGGAAAAACGCCCACCAGCCTCTATCTGGCAATGCAGTTTGGTATCCGTGCGGCAAACTACCCCTTTATTGCAGATGACATGGATAACCTGATCCTCCCTGCGGCGCTGAAACCGCTGCAGCACAAATTATTTGGCCTGACCATCAATCCCGAGCGTTTGGCAGCAATCCGCGAAGAGCGCCGTGAGAACAGCCGCTATGCCTCCATGCGCCAGTGTCGAATGGAAGTCTCTGAAGTGGAAGCGTTGTACCGTAAAAACCAGATCCCGTGGCTCAATAGCACTAACTATTCGGTAGAAGAAATCGCCACCAAAATCCTCGATATCATGGGATTGAATCGCCGCATGTACTAATATGCTAGTACGATAATCCAGATTCGGGTATCATCTTTCACATCATCGGGGCGCGGTCGCCCCGAACTTGAAATCAGCAGGGATTGGTTTAAGGTGATGCCCATCACTTCCCGGTAGTCTGCCGATGAAGCAAAAAAATTCTGAGATATTCCATGAACAAAACCGACGAACTCCGCACTGCGCGTATTGAAAGCCTGGTAACCCCGGCTGAACTGGCACTGCAACATCCCGTTTCCACAGCCGTTGCGGAACACGTAACCGCGTCTCGCCGACGCATTGAAAAAATCCTTAACGGTGAAGACAAACGTCTTTTGGTGGTCATTGGCCCCTGCTCCATCCACGATCTGGATGCCGCAATGGATTATGCAAAACGCCTTCAGGGGCTGCGTGATAAACACCAGCATCGCCTGGAAATCGTCATGCGCACCTACTTTGAAAAACCGCGTACCGTGGTGGGCTGGAAAGGACTGATCTCCGATCCCGATCTCAACGGCAGCTACCGCGTCAACCACGGTATTGCGCTGGCGCGCAGGCTGCTGCTGCAGGTGAATGAGCTGGGCGTTCCAACTGCGACCGAGTTCCTCGATATGGTGACCGGGCAATTTATCGCCGATCTCATCAGCTGGGGCGCGATTGGCGCGCGCACAACCGAAAGCCAGATCCACCGTGAAATGGCCTCTGCCCTCTCCTGCCCGGTTGGTTTTAAGAACGGAACGGACGGCAATACCCGTATTGCGGTTGATGCGATCCGTGCTTCCCGTGCCAGCCACATGTTCCTGTCACCGGATAAAACCGGCCAGATGACCATCTACCAGACCAGCGGTAACCCCTACGGGCATATCATTATGCGTGGCGGGAAAACCCCGAACTATCATGCAGAGGATATTGCAGCAGCGTGCGAAACGCTGGCTGAATTTGACCTGCCGGAACATTTGGTGGTGGATTTCAGCCACGGTAACTGCCAGAAGCAGCACCGTCGCCAGCTAGACGTTTGCGACGAGATCTGCCAGCAGATCCGCAGCGGTTCTACCGCCGTAGCGGGCATTATGGCTGAAAGCTTTATCAAAGAAGGCACCCAGAAAATCGTCTCCGGCCAGCCTATGGTCTACGGTCAGTCGATTACCGACCCCTGTCTGAGCTGGGAAGATTCTGAGCTGCTGCTGGAGAAACTGGCGGCCGCTGTGGACAGCCGCTTCTAAGTTCTTGCCCGCGCCCTCTCCCCCTTGGAGAGGGACGGATTGAGCGCGCATCTTCCCCTCAAATTTGATCCCGTCACAATATTTTCACAAAAATGCTTGCCGTGAATTTGCACTTTATTGATAATGATTATCATTGTTACATTGATTGTTATTTATATACATTATGTCACGTACGGATAACAGCGCGGAAACGCCTATAAAAATACACACAGCGCCTTCCCCTGCCCCCACCGATCGTCGTATCGACAGCAAAAGTCTGTTGGGTGATGAGGGGCGGGTCATTATCGAGCATGACGGCCAGCACTATCTGCTGCGTCAGACCCATGCCGGAAAACTGATCCTCACTAAATAAATTACTCAAAAAAATACGCCAGCCACCCAGGTGATCCCCAGGCAGCCAGCGCTTTCGATTCTTAATGGAGAGTTGCTATGCCATACCTGCATTCCGCGTCTTTACGTCCGTCACTTCTGGCGCTGGCGATTGTCAGTACCTTACCGGGCGTCGCGTTTGCTGCCGCAGATGATATAACCGTTACCGCAACGGGCAACGCCCGCAGCGCCTTTGAAGCACCGATGATGGTGAGCGTGATTGACGCCACCGCCCCGGAAAACCAAACCGCCAGCTCTGCCGCCGACCTGCTGCGTCGTGTTCCCGGTCTGACGCTGGACGGCACCGGGCGTACCAACGGTCAGGACGTTAACCTGCGCGGGTATGACCGCCGCGGCGTGCTGGTGCTGGTTGACGGCATTCGTCAGGGTACCGATACCGGACACCTTAACAGCACCTTCCTCGACCCAGCGCTGATCAAACGTATTGAAGTGGTGCGTGGCCCCTCTGCTCTGCTGTACGGCAGCGGCGCGCTGGGCGGTGTGATTTCCTACGATACCGCCGATGCTAAAGATCTGCTGGAGCCAAGTAAAAACAGCGGCTACCGCGTATTCGGTACAGGCGCGACGGGCGATCGCAGCATCGGTATGGGTGCCAGCGCGTACGGTCGCACCGATACCCTGGACGGTTTGGTGTCCTGGTCGAGCCGCGATCGCGGTGATATTCGCCAAAGCGACGGTGCAAACGCGCCTAATGATGAATCCATTAACAACATGCTGGCGAAAGGCAGTTGGAAGATGGATCCGGCCCAGACGCTGAGCGGCTCCCTGCGTTACTACAACAACGCGGCGCAAGAGCCGAAGAACCCGCAAACCACCGAAGCGTCCGACAGTAGCAACCCGATGACTGACCGCTCCACCATTCAGCGTGATGCCCAACTCGGCTACAAAATCGCCCCGGAAGGCAACGACTGGCTGAATGCCGACGCGAAAGTCTACTGGTCTGAAGCGCGTATTAACGCCCAGAACGTTGACGGCAGCGGCGAGTTTCGTAAGCAAACCACCAAAGGTGGCAAAGTCGAAAACCGCACCCGCCTGTTCAGCGACTCCTTCGCTTCAAACCTTCTCACCTACGGTGGGGAATACTATCGCCAGGAGCAAAGCCCGAGCGGGGCAACCACCGGCTTCCCTGACGCAAAAATCGACTTCAGCTCCGGCTGGCTGCAGGATGAGATCACCCTGCGCGATCTGCCGGTCACGATCCTCGGCGGTACCCGTTACGATAACTATCGCGGCAGCAGCGACGGCTACGCCGATGTGGATGCAGATAAGTGGTCATCCCGCGCCGGGTTAACCGTCAGCCCGACTGACTGGTTAATGCTGTTCGGCTCCTACGCGCAGGCCTTCCGCGCGCCGACGATGGGCGAGATGTACAACGACGCCAAACACTTCTCCATCGGCAGCTTCTACACCAACTACTGGGTACCAAACCCGAACCTGCGTCCGGAAACCAACGAAACCCAGGAGTACGGCTTTGGTCTGCGCTTTGACGATCTGATGCTCGCCAATGACGCGCTGGAATTTAAAGCCAGTTACTTTGATACCAACGCCAAAGACTACATTTCGACGACCGTCGATTTTGCAGCGGCGACCACCATGTCCTATAACGTCCCTAATGCCAAAATTTGGGGCTGGGACGTGATGGCGAAATACTCGGCCGATCTGTTCAACCTCGACGTTGCCTATAACCGCACGCGTGGGAAGGATACCGATACGGGAGAGTACATATCCAGCATTAACCCGGACACCGTCACCAGCAAGCTGGATGTCCCGGTGGCGCAAAGCGGGTTCTCCGTGGGCTGGATCGGCACCTTTGCCGATCGTTCCACCCATGTCAGCAGCAGCTACAGCAAACAGCCTGGCTATGCGGTCAACGACTTCTACGTCAGCTATAAAGGCCAGGAGCAGCTTAAAGGCGTCACCACGACCCTGGTGTTAGGTAACGCCTTCGACAAAGAGTACTGGTCTCCGCAGGGCATCCCACAGGACGGCCGTAACGGTAAGATTTTTGTGAGTTATCAGTGGTAACCCCTCGCCCCGGTTCGCCGGGGCATTATTATCAGGAAGGATGAGACAATGAATCACTACACACGCTGGCTTGAGCTAAAAGAAGAAAATCCGGGTAAGTACGCGCGTGACATCGCAGGCTTAATGAATATCAGCGAAGCAGAACTGACCTTCGCGCGCGTAGGCCACGACGCGTGGCGCCTGCATGGTGAAATCCGCGAGATCTTAGGCACACTGGAAGCCGTAGGCGAAACCAAGTGCATCTGCCGCAACGAATATGCCGTTCATGAACAGGTTGGCGCTTTTACCAATCAGCACCTAAACGGCCACGCCGGGCTGGTATTGAACCCGCGCGCGCTGGATCTACGTCTGTTCCTCAACCAGTGGGCAAGCGTTTTCCACATTAGCGAAACGACCGCGCGCGGCGAGCGCCAGAGCATTCAGTTCTTCGACCATCAGGGCGATGCGCTGCTGAAGGTTTACGCCACCGATAACACCGACGTTTCGGCGTGGGGCGATGTCCTCACCCGCTTCATCTTTGCCGATAATCCGCCGTTAGCGCTTAAAGCCGCTGATGTGCCGGTTCATGCCGACAACGCTGACGCGACCATTGTTGACAAAGAGTGGCGCGCCATGACTGACGTGCACCAGTTCTTCAGCCTGCTAAAGCGCCATAACCTGAGTCGTCAGCAGGCGTTCCGCCTTGTTGGTGACGATCTCGCCTGCAGGGTTGAGAACAGCGCGCTGGCCCAGCTGCTGGAGACCGCACGCCAGGACGGCAACGAGATCATGGTATTTGTAGGCAACCGTGGCTGCGTGCAGATCTTTACCGGTATCGTGGAAAAACTGGTGCCAATGAAAGGCTGGATGAACATTTTCAACTCAACCTTCACCCTGCATCTGCTGGAAGAGACCATTGCTGAAGCCTGGGTGACGCGTAAGCCAACCGCAGATGGTCACGTTACCAGCCTCGAGCTGTTTGCGGCCGACGGCACCCAAATCGCACAGCTGTACGGTCAGCGTACCGAAGGCCAACCGGAGCAAAGCCAGTGGCGCAGCCAGATTGACGCCCTGACACAAAAAGGTCTGGCCGCATGAAAAAATGGCTTGCCCTGTTAAGCGCCCTGCCCTGGGTGGCCTTTGCCGCTCCGCAGGAGAAAATTGTGGCGCTTGGCGGTGACGTTACGGAGATTGTCTATGCGCTTGGCGCACAGGCGTCTCTGGTCGCGCGCGACAGCACCAGCCAGTGGCCGCAGGCCGCAAACGATCTGCCTGATGTGGGATATTTGCGTCAGCTCAATGCGGAAGGGATTTTATCCGTCCGCCCGACGCTGGTATTGGCAAGCGCACAGGCGCAGCCGTCTCTGGCGCTAAAGCAGGTCGAGCAGAGCCATGTGAACGTCGTCACCGTTCCCGCCAGTAATGACCTGAGCGTCATCGACGAAAAAGTGCGGGTGATTGCGAAAGCGACGCATCAGGAGGCGCAGGGGGAAACCCTGCGCCATACGTTGCGTGAGGCGCTGGCAGCATTGCCCTCAACGCCGCTCAACAAACGGGTGCTGTTTATCCTTAACCACGGCGGGATGACCGCCATGGCCGCCGGGCAACAGACCGGTGCGGATGCCGCCATCCGTGCAGCAGGGTTACAAAACGCGATGCAGGGCTTTACCCGCTATCAGCCGCTGTCACAGGAAGGCGTAATTGCCAGCCAGCCCGATCTGGTGGTGATTTCTCAGGATGGCGTGAACGCGCTGGGTGGAGAGAAAAATCTGTGGAAGCTGCCAGGTCTGGCGCACACTCCTGCGGGTCGACATAAACAGGTTCTGGCGATTGATGATATGGCGCTACTGGGCTTTAGCGTGCGAACGCCGGAAGCCATCCAGCAGCTACGCGCCAAAGCGGAGCACCTGCCCTGATGTCTCGGCGCGTCACCTTGTCGTTATGGACGCTGGCAACGGTGCTCACCGTGATGACCCTCATGGCGACCGGTTTCGGCGCGTTGCGCCTGCCGGTCAGCCTGCTGTGGAACGGGAGCGACGAGGCCCTGCGCCAAATTTGGCTGACGATCCGTCTGCCCCGCGTGCTGCTGGCGCTGGTCATCGGCGGTTCATTGGCATTAGCCGGCTGCGTGATGCAGGGGCTGTTTCGTAACCCGCTGGCCGATCCAGGCCTGCTGGGGATCAGCAGCGGCGCAGCGCTGGCCGTTGCGCTGTGGGTGGTTCTCCCGCTTTCCCTGCCTGCGCTGCTGATGCTGTACGCCCCGATGTTCGCCGCCTTCCTCGGTGCACTCGCCGCCACTGCAATCATTTTTCTGCTCAGCCAGCAGCGTGACAGTTCATTGTCACGTCTGCTGTTGGTCGGCATTGCCATTAACGCGCTTTGCGGCGCGGCGGTTGGCGTGCTCTCGTGGGTCAGCAACGATGCCCAGCTGCGGCAGCTTTCACTTTGGGGGATGGGCAGTCTTGGCCAGGCGCAGTGGTCAACCCTGTTAGCCGTTACGTCGCTGATGGTGCCTGGCATCCTGGTTATCTGGCGACTGGCTGGTGCGCTCAACTTACTGCAGCTGGGTGATGAAGAGGCCCACTATCTCGGAGTGGATGTGGTCGTTGTGCAGCGGATCTTACTGCTGTGCAGCGCCTTGCTGGTCGCCGCCGCCGTGGCCGTCAGCGGGGTCATTGGCTTTGTAGGCCTGGTGGTCCCGCATCTGATGCGCATGTGGCTTGGCGCCGATCACCGGGCAGTGATCCCGGGATCGATTCTGGCCGGCGCGTCGCTGCTGCTGGTTGCTGACACCGTGGCTCGCACCCTGGTCGCGCCGGCTGAAATGCCGGTGGGGCTATTAACCAGCCTCCTCGGTGCACCGTGGTTTTTGTGGCTCATCTTTCGTCGTGGGGGACAACATGGCTGAACGGTATTGTGCGGAAAATATTATCTTTCACGCCGGGCAACGCACGCTGATCAACGACGTGTCGTTGTCATTATCACAGGGTGAACTGGTGGCGTTGATTGGCCCTAACGGTGCCGGGAAATCGACCTTATTGCGGCTGCTTACGGGGTATCTTAAGCCTGCAGGCGGTCGATGCACGCTGGCAGGGACGCCTCTGGAAGAGTGGCATCCGGAAAAACTGTCGCGCAGCCGGGCTGTCATGCGCCAGAGCACGCAGCTCGGGTTCGACTGGCCGGTAGAGGCGGTTGTCGGGATGGGACGCGCGCCCTGGACGCGTTATCCTGAAGCGGCAGTGGTACACGAGGTGATGGCGGTGACGGGGTGTTTACCGCTGGCTGGCCGACAATTTGCCGCCCTGTCCGGCGGCGAACAGCAACGGATCCAGCTTGCCCGCGCGCTGGCGCAGCTCTGGCAGCAGGGGGCACCGCGCGGCTGGCTTTTTCTGGATGAACCTACCTCTGCGCTGGATCTCTACCACCAGCAGCATTTACTCCGCCTGCTGAAATCACTGACCCGCCAGGGGAATCTTCACGTTTGTGTCGTATTGCACGATCTCAATCTGGCGGCGCTGTGGGCAGATAAGATCATGCTGTTGCACAACGGTGAGATGGTGTCCCACGGGACACCGAAGCAGGTTTTGCAAGCCGACGCGCTGGCACGCTGGTATGGTGCGCACGTCCACGTCGGCAGGCATCCTACTCACGCCGCACCGCAGGTCTTTCTTGCACCTTAGCTTGAGCAGCTCACTTCCAGCCGCTTGCCCCAGTCCGGCGGGCGGCTGACGTAATCATCATCCCGGTCAGCAAAAGGCGTGCGCAACGCGTTATGCAAGCGGTGCAACTCGTCGTACTCGCCCTGCTCTGCTTGCTCAATTGCCCGCTGTGCCAGCCAGTTGCGTAATACCATCGCCGGATTCGCCTTCTTCATTTGCCCCTGACGGGTTGCATCGTCGACCTGCTCCTGCTGTAGCCGCGCCCGGTAGGTCGAGAACCAATCATCAAAGCCCTGTCTGTCGATAAACTCATCGCGCAACGGTGACGAAGGGCTCTGCTGTTCCGTTTGGCCTAGCATCCGGAAGGTACGGGTGTAATCGCTGCCTTCACGCGCCATCAAGGCGAACAGCCCATTAAGCAGCTCGTTATCGCCTTTCTCCTGGGTCAGTAGCCCCAGCTTGTTGCGCATCAGCGCACCGTATTCACGCAGCAGGACCTGCTGATAGCTGTCCAGCGCATCGTTCAGGGCATCGACGTCAATAAACGGTGACAGGCTTTGTGCAAGACGCTGGAGGTTCCACAGCCCTACGGCAGGCTGGTTGTCAAAACTGTAGCGTCCCTGGTAGTCCGAGTGGTTGCAGATATACCCTGGCTGGTAATCATCCAGGAAGCCATACGGGCCGTAATCATAAGTCAGCCCCAGGATCGACATGTTATCCGTATTCATTACGCCGTGCGCAAACCCCACGGTTTGCCAGCGGGCAATCATCCCGGCGGTGCGGGCGACGATATCACGGAACCACAGGATGTATTGATCGGCATCGTTCTGCAAATGCGGCCAGTGGCGGCGGATCGCGTAGTCCGCAAGCTGGTGTACCTTTTCCGGCTCACGACGATAGTAAAAGTGTTCAAAGTGGCCAAAGCGCAAGTGGCTTTGTGCAACGCGCATCAGCATTGCCCCTTTTTCCATCGTTTCGCGGGCAACCGGGGTGTCACTGGTGACAATCGACAGCGCGCGCGTTGTGGGTACACCCAGCGCATGCATCGCTTCCGACGCCAGGCATTCACGGATGGTGGAACGCAGCACGGCGCGACCATCCCCCATGCGCGAATAAGGGGTCAGGCCAGCCCCTTTCAGATGCCAGTCAACCGTTTCGCCATTGGCAAGCTGTTGTTCACCAAGCAGGATCCCTCTGCCATCCCCCAACTGCCCCGCCCAGACGCCAAACTGGTGTCCGCTATAGACCTGGGCCAGGGGATTCATGCCTTCAAGGAGCGTTTCACCGCCCCAGACGCCAGCGCCTTCCGCCGGCTGGAACAGCGCGGACGGAATAGCCAGTTCGTCTGCCAGCGTTGCGTTGTGCCAGATGAGACGGGTGTTGTGTAACGGTGTTGGTTTGAGTGCGGTGTAAAAACCAGGCAACTCGTCATGCCAGTGGGCAGTAAAAGACAGGGTCATAGGTCCTCCTGCTTTTAGTGTAGAGGGTTTACCTGGACTTAAACACGGGCGAAAGAAAGGGTTATCACTGAACCAGCGAAGTCACGTGCTCTGCAGAGACGGCTGGCCAGAGCGCCCCCTGCATTGCGCCAAAGTTAAAGGACAAGACACGCTGCAAGATGCCGTGGTCGTCAATGCCGGACACAATCACCGACTGGCAGTGTGGTGTTATTTGCCAAAGGATTGCCCGCATAAATGGCTCGAAAGAAAGCTCTAACGCACGCTGTTGGATAAAGCCTTTATCCAGTACGACACGTTTAAACAACCCGTCATAAACCGCTTTGAGCGATGCCGCGCCTGAGCCGAAATTGGCCAGAACCAGTGGGAAATGAATCGCCATTCTTGCCAGCTCCAGATCGTCTTTCCCGTTATTTAACCCTGGATAATTCTCATTAACACTAAACTCAAGAAACGGATAACGATCGAGAATTGAAACAGCGTTCCCGTCAGTTAATAAAAACTCAACAATTACAGGTGTAATATTGATCCATGCAATTAGCTGATGCTGAATAAAGAACAGTTTGCAGGTATCGAGCAATTGCAGCTTCTCATGAAACAGCGCTAACTCTTCTGCTGGTGTCAGGTGCGGAGTGACCAACTCAGTGGGGATCCGCACATCTGAGTCGACGCCAGTAAAGTTAACCAAAATCTCTAAACCTTTAAGCTCGCCTACACTATTACGCGCAGGTAGGAGCAAAAATTCAGACTGGTAAGCATTATCTAGCGTAATAATCATTGCACTCGCCCCGCATTAAAGATGAGAGAGAACATCCTGGAGCAATTGCTGGCACAATTCCACTGTCTTGATTTTAATAAGATTAATTTCATTAGTTCCGTGTTAATTTTCAGATTTATCCCTGAATCTAAATTAATCTTATCCTGGTTACTGAGTAATAGCCAGTTTTAGATAAAACAGACACATACAGACATATCTTATTCATCGTAAATTTAACTTTAATCATCTTATTTCTGAAAAAGTGGCAGGGTTTATTAGTTACCTTGCCACCCTAAGTGATATGTTTGGGGCGGACTAAATACGTCGTGCCTGCCAGAAGTTTTTACGCCAGTAAACATTATCCAGCGAAGAACGCATCACCCCGCGACTGGTCGAGGCATGAATAAATTGGTTATCCGTGTCATAGATACCTACATGAAGACCGCTCTCACCCGAACCGGTTTTGAAAAAGACCAGGTCACCCGGCAGCAAATCGTCTTTATCGATTTCAGTCCCTATTTCGGCCTGTTTGCGCGTTTCCCGGGGGAGCTTTAAATCAAATTTATCGCGAAACGTCATCAGGACAAACCCGGAGCAATCCACGCCGCCGCGACTCATACCGCCGTAGCGATAAGGCGTGCCGCGCCAGTTGCTCAGCTGATCGTTCAGGCTGGCAATAACCGTTATTGAGTCGGAAAGCCGTGCATTGGGCGGCGGCGCACGATGGCTACTGCATCCTGCAAGAAATAACGCTGCCACCAGGAGAAACCAGAATCGCATTTCAGACGAATCCTCTGCTTTTTTTATTCTTTTTGTAATTTAGCGTGCAATTGCACTCACAGGCAAGAAACCGTTACGCCTGCGCGGTAGAAATCAGCATCTTATGACCCTCGATATCCAGCCGGCGGAATGACATAGCGTACGCGCGCGCCAGGTTGGATGGCGTAAGAACATGATCCCGTGGCCCGCTGGCAAGCATCCTTCCCCCCGCCAGCAGCCATACCTTGTGCGCATGACGCAGCGTATGGTTGAGATCGTGGCTGCTCATGACCACCGCAACGCCCTGACGAATAAGCGAACTTAGCAGGGAATCCAGAGCCGCCTGTTGGGCAACATCCAGACCGCTCATGGGTTCATCCAGAACCAGCAGGCGCCCGTGTGGGTTTCCTGCCGGATGGATCTGAAGCACCACGGCCGCCAGACGTACGCGCTGCCACTCACCGCCTGAAAGCTGGCTGGCGTGCCGGGAGAGTTTATCCTCTAGCCCCAGCGCCGTCGCAACCTCAAGGATAAGTGACGTGCACTGTTTGTCGTGCAGATGCAGCAACAGATAATGCCAGACGGGCATCGCAAAGGGCGGAGCCTGCTGCTGTACCAGGTAACTGCGCCGCTGCGCCAGCGATACCGGAGACCAGTCGGTAAGGGGATGTTCCAGAAACGTAATCTCCCCCTGGCCGAAGGTCAGGCCTGCAATACGCGCCAGTAAGGTGCTCTTACCTGCCCCGTTCGGCCCAACCAGATGCAGAATTTCTCCTGCATCAATTGTCCCCGCGATCGGCTCCAGACGCCCCTTCTCGGCAACGTCGTTGAGCTGCATCAGCAGTGTCATTACTTCGCCAGCGCCAGCTTGATAGACTCCATCACGTTCGGATCTTCCGGCGTCATGTCCGGTGAGAAGCGCTGAACAATCTGCCCGTCACGGCCAACCAGGAATTTTTCGAAATTCCACAGGATGTCGTCCGGATACAGCGGCGCACGCCCCTTGCTCGCCATGCGCTCATAGAAACCACTACCTTCTGGCGCGACGGCAGTCGGTGCGGCCGCAACCAGCTTCGCGTACAGCGGATGGCGATCTTCACCGTTAACATCGATTTTGCTGAACATGGGGAACGTTACGCCATACGTTGTGCTGCAAAACGTTTTAATCTCGTCTTCGCTGCCCGGCTCCTGACCCAGGAACTGGTTGCACGGGAAGCCCAGAACGGTAAAACCGTCTTTCTCCCAGGCTTTCTGAATGTTCTCCAATTGCTCGTACTGCGGCGTCAGTCCACATTTAGAGGCCACATTCACGATGAGCAATACGCTGCCTTTGTATCCTTCCAGCGTGGTTTTCTCGCCATCAATGGTTGTCACTTCGGTATTCAAAATATCAGACTGCATAGCATTCCCTCAGGTTATCTTACGGGTAGTGTTTTAACGTCCGGCCTTTAATAGTAGCCAGATAAATACCGGCGCGCCCAGCGTAGCGGTCACCACGCCGATGGGCAGCTCTGCGGCTGTCAGGGCGAGCCGGGCGATGATATCCGCAACCAGCAGCGTTGCCGCACCGGCAACGGCCGAGGCAGGAAGCAAGGTTCGATGGTCAGTGATCCCGCACAGGCGCAACATATGTGGGATAACAAGACCAATAAAGCCAATTGCCCCTGCCAGTGCCACACTGACGCCCACCATCCAACCAATAGCAATTACCAGCACATTACGCCACAGCCCAATCGACATTCCGAGCTGTCGGGCAGAGGTTTCACCGAGCGCGAGCATATTCAGCGGCTGCGCCTGAAAACCCGCCCACAGGATGATGGGTATCAGCAGCACCATCAGCCACCCCTGGCGCCAGTCAACGCCACCGAAACCGCCCATCATCCAGTACATTAGCTGGCGTAAATCAAACGAGGTGGAGAAGTACACCGCCCAGGTCATCAATGCACTGCAGATAATCCCCAGCGCGACCCCGGCAAGCAGCAGTCGGCTGGTCGATAAATGCCGCCTGGCAAAGCGCAGCAGAATGAGCGTGATCAGCAACGCGCCAATGATAGCGCTAAGGCTGATTGCCCAGGTAGAGAGAGCCCCACCGCCCAGCATGACCGCCGCAATCAGCCCAACGCCTGCGCCATTTGATACGCCAAGCAGCCCAGGCTCCGCCAGAGGGTTATCGAACAGCGCCTGCATAATGGTGCCGCATAACGCCAGCGCGGCCCCCACCAGAATGACAGCCAGGGTGCGCGGCAGACGAATCTGCCAGACGAAAAGCTGCCCGTCAGGGCCGAACCACCTTTCCGGCCCTAGCCACTGGTCACCCGCGCACAGGCTCACAGCCGTGGCGGCGATGAGCAGCAACACAAGCAAAAGCAGGCGGCGTCGGTCGGACTGATGTTGACGATGGGCAAAATTAAGCATGGACAGGATTTTAGTCGCGTGAGATGTAATTGATTTTACGGTGGGTTTACTAAAGAGCGCAAAGAAAAAAGGCCGCGATAGCGGCCTTTTTAGTTAGTTCATATTACTCTGCTTTGGGCGTTGCGTTTTCGACACGGCTTTTTAACTTCTGGCCGGGTCTGAAGGTCACCACGCGGCGGGCTGTAATGGGAATATCTTCCCCCGTCTTCGGGTTGCGGCCCGGACGTTGGTTTTTGTCTCGCAAATCAAAATTGCCAAAACCGGAGAGTTTTACCTGCTCACCATTTTCCAGAGCACGACGGATCTCTTCGAAAAACAGCTCTACCAGCTCTTTGGCATCCCGTTTGCTAAGCCCAAGCTTATCAAACAGATATTCTGACATTTCAGCTTTTGTAAGCGCCATAGGTTCAATCCCTCAATGATGCCTGGAATCGCTCTTTTAATGCCTCTACACATTTGGCGACGGTAGCGGCAATCTCCTCTTCTTCGAGTGTACGGCTGGTATCCTGAAGGATAAGGCTAATAGCGAGGCTCTTGAAACCTTCCGCTACGCCCTTACCGCGGTACACGTCAAATAAGTTTACGCCAACTACCTGATTTACGCCAACTTTCTTACATTCGGCCAAAATATCTGCTGCAGGCACGTTTTCAGCGACCACAACAGCGATGTCACGGCGGTTCGCTGGGAAGCGTGAAATGTCCTGCGCCTGAGGAATGGCGCGGTCTGCAACCGGGCTCCACTCCAGCTCGAACACAACGGTACGGCCGTTCAGGTCGAGCTTACGTTCCAGCTCTGGGTGAACAACGCCAATGAAACCAACGCGTTTGCCGTCCAGATAAATGGCTGCACTCTGGCCCGGATGCAGGGCTGGAATCGCTTCTGCGCGGAATTCAATTTCAGATAATTTACCGGTCAGATCGAGAATCGCTTCCAGATCGCCCTTCATATCGTAGAAATCAACCGTGCCTTTTGCCAGGTCCCAGTGTTCTTCATAGCGGTTACCGCTGATAGCACCGGCCAGCATGAGATCCTGACGGATGCCCAAATTTGCCTGATTATCCGGCACAAAGCGCAAACCGCTTTCGAAAATTCGCACGCGATTTTGCTGGCGATTCTGGTTATAGACAACCGTGCCCAGCAGGCCCGTCCACAGAGAAAGACGCATTGCGGACATTTCGCTGGAAATTGGGCTTGGCAGGATCAACGCTTCCTGACCCGGATGGATCACCTGCTGCAGCTTAGGATCAACAAAGCTGTAGGTGATCACTTCCTGGTAGCCTTTGTCATTCAGCATGGTTTTAACACGCTTCAGGGACAGATCGGCTTCGCGGTGGGTTCCCATCACCAGACCCGCCTGCACCGGCTCGTCAGGGATGTTGTTGTAGCCGTAAACGCGGGCAACTTCTTCCACCAGATCTTCTTCGATTTCCATGTCGAAACGCCAGGATGGCGCAACGGCTTTCCATTCGTCCTGACCTTCGGTAACTTCGCAGCCCAGACGTCGCAGAATATCACTTACCTGCGCATCCGCAACGTGGTGACCAATCAGGCGATCCAGCTTACTGCGACGCAGCGTAATGGTTGCACGCTTCGGCAAAGTATCTTCATTGGTTACATCGATAACGGGACCCGCTTCGCCACCGCAGATGTCAATCAGCAGGCGAGTGGCACGTTCCATTGCTTTGTACTGCAGAGCCGGATCGACGCCACGCTCATAGCGGTGAGAGGCATCGGTGTGCAGACCGTGACGGCGTGCGCGGCCGGTGATGGAAAGCGGGCTGAAGAAAGCACATTCCAGCAGCACGTTTTGCGTTTCATCGTTCACGCCAGAATGTTCGCCACCGAAGATACCGCCCATTGCCAGCGCTTTGGCGCGATCGGCAATCACCAGCGTATCAGCGCTCAGTTTCGCTTCGCTGCCGTCCAGCAGAACCAGGGTTTCGCCCTCTTTCGCCATACGCACAACAATACCGCCTTCGATACGATCTTTATCGAATGCGTGCATTGGCTGGCCCAGTTCCAGCAGAACGTAGTTGGTTACGTCAACCACGGCATCGATAGAACGAATACCACAGCGGCGCAGCTTCTCTTTCATCCACAGTGGAGTCGGTGCTTTAACGTTGATGCCTTTCACCACGCGACCGAGGTAGCGTGGGCAAGCGTCAGCCGCATCAACCTGGATTGGCAGCGTATCGTCGATCGTCGCTGCAACCGGTGCGATATCCGGTGCGTTGAGTTCGGTCTGGTTCAGCACGGCGACATCACGTGCCACGCCAATAATGCCCAGGCAGTCTGCGCGGTTCGGCGTGACGCTGATTTCGATGGTATTGTCATCGAGTTTCAGGTACTCGCGGATGTCAGTACCGATGGGCGCATCCAGCGGCAGCTCAATGATGCCGTTGTGATCGTCGGAAATACCCAGTTCGGAGAACGAGCACAGCATGCCTTCAGACGGCTCACCGCGCAGTTTCGCCGCTTTAATTTTGAAATCACCCGGCAGTACAGCACCGACGGTCGCCACGGCCACTTTCAGCCCCTGGCGGCAGTTTGGCGCGCCGCAGACGATATCCAGCAGGCGATCGCCGCCGACATTTACTTTTGTCACGCGCAGTTTGTCAGCGTTAGGGTGCTGGCCGCACTCAACCACTTCACCCACAACCACGCCGTTAAACGCACCTGAGACAGGGTCCACACCGTCAACTTCCAGACCCGCCATGGTGATCTGGTTGGAAAGCGCTTCGCTATCCAGCGTGGTGTTCACCCACTCGCGTAACCACAGTTCACTGAATTTCATTGTTCTGTCCTGCCCTTATTTAAACTGTTTGAGGAAACGCAGATCGTTTTCGAAGAATGCACGCAAATCGGTCACACCGTAGCGCAGCATGGTCAGACGCTCCATGCCCATGCCGAAGGCAAAGCCAGAGTAAACTTCCGGATCAATACCCACGTTACGCAGCACGTTCGGATGCACCATGCCGCAGCCCAGCACTTCCAGCCATTTTCCGTTTTTACCCATCACATCCACTTCCGCTGACGGTTCAGTGAACGGGAAGTAGGAAGGACGGAAACGAACCTGCAGATCTTCCTCAAAGAAGTTGTTCAGGAAATCATGCAGCGTCCCTTTCAGGTTGGTAAAGCTGATGTTTTTATCAACAATCAGGCCTTCCATCTGATGGAACATTGGGGTGTGCGTCTGATCGTAATCGTTACGATACACGCGACCTGGCGCGATGATACGGATTGGCGGTTCCTGATCCTTCATGGTACGAATCTGAACGCCTGAGGTCTGGGTGCGCAGCAGACGCGTCGCGTCAAACCAGAAAGTGTCGTGGTCAGCACGTGCCGGATGATGGCCTGGAATGTTCAGGGCATCGAAGTTGTGGTAGTCATCTTCGATTTCCGGGCCAGTCGCCACGGTAAAGCCGAGCTCACCGAAGAAACTTTCAATGCGGTCAATAGTGCGGGTTACCGGATGCAGACCGCCGTTTTCAATACGACGACCCGGCAGGGAAACGTCGATGGTTTCCGCCGCCAGGCGAGCATTCAGCACCGCGCTTTCCAGTTCCGCTTTACGCGCGTTCAGCGCCTGCTGTACCTGCTCTTTGGCTTCGTTAATCACCGCACCCGCTGCAGGGCGGTCTTCCGCTGGCAGCTCACGCAGGGTAGTCATTTGAAGGGTCAGGTGCCCTTTCTTACCCAGATATTCGACGCGGACGTTGTCTAACGCGGCAACATCTGAGGCCTGGTTAATGGCGGCCGTTGCACTGGCAACCAGCTCTGCGAGATGTGACATGGTTTTCCTCATTATGTCGGTGCAGACACCGATTTGGTGGACTTATTCTCTCGAATTTAGACACAAAAAAAGCCTCCATCGGGAGGCTTATCTGGCGCTGTTTTTCGTTTCATCTTTCACGCGCTAGCCTCCTGAATTCAGGTGCTAAAGTAAAAGAAGAAGCGGAAAATAGCAGCATTCATGCTTGCGTTACCTTGTGTGGTAAAAACCGTTAGAACCTTATTGAAAAGGTTGCACGGGTAAATGTCAATCTTCTTATGGGGTTATCCCCTCAATAATAAAAGAGGGAGCTAAGCTCCCTCTTTCAACTGGCTTATGCCAGTGCTGCTTTCGCTTTTTCGACCAGAGCGGTGAACGCTACTTTGTCGAATACTGCGATGTCAGCCAGGATCTTACGGTCAATTTCAACAGAGGCTTTTTTCAGGCCGTTGATGAATTTGCTGTAAGAAATACCGTTCTGACGTGCTGCCGCATTGATACGTGCAATCCACAGTTGACGGAACTGACGCTTACGTTGACGACGGTCACGGTAAGCGTACTGACCAGCCTTGATAACAGCCTGGAAGGCAACGCGGTATACGCGTGAACGCGCACCGTAGTAGCCTTTAGCTTGTTTCAGAATTTTTTTGTGACGTGCACGAGCAATTACACCACGTTTTACGCGAGCCATGTGAGCTCTCCTGTATCGATATTCTTAGTAAAAAAATTAAACGTTAACGGCTTATGCGTACGGCAAGCACGCGATAACCAGACCCAGATCGCCTTTAGACACGAGGCCTTTTGGACGCAGGTGACGTTTACGTTTTGTAGATTTTTTGGTCAGAATATGACGCAGGTTTGCGTGCTTACGCTTAAATCCACCACCACCGGTTTTTTTGAAGCGCTTAGCAGCACCGCGTACGGTTTTAATCTTTGGCATCTTAATAACTTCCACTTCGCATTGTTAAATAAACGAAACATAGGCGAACAAAACCTATGAGGCCCGAAGGCTCCACAGATTTTGCTGCTTGAAGGCCTACTGTTTCTTCTTAGGAGCGAGCACCATGATCATCTGGCGGCCTTCGATCTTCGTAGGGAAGGATTCGACTACTGCCAGTTCACTCAGATCTTCACGGACGCGGTTAAGCACTTCCATACCAATCTGTTGGTGGGCCATCTCACGACCGCGGAAACGCAGCGTGATCTTGGCCTTATCGCCATCTTCCAGAAAGCGAATCAGGCTGCGGAGTTTTACCTGATAATCGCCATCGTCGGTACCAGGACGGAATTTAATTTCCTTAACCTGGATAACTTTTTGCTTCTTCTTCTGTTCCTTAGAAGACTTACTCTTTTCATAAAGGAACTTGCCGTAGTCCATAATACGACAAACTGGCGGTTCGGCGTTAGGGCTGATTTCAACTAAATCTACTCCAGCTTCTTCAGCTTTTTCGATCGCTTCTCTCAGACTCACAATCCCCAGTGGCTCACCTTCCAGATCTGTTAAGCGAACTTCCTGGGCGCGAATCTCGCCATTGATACGATTCGGACGTGCCGTTTGAACTCGTTTTCCGCCTTTAATACCTTATTCCTCCAGTTGTTGAAGACTGCGGCTGCGAATCTCTTGTTGCAGCTTCTCAATCACTTCACTTACGTCCAGGCTCCCCAGGTCTTTACCACGGCGGGTGCGAACGGCAACTTTGCCTGCTTCCACCTCTTTATCACCACAGACCAACATATACGGGACACGACGTAAAGTGTGCTCGCGGATTTTAAAGCCAATCTTCTCATTTCTCAAGTCTGCTTTTACTCGAATGCCCGCATTTTGTAGTTTCTGCGTCAATTCTTTAACGTAATCAGCCTGAGAATCGGTAATATTCATCACAACAACCTGCACTGGCGCAAGCCAGGTTGGGAAGAAGCCGGCGAACTCTTCGGTCAGGATGCCAATGAAGCGCTCCAGAGAACCGAGAATTGCACGGTGAATCATTACCGGTACCTGACGCTCGTTGTCTTCGCCAACATAAGAGGCGCTTAAACGCTGCGGCAGGGAGAAGTCCAGCTGAACAGTACCGCACTGCCATGCGCGATCGAGGCAGTCATACAGGGTAAATTCAATTTTCGGACCGTAGAATGCGCCCTCGCCCAGTTGGTATTCGAACGGAATGTTGTTCTCTTCCAGCGCAACGGCGAGATCCGCTTCCGCGCGATCCCATGTCTCATCGCTACCGATACGTTTTTCCGGACGCGTTGAGAGTTTGACCACGATTTTCTCGAAGCCAAAGGTGCTGTACATATCGTAGACCATACGAATACAGGCGTTAACTTCGTCACGTACCTGATCTTCCGTACAGAAGATATGCGCATCATCCTGAGTAAAGCCACGAACACGCATCAGACCGTGCAGTGCACCTGATGGCTCGTTACGGTGGCAGCTACCGAACTCCGCCATACGCAGCGGCAGGTCGCGGTAGGATTTCAGACCCTGGTTGAAGATCTGAACGTGACCCGGGCAGTTCATCGGCTTGATGCAGTATTCACGGTTCTCTGAAGATGTGGTGAACATCGCATCTTTGTAGTTGTCCCAGTGGCCGGTTTTTTCCCACAGCACACGGTCCATCATGAACGGGCCTTTCACTTCCTGGTACTGGTACTCTTTCAGCTTTGAACGCACGAAAGTTTCCAGTTCGCGGAAGATGGTCCAGCCGTCGTTGTGCCAGAACACCATACCCGGCGCTTCTTCCTGCATATGGTACAGGTCAAGCTGCTTACCAATCTTACGGTGGTCACGTTTAGCCGCCTCTTCCAGGCGCTGCAGGTACGCGTTCAGGGCTTTTTTATCTGCCCATGCGGTACCATAAATACGCTGCAACATCTTGTTGTTGCTATCGCCACGCCAGTAAGCGCCCGCGATTTTCATCAGTTTGAAGTGATGACAGAAGCGCATATTCGGCACGTGCGGTCCACGACACATGTCGACGTATTCTTCGTGATGATACAAGCCCGGCTTGTCATCATGAGAAATGTTTTCGTCAAGAATAGAAACTTTATAGTTCTCGCCACGCTTCACGAAGGTTTCACGCGCTTCGTGCCAGCTGACTTTCTTCTTGATGACGTCATAGTTGGTTTCGGCGAGCTCGTGCATACGTTTTTCGAGCGCGTCGATATCTTCCTGGGTCAGGGTATGGTCAAGATCAACGTCGTAGTAGAAACCGTTGTCGATAACCGGGCCAATCGCCATTTTGGTGTTTGGCCACAGCTGTTTGATGGCATGACCTAACAGATGCGCGCAGGAGTGACGAATGATCTCCAGACCTTCTTCGTCTTTCGCTGTGATGATAGACAGCTGCGCATCGTTTTCAATCAGATCGGATGCATCAACCAGCTCACCATTTACACGGCCAGCGATGGTCGCTTTCGCGAGTCCAGGACCGATGTCCAGAGCAACATCCATTGGGCTAACAGCGTGGTCGTAATGGCGTTGGCTGCCATCAGGAAGAGTAATTACAGGCATTTTATATCCTTATTTGCAGTGATGCCCCACACATAAGAGCATATACAAAGAAAATAATCGTGGTTTGACAATAGATTACGACACCATCTGACCAACAATCGTCAAATTGGTTCGTCATCATAGGCCTGCCGAATTCAGACAAAGGCGGATTTACGGCAAGCCTTGCAATGTTAACACTAACAAAAGGGAGAATGCACCCTCTGCAGCCAGATTGATGCGCTGGTACGTTTGTATGAATTTTCAGAGACGCAACTCCCCAGCGCTCGCATTCCAAAGATGCTGGGCTAATCTTGAACAGGTCCTTAAACCTAAAGGTGTACACGATGAACGTATCCAGTCGAACGGTTGTGATATTGAACATACTTTCAGCCACTGGTTTATTGTTGATTCTCGCCGAAAGATTCCACTGGTTCTGATCCGAAACGCGACCTGGCATAACCTGATTGTCATGGAAGGGGAAATTCTTCACTCTTTTTGATAGACTGGTTGTATCAACTGACAAGGATTAGGTTATGCCAACAAAACGATTTGCCGTAAAACACTGGAAAATGGTGCTGGTCTTGATTGCCATCTGCGGTGCAATGCTGTTATTGCGCTGGGCGGCGATGATTTGGGGTTAAGTGAGAGAGTAAAGAATCAGTATTAACGTATTATCTCTGCACTGTTCTTCTCTTCATCATTTCTCCATCGTTGGCTCACACCAAAAATAAAGATGATAAATTAAGACTGAATATCTTTACGACTTTTTACATTGAAAAAAACCGGTACACCATAATCCGGTTTTTTGACGGGTTGGTTTATTGTTTTAAATTCAATAACAACGCGGCAATAAACGTTTTAGGACCATTCACCTGCAACCAGTTTATGCACGTCAAACGCGTCATTCATAGACTGTCCGGTTGACTGTGAACCGGGGGCGATGTTAGAACCCGCTTCAACGTCTGATGCTCTGTTGATGCCAATTTGACTGTTGGTATTACTGGCAGGCTGGGTAGCAGTATCAGCAGCGAATACACCAAAGGAAAGTGCGGAAAGCACCATTGCTGCTGCAGCAGTTTTGATTTTTTTCATAATCGTTATTCTCTTTCTGAATTAATGCAGAACGACGTTAGGCAAATTTCTGCCCGTAAGATCAGTGTAGATCCAGATCACACTTTTTCCTAGCCAATTTATTTATCAATTCGTGTCAAATAAATTAATCGTGTATCAGAAGAGGAAATAAGGAGAAATTATGAAGATATTTGCAGACCAATTAATTTAAAACGGCGTTTAAAATAAAATAGCACAGTTTCTGAAAAATAAACGGGTCGATAATATTATCGACCCGCTGACATTACATCTTATAGCCTAAAGAAACCGTGGTTCTGCGGTCGGTATGATCCGGTGCCGTTGAAGGAGGTGAAGAGTTCCAGGTCACGTTATAGGCCACTTTCAGACCAAAGTGTGCGTTGATAGCGACGTTTAACGCTGTTTCGGAGTTCAGCGTGGTATCGTCGGCACCAAATACAGAAACACCTTGCGTAAATCTGGCGTTATCGGTCATCTGCCAGGCATAAGTGCCGGACGCATAACCCAACAGCTGAGTTTTATCATTTCCGTCGGTGAACTCGTCATAACGGACACCCGGACCGAATTCAAAACGGAAACTGTGTACCGGTCCGTTAAGGAACTGGCGACCGTAACCGGCGGTGAAGACATCGCGCTGACGATAACCGTTGTAACGGTCAGTCAACCAGCTTGCCTGACCAAACAGGTAGTCATAATCAGTCATGTTGTAACGGCTACGTCCACCTACTGCATAGGTTTCGGAAGAACGTTCGTCGTTAGCGGAGGTGTTGCTGGCATTTCCCCACAGTGACCAGGCGGTGGTGTTACCGTACCAGGTCATGGTGGTGTCTGCCGTCAGCGAGGAGCTTTTCGTATTACCGGATTGCGCGAGATATCCTGCGTTCAGGTTACCTTCGAAAGGTTTTTTCGCGGAGCTTGGATCGTCCATGACAGTAAAAACGGAATTGTCGGCAATTGCATTCAATGACGCAAACATACCACCCGCCAGCATCAATGCAGCAGGGACTGTCTTCAAAAGCTTCATTTTATTAAGGAATCCATACAACAAAAAAAGAGACCGTTACGGTCTCGGAAACTTTCTTGAGGATCAATGACAAGGCGTCCAGAGAAAGGTAACAAATTATAAAAAGGCGCTAATAACATAGCAATGATTTCTTATTTCATTTTTTGAATAAGAACGATCTTAAACAGACTTTTATCTCATAAACAAATCCTGAACCTTCAGTCGGATTCATATTTAAAATCATACTGTTATTTACATTGCCTTCTTGCAAAATGGTGCCAGACTTAGAGAAGCCCATACTAAATGGAGGTAATGATGGTTTCTATCTATACGCTGACACTCTCCCCTTCCCTCGATTCCGCCACCCTGACACCGCAAATTTATCCGGAGGGTAAACTGCGCTGTAGTGCGCCGAAGTTTGAACCCGGCGGCGGTGGCATCAACGTGGCGCGCGCCATTACGTTTCTCGGCGGTAAAGCAACGGCCATTTTCCCCGTGGGCGGTGCGACCGGTGAACACCTGGTCTCCCTGCTGGCAGAGGAGCACGTTGCCGTAGAGACGGTCGACGCCAGTGACTGGACGCGACAAAACCTGCACGTTCACGTCGCGTCCACTGGCGAGCAGTATCGCTTTGTCATGCCCGGGGCCAAACTGAGCGACGACGAGTTTCGTCAACTCGAAGAGAAAGCGCTGGCCATTGAAAGCGGTGCGATCCTTGTCATTAGCGGCAGTTTGCCACCCGGCGTCAGCACCGAAAAGTTGACGGCGCTCATTCGGGCGGTTCAGCAACGGGGGATCCGCTGCATTGTTGACAGTTCCGGCGAGGCGCTGCACGCAGCCTTAGAGCCGGGCAATCTTGAGCTGGTAAAACCCAACCAGAAAGAGCTGAGCGCGCTGGTCAACCGCGAGCTTATCCAGCCCGATGACGTACGTACCGCTGCACAGGAACTGGTACGCAATGGTAAAGCGCGACGCGTCGTGGTCTCCTTGGGCCCGCAGGGTGCATTAGCTGTCGATGAAACGGGCTTCGTTCAGGTCGTCCCGCCGCCAATGAAAAGCCAAAGCACGGTGGGTGCGGGTGATAGCATGGTCGGGGCGATGACGTTGAAGCTGGCGCAGGGGGCGACGCTGCTGGAAATGACGCGTTATGGCGTGGCGGCGGGGAGTGCCGCAACCATCAATCACGGAACGCGCCTCTGTTCTCTCGCCGATACGCAAAAAATCATCGATTATCTGTCCCGAAATTGACATGACTTCCCCTTCACGCTGAAGGGGAAAGCGCTTCGTAGTCGCCAAACGCAGACTATCGACTATGCTAAGACAACTTTCATGATAACAACGAGGTGAAGCATGAGCAGTGGTGACATTACCCGCTACGTCATAACCGTCAACATTCATGAAGCGTCATTGACCGAGCTCAATGAACTTAATAACGCCCTGACGCGGGCAAATTTCCTCCTCACGCTCACAGACGATGACGGCAATATTCATGAGCTGGGCACGCTGACATTTGGTCTGGTAAGCGCGCTCAACGAAGATGAGGTTCATGCGCTGGCGAGCAGCTTGGCCGAGAGTGTGACCGACAAGCACACTGAAATCGCCGTTGAAACGTGGGAAAGCTGGCAAACGAAAGAACAATAAGTGCCCTGTATGGGATTAAACCGCTCAGGTGTGCGTTAGTTCGTATTTTTTTACCGCAATTATGCGCTAACTTAATGATCTGGCAGACAACATGGGAGAGACATCATGTGGCAGGCTATCAGTCATCTTTTAAGTGAACAGCTCGGTGAAGGTGAAATTGAACTGCGTAACGAACTGCCTGGCGGAGAGATCCATGCCGCATGGCACCTCCGCTACGCGGGACGCGATCTGTTCGTAAAATGCGATGAACGGGAGTTACTCCCGATTTTCACCGCAGAAGCCGATCAACTCGAACTTCTGTCGCGCAGCAAAACGGTCACCGTTCCGCAGGTTTGGGCCGTAGGCAGCGACCGTGACTACAGTTTTCTGGTCATGGAATATCTTCCTGCTCGCTCACTGGATGCGCACAACGCGTTTATCCTTGGGCAGCAAATCGCCCGCCTCCACCAGTGGAGCGACCAGCCGCAGTTTGGTCTTGATTTTGATAATGACCTCTCCACCACACCGCAGCCTAATGCCTGGCAACGACGCTGGTCGACGTTCTTTGCCGAGCAACGCATCGGCTGGCAGCTCGAACTGGCTGCCGAGAAAGGGCTTGAATTTGGCAATATCGATGCGATTGTCGAGCATGTTCAGCAGCGTCTTGCCTCGCACCAGCCTCAACCTTCGCTGTTGCATGGGGATTTGTGGTCAGAAAACTGCGCGCTGGGGCCAAACGGTCCGTATATTTTCGACCCGGCCTGCTACTGGGGCGACAGAGAGTGCGATCTCGCGATGCTGCCTTTACACCCAGAGCAACCGCCGCAAATTTACGATGGGTATCAGTCTGTTTCGCCCCTGCCGCTGGATTTCCTTGACCGTCAGCCGGTTTATCAACTCTATACCCTGCTCAACCGTGCGATCCTGTTTGGCGGTGAGCATCTGGTTCAGGCGCAGCGCGCGCTTGAGCGTATGCTCGCGGCGTAACGCAAAGGGGTGGCATCACGCCACCCGTTTAGACCCTTACAAAAAACCGAGCAGAGAGAAGAAGAAGTAGCCCGCCACAATGATGATGATCGGCAGGATATAAAGCGGGAAAATCTGCAGAAAAATAGTGTGACGCGGAACGACGATGCGGGATTCGATCTGCGCTCGGCTCATTCCGTCGGCCCCTTTTGCTTTTTCGAGGATCATCTGGTCTTCAACCCCTTCACGTAAAAAGCGCGTCTGGCGGCTCATTCGCGCACCCGAAGCCTGCAATGCCATGGCGATAAAGATCAGCGCGTAGATAATCCAGAACCCGATATTAAGCTGCTGGTGAAAATCTGGCGTCGGTGAATTGAACCAGAAGAAGTTTAAGAACGGGGTATTGAAGCGCATCATCTCAATCATGACATGAGCAAAATCAAGCATTACCGCATTGATGCCTGGCTGCTTTTCGCTGTGATCGTACATAAATTTAAGTACGGAAATCAGCGCGGAAATCATGGCGGGAATAAAAATCACCCAACCAGCAATACGTTTTAAGACAGCGATGCGTCCAGCTTGTTGATACGTCATCAGTTCCCCTTCAAAAAGACGCGTTATTTGTGCCTAAGTCTACCTGCTGCCCATCATTTTCGCCCGATCTTTAAAGGCAATATGCTAAATTGCAGACAGCACATAGTGCTTATCGTCTGTCGAACAACCTTGAAAAGGAGACGTTGTGATGTCGACACCGCGCCAAATTCTTGCCGCTATTTTTGACATGGATGGATTACTGATCGATTCCGAACCCTTGTGGGATCGCGCAGAGCTGGATGTCATCGCCAGTCTGGGCGTCGACATCAGTCGCCGTAATGAACTCCCTGATACGCTCGGCCTGCGTATTGATATGGTCGTCGAACTTTGGTACGCCCACCAGCCGTGGGTTGGCCCGGATCGTGACGAAGTCACCGCGCGCATTATCAGCCGCGCTATTGCGCTGGTTGAAGAAAATAAACCCCTTCTGCCGGGTGTACGTGAAGCCATTGCCCTGTGCAAAGCGCAGGGTCTGAAGGTGGGGTTGGCCTCCGCCTCGCCGCTGCACATGCTGGAAAAAGTTCTCGACCTCTTCGATCTGCGCGAAAGCTTCGATGCGCTGGCTTCAGCCGAGAAACTCCCCTACAGTAAGCCGCACCCGCAGGTGTATATGGACTGCGCCGCCAAACTGGGTTTGGATCCGCTCACCTGTGTTGCGCTGGAAGATTCGGTTAACGGGATGGTAGCCTCAAAAGCGGCACGTATGCGCTCTATCGTCGTCCCTGCCGAAGAAGGCCGTCACGACCCCCGTTTTGCACTTGCCGATGTGAAGCTGGCTTCCCTGACCGAGCTGCAGGTACACCACCTGCGCGGCGAATAATGCCACTCTTCAGGCAGCCGTTGCTGCCTGAAGAGTGCCGCAGCGCGAATCCTTCACGTTAAGATGACTTTGTGACAAAGAGTTACACCGTCACCTCTTCCGCACACTGTATAAAAACCCTATACTGTATGAATCGACAGTTTACTGGGTTTTATCATGACGGCGGAAGGCCACCTGCTTTTTTCAATTGCATGCGCAGTGTTTGCTAAAAACGCTGAGCTGACCCCGGTGCTGGCACAGGGGGACTGGTGGCATGTTGTACCTTCCGCGGTGTTGACCTGCCTGCTCCCCGACATTGACCATCCCAAATCATTTCTGGGTCAACGGCTGAAGTGGATATCTAAACCTATCGCCCGCGCGTTTGGTCACCGTGGGTTTACCCACAGCCTGTTAGCCATATTTGGCCTCCTTACCCTTTTCTATTTAAAGGTCCCCGAAACCTGGATTGTACCGGCGGATGCCATTCAGGGAATGGTGCTTGGCTATTTAAGCCATATTCTTGCCGATATGCTGACGCCCGCAGGCGTGCCGCTGCTCTGGCCCTGCCGCTGGCGTTTTCGCTTCCCTATCCTCGCCCCGCAGAAGGGTAACCAGCTGGAGCGCGTGTTGTGCATGGCGCTGTTCGCTTACGCGGTCTGGATGCCGCAGACGCTGCCCGAAAACAGTGCAGTTCGCTGGTCTTCGCAGATGATCAATTCGCTGCAATTTCAGTTCAATCGTTTTATTAATCACCAGGTTGAACATTAAACGGACAAAATAATCACATTTGTCATAATCCATTCCATTTGGATATAAGCGCGGCATCACACTTCTGCTAACCTTGCGCCAACAGGATCGGTAAAAACCGACCGTATAATAAATCAGGAGAACGGGGATGAATTTTCCACTCATCGCGAACATTGTGGTGTTCGTTGTATTGCTATTGCTGCTCGCACAGGCGCGCCACAAACAGTGGAGCCTGGCAAAAAAAGTCCTGGTCGGTCTGGCTATGGGTGTGGTATTTGGTCTGGCGTTACAGGCTATTTACGGCTCAGATAACCCGGTACTGAAAGACTCCATCCAGTGGTTCAACATTGTCGGTAACGGCTATGTACAACTGCTGCAAATGATCGTTATGCCGCTGGTATTTGCCTCTATCCTGAGCGCTGTAGCCCGCCTGCATAACGCCACGCAGCTGGGTAAAATCAGCTTCCTGACCATCGGTACGCTGCTGTTTACTACCCTAATTGCCGCGCTGGTTGGGGTACTGGTGACTAACCTGTTCGGTCTGACCGCTGAAGGTCTGGTGCAGGGGTCTGCTGAAACCGCGCGTCTTACCGCGATTCAGACAAACTATGTTGGTAAAGTTGCTGACCTGACCGTGCCACAGATGGTGCTGTCCTTCATTCCGAAAAACCCGTTTGCAGACCTGACCGGCGCAAGCCCGACCTCCATCATCAGCGTGGTGATCTTCGCTGCGTTCCTGGGCGTGGCTGCACTGAAGCTGCTTAAAGACGACGCGCCGAAAGGCCAACGCGTTCTGACCGCTATCGATACCCTGCAGAGCTGGGTGATGAAGCTGGTGCGTCTGGTGATGCAGTTAACACCTTACGGTGTACTGGCGCTGATGACCAAAGTGGTTGCAGGCTCAAACCTGCAGGACATCATTAAGCTGGGTAGCTTTGTGGTTGCCTCTTACCTGGGCCTGGGCATTATGTTTGTGGTGCACGGTATCCTGCTGGGCGTAAATGGCGTTAGCCCGCTCAAATACTTCCGCAAGGTATGGCCGGTGCTGACCTTCGCATTCACCAGCCGTTCCAGTGCTGCATCCATTCCGCTGAACGTTGAAGCGCAAACCCGTCGTCTGGGTGTGCCAGAGTCCATCGCCAGCTTCTCTGCCTCCTTTGGTGCCACCATTGGTCAGAACGGCTGCGCAGGCCTCTACCCGGCAATGCTGGCAGTGATGGTTGCACCGACCGTGGGTATTAACCCGCTGGATCCGGTCTGGATTGCCACGCTGGTTGGTATTGTCACCGTGAGTTCTGCAGGCGTTGCAGGCGTCGGCGGTGGCGCGACCTTCGCTGCACTGATTGTGCTGCCAGCATTGGGCCTGCCGGTCACGCTGGTTGCGCTACTGATCTCCGTTGAACCGCTGATCGACATGGGCCGTACGGCACTGAACGTCAGTGGCTCCATGACCGCCGGTACGCTGGCCAGCCAGTGGCTGAAGCAGACCGACAAAACGATTATGGAAAGCGAAGAAGACGCCGAACTGGCACACCACTGATCGCTGCTGAAATAAAAAAACCGCCTGATGGCGGTTTTTTTATGACTGTTATTCTTCAACCTCTTCGTCCTGCCGGGTTTGTGCCGCCCATCGCTGCGCTGATTCCGGCACCGTAAACGTCGGTGAGCGGCGAAAATGTTCACCTATCAGCACAAAGGCTACGTATTTACCCCGCAGCTGCCAGACATCGCGAAAACCATCCACTTTCAATGCATGATCTGGCGGAGCGGGTTCAACGCGTGGCACATAGCTAATAACCTGGCGGTTTTGTTGGCGAAGAGGTTTCATAAGCGACTGGTTCACTAAAGCAAATTCTGGAAGCAGGAAAATTCTATGATAGCCGATCCTGCCCCTACGCGTCGCGCCTTCCATGCTGTAGATGGCTTCTTTCGCTAAGAACGGTTTCTGAAAACTCTTAGTTATTCCGCCCTTTCATCACATTGTTCTACCCTTTAAAGGGTTTTTAGCAATGAATAAAGGAGAAGTCTGCAATGTCGAACAAAGATAAAACACATCAATCCCCCATTCATGGCACCGAAGAATCTCAACCGGGCATGGACTCCCTGTCGCCAGCAGAAGGCGCACATCGCCCCACTCCCGGCCCGACGGCTCCGGGAGAACAACCTACCGCACCGGGAAGCGTAAAGTCCCCGGAAACGGCAAACGAGAAGCTGAAATCTCTCGATCCCCATCGCAAAGGCGCAGAGGGTTATGCCCTTACCACCAACCAGGGCGTGCGGATTGCTGACGATCAGAACTCTCTGCGTGCAGGAAGTCGCGGCCCGACGCTGCTGGAAGACTTTATCCTGCGTGAGAAAATAACCCACTTTGACCATGAACGCATTCCGGAGCGGATTGTTCACGCCCGCGGTTCTGCCGCGCACGGGTACTTCCAGCCCTACAAGAGTCTAAAATCTCTCACCAAAGCCGATTTCCTTTCCGACCCCGATAAAACAACGCCGGTTTTCGTTCGCTTCTCTACCGTACAGGGCGGCGCGGGGTCAGCCGATACGGTGCGGGATATTCGTGGCTTCGCCACCAAGTTTTATACCGACGAGGGTATTTTCGACCTGGTCGGCAATAACACGCCCATTTTTTTCATTCAGGATGCGCATAAGTTTCCTGACTTTGTCCATGCGGTAAAACCTGAGCCCCACTGGGCTATACCGCAGGGACAAAGCGCACACGATACCTTCTGGGACTATGTCTCTTTGCAACCAGAGACATTACACAATGTCATGTGGGCGATGTCTGACCGGGGTATTCCGCGCAGTTTTCGGACAATGGAAGGCTTCGGCATCCATACCTTCCGCTTTATCAACGCCGAGGGCAAAGCCACCTTTGTGCGCTTCCACTGGAAGCCCGTTGCCGGCAAAGCCTCGCTGGTGTGGGATGAAGCCCAGAAGCTGACCGGGCGCGATCCAGACTTCCACCGCCGTGAGCTGTGGGAGTCCATTGAAGCAGGTGACTTCCCGGAATATGAGCTGGGGCTGCAGCTGATCCCCGAAGAGGACGAGTTCAAGTTCGATTTCGACCTGCTTGACCCGACCAAACTCATTCCTGAAGAGCTGGTGCCGGTTCAACTGGTGGGCAAAATGGTGCTCAACCGCAACCCTGATAACTTCTTTGCCGAGAATGAACAGGTCGCGTTTCACCCGGGCCACATCGTCCCAGGTCTGGATTTTACCAATGACCCGCTGCTGCAGGGGCGCTTGTTCTCTTACACGGATACGCAGATTAGCCGTCTTGGCGGGCCAAACTTCCATGAAATCCCCATTAACCGTCCTACCTGTCCGTACCATAATTTCCAGCGTGACGGGATGCACCGCCAGGATATCGACACCAATCCGGCAAACTATGAACCCAATTCGATCAACGATAATTGGCCGCGTGAAACGCCGCCAGGTCCGAAACGCGGCGGGTTTGAATCGTATCAGGAGCGCGTCGATGGCAGCAAAATCCGCGAGCGCAGTCCGTCCTTCGGGGAGTATTACGCCCAACCTCGTCTGTTCTGGAACAGCCAGACGCCGATTGAGCAGCAGCACATCGTCGGTGGCTTTAGCTTTGAGCTGAGCAAAGTGGTGCGCCCCTATATTCGGGAACGCGTGGTCGATCAGCTGGTGCACATTGATATTCAGCTTGCGCAGCGCGTGGCGGACAATCTCGGTATTACCCTAACCGACGAGCAGCGCAATACCGCGCCGCCAAAAGAGGTGAACGGGCTGAAAAAGGATCCGTCACTCAGCCTGTATGCCCTGCCGGGAGGCTCGATCAAAGGCCGGGTGGTCGCCATTCTCCTGAACGATAAAACCCGCGCCAGCGACGTGCTGGGGATTATGAAGGCGCTGAAAGCGAAAGGTGTTCACGCCAAACTGCTCTATTCCCGCATGGGGGAAGTGACGGCCGATGATGGCTCCGTTCTGCCCATTGCCGCAACCTTTGCCGGAGCGCCCTCGTTAACGGTCGATGCAGTGATAATGCCGTGCGGAGATATCCAGAGCCTGCTCGGCAATGGCGATGCGGTGTATTACCTGCTGGAGGCTTATAAACATCTGAAGCCGATCGCGTTTGCGGGCGACGCGCGGCAGTGCAAATCGTTGCTGAACGTTTCGGATCAGGGCGAAGAAGGCATTGTCGAAGGCGATAAGGTCGACGGCGCGTTTATGGACGGGTTGTTTGATCTGCTCGCCGCCCACCGAGTGTGGTCGCGCAGCAGTAAAATTGCACAAATTCCGGCATAAAAAAAGCCGGGTAGCGCATTTGCTACCCGGCATCTCTTACACGTCGCTGAACGTGCCCAGACGGTATCCCCGCTCGGCAATGGCATATTTCAACGAGGCTGACGTTAGCACATCCAGCTCCGCCAGGCGCGGCCAGCAATACGCGCTCTTACGCACGATATTGTCGACGAATGCCGGGTGCGCCATCACTTCTAACGACGTTTCTCCCCGCGCGGCGGAATCATCCAGTACCTGCAGGAACAAGGCTTCACCGATCTCTTCGCCGTAAAATGCACTGCTGAAACCCTCGGTTGTCGGTACTGAGAAGAACGACAGCCCGTGCAGGGCTTGCACTTCGCGATCCACGCGCATTGCCACCCCTTTGCGGCGGGCAAACTCCGCGACAATCGGGAAAATCGCCGGGATCATATGCACATGATGATGGCTGTCGATATGCGTCGGCTCGCGGCCAAAGACATCCACAAAGCGGTTAAACTGACAATCCAGTTCGCGGGCAATTTCGTCGAGCGGCAGCGCATCCTGCTCCGCCATTTCCCAAATCCATTTACCCAGATGCCCCTCGCGCGTCAGACCCGGCATTGGCGAAAGCGGCATGCCGAGCGTCAGCACAAAGTGCATTCCCACACCCAGCTCGGGTACTTCGCGGCTCAACAGCGCCGCGTGGTCAATCGCGTCACCGTTAATCAATGCCGTCGTCGACGTCACCACGCCATGACGGCAGGCTTCAATAATGCCGTAGTTCTGCCCTTTCGACAGACCGAAATCATCGGCATTTACGATCAGCAGGTTTTCCATCGCACATCCTCTTAGCGGTGTTTGAACTTAAGATTCTCAACCGTTGCAGCAAAGTTTGGCAGCCATTTTTCGTGCGCCAGGATCATCTCGCTGGCCAGCTGTTCGGCGTCACGGTCGGAATGCACCAGCGGGCTTAAGTTCAGCGCCAGAAGAACGTCGTTCAACTCGCCGCTTAGCGCCGCATTGCTCGCCGCCACTTCGAATCCTTTGATGGTATGAATAAGACCCATCACTTTGTCGTCAAAGTGAGTGATACGTGGATGCGGCTTCGCACCCTCGCGGCCCAGGATGCAGGTCATCTCAACGGCCCAGTCAGCCGGGATGTTGTCGACGTGCCCGTGATGCGGCACGTTGACGTAATGCTCCGCCTGCTTGTCGTTATAGATGGCATTGATCACTTCACAGGCTGCATCGGAATAGTACGCCCCGCCGCGCTGCTCAAGCTCTTTTGGTTTGACGTTCAGGTTCGGATCTTTATACAAATCGAACAGTTGCTTCTCAACCTTCTGCACAACCTGCGCACGTGCCCCGCCTTTATAGTACTCGCCCATTTCGATAGCCAGCATCTCTTTCTGCTTGAAGTAGTAAAGCAGGTACGAGCACGGCAGCAGGTTCAGGGCGCGGATCAGTCCTTCGCTAAACGGCAGGTCAAAAATGTTTTTCACCGATGCAGCGGTCAGACGGCCAGAAGCCACGCCGTCGAGCAGTTCATCAAAGCGTGATTTACCGTTCACAATCACATCCTTGATAAACACCATGTGGTTCAAGCCGAACAGATCGATGGAGAGATCGTCGTTATCGGTCAACGCCAGCACGTCGCGGATGAACATTTTCATGCCAATCGGGATATTACACACACCGATAAAGCGCTTGAAGCCCGTGTGGCGGTATACCGCTTCGGTCACCATCCCGGCGGGGTTAGTGAAGTTTATGACCCACGCGTTTGGGCAAATCTCTTCCACATCTTTGATGATGTCAAAAACCACCGGAATGGTTCGTAAACCTTTAAACAGGCCGCCGGCTCCGTTCGTTTCCTGACCCAAATAGCCGTGACTTAGCGGAATACGCTCGTCCAGCTCTCGGGCTTTCAGCTGACCAACGCGCAGCTGGGTCGTGACGAAGTCAGCGTCCTGCAGCGCCAGTCGACGATCCAGGGTTTTATGTACGGTTAATGGCACGCCCGCTTTTGCAACCATGCGTTGGCAGAGGTCGAAAATAATATTGAGTTTTTCCTGACCTTCCTCAACATCCACCAGCCATAATTCGCTGACCGGTAATTCATGATAACGTTTCAGGAAACCTTCAAGGAGTTCCGGGGTATAGCTGCTGCCGCCGCCAATAGTCACGACTTTTAATTTCTGTTGCATAATATCTCCCTTAGCGTATCAGGTTAACCGCCTGCAAAGTATAGCGTTCTCTTCCCGCTATTTGGGCAAGCAATTAATTCAATATTCGTGACGAATAAAATCGTCAAAGATTAATTAATTACCGTCAAATTCTTCCGGTAACTGTTCGGTGTGAATGAAGTCAATTTCTTAAAGGTTTTAATAAAAAGACTGGGACTGCTGTAGCCTGACTCGTAAGCAATATCCGTGACAGAGTAGTTGGTAATTTCCAGCTGTTTCTTTGCAAAATTAATGCGGATCTCATTAATAATTTGCACCGGCGTTTTACGATAATAACGCTGCGTCGCACGGGTGAGATATTCCTGTGATTTACCGGACAGCGCCACCATGTTTTCCAGCGCATTGTCGCTGAATTGGCATTTATCATGCATCATTTCAACGGTGCCGCGCAGCCACTGTGGGATATCATCACTCACCTGCTGCTGCTCTTCACGGTGATGGCGAAGACGGTTCATCACGTAGAACGTCACGGTTTCAATAAACTCATCGAATTCGCTGTCGCGAAAGTTCAGCGAGGCGATAACCGTTTCAATCCAGGTCATAAACTCGTTTTTGACGCGATACACCTGTGACGCCACAAAGCAGAACGGTACCAGCGGCAGATAGTGTTTCTCAAAGAAGCGTTTACTGACGCCAACGTTGAGGATCCGGGTAGCACCAAACGCGTAAAAGCTCTGATGATAGGAACCCATCGGCAGGAAGACAAAATCACCGCGCTCAAGCAAAACGCGTTTACCGTTAATCTCCTGATAGTAGCGGCCGGTCAGAACAATCGTGAACTCATAGTAGTCATGCTGATGCAGGCCACTGGCGCTCTCGGTCTTGTTGTAGATAACCACGTGAAAATTCTTGCCGTTAAACAATAGCTGCTCAAGTGCGGTTTTAATTTCCATCGTGCTGACCTCCTGCTACTCAATCTGACTTACTGCATTTTCTCGTGCAGCTCGATAAGCTCTGCGACCAATTCGCGGGCCAGCATTGATGTCATCAGATGATCCTGAGCATGCACCAACACCAGACTCACCTTCATTTTGCCTTCACCCTGATCGCCTTCGATAAGCTTCGTCTGAACAAGATGCGCTTCATTCAGGGCGGTACGGGACTGATCCATCATGGTTTTCGCTGCCGCAAAATCGCCCTGCTTTGCCTGCTTGAGCGCGGCATACGCCAGGCTACGTGCCTGCCCGGAATTGATGATAAGCCCCATCACCACTTCTTCCAGATCGTTCTCTTCGGTTTCTTCAGCAACAATACTATCCAAATCTAACATCTTTTCGCTCCTTTTCGCTGGCGCGGGTTTCCCCGCGCCGGTCAAACTTAGAATTTCAGTGAGAGGGCAATATCCTCTTCGCTCTCTTCTTCATCGATGATGGTCGCTGCTTTGTTCGCAATCGCCACGAATGGCATATAGAGCAGTGTTGCAATCCCGAGGTTGAATATCGCCAACAGGAAGGCGGCTACGCTACCGTTGGTGTTGAAGAACGCGCCCAGACCGGCTGGCATAGTCCACGGCGCAATGTTGGTAATTGGCGGGATGATGCCCAGGTAATACGCGGTAAGGGTAATCGCTGCCAGCAGCGGCTGAACCAGGATGAAGGGAATGAACATCACCGGGTTCATGATGATTGGCAGACCAAACAGAATCGGTTCGTTAATCTGGAAGATGCCTGATGGCAGCGCCAGCTTCGCGACCTGACGGTAATCAGCACGACGAGAGACAATAAAGACCGCGATGATCAGACCCAACGTCGCCCCAGTACCACCCAAGAAGATATAGGAGTCAAGCATCGGCTTCGCCCACACATGGAAGGTTTTACCGGCTGCCAGTGCCGCATCAACGGAACCGTACTGCTGATAAAGTGAAACGTTTTCCAGTGCCCACGGGGTCATAATACCGCTGTCTAGCGCGGCCAGTGCCAGTGAACCATGCACGCCGAAGAACCACAGCAGGGAGGTGAAAATGACATACGCCCAACCGACCACTCCCCCCATCGACGCCAGCGGCGTAGAGATAGAGTCCATGATGATCTGGTGGAAGTTTGTACCCCAGTGAGAAAGCGCCCAGGCAATAATCCCCATGATAGAGAGAATAATGAAGCCTGGAATCAACGCGGAAAATGAACGAGAAACCGATTCAGGTACGCTATCCGGCAAGCGGATGACCCAGTTGCGGCGGATAATAAAGGTGAACATCTCTGCAACAACCAGACCGATCACAATACCGGAAATAATGTTTGCACCACCTAACCAGTTTGCGCCTACGGCATAGGCATCACCTACGCTGTACGGTGTAACAGTCATAAAAGCAGCAACGGATAATAACCCCGCGGCCAACGGATCCACTTTACGCTCTTCCGCAAGCGCCATCCCAATAAAGAATGGTGCCATCAGCGACATAATACCCAACGTACCGTTGTATACGTTGCCGCCGATGGCTTTAAAACCATTAAGGGTTTCGATTGTAGAAGCGTCTAACCGAATTCCTAATGAATAAAAGAAGGAACCTTCACCAAAGCTCAGAAAAACGTTGTTAATTAAAACGAACATTGCCCCAGCCAACGTCAACGGCATTAATTTAATAAAACCGTTTTTGATGGCATTAACGTGAGGCTGCTTTCCTATTTTAACAGCAAAAGGAAGGAGTACCTTTTCAAGTGAAGCGATGACTTTACTCATAGGAAAATACCCTTAAATGCCGCAACTCATGTTACGGCGTATTGTGTGTGAAATAACTCTTTGACGGGAAAATAAAAAATTAATTAGCAGCTTTTTTAATTGCTGCAACAGCAGCTTTCAATACACCTAAACCATCGATCTTGCCGTACAGCCCCGAGTCGATAACTTCGACCGGTTTATTAGGTAACAGACGTTGAATTTCTGGCAACATATAAGCGATTTGTGGTCCTAATAAGACGACATCGGCGCTCTGCCCCTTTTCACCCGCCAGCGTTTCAGGAAACGCTTCAATCACAACAGGCACTTCGTATTTTTCAGCCTGCGCACGCATCTTGGAAACCAGCAGTGAGGTTGACATGCCCGCAGAGCAGAACAGGTAGATATGTTTCTTGTCCATAGTAACTTCCCTCTTTATTGACCACCCGACGTCGCGCTCTCACTCGACTCGCTATCCCGGCTGACGGATGGTTTGCTTACCATTGTTTGTCGTTGGAGTGAGTATACGCAATGGTACAGAGAGGGGATAATTCTGAACAGGGTCAAATTGTCTCTCATTGACCTGGCTTGTTGACTACCTTCACATTTCGGGCAAATAATTCGCGCAAAGAAATAAGATTCACGTCCACATAAAAAAACCGACCCTGGGGTCGGTTTGTTAACATCATCAGGCAAGCAGGGTTACTGCGCCTTAGGTGCCTGTGGGTCGGTATCGTATTCAGCACAGGTCTGATAGCCGGAATTGATCACGCGTCCGGTCTCATCCAGTGCAACAAAGAAGGTTTCAGTCTTACCATCACGTTGACCCAGGATATAGGTCTGGCAGGTACCTCTGGCGTGAATCATCGTCACTTCAGAAGAAGGTTTCCCTGCGATCGCCGCCACCTGCGAACGGGTCATGCCTTTTTTGACATCTTTAACCACTGGCTGTGTGAACTGATCTTTGGTGCGATCGTAAGCCGTACACCCTGCCAGCATAGTCAGAACCGCCGCTGCACTTAAAATTCCTGCTATATTCTTGTTCATATTCCGTCCTCTTGTTTATCAGCGTGTTATCTAAGCATGGGACAAAAAATACTATTCTTCAACTTTGTGAATCTGACCGGACGAATTTCGGAAGATTCTTGTAAAAGAACGATAACCTACTAAATCGCCGAAATTTCCCTCACTCAAAACTGTGATCCTTGTCGTTTTACGCCCAAAGGGTTAGTTTTAACGGATCACACATTCTGGTTCGTTCTGTATTGGGAGGGCGTAATGGCTCTGCAACAAGAGATTATTCAGGCGCTGGGCGCGAAGCCTGCGGTAGATGCACATGAAGAGATCCGCCGAAGCGTTGATTTTTTGAAGTCCTACTTAAAAACGAATTCTTTCCTGAAATCTCTGGTGCTGGGCATCAGCGGTGGCCAGGACTCTACGCTGGCAGGCAAACTCTGCCAGATGGCGATTACAGAGCTGCGTGAAGAGACCGGTGACAGCGAGCTGCAGTTCATTGCCGTGCGCCTGCCTTATGGCGTGCAGGCCGACGAGCAGGATTGTCAGGATGCGATCGCTTTTATTCAGCCTGACCGCGTTCTCACCGTCAATATTAAAGGATCGGTGCTAGCAAGCGAGCAGGCGCTGCGCGAAGCGGGCATTGAGTTGAGCGATTTCGTTCGCGGAAACGAAAAGGCACGTGAGCGTATGAAAGCCCAGTACAGCATCGCGGGTATGACGAAAGGGGTGGTTGTTGGTACCGATCATGCGGCGGAGGCCATCACCGGCTTTTTCACAAAATACGGTGACGGCGGTACTGATATCAACCCGCTCTTCCGCCTGAATAAACGTCAGGGTAAACAGCTGTTGGCGGCGTTAGGCTGCCCGGAACACTTATATAAAAAAGCCCCGACGGCTGACCTGGAGGACGATCGCCCTTCTCTGCCTGATGAAGCCGCGCTGGGTGTCACCTATGACAATATCGATGATTATCTGGAAGGCAAAACGCTGGATGACGGTACCGCAAAAATTATCGAAGGCTGGTATCTGAAGACCGAGCACAAGCGCCATACGCCGATTACGGTGTTCGACGATTTCTGGAAGAAGTAAAAGTATTGTATGCCGGGTATGCGCAACGCACCCGGCTCTTTTTTAACCAACCCACACCTGCTACACTGTATACATGAACAGTGTATGGAGTCATGTGTGAGCAGGCGTCAATCCGCCCCGCGTCTTGAATTTGAAGCGGCGGCTATCTATGAATATCCCGAACATCTCCGCCCCTGGCTTGAGGAATTACCTAAACAGCCGGGTGTATACCTCTTTCACGGCGAAAGCGACACCCTTCCGCTCTATATCGGCAAAAGCGTGAACATTCGCAGCCGGGTTATGTCCCATTTTCGTACCGCTGATGAGGCCGCGATGCTTCGCCAGTCGCGGCGAATCACCTGGTTTCAGACGGCGGGAGAGCTGGGCGCACTGTTGCTGGAAGCGCGGCTAATCAAAGAACAGCAGCCGCTGTTTAATAAACGTCTGCGCCGCAATCGGCAGCTGTGTTCCCTGCAGATAAACGACGGCAAGCCGCAGGTTGTCTATGCGCGCGACGTCGATTTCTCGCATGCGCCAAACCTCTATGGTCTGTTCGCCAACAAACGTGCTGCGCTGCAAGCCTTGCAAACGCTGGCTGACGATTTACGCCTGTGCTACAGCCTTTTAGGGCTTGAAGCCACCCGCCGTGGACGCGCCTGTTTCCGCTATGCGCTGAAACGCTGTGCGGGGGCCTGCTGTGGACAAGAGAGTGTTGAAGCACATCAGGCTCGCCTCATCGAGGGATTGGCGACTCTACGGGTCACGTGCTGGCCGTGGGAAGGCGCCGTTGCGCTAAAAGAGGTGGGGGATACGATAACGCACTATCACATTATCCATAACTGGCTGTGGCTGGGTGCCGTTGAGCATTTACGAGATGCCGACACCCTGCTGCGCACGCCCGCCGGGTTTGATCATGATGGCTACAAAATTCTTTGTAAGCTCGTGCTCTCCGGCGAGTATGAGGTCATCTTACTCAGTGACCCGGCAGCCAGGTAATTTCGCTAAACAACACGCTTCCTTCAGATTCAAGTAAACGAAGCGTATGAGTGCCCTCTTCCCAGCTGGCGCCCTGATCGGTCGTCAGCAATTTCTCACCAAGCTGCCACGCACCGCTTAACACGAAAACCACGCCACCGCGCGAGGCAAAAGTGGTAAAGGTGCGATCGGCCACGCGAACTTTTGCCTGACAGCGATCCCGGCGGGTCATGATGTTAAAATCCATCGACATCTGCCCCTCCGTGAGTAAGGCCTTGACCGGCAGATCGCCCGCAAAATTGTACGGCTGATGGTGCTTAAGGGTATGGCAAAACGCCTTACCGGCATCCAGCGTGACCTCGCCACCTTCCAGTAGGGTAATGACCCGATCCACGCCGGGAAAGGAAGAAAATTCGCCATTGCTGGCAATGGAAGCAATACTGGCACGCCAGGAAAAATCACGCGTTGCGGGAGGAAAACAGCAGATCTCGCGAGTCTCACCGGCTCCATTACGCCAGAGACTGACCGGCATCTTACGGATATCAAAAAACTCCATTACCACTCCTGAAAGGCACAACAAGTGCCAGGGCAAAGATATCGCTATCGTTGCTGTCTTGTTTGTTATCGTTGGGTATTCACAGACGTATTATCGGCAGCTGGGTGGACAGGCCTTAGTCCGACGCGAAGAAAAAACCTAACGCCATGACTCTGCTGTACATTCTCTGGAGCGACTACAGGAGAATACCGCGCTTCTGGCGGCAGACAAGAGGGAATGAAAGAAAAACCGCCGGTCCTGCCCACAGCGTTTGCGCTTTCGTGAACAGGATCCCGGCGGTCTTAAGATGTTGAGCCGATTATTCGGCTGGTGCTGGCATTTTACCTTCCGGCGCTGAACGTTCTGTCAGACGCTTCTCAAAATTGGCATTAAATTGTTTTTTCTGCTCCGGGGTCAGAATGTTGTAGATCTTGTTCTGGGTTTCCATGCGAGCCAGCATGCCGGCTTTGTGCTGCTCGGCCATTTTGTCGATCTGCGCTTCCGCTTTTGCTTTGTCGAAGCTGTCGCTGGCAATGATGTCATGCATCGCACGGCGCTCTTCCAGTGGAGGACGTTTCATCTGGTCGCGCTGGCTTTTCATGATGTCACGAACCTGCTGCTTTTGCGCATCGGTCAGGTTCAGATCTTTGAACATCATGTCATGGTGCATACCCGGCTTGCCTTTATGATGCATCATCATTTTGCCTTCAGCAGGTGCTGCCGTGGTGGTCGCGGTATCTGCGGCGAACGCCGCGCTGGTAGCGCCCAGAGCCAGGGTAGAAGCAACAAACAGTGCAGTTAATTTACGCATAATTTATTTCCTTACTTTCAGTTATTCTTCGGCGCTATGCCGTTTGACGAGATTAACTTTACGGGGTTTATCGTCAATTAGTCAGAGCAACGGTAAAACAATGAAAGTGTAAAAAACAAATTTTCGCCAAATGTGGAGGAATTAAGGATAAAGCGTGGAGAGTTGAAACAAAAATATTCAATACGATGATTTTAAAGAGATTATGAAGGAGTATAACGAAGTGGCGATTAATAATAAAGCGATTAACCAGGAATATTCTGCAAACAGAATGTGAGCGTATTAATAGCTAAGAAATATTTCTCTTCCCCCCCTCAAAAAGAGAGGGGAACGGTCAGGACATTTTTTCCAGCATCAGCCCAGCCCTAAGGCCAAAGGCCACTGTCGGGTTAGGAAATAAAACATACTCCGTACGTTTCTGCACCTCGTAGCGATCCTCTCCGTCTTCCGCCAGCAGTACCCCCTGACGAAACGGCGTGAAGTTGAGGGTATGTGCCGCCATGTGAAGACGAAACGCATCGCTGCGCCGCGTGATCTGCTGCACCACCCGATAGCGCTCGACGGGCTCTCGCGTATGCTCCGGCGTGGCGCCCCCCAGCAGCGCGCGCAGGGCAAAATGCGTGGGCGCAAAACGAGTGAGATCGTTGTGCCCGAACGGCAGCGCTTTCCCCAGTTCCAGCGTGCAGGCCAGTGCGCCAAATTTTTCGCAGGTGAAGTGGGTAAACGTCCCGCCAGGTGACTGATGAAACACCAACGCTTCCAGCCCCGCATCCCCCAGCCACGTCAGAAACGCCTCATCCCACGGCTGATTGCGCTGCGGTAACACGCCGAAGCGAACGTGGTACGAGGCGCGGATCGCCGTATGCAGATCAAGATGCCAGCGCTGCGGCCCTGCCGCAGTGAAGAACGTGGTAACCACGTCCTCCAGCCACTGCGCGCGCGCCGTTTCATCACTCGCTGGAAACTGCGACCAGCGTCCGCCGAACATGCGGTTAATATCACTCACCAGATACCGCTTGTTTTGCGCCAGCGCTGGCGGATTCCCAAGCACCACCAGCACGCGGCATTGCAGCGTGATGTCCCCGCGATACAACGCGCGCAGCAGCAGGTCGACAATTTCGACGGGCGCGGTTTCGTTACCGTGAACGCCGGTTGACAGCAGCAGCGAGCATTCGCTCTGCGCAAGCGGCGTGAGTTCGACCACTCCTCGGCCCAGCCATCGCCAGTGGAATGAGGGGCCATCCCCCTCACCCTGTTCAGGCGCTTCATCAGCCAGCGTTAGTGCCAGTAAATTTTCCATACCCTCTCCTTTAGCGCTGGAACGGATACACCGAGCCCAGCTGCAGGATGGTGGTTAATGCATCCAGCGCCTCGCGACCTTCCCGCAGCAGCTGCGGGTCAACCAGGTCCGATTGCGTCAATCTGTCGCGATAGTAACGATCCACCCAGTTATTCAGGGTGTTAAAGAGCGTGTCATTCATCATGACTGCCGGGTTCACCGCCTGCATTTCATCCTGCGTCAACACCACGCGCAGGCGTAAACACGCTGGGCCTCCGCCGTTGGCCATGCTTTCACGCAGATCAAACACCCGCAGCTCGTCGATGGGGTTATCGGCCTGCACCAGCTCGCTTAAATAACGCCACACCCGGTCATGATTTCGGGATTCTTGCGGCAGCACCAGCACCATTCGGCCATCATCGCGGCTCAACAGCTGGCTGTTAAACAGATAGGTTTCCACTGCATCCTGCACGCTGACCGCCTGGGTTGGTACCTGGATGGGTGTAAACCCGGGCACACGTTCATGCAGCGTGGCAAGCAATGTCTCCTGATGGGCAAACGCCTGCTCATGGCAGAACAGCACCTGACGATTAGAGACGGCGATAACGTCGTTATGGAACACGCCCTGGTCAATCACGTGCGGGTTCTGCTGCGCAAAAATCAGCTGTGAAGGGTTAACCTGGTTCAGGCGCGCAACCGCCTGGCTTGCCGCCAGCGTCTGGCGGGCAGGATAGCGGGTTGGCGCAGAATGCCCCCCCTCTTCACGCCCGTAAATGAACAACTGCACGCCGGGTTCGCCGTAATCTTCCCCCAGACGGTTGTGGTTGGCCGCCCCTTCGTCACCAAACATCGCCACCTGCGGCAATGCCTGATGCACCTCAAAATGTGCACCCTGATTAAAAATGGCGCGCAGCACGCGCTCCGTGGTTTCCGCTTCGGTGGCGCGATGGAACTTGTTATTCAGGTTCGCCACCGTCAAATGGACTTTGCCATCCAGCGTATCGGCCGACGGGGCGACGGTTGCCGCATTTGCCACCCACATCGAGGACGCAGAGCTTGCCGCCGAGAGCAGGTGCGGCGTTTGCGTTCCCGCTTTTTCAACCACCTGCTCATCGCTGCCGCTGAAACCGAGCTGGCGCAGAACGTCCACGTTTGGACGCTCCTGCGGCGGGATCACCGCCTGCGGAAAGCCCGCATCCGCTAACGTCTTCATTTTCAATAGCCCCTGCTTCGCGGCCAGCTTCGGGTTGGAAACCTGAAACCGGTGCTTTGTCGAGGCTTCGTTGCCAAACGACAGGCCTGCATAGTGGTGTGTGAGCCCCACCAGCCCGTCAAAGTTAACTTCACGCGCTTTCATGGCCATCTCCCTGGGTGAAATCCAGCCCCGGATTCAGCGTTTCCGGCAGCGTCAACGAAGACGTTTCGAGGCTTGCCATCGGCCACGCGCAGTAATCTGCGGCATACCAGGCACTGGCGCGATGGTTACCCGACGCCCCCACTCCGCCGAAAGGTGCGGTGCTCGCCGCGCCGGTCAACGGTTTGTTCCAGTTCACAATCCCGGCGCGCGCTTCGAGCAGCAGCTGGTCAAACTTTTCGCGATGCGGTGAAATCAATCCGCTCGACAGTCCATAACGGGTGTTATTTGCCATCTCAATAGCACGGTCAAAATCGTCATAGCGCCAGACGCACAGCAGCGGGCCGAAGACTTCTTCATCCGGCACCGCGCTCGCGCCGCTCATCTCAATAATGCCCGGCGTCAGCAGCGACGTGCCCGGCTGAACCTGTTTAGGCTCCAGCAGCGTTTTCGCCCCACGCGCCACGTGCTCCTGCCAGGCTTTCAGTACGTTTAACGCCGCCTGTTCAGATATCAGCCCGCCAATAAAAGGCTGCGGCTCGGCATCCCACTGCGCAGGCACCAGACGTGCACTCACCTCCACCAGACGCTTCAGGAACGCATCCCCCTGCGCGCCCTGTTTCACCAGCAGTCGGCGAGCACAGGTGCAGCGCTGTCCGGCGGTAATAAAGGCAGACTGGATGGTCAGATGCACAGCAGCATCAATATCATCGGGATCTTCCACAATCAGGGGATTGTTGCCACCCATCTCCAGCGCCAGAATTTTTTCCGGCTGCCCCGCCAGCTGACGGTGCAGCTGATAGCCTGTTCCGGCGCTGCCGGTAAATAACAGACCGTCGATATCGCTTAACGCGCCCAGCGCCTGACCGGTTTCTCGCCCGCCCTGCACCAGATTGAGGACACCCGCTGGCAAACCCGCCTGCTCCCACAGCTTCACCACCGCCTCACCGGTCAGCGGCGTTAGCTCGCTGGGTTTAAAAATGACGGTATTCCCCGCCAGCAGCGCAGGCACAATATGGCCATTCGGAAGGTGCCCGGGGAAATTATACGGGCCAAACACGGACAGCACGCCGTGCGGGCGGTGGCGCAACGTGGCTGCGCCGTCAGGCATATCGGTATGTTGTTCACCGGTACGGGCATGGTACGCCTTCACCGAAATGGCGATTTTGTTGATCATCGCCGTGACTTCGGTTGTGGCTTCCCAACGCGGTTTGCTGGTTTCCGACGCAATGACGCGGGTCAGCTCTGCTTTGTTGGCCTCAAGCAACGCGGCAAACTTCTCAACAATGGCCTGACGCACGGAGAAAGGCTGTTTTGCCCATGCCGGAAACGCACGGCGAGCAGCATGGCAGGCTTGTTCTACTTGCCCGGCGCTGGCGTCACACCCTTGCCAGAGCACGTCTTGATTGACCGGATTGGTTTTGACCCGTTTTTCGCCTTCGCCCGTTACCCAGTCGCCGTTGATCCATAAAGTCATGCTGTTTTCTCCTCAGGGCAAAGTCGTACCAGGCGAACCGTATCGCCGGCGTTACATTTCAGGGCATCCAGTTGCGCAGCCGTCAGTACCAGACGCTCGCATTTAGGGTTAGTACGCACCAGCATGGCGCGGAAATTGTCGTAATGCTCGTTAGACACCAGGCAGGCAGGCCACTCGCCCGGCGCGGGCTGGCCTTCCGCCACGCTCACCAGTCGGCTCTTGCGAATAGCGCGTACGCGATCGATATCACATTCAAGCGTTGGCCCACCGTCAAAGATGTCAACATAGTTGCGATAGCGGAACCCTTCTTTCTCCAGCACCGCACGGGCAGGCGCGGTTTGCGGATGGACTTCGCCAATCACTGCCTGCGCTTCCGGGCTTAAGAAATGGGTATATATAGGATGTTTAGGCATCAGCTCGGCGATAAATGCTTTTTGCCCGGTGCCGCACAGGTAATCTGCGCGGCTGAATTCCATCGAGAAGAAGCGCTCCCCCAGGCTCTCCCAGAATGGCGAATAGCCCGTTTCGTCGATAACCCCGCGCATCTCCGCGACGACTTTCTCATTAAAGCGGTCGCGGAAGGCGGCCATAAACATAAAGCGAGATTTAGAGAGCAGATAACCGTTGCCCTCTTTACGCCATTCCGGGTCAAGGAACAGCGTACAGAGTTCGCTGGCGCCGGTGTGGTCATTACAGAGAAACAGCGTGGGCAGCGCGTTGTACACGTTCAGCTCTTTCGACGCGTGAACCATCGTGCCAACGCGGTAGTTGTACCAGGGGTCGTTAAGCCCCACGGCGACTTCAATGGCGCAAATGCCCGCCACGGTGCCGGTGTCGGTCTCTTCCAGAACGAACACGTAACCCTGTTCGCTTTTTGGCAGCGTCCCTTGCCAGGTCTGCAGGGCGCGCTCTATGCGCGCCGACAGCGTGGTTTCATCGACAGGAAGCGAGGTCAGCCCGCCTCCTGTCTTACCGGCAAGCTTCATGAGCGCGGCGAGATCGCCGCGCTCAACGGGACGGATGACCATCATGATGACACCCCGGACTTCACCTTTTCACAGGCCAGCGCAAAACGGTCTAAACCGGTTTTAACCTCTTCTTCACTGACAATCAGCGCAGGGGCAAACCGCACCACGTTGGCACCGGCAATCAGCACCATCACGCCCATTTTTGCTGCTTCCTGTGAAATAAGTTTAGCTTTTCCCGCAAACTCTGGCGCGAGTTCGCAGCCAATTAACAGCCCCAAACCGCGAATATCTTTAAACAGACCTGTCTTGCTGTTGATGGCGTTCAGGCGTTCCACAAACCACGCGTGGCGTTGCTTCACGCCGTTCAGCACGTCCGGAGTGTTAATAATGTCCAGCACCTGTCCGGCCACCGCGGAGGCCAGCGGGTTCCCCCCGTAGGTGGTGCCATGGGTTCCGACGGTCATCACGCTGGCGAATTTATCGGTCGTCAGCATCGCCCCCACCGGGAAGCCGCCGCCCAGCGCTTTCGCCGTTGAAAGCACATCCGGCGTGATGCCATAGTGCATGTAGGCATACAGCTCACCGGTACGGCCGACGCCGGTCTGCACTTCGTCAAAAATCAGCACCGCGTTATGGCGATCGCACAGCTCGCGCAACCCTTTCAGGAACGCTTTTTGTGCCGGAAGCACACCGCCCTCGCCCTGCATTGGTTCCACGATCACTGCACAGGTGGAATCATCGATCAATTCGCTGGCTGACTGCAGATCGTTGTAGACCGCATGACGAATATCCGGCGGCAGCGGAGCGAAGTCCTGCGAATAAGAAGGTTGACCGCCTGCGCTCACGGTAAACAGCGTGCGGCCGTGGAACGCATTTTTAAACGCAACAATACCGCTTTTGTGCGCACCAAATTTGTCGTGGGCATATTTGCGCGCCAGCTTCAGCGCCGCTTCGTTTGCTTCCGCACCTGAGTTACAGAAGAACACTTTTTCGGCAAAGGTGGCGTCAATCAGTTTTTTCGCCAAACGCAGCGCCGGTTCGTTGGTATAGCCGTTACCGGTATGCCAGAACTTCGCCGCCTGGTCGTTGAGCGCCTGACGCAGCGCCGGGTGCGCATGTCCCAGCGCGTTAACCGCAATCCCACCCGCAAAATCGATGTACTCCTTGCCTTGTTGATCCCACAGGCGCGAGCCTTCCCCACGTACCGGAATAAACGCCGCCGGAGCGTAAACTGGCATCATCCATTCATCGAAGTTTTCACGTGTAATTGACAGAGACATAGCGACCTCATCCGGTAAATAAAAGGTTGTTTAAATGTTAAATTATTGAGTGTTTGCACTGTGAATGTAGATTGCAGACTTCATGCCAGCCAGCGATAAAAATGCATAAACGGGTTGAGGCAACAGAATATCAAGGAGTTACAATATGGAGTTATTCACTGTTAATGCATAAAAAGTGAATATTTTTACGGCAAGCGGCGCTTTGCCGCATGAAAACCAGAAAGAGTATGCACAGGCCAAATATAATTCTGGAATTGTGATCGCTGGCGAAATTTATCGGCCCTTTACGCCCTAAATGAGGGCGAGGCGCGTCAGAATGGTGCAAATATTGCACCGTTGATATTTTCTGTCGCAGTAATTGGCCGAAGCGGATAACAGGGGACGCAATTTCTGCTACCATCCATGCACTATTCACCTTGCATTGGCAGCGACTATGAAATTTGTCTCTTTTAATATCAACGGCCTGCGCGCCCGTCCTCACCAGCTTGAAGCTATCGTTGAGCAACATCAGCCGGATGTGATCGGCCTGCAGGAGACAAAGGTTCACGACGACATGTTCCCTCTCGAAGAGGTGGCAAAACTCGGTTATAACGTCTTTTACCACGGGCAAAAGGGCCACTATGGCGTTGCAATGCTGACCAAAGCGACGCCGGTTTCTGTACGCCGCGGCTTCCCGGGCGATGATGAAGAGGCACAACGTCGTATCATCATGGCGGAAATCCCTTCCCCGTTGGGCAACATCACCGTGATCAACGGTTATTTCCCTCAGGGCGAAAGCCGCGACCACCCGACCAAATTCCCGGCCAAAGCCAGGTTTTATCAGGATCTGCAAAACTACCTGACCACGGAACTGAAAAACGAAAACCCGGTGCTGGTGATGGGTGATGTGAATATTAGCCCGACAGATCTGGATATCGGCATTGGTGAAGACAGCCGCAAACGCTGGCTGCGGACCGGGAAATGTTCTTTCCTGCCGGAAGAGCGCGAGTGGATGCAGCGCCTGCTGGACTGGGGTCTGGTGGATACTTTCCGTAGCGCCAACCCGCAAACACAGGATCGCTTCTCGTGGTTTGACTACCGCTCTAAAGGGTTTGATGACAACCGCGGCCTGCGTATCGACCTGCTGCTGGCCAGCTCGCCGCTGGCAGAACGCTGTATTGAAACCGGTATCGACTATGATATCCGCAGCATGGAAAAACCCTCCGACCACGCGCCGGTGTGGGCGAAGTTCGCGCTGTAATTCGGTGTGAACATCCGGAAAATCCTGTTCCTGTGCGCCCTTCTGGGCGCCTTCACGCTGGCGTTATTCTGTTTACCGCCAGACGTGCTCTCGCTCGACACGCTAAAAACCCACCATCTGACGTTACTCATTCAGGTGCAGCACGCGCCAGCGCTGAGCGCGACGATCTTTTTTGTACTTTATGTAGCGGTCTCTGCGTTATCGCTGCCTGGAGCAGCGCTCCTCACTCTTCTGGGTGGCGCACTCTTTAGCCTATGGCAGGGTGTTCTGATCGTCTCTTTCGCCTCGACGCTTGGCGCCACGCTTGCCATGCTCGCCAGCCGCTATCTGCTGCGAGACTGGGTGCAACAGCGGTTTGCGCAGCAAATGACAACCGTCAATGCTGGCATGGAACGGGACGGCGCAGGGTTTCTTTTCGCGCTTCGCCTGATGCCGATGTTTCCCTTTTTTCTCGTGAACCTGCTAATGGGAATTACCCACATTGGGGTTCGTCGCTATTGGTGGGTGAGCCAGTTGGCGATGCTGCCCGCGACGGTTATTTTTCTCAATGCGGGGCATGAGCTGGGCAAATTGACGTCACTTCGCGATATTTTATCGCCGGGCGTGCTATTCGCCTTTACACTACTGGGGTTATTACCGCTGGTGACTCGCTGGCTGTATTCCCGTTATACCCCATCTGTTAAAAAGTGAGGCATTATGCGCCGTGTGCTTTTTTGCGCGTTTCTGACTGGCCTGCTGTTCGCTGCGCCAGCCCTGGCCGCCGATAGCTGGCAATCCATCCAACAGCAGGCCAAAGGCCAGACCGTCTGGTTTAACGCCTGGGGCGGCGATCGGACCGTTAACCAGTATCTGGACTGGGTCAGCGGTGAGATGAAAACGCATTACGCCATTGACCTTAAGATTGTCCACCTGGCGGATGCCGCTGATGCGGTCAAGCGCATCCAGACGGAACATGCCGCGGGTCGACGCCACAACGGTTCAGTCGATTTGATATGGGTCAACGGGGAAAATTTCCGCACCCTGAAAGAGGCTAACTTACTGCAAATGCAGTGGGCGCAGGGCCTGCCGAACTGGCAATACGTCGACAAAAGCAAACCGGTTACGGAAGATTTCGCTATCCCGACGGACGGCGCGGAGTCTCCTTGGGGTGGCGCACAGCTCACCTTTATCGCCCGCAAAGAAACGCTGCCGACACCGCCAGCCGATCCTCAGGCGCTTATGGACTGGGCGCAACGTCATCCCGGCAAACTCAGCTACCCGCGACCGCCGGATTTTACCGGCACCGCGTTTCTGGAGCAGCTGCTCCTGACCCTCACCTCCCGGCCTGATGCGCTAAAAAAAGCCCCCGATGATAATTTTTCGCGGGTTACCGCCCCGTTATGGCGTTATCTCGATAAACTTCATCCGCTGCTGTGGCGCGAAGGAAAAGATTTCCCCCCCTCGCCCGAACGCATGGATACCCTGCTTACCAGCGACAGCCTGGCGCTGTCGCTGACGTTTAACCCTGCGCACGCGCAGCAAAAGGTGGCACGCGGTGAGCTACCTGCGGATAGCTACAGCTTCGGTTTTCACAACGGTACGATCGGAAACGTCCATTTCGTGGCGATCCCGACCAATGCCAGCGCCAGCGCAGGGGCGAAGGTGGTCGCCAATTTTTTACTGTCCCCGCAGGCGCAAATCCGTAAAGCCGACCCGGCAATCTGGGGCGATCCAAGCGTGCTTGACGCGACATCGCTGCCCGTCAGTCAGGCCCAGCAGCTGCGCGCATTTGCGCCAGAAGGTTTACCGCCGGTCCTTGCCGAGCCTCACGCCGCCTGGGTTAATGCATTGGAGCAGGAATGGCTTCGCCGCTACGGTACCCGTTAAGCGGGTTCATCTGGCTGGCGATGGCTGCCATCTATATCCCGTTACTTCCTGCCGGCGTGATGCTGGTGACGCCGGCTTTGTCGCTGTCGAACTGGCTGCAGCTGTTTGACGATCCGCAGCTGCCGCAGGCATTTATCGCGACGCTGGTCTCAGCGCTGATTGCGACGCTGGGCGCGTTGGCTATCGCGCTGGGGTTCATCACCGCGCTGTGGCCCGGTGAACGCTGGCGTCGCCTGTGCGGCCATTTACCCTGGCTTCTGGCCGTTCCCCATGTGGCTTTCGCCACCAGTGTGTTGCTGATGTTTGCCGAGGGTGGCCTCTTTTATCGACTCTTTACGTTCTGTTCGCCCCGGATCGATCCTTACGGTATCGGGCTGGGGCTGACGCTGGCCGTCAAAGAGAGTGCTTTCGTGCTGTGGGCGATGTACGCCGTGTTGCCCGAAGCCCGTCTGGCGCAGCAAAATGTGGTACTGCAGACGCTGGGGTACGGACGCATTCAGCGGCTGTGCTGGCTGGTGCTGCCTGCCATTGCCCCTGCATTGGGCGCAACCCTGCTGGCAGTGCTCGCCTGGTCGCTGTCAGTTGTTGATGTGGCGATTATTCTCGGGCCGGGAAATCCTCCCACGCTGGCGGTACTGGCCTGGCAGTGGCTCAGCCAGGGCGATGTGCAACAGCAGGCACAAGGACTGCTGTTATGTCTGCTGTTGCTAATACTGCTGGCCGCGCTGGCGGCACTGGGGTACGTCGCGTGGAAAATCTGGCGGCGTACATTGCCTGACCTTTCAGGAACCCGGCGCAATACCGCCTTTTCCCTGCCCGCAAAGATGCTCTGCGGGTTGCTCCCGGGCTGCGGGATCCTCTGCGCAGCGGCGTTACTTTTTCTGATGAAGCGAAGTGAGATGGCACTCTCTCCTGCCATCACCAGCCTCGAGCTGGGTCTGCTCTCCAGCCTGCTCTCCCTGGCGCTGATTGCTATCTGGCTCGAATGGGGGCCGCAGCGGGGGGCGCTATGGGTCTGGCTTCCTCTCGCCCTGCCCGCGTTACCGCTCGTCGCCGGGCAATATGTTGTCGCCCTAACGCTGGGTATCGACGGGGGGTTTACCGCCGTGCTCTGGAGTCATCTGCTGTGGGTTTTGCCCTGGATGCTGCTGGTGCTGCAGCCCGCCTGGCGCAGGCTCGACCCGCGTCTTGTCCTGATCGCCAGAACGCTCGGCTGGGGACGGGCAGCCATTTTCTGGCGAGTAAAATGTCCTCTGCTGGTACGCCCGGCGCTTCTGGCTTTCGCCACCGGGTTTTCGGTCAGCATGGCGCAGTACATGCCCACGCTCTGGCTCGGTGCGGGACGCTTTCCCACGCTGACCACCGAAGCCGTGGCGCTCAGCAGCGGCGGCAGCATGCCGGTTCTGGCGAGCCGGGCGCTGGGGTTACTGCTTCTGACCGGTCTCATGTTTGCCCTTGCTGCACTGTTATCCCGGCTTGCGGGCCGCTACCGACAAGGATTACGTTAATGCTGGAAGTGAAAAACCTCACCATTGAGCCGCTTTTCCACGCGCTGAACTTCTGCGTACCGCGCGGTGAAATCCTGACGCTGATGGGGCCCTCCGGTAGCGGTAAATCGACACTTTTTTCCTGGATGGTTGGCGCACTGTCTGCCGACTTCCACGCCCATGGTGAGCTTTGGCTGGACAGCCGTCGCTGCGACACCCTTCCCGTGGAAAAACGCGGGCTGGGCATTTTGTTTCAGGATGACCTGCTGTTTGCGCATTTCAACGTCGGGCAAAATTTGCTGCTGGCGCTACCGGCGCAGATCGCCGGGCAAGCGCGGCGATCTGCCGTTCAACAAGCATTAGCTTCGGCCGGGCTGGCAAACCACTACGCCAGCGATCCCGCAACGCTTTCCGGCGGAGAGCGTTCTCGCGTTAGCCTGCTGCGCGCGCTGCTTGCAGAGCCACGGGCCTTATTGCTGGATGAACCCTTCAGCCGGCTCGATAAAACGCGGCGTACGGCATTTCGGACGTGGGTATTTGAAACGGTTCGCGCACGCAATATTCCGGTTGTGCTGGTCACGCATGATGAAGAAGATATTCCCCCAGGTGGAGAAGTGATTGCGCTTTCACGCGGGCAATAATGTGCTAACGCAATGTTTTCTGGTGCAGGAGAGACGACAATGCCCCCCTCTTTAACTGACGTCAGGCTATTCGATGAAACGTGTTTCTCAACTGACCGCGCTGGCTTTGTTCTGCGGCCTCGCCTCATTCCCTTCTCTGGCAGCTGATATGCCCCATTCTCTTACCCTGGCTCAGCTCCAGGAACGCCAGGGTGCGACGATCGATACCCGCGCCAGTGCGTTTTACAACGGCTGGCCGCAGACGCTGAGTGCGCCATCAGGCCATGAACCTGCCGCCCTCAATCTCTCGGCGTTCTGGCTTGGCCAGATGAGCGATGAGCAGATCGGTGCCTGGGCAAAACAGCACCGGCTTACGCCTGCCACGACGATCGCGCTTTACGGCAGCGAGGCTGATAACCAGGCGGTTAAGACCCGCCTGGAAAAAGCGGGCTATGCTCATATTTCAGTTCTCAGCGATGCCCTGCAGGTACCGGAGCGTTTGCAGCGGCTGCCGCACTTTGAACAGCTTGTCTATCCGCAGTGGATCCATCAGCTTCAACAAGGAAAACCGGTCAATGCGGCACCCGCCGGTGACTGGAAAGTAATTGAAGCGGCCTGGGGCGCGCCGAAATTCTATTTGCTGAACCATATCCCCGGCGCGGGCTACATTGATACTAACGAAGTCGAAAGCGAACCGCTGTGGAATAAAGTCTCTGACGACACGTTAAAAACGATGCTGGCGAAGCACGGGATCCGCCATGACACCACCGTCATCCTGTACGGTCGCGACGTCTATGCCGCCGCACGCGTGGCGCAGATTATGCTCTATGCCGGCGTGAAAGATGTGCGAATGCTCGATGGCGGCTGGAAGGCGTGGTCAGATGCAAACCTGCCGGTCGAACGTGGGATGCCTGCAAGCGTGAAGCCTGCCGCCGAGTTTGGTGCGCCAATCCCGGGTCAGCCACAGCTGATGGTCGATATGGCGCAGGCGCGAGAAATGTTGCACCGTCAGGATGCCTCGCTGGTGAGCATACGTTCATGGCCAGAATTCGTGGGTGAAACCAGTGGCTACAGCTACATTAAGCCGAAGGGTGAAATTACCGGGGCTCGTTGGGGGCACGCCGGTAGCGACGCCACCCATATGGAAGATTTTCATAATCCGGATGGCACCATGCGCAGCGCCGACGATATTGCCGCCATGTGGAAAACGTGGCACATCCTGCCAGACCAGCACGTCGCGTTTTACTGCGGCACCGGCTGGCGAGCGTCAGAAACCTTTATGTACGCCCGCGCGATGGGCTGGAAAAACGTCGCGGTCTATGACGGCGGCTGGTATGAGTGGAGCAGCCACCCGCAAAACCCGATCACCACCGGCGAGCGCGGACCAGAGAGTGCACGTTAACGGTTGAGAGACTTCAGCGTCTCATAACCGCTCCAGATGCGCGTTGTGGTGGTCAGCCAACACAGCGCGCCAAACACCCACGCAAACAGCGTAAAGTGCGCCGGAAACAGGCAGCACAGTACGAACAGCACGATCGTCTCCGTCCCCTCCGTTAACCCACCCAGATAGTAAAACGACTTGTGCGCATAGCCAGGGTTATCGATATTGTGTTTCGCGGCCAGCGCGGCAAACGCCAGAAAACTGCTGCCGGAGCCAATAAACGCAAACAATAGCCAGGCCGCCGCAAGCGCATTTTCTGCCGGTGCCGCCAGGGCGAAACCAAACGGCACCAGCGCGTAAAACAGAAAATCGAGCGCGATATCAAGAAATCCCCCCGCGTCGCTGAGTCCTCGACGGCGCGCCAACGCGCCGTCGAGGCCATCCAGCACGCGGTTTAGCAGGATCGCGACGAGCGCAGCCGGATACCAGCCAAGCGCCAGAAACGGCAGCGCAATCACTCCGATAGCAAACCCGGTGAGCGTTAACCCGTCAGGGGAAATTCCCGGTTTATCCAGCATCATCGCCAGGCGGTTAAGCGCAGGTTTTGCGCGCGGGTGCAGGTGTCGATCAAGCATGCGGCTTCTCGTTAAACGTGGCACATAGACCCTGAGCCGGAATATCCAGGGCGGCATTAAAACGGGCGGAAAGATTCTGGAAGGCGATTAACGCCGTCATTTCAGTAATAGCTTCATCGCTAAAATAGCGTTTAAGCTCTGCTTTGATTGCCGCATTCACCTGCGGTGGCGTAGCCGTTACCGCCTCAGCATACGCCAGCGCGGCGCGTTCTTTCTCGCTAAACAGCCCGGAGTTACCCCAGTGGCTAACGGCCTGAACTTTATCCAGCGCGCCAGAGCGTTCGCCAAGGCGTAAGCTGTTGGCATCGATACAAAATGCACAGTGGCAAAGCTGCGAAACCCGCGTCATCAGCAGCGAGCGTAGCACCGGAGAAAGCCGTGCCCGGCGGCGTTCCAGGAAACCGACAAACAACGCCACCAGCCAGAAAAGGCGCGGCATGCGTCCCCACCAGCGCGTGGGGTTAAGCACCGCACCGAAGTGTTTTTTCTGCATGGCCGCAATGGGTTTCAAACTGGCGGGAAGGGATTCAATGGGCGCAACCCAGGTAGATGTCTCTTTCACCTGATTCTCCTGATGACTGGACTCTTATAAAGTGCACGATAATATGGTGTTTTTCGCTTTCAATTATTGACGACCATGCTGAAAACACTCGATGTCGTTGCGGCCATCATCGAAAAAGACGACAAAATTTTACTGGCACAGCGCCCGGCGCATGCCGATCAACCCGGGATGTGGGAATTTGCTGGTGGCAAAGTCGAAGCCGGGGAAACCCAGCCCGACGCGCTCATTCGTGAACTGCAAGAAGAGCTTGGGATCCGCGCGCAACCTTCACTGTACGTGGCAAGCCATCAGCGGGAAGTGTCGCAACGGCTCATCAACCTGCACGCCTGGCACGTTCCCCACTTTAGCGGTGAGCCAACGGCGCATTACCACAGCGCGCTGGTCTGGTGTACACCCGAAGAGGCATTGCGCTACAACCTCGCCCCCGCCGACATTCCGCTGCTGGAAGCGTTTATCCTTTTACGCGACGCCAGACCAGAGGATTCGTGCTAACCACTTGCTCATCGCGCTGACACTGCAGTAAGACACCCTCGGCTTTCACGATGGCGCCTTCTGAGTAGTTCTGATTCTGATAGATGCAGCAGCGGTTGCAGGGCTGCGCTCTTTGTCCGCTGGAGCTAAACACTTCCGGCGGCACATTCACCTCCACGCCCGGGCGGATACGGTCAGCCTGGGCGCCTGCGGTAAACATCAAGCATAGTGCGATCGTCACGTAACGGTTCATAGACTTATCTTCCTGTTGTGTCCTGATACTGAATATAACGGTAAACCAAAGCGGAACCTTTAATTTATCTCATTATCGTTTTTTGTTATGACGCAGCCGCTGAGATTAATTTCCCTTTCGGGCTTAATTTCTGCTTGCCTCGCAAAGCGGTCCGGGTGGTATAGTCAAAAAAACAACACAAAACATCTACGCATTATAAGAGGTTCTTATATCTATGGATCAGACACGCTCTCTGGAAAGTTTCCTTGCCCATGTTCAGCAGCGCGACCCGCACCAAAGCGAGTTTGCCCAGGCCGTACGTGAAGTGATGACCACCCTGTGGCCCTTCCTTGAAGAAAACCCGCGCTATCGTCAAATGTCACTGCTTGAGCGTCTGGTCGAGCCAGAACGTGTGATCCAGTTCCGCGTCACCTGGGTGGATGATCGTAACCAGGTGCAGGTCAACCGTGCGTGGCGCGTACAGTTTAGTTCAGCCATCGGCCCGTTTAAGGGCGGCATGCGCTTCCACCCATCCGTGAACCTGTCGATCCTGAAGTTCCTCGGCTTTGAGCAGACGTTTAAAAATGCGCTGACCACGCTGCCAATGGGCGGCGGTAAAGGCGGAAGTGATTTTGATCCAAAAGGTAAAAGCGAAGGCGAAGTCATGCGCTTCTGTCAGGCGCTGGTGACCGAACTGTATCGTCACCTCGGCCCTGACACCGACGTCCCTGCGGGCGATATCGGCGTGGGTGGGCGCGAAGTCGGCTTTATGGCCGGGATGATGAAAAAACTCTCCAACAACAGCGCCTGCGTCTTTACCGGAAAAGGGCTGTCGTTCGGCGGCAGCCTGATCCGCCCGGAAGCCACTGGTTACGGTCTGGTCTATTTCACCGAAGCGATGCTCAAACGTCACGGTCTGGGCTTCGAAGGCATGCGAGTGTCGGTGTCTGGCTCTGGCAACGTGGCGCAGTATGCCATCGAAAAAGCGATGCAGTTTGGCGCGCGCGTGATTACAGCGTCTGACTCCAGCGGCACCGTCGTTGATGAAGAGGGCTTCACGGCAGAAAAACTGGCACGCCTGTGCGAAATTAAAGCCAGCCGCGACGGCCGTGTTGCCGATTACGCGCGTGAATTTGGCCTCACTTATCTGGAAGGCAAACAGCCGTGGGCGGTTCCAGTGGACATCGCCCTGCCGTGCGCCACTCAGAACGAGCTGGATGTGGAAGCCGCACGTACGCTTATCGCCAACGGTGTGAAGGCGGTCGCTGAAGGCGCAAACATGCCGACCACCATTGAAGCGACCGATCTGTTCCTCGAGGCCGGCGTGCTGTTTGCTCCTGGTAAAGCGGCGAATGCGGGCGGCGTGGCAACGTCGGGTCTGGAGATGGCGCAGAACGCCGCGCGTCTTGGCTGGAAAGCCGAGAAAGTGGATGCTCGCCTGCACCACATCATGCTCGATATCCACCACTCTTGCGTGGAGTACGGTGGCGAAGCATCGCAAACCAACTACGTGCGCGGCGCGAATATCGCCGGGTTTGTGAAGGTTGCGGATGCGATGCTTGGGCAGGGTGTGATTTAAGGTTTATATCGTACGGCGATCGTAAACAGTCCCCTCGCCCCCTCCGGGGAGAGGGTTAGGGGAACATACGGCTGAGGAGGGGCGTGGGGATATCAGGCCGCGCTTTTCTTCTTTTTGAACGGTTTTTTCGCCGCACCGCCCGGTGCAACCATCCCTCTGAACTGCTTCACCGGCGTACTGCGCGCCTGGTTGATCAACTCATAAAGCGTCCCTACCAGCGGCTGCATAAAGTCCTGATAGCGGCATTGTTTTTCACTGATTTGCGTCAGCACCGATTCCCAGTGTGCCGTCATATCCGGCCTGGCGGCCAACTCCGGCAGTGAATGGATCAGCGCCCGACCGGGTTCGGTTGAATGGATATAGCGCCCTTTCTTCTCCAGAAAACCGCGCTTAAACAGCAATTCGATAATCCCCGCGCGGGTGGCTTCCGTTCCCAAACCGTCGGTGGCGCGAAGGATCTTTTTCAGATCTTTATCCTGCACAAAACGGGCGATCCCGGTCATTGCCGACAGCAGCGTTGCGTCGGTGAAATGGCGTGGCGGCTGGGTCTGACGTTCAACCACTTCACCCTTTTCGCAAAGCAGCTCATCATCTTTGGTGACCACCGGCAGCGGCGTGCCATCGTTTTCTTCATCACGCTCTTTGTTGCCCAGCAGGGTACGCCACCCCGCTTCCGCCAGAAAACGGGCTTTCGCAACAAACTTACCTTTCGCGATTTCCAGCTCAATCACACATTTGCGGAACACCGCATCCGGGCAAAACTGCATCAGATACTGACGCGCAACCAGGTTATACACCTTCGCTTCGTTTTCGGTCAGGTTGACGTTGCTGGTGCGCGCCGTTGGGATAATGGCATGGTGGGCATCCACCTTTTTATCGTCCCAGCAGCGGCCGTGCGCGTCCGAGTTTACGACCGGCTGCGGCAGCAAATCCGGGGCGTGCACGCTGATGGCATTCATCACCGAATGCCGTCCGGCGAAGTGTTCTTCCGGCAGGTAGCGGCTATCGGAACGCGGGTAGGTAATGAGCTTGTGGGTCTCGTAGAGCTTCTGGCAAATATCCAGTACGTTCTGCGCGCTCAAACCGAACTTTTTAGCGGCTTCAATCTGCAGCGCTGAAAGCGAAAACGGCAGCGGCGCGGGTTCTGATTCCCGTTTATCGTTATAGCTGGTGACGACGGCGGGCTGGCCGGTAATGCGGTTTACCACATGATCCGCCAGCGGACGATGCAGCAGCCGCCCCTCTTCATCCTGATAAGATTCGCAGGCATCGCTTGGCTGCCAGACAGCGGTAAACCGTTCATCTTTTGGCGTCACGATATGCGCTTTCACTTCAAAGAAGTCTTTAGCAACGAAGTTCTCAATCTCTTCGTCACGACGCACTACCAGCCCCAACACCGGGGTTTGCACGCGACCGACGGAGAGCACGCCCTGATAACCCGCGTTACGCCCCAGAATGGTGTAGGCGCGGGTCATGTTGATGCCGTACAACCAGTCAGCACGGGCACGCGCCAGCGCGGAGACGCAGAGCGGGATAAACTCGCTGTTCGCACGCAGGCGCGAAATCGCGCGCTCTACCGCCTGCGGGTTGAGGTCGTTAATCAGGCAGCGCTGAACCTGCTGGCGCTTTTCCGGTGCCAGCTCAAGATAATCCAACACCTCGTCCACCAGCAGTTGCCCTTCCCTGTCCGGGTCACCCGCGTGGATGACTTCAGATGCGTCATGCAGGAAGCGCTTAATCACGTTGAGCTGTTTGGTCACCGAAGGCCGGGGCTGCAAACGCCACTTTTCCGGCACGATGGGCAGATCGTTCAGGTTCCAGCGGGCGTAGCGGCTGTCGTAGACGTCCGGCTGCGCCTGCTCAAGCAGGTGACCAATACACCAGGTGACCACCTGCCCGTTCCCGCATTCGATAAAACCGTCGCCTTTGCGGTGCGGTTTAGGCAGTACATCGGCGATGGCACGGGCCAGGCTCGGCTTTTCGGCAATAAACAACCGCATCGAATTAACGGATCTCAATCATCGGGCGGCCACCGCGTGCGCTCACCAGCTCACCGATTGCCGTCAGCGTAATGCCGAATTCGGCGGCTGTCGCCTGCACTTCAGCTTCGGATTCCGGCGTGACCGCCAACAGCAGGCCACCGGAGGTTTGCGGATCGCACAGCAGATCGCGCCACTCTTCAGGCATGTCGCCCATCAGATGACCATAGCTGGCAAAGTTACGCTGTGTCCCGCCGGAGACCGCGCCTTGCGCAATATACTCTTCAACGCCCGGCAGTTTAGGGACGTCCTGATACCAGACCTGCGCCTGCACGCCAGCGCCCTGACACACTTCGCTCAGGTGGCCGAGCAGACCAAAACCGGTCACGTCCGTCATCGCCTTCACGCCGTCAATATTGGCAAAGGCCGCACCGGCCAGGTTCATCTGACACATGACTTCCGTCGCCAGACCTTTGTGCTCAGGCTTAAGCAATGATTTTTTCTCGGCGGTGGTCAGTACGCCAATGCCCAGCGGTTTCGTGAGGAACAATTTGCAGCCCGCCTGTGCGGTGCTGTTGCGTTTCACGCGCTCGGTTGGCACCACGCCCGTGACGGCCAGGCCAAAAATAGGCTCCGGGGCATCAATAGAGTGACCACCGGCCAGTGCAATTCCCGCCTGCTGACAAGCGAAGCGCCCACCTTCAATAACTTCGCGGGCAATTTCCGGCGCGAGGGTGTTGATAGGCCACCCCAGAATGGCAATGGCCATAATCGGTTTACCGCCCATCGCGAAGATATCGCTGATTGCGTTAGTTGCCGCGATGCGACCGAAATCGAACGGGCTATCGACAATTGGCATAAAGAAATCGGTGGTGCTGATAATGCTGGTGCCGTTTCCTAAGTCATAAACCGCTGCATCGTCACGCGTTTCATTACCGACAAGCAGGTTCGGGTCGACAAACTTCGCCTGTTCACTGTGCAGAATGGTTTCCAGCACTTTCGGGGAAATTTTACAACCGCAACCGGCTCCGTGGCTGTATTGCGTTAAACGAATAGTTTGCTCGCTCATGGACGTCTCCTGATTGACTAAAAGATCTGTAAGGATATGTATTGATACAGGATTTTCTAGTCACAGATAATCAATGTGTGTATTTGATAGAGATTTTAACACATGGCAAGCATCACTACTAAAGAACGTGTTTACCCTAAAGGCGTTGTTTCTTTTCAGGTTCAAGTCAGAGGCAAGGGAGTAGAGAAACCTTAGAGCAAATCTTTCTCTACTTCTGAGGCTGCTAAAGAGTGGGCTAATGAACAGGATCAGATCGTAAACGGTGTAGCAGTGACTGAACCTGTAACATCTGTCAAATCAGAATTTACTATTGGTAATCTGATGCAAACCTATCTCACTTGACCTGCCCCCAGTTTTAGATACAACCCTCAGTTAGTAGTGTCGGTTTGTTTACCTTCATCCGGGATGCAGTAGTGCAAGGCATCCTAGTATCAACACCTTTAGTCGGCAATAGCGGTGCAAGGCTGTCGAATCTGTACCAGTTCGCGCCTACGTTCCTGGCATTCGTCAGGCAGCTGAAGGAGTCGCTAAAAACCAAAAAGCTCAAGTTCTCCTCGATGTGCGCAAAAGTTAAGGCGGCACTCTCTGCAACGCTTGCGCTGTGCGGTTTTGCCCCAACACCCCTACATCAAAATGATTTCCCCCTACGTCAAATTGACGTACCTAAGAAAAAGAGAACACCTTCAAGAAAAACAGAAAGAGTAAATTCCGGCGGGGCCGAAAACGCAGTGGCCATAAAAACGAACAAGCTTTCAGAATGGATTGTAGCTGCGAAGACTAATGCAGCAAACGGGCGAAATCGTCAGCGTCTGCGAGAAGAAGAAACACGTCGGGAAACGATTAAAAACGAAGCAAAGCGATTGGCATACCTAAGTGGGAGGCAGCGAAATGACCTTTCGGGGATTAGTGATTTTTCAGGACAGCCCACTGTGCAAACTATTGCAGAGGCGTTAGACCGTCTCCAGCTCAAAGGAGAGTCAAACAACAAGACACGATAGCAATCTAACCCAAAATGTAACACTAACAATAAAGGGGTAGAAATGGTATGATGGTTTGAATTTTAAGGAAAAAAAATGTAAATAAATATTGCTTTTTATTTCACTTTTTAAGGTTATACACATGGCTACCAAAATTAGATTAGAAAACCCAAGAACGGGTGAAACAATTACTGGTTTTTACGGTTTCTCCTGGACGACCCTCTTCTTCGGTGCTTTCCCGGCACTGTTTCGTAAGGACTTCCTGACATTCATCGGAGTATTTGTTGTTCTGATTATCCTTGCATTTGCAACTGTGGGTATCGGCTCAACTATTCTGATGATTGTTTGGGCATTCATGTACAACAAATACTTCACTGTAAACCGCATCAAGCAAGGATTTATCCTGGCTGGTACACACACTGAAAATGAGTTGGCATCCAGCAGACTCGGCCTAAGTCTTAATTCACAGAACTGCAAGACTATCGCCCCTCAAAACTAATAAATCGCTATGAGGCTCTGCAGTCAGGAGCCTTTCCTCTGGGAAATCAAAATGAAGCGCCTTACCGCAGCAATTTTCGCAGGTATTACCTCGTTATCCGTCCATGCCAGCGCATACGACTTTTCCAAAGTTGATTGCAATTCAATAGAATCCCGAAAACTCCTCATCAGTGAATACACAGAAGTTTTAAAAGAAAATGGCGCAAATGTAACAGTGATTGATTCATATGATCAGGAAACTGTGAAAGCCAGCAAAAATGAGCTCATATGCCTGGGAACATATGAATTTTCTGATTCGGATGTAGTGAAGGTGAAATACAGACTGTATTTGAGCAGTCTGGGCGAGCCAATTAGTTTCTTTGAGCCCGTTGAATAATCCCTATAGCCGCCTCACGGCGGCTTTTAAGATGATCAGCACAACGCTTATTTTTTCGAAAACCTGTCTACGATTTAGCTTATGATTTGCTCAAAGAGCTGGCTCAGAGGTATAGCCAATACTGCAGCGCTTTCATTATCCTTCTTCAATTCCTTATCTGTTGGGTGCTGATAAGTCGCGTTGAGAAGCGTCAGTATCAGAGTCAAACTGAATCGCCACGGATAATCTAGACACTTCCGAGCCGTAGATAATATTGATTTTCATATTCCGTCGGAGGCATCTGAGCACTCGAACCATACCGACGCTTAATGTTATAAAACATTTTGATGTAATCAAAAATATCGCTGCGTGCTTCTTCCCGTATTCCGTAGATCTTTTTCTTTATCCGTTCACACTTCAGGAGCTGGAAAAAAGCTTTCTGCAACTGCGTTGTCGTGACAGTTATCACGACGGCTCATACTGCCCTCCAGACCGTGTGATTTCGGGAACGACTGCCACTCATGGCTTGTGTACTGACTCCCTTGGTCAGAATGAACCAGCACCTGTTTTAGGGGATTACGTCGCCATATGGCCATCAGAAGCGCGTTCAGGACAATATCTTTTGTTATCCGGGGTTGCATTGACCAGCCAATAACGTTGCGCGAGAACAGGTCAACAACTACGGTCAGATACAGCCAGCCTTCGTGGGTTCGGATGTAAGTTATGTCCGTTACCCAATATTCATCCGGTGCTTCCGGGTTGAACTGACGCTGGAGTCTGTTGAGTGCCACAATACTGGCTTCATCTTTATGCGCTCGTGGGCTTCGAGACACGACCTGAGCCTTTATCCCGGCACGCTTCATCAGCCGCCAGACCCGGTTAATCCCACATTGTTGCCCGCTATCTCGCAAGTCGAGATGGATTTTGCGATAGCCATAAACGCAACCAGACTCCAGCCCGAACTGTTTGATTTGTCCTGTCAGTCTAAGAACCGCCTGATGCCGTGGTGAAAGCAGCTGCTGAAGCCAGGTGTAAAACCCACTCGGATGAAGATTCAGCACCCGAAAGAGCAGATGAACAGGCCAACAGCAGGAGTTGTCACTGATAAAGGCGTACCTCAGTCGGACAGCTTTACGAAGTACGCCGCTGTAGATTCAATTGGTCAACGCAACAGCCATGTGAAAACACGTAGTTGCGGAGGATTGTTGGAAGAGTCCGGCCTGTATTTCTTTATCCAGGCATAAAGACTGCGTGTAGTGATATCGAGACGTGTTGCGACACTGGAAACAGAATGGCCGCGATCAACAACCTGCTTGACGGCTTCAATTTTAAACTCTTCAGGATAACGCTTACTGCTCATATGCACCTCTCTTTAAGCCATTTTAAATAACTCCGAGGTGTCTGTTAAACCTGTGGCGATTCACGCGCTATGGTAGCGCTCATTCCATAAAGAGGTAAGTATGACTGTCTGAATTCTGCGGCAGATGCTCAGAATCCAGACAGTTTAGCGTGCGTTATCAGAAATGGCTGACGAAAGGCGTAGTGTCCGGCACGTTGATGGTGCTGGAGGCTTTAAGCTGTGGGGTGCCGAGGTAAAGGAAGCCGACAATTTTATCATGCTCACCGCAGGATAAGCCGTCGCGAACCGCCGGGCTGTCGGTCAGCGGGCCGGTACGCCAGATGCCGTTAAACCCCTGGGCGACGGCGGCCATTTGCATCGCCATCACCGCGCAGCCCGCAGACATTTCCTGTTCCCAGACCGGCACTTTATGTTCAGGCTGGCATTTTGCGACCACAGCAATGATCATCGGCGCACGGAACGGCGCATTGCGGGCTTTATCGATGCCTTTCTCATCTTGTCCGGCAGCCACCGCGCCTTTTTCCAGCAGCGCGCTGAAGCGCTCGCGGCCTTCACCGTCAATAATAAAGAAGTGCCACGGCTGCAGTGTGCCATGATCGGGTGCACGGAGTCCGGCACGCAAAATGTTTTCCAGCTGCTCGCCGGCGGGCGCTGGCTCGGCCAGACGTGACGCGCTACGACGGTTAACAAGCAGTTCAAGTGCATCCATTAGTTAACTCCTGTCTTGAGATTTACTCACAAAATTAACACGGCGGCAGATTTTGTTACAGCGCAGCAGGCGATTCCTGCTGACAAGAGGCGGTTGGGTCATTACGATAACCCAACATTACCGTCCAGTGGCGACGGAAACAGTCATTTTCTGGTTAGGGAGAATACATGCGAACCCTTTGGCGAATCTTTGCCGGTTTCTTTAAATGGACGTGGCGGTTGCTTAACTTCGTCCGCAACCTGGTGATGAACATCTTCTTCATCTTCCTGGTTCTGGTTTGCGCAGGCGTCTGGATGCACATCAACACCGCGAATCAGGCGCAGCATTCAACGCGTGGGGCGCTGTTACTCGACATCACTGGCGTTATCGTTGATAAGCCGTCCACCAGCAGCCGTCTTGGCGTGATTGGCCGTCAGCTGTTTGGCGCAACCTCAGATCGTCTGCAGGAAAACTCCCTGTTCGATATCGTCGAAACCATTCGTCAGGCAAAAGATGACCGTAACATTACGGGTATCGTGCTGGATCTGAAAGATTTTGCCGGGGGTGACCAGCCTTCCATGCAGTACATCGGTAAAGCGCTGCGCGAATTCCGCGACAGCGGAAAACCGGTGATTGCCGTCGGCGACAGCTACAGTCAGGGGCAATACTATCTGGCGAGCTTTGCCAATAAGATCTGGCTCTCGCCGCAGGGTACGGTGGATCTGCACGGCTTTGCCACCAATGGCCTGTACTACAAATCGCTGCTCGACAAGCTGAAAGTGACTACCCACGTTTTCCGCGTCGGTACCTATAAATCTGCCGTCGAGCCGTTTATCCGTGACGATATGTCACCTGCCGCTCGCGAGGCAGACAGCCGTTGGATTGGCGAGCTGTGGCAAAACTATTTGGGCACCGTTGCCGCTAACCGCCAAATTACCGCGGAGCAAGTGTTCCCTGGCGCGCGCGGCGTGCTTGACGGACTGCGCAAGGTTGACGGTGATACCGCAAAATACGCCCTTGATAACAAACTGGTTGATGCGCTGGGCACCAGCACGGATATCGAAAAATCCCTGACCAAACAGTTTGGCTGGAGCAAAGAGGATAAAAACTACAGCGCCATCAGCATGTACGATTATTCGACCAAAAAGCCTGACGACAGCGGTGATAGCGTAGCGGTGGTCTTTGCGAATGGCGCCATCATGGACGGTCAGGAAACGCCGGGTAACGTGGGCGGCGACACGACCGCTTCGCAGATCCGTGATGCGCGCCTTGATCCAAAAGTGAAAGCCATCGTTCTGCGGGTTAACAGCCCGGGCGGCAGCGTCAGCGCCTCCGAAGTGATCCGCGCAGAGCTGGCCGCAGCGCGTGCTGCAGGCAAACCTGTGGTGGTATCAATGGGTGGAATGGCGGCGTCCGGCGGCTACTGGATCTCAACGCCGGCGAACTACATTGTGGCTAGCCCAAGCACGCTGACCGGTTCGATTGGGATCTTCGGGGTGATCAACACCGTTGAAAACAGCCTTGAGTATCTGGGCGTGCACGCCGATGGCGTTTCCACGTCGCCGCTGGCGGATGTGTCGATCACGAAATCCCTGCCGCCGGAAGTCTCTGAAATGATGCAGCTCAGCATCGAGAGCGGGTATAAGCGCTTTATTACGCTGGTGGCGGACTCCCGTAAAAAGACGCCTGAACAGATCGACCAGATTGCTCAGGGCCACGTCTGGACCGGCCAGGACGCGAAGAACAATGGTCTGGTAGACAGCCTGGGCGACTTCGATGACGCGGTGAAAAAAGCCGCCGAACTGGCGAAGCTCAAACAGTGGCACATCGAGTATTACCAGGATGAACCGTCGTTCTTTGATATGGTGCTCAACAGCATGTCCGGCTCCGTCCGCGCCATGTTGCCAGAAGCGATGCAGGCTTATCTGCCAGCGCCTATCGCCTCTGCTGCCAAAGCGATGAAAGCGGAGAGCGATAAGCTTGCTGCTTTTAACGATCCGCAAAGCCGTTACGCGTTCTGTCTGGCCTGCGGCAACGTCCAATAACATCCGTCCCCTCTTCTCGCGAAGAGGGGACTTTTTCTTTGAAGCACACGAAATCACGATCATGCAGAAGAAATCGATCTATGTCGCCTATACCGGCGGTACCATTGGGATGCAGCGCTCTGAAAATGGCTATATTCCCGTCTCCGGTCACCTGCAGCGCCAGCTGGCGCTGATGCCTGAATTCCACCGTCCGGAAATGCCTGACTTTACCATCCATGAATATGCGCCGTTGATGGACTCCTCCGACATGACGCCAGAAGACTGGCAGCATATCGCAGACGACATCAAAGCCCATTACGACGAATACGACGGGTTTGTGATCCTGCACGGTACCGACACCATGGCGTTTACCGCCTCGGCGCTCTCATTCATGCTGGAGAATCTTGGTAAGCCTGTGATCGTCACCGGTTCGCAAATCCCCCTGGCAGAACTGCGGTCTGACGGGCAGATCAACCTGCTGAACTCCCTGTACGTCGCAGCCAATTACCCGATCAACGAAGTGTCGTTGTTCTTTAACAATCGTCTGTACCGCGGCAACCGCACCACGAAAGCGCACGCTGATGGCTTTGACGCTTTTGCCTCACCCAACCTGCAGCCGCTGCTGGAGGCGGGGATCCACATCCGTCGTCTGGGCACGCCACCCGCGCCAAACACCGCGGGCGAGCTGGTTGTGCACCCGATCACCCCACAGCCGATTGGCGTAGTGACGATTTATCCGGGGATCTCCGCAGATGTGGTACGCAACTTCCTACGCCAGCCGGTGAAAGCGTTAATTCTGCGCTCTTACGGCGTGGGGAATGCGCCGCAGAACGGCGAATTCCTGAAAGAGCTTCAGGAAGCCAGCGAGCGTGGAATTGTGGTTGTGAACCTGACCCAATGTATGTCGGGCAAGGTCAACATGGGTGGCTATGCCACCGGTAACGCGCTGGCGCACGCGGGCGTTATCAGCGGTTTCGACATGACCGTTGAGGCCACGCTGACTAAACTTCATTATTTACTCAGCCAGGATCTGGATATCCACGCCATTCGCCGCGCCATGATGCAAAACCTGCGCGGTGAACTGACCCCGGACGAATAAGGAGGCCCCATGACGCAACGCGCCCTGCTACTGGTCGATTTGCAAAATGATTTCTGCGCAGGCGGAGCTCTGGCCGTCGCAGAAGGTGACAGTACCGTAGACGTCGCGAATACGCTCATTGACTGGTGTAAAGAACGCGAAGACGCGGTCGTCGCAAGCCAGGACTGGCACCCGGCAAACCACGGCAGTTTTGCCAGCCAGCACGACGTTGAGCCTTACACTCAGGGTGAGCTTGACGGTCTGTCGCAAACCTTCTGGCCCGATCACTGCGTTCAGCAAACTCCGGGTGCAGAGCTTCATCCGCTGTTGCATCAACATGCTATCGATGCGGTTTTCCACAAAGGGGAAAACCCGTCAATCGACAGCTATAGCGCGTTTTTTGATAACGAGCATCGTCAGAAAACGGCGCTGGATGAGTGGTTACGCCACCATGAAATCAGCGAGCTGATTATTCTGGGGCTGGCGACGGATTACTGCGTTAAGTTTACCGTGCTGGATGCGCTCCAGCTTGGCTACACGGTCAACGTCATCACTGACGGCTGTCGTGGCGTAAACATTCAACCACAGGACAGCGCGCAGGCGTTTATGGATATGGCGGCTGCGGGCGCCACGCTATACACCCTTGAAGACTGGCTGGAAACGCACGCGTAAGGCTGTTGCCGGGTTAACACCGTGACCCGGCAACACCTCCTCCCCCGATCTCTCATAAAGTGAACTCCCTCGCATCACAAGCGAAGCGGCAGTGTTATCCTCTTCAGGCTGTTTTTTCGCCACGCCTTTCCGTGGCGTGGTAATTTTTATTAAGTCAAAGAGGATCACGTATGAAACGTTTGCCATTGCTGGCAGCATTACCCTTGCTGTGCGCGTCAATTGCTTCCGCCAATACTCTGATGTCTGTGGGGTATTTCAATGGAGGTGGTGATGTTACCGCCGGACCGGGCGGCGATATCAATACCCTCGACGTCCGCCAGATTACCCACCTGAACTACTCGTTTGGTCTGGTCTATAACGATGAAAAAGACGAAACGAACGCCGCGCTGAAAGATCCGACGAAGCTGCACCAAATCTGGCTGTCTCCAAAAGTCGCGTCTGACCTCGCGTTAATTCCCACGCTGCGTAAACAGAATCCGAATTTGAAAGTGCTGCTCTCCGTTGGCGGCTGGGGCGCACGCGGCTTCTCCGGCGCGGCGGCGACCAAAGAAACGCGTGCGGTATTTATTCAGTCCGCTATGGCGATCGTCGATAAATACGGCCTGGACGGGATTGATCTCGACTGGGAGTTTCCCGTGAACGGTGCGTGGGGACTGGTTGCCAGCACGCCAGCCGATCGGGATAACTTCACCTCTCTGCTCAAAGAAATGCGCGATGCATTCGGGCATAAAAAGCTGGTCACCATTGCGGTAGGCGCAAACGCAGAAAGCCCGAAAAGCTGGGTGGACGTCAAAGCCGTTGCCCCTCTGCTCGACTACATCAACCTGATGACCTACGACATGGCGTACGGCACCCAGTACTTCAATTCCAACCTGTATGACTCCAGCGCCTGGCCAACCGTCGCGGCTGCCGATAAATACAGCGTGGATTTTGTGGTCAACAACTATCTGGCCGCCGGGCTGAAGCCACAACAGATGAACCTCGGCATTGGTTTTTACGGCCGCGTACCGAAACGCTCGGTTGAGCCAGGCATCGACTGGACAAAACCCGATGCGCAAAAAAATCCGGTCACGCAGCCCTACTTCGGCCCACAGGAAATCGGTTTATTTAAATCACTGGGCTATGACCTGACCAAAGATACTTACGTGAAGTACAACGACATCGTGAAAAAGCTGTTGAACGATCCGCAGACGCGTTTTACCGAGCACTGGGACGATCGGGCGAAAGTACCGTGGCTGTCCGTGAAGTCGGCCGAGGGTAAGCCATTATTCGCCCTCTCCTACGAGAATCCGCGTTCCGTTGCCATCAAGGCGGACTACATCAAGGAGAAAGGGCTTGCCGGGGCAATGTTCTGGGAGTACGGCGCAGATGACAATAACCAGTTAGCGAAGCAACTGGCAGAGTCGTTGGGGATTAAACACTAAATAGCAATACGATAAACCCTCTCCCGCAGGGAGAGGGCTTCAGCCAGCAGGCTTACTGCATTTTCAACGTCGCAATGGGCTTCGGCGTGATGCCAAAATCTTCTTTCAACTCACGCTTGCTCTTCATCACCATCTGACCCTGGGTGTCGATAGTCATGTGCTGCGCATCGATGTTGTTGCGTGCCTGCCACAGCATGACCAGCTGCAAGCTGTTCTCTTTTTGCTCTGGGGTAAGCGCTACGCCATCCGGCCATTTTCCCAGTTCTACCGCAGTGACCAGGCGCTGATAAACCTCCGGCGTCATGCCAGCGATCATGTCATCAATATTCATGATGTCTCCCTTTCAAAGGAATAATTTGCTGAATCGTTTTTTCAGCCTTTAGTCTGGTCGCCGTTTTCATCATCAGTGAAGCTCATTGATGCTGAATTCACACAGAATCTCTCCCCCGTAGGTTGGGGACCATCCGGGAAGACGTGACCAAGGTGTGCATCACACTTTCCGCAGCGAATTTCAGTGCGGACCATACCGTGAGATGAGTCGGTCAGGTAGCGGATTGCGTCATCACTCACGGGCTCAAAAAAGCTCGGCCAGCCGCAGCCAGAATCGTATTTTGTCTGCGAGTTAAACAGCGGCGCATCACACACCAGGCAGTGGTAGACGCCGTCTCGCTTGTTATGCAGTAATCGCCCGGTAAATGGCGGTTCGGTTCCATGATTCTGCGTCACGTAAAACTGCATTTCTGTGAGGTTTTTTTTCAAATCATCGGGGTTACTTTGGTTCGACATATGCTTACATCTCGCTGTAGAAACAGACATCTTTTAAGCCAGATTCTAACAAAACATTAACACCAGCGCGTGCACTTTTGTTCTAAACTTATGTGTTGCGAAAAGGCGGTCAGGCAATTGTGATCTATTTCACATTTTTATCCTGAAAGGCCTTTAAAATTCCGGGCGCAGCCCCCATGTGGTTGCTAGCTCAAAGGGAAAGTGAGGCGAGTCAGTCGCACAAACGTTAGTCACAGGATTGATTTGTCGCAATGATTGACACGATTCCGCTTGACGCTGCGTAAGGTTTTTGTAATTTTACAGGCAACCTTTTATTCACTAACAAATAGCTGGTGGAATATATGACTATCAAAGTAGGTATCAACGGTTTTGGCCGTATCGGCCGTATTGTTTTCCGTGCTGCTCAGGAACGTTCTGACATCGAAATCGTTGGTATCAACGATCTCCTGGACGCTGAATACATGGCGTACATGCTGAAGTACGACTCAACTCACGGTCGTTTCAACGGCACCGTTGAAGTGAAAGACGGCCACCTGGTTGTTAACGGCAAAACCATCCGCGTTACTGCTGAGAAAGACCCAGCTAACCTGAAGTGGAACGAAATCGGTGTTGACGTTGTTGCTGAAGCAACCGGTATCTTCCTGACCGACGAAACCGCGCGTAAACACATCACCGCGGGTGCGAAGAAAGTTGTTCTGACGGGTCCATCCAAAGACAACACGCCTATGTTCGTTAAAGGCGCTAACTTCGAAAAATATGCTGGCCAGGACATCGTTTCTAACGCATCCTGCACCACCAACTGCCTGGCACCACTGGCTAAAGTTATCAACGACAACTTCGGTATCGTTGAAGGCCTGATGACCACCGTTCACGCAACTACCGCGACTCAGAAAACCGTTGATGGCCCGTCTCACAAAGACTGGCGCGGCGGCCGTGGCGCAGCTCAGAACATCATCCCATCTTCTACCGGTGCTGCTAAAGCTGTAGGCGTTGTCCTGCCAGAACTGAACGGTAAATTGACTGGTATGGCGTTCCGCGTTCCTACTCCTAACGTATCCGTTGTTGACCTGACCGTTCGTCTGGAAAAAGCTGCTTCTTATGAAGAAATTAAGAAAGCAATCAAAGCTGCTTCCGAAGGCGCAATGAAAGGCGTTCTGGGTTACACCGAAGACGACGTTGTTTCTACCGATTTCAACGGCGAAATCTGTACTTCTGTGTTCGATGCTAAAGCAGGTATCGCACTGAACGACAACTTCGTTAAACTGGTTTCCTGGTACGACAACGAAACCGGCTACTCTAACAAAGTACTGGACCTGATCGCTCACATCTCCAAATAAGTTGAGATGAGAATCTGATCCAAAAAGGCGACTTCGGTCGCCTTTTTTATTGCTTCAAGACAGAGGATTGCTTAATGATTAATAAAATTTTTGCACTTCCGGTAGTCGAACAACTTACCCCTGTGCTTTCCCGTCGCCAGATTGATGGTGCTGATATCATCGTCGTCGATCATCCACGAGTAAAAGCGTCCGTAGCGCTTAACGGCGCTCACCTGCTCTCCTGGAAACCCGAAGGTCAGGACGAAGGGCTGTGGCTTAGCGCGGCGACCTCGTTCAAAAAAGGGGCCGCTATTCGTGGTGGCGTACCGATCTGCTGGCCGTGGTTTGGCCCGGCTGCACAACAGGGATTGCCTGCGCATGGTTTTGCCCGTAACCAGCAGTGGACGTTGAAAGCGCATAACGAAGATGACAATGGCGCAGTCCTGACGTTTGAACTGCAGGCCAATGATGAAACCCGCGCCCTGTGGCCGCACGATTTCACCCTGTATGCCCGCTTCAAACTGGCAAGAACCTGCGAGATTGAACTGGAAGCGCACGGCGAATTTGAGACCTCTTCCGCACTGCACACCTATTTCAACGTTGGTGACATCAGTGCAGTCAGCGTCAGTGGGCTTGGCGATACCTTTATCGACAAAGTGGACAACGCGAAAGAAGGCAAACTGAGCGATGGCGTTCAGACCTTCCCAGACCGTACCGACCGCGTGTATCTGCACCCGGAAGCCTGCAGCGTGATCCACGACAGCGCGCTTAATCGCGGTATTGAAGTGGTTCACCATCATCACAGCAACGTGGTGGGCTGGAACCCAGGCCCGGCGCTCTCTGTCAGCATGGCTGACGTGCCTGATGACGGTTACAAAACGTTTGTCTGCGTGGAAACGGCCTGCGTGACCGAACTGCAGAAAACAAGTGAAGAAAAACCGTCTCGTTTGGGTCAGACCATTAGCATCGTTAAACGCTAAAACGCGTCTCACCCTGCCCCTCTCTCCATCGGGGAGAGGGCATCACCTACACTACATCAAGTGGGGTTTTAACGGCAGGTGCCGGAAAGGCCAGGTCTACCCTCCGCAGCTCTTCGCCTGTCAGGACTATCTCTAGCGCTCCCGCATTGACTTTTACGTGTTCCATCGACGCAGCTTTCGGAATGGCGACAATCCCCTGATGGCTAATCACCCACGCCAGCAAGATTTGTGCGGCGGTGGCGTTGTGGCTCTGCGCGATCTCATTGATGACGGGGTGGTTCATTAGCCCGGAACGCAAACGCCCGGCCTGCGCAAGCGGGCAGTACGCCATAACGGGCATGCCGTGCTGCTGACACCAGGGGAGGAGATCGTATTCAATCCCGCGGGAAGCAAGATGATACAGAACCTGATTGGTTGCACAGGCAGTTCCCCCCTCCTTACGCCACAGAGACTGCATGTCGTCGTAATCAAGATTCGACACGCCCCAGCGGCCAATTTTGCCTTGCTGCTGGAGGGCGTTCATCAGCGCGATGGTTTCATCCAGGCCGATATTTCCGCGCCAGTGAAGCAGGTACAGGTCAATGTAATCAGTCCCCAGACGACGCAGACTGGCTTCGCACGCAGCCTGACCTTTTTGCACCCCCGCATTCCACGGATAGACTTTGCTGACCAAATACACGTTGTCTCGCTGGCCTCTGATAGCCTCACCCACTACCTCTTCTGCGCCACCTTCAGCGTACATTTCAGCGGTATCGATCAGCGTCAGCCCCAGATCAATGCCCGCACGCAGTGCATCCGCCTCGCTTTTGCGTCGATCGGCCTTTTCCCCCATATACCAGGTACCCTGGCCGATAGCAGGCAGCTGGCGACTGTCGGAAAATGTCACGGTTTTTATGCTCATCTTACTCTCCTGTTTCATTGCACCAGGCTAAAGCAAACGGGGCGCAAGCGCCCCGTTATGATGCATAGATTGCACTGTAAAAATGCACAATCAGAATTTGTAGGTCACACCCACAGAGAAGATCCCGGCCCAGGACTTGTCGACCATCGGGCTGTCTTTGATTTCATCGCTCAGACGGGAATAACGGCCGGTGCCATATACGCTCCAGTCACCGAGGAAGTTATAGTTCGCAGTCAGCTCCAGGTACGGATCCCAGCCATCATCAGCGCTGTAGCTATTCAGACCACTGCGGCGAGACTCATTTTTGGAGACGCCGTAATAGTAATCGTTATAGTTTTCGCTGCTGTACTGCACGCCAATGCCCGGTACCAGGGTCAGCGCACCGTTGGTGTAGTGGTAAAGCCAGGCCAGATCCCAGATAAAACCGTTGCTGTTGTCCAGAGTATCGGCCGCGAGCGCCGTGCGCAGGAAGCCATACTGCGTATGATGGACGTAAGAGAGGCCGGCCATCATTGAGCTTCTACGTTTGTCGAGTTGACGCAGCGCGTTGTTGTCGCTATCACCCGGCTTAAAGTGCTTTGGATCGTAATACGCCATGATAGAGAGTTTATCGGCCGGATCGTTCCACAGATAGTAGCCGCCACCCAGACCGCGGAACCAGAAGTTATCACCTTCATAGGTGACAACCGGAACCGGATAAATGTCACGGTCATACTGTTTGTACGGGCTATTAATCACCCCCGCACCCGCGCCGACAGTCCACTGACTCGCCGCCTGTGCGGTGCTAACTGCGGTAGCGGCAAGTACGCCCAATGCCAGAAGTTTGAGTTTGGTCACAATCCATTCTTTCCTGTAGTCAAATAATCAGCAGTTGAAGTGTAACCGCCATTTCAGTACATCCCAAAATTTTTTGCCCACTAATCAGTTTGATTAACCCGTTATTTTTATCTTTTCAGATGACAGCCCGCTTTCAGTTCTGTGACCACTGGATGAAAAACGCGTTTTCGTCTTAGAACCGTAATGGAAATTTTTGGATGAGTTATTGATATGTCATTGAAATTAGATTTTCCCGGCATGCAAGTTTTGCAAATGCCATCTACGCTTTAATTTAAGAAGAGGTTTTGCTGAACACCCTGCGGTTCTTAGCGTCTGACCTGGCACACAGGTTGCTGCTCAGGCAGTGAGGTGCGAGAAATTCTCTTCCGGGAGCCTCCACTACTCATACGAACGGCTCTTATCCTGTGCTAAAAAACGAAAGGACGGCATGCCATGAATATATTCGATCACTATCGCCAGCGCTATGAAGCTGCCAAGGACGAAGAGTTCACACTGCAGGAGTTTCTTACCATTTGTCGGCAAGATCGCAGTGCCTATGCCAACGCGGCAGAACGGCTATTGATGGCTATTGGCGAGCCAAACATGGTTGATACTGCCCTGGAACCACGGCTTTCCCGTCTCTTTTCGAATCGGGTGGTTGCCCGATATCCTGCGTTTGAAGAGTTTTATGGCATGGAAGATGCCATAGAGCAGATTGTTTCCTACCTGAAGCATGCCGCTCAGGGTTTGGAAGAGAAAAAACAAATCCTGTATTTGCTCGGCCCAGTGGGCGGCGGTAAATCGTCGCTGGCAGAACGGCTGAAAGCACTGATGCAGCGCGTGCCTATTTATGTGTTGAGCGCCAACGGTGAACGCAGCCCGGTGAATGACCACCCGCTGTGCCTGTTTAATCCACAGGAAGATGCGCAGATTCTGGATAAGGAGTTCGGCATTCCGCATCGTTATCTCGGCACCATCATGTCGCCGTGGGCAGCGAAGCGTCTGCATGAGTTTGGGGGAGACATCACCAAATTCCGCGTCGTGAAAGTCTGGCCGTCGATTCTGGAACAGATTGCCATCGCCAAAACCGAACCCGGCGATGAGAACAACCAGGATATTTCAGCCCTGGTCGGGAAAGTCGATATCCGTAAACTGGAACACCACGCGCAAAACGACCCGGATGCCTACGGCTATTCTGGCGCACTCTGCCGTGCCAACCAGGGGATTATGGAATTCGTCGAGATGTTCAAAGCACCGATCAAAGTGCTGCATCCGCTGCTGACCGCCACGCAGGAAGGCAACTACAACGGGACAGAAGGCATTTCTGCCCTGCCGTTTAACGGGATAATACTGGCACACTCAAACGAATCAGAGTGGGTGACCTTCCGTAATAACAAAAACAATGAGGCGTTCCTTGACCGCGTGTACATCGTCAAAGTGCCTTATTGCCTGCGGATCTCCGAAGAGATCAAGATTTACGAAAAACTGCTTAACCACAGCGAGCTGGTTCATGCGCCTTGCGCCCCTGGCACGCTGGAAACGCTGTCTCGGTTCTCCATTTTGTCGCGCCTGAAAGAGCCGGAAAACTCCAGCATCTATTCAAAAATGCGCGTCTATGATGGCGAAAGCCTGAAAGATACCGACCCGAAAGCGAAGTCTTATCAGGAATATCGCGACTACGCCGGCGTCGATGAAGGGATGAACGGTCTGTCCACGCGTTTCGCGTTTAAGATCCTCTCCCGCGTGTTTAACTTCGATCACGCCGAAGTGGCGGCCAACCCAGTCCACCTGTTCTACGTCCTGGAGCAGCAGATTGAACGCGAGCAGTTCCCGCAAGAGCTGGCTGAACGCTACCTCGAGTTCCTCAAAGGCTACCTGATCCCGAAATACGCCGAATTCATTGGCAAAGAGATCCAGACGGCCTACCTGGAATCGTATTCAGAATACGGGCAGAACATTTTCGACCGTTATGTCACTTATGCTGATTTCTGGATCCAGGATCAGGAGTATCGCGACCCGGATACCGGCCAGCTGTTCGACCGTGAATCCCTGAACGCGGAACTGGAGAAAATTGAGAAACCTGCCGGGATCAGCAACCCGAAAGACTTCCGTAATGAGATTGTGAATTTTGTGCTGCGCGCCAGAGCGCATAACAACGGACGTAACCCGAACTGGACCAGCTACGAAAAACTGCGCACGGTTATTGAGAAGAAAATGTTCTCTAATACCGAAGAGCTGTTGCCGGTGATTTCGTTTAACGCCAAAACCTCAACCGACGAGCAGAAAAAGCACGACGATTTTGTCGACCGCATGATGGAGAAAGGGTATACCCGCAAACAGGTTCGCCTGCTCTGCGAGTGGTATCTGCGCGTACGTAAATCGTCTTAACACGCGTGCCCGGTAGCGCTCGCGCTTACCGGGCCGACAAAAATGTCCGGCATTTACGGACGCTGCAGGTTGGCACATGCAGTACGGGGGGTATATGACCTGGTTTATTGACCGGCGTCTTAACGGCAAAAACAAGAGCACGGTGAACCGCCAGCGCTTCTTGCGCCGTTATAAAGCGCAAATTAAACAGTCGATCTCCGAAGCCATCAATAAACGCTCGGTAACCGACGTCGACAGCGGCGAATCTGTCTCCATTCCCACCGATGACATCAGCGAACCGATGTTTCATCAGGGGCGTGGCGGACTGCGTCATCGCGTACACCCAGGCAATGATCACTTCGTGCAGAACGACAGAATCGAGCGCCCGCAAGGGGGTGGTGGCGGTTCAGGAAGCGGTCAGGGTCAGGCCAGTCAGGACGGTGAAGGACAGGATGAATTTGTCTTCCAGATCTCAAAAGATGAATATCTCGACCTGCTCTTTGAAGACCTGGCGCTGCCTAACCTGAAAAAGAATCAGCATCGTCAGCTTAACGAATACAAAACGCACCGTGCAGGCTTTACCGCCAACGGCGTGCCCGCCAATATCAGCGTCGTGCGTTCATTGCAGAACTCGCTGGCGCGACGCACGGCGATGACGGCGGGCAAACGGCGCGAACTGCGAGAGCTGGAAACCAGTCTGAAAGTGGTGGAAAACACCGAACCGGCGCAGCTGCTGGAAGAGGAGCGCCTGCGTAAAGAGATTGCTGAGCTACGCGCGAAGATCGAGCGGGTGCCGTTTATAGACACCTTCGATCTGCGTTACAAGAACTACGAAAAACGCCCTGAGCCGTCCAGCCAGGCCGTGATGTTCTGCCTGATGGACGTTTCGGGCTCTATGGACCAGGCCACCAAGGACATGGCGAAGCGTTTTTATATTCTTCTCTATCTGTTCCTGAGCAGAACCTATAAGAACGTGGAAGTGGTCTATATTCGCCACCATACGCAGGCAAAAGAGGTGGATGAACATGAGTTCTTCTACTCACAGGAAACCGGTGGCACCATTGTGTCGAGCGCCCTGAAGCTGATGGATGAAGTGGTGAAGGCGCGTTACGACCCGGCACAATGGAACATCTATGCCGCGCAAGCTTCGGATGGAGATAACTGGGCAGACGACTCACCGCTGTGTCATGAAATTCTGGCGAAGAAAATTTTGCCGGTGGTGCGTTACTACAGCTATATCGAAATCACGCGTCGTGCGCACCAGACGCTGTGGCGTGAATATGAGCATCTGCAGTCGATGTTCGACAACTTTGCTATGCAGCATATCCGCGACCAGGATGACATCTATCCGGTGTTCCGGGAGCTGTTCCACAAGCAATCGGCCACCAGCAATGCCTGAACCCACAGCCAGCGATATCGCTGGCTGTTTTCTTAGGTGCTGACGTTAAGACAATCGTGGTTGCGGCTAATGAGCATGGTGCAATTTCGCCCGCTCTGTTTGCCTCTGTATAAGGCCATATCCGCCCTCTCCAGCACTTCCCGCAGCGACTCCTGGCAGTGAACCCGCGTCAAGCCGGAGGTAATGGTGATACGGAGCCTATGCTCGCCGGAGATCGTTTCAGCGTCGGCAATTGTCCCTCGCAAACGCTCCGCCATCGCGGTTGCCTCACGATCGTTGTTGGCCCGGAGCAGAATGATAAATTCTTCTCCACCGTAGCGGTACACTGACTCCGAGCGGCGGATACTGTCCTCCAGATTCAGGGCCAGCGAGCGTAACACCGCGTCACCCGTCAAATGGCCGTAGTTATCGTTCACCTTCTTGAAGTGATCAATATCCAGCAGCAGCAGATACAACCCTGAATCACCCTGTCCGGCGTTCAGGGTATCAAAAGACTCGTCGAGAACCCGGCGCAGCGGGAGCCCCGTCAATGCATCGTAACTGGTGCGCAGCTGAAGCAAATGGGATTTGTAACGCGAAAGCGACGCAGTGAATGCCAGCAGAGCCGCTTCAAAGGCATCGTACGGCTGTGAAGTCGACGCATTACGGTCGACGCAACGTACAATTTCACGGCAGGCCTCATGGATTTGCTGATGTCTGGCGAAAATATCATCCAGAAAATGTCGATCTTCCCTCCTCTCCCGCGCGTGCGTATTAAGCCATTGCCCGAACGCGCAACGATGATGGGCGTCGTCAGAGATGATTTCGGGCAATTCAACGTCCCGGTTGGCAACGTAGCGCAGCGTTGTCACTAGCCATCTGATATGGGCATCGGTTGAATGATTCAAACCGCGAAGGGTCGCGTCGATTTCCCTGAACTTCCTGTTCATTAGCAATCCTGTGAGTAAATTAATAACCAGAGTTGATATTAACAACCGGTATCTCAATTTTTGTCAGCAAGCCGTATATAAACCTGTTGATGCCACTGCACGCGGATGAAAAGAGATGTGCTACTGTAGTGGCCCAATGTCATTTGTTACAGGTAATTGAACCATGTCTGAAGACGTAATAGGGACAACCACTCACCAACAGTTAATTTCGCTGCTCTCTGACGAAGGGGCAAAATACCGCGTTGTGGAGCATGAGGCCGTCGGAAAATGCGAAGCGGTAAGTGAAATTCGGAGTACAGAACTGGGACAAGGTGCAAAAGCGCTGGTCTGTAAAGTGAAAGGTAACGGGGTTAAAAAACATATTCTGGCGATCCTTGCTGCCGATCAGCAGGCTGATTTAAGCCAGCTTGCTCGTCATTTTGGTGGGCTAAAAGCCTCTCTCGCCAGCCCGGCAGAAGTTGATACCCTGACAGCCTGCGTATTTGGCGCAATTCCACCGTTTAGCTTTCATCCCGATTTGACGCTGGTCGCCGACCCCCTGCTGTTTGAGCGCTTTGACGAAATCGCGTTCAACGCCGGACTGCTGGAAAAATCCGTGATCATGGATACCCAGGATTACCTGCGCATAGCGCGTCCTGAGCTGGTGACCTTTCGAAAACACTAAGCACCACGGCTGGCCATTTCGTCAGCCATTTTTTTCCAGAAACAGCACCGAGGCCACCAGAATGATGGCGATGGTAAAAAATGAGGAGGTAATTATCAGCGTTTCAACAAACATTGGATCGTTCATGATTTAACCCTTTTTGCCGCGCTTACCCTTTTCTACCCCTTTCAAATGACAGTGAAATGACAACATCGGGTCAGACAGAAAAAGAGTATTCCCGCTGAAACGATTCATAAAAAATAACACCCTTCTGCAAAATCCGCTTCGACGCTCACCATAATGTTACCGGTATCACGAAAAAGAGTTTCCATAACTCCAATGCCAAATCTCGTAATTGTTAAGACATTCAATGTGGTTAACCCTGTTTAACGGAGCATCTCAAAATAAACCTTACACTGGCAAGGTGATTTCAATGACCGACAAGATTACCCGTAAAGAAAAAATCAGTTATGGGTTAGGTGATATGGCAAGCCATATTGGGCTGGATAACGTCATTATTTTCCTGACCTTTTATTATACGGACGTCGTGGGATTACCGGCGGCATTTGTGGGTACTATGTTTCTGCTGGCCCGCACAGCGGATGCAATCATCGACCCAGCCATGGGGTATATTGCGGACCGCACGCGCACCCGTTGGGGAAAATTCCGCCCATGGATGCTGTGGTTAGCCTTACCCTTTGGCGCAAGCTGCCTGCTCACTTACGCCGTGCCGGAATCCCTCGAATTGCACGGTAAAATGATTTTCGCCACCGTCAGCTACACCCTGATGATGCTGATGTATACCGCCATTAATATTCCCTACTGTTCGATGGGCGCCGTTATTACCCCTGATAACGACGCGCGTATTTCGTTGCAGTCATACCGCTTTTTCCTGGCCACGCTGGGCGGCGCGCTTTCTACCTTCTTTATGATGCCGCTGGCGCAGTTTTTAGGCGGTGACGATAAATTACTGGGATATCGCTGGGCGATGGCCATTATGGCCACCGTCGCCGTGGTCATGTTCTGGATCTGTTTTGCCAATACGCGTGAGCGTATTAATGCCCCTGCAACCCATAATAACTACCTCGCTGAATTACGGGATTTATTACGCAACGATCAATGGCGCGTGGTATCGGTGCTGGTATTAACCAATATTGGATTTGGCGTTATTCGTCTTGGCGCAATGATGTATTTCGTCACCTATTACCTGGGCAGCGCCAGCTATTTTATGTGGATGCTTGGCGCACATATTCTGGGGAAAGCCGCAGGCAGCGCGCTGGCGAAACGTTTAACGCATAACACCAGCAAAGTGCAGATGTTTGGTTACTGTTCCGTGCTGGCGGGCATATTGAGCATCGCCCTGTTCTTCGCCCCTAAATCGGTGCTGGTGCTGGTGCCGCTCACCTTTATTGTCTCTACGCTCTACCAGGCCACCACCACGCTGATGTGGGTGATGATGGCTGACGTCGCAGACTACGGCGAGTGGAAGCAAGGTAAACGCATGGACGGCGTGATCTTCTCCACCTTCCTTGCCGTACTCAAGCTGGGGATGGCCATCAGCGGCGCCATTGTTGGCTGGACGCTCGGCTTTAGCGGTTACGTCCCGAACGCCCCGGAACAAACCACAACCGCCATGTACTGCATCATTGCCCTCTTCACCATCGTGCCGGGCGTACTGTCGCTTTGCGCTTTCGCCACGCTGCGCTGGTACAAACTCGACGACAGCACCATGAAATCTATCCAACTCGCCAAACACACTGCTTAAAAGGACGCGTTATCCATGAGTGAGCTGATTCAACATTCCAACAGTATTGAATGGCGTTTTGAACGTCAGATCCTACGCATTGAGCCCTGGGGAGAACACAGCCTGCGCGTCCGGGCAACCTGTTCCCCGATGTTCAGCGATGAACCGCACGCGTTATTACCCGCAGCGTCATGCGCCGTAGACATCACGGCTGATGCTGAAAATTTGACGCTGCGTAACGGGAATATTACCGCCACGCTTAACCTCAAAGGTCAGCTGGCGTTCTATAACCAGCGTGGCGAATTATTGCTGGAAGAAATGTGGCGGCAGCGCTCGACGGTCGGCATTGGTGCTAGTGAAAAGAGCCAGGATAAATATGTCAGCGCCCTGAAGCTGGATGGTCGTGAGTTTAAGCCGCTGCCAGGGGGCAAATACCAGCTCACGGTCCGTTTTGAATCTCGCCCAGATGAGCGTATTTATGGCATGGGTCAATACCAGCAGCCGTGGTTGGATCTAAAAGGCTGTACGCTAGAGCTGGCGCAGCGCAATTCCCAGGCCAGCGTGCCCTTTATGCAATCCAGCCTTGGCTACGGCCTCTTATGGAATAATCCGGCTATTGGCGAAGCCAGCTTTGCCAAAAACCAGACTGAGTGGCGCGCCCGCGTGACGGGCGAAATGGATTACTGGATAACAGCAGCGGATACCGTAGCAGATATCACTCGCCAGTATGTGAACGCCACGGGCACGCCGCCTCAGGCTCCCGCCTTTATCAGCGGTCTGTGGCAATGCAAACTGCGTTATCGCACACAGCAGGAAGTCCTTGAGGTGGCACGAGAATACCGCCGCCGCAACCTGCCGCTTTCCGTGATGGTGATCGACTTCTTCCACTGGCCCAATCAGGGTACCTGGTGTTTTGACCCTGTAGACTGGCCCGATCCAAAAGCGATGGTGGACGAACTGCGCGAGATGGGGATTGCGTTAATGGTGTCCGTCTGGCCAACGGTTGAAGCACGCAGCCCGCTCTACCCGCTGATGAAAGCCAAAGGCTGGCTGGTCAGCAGCGAGCGCGGGGTGCAGGTAAATCTCGACTTTATGGGCAATACCACCTTCTTCGACGCCACGCATCCGCAGGCCCGTCAGTTTGTCTGGGATACCGTGAAGAAAAATTATTACGATCGGGGCATTAAGCTGTTCTGGCTGGACGAAGCCGAGCCGGAATACCGCGCCTATGACTTCGACAACTACCGCTATTATGCCGGGCCGGTTCTGGAAGTGGGCAACCGCTACCCGCGCGACTTTGCACAAGGTTTTTACGATGGCCTTCAGGCCAGCGGCGAAACCGATATTGTGAATCTGGTGCGCTGCGCCTGGGCAGGCAGCCAACGTTACGGCGTGTTGGCCTGGTCAGGCGATGTTCACTCCTCGTTCCATGCGTTTCGTAATCAACTCGCGGCCGGGCTAAATATGGGGCTGGCGGGGATCCCCTGGTGGACCACCGACATCGGCGGCTTCCAGGGCGGTAATGTTAACGACCCGGCATTTCACGAATTGCTGATCCGCTGGTTCCAGTGGGCAGTATTCACCCCTGTTTTGCGTATGCATGGATATCGCGAACCGCAGATCCAGCCTCCGGAACGTTACCGGGACGGCATTCCACAGTGCAACAGCGGCTCCCCCAATGAACTGTGGAGCTATGGTGAAGCGAATTTTGCCATCATGCAGCGCTGGCTTTCCGTAAGGGAGAAACTGCGCCCGTATATTGATGCGTTGTACGAGAACGCCCACCAGCATGGCGACCCGCTGATGCGTCCGTTGTTCTGGCACTACCCGGATGAATCGCAAAGCTGGGACACGGAAGATCAGTATTTGTTTGGCGAAGATCTGCTGGTTGCGCCGGTGATGCATGCCGGTCAACGTGAGCGTCAGGTCTGGCTCCCAGCTGGCGATAGCTGGGTTGCCCTGAACGGAGAACGCTATACGGGCGGTGAACGGATCAGGGTACAAGCAGCGCTTGATACCATCCCGGTATTCATCCGCGAGAACAGCCCGCTGGTGGACGAACTGGTGAATTGAGATCGGGCAAGCGCCCAGAAATAGAGGATTTTTTTTATAAAAGCCTGTTTACCCACGCGTTTGCGCGTAAAGTAAGCAGGCTTACTATTTTGGCAAGGATCTCGTCATGTTCGACCCTACTCTGCTTATTTTACTGGCACTGGCCGCGCTCGGCTTTATCAGCCATAACACCACCGTTGCCATCTCAATACTGGTATTGATTATTGTGCGCGTCACGCCGCTCAATACCTTCTTTCCATGGATAGAAAAACAAGGCCTCACCATTGGGATTATCATCCTGACTATCGGCGTCATGGCCCCCATCGCCAGCGGTACGCTTCCCGCATCAACGCTATTGCACTCCTTCGTGAACTGGAAATCACTGGTGGCGATCGCCGTGGGAATATTTGTTTCGTGGTTGGGTGGGCGCGGCATCACGCTGATGAGCAGCCAGCCTTCGCTGGTCGCGGGTCTGCTGGTAGGAACCGTACTCGGCGTCGCACTCTTTCGCGGGGTGCCCGTTGGCCCACTTATTGCCGCCGGGCTGGTGTCGCTGCTTATCGGGAAGTCGTAGTCAGGCTGGCAATGTAGCGCGCTGGCGTCTGCCCCAGTCCCTTCTTAAACATGGTGATAAACGCGGTGGTAGAGTCATAACCCAATGACTGTGCCGCCTGCTGAACCGATTTCCCGCCAATCAATAGCTGCAACGCGACAATCAACTGCAGCTGATGCCGCCAGCGGCGAAAGCTTAGCCCCGTCTCTTTCACCACCAGCCGCGCCAGATTGCGCTCGCTCATGGCAAAATGGCTCGCCCACTGTGCCAGCGTCTGCCATGCAGCAGGCTCTTCCGCCATCTTCTCGCTCATCAACCGAATTTTAGGATGCGGTGAAACCGGCAGCTGCAGATGCTCCTGCGGTTGCAGCGGCAGCTCGTCAAAAAGTACATCCACCAGCCGCGCGGTCGCGGGTTGATGCCGCTGCTCTCGTGATTTATCCGCCAGCGATAAAATCAACTCTCTCACTAACGGTGAGATTTTCAGCGTACAGCAACGCGCAGGTAGCCCGAGCGCGCCCGGTTCAATAAACAAAAAGCACAGCTGCGCGCCCGGCGTGGCCTTATTGCTGTGCGGCATCTGCCCCGGGATCCACACCGCATACTGCGGTGGCACCATCAGCATGGCATTTTCCACTTCGCAGGTGATTGCGCCCCCCAGTGCCAAAATCAACTGTCCTTTGCGGTGCTGATGCTGCGGAATATGTTGCTCTTGCGCCACCACGCGAATGCGAAACGCCACTGCCGCGTCGTGTTGGCTATCAGGATCGTAGCCGTCCAGTCCCAGACCGATCATCAGGTTGTCCGATATTAGCGATAAACTGTCATTTTAGCTTGATTTCAACAGGCAAGAAAATCGGTATCGTGTGCCCTCGTTTTGATGTACGAGAAAATAATGACTACTGCTATTCGATCTTCCGGGAAACACGGGGCGCTCCTGATTGCGGGCATCCTGATGATTGCTACCACGCTGCGCGTAACCTTTACCGGCGCGGCCCCTCTGCTGGACACTATTCGCCAGAATTACGGCTTAAGTACCGCGCAAACGGGGCTGTTGACCACGCTTCCATTACTGGCTTTCGCCCTGATCTCACCGCTCGCTGCGGGTCTTGCCCGACGCATTGGCATGGAGCGTAGCCTGTTCATCGCCCTGCTCCTGATCTGCGCCGGAATAGGCATTCGATCCTTGCCTTCCGCTTCGCTACTGTTTACGGGGACCGCGGTAATCGGCTGCGGCATCGCGCTGGGCAATGTGCTGCTGCCTGGGTTAATCAAGCGGGACTTTCCCGGCCAGGTTGCGAAGCTAACAGGGGCATACTCCCTGACCATGGGAGCCTCTGCCGCATTGGGTTCAGCGCTGATTGTCCCGCTATCGCTGGGTCATGCAGGCTGGCACGGTGCGCTGCTGATGCTGATGGTCTTTCCGCTGGTGGCACTGCTGCTGTGGCTGCCGCAGTGGCGTCAAACGCCTGTCGCCACGGTCACTGGTGCAGGTGCGCTGCACAACCGCGCCATCTGGCGCTCTGCCCTCGCCTGGCAAGTGACTCTCTTTCTGGGCATAAACTCGCTGATTTATTATGTGGTCATCGGCTGGTTACCGGCCATCCTGCTTAGCCATGGCTACAGTGAAACCCAGGCGGGTTCCATGCACGGTCTGCTGCAGCTGGCCACTGCCGTACCGGGACTCGCCGTTCCCCTGATCCTCCATCGGTTGAAAGATCAGAGAGGTATCGCGGGTTTTGTGGCTCTGATGTGCGCAGTGAGCGCGGCGGGGTTCTGGTTCGCGCCTGACATGGCCGTGGTGTGGACGCTGGTGTTTGGCTTTGGTTCTGGGGCGACCATGATCCTGGGCCTGACGTTCATCGGCCTGCGCGCCAGTTCTGCTCACCAGGCGGCAGCGTTATCTGGCATGGCACAGTCGATTGGGTATCTGCTGGCCGCCAGCGGCCCACCGCTGATGGGGAAAATTCACGATACGGCCGGAGACTGGCAGATCCCGCTAATGGCCTGCGCGCTGGCTTCCGTGGTCATGGCCTTATGCGGCATGCTTGCTGGACGTGACCGGGAAATCGCCTCCCGCTAAACATAAAGGCAGACCCAGGGTCTGCCTTTTTTTATCCGCGTGCCGCGCGCAGCATAGCCTGCACCAATACCACCGGACGCCCTTGCAGCGCAGCGCGCTCATGCTGGAATAAGGTGATGACAAAAAACGGATGGCTGACCAGTTCTGCCGCACGAATTTCACCCTGCTCATCCCAACCCGTAACGCGCATATCACCCTTCTCAAGTTCGAGAGCGAACGCTGGCGATACGCCATAGTTGCAGTGGTAGCCCTCTTCAATTTCCGGCTTGCCATAGGCTTTCGCGATAAGCGTGTTATTGCGCAGCTCTATCGCATCCGTTTTTTCCACCAGCGAGCACGCCAGCGGGGCAATAACCATTGTTCCTTGCGTATCCGTTTCAGCATGTGCCGCATCGCTCCACCCCAGCACATTGCGCGCGTACTCTATCAACGCATGCTGGAAGCCGCCGCAGGTGCCCAGGAAGGGAATACTATTTTCACGCGCGTAACGTGCAGCAATAAACGCCGCTTCGGTATTTTTGTAAGGGCTTGCAGGAACCAACCAGATGGCATCGTAGCCCACCAGATCTTCAGGGCTGTTCAGTTCGGTAGTGGCGAGCCAGTCGTAGTCTGCGGTGAGCTCTAATACGGCCGCAGCGTCGTCAATTGCCAGAGGGATCGCCTGATGCGCAATCACATCGGGATTGTAATCGCCGACCAGGGCAATGCGCAGCGTCGTTTTAATCGGTAGGTGTTCCATGATGGGGTCCTTATGCCAGAGTTTTATCAGACAACATAAGGAACCTCACATTACCGATCTTTTGCAGTCATCACAACACCTTAAATTGGGTGGAAAAAAGTGAAGTGCTATAGTGTAGGGGCAATCACGGATTCGAAAAAAACGTCATGAAGATAAAAATACTGATCAGCGCCTGCCTGATGGGCCATAAAGTACGCTATAGCGGCAGCGAAAAGGCCCACTTTGAAGAGACGCTCAGAGGCTGGCAGGAAGAACAGCGGCTGGTGACGCATTGTCCGGAATTAGCTGCCGGTTTAAGTATCCCTCGCCTTCCGGCGGAAATCCGTGGCGGCACAGGCCATGACGTGATGAGTAATCGCGCGAGTATTATTGAAAGTGATGGGCGTGATGTCACCGCACATTATCAACTCGCCGCCTGGCTGGCGCTGAAAGCGGCACAAGAGTCCGGTTGTCAGGTCGCCATCCTGACTGACGGCAGCCCAACCTGCGGCAGCCGTGAAATCTACGATGGCCATTTTAGCGGGCAACGCCGTGCGGGTATGGGCGTTGCCGCCGCGCTATTACAGAAACATGGGGTTCAGGTATTTTCAGATACCCAGTTGGCGGGGCTTATCGCCTGGGTTAAGGAAAAAGAGAATGATTCAGTGTAAACGCGTGTATGAAGAGGCAACCCCGAAAGATGGTTACCGGGTTCTGGTTGACAGACTTTGGCCACGAGGGGTGAAGAAAACCGATCTCGCCTTTGACGAATGGTGCAAAGCGCTGACGCCATCAAATGAATTACGCAAAGCCTTCCACGGCGAAGCAATTGATTTTAAGACATTTAGTAACGAATACCGTGACGAACTGGCGCAGCAGCAGGACGAAGGCTTACGCCTGGCGGCGATCGCTAAAAAACAGACCGTCACGCTCCTCTATGGCGCAAAAAACACCGAACAGAACCATGCGTTGGTATTGGCTGACTGGCTACGCAAGCTGTAACTACGCGATTACCCGCGCATCCAGCGTTTGTGCTACATCATCCGGGGTAAGCGGCAGCAGGTGTTCCGGGCGAACAAACGCAAAGCCATGCTGGTTATCAAACGCGTAAATGTCACCCGTCACTAACCACAGCGCGCGATCTGAAGTGCCGGGCAATTGCGTCATGACGCCGTTTACCGGGTTTACAAAACGCTGACCCGGTTGGCAAAGACCAAATAACTCTACAGATTTACCGATATTACGGCGGCCTGCCGCAGTACGCGCGCCAACGATCATCGCCAGGCTGCCCGGTTTTAATTGAAACATACTTCTCTCGCGATATGTGCAGCCAACGGTGGCTAAGAATATTCTTAAAGAGAAGTGTATCGCAGATGTTATCTCACTGTCACCTGGCCGGCTGTGGACGATCGCGACGGTAAAGATCCCATTCATCGATCACTTCACCACCGGGTAATTTGCATTCAGTACGAACACCCTGCGGACTTTGAACAGGGATCTGTTCTCCCCCTTTCTCAAGGCAGTACACGGATGCCGGGTTCGCCATCCCCACAACGTGCGGCGGTTTTGGGGCATCGGGCGACGTTGTCGTCGCAGTACACGCCGTAAGCGGTAACATCATAGCCAGCAGCAAATATTTCATTTGGTGAATCCTTCCTGAATCTGAAAACCGTAAGAGTAACCAGTCAACAATGCTATCTCCATGATTTCTACATTTTAACTGCACTTTTTAACACTATAGTGTGCCTGTTCTCGTTATGACCAGAGAACATCATTCCGTAATCAAGATGTCTTTGCCCCGGCCTCAACACCGGGGCTTTTTTTCTCTCCCGCTTACCTCTGCTGAATATATGAAATTTTTTATATTCATGTTTTACTATGCTTGAAGTCGAAAATTTCAGCATAACATGCAGATGCAGACGCCTTCTGTATGGGAGTCAACGTACGTCATGTCGGATATTATCCTTGCCCGAGTTTCAGAAACTCTCGCCACCGAGCAATCCCTCGAAAGTCTCGTTCGTCAGCTGCTTGAGATGCTGGAGATTGTGACCGAAATGGAGTCGACTTATCTGACGAAAGTCGATATCAATGCGCGCTTGCAGCATATTCTCTATGCGCGTAACAGCAAACAAATGCAGATCCCGGAGGGACTCAGCGTGCCCTGGGGCGATACGCTGTGTAAGCGCGCGATTGATAGCGAAACCTTTTTCAGTGACGACGTGGCCGAGCAGTGGGCAGATTGCGATGCCGCAAAGGCGCTTAGCATTACGACCTATATGAGCATCCCGATTCACCTTGCCGATGGGTCGCTGTACGGTACGCTGTGCGCTACCAGCACGGAAAAGAAGCAGCTGAGCGAACGGGGCGAGCAGGTTCTGAAATTATTCGCCGGGTTAATTGCCCAGTACATTCAGAAAGAATCGCTGGTGGCTCAACTGCGGGAAGCCAACGCCGCGTTGATCGCGCACTCCTATACTGATGCCCTGACAGGTTTACCCAACCGTCGGGCGATTTTTGAAGATCTGACCACTCTGTTTTCTCTGGCTCGCCACCTGAAACGCAACGCCATCATCGCGTTTATCGACCTGGATAATTTCAAACTTATTAACGACCGCTTTGGGCATGAAGCAGGCGATCGGTTCCTGATTGAAGTCGGCAAACGCCTGACCGTTGAAAAAACCCAGGACGATATTATTGGCCGGTTGGGTGGTGATGAGTTCCTGGTCGCCTGTCTAAGCAAAAATGGCGACGAAGGTGAACATACGCAGTTAAACATGCTTAAAACGCGCCTGAGCGCGCGTATTGCGGGTGAATACTGGCTTGGTAACATCCAAATTGTTTACCCGGGCGCTAGCCTCGGCGTTATCGAAGTCGATCCTTCCAGCACTGACGCAGACAGTGCGCTCCGCTCTGCTGATATCGCGATGTATCAGGATAAAAAAGGAAAAAGCAAAACACGCTTTCTCACTCTGGATTAACCCCGTACACTCTACGGCGTGATGTGAACCGAAACAGGAGATGGCATGAGAATAGGGATCCTCTTTCCGGTTGTTATTTTTATAACAGCGGTTGTATTTTTGACATGGTTTTTTGTCGGCGGTTACGCTGCACCGGGAGCATAAATGAGAAAAACAACCATCATAATGCTGATCGTGGCTGTCGTTGCCGTCGCAGGAACACAGCTGGGTTGGTGGTGAACCGGCAAAGAAAAGGCTGCTCTGGGGCAGCCTTTTTCATTAGCTTTCAGACTTAGCTTTTGATTTTTCTGTAGATAAACAGAACAACCAGTGCGCCAATCACCGCAACGGCAAAGCTGCCGAAGTTGAAACCATCAACTTTACCAAACCCGAACAAGGTGCTGATCCAGCCGCCTACGACTGCACCCACAATCCCCAATATTACGGTGACGATAAACCCACCGCCATCTTTGCCCGGCATAATCCACTTCGCCAGGATCCCCGCAATCAGCCCAAAGATAATCCAGGATAAAATTCCCATAACGTTCCTCTCTGTATGGTTTTTGTCATTAAATCAACGACACAGAAAAGGATAGCACAGGATCCGCGAAAGGAAATTTGTGATGAGCATCACACTGCTTGCCTGGCTATTTATTAATCAAAAAAATTTCCGTTCCACATAAAACGTGGGGTTGCATCTTTTGTTGAGAAAGATTATCTTTCTCAACACTGAATAGTTGAGCGAAACACTCAAGTATTCAGTACGACATTGCTCACATTGCTTCCAGTATTTCTTGCCCACTCTTGAGTGGGCTTTTTTTTGGCCTGCAATCCCCTCTCACCCGCGCAGAGTCTCCATCCTGACCTCTTCTTTGGGTTTGGACAGCAGCACTTTGATGAAATCGATATAAGAGACGGGCTTACCAAAATAGTATCCCTGTAACAGGGTAATCTCATTGCGGTTGAGGTATTCCAGCTGCTCCTTCGTTTCAACGCCTTCAGCCACAATGCGTAACGAGAGCTTTTTAGCTAGCTCAATGACGCAGTCCAGCAGAATGGTAGAGTCCTTCTCATCGGACACCCTGTTCACAAAGCTCTTGTCTATTTTGATGTAGTCGATGGAGAGCGCATTAAGGCACGACAGGCCAGAGTAGCCGGTCCCAAAATCATCCAGTGCAATAACAAAACCAGCCTTATGCAGCGTATTCAGGTTTTCCACAAGATGGGGGTTATCAATGAGCGGTTCCCGCTCCGTGACTTCCAGAACCAGCTTGACCTTTTTACCATCAAATCCCTTCTCAAAGACGCTACAGTCACCAATAAAGGACGGCGCATTGATATGCCGGGCGCTGATATTCACCCCAATGTGAAAGCCATCCGGCAGCTTGGGCAAGAGTGGCTTCAACTGGCTAACCACTTTCGCCATTAACCCTTTGGTCAGCGGAACAATCAGGCCACTCCGCTCCGCGATCGGAATAAACACGTCCGGCGGGATAAAGCCCGATTTCGGGTGCTTCCACCTTGCCAGCACTTCGACGCCGTACAATCCACCGGTATCGCCATTCACTATCGGCTGGTAGTAGGGAACGATATCTCCATTCACGATCGCTTTACGCAGGTCATCTTCGAATGTGGTGCTTTTCCCTTTGTAACGACGGATCAAAATGCCTACCGCAACGGATAACGTGAGGATTAAGAGCATCAGGCTCCATCCCTGCCCTATGAGACGCGACAGGCTAAAAAACGCAGGCGCGTGCCACGCCATACTGAACGGAAAGAGGTTTGACGGCATAAGCGACATCGACGACGTCAGAGGGGCATAGCTGCTTATCTCGCCGTTGCGCTTAATCACCTGCGAGCCAACAACCAGCGCCAGATCCGTTTCATCGGGTGCGCCTGCCAGGACATCGTGTAAATGTGCGTCGCTGACGCTGATAATCACCCGACCTTGCGGGATCGGCATCTGAAAAATCAGCACCGGGACACCATTAACCGTCAGGCTTCCCGGCAGCAACATTAACCGCTCGTCAGGAAATCGTTCAGGATGGACCAGCAGTAATCCATTACCCGGCAGCGACGTGCACATAATCTTGTCTTGCTGCTGGATCATAATGGCGCGCAGGTGAGGTTTTAGGGCAGCCTGCGTGCCTAAATCCAATTGTCCGGCACTGGTACACCCCTGTGCGGCAACGTCCTGCGCAGTTTTTGCTGCCGCGACGGCTTCAGTGAGGATGGACTCTATTTTCCGAGTGCCGGCAAGGGCGATGTCTTTATTGTTCAGCGTCGCCATATGCCACAGCTGCCAGTTGATAATCAGCAAACCGACCAGAAAGAGGAGTAAGGCACTTAAGATGGGAGCGATAGCGTTGCGCACGATTTTTTCCTTAAAAGAAAAAAACAAGCATTTGCGTCACAGTGAATCAGAGGTTTAGTTTTAGTCTCTGCCCCTACGATGATGCCTTGAGCTTAGCTAAGATTTAGCTCATTCGCATGGTGCTTTTGTACTAGCTTTTGGCGGCATTAATCCCCGAAGACAGAGCGCAACAGCCAGGTAACAATTGCATGTCGTTATTATCCGGCTTGTGAGTTGTGATGACTGTGTTAAGATTCGTAAATTCAGTGACCTGACGGGACCTCGGGAACATGAAAAAGATCATTGCCGTTGCGATCGTATCAACGCTTTTGGTCATCCTGTCTCTTTGTGCGGTTAACGCGGTAATCATCGGGCAGCAAAAGAGCAAGCAGATTGAAATTTCCCATACCCTTTTGCACTACTCCGAAGCACTGTCCCAAAATGTGGCCGACGCGCTCAAAAGTACCCCTACCCGCGGGTGTGATGATAACAGCCTCAATGAATATAGAAAATTAAGGCTCAACAGCCTCGATTTTGGTGATATCGGCTTTGTTGAAAATGGCAAAATAGTCTGCACGGCATTTTGGGGAAAGCTGGCTGTCCCCGTTACCCTCCCCGCAGAACTGCATGAAACACCGAATGGTTTTTTACTGGCACAGTTTTCCCAGCAGGATTTCTTCATCGGTAATGCGGCAATCTACAATGACCTGATTATTTTCACCTCACGACATGCCTATGATAAATTCACGCCCGTCACTGCCACCTACTCGCTCACCACCTCAACCAAAGACTTCGCCCGTACGTTTTTCTCTGTCTCTCCTGACATAACGAAGCGCAGCTGGCTGCAATCTACACTATTTACTCTGACAGTCACGCAGTGTAGCGAACGATGGGATTTATGCATTGTTGTAAAACATCACGATGCGGGACTGGCATCATTACCCTATGTGATATTTGTTCTTCTCTGCGCCTTTTTATATTTCATCTGGATCGCCATTTCTCTTTTCTCATTCCGACTGTATGAAGACCGTTTTTCACTGGAAAGAACGCTGGTGAGCGCAGTGAAAAATAATGCGATAGGCGTGAATTATCAACCGATTATCCAGGTCCGCGACCAGCATATCGTGGGCATTGAGGTGCTGTCGCGGTGGCGAGACAAGAACCACATGAATGTGTCACCGGAGCTGTTTATTCCGTTGATCAAGAAAATGGGGCTTTATAAAAAGCATTATATCAACATGCTAAAAAAAGCACTTTCTGAAATCGCCCCTCTTGCCATTAAGCACACGTTAATCATTTCGCTGAACGTCGGCAGAACCGAAATTGAAGATGGCGATTTTATTAATATTCTACGCCGTGAATGTTTACTGAATAACCTCCCCTTAACCTTTATCAAAATTGAACTGTCTGAAAACGCGGTTTCCAACGCGGGTATCCTGGAGGACTTCTGCGAAGAACTGAAATCCATCGGAGTTCAGATTTCAATTGATGATTTCGGGGTGCAAAACTCTAACCTGGCCAGGCTTTCACACCTGCAATACGATGAAATCAAGATAGACAAATCTTTGGTGGATGGCATCAGCGAACATTACAAGCAGGATATCTTTGTCATTTTTAGCGACGCTCTGGCAAAACTGAACAAGACGCTTGTTTTTGAAGGGGTGGAGAGTGAAACGCAATATAACTTTATCGCAGAACGTTACCCTGACGCCCTGATCCAGGGCTGGTACTTCTCGAAATCGCTTACCCGCGGGGAACTTGCCAAAATGCTCGTCGGTTCTGTACGTTTACGCTGTCGCTAACGACACAAAGGCGTCATACTCAGCGGGTAGATTAGCCTGAAACACTCACTTATTTGGTATCCCCGTGAAAATCGCCTTAGCGTTTCCCCTGACACTTGTCCTTCTGAGCCTGCTCTTTGCCCTGTTCATCGATCGGCCCGCTTCACACTCGGCTCGCAAAAAATGCATTTGGTCCGATAGCGTGATGTTAAGTTGCATGGCAAAACACCAGGGCAAAGCCTTTTAAGCCATCAGCGTTATTCATTACCCCATTGATTCAAAAAGTTGGCAATATCATCAATGCGCGGCGTCTTAATACCCGCCTCTTTCGCCATGTCCTGCTGTGCTTCTTCGCTGATTTCCTCATTGTTCGACAAACGCGTTAGCAGCAGCTGGAAGTAACGTGCCAACGCGTCCCGCTCCACCTCGCTCACAGGCTCTGCGGCTTCGTTCGAATACTCGTCAACAATGTCATAATATTTAAGCGGGATTTCGTCGTTCATAAACAGTCTCATCTCTGACCTATCGAGGGTAGATCACAGAGTATATCGGACGATGCCCTTTGACCAAAGGGTTCGCGTTTTATGACGTTCCCGGCATGACATAAAAAAACGGGAACCATCAGGCTCCCGTTCTTGTTTAACCCAGAGTCTGGATTACATGTTCGCGATAATCGCGTCGCCAAACTCTGAACATTTCAGCAGCTTAGCGCCTTCCATCAGACGTTCGAAGTCATAGGTGACGGTTTTGGCATTGATTGCGCCTTCCATACCTTTGACGATCAGGTCTGCGGCTTCGAACCATTCCATATGACGCAGCATCATCTCTGCGGACAGGATGATAGAGCCCGGGTTCACTTTGTCCTGGCCTGCGTACTTCGGTGCAGTACCGTGGGTCGCTTCAAACAGCGCGCACTCGTCACCGATGTTCGCGCCTGGTGCGATACCGATACCGCCAACCTGCGCCGCCAGAGCATCAGAAATATAGTCACCGTTCAGGTTCATACAGGCGATAACATCGTATTCAGCAGGACGCAGCAGGATCTGCTGCAGGAACGCATCGGCGATCACATCTTTAATGATGATCTCTTTACCGGTGTTCGGGTTCTTAATCTTCTGCCATGGGCCGCCGTCAATCAGCTCGCCACCAAACTCTTCCGTCGCCAACTGGTAGCCCCAGTCTTTGAACGCGCCTTCGGTGAACTTCATGATGTTGCCTTTGTGAACCAGGGTCACAGAGTCACGGTCGTTGGTGATTGCGTATTCGATTGCTGCGCGCACCAGACGTTTAGTCCCGTCTTCGGAACACGGCTTGATGCCGATACCGCAATGTTCAGGGAAGCGAATTTTCTTCACGCCCATCTCTTCGCGCAGGAATTTAATCACTTTTTCTGCGTCAGCAGAGTCCGCTTTCCATTCAATACCCGCGTAGATGTCTTCTGAGTTTTCACGGAAGATGACCATATCGGTCAGTTCTGGGTGCTTAACCGGGCTTGGGGTGCCCTGATAGTAACGAACCGGACGCAGACACACGTACAGATCCAGCTCCTGACGCAGTGCCACGTTCAGAGAACGAATACCACCGCCGACTGGCGTAGTCAGTGGGCCTTTAATTGCAACGCGGTAATCGCGGATCAGGTCCAGCGTCTCTGCTGGCAGCCAAACGTCCTGGCCATAAACTTGGGTAGATTTTTCACCGGTATAAATTTCCATCCAGGAAATTTTACGCTCGCCTTTGTAGGCTTTCTCAACAGCGGCATCAACCACTTTCAGCATCGCAGGGGTAACGTCTACACCGATACCGTCACCTTCGATGAACGGGATTACCGGGTTGTGAGGAACGTTAATTTTGCCATTTTGCAGGGTGATCTTTTTACCTTCCGCCGGAACAACTACTTTGCTTTCCATTAACCTCTCCTTCGAGCGCTTCTGGTTGTTACTGATCTTATGTTAATAAATTGTAATGAGCCTTTCGATACTACCTGATTGTCTGCCGCCATGAAAGATCTTCGTTATTAGGCTATAATGCGGCACTTCATAGAGCCTGAAAATACCCTGCAGAAAACGTCTTTTAGACGAATCTTAGTATTCTCTTCGTATTCAAGAAATCAATCTGACATCAACTAGTTATACCAGATTCCATTTAACAAAAAACCCTGCCAGAGCTAACTAACAGGGTAAGTTTTGACATTTCTCGATTCAGCAACTACTCGTTCGATTGCGCGTTCGGAAAATTGTCAAAAGCCATGGATGCGTTTTGGCGTTACGCGCAACTGACGATCGCGAGCAGAGCATTTGTCAGTTTCGTCATCGCATTACCAACCGATTGACACACCAGCGCCATAACCGATATTTGAAGCGGTATCATCAGAAACGGTAGCCTTCATGGTTACATTCTGAGTAACGCGAGCAGAGAAACCCACTGCTACAGCAGATTCGCCATCATAGCCCCCTACACCAGCCCCTACAGCGAATGACTGACCTTGTATGACTTGAGGAATGTTAGCCTGAGCCATTGCACCGGAAACACCCGCAGAAGCATCTTTCTTATTTTCATTAACTTCTGACTTGAGATTGCTGAAATTGCTATTGAGTTTGCTGATTGACTGGGTGTTACGGTCAACCTGAGACTGAGTGGTGCGAGTCACTGAGGCATTGCGGTTGATGACATCGGTCTGAGCCTGTTGATTACCCGCCAGAGTCTCAATCTGCTTGCTGTACTGTACAGACTGAATAGTTTGCTGATCGGACAGCTTCTTAATATCCGTACGATTGCTGGAGATGCCCTCTCTGTTAGCAGCAATTTCTTTTGAGCGATCGGTGACAGTCGGGAGAGTTGCCAGCGCGGCTTTTGCCGTAGCCTCCTGGCGAGCCTGAAGCATACCCTGAATGCGTTCATTATTCTGAATCTGAACCTGGGCCGCTACACCATCAACTTTGGCGGCTGTATCAGCAATGACTTTAGCGCCCTGCTCAATCAGATGCTGTTGTGAGGCCGTGGCGATATCAATTGCACCTTGAGTTTCTGCAGCCTGTTTAGCACGGAGCATCCCCTGATAACGCTCACTGCTCTGCATCTGAACCTGTGCAACAGAGCCCTTAACCGAGGCCAGCTCACCAGCCTGATTAGTGATGGTGGTTGTGTTCTGCGCTACGTCACCTTTTATCGTTGCAATATCGGTGATGTTCTGGTTGATAGCGTTGCCGTGAGCGTCTACAGCATCTTTGATGTGTCCAATTTCATCGGCTTCATCACGAGAGGTTTTAGATTGTGCAGTTTTGAGTGATTGAATGTCACCGGCGTTAGTCTGGATTGCATCATCTTGTTCAGAGTCCACTGATAACTGACGCACTTTGTCATGAGCGTAAACAGAAGCATCAACCTTACCCGCTTTCAGGTTTGCAATATCAGAGGCGTTCTGTTTAACAAAGCTCTGAGTGTCTGAAATACGCTCAGCATTGTTCACAGTGCCAGAAGCAACAGCTTCAATGTTGAGAGTGTTGGTTTTTATTCTGTGGTTCAGTTCATTATCTTTCGTGTTGTAGCCCGTCCAACCGTCTACATAATCACGGGTAAGTTCTTTTGATTCGAACTGTGCAAGTACGCCAGGAGCATCTTTAGCGTCAACCCCCATTCTAACAAGGCTTGCAATTGCTTTATTTTGCGCTGCAGTTAGTTCTTTAACATCATCCAGCGGTGCAGTGTAGAAACTGTGAATGGCTTGCTGGGCAGCCACTAAAGTTTTATCTGAGGCATTAGCAGCAGGAGCGACAGCTGTCGCAACAATTACAGCCAGGATTGATTTGTTTACCCGTTTCATTTGTAAATTTCTCTTTAAAAATATCGCCATTTTTGGTTTCCAAAGGAATCAAATTACGTTCCCAAACTAATTCCCATCGGTTTCTGTAAAAGAAAAATACGCCGCGTATTTTGTGATGTAAAGCACACAAAGTGAGGGAGTTACGCTGACATGATTCCAACAGAAACCAAAAAAACAACCTTAATGAAACATTCAACCCATATCAAACCACAAGCACAAATGTAAACATTCGTAAAGATATGTTTTGTATGATGAATAAATTGACGTTTCCGAATGAAAGGGACGGGCGTTGCTGAAATGTGGTAAAATACGTTTACTTGATCAAGCGCAACCTTTCGCGCTTTCTGTAGACTTAGAAACTGGCTAAGAAAGGAACAACACAACAATGAACGAGTTTGCAAAAATTTTTGAAGAGATGGGTATTGATAGGTCGCTACTTCCTATCCTTATGAGAGCGAACAGGTCAACAATTCATAAGTATCTTGAAGGGACAGTCACTGTTCCCGCATCCGCTATGACGCTGATAATGTTTTTACAGTTCATTCAAAAACGTGAACCGATTTTGTTTGCAGAATGGTTGACCTTGTCTGACTTCACCATTCCTCCCTCTGTTTACCTTGAAAATCCCGACTACTGGCGGGGCTGGAAGTATTCAGAAGGAAAGGTTAATCAACGAGTGCTTGAATATTTGAAAAACACCCTGCCAGAAAGTGAACAGCAGATATAAGCAAAAAGGCGTTCCCCACTGAGCGCCTTTTTTATTTGCATTGTTTCGCACGCGAGAGATGTCATTCTTTTCAGTATCAGCCTGTGAAGCCAAACAAGAACAGGTGGGTTATCATCTTTGAAAATCACATTGTAGAGATTCGCTCCAGGGGCCCTTATGCGATGCTGCTCGCTACGCGATAGCTATGCACAGCGTTGAATCTCTTGAATCGCCTTATGGAGGGCATTATATGAGCAATGTCCGTAAGTATTATCACGACGCTAAAACCTCATTAAAAAAACACCGGACTGAGCGATTCAGCTCACGACAAGACGCCAGAAGAACACAAGAAACCCAACCAAAGCGGGTGATTTTGTTTAATAAGCCCTACGATGTTTTGCCACAGTTTACCGACGAAGCCGGGCGCAGCACGTTGAAGGATTACATCCCTGTTCAGGGGGTTTACGCCGCAGGACGGCTTGACCGTGATAGTGAAGGTTTACTGGTTCTCACCAACGACGGTGCGCTGCAGGCGGAACTGACTCAACCGGGCAAGCGCACCGGGAAAATCTATTTTGTGCAGGTTGAAGGCGAACCTGACGACGACACGCTGGTGAAATTACGATCCGGTATCACATTGAATGATGGGCCAACGCTGCCTGCGGGTATCGAACGCGTCAGCGAACCGGAGTGGCTGTGGCCACGTAATCCGCCCATTCGCGAGCGTAAATCCATCCCCACAAGCTGGCTCAAAATCACCCTTTACGAAGGTAGAAACCGTCAGGTTCGGAGGATGACCGCCCACGTTGGTTTCCCAACGCTGCGGCTTATCCGTTATTCCATGGGCAGTTACACGCTGGATACCCTGCCGAATGGTAAATGGCGGGACGTTACCCCTTAAGGAGACACTATGTTCAAACCTCATGTCACGGTCGCCTGCGTGGTTCACGCACAGGGTAAATTCCTGGTGGTGGAAGAAAGCATCAACGGCAAGGCGCTGTGGAACCAGCCAGCCGGGCATCTCGAAGCCAATGAAACCCTGCTGCAAGCCGCTAAACGCGAACTGTGGGAAGAAACGGGCATCCACGCTGAGCCCCAGCACTTCGTTCGCATGCATCAGTGGATCGCACCCGACCATACCCCGTTCCTGCGCTTTCTTTTTGCCATTGAGCTTAACGAAACGTGCGCCACTGAACCGCACGATGACGATATCGATCGCTGTCTGTGGGTCACGGCAGACGAGATCCTGAACGCGCCAAACCTGCGCTCACCGCTGGTTGCCGAAAGCATTCGCTGTTGGCAGTCTGGCGGACGCTTGCCGCTTGATGTCATCGGTGAATTTAACTGGCCGTTTACAGAGGGTGTCAATGGTGGGGGGGCGTGATAGAATATGCCGCCTTGAAGTTCAATGTCGTGAGTATTCCATGTCAGATAACAGCCAGAAAAAAGTGATCGTCGGCATGTCCGGCGGTGTCGATTCCTCCGTTTCCGCCTACCTGTTGCAACAACAGGGCTATAAGGTGGAGGGCCTGTTCATGAAGAACTGGGAGGAAGATGACGGCGAGGAATATTGTACAGCCGCAGCGGATCTCGCTGATGCGCAGGCCGTATGCGACAAGCTCGGCATTGAACTGCATACCGTTAACTTTGCCGCTGAATACTGGGACAACGTCTTCGAACTCTTTCTCGAAGAGTACAAAGCTGGCCGTACCCCGAACCCGGACATTCTGTGCAACAAAGAGATCAAATTTAAAGCCTTTCTGGAATTCGCGGCGGAAGATCTGGGCGCTGACTACATTGCGACCGGTCACTACGTGCGTCGTGCAGATGTTAACGGTAAAAGCCAGCTGCTGCGCGGTCTGGATGGCAACAAAGATCAGAGCTACTTCCTTTATACCCTGAGCCATGAACAGATTGCCCAAAGCCTGTTCCCGGTCGGCGAGCTGGAAAAGCCGGAAGTGCGTAAAATCGCTGAAGAGCTGGATCTGATCACCGCAAAGAAAAAAGATTCCACCGGCATCTGTTTTATCGGCGAGCGCAAATTCCGCGAATTCCTCGGTCGTTACCTGCCAGCCCAGCCGGGCAAAATCGTCACGGTTGAAGGTGAAGAGATTGGTCAACACCAGGGTCTGATGTATCACACCCTTGGCCAGCGTAAGGGGTTGGGTATCGGCGGGACCAAAGAAGGCAGCGAAGACCCGTGGTACGTTGTTGATAAAGATGTCGAAAACAACATTCTGATTGTCGCCCAGGGCCACGACCATCCGCGTCTGATGTCGGTAGGCCTTATTGCGCAGCAATTGCACTGGGTCGATCGTGAGCCGGTAACAGGTACGCTGCGCTGCACGGTGAAAACACGCTACCGTCAGACCGATATTCCTTGCACCGTCACGGCGCTGGATGACGATCGTATTGACGTGCGCTTCGACGAGCCCGTTTCTGCCGTTACCCCTGGGCAGTCAGCCGTCTTCTACAGCGGCGAAGTGTGCCTGGGCGGCGGGATCATCGAACAGCGTCTGCCGCTGCCTGCTGTTTAACACAATTGCACACATAAAGGAGAACGTGTGGCGAAGAATTATTATGACATCACCCTGGCGCTGGCGGGAATTTGCCAGTCAGCCCGTCTGGTGCAACAGCTGGCACATCAGGGTCATTGTGACGCTGATGCCCTGCACGTTTCACTCAACAGCGTTATTGACCTTAATCCTGGCTCCACGCTAGGTGTTTTCGGTGGCAGTGAAACCAATCTTCGCCTCGGTCTTGAAACCCTGCTCGGCGTGCTTAACGCCAGCAACCGTCAGGGATTAAACGCGGAGCTTACCCGCTATACATTAAGCCTGATGGTGCTTGAGCGTAAGCTGAACAGCGCAAAAGGTGCGATGGATACCCTCGGCGATCGCATCGCCGGGCTGCAGCGTCAGCTTGACCATTTTGATCTGCAGTCTGAAACGCTGCTTAGCGCCATGGCCGGCATTTATGTGGATGTCATTAGCCCGCTCGGTCCGCGTATTCAGGTAACCGGCTCTCCTGCCATATTGCAAAGCCCACAGGTTCAGGCGAAGGTTCGCGCCTCGCTGCTGGCAGGCATCCGCGCTGCCGTGCTGTGGCATCAGGTTGGCGGTGGCCGCCTGCAGTTAATGTTTTCTCGTAATCGCCTGACCACTCAGGCAAAACAAATTCTTGCTCATTGTTAACCTCCCGGAGTTGCGAATTATGGAATTATCCTCACTGACCGCCGTATCCCCTGTCGATGGACGCTATGGCGATAAAGTCAGCGCGCTGCGCGAGATCTTCAGCGAATATGGCCTGCTGAAGTTCCGTGTACAGGTTGAAGTACGCTGGCTACAGAAGCTGGCCGCCCAGGCAGCAATCAAGGAAGTTCCTGCTTTTGATGAAAAGGCAAACGATTACCTCGATAAAATCGTGGCTGACTTCAACGAAGAAGATGCGGCGCGCATTAAAACCATTGAGCGCACCACTAACCACGATGTGAAAGCCGTTGAGTACTTCCTGAAAGAAAAAGTGGCAAGCGTTCCGGCGCTGCACGCGGTGTCTGAATTCATTCACTTCGCCTGTACGTCTGAAGACATCAACAACCTGTCTCACGCGCTGATGCTCTCCACCGCGCGTAAAGACGTGGTACTGCCTTACTGGCGTAAAATTATTGATGCGGTAAAAGCGCTGTCCGTTGAATATCGCGACATCCCACTGCTTTCCCGTACTCACGGTCAACCCGCGACCCCGTCCACGATGGGTAAAGAAATGGCGAACGTGGCGTACCGTATGGAGCGTCAGTACCGTCAACTCGAGCAGGTTGAAATTCTGGGCAAAATCAACGGTGCAGTGGGTAACTACAACGCCCACATCGCCGCCTATCCGGAAGTGGACTGGCATCAGTTCAGCGAAGAGTTCGTCACGTCTCTGGGTATTCAGTGGAACCCGTACACTACCCAGATTGAGCCGCACGACTATATTGCCGAGCTGTTTGACTGTATTGCGCGCTTTAACACCATCCTGATCGACTTCGATCGTGACGTGTGGGGTTACGTTGCTCTGAACCACTTCAAACAAAAGACCATCGCCGGTGAAATCGGTTCGTCAACCATGCCGCACAAAGTGAATCCGATTGACTTCGAAAACTCCGAAGGCAACCTGGGTCTGGCAAACGCCGTGCTGCAGCATATGGCAAGTAAGCTTCCGGTATCCCGCTGGCAGCGTGACCTGACGGACTCCACCGTCCTGCGTAACCTGGGTGTGGGTATTGGTTATGCACTGATCGCGTATCAGTCTACCCTGAAGGGCGTAAGCAAGCTGGAAGTGAACCGCGACCGTCTGCTCGACGAACTGGATCACAACTGGGAAGTGCTGGCAGAGCCTATTCAGACCGTCATGCGTCGTTATGGCATCGAAAAGCCGTATGAAAAACTGAAAGAGCTGACTCGCGGTAAACGCGTAGATGCCGAAGGGATGAAGCAGTTTATCGACGGTCTTGAGCTGCCAGAGGACGAAAAAACCCGCCTGAAAGCCATGACGCCGGCAAACTACATTGGCCGAGCAATTACCATGGTCGACGAACTGAAGTAACGCCCTCTCCCCCTTTCCGCCCGGAAAGGGGGCTGCTTTTCCCCGGTTTACCTAATGTTTATCCCCACGGCAACATAATCAGCGTTAAACTAGTCATAAAATTAATTCTGGGAGAAATGATGATGCGCGTTTTGGTTGTTGAGGATAACGCATTGCTACGCCACCACCTGAAGGTTCAGCTTCAGGAGATGGGACATCAGGTGGACGATGCTGAAGATGCAAAAGAAGCCGATTATTATCTCAATGAACACTTACCTGATATCGCCATCGTCGACTTAGGGTTACCTGATGAAGACGGACTGTCGCTGATTCGCCGCTGGCGTAGCCACGATGTCTCCCTTCCCATTCTGGTGTTGACCGCCCGTGAAGGCTGGCAAGACAAAGTAGAAGTGCTCAGCGCAGGTGCGGACGATTACGTTACCAAGCCGTTCCACATCGAAGAGGTGGCTGCACGCATGCAGGCCTTGTTGCGCCGCAACAGCGGACTGGCCTCGCAGGTGATTTCCATTCCCCCTTTCCAGGTGGATCTCTCCCGTCGTGAATTTTCGATAAGTGATGAAGTGATCAAACTGACTGCGTTTGAATACACCATCATGGAAACGCTGATCCGCAACAACGGCAAAGTAGTTAGCAAAGATTCCCTAATGCTCCAGCTCTACCCGGATGCCGAACTGCGGGAAAGCCACACCATTGACGTACTGATGGGGCGTTTGCGCAAAAAAATTCAGGCGCAATACCCGCAGGATGTGATCACGACCGTGCGTGGTCAGGGCTACCTGTTCGAATTACGCTAAATGAAAAGGATTTTGCGCCATATTCTGCCCCTCTCGCTGCGGGTACGCTTTTTACTGGCAACCGCCGCCGTTGTGCTGGTGCTGTCCCTCTCTTATGGCATGGTGGCTCTTGTCGGCTACAGCGTCAGCTTTGATAAAACAACCTTCCGCCTTCTGCGTGGCGAAAGTAACCTGTTTTATACCCTCGCGAAGTGGGAAAATAACCAGATCACCGTCGATATGCCGGAGAACCTGAATCAGCAAAGCCCGACTCTGGCGCTGATCTACGATGAGAAGGGGAAGCTACTCTGGGAACAACGTAACGTTCCGTGGCTGGTAAAAAGCATCCGCCCTGAATGGCTCAAAACCAACGGATTCCATGAGATAGAAGCCGATCTTAACACCACCAGCTCCCTGCTGAGTGAAGATCGTACCTTGCAGCAACAACTGAATGAGATCCGCGCGGATGATGCCGAATCAGAGATGACGCATTCCGTGGCGATTAACCTCTACCCGGCAACCATGGGTATGCCGCAGTTGACCATCGTGGTGATCGACACCATTCCGGTAGAGCTTAAACGTTCTTATATGGTCTGGAGCTGGTTCGTTTATGTTCTGGCCGCTAACCTGCTGTTGGTGATCCCGCTGCTCTGGATTGCAGCATGGTGGAGCTTGCGCCCGATTGAGTCTCTGGCGAAAGAGGTCCGCGAGCTGGAAGAACATCATCGTGAGGAGCTCAACCCGGAAACGACGCGCGAGCTGACCAGCCTGGTGCGAAACCTCAACCGCCTGTTGAAAAGCGAGCGTGAGCGCTACGATAAGTATCGTACAACCCTAACCGATCTGACCCACAGTCTGAAAACACCGCTCGCCGTGATGCAAAGTACCCTGCGATCAATGCGCGGGTCAAAAATGAGCGTCGACGATGCCGAGCCGGTGATGCTGGAACAGATCAGCCGTATTTCGCAGCAGATTGGTTATTACCTGCATCGCGCCAGTATGCGTTCCGGCAGCGCGCTTCTGAGCCGGGAGCTGCATCCGGTTGCGCCTTTACTGGATAACCTCACCTCTGCGTTGAATAAAGTTTACCAGCGTAAAGGGGTGAATATCAGCCTCGATATCTCTCCGGAAATCAGCTTTGTCGGCGAAAAAAATGATTTTATGGAAGTGATGGGGAACCTGCTCGACAACGCCTGCAAATATTGTCTGGAGTTTGTGGAAGTTTCCGCGCGTCAGACGGATAACGAGCTGCACATTATTGTTGAGGATGATGGCCCCGGTATCCCTCACAACAAACGTGACGTGGTGTTCGATCGTGGGCAACGTGCGGATACGCTGCGCCCCGGCCAGGGCGTTGGCTTATCCGTCGCGCTGGAAATTGTCGATCAGTACAATGGCAAAATCGAAACCGGGGAAAGCCTGCTGGGCGGTGCCAAAATGGAAGCAATTTTTGGTCGCCAACACCCAACATCGGACGATAGTTAACCCGTTATGTGAAAAATGCGACGATCTCGCACCCAGGCTCCTGAGCTTCCGTTATAATCCGACTCAGTAAGAGCCTGCGGAATAAAAAAATATGGATTATCACTTAACACTTAACTGGCCCGAGTTTATCGAACGTTACTGGCAGAAACGCCCGGTGGTTCTGAAGCGCGGGTTCAGTAATTTTATCGATCCCATCTCACCTGACGAGCTGGCTGGGCTGGCGATGGAAAACGAAGTCGACAGCCGCCTGGTGAGCCATCAGGACGGAAAATGGCAGGTTAGCCACGGTCCTTTCGAAAGCTACGATCACCTCGGTGAAAGCAACTGGTCTTTACTGGTTCAGGCGGTCAACAACTGGCATGAACCAACCTCGGCATTAATGCGTCCGTTTCGCGCCCTGCCTGACTGGCGAATGGACGATCTGATGATTTCCTTCTCCGTTCCGGGCGGGGGTGTTGGCCCACATCTGGATCAGTACGACGTGTTTATCATTCAGGGGACTGGCCGCCGCCGCTGGCGCGTCGGTGAAAAAGTGCCGATGAAACAGCACTGTCCGCACCCTGACCTGCTTCAGGTTGATCCCTTCGACGGCATTATCGACGAAGAGCTGGAGCCGGGAGATATTCTCTACATCCCACCAGGATTCCCGCATGAGGGTTATTCCCTGGAGAACTCGCTAAACTACTCCGTTGGCTTCCGTGCACCAAGCGGCCGCGAGATGATCAGCGGCTTTGCCGACTACGTGTTGCAACGCGAGCTGGGCAGCTATCGCTACAGCGATCCGGATGTTCCTTCACGCGAACACCCGGCGGATATTCTGCCAGCCGAACTGGATAAGCTGCGTGGCATGATGCTGGATCTGATCAACGAACCAGAGCATTTCAAGCAGTGGTTTGGCGAATTTGTTAGCCAGTCTCGCCACGAGCTGGATGTTGCACCGCCGGAGCCGCCATACCAGGCCGACGAGATTTATGATGCGCTACAGCAGGGCGACAAGCTGGTTCGTCTGGGCGGGTTGCGCGTTTTGCGCATTGGTGAAGATGTCTTCGTCAACGGTGAGAAGCTGGATTCTCCGCACCGTCCGGCGCTGGAAGCGATCGCCGGGCATATGGTGTTGTCTGCCGATACCTTTGGCGACGCACTCGAAGATCCGTCGTTCCTCGCGATGTTAGCCGCGCTGGTTAACAGTGGATACTGGTTCTTTGAGGATTAAATCGTGAGATTTGCCCGGTGGCGCTTCGCCTACCGGGCATATTTTCATTGCTTCGCCGTCAGCTCTGCAATCCGTACAATCACTTTCACCGCTTTTTCCATCCCTTCCAGCGTCACAAACTCGTGCTTGCCGTGGTAGTTATACCCGCCGGTGAACAGGTTAGGACACGGGAGCCCCATAAACGACAGCTGCGAACCGTCCGTGCCGCCGCGAATCGGCTTCAGTAATGGCTCGATGTCGCAGTCACGCATCGCCTGCTGCGCAATGTCGAGAATATGGGGGTGCTCCATTACCTTCTCGCGCATATTGTAGTAGCTGTCTTCAATAATCAGCTCGATGTAGCAATCCGGATGCAGGCCTTTCCCCACCTTTTTGGCAATTTCCATCATCTTGCGCTTGCGGGCTTCAAAAGCTTTGCGGTCGAAATCGCGAACGATGTAGTGCATCTGCGCACTGTCTACGGTGCCCTTGATGCTGGTCAGGTGATAAAAACCTTCATACCCTTCAGTGAGTTCAGGGCTTTCCTCTGGCGGCACTTCCGCATGAATGCGGGAAGCCAGCGACAGCGCGTTTACCATCACCCCTTTTGCAGAGCCTGGGTGAACGTTATTGCCGACAATTTTGATGGTCACAGAGGCCGCATTGAAGTTCTCATACTCCAGTTCACCCACGCCACCGCCGTCGACGGTGTAGGCCCATTTCGCATTGAAGGCTTCCACGTCGAAGTGTTTTGCGCCCTTGCCCACCTCTTCGTCCGGCGTAAAGGCCACGCGAATATCACCGTGCGGAATATTTTTGCCCTTCAGCACCGCCAGGGCGGTCATAATCTCAGCAACGCCCGCCTTGTCGTCTGCCCCCAGCAGCGTTTTGCCGTCGGTGGTAATCAGCGTCTGTCCAAGCAGCTGGTGCAGAACCGGGAACATCACGGGAGACAGCACTTCGTCACCAATACCCAACGCAATATCTCCCCCGCGGTAGTTCTCAACTATCTGCGGGTTTACATTTTTGCCGCTAAAATCCGGCGAAGTATCAACGTGAGAGATAAAACCAATTGCCGGAATATCGCCGGAGACATTCGCCGCCAGCGTGCCCATCACAGTGCCTTTTTCGCTTAGCGTGACGTTGACCAGCCCCATGGCGTCAAGCTGCTCTTTAAGCAGGTTTAATAACTTCCACTGGCCTTCAGTGCTCGGCACCTGTCGGACACCCGGTTTAGATTGGGTATCCAGCGAAACGTACTGTAAAAAACGCTCAAGTAATTTATCCATGCAGTCACCCTCACTTTTTGTGACAACATTATCAATAAGCATCAAAACGCAAATATTGCGTCAGGTCACTTTTATCCCGCAAACGAGAACTTTTTACGTTTATATCGTTATACGACTATAAATGTAGCTTATGAATCAGTGACAAGCATTGGCGATACCACAGGTTTGCCGTAGAATAACCGCCCTCATTACGAGTCACCAAGGTGGTTACACACAAACCCCGCTTCGGTCTGCTGCCTGAGGCGTCTATATGGGACAGCGCAAAAATTGAATACACAACCCCGTTCCCGCACACCGCTGGTACAGCTGGAACGAATTCATAAAAGTTTTGATGGTAAGGATGTTATTTCCGACCTGAATCTGACCATCAATGACGGTGAGTTTCTGACACTCCTTGGCCCATCCGGCTGCGGTAAGACAACCGTACTGCGCCTTATCGCCGGGCTGGAAAGCGTCGATAACGGCCACATCCATCTTGAAAATCAGGACATTACCCAAGTCCCTGCCGAAGACCGCCACGTCAATACCGTCTTTCAGAGCTATGCCCTTTTCCCGCACATGACCGTGTTCGAGAACGTGGCGTTTGGTCTGCGGATGCAAAAAACGCCGGCTACCGAGATTCCACCGCGCGTAACCGACGCGCTCAAAATGGTCCAGCTCGAAGAGTTTGCCCAGCGTAAACCTCATCAGCTTTCCGGCGGTCAACAACAGCGCGTGGCCATTGCGCGTGCCGTGGTCAATAAACCGCGCCTGTTGCTGCTGGATGAATCCCTTTCGGCGCTAGACTACAAGCTGCGCAAGCAGATGCAGAACGAACTCAAAGCCCTTCAGCGCAAGCTTGGCATTACCTTTGTCTTTGTGACGCACGATCAGGAAGAAGCGCTGACCATGTCAGACCGGATCGTGGTAATGCGCGATGGCAAAATCGAGCAGGACGGCACGCCACGGGAAATCTACGAAGAACCGAAGAACCTGTTTGTGGCCAGCTTTATCGGTGAGATCAATATTTTCGAGGCCACGATCGTTGAGCGTCTGGATGAACAGCGCGTCCGCGCCAATGTAGAGGGGCACGAGTGCAATATTACGGTTCCCTTTGTCGTTGAAAAAGGACAGAAGCTCAACGTCCTGCTGCGACCGGAAGACCTGCGTGTCGAGGAAATCCACGACACCGCCGAGGTCGATGGCCTTATCGGCTATATTCGCGAGCGTAACTATAAGGGGATGACGCTGGAGTCCGTCGTCGAGCTGGAAAACGGCAAAATGGTGATGGTCAGCGAATTCTTTAACGAGGACGACCCGGACTTTGACCACTCCCTCGATCAGAAAATGGTTATCAACTGGGTAGAAAGCTGGGAGGTTGTGCTGGCTGATGAAGAACACAAGTAAATTCCAGAATGTGGTGATTGCCACCGTCGTCGGTTGGCTTGTGTTGTTTGTCTTTTTACCCAACCTGATGATCATCGCCACCAGCTTTTTGACACGAGACGATACCCATTTCGTCTCGCTGGTCTTTACGCTGGATAATTATTCGCGCCTGATCGACCCGCTCTATTTTGACGTGTTGCTCCACTCGCTGAATATGGCGCTTCTCGCCACCGCTGCCTGCCTGGCGCTGGGTTATCCCTTCGCCTGGTTTCTGGCACGCCTGCCGAAAAAGGTCCGTCCACTGCTGCTGTTTTTACTGATTGTGCCCTTCTGGACCAACTCGCTAATCCGCATTTATGGCCTGAAGATCTTCCTGAGCACCAAAGGTTATCTCAATGAGTTTCTGCTGTGGCTTGGGGTGATTGATACGCCGATGCGCATCATGTATACCCCGAGTGCGGTTATCATTGGTCTGGTCTATATCCTGCTGCCGTTTATGGTCATGCCGCTTTACTCCAGCATTGAAAAACTCGATAAGCCCCTGCTGGAGGCGGCGAAAGATCTGGGTGCCAGCAAGTTGCAGACCTTTATCCGGATAGTCATTCCGCTGACCATGCCGGGCATCATCGCCGGCTGCCTGCTGGTGATGCTCCCCGCAATGGGTCTGTTTTACGTTTCCGACCTGATGGGCGGTGCGAAAAACCTGCTTATAGGTAACGTCATTAAGAGCCAGTTCCTGAACATTCGCGACTGGCCATTCGGCTCCGCTACCAGCATCACGCTGACGGTGGTGATGGGTCTGATGCTGCTGGTCTACTGGCGCGCGTCGCGCCTTCTTAACAGGAAGGTGAGTGAAATTGATAGCTAGTGCATTAACCTCGTCACGTTAAATCTCTCTGGTGGCCAGTATCCCCTGGCCACCGCCCCGCCAGACAGAAGCAAAATCAGTCATTTCGTGGACTGACGCAATCTGTCGACAACACAATGATCCTATAACGTAAAGTCGCACTACTTTGGCAGATTTGCGACACACTACCTCCTCTTTTCTCACAGGTTTTTTATGGGTCAGTTAATGAAGTGCACACGTCTTCGCCGTGTTTCTCTTACCGTCGTAACGTCACTCCTGTTAATCATTTTCACCACGCTTAAACCTGCCCAGGCTTACGTCATCAATCTCCCCGTCATGGCCGGGTGCCTGGAAAAGTTACAGTCAGTTAATAACTGGGTCATCGTCGGTGGTGCGCAGGTAAAATGTTATGTCAGCAGTATGGATAGCGATGCCTATCTGGGGGCATGGCCCCAATCTACGCTCCCTGACTATAGTTTTACGATTAGCGAGACCTACTCATATAACGCCCAGGCAGCCTCTTACCCTGTCAGTGCTAACGGAAGCAAGCTGATTGTCTTCGTGTGCAATCTGGATACGAGGTGTGCAATATCGAGTTCAAATTCAAATACACTGATGGGAACGGAGGGTGGAGTACATGTAAAAGGCGAGCCAATCACTGCATCATTAACCTATATGCCGTCCGGGTTAAGTGTTGCGGCATCCTCAAGGCAACTCACGTCGATCTGCTACGCTATTTTGTTTAATGGAGACAGTAAGTATTACTCCCCCTCCCATATCGGTTCATGGTGTTGGGATAGTGCTCAATTGCCCGAAGCGCCAAAAGCCTGTACGGTATCGACGCAAAATATACACAACAATCTGGGGACAATAGATCGCTCGGACTACACGTCAATTGACCATGCAGCGCCAGCCAGTTCTTATGCAGATATCCAGGTTAATTGCCCGGTTGATTCCGTTGCTTCGATCACCGTGACGAACCTGATGGCAGGCGGTGATGGTCACGGAAATGGGTTGATTAAAATCAGCATTGACGGGCTGGGTGTCGGTATGCGTTTACAGAATAAAAATATGGATGTGAACGGCAAATTAACCGCTACCGCGGTGACAGGCAGCCAGAGCTGGCAGGTTGCACTGATCGCGGTAAACATTGTAGGCCATGAATTAAAACCCGGTCCATTCACCGCTTCTGCTGCAATGGTGATTGAATTCCCCTGACTATCGCTCCCTTCAGGCTGATAAAAACGCGTTAAACTCTCCCACGCGTCCAGCAATACTCTGCTCTGGCCATTTAAATGGCTGTTTTTCCCGATCGAAAGAAAAATTATTGTAAAATGCCAAAATAAACGATGATCGCGATTTGCTGGTTATCAATGATGATGAAAAGTCTGGAGCCATTTTGGAGAAAAGAGAACGTTGAGTATTTTCAATGCCCTGAAACGCCTTCACCTTCTGAACCAGAAGAGAAAAATCGAATGATCGGTCGACTTCTTCGTGGCGGTTTTATGACCGCCATTTACGCTTACCTTTATATTCCCATTATCATTTTGATCGTGAACTCGTTTAACAGCTCGCGCTTTGGGATTAACTGGCAGGGGTTTACCACAAACTGGTATAGCCTGCTGATGAATAATGACAGCCTGTTGCAGGCGGCGTCGCACTCGCTGACGATGGCAATATTTTCCGCAACCTTTGCCACCTTAATTGGCTCACTCACCGCCGTAGCGCTCTACCGCTATCGCTTTCGCGGCAAACCCTTCGTGAGCGGCATGCTGTTTGTGGTGATGATGTCGCCTGACATCGTGATGGCGATTTCACTGCTGGTCCTGTTTATGCTGCTGGGCATACAGCTTGGCTTCTGGTCACTGCTTTTTTCCCATATCACCTTCTGTCTCCCCTTTGTGGTGGTAACCGTCTTCGCCCGCCTGAAGGGATTTGACGTGCGCATGCTGGAGGCAGCAAAAGATCTCGGTGCCAGTGAAACGACGATCCTGCGCAAAATCATCCTGCCGCTGGCGATGCCTGCCGTCGCTGCGGGATGGCTACTCAGCTTTACCCTCTCCATGGATGACGTGGTTGTGTCGTCGTTCGTCACCGGCCCAAGCTATGAAATTCTGCCGTTGAAGATCTATTCGATGGTGAAAGTTGGCGTGTCACCGGAGGTGAACGCGCTGGCAACCATTCTGTTGGGACTTTCGCTGGTTCTGGTCATTGCCAGCCAGCTTATTGCTCGTGATAAAACAAAAAGCCTGCCTCGCCAGGCTCACCTCTCAGGGGACGTAAAATGAAAAACTGGCCACGCCACCTGCTCGCGGCAGGCGCACTCGCAATGAGTATGAGCGCTGCACACGCGGACGACAGTAAAACACTCTACTTCTATAACTGGACCGAATACGTACCGCCAGGATTGCTGGAACAGTTCACCAAAGAGACGGGGATCAAGGTTATCTATTCGACCTACGAGTCGAATGAAACCATGTACGCCAAACTCAAAACGTACAAAGACGGTGCTTACGACCTGGTCGTTCCGTCGACCTATTTTGTCGACAAGATGCGTAAGGAAGGCATGATCCAGAAAATCGACAAAACGAAGCTCACCAACTTCAGCAATCTCGATCCGGACATGCTCAACAAGCCGTTTGACCCCAATAACGACTATTCCATTCCGTATATCTGGGGCGCAACCGCGATTGGGGTCAACAGCGATGCGATTGATCCCAAAACGGTCACCCGCTGGGCCGATCTGTGGAAACCGGAATACAAAGGCAGCCTGTTGCTCACCGACGATGCGCGTGAAGTCTTTCAGGTTGCGCTGCGTAAGCTAGGCTATTCCGGCAATACCACGGACCCAAAAGAGATTGAAGCCGCATACAACGAGCTGAAAAAGCTGATGCCAAACGTGGCAGCCTTCAACTCTGATAACCCGGCCAACCCGTACATGGAAGGGGAAGTTAACCTGGGGATGGTGTGGAATGGCTCGGCCTATGTTGCGCGTCAGGCTGGAACACCGCTGGACGTTGTCTGGCCGCAAGAAGGCGGGATCTTCTGGATGGATAGCCTCTCAATCCCCGCGAATGCCAAAAACGTTGAAGGCGCCCTGAAGTTAATAAACTTCCTGCTGCGTCCAGATGTGGCAAAAGAGGTTGCGGAAACCATCGGCTACCCGACGCCAAACCTGGCCGCACGTAAGTTGCTCAGCCCGGAGGTCGCTAACGATAAATCACTGTATCCTGATGCTGAAACCATCAGCAAAGGTGAATGGCAGAACGATGTGGGCGACGCAAGCCGCCTCTATGAAGAGTATTATCAGAAATTAAAAGCGGGCCGATAGGCGCCGCACGCGCGCATCCTCACGTCGACGACACGAAGTGAGGATGCGTTAATCGGCCGTATTCTCTCCTGCCCAGATGGTTGCCCTTCTCATGGCCTCCACGACGTCCTCATCCGACAATCCTAGCGTATGTGAAATTTCGGACGCCTCATCCCATTTCTGCTGTTCGTAACAGCAGCACAGCGCAACGATGGCGGCAAATTGCCCTTCCTGATGACACAGCGCTTTGCTCACGCTCTGCGGAACGGCAATCTGCTTCATTAACTCTGCCATTGGCAGTTCAAGAATGGTATCAAGCAACGAGAACAGGCCGCACAGGAAGGCATTCTCTGCCATCATTGGTTCATTCATCATCTCTACGATCAGCTCGCAAAATTTTGCCCGCATCATACTCAACGGGTAAAGCTCGTTGACGGTATCGTTGCCCGCGCTGGCCAACACCACCACGGCAACAAACCTGCGGAGCTGGTTTTCACCGAGATAAACCAGCACTTCACTTAGCGTTAACTTGCTGAAATTACAGGCAGCCACGTGTTTAAACGCAGTATGTTTCATATAACGCATGATCTTATAGGACAAGGTAAGATCGGTTTTTATCAACGACTCGATGATCCGAAAATCAGGCTTATTACGACCGACCTCCATCTGCAGACGGAAAATTGCCAGCTGGTTTTGCGATAGGCGCTTATATTTTACAATCTCCGGGCGGCAAAAAAAGTAGCCCTGAAACAGCGAAAAACCGGCATTGCGGTATTTTTGGAATTCCTCTTTAGTCTCAACTTTTTCAGCAAGATACTTAATATGTCCGGTCAGGTTTTTACGTTGTTTTAAATAATGTTCAATTTGTTCAAACGTATTATTCCTTACATCAAATTTGAGTACAGAAATATAGGGTAAAAATGCATCCCATTCAGGGGCGAGCGTAAAATCATCGAGCGCAAAGCGATACCCACGATCATGCATTGCGATGACCGCCTCTAACAGCTCATCACCAGGAACAGAATCCTCAAGGATCTCGATAACGACGTTATCTTTGTCCAGCGCTTCTCCACTTCGGTCGATGATCATTCGGGAGGGGAAATTGATAAACGACGTGTGTGTGCCTGCGATGCGCTGAGACGGAACACATAAAAATTGATCGGAGATCATCCGGGAGGTTGCATATTCCGCCGACACATCCGGAAAACGGTTTGTCATCCCATCTCTGAAAAGCAGTTCATAGGCAACCGTATTGATATCCCTGTTAAAAATGGGTTGTCGTGCGATAAATGCATACATGCCCATCCTCCTTATCGACATTTATTTATTAGCATGTTCTTTTTACATGATTATAACGAGCATGATCGAGCACTATTTTGATTTAATGCACAAAATCACAGTACCCATATTCGTTAAAAGGATTACCACGGTAATGATTTAAATTAAATTTAGTGAGAGGTTAATTAGCGAAAAAAATAAGGCACCCAAATGGAGTGCCTTTTATATTCGGGTGTAATTATAACCCTTTCAGCAGCTTGTCGACAAATTCAGGAACCACTGAGCTTGCCAGACCATAATGCTTCTCTTCAAACTCGCTCCCCACCTGGCTCGGTTCGAGATTGAGTTCTACCGTATGCGCCCCCTGAAGTCGCGCTTCGTGAACAAATCCTGCTGCCGGATAAACATGCCCTGATGTGCCGATAGCAATAAACACATCAGCCATCGCCAGCGCGCTGTAGATCTCATCCATCCCCAGTGGCATCTCACCAAACCAGACGACATGCGGGCGCAGGCGTGCAGGGAACTGACAGCAATGGCATCTGTCGTCCGGCAACACATCCTCTTTCCATTCCAGCACCTGACCGCTCCAGGCGCAGCGCACCTTGAGAAGCTCACCGTGCATATGGATGATGTTGTGATTACCGGCTCTTTCGTGCAGGTTATCGATGTTCTGGGTGATCAGCAGAAAACGATCGCCCAGCGCCTCTTCCAGTTTCGCCAGCGCCAGGTGTGCCGCATTCGGGACAATCTCTGCCTGCTGAAGCTGGCGGCGTCGGGCATTATAAAATTCCTGTACGAGATCCGGGTCGCGGGCAAAACCTTCCGGTGTTGCCACATCCTCAACGCGGTGCTCTTCCCACAGCCCATCCGCTGCCCTGAAGGTCCGGATGCCTGACTCTGCGGAAATTCCAGCTCCAGTAAGTACCACGACTCTGGGTTTATCCATCGCTTCTGGCATCATTCTGTCTCTGAAAAAGATCCGCTGGCGCAGGCGCTCACGCAAGCGGCGTTTGTTTTTGCGAAAACGGCTGAGTCGACCCTGGCGACGCGACAGCATAGAAACCTCGTAAACTAATCGGTGAGATGAAGGAATGCGGCTCCGCGCATGCCTCCTGCGTCCCCGTGACGCGCGCGTTCAATACGCGGCACGCGGGCGACCGGCAATAAATGTCGGGGCAAACGTCCGGACAGCTGTGACGTTATCGCCGTAAAGTTAGAAAGCCCACCCCCAATCACCAGCAGATCGGGATCAACAATGGTCAGAATATTGCCCAGACATACCGCCAGCAGATCGAGATAGCGTTCGACGTGCTCACGCGCCTGCGCATCTCCCTGTTCCCACAAGGTTATAATTTGCGGGGCTTCAAGTTTCTGATGATAGAAGTGTTCATACAGCCATGCAAACCCACGGCCAGAAAGATAGTTTTCAATGCAGCCGTGCTGACCACAGCCACATCGCGTAAGCGGGAAATCACGCCCCACCACCTCCAGCGCATCCACCGGTAGGCGGATATGTCCAAATTCCCCGGTAATGTAGCTGCGTCCGGTAATCGGTTTGCCGTTGATAACGATCCCACCGCCCACGCCGGTGCCGAGGATCAGCCCCATCACCAGCGGATATTGGCGGAATTCATCATCCCAGGCTTCGGAGAGCGCAAAACAGTTGGCATCGTTATCTAAACGCACATCGCGTTCAAGGAGGGCAGAGAGATCGGCGCGCAGCGGCTTACCGCTGGCAGCAGGAACGTTGGCGGCATACAGCGTGCCATCGTCGGTTTCCGGCATACCCGGAATACCAATGCCAACGCTGCCCTTCACGCCGAAGCGCGTATCGGCTTGCGCCACCAGCGTGGCGATGGCCGTTAAAAATTCATCGTAGCTGTCGTGCGGGGTAGGAACACGGGTTTCCCACTGAAGTTTGCGGTTTTCATCAAACACGCCCAGCGCAATTTTGGTGCCGCCAATATCAAATCCGTAATACATGATGCATTCCTCTGCGCGATCTAGCGGCCAAAAGACCGCTAAACCATGACGAAATTACTGACCACTTAGTACCCTCGCCGGATCAATTCGGCTTGCGCGACGCGCCGGATACCAGCTTGCCAGCAGACTCAGTAAAAGTGCTGTAACCAGCACATAAAAAACGTCCAGCCAGTGCAATTCAGACGGCAGGAAGTCGATAAAATAGATATCCCCCGACAGGAACTGGTGACCGATAAGCTTTTCAATCCCGTTGATAATGGGCGTTAACTGCAGCGAAACGACGACGCCAATCACGACACCACACAGGCTGCCAAACAGCCCCGCCAGCAAACCATACCAGACGAAGATGGCGCGAATAAGGCCGTCTTTTGCCCCTAAGGTACGCAGCACAGCAATGTCGCCGCTCTTATCTTTGACCGCCATCACCAGCGTCGAGACGATATTGAAGCAGGCCACACCAATAACCAGCACCATCGCCAGATACATAATGGCGCGGATCATCTGGATATCGCGGTACATATACCCGTAAGTGCCGATCCAGCTCTTGATGTAGACATAGTTATTGGTCACGCCGCCCGCATCGCGTACCAGCTTATTGGCGTTGAAGACGTCATTTACCTTAATGGCAATGCCCGTCACGCTATCACCCATGTCCAGATACTGACGCGCATCGTCCATTGGCACCATGGCAAAGCTGTGATCAAGCTGCCCGCTTAGCTGGAGAATACCGGTAACGTGTAAGCGTACGCGTTTAGGCTGCTGCAGCTTATGGTCCGCGCTGGCATTTGGGATCATGATGGATACCCAGTCGCCCTGCTTCACTTTCAGGGCATCGGCAACGCCTTTACCCATAATGATTTGCTGCTCGCCGGCCTTAAAGTTTGCCCACGCGCCGTTTTGAACATAGTTCGGCAACGCGCTCAGACGCGCTTCCTGCGCCGGGTTCACCCCTTTTACCTGAATGGCACGCAGGTTAACGCCGCTTTCTACCAGCCCGGTAAAGTTGATATAAGGCGCAGCCGCGGCAATACCGGGGACTTTTTCCACTTTGGTGAGGGCATCACTCCAGTTCGTCCACGGTTGGTTAACCGGTTCGATTTCACCGTGAGGAACCACTGCCAGAATACGGTTGTTCAACTCACGCTCAAAACCGTTCATGGCGCTAAGGCCTACGATCAGCACCGCCACGCCCAGCGCAATCCCGACGGTGGAAATCACCGAAATGAGGGAAACCATGCCGCCGCGACGGCGGCCACGGCTAAACCGCAATCCAATGAGTAACGATAACGGTGAAGCCATTACTCCGCTCCCATCAACGTCAGTTCCGCATTCAGATGGCCGTCACGCATTTCAAGCTGGCGTCCCATGCGTTTTGCCAGCTGCAGATCGTGGGTAACCACCAAAAATGCCGTGCCCTGTGAGGCATTCAGCTCACCCAATAGCTGGAAGATGCTGTCTGCGTTACGCGCATCCAGGTTGCCGGTCGGTTCATCCGCCAGCACCAGACGCGGGTTGTTGACCAATGCCCGAGCAATCGCCACACGTTGACGTTCGCCGCCAGAAAGCTCGGATGGGCGGTGGTTGCCGCGATGCCCAAGCCCGACGGCTTTCAGCATATCGCTGGCGCGGGCGTTAATTTCCGCCGGTTTCTTTTTGCCAATCAACAGCGGCATTGCCACGTTTTCCAGCGCGGTAAAGTCCGGCAGCAGGTGGTGAAACTGATAGATAAAGCCCAGCTCACGGTTGCGCAGCTCCGCCTTTGCTGCAGAAGACATTTTGCTCATTGGCTGGCCGGAGAAAATCACGTCGCCTTCGGTCGGCGTATCCAGACCGCCCAGCAGATGCAGCAAGGTGCTTTTACCGGAGCCGGAGCTGCCGACAATCGCCATCATCTCGCCTTCACCCACGCTAAAGCTCACGTTGTGCAGCACGTCGGTCTGCACAGTGCCTTCCTGATAGCGTTTGGACAGGTTGTCGCATTGCAACAGGATCTTATTCATAACGTAAAGCCTCAGCGGGTTGAGTGGCGGCAGCGCGCCAGGAAGGATAAAGCGTAGAAAGCAGCGCAATGACCATCGCGGCCAGCGCAATACCCACCACCTGAAGCGGCTCGATAGCCACCGGCAGTGCCGCGCCATCAAGCAGCGCGCCGATGATCGGCATTAAATTGTTAAGCTGACTGGCAAGTAACGCTCCCAGCACGGCACCGAGTAACGCACCGATAATCCCGGCGCTGGCACCCTGAACCATAAATACGGCCATGATCTGGCGCGGCGTCAGCCCCTGGGTTTGCAGAATGGCGACTTCGCCCTGCTTTTCCATCACCATCAAACCCAGCGAGGTGATGATATTAAAGGCGGCAACGGCCACGATCAGGCTAAGTAAAAGCCCCATCATGTTCTTTTCCATGCGCACGGCCTGGAACAGCTCGCCTTTGCGGTCACGCCAGTCCTGCCATTTTGTACCTTCCGGCAGCGTTTGCTGGCTGAGAGTATCAACCTTCAGCGGCGCGTCGAGCCACAGACGCCAGCCTGTAATGTTCCCCGCCGGGTAGCGCATCAGGCGTGAAGCGTCCTGGATGTTAACCAGCATCTGGTAACCATCAACTTCACTGTTGGCCGCAAAGGTGCCAATGACGTTAAACAGACGCTGGCTTGGCAAGCGCCCCATCGGCGTAAACTGGCTGGCAGACGGCACCATCACGCGCAGCTGGTCGCCACGGTTGACGCCAAGCTGCCCGGCAAGCTGCTCGCCGAGGATCACGTTATATTTGCCCGCTTCCAGATCGGTCTGTTTCACATTAACCAGATACGGCGTCAGCGGGTCGTTTTGCGCCGGGTCAATCCCCAGCATCACGCCAACCGCCACGCTGCGGGCGCTTTGCAGCACCACATCGCCCGTGGTGAGGGGCGCAACGCGCGTGACACCCTGTAACTTCGCCGCACTTTCGGGCAGCTGTTGCGGGTTAACGGAACCGGTGGTTGAGGAGAGAACGGCCTGCGGCATCAGCCCCAGAATGTTGTTTTGCAGCTCGCGCTCAAAGCCGTTCATGACGGAAAGCACCGTCACCAGAGCCATCACGCCAAGCGTAATGCCAATAGTCGAAAGCCAGGAGACAAAGCGACCGAATCGGTCCGCGGCGCGCCCACGCATGTAACGTAAGCCTATGAAGAGTGCGACAGGTTGGTACATGAAATCCGTCTGTTTGCTGATAGCAGACCCACGAGTATATAAGCGAATCCGTTAAGCGTAAATGACTGAAACCGTAAGCTTTGGTAATCATTATTCCGAAAAAATCAGATAAATCAGGGTACTACTTGCCGATCCCACTCTGTACAACCTCCACCTTTTCCGAAAAACCTCCTGATACAGACTGTTACCCGTTACATCCCGGTCACGTTTTAGAACAATGGCCCTTTCGTTTATGGCAAAACAGGTATCGGTTTTCGATGAAACAAAAAGCATTATGGATTAATCAGATAAAGGGGTTATGCATCTGCCTGGTGGTGATTTACCACTCGGTGATCACCTTTTACCCTCACCTTAGCGGTCTGCAACACCCGCTATCCGGATTGCTCGCCAAGTGCTGGGTCTATTTTAATCTTTATCTCGCGCCGTTCCGCATGCCGGTGTTTTTCTTTATTTCCGGCTATTTGATCCGTCGCTACATTGATGACGTCGGCTGGCGTGTCAGCCTCGACAAGCGAATCTGGAGTATTGTCTGGGTGCTGGCGCTGTGGGGTGTCTTGCAATGGCAGGCGCTCAGTCACTTGAACGCCTGGCTCGCGCCAGAGCGGGAACTCGCCACCTCGTCAAATGCGGCCTATGCCGATTCTCTCTTCGGATTTGTGCGGGGGATGCTCACCGCCAGTACCAGCCTGTGGTATCTCTATGCTCTGGTCGTCTATTTCACACTGTGTAAACTGCTCAGCCGCTGGAAGCTTCCCGTCCTGGCGCTGATGGCACTGGCAAGCGTCGCCATTAACTTCCTGCCGCTGCCGTGGTGGGGAATGAACAGCGTGGTACGCAATATGGTCTATTACAGTATCGGCGCATGGTACGGGGCGCAGCTTATGACGTGGATGCAAGGGCTAAACCTGCGCCGCGCATGGCTGGCGCTGGGCGCTTTCGGCGCGGTATCCGTGATGCTGTGGTTCGCGAATGTCCCGCTGTTGCTCTCGCTGCTGTCCATCGTTGCGATCATGAAGCTTTTCTACAGCATCGAGCAGCGGTATGCCGTTCATCCCAGCAATCTGCTCAACGTAATTGGCTCGAATACTATTGCGATTTACACCACGCATCGCATTCTCATCGAGGGCTTTAGCCTGTTCCTGATTGGCGAAATGAACGCCGCATACTGGCCGGTCTGGGCGGAGTTAACGTTGATCATGGTTTATCCGTTTATCAGTTTGCTGGTCTGCACGCTTGCAGGGCTCGGTATGCGCAAAATATCCACCGCTCTGTTTGGCGATCTTTTCTTCTCCCCTCCTTCCCGCCTCTCTGCGGCTTTAGCCAATAGCTAACCCGCTGACCGCCCCCTTTCGGGGGCGAATTTTCCCCCCGTGCGGTTCCGGTTTGCTTATGTAAAACGATCGAGGATAATAAAGACATTGCGTATCAGTGATATGCCCCAATACTGTTGGGATATCCATAAGAGACTCTGACATAGCCATGCCTGAACACTATCGTTATTCCTTGCCCGTCAAAGCGGGCGATCAGCGCCAGTTGGGTGAACTCACGGGCGCGGCGTGTGCCACGCTGGTGGCAGAAATCGCTGAGCGTCATCCTGGCCCGGTGGTACTGGTTGCCCCGGATATGCAAAATGCCCTGCGTCTGCACGACGAAATTCGGCAGTTCACCGATAGCCTGGTGTTCAGTCTGGCCGACTGGGAAACGCTGCCCTACGACAGCTTCTCTCCGCACCAGGAGATTATCTCCTCGCGCCTGTCGACGCTTTACCAGTTGCCCACCATGCAGCGCGGCGTGCTGATTGTTCCGGTGAATACGCTGATGCAGCGCGTTTGCCCGCATAACTATCTGAATGGTCACGCACTGGTGATGAAAAAAGGCCAGCGCCTGTCGCGTGATGCCCTGCGTGCACAGCTGGACAGCGCCGGTTATCGTCACGTTGATCAGGTGATGGAGCACGGGGAATACGCCACGCGCGGTGCGTTGTTGGATCTTTACCCCATGGGGAGCGAGCAGCCCTATCGACTCGATTTCTTTGATGATGAAATCGACAGCCTGCGCGTTTTCGACGCTGACACGCAGCGGACGCTGGAAGAAGTGGACTCCATTAATTTACTGCCTGCACATGAATTCCCGACGGACAAAACCGCTATCGAGCTCTTTCGCAGCCAGTGGCGCGATAAGTTCGACGTGAAGCGCGATGCCGAACATATTTATCAGCAGGTCAGCAAAGGGACGCTGCCTGCGGGGATCGAATACTGGCAGCCGTTATTCTTTAACGAGTCGCTGCCTGCCCTCTTTAGCTATTTCCCGGCAAATACTCTGATCGTGAACACCGGCGATCTCGACGCCAGCGCCAGCCGTTTTGAAGCCGAAACGCGTGCCCGTTTTGAGAACCGGGGCGTGGACCCTATGCGTCCTTTGCTGCCGCCTGAAACGCTGTGGCTGCGTACCGACGAGCTAAACTCGGAGCTGAAACGCTGGCCGCGTATTCAGCTCAAAACCGACTCGCTGGCCGACAAAGCGGCCAATACCAACCTGGCGTTCCAGACGCTGCCCGACCTGGCGGTTCAGGCCCAGCAAAAATCACCGTTGGATAACCTGCGCAAGTTCCTTGAATCCTTTACCGGCCCGGTGGTGTTCTCCGTTGAGAGTGAAGGCCGCCGTGAAGCATTGGGCGAACTTCTGGGACGCATCAAGGTCGCGCCAAAACGCATTTTGCGCCTAAGTGAAGCCAGCGGTAACGGGCGTTACCTGATGATCGGTGCTGCCGAGCATGGGTTTATCGATACGCTTAACAACATTGCGTTGATTTGCGAAAGCGATTTGCTGGGCGAGCGCGTCGCGCGTCGCCGTCAGGACAGCCGCCGCACCATCAACCCGGACACGCTCATTCGCAACCTGGCCGAACTGCACCCCGGCCAGCCGATTGTTCACCTTGAGCACGGCGTCGGGCGCTATCAGGGAATGACCACTCTCGAAGCGGGCGGCATCAAAGGTGAGTACCTGATGCTGACCTATGCCAACGACGCCAAACTCTATGTGCCGGTCTCTTCCCTGCACCTGATCAGCCGCTACGCGGGCGGTGCAGAAGACAATGCGCCGCTGCATAAGCTGGGCGGAGACGCGTGGGCGCGCGCGCGCCAGAAAGCGGCGGAGAAAGTTCGCGATGTCGCCGCCGAGCTGCTGGACATCTACGCCCAGCGTGCGGCCAAAGCGGGCTATGCCTTTAAGCACGACAAAGAACAATATCAGCTGTTCTGTGACAGCTTCCCGTTTGAAACCACTCCAGACCAGGCCCAGGCCATCAACGCCGTGTTGAGCGACATGTGTCAGCCGCTGGCAATGGACAGGCTGGTGTGCGGCGACGTAGGCTTTGGTAAAACCGAAGTGGCGATGCGTGCCGCCTTCCTGGCCGTGGAGAATAACAAGCAGGTCGCCGTGCTGGTGCCGACGACCCTTCTCGCCCAACAGCATTTCGATAATTTCCGCGACCGCTTTGCGAACTGGCCAGTGCGCATTGAAATGCTGTCACGTTTTCGCAGCGCCAAAGAGCAGGCGCAAATCCTGGAGCAGGCAAGCGAAGGCAAGATCGACATTTTGATCGGCACACACAAGCTGCTGCAAAGCGATGTGAAGTGGAAAGATCTGGGGCTGTTGATTGTTGATGAAGAGCACCGCTTCGGGGTTCGTCATAAAGAGCGTATTAAAGCGATGCGCGCCGATGTCGATATTCTGACCCTGACCGCAACGCCAATTCCGCGTACGCTCAACATGGCGATGAGCGGTATGCGCGATCTGTCGATTATCGCCACCCCTCCTGCGCGCCGCCTGGCGGTGAAAACCTTCGTTCGCGAATATGACACCCTGGTGGTTCGTGAGGCCATCTTGCGTGAAGTGCTGCGCGGCGGTCAGGTTTATTACCTCTTCAATGACGTAGAGAATATCCAGAAAACGGCTGACCGACTGGCAGAGCTGGTTCCTGAAGCGCGCATTGCCATCGGTCACGGCCAGATGCGCGAGCGCGAGCTGGAAAGGGTGATGAATGACTTCCACCACCAGCGTTTTAACGTGCTGGTGTGTACCACCATCATTGAGACCGGGATCGATATCCCGACGGCCAACACCATCATCATTGAACGTGCAGACCACTTTGGCCTGGCGCAGCTTCACCAGCTTCGCGGCCGTGTTGGACGCTCGCACCATCAGGCCTACGCCTGGCTGCTGACACCGCATCCTAAGGCGATGACTACCGACGCGCAAAAACGTCTGGAAGCGATCGCATCGCTGGAAGATTTGGGCGCAGGCTTTGCACTGGCCACCCACGATCTGGAGATCCGCGGTGCCGGTGAGCTACTGGGCGAAGACCAGAGCGGCTCTATGGAAACCATTGGCTTCTCGCTGTATATGGAGCTGCTCGAAAATGCCGTCGATGCCCTGAAGGCCGGGCGTGAACCTTCTCTGGAAGATCTTACCAGCCAGCAGACTGAGGTCGAATTGCGCATGCCTTCCCTGCTCCCGGATGACTTTATCCCGGACGTCAATACTCGCCTGTCGTTCTACAAACGCGTCGCCAGTGCGAAAAATGAAAATGAACTGGAAGAGATCAAGGTCGAGCTTATTGATCGGTTCGGGCTTCTGCCCGATGCAGCAAGAAACTTGCTGGATATCGCACGACTGCGCCAACAGGCGCAGAAGCTGGGTATTCGTAAGCTCGAAGGGAATGAAAAAGGCGGCGTTATTGAGTTCGCCGAGAAAAACCACGTTAACCCAATGTGGCTAATCGGTTTGCTGCAAAAACAGCCGCAGCATTTCCGCCTGGATGGCCCAACGCGTCTGAAGTTTATCCAGGAGCTGGCAGAGCGCAAAACGCGCATGGACTGGGTGCGTAACTTCATGCGCCAACTGGAAGAAAACGCCATCGCGTAACCCCTTCTCACCCCCGCTAGCCCGACGCTAACGGGGGTGAGAATTTACAAACTCTTTGCACTTCCCCCGATCTTCCCGACAGGCATATTGCCCATAATGACCATAACTCCTTATATAACAATAACCTTATCATTTGCATGGATTATGGTGATGATGACTTCTACGCGTTTTACTCACTGGATAACCGTGATTGCGCTGGCCGCAACAATGGCGATAGCGCTTCCCGCGCGCGCAAACACCTGGCCACTCCCGCCTGCCGGTAGCAATGTCGTTGGGAAAAACCAATTTCATGTGGTTGAAAACAACGGGGGTTCGCTGGAAGCGATAGCCAAAAAGTACAACGTTGGGTTCCTTGCGCTGCTGCAGGCCAACCCCGGCGTTGACCCTTACGTGCCGCGAGCAGGCAGCGTGCTGACCATACCACTGCAAACCATTCTGCCGGATGCGCCTCGCGAAGGTCTGGTCATCAACCTCGCTGAACTGCGCCTTTATTATTACCCACCGGGAAAAAATGAAGTGACCGTCTACCCCATCGGTATTGGCCAGCTAGGGGGAGACACGCTTACGCCCACCATGGTGACGACCGTGTCGGATAAGCGCGCGAACCCAACCTGGACACCAACAGCCAATATTCGCGCCCGTTACAAAGCGCAGGGCATTGACCTACCGGCGGTTGTCCCCGCAGGACCGGACAACCCGATGGGTCATCATGCTATCCGCCTCGCGGCGTACGGCGGCGTTTACCTGCTGCATGGAACCAATGCGGATTTCGGTATTGGCATGCGCGTTAGCTCCGGATGTATTCGTTTGCGCGATGACGATATCAAGAAGCTCTATAACGTCATCACGCCAGGCACCAGGGTGAATATTATCAATACGCCGATTAAAGTCTCGCAAGAGCCAGGCGGAGTGCGACTGGTTGAAATTCACCAGCCGCTGTCGAAGAACATTGATGACGATCCGCAAACCCTGCCGATTAACCTGAATGCGGCAATGGTGAGCTTCAAAACAAACGTTAACACGGATGGGCTGGTCATGGAGCGGGCGATGCAAACGCGATCGGGCATACCGACCGACGTCACCCGGCACCACGATATCGCGCAACAGCCGATGTAAGACACAACGAAAAACGCCCTGCAGATGCAGGGCGTTTTTTATTGCAGTGGCATAAGTGGCATAAATGAGGGTTTAGCCAGGCTTATTTATAGATGACCGCAGTACCGTGCAGGGTGTTAGGACCGGTTACTGAAGTGATGCGGAATGATTTTGCACCCATCGCTTCAGCTTTTTGCGCCAGTTGGTCTTCCAGGGAGCCCAGGTTTGTACCTGCGCTTGCTGAAATGGTACCCACTTTATGTTGATCAACAGGGGTTGATTGAACTTCAACAGCAGCGAAGCTTGCGAAAGACATTGAGCTAAGTACGGCAGCAGCAATCAGGGTTTTTACGTTTTTCATGATTTTTACCTTTAGGCAGATGAATTTGGGGTCGTTAGTTATTTAATTAACGATCGATAGGTAAATGATAAATGTGATCTACATCACACGTCAACATTTTTTTATAACGACCGTTAATTTAATTTTATTTTCTTTATTTTTCATACCCATATGATTAATTTATTTTTCAGCATTCAGCGCTGGTGGCGGCTTGCTTTTATTTTTATAATGGTTATTCAACAAACCAACAGAGGACCAACGGCAAATGACAACCGACGTCACGAGTTGCGCAAAGAAAAGCCGTGGCCGACCAAAAGTGTTCGACAGGGATGCAGCGCTTGATAAGGCCATGACTCTCTTCTGGCAACATGGGTACGAAGCGACCTCGCTTTCCGATCTGGTGGAAGCCACCGGTGCGAAAGCGCCGACGCTGTATGCGGAGTTCACCAATAAAGAGGGACTGTTCAGGGCGGTGCTGGACAGGTACATTTCGCGCTTTGCGGCACGGCACGAAGCACAGCTTTTCTGTGAAGAGAAAACGGTTGAACAGGCATTGCGTGACTATTTCAGTACCGTCGCAACCTGTTTCACCAGCAAAGATACGCCGGCAGGCTGCTTTATGATTAATACCTCTGCCACGCTCGCGGCCTCTTCCAAAGAGATCGCAAACACGGTGAAATCGCGTCATGCCATGCAGGAAGAGACGCTGAGCACGTTTCTGGCCCAGCGCCAGCAGCGCGGCGAGATCCCGGCACATTGCCATCCGCAGGAGCTGGCCCAATACCTGAACTGCATTTTGCAGGGAATGTCGATTAGCGCCCGTGAAGGGGCAACGCTGGAAAAATTGCAAGCGATAGCCCAGACCACTCTGCGTCTGTGGCCTGAACTGCTTAAAGTCTAATATCCTTGACGGCAAAAAAAAGCTCCTCAGCCTGAGCGCTAGAGGAGCTAAGTTCAGAGAACTGCTTTTTTACACTTTGTTATTCAGTACCAGCTGACCGTTGCTATCCAGTGGGATCTGGGTGCCAGGGTCTTTATCCATGCGGATTTTTCCCTGCTGGTCGCCAATTTTGTACGTTACGTCATAGCCCAGCATTTTTTCCGACTTGTCATAGACGGTTTTACAGCGTTGCTGGCTTGTCGTGTAAGTGTCATTGTCCTGCATCGCGCCCTGCACCTGGTTCCCGGCATAACCGCCGCCCAGTGCACCGACCACCGTCGCGACGTCTTTACCGCGACCACCGCCAAACTGATGGCCGATGACGCCACCCGCTACCGCCCCCAGCACAGAACCGGCAATGCGGTTTTCATCCTGTACCGGACGACGATGCGTTACCGCAACGTTGCGACATTCCTGACGAGGGGTTTTCACACTTTCTTTAATGGGGGTTGCAGACACGACCTGCGCATACTGCGGGCCACGGTCAAGTACGTTGAGACTGGCAACGGCAGCCACACCTAACGCAGCAGCGACGCCAATCCCTATACCCGCCAACATTGATTTATTCACGGGACTTCCTCCTTTGTTGCTATTAGTAACAATTTTGCAGTACAGGAGAGCCCGCGCCAATCAGATAAAGGATCAAAAAGCGGTCTTGTCAGGGGGATATATCGTCTTTAAGAGAACTCTTAAGGCCACAAAGCGGGATGTGCAGCATGAAATACTGAACATCCCTCTGGAGAGCCAAACTGGCGGGAGAATTAATGCAGTTTCAGACGCGGACGGATTACCCGGTTGATTCTGCCTACCAGCATCATCAGCCCCGTTTTGAAGTAGCCGTGCAGCGCGATCTGGTGCATGCGGTACAGAGAGATATACACGAAACGCGCAATACGCCCTTCTACCATCATTGAGCCGCGCATCAGGTTGCCCATCAGACTGCCAACGGTAGAGAAGTTAGACAGCGATACCAATGAACCGTGATCTTTGTAGATGTAGGCTTTCATCGGTTTGCCTTTGCTTTGCGCCAAAATGTTGTGCAGTACCAGGCTCGCCATCTGGTGCGCCGCCTGTGCACGCGGAGGCACAAATCCTCCTTCCGGACGCGCGCAGGATGCGCAGTCGCCAATGGCGTAGATTTCCGGGTCGCGGGTCGTTTGCAGCGTCGGCTCCGTCACCAGCTGGTTAATGCGGTTGGTTTCCAACCCGCCGATATCTTTCATGAAATCCGGCGCTTTGATGCCTGCCGCCCAGACCATCAGATCGGCTTCAATGTATTCGCCATCCTTAGTGTGCAAGCCGCCTTCATCCGCACTGGTCACCATCGTTTGGGTCAGTACGCGGACGCCGAGTTTGGTCAGCTCACTGTGTGCCGCGCCCGAAATACGCGGCGGCAGTGCAGGCAGAATACGTTCCCCTGCTTCCACCAGCGTCACGTTCAGCGCGTCATTGGTCAGACCTTTATAGCCGTAGCTGTGCAGCTGCTTCACCGCATTGTGCAATTCCGCAGACAGCTCAACGCCCGTTGCACCGCCGCCTACAATAGCGATATTCACCTTGCCGCTCGCACCCAAATTATTGGTGTACTTGAGGAACAAGTTCAGCATCTCCTGGTGGAAACGTCGCGCCTGGTGCGGGTTATCGAGGAAGATACAGTGATCTTTCACGCCCGGCGTATTGAAGTCGTTAGAGGTACTACCCAGCGCCATGACCAGCGTGTCGTACGGCAGTTTACGCTCCGGGACCAGCAGCTCGCCTTTTTCATCACGCAACTCTGCCAGGGTAATGGTTTTGCTCTCACGGTTGATATCCACCACGGAACCCAACTGGAACTGAAAATGGTGATTGCGCGCATGCGCCAGATAGCTCAGTGCGTCGACGCCTTCATCGAGCGACCCGGTTGCCACTTCGTGCAGCAACGGTTTCCACAGGTGGCTGTGGTTGCGATCGACGAGCGTAATTTTAGCTTTTTTTCCGCGCCCCAGCTTCTTGCCCAACTGTGTGGCCAGCTCTAACCCGCCAGCTCCACCGCCTACAATCACTATCTTTTTCAATGGTGTAGTCAACGTGACCCCCTAAATTATTAACCAATTGTTAATTAAAAGTTATAAAAATAACCCTTAATTAACAACAGGTTACAGCACTGAAACCATTCAACCGCATTGAGAATAACACGACAGGCGCATTGGTCATACCAAAATTGATATGCATCAAGTTTTGATGGCTTAAAAGTAGACAATGCTGGCTAAAAAGAAAGCCCGGCGCGCTTTCACGGCCGGGCTTAGACACACCAGGGCTGGGTTTAACCCAGCGTTTTAAAGGCTTTAACGCGCTGGAGGTGCGGGGAGATATTCTTGAATTTGTGGGTCTGTTCTTCATCCCAGACAATTTCATAATAATGATGCAGCAGCTCTGCCGTCCGATGGCTGTTAAGGGCCTCATCGTTGCGGGAGAGGATCACCAGACAGCGATCGCGGTTTTTTTCGCGGAAATTACTGACGCATTTGGTGGCAATATCGACATACTCTTCCGGGCGGTCAATTTTGCCTTCCATATTCTCGTTAGGGAACAGGTTAGGATTAAACACCACCTGGCGAATATCGCACAGGAAGCCAATCCGTTCAGCCCAGTACCCCCCCAGCCCCACGCCGCAAATAAGCGGGCGTTCATCAACGTTGAGCTGCAGCATCTTGTCGACTTCTTTAAGTAAATGCTGCATATCATGTTTTGGATGGCGGGTGCTGTAGCTGATGAGCCGGACATCCGGGTCGATAAACTGCAGCTGCATCACCTTCTCATGATTACCAGGGCTGTTTGAGTCAAAACCGTGTAAATAGATGATCATTGTCTTCTCACCACGCTACGCCTTTCGGGAGGGTTCACAGACCGGCTTTATGTGCCTGCCAGCGCTCATTCAGTGCTTCAAGCTGGGCGTTAATCGTTTTCCACTGCGCCGAGTCCATCAGCTCCTGACGGCTAAATGAACCTTTATGATACAATTGTGTAACACGTTCTGCATTGATCGGCGACAGGTTATCCAACACGCTGACCGCGCCTTTACGATTATTGCAGACGAGGATCATATCGCAACCTGCATCCAGCGACGCTTGTCCACGTTCGGCATAGCTGCCCATAATCGCCGCCCCTTCCATTGACAGATCGTCGGAGAAAATCACCCCGTTAAAACCCAGCTCCTGGCGCAGCACGGTTTTCAGCCAGTGCGAAGAGCCGCTGGCGGGGCGCGGATCGACTTCACTGTAGATCACATGGGCAGGCATGATGGCGTCCAGCTTGTTATCGGTAATCAGCGAACGGAATACCGACATGTCTTTGGCACGAATTTCCGCTTCCGAACGCGAGTCCCGCGGCGTCTCTTTGTGGGAATCCGCCGTCACCGCGCCGTGACCGGGGAAGTGCTTGCCGGTGGTTTTCATTCCCGCGTCGTGCATGCCGTCGATAAAACGGGTTGCCATTGCCAGCGCAATACGCGGATCTTCATGGTAAGAACGCTCGCCAATGGCGGCGCTGATATGCCCTACGTCCAGTACCGGTGCAAAGCTGATATCGATATCCATGGCGATCATCTCGCTGGCCATCAGCCAGCCAGCGTCCTGCGCCAGTTTCCCGCCCTCATCTGTTCCCAACAAGGCCGCGAAAGATTGTGCCGCCGGCAGGCGAGTGAAGCCTTCGCGAAAACGTTGTACGCGTCCACCTTCCTGATCGACGGCAACCACCAAATGGTTGCGCGACGCCGCACGGATTTGGCGCACCAGTTCTCGCAACTGCTCGGGATCGTGGTAGTTGCGGGTAAACAGAATTAGCCCCCCTACCAGCGGATGCGCCAGAATCTCGCGCTCCTCCGCATCCAGCTCAAACCCTTCGACATCCAACATGACTGGACCCACACGAACCTCTCTTATCCTTTAATGTGTAACTGACGCCAGACGTCATCTGCCAGCGCGATAAATTGTTTGTCTTTCGATTGCTGAAAACGCATTTCAAACCAGCCTGCCATTAGCATCAGTACCCACGGCCGCCAGCGCCTTACCTGACGCGCCAGCATTTCGGCATCCAGATGGGCAACCCGGGCATAGTCAAGGATCAGACGCTGTCGCGATGCATCATCTTCAGACCAGACCGCCGCCAGCTCCAGCGCCACATCCCCGTCCCCGGCATATTCCCAGTCGATAAGCCGGGGGCGCGCAGGCGTATGCACAATATTCCCGGCATGAACATCCATATGCAACGGGGTAAGCCGCAAGGGCTGTGGCTCCCCCGCTTTACGCAGCCGTTTGAGTCGGGCAAGCCAGGACGGTGTTCGTCGTTCAGGTGAGGCCTGTTGCCAATAGCGTTCCAGCAACGGTAACAGCATCACCCGCCACCCAAGACGGGGCTGACGATGCAGATGATACAGCATAGTCGCGAGAGTGCGGGTATCGGGGAGTTCGCTTGCGATCTCGCCTGGCAGATACTCTACGGCCATCCAGCCCTGCATAAAAAAGCGAGGCTTCGGCACGATATCCGCAGGAAGACGGCTGAGGGCACGATACTGACGGCGAAAATGGGAAGCTGGCGCGCTCCGATCGTGATTCTGACGCAAGACCAGCCGGTGCTCGCCCTGCTCTAAAAGACAACTCGCACCGCCAAGCCCGGAGTGGGCCTGCGGCGCGACAAGGCGATACTGGGGAAAATAGCGCGTCAGAATCTCTTCACGCGTGCAGTTATAGTTGCGTAACGGCACCTTTACCTGACCAGATAATCTCACCTGTCTGAACCAGCATCAGCTGCATTTGCAGGGCTGGCGTGTTCACATTACCCGTGGCATTCGAATACAGCACATACTGTGCGCCAACGTTTCGGGCTATCCCCATCGCCTTACTGCGCGAGCCGAGGCTATCTTGCGGCGACAGCCCCAACTGCTGTTTAGCAACCGCCAGCTGCTGCGAAGAGACCAGCGTAAATTTCCCGTTGTTTGCCAGAGCATTGCGCAGTGTTTCTGTCGCTTCCCCCGCATTCAGGGAGCCGTTGGTACGGTTATTTACGCTGTCCACCAGCAGTACGCCACCGGCGGTGACGCCCTGAGCTTGCAGCATTTTCCCTACCATCGGCTGCATCGCACCGTTCCAGTCATAGTGACGCACGCGGGGGGCTGGCTGGGAGGTTTGATCCGGATGTTCAATTGGGCCAGGCTGCGCTGGAATGCTCGGTACAGATGGCACGGTTGGCAACGGTTGCGTTGGTTGCGTCGGCTGTTCCGTACCCGGTTTTGCCTCTTCCACAGGCGCAGGCTGTTCCGTTCGCATCGTACACCCTGCAAGGAAGAGTGCAAAAGCCGTTACGAGCGCATAGCGGCTCATATTTTTAATCAAGGTTCACCCCTTATAAATAAAGATAAAGTCTCACCTTATGCGCACCCAGGTAGTTGGCGCTGCCATAGAGCGTTACCGACTTTCCTGCCGGAATCGTGACGCTACGCGGCGCTTCAAGCGGATGCATTTCAAGACCTCTTACGTCATACCAGTAAAAACGATAGTGCACCGTTACCGGCTCGTGTCTTTCATTAAAGAGCGTAGAGGAAGCAGAAGACTGGATTTCACTGATCGTCAATGCCGGCTGTTCAGCTGTGATGCCCGCAGCCAGTACGGAGGACTCCATCACCAGCGTTTGCTCATCGCTAACGGGGATCGCCGGACGCGCGCTGCACCCGACCATCACCATCGCTATCACCAGCGCTGCAATACGCCCTCTTAACATGTCAAAGACCTTTATGTGCCAGCATCGGCCCCAGTGGGCGACCACCCAGCAGATGCATATGAATATGATAGACTTCCTGACCGCCGTGGCGATTGCAGTTCATGATCAAACGATAACCCTCTTCAGCAATCCCTTCCTGCTCGGCAATTTTTGCCGCCACCGTCAGCATACGGCCTAATGCCACTTCATGCTCAGCTTTTACGTCATTCACGGTAGGAATCAGAATATTGGGAATAATAAGGATATGCGTCGGCGCCTGAGGGGAGATGTCCCGAAAAGCCGTCACCAGCTCATCCTGATAGACGATATCCGACGGGATTTCGCGGCGGATAATTTTACTGAAAATCGTTTCTTCAGCCATGACCTTTTCCTTTTTTGTTTAATCTGGCGTGGTGCGTCCGCTATTAACACACAATGTCTGCATTACTGTGTGACACAACTCAAGAGTATGAGCGAGTTTCTCCTGTCCTTTCAACCTTCTCCCGCGATTTCTTTCCTTATTGCTCGTCAGCTGGCTGGAGAGTGACCACCCTTTCATCAGATAACCCTGGAACATTATTTCAATTCCGTTTGAAACATCCGTTTACAACGGTAATCACAATGCGTATATTTCGCATTTGCATTTTCATGCGCATTTTTAACATAGAAAACGACGTCAGCCCGTGCTAGCGGGACTGATGCACACAACGTTCACCATTCATTAAGGGTTTGATGATGTCTTTCATTAATCACACCAGGGATGGGCAACATCAGCCTGTCGCAACCCCATCGTTGCTGGCAGCCTGTATTGCTATGGCATTGATGCCAACCGTAAGTTTCGCTGCTTCTTCTACTGAAGATACCGTGGTTGTTGATGGCGGTTTTGATAACGCACAAAATCCTTCTACCCGCCAGGATCAGGACTACAGCGTTAAGACCACCACCACCGGTACAAAACTGCTACTCGTTCCCCGTGATATCCCCCAGTCGGTCAGTGTGATCAGCCAGCAGCGCATGGCCGATCAGAACCTGCAGTCTATCGGCCAGGTTCTGGCCAATACCACTGGCGTGACGGCACAGGTACAGGACAGCGACCGCACCGTGTTTTACTCTCGCGGTTTCTTCGTCAGCAACTATGCCTACGATGACCTGCCGACCTCAATCAGCGAAGTGTGGAACTTTGGGGATACCGCTGCCGACACGGCGATTTATGACCGTATCGAAGTGGTTCGCGGCGCAACCGGGCTGATGTCCGGTACCGGCAACCCGGCCGCATACGTCAACATGGTACGTAAGCACGCGGACAGCAGCGAGTTCAAAGGCAACGTCTCTGCCAGCTACGGTAGCTGGGATAAACAACGCTACGTGCTGGATTTACAGGCTCCTCTGGTCGACTCCGGTAAAGTGCGTGGCCGCATGATCGCGGGCTATCAGGACAATGACAGCTTTGTTGATAACTACCACTACCGTAAAAAATTCCTCTACGGCGTCGTCGATGCGGATGTTACCGACAGCACAACGCTTTCTGTGGGCTATGAATACCAGGAAAGCAAAACCGAAGATCCTACCTGGGGCGGTTTGCCAACCTGGTACAGCGACGGCGGTAAAACCCATTACGATCGCAGCCAGACTGTGGCGCCCAACTGGGCTTACTCGGACAAAGACACCACCCGTATCTTCACCAACCTGATCCAACGCTTCGACAACGGCTGGGAAGCACATGTCAACGGAATGCACGCCGAAACCAATTTTGATACCAAACTGATGTATATGTCCGGCTATCCGGACAGAGATACCGGTGCAGGAATGGTGGGTTACGGTGGCTGGAACCGTGGAGAACGTAAACAGGATGCGGTTGACGCCTTCCTGCGCGGTGATTTCGATCTCTTCGGTCGTCAGCACCAGCTGATGTTTGGCGGCAGCTTCAGCCGTCAGCGCAACCATTACGACAACTCGATGCCGGATGCTCTGTACGGTATGGTTGACGTGGGCAACTTCAAAAACTGGAATGGTAATATTGCCGATCCACAGTGGACGCCGTGGAAACTGTACAGCCAGGACGATATTCGTCAGTCTTCGGCGTATACCTCCGCCCGCTTCTCATTGGCCGATCCGCTGCACCTGATCCTCGGTGCACGCTACACCAACTACAACATTCGCTATAACCCGGCAGGTTCTCCGGACACGCGTCTGGAGAGCACCAAAGACGACGTAACGCCGTACGCAGGTCTGGTCTATGACATCAATGAAGACTGGTCAACCTACGTCAGCTACACCTCTATCTTCCAGCCGCAGGACAAGCGTGATGCCAGTGGCCGGTATCTCGATCCGACGACCGGTAAAAGCTATGAGGCCGGTGTTAAAGCCGACTGGTTCAACACGCGCCTGACCACCTCGCTTGCCATCTTCCGTATCGAGCAGGACAATGTTGCCAATAATACCTACACCTACATGCCAAGCGGTGAGTCTATCTACGAATCGCTGGATGGCGTGGTAAGTAAAGGGATTGAGTTTGAACTGAACGGCGCGCTGACCGACAACTGGCAGCTGACCTTCGGCGCGACCCGCTTTATTGCCGAAGATAAGAGCGGAAAGGCCATCAGTTCCGATCAGCCGCGCACCACCATGAAGCTGTTTACCCGTTATCAACTGCCGATGCTGCCAGCGCTGGCCGTGGGCGGCGGAGTGAACTGGCAAAACCGAATCTGGACCGATGTGGATGGTGCCCCGGCAGGTCGTACCCGTGCAGAGCAAGGCAGCTACGGGCTGGTTAACTTGTTCAGCCGTTATCAGGTGACCAAAGACTTTGCCGTTCAGGCGAACGTAAACAACCTGTTCGACAAAAAGTATTACGACTACGTCGGATCTTACGTCGTTTATGGCGCACCGCTTAACTTCTCAGTCAGCGCGAGCTACGATTTCTAAGAAAGTCACGACGACAAAGGGAGCCAACTGGCTCCCTTTTTTATGCGTCCATTCCAGAATCGCAGCATTAAAAAAGGCAGCCATTCGGCTGCCTTAGTCTCCCCAGGTCACAACTTAGTTGTTGCGGATGTACTCATCCATTTCGGTTTTCAGGTTATCGGATTTAGTACCGAAAATAGCCTGAACGCCAGAACCTGCAACAACTACACCTGCTGCGCCCAATTTTTTCAGGCCAGGCTGGTCAACTTTCGCGACGTCAGCAACGCTCACACGCAGACGAGTGATACACGCGTCCAGGTTAGTGATGTTTTCTTTACCGCCGAACGCTGCGATCAGTGCTGGAGCCATTTCGCTGGTTACGCCCGCTTTGCTGTCTTCTGACGCATCTTCACGACCCGGAGTTTTCAGGTCCAGCGCTTTAATCAGCACACGGAAGACGGTGTAGTAAATCACCGCGTAGCACGCACCAACGATTGGGAACAGCCACAGTTTGCTGCTGTTACCCGACAGGACGATGAAGTCGATCAGGCCGTGAGAGAAGGACGTACCGTCACGCATACCCAACAGGATACAGATTGGGAATGCCAGACCAGCCAGTACCGCGTGAATGATGTACAGGATCGGCGCAACGAACATGAAGGAGAACTCGATCGGCTCGGTGATACCGGTCAGGAACGAGGTCAGCGCTGCGGAGATCATGATACCGCCCACTTTTGCACGGTTCTCTGGTTTAGCAGAGTGCCAGATTGCAATCGCAGCAGCCGGCAGGCCGTACATTTTGAACAGGAAGCCACCTGACAGTTTGCCTGCAGTTGGGTCACCTGCCATATAGCGTGGGATGTCACCGTGGAAGACCTGGCCCGCTGCGTTGGTGAATTCACCAATTTGCATCTGGAATGGAACGTTCCAGATGTGGTGCAGACCAAATGGTACCAGGCAACGCTCAATGAAGCCGTAAATACCGAACGCCACAACCGGGTTCTGGTAAGCAGCCCACTGAGAGAATGTCTGAATCGCGGAACCGATCGGTGGCCAGATGAAGGAGAGGATCACACCCGTGAAAATCGCCGCCAGACCAGAGATGATCGGAACGAAACGCTTGCCCGCGAAGAAGCCCAGATACTCAGGCAGCTTAATGCGATAGAAGCGGTTAAACATATACGCTGCAATCGCACCGGAGATGATACCGCCCAGAACACCGGTATCTGCCAGGTGTTTTGCTGCGATCTCTTCAGCAGGTAAATGCAGAACCAGCGGTGCAACCACAGCCATGGTTTTCACCATGATGCCGTAGGCAACAACGGCAGCCAGAGCAGATACACCGTCGTTATTGGTGAAGCCCAGAGCTACACCGATAGCGAAGATCAGCGGCATGTTAGCAAAAACAGAACCGCCCGCTTCGGCCATCACGTGGGAAACTACGGCTGGCAGCCAGCTGAAGTTAGCAGAACCGACGCCCAGCAGGATACCTGCGATAGGCAGTACGGATACTGGCAGCATCAGCGATTTACCGACCTTTTGCAGGTTAGCAAATGCATTCTTAAACATAATTGAGAGTGCTCCTGAGTATTTGTGCTTTTTTTACGCTTTTCACGCATTGGCCCGGGGGGAGTACCGTGCCGTGGACAGGACATCTAAGCGCCCTTTATTTATTACACAGAGTAAAATAAATCCCTCTGGGTTTGTTTGACGGCTATCACGTTTCAGCTTCAGACGACCGAAAAACTTTCAGTTTTTTACAAAAAGCATGTCTGGATGTGTCCAAAAGTACCGTCACCGCCCCAAAAGAGGCGGTGAACTTTACTCGTTTTGCTTATTAATTACGAGCCTAAAAAAAACAGGTCTATCAGACAGATTGCAGGCGGGCGGGGTCAATGTGGAACAGCGTTGCGAAGTTTTCCGTCGTCACGCGGGCCAGCTCTTCAACGCTGACACCTTTCAGGACGGCCATGTACTCAGCGACATCTCTCGTCATGGCTGGCTGGTTCTCTTTACCGCGATACGGTACCGGTGCCAGATACGGCGAGTCTGTTTCCACCAGAATACGATCGAGCGGGACATAACGTGCGGCGTCGCGAAGAGACTCCGCGTTACGGAACGTTACGATGCCCGAAAATGAGATATAAAAACCCAGGTCAAGCAGCTTACTCGCCGTTTCTCTGTCTTCTGTGAAACAGTGTAGTACGCCACCACAATCCGTCACCTTTTCTTCCCGGAGGATATCAAGGGTATCCGCGCGGGCATCGCGGGTGTGGACGATAACCGGCTTGTTCAGTTCACGTCCAATTCGAATGTGATTGCGAAAAGACGCCTGCTGTCGGGGTTTAGTTTCTGGCGTGTAAAAATAATCCAGCCCGGTTTCGCCCATGGCAACCACGCCCTCTTCTGCCGCCAGAAGACGTAACTCTTCAACGTCATACTCTTCGTCCTGGTTCAGCGGATGCACGCCGCAGGAAAAGGCCACGTTATCGCGATGTCCCACCATATCGCGCATGGCCCGGTAGCCCGGTAGCGTTGTCGCGACGGCCAGACAGAACTTCACGTCGCGGGCAGCGGCTTTTGCCAGAACGTCATCCACATTTTCGTGCAGGGATTGATAATCCAGGCCATCAAGATGGCAGTGTGAGTCGACTAAAAACATAATGTCTCTCTCAGAGATGGGAAACTGGCGGGTTAACGCCAGGTTGCAGGTAATGTTCAATACGCAGTAACTGGTCTGTCAGTAAAAGCTCGCGATTCAGACCTGTTACCGTTAAAAGCTGTTCGCGGCTCTGGCAAACATCGTGAAGGATAGCGCGCAGAGAAGCTCCTGACAGGCGGTTAGCCAGCGTGTTCACCAGCGGCCAAACGTCGGGATTGGTCAAAAGTGCAGCGCCCTGTTGGATCTTGAGAGCATCCAGCAATAAGGTGGCCAGCCAGTGCAGACGCTCGGTTGCCCGATCGTTATTGAGTACGGGCATCAAACTGAGCCAGTCACCGTTATCCAGCGCTGATTCAACCGCGCGACAGAGCGCCTCACGCTGTGACCAGACGTCCGCCTGCAGCAATGCTAACGCCCCTGCAGGTGCTCCGCTGCACAGGCGCAAAGCCGCCATCGCCGCGTCATGTGACGTTGTCACCTCACGTTCTAACCAGCTCAATGACCATGATTCCTGGGGAACCGCAAGGTGATGAAGGCGACAACGGCTGCGCAGTGTCGCCAGTAACCGTCCTGGATCGCGACATGCCAGCAAGAACCACGTTTTCTCCGGGGGCTCTTCCAGCGTTTTAAGCAGTGCATTAGCCGCGGCCTCTGTCAGCAAGGCCGCATCTTTCAGCCAAACCACTTTCGCGCCATTTAACCGCGCGTGCTCATATAACTTCTCGCTGACTTCACGCACGGCATCAATACCGAGCGTGCTTTTTCCCTTTTCAGGCTCAAGGGTGTAGTAATCGGGATGCGTGCCCGCCTGCATCAGCTGGCAGCCACGACATTTGCCGCAGCTTTTGTGCCCTTGCGGTTGTTGGCACATCAGAAAGCGGGTAATGGCGTAGATCAGCGCGTCATCACCCATTCCTGGTAATGCCTGAATCAGTAACGCATGATGCCCCCTACCAGACTGATAGCTGTTGATCAGCTGCTCAAAGTGCGGGCGCAACCATGGGTACCATTTCATGCCTGTTGCTCCTGAAGCCATTGGGTAACGGTTTGCTGAATAGAACGCGTCACCTCTTCCAGTGACTGCGTCGCATCAATCGTACGAATTGACGTGTCATGCTCCGCCAGCTCAAGATAGCGGGCGCGCGTGCGATTAAAGAAGTTGAGGGACTCCTGCTCAATGCGGTCCAGCTCACCGCGCGCGCGGGCGCGTTTCAGGCCCACTTCAGGGGTGACGTCCAGATAGAGCGTCAGATCGGGGCGGAAAGACCCGAGCACCGCGTCGCGCAACGTTGCCAGCATAGCCCGATCAATGCCGCGACCGCCGCCCTGGTACGCCTGCGTCGACAGATCGTGACGGTCACCAATAACCCATTTGCCTTCTTCCAGCGCAGGTTTGATAACCGTTTCCACCAGTTGAACGCGCGCAGCGTAGAACATCAGCACTTCCGCTTTGTCAGTGATTACCTCGTCGCCCACGGATTTGATATCCAGCACCAGGCTGCGCAGTTTTTCCGCCAGCTGCGTGCCGCCCGGCTCACGGGTGAAAACCATATCCGCCACGCCGAGCGTTTTAAGCGTATCAACAACCACGTCACGGGCAGTGGTTTTCCCCGCCCCTTCGAGTCCCTCAATGACAATGTATTTACTGCGCATTTTTTTCCTTAAGTGCCTTCAGATAGTCCTGAACAGAGCGATTATGGCTGGCAAGGTTCGTGTTAAAGGTATGTCCCCCTTTTCCATCAGCCACAAAATAGAGATACGGTGTTTTCGCCGGGTGCGCCGCCGCGTTGAGCGACGCTTCACTCGGCGTCGCAATCGGGCCTGGCGGCAGACCGCCGATCACGTAGGTATTATACGCCGTTGGCGTCTCCAGATCTTTTCTGGATATCTTACCGCTGTAGCTCTCGCCCATTCCGTAGATGACCGTCGGGTCGGTTTGCAGACGCATGCCAATGCGCAGACGGTTGATAAAGACCGACGCCACCTGGTCACGTTCAGCGGCAACGGCCGTCTCTTTCTCAATGATCGAGGCCATCGTCACAAACTGATTCTGATCTTTGTAAGGCAAGCCCTCCGCCCGACCTTCCCAGGCGGCATCGACGGCCGCAACCATTTTTTTGTGCGCCCGCTTCAGAATCGCCACGTCGGTAGTGCCTGCGGTGTACATCCAGGTATCCGGCCAAAACCAGCCCTCCACCCACTCAGGATGTTCAAATTTCAGCACCTCGGCGACCGTCTCATAGCGATCATCTTTTAACGTATGTTTAAGGTACGGGGCATCGCGCAGTTGCTTGAGGTAATCACTTAAGCGCATCCCTTCCACAAAACGCAGAGGGAACTGGGCCTCTTTGCCGCTTTCCAGCAGCTGCAACATCTCCCTGACCGTCATCCCTGGCGTAAAGCGGTAAGTACCCGCTTTGAAGTGGGACAGTTCAGGTTCAATGCGCAATAGCCACTGAAACACGCGTGGCCGGTTAATAATCTTGTCGCCATAAAGCTGTTCGCCGAGCGCCAGCCGCCCGGTCCCTGCTTTCAGGGTAAAGATGGTCTCGTCTTTAATCAGGATCTTGCTGTCCGCCAGGTGGCGAACCTTCCACACTCCCGCTCCGCCAGCAATACCCAGCACAACAAGGAGGAGGAGGACAACGCGCAACATTTTCTTCATGACTATCTGGTTTGCTCACATATCGGGGCTAAAAACTGAAACAGCTCGCGCGATGACCAGCGTAATTGGCCATACGCACGAACGGGTATAACAGGCATCAGCGCGTTACACATCACGACTTCCTCTGCGTCACGCAGCGCGTCTTCCCCTGCGTTCACTTCGACAACGCGAAAGCCAGAGTGTGCCAAATGCTGTAAACAAAACTGACGCATAATGCCGTTTACCCCGGCCTGCTCCAGTGAAGGCGTGAAAACATCACGGCCCTGTCGCCAGAGTAAATTAGCCGCACAGCATTCCGTAATGAACCCTTCGCTGTCAAGAACCAGCGCCTCATCGGCGTTTGTCTGTTCAAGATGAGAACGAATAAGCACCTGCTCCAGGCGATTAAGGTGTTTTATTCCGGCAAGCATCGGGTTTCGCCCCAGACGAACCGGGCTTAGCGCCAGGGTGACGCCTTCATCACGCCAGCGTTCATAGTGGGCAGGATAAGCAGAAACCGACAGCATTCGCGTGGGCTGTTGGCAGCTTGCTCCGCTGTAGCCGCGCCCGCCGCTGCCGCGGCTGATGATGACTTTCAACACGCCACGCGCTTCACTCGCTGCACGCTGGCGCATTTCACCGCGCAAAAGATCCCACGGGGTAAAGGGGATCAGTAATTTTTCGCACGCCTCCTGCAAACGCCGGATATGCGCATCAAGAAGGCATACGTTCCCGTCAACGATGCGCGCCGTTGTAAAGCAGCCATCACCAAACTGCGTCGCCCTGTCGCTGGCGGGCAGAACATCTCGCTCAACACCATTGATTAAAAACACGATGGATCCTTATGCGTGGGGTTGCAACGGATAAAAAAAAGCCGGAGACATTGCCTCCGGCTTTTTTACCCGGCGGCACAGCGCTTGCGCGGGCCTACGGGGCTATCGGTCGGGTGAAGCATGGCTGCCACCCGACGTGATGTTATGCGACGTCTTCGTACTGAGGTACCGGGTTGCGGAAGCTTTTGGTCACGCACGCCAGGTAAATCAGGCCAATCGCGCCCCAGATCAGACCCAGAATCATAGAGCTCTCTTCCAGGTTAATCCACAGAGCACCAACGGTCAACGCGCCACACACTGGCAGCACCAGATAGTTGATGTGGTCTTTCAGCGTCTTGTTACGCTTCTCACGGATCCAGAACTGAGAGATCACAGAGAGGTTCACGAAGGTGAACGCAACCAGCGCGCCAAAGTTAATCAGAGCCGTTGCCGTTACCAGGTCGAATTTAATCGCCAGCAGTGCGATTGCGCCAACCAGCAGCACGTTCCATGCTGGGGTACGCCATTTAGGATGAACGTAGCCGAAGAAACGGGTTGGGAACACACCGTCGCGACCCATTACGTACATCAGGCGAGAAACCCCTGCATGTGCCGCCATACCGGAAGCCAGAACGGTCACGCTGGAGAAAATCAGCACGCCCCACTGGAAGGTTTTACCTGCAACGTACAGCATGATTTCAGGCTGTGATGCATCCGGATCTTTAAAGCGGGAGATGTCCGGGAAGTACAGCTGCAGGAAGTAAGATGCGCCAATAAACACCAGACCGCCAATCAGCGCAGTCAGGAAGATTGCTTTCGGGATCACACGTTCTGCATCTTTAGTCTCTTCAGACAGTGAAGAGATGCCGTCGAAGCCCAGGAACGAGAAGCACAGGATTGTAGCACCGGTAATCATCGGGACGACGTGCGCGCCTTCAGACCAGAACGGACGGGTGCTGGTCAGCGTACCTGCGCCTTCACCGTGTGCAACACCGTAAACGATCAGACCCACGATAACTGCCACAATACCCATCTGCAGAATAACAATCAGGGTATTAAAGTTGGCAACGGTCTTGATGCTGCGCAGGTTAGAGATGGTCATAAAGGCCACCAGCGCCACAACAAAGATCCACGATGGTACGGAAGGAACCAGCGCTTCGAAGTAAATTTTTGCCAGAAGAATGTTGATCATCGGCATGAACAGGTAGTCCAGCAGAGATGACCAGCCCACCATAAAGCCAACTGCCGGGCTAATGGATTTCTGAGCGTAGGTGTATGCAGAGCCTGCAGACGGGAAACGGCGAACCAGTTTACCGTAGCTCAGCGCTGTAAAGAGAATGGCGACCAGCGCAAAGGCATACGCCGTTGCAACGTGACCGTCAGTAAGGCCTGATACGATACCGAATGTATCGAACAGCGTCATTGGTTGCATATAGGCAAGGCCCATCATAACAACCGGAATCAACGTAAGCGTTTTACGTAATTCCACGCGAGAGGTTTTTGGAGTTGCATTATGCGACACAGGTTTTCTCCTTAAAGGTGATAACCGCCACGTAAGCGAAAGATTGCCCCATTTTCAGTATTCCTCAGCGACAACAACTGTCGGATTTTAGTAAATATCTATCCGGTACGAAGCCCGGCCTCTTGGTTTTTAGTTTCGTTTCGTACATGCAAAAAAAAATAACCGACGCCTTTTATATCGTCGATTATTCATTTGTTTGCAGCGGCGGCATTTTGCCTCATTCCGGATGTAAAAGGCAATAGATTGAGAAACGCAACAATAAATTATTTTCACTAACCGGTTGATTTGTCGGCATCCGCCTGAGTGTAAACAGCGGCAATAGCACTATTTGCTAAAATTTCATCTCGCCACCATGCGCTGGCTAGCCCGGCGGTTTGCTCATTCCAGCCAACCCACACGGATTCATTACTGTTTTGCGCCATCACCTGTTTCTCAACAAGCGCGCCGCTTTCAATAAACCGCTGCGCTAAATAACGCGGAAGATACCCGCAGCCTAGCCCGCTGATTTGCAGTTCCAGCTTGGTTTTAAAATCAAAAACGGTAATGGCTTCCTGTTCGTCCAACAGCTGTGAAGAAATCGCACATCCAGGGCGGGAGCTGTCCCCCACCGCAATGGCGCGGTAGCTTTTAAGCGTACGCCGAGTTATTGGTTCGGGTTCGTTCGCGAGCGGATGATGTGGCGCAACAGCAAAAACCTGTTCCAGAACGCCAAGACGCGCAAAGCTAAAATCACTCAACTGGGGAGGGTCATGAAGTGCACCCACAATGATATCTGCCCTACCCTGGGTTAACGCATCCCACGAACCGCCCAACACGCCGTTAATGAAGATCAGCCGGGTTACGCTGTGGTGCTGGTAAAACGACTCGATCAGCGGTGCCAGCAAGGAAAAGGGAAATGTATCATCAACGCCTATAACCAATTCATTTTCCCAGCCCTGGTGCAGCTTAATGGCCTGTTTTTCCAGCTCGTGAACCGTGTGGAGTACTTCTCGGCCTTTTTCCAGCAGCATCTTCCCGGTGCGGGTAAACTGCGCGCGGTGCCCGGAGCGATCGAGAAGCTGAATATTCAGATCGCTTTCTAGTTTATGAACGGTATAGCTCAGCGCTGAAGGGGTTTTGTAGAGCTTCGCCGAGGCCGCCGCAAAGCTCCCCTCTTTTTCCAGTGCATCCAGAATAATCAGAACATCCAGCAGCGGTTTCATGTTCGCCCCCTTCCGGCACGCGATCGATTCCGCTGATGGCATTATTCCATGGGCATCACCAGCGGGTCGGGATACTGATACTCAAATCCCAGTTCATGACAAATACGGTTGCCATCAACAATTTTGCCTTTACTGCCGCCTGCCGCCTCGCCAAATACCGGCGGAGCCAGGCCAAGCTGACGCGCCATTAATGGGTAAAACGTGCTACGCGACGGGTGAGAAGGCGCACATATATTATAGATGTGACCACCTTTCGGAGCCTGTAAGAGTAGTTCAATTGCGCCGATAACGTCGTCAAGATGCACAAGATTGACACCATGTTGCCCGTCGGGCGCCGATTTCCCGGCAAAAAATCGACCTGGATGTCGACCCGGTCCAACCAGCCCCGCAAGGCGTACAATATCAACCTGCGTGCCGGGAAGGTTATGCAGCCAGTCTTCCAGCTCTTTCAGCACGCGGCCGCTCGCCGTCACAGGGCGGCGCTCGGTACTCTCTTTCACCACGCCTTCCCCCTCGCCGTAAACCGACGTTGAGCTGGTGAAAATAATGCGCGGAATATGGTGCGCAAGAGCGCTGTCGACAATCTCCTGCATCGCCTGCAGGTAGAACGACTCGCCCGGACCGCTGCGTCGTGCTGGCAGCGTGATCACCAGCGCGTCAACGTTCATTAAGGTGTCCAGATCGTCTGTGTCGCAGACGAGTTCGGGTTCAAGACGCAACGCAACGCCCTCGATTCCGCACATGCGCGCGGCTTCCACCCCATCCTGCGTGGTTTTACTTCCGGTAACCTGCCAACCTTTTGCGGCAAGCGATATCGCCAGCGGCATTCCCAGCCACCCCAAACCGACAATCGCGACTTTTTTCATGCGAATTCTCCTGACTCTCAATCGCCTGTAGTAAGGCTACGCCAGCCCCGCGAAACACACAATTCATAGCATCAATATGAAATGAATTAATGATCAAAAAAAGCCCTTGCTTTCTGGCGTGTAAGTGGTTTAGGTTAAAAGACATCAAATGCATAAGCATTCAAAGAGAATTTATATGACACGCGTTCCATTTAAAAACCACCATCATCACCATCATCCTGACTAGTCTTTCAGGCGATGTGTGCTGGAAGACGTTTGGATCTTCCAGTGGTGCATGAACGCATGAAAAAGCCCCCGGAAGATTTTCTTCCGGGGGCTTTTTTTTGGACCGCATTCAGACAGGTTAACGAGGAAAACAGAATGTTAGACAACTCACGTTTACGCATAGCTATTCAAAAATCAGGCCGTTTGAGTGACGATTCACGCGAATTGCTGGCTCGCTGCGGGATTAAAATTAATCTGCACACCCAGCGTCTGATTGCGCTGGCTGAAAATATGCCCATCGACATTCTTCGCGTGCGTGATGACGATATCCCAGGCCTGGTTATGGATGGCGTTGTTGACCTCGGTATTATCGGTGAGAACGTGCTGGAAGAAGAGTTGCTGACTCGCCGCGCCCAGGGCGAAGATCCGCGTTACTTCACGCTGCGCCGTCTGGATTTCGGCGGTTGCCGTCTGTCGCTGGCGACGCCAGTCGATGAAGCGTGGGACGGCCCCGCCGCGCTGAACGGTAAACGTATTGCGACCTCCTACCCTCACCTGCTGAAGCGTTACCTCGATCAGAAAGGCGTGCAATTTAAATCCTGCCTGCTGAACGGTTCGGTTGAAGTAGCACCCCGTGCAGGTCTGGCTGATGCCATCTGCGATCTCGTGTCCACCGGTGCAACCCTTGAGGCGAATGGTCTGCGCGAAGTGGAGGTGATTTATCGCTCCAAAGCCTGCCTTATCCAGCGCGATGGTGAAATGGCCGATGCCAAACAGCAGTTGATCGACCGTCTGCTGACCCGTATTCAAGGGGTCATTCAGGCCCGTGAATCTAAATACATCATGATGCACGCGCCAACCGAGCGCCTGGATGAAGTTATTGCGCTGCTGCCGGGTGCTGAACGCCCTACCATTTTACCGCTGGCCGGGGATCAGCAGCGTGTTGCCATGCACATGGTCAGCAGCGAAACCCTGTTCTGGGAAACAATGGAAAAACTGAAGGCGCTGGGGGCTAGCTCCATTCTGGTGCTGCCAATTGAGAAGATGATGGAGTAACGGCCATGAGCTTTAACACAATCATCGACTGGAATACGTGTACCGCAGAGCAGCAGCGCGATCTGCTGATGCGCCCAGCCATTTCTGCCTCTGAGAGCATCACCCGCACGGTGGCAGAGATCCTGAACAACGTAAAAGACCGGGGTGACATTGCTCTGCGTGAATACAGCGCAAAGTTTGATAAAACCACCGTGGATGCGTTAAAGGTCACCGAGCAGGAAATCGCGGAGGCGGAAAGCCGTCTCGGCGACGAGATTAAGCAGGCGATGGCCGTCGCGGTAAAAAATATCGAGACGTTCCACACGGCGCAAAAACTGCCGACTGTTGATGTGGAAACCCTGCCTGGCGTGCGCTGCCAGCAAGTGACGCGTCCCGTTGCCTCCGTGGGGCTCTACATACCAGGCGGTTCTGCTCCACTGTTCTCTACCGTATTAATGCTGGCAACGCCGGCGCGTATCGCCGGCTGCCAGAAAGTGGTGCTGTGCTCGCCGCCGCCCATTGCCGATGAAATTCTGTATGCCGCGAAACTCTGCGGCGTGCAGGAGGTGTTTAACGTCGGCGGCGCGCAGGCGATTTCGGCCCTCGCGCTGGGTACCGAATCCATTCCTAAGGTCGACAAAATTTTTGGGCCGGGCAACGCCTTTGTAACAGAGGCCAAGCGCCAGGTCAGCCAGCGTCTGGACGGTGCAGCGATCGATATGCCGGCCGGCCCTTCCGAAGTGCTGGTGATCGCGGACAGTGGGGCAACGCCGGATTTCGTCGCCTCTGACCTGTTATCTCAGGCCGAGCATGGCCCGGATTCGCAGGTGATTTTGCTGACGCCGGATGCCGATATGGCAAAACGCGTGGGTGAAGCGGTTGAGCGCCAGCTTGCCGACTTACCGCGTGCTGAAACGGCGCGCCAGGCGTTATCCGCCAGCCGCCTGATTGTGGCGCGCGATGTCGATCAGTGCATTGCAATCTCTAACCAGTACGGTCCGGAGCACCTGATTATTCAGACCCGCAACGCGCGTGAGCTGGTCGACAGCATTACCAGCGCAGGCTCAGTTTTCCTCGGCGACTGGTCGCCAGAATCCGCCGGCGATTACGCCTCTGGAACCAATCACGTCCTGCCGACCTATGGATATACCTCAACCTGCTCAAGCCTCGGGCTGGCAGATTTCCAGAAACGCATGACCGTACAGGAGCTGTCCCGCGAAGGGTTTGCCGCGCTCGCCTCCACTATCGAAACCCTGGCCGCGGCTGAACGCCTGACCGCCCACAAGAACGCCGTTACGCTGCGCGTTGCAGCCCTGAAGGAGCAAGCATGAACATTGAAGAATTAGCCCGCGAAAATGTCCGTCAACTGACTCCTTACCAGTCTGCACGTCGTCTGGGCGGAAACGGCGATGTGTGGCTGAACGCCAACGAATTCCCGACCGCCGTGCAGTTTGAACTGTCCCAGCAGACGCTAAACCGCTATCCGGAGTGCCAGCCGAAAGCGGTTATCGAAAACTACGCACACTATGCTGGCGTAAAACCAGAACAGGTGCTGGTCAGCCGTGGGGCAGATGAAGGCATTGAGCTGTTGATCCGCGCCTTCTGCGAGCCGGGCAATGATGCCGTGATGTACTGCCAGCCAACCTACGGTATGTACAGCGTCAGTGCTGAAACCTTTGGCGTTGCCTGCCGCAACGTGCTGTCACTGGACGACTGGCAGCTGGATCTGCAGGGCATTGCCGATAAGCTCGACGGCGTGAAAGTGGTGTTCGTCTGTAGCCCGAATAACCCCACCGGACAGATTATCAACCCTCAGGACATCCGCACGCTGCTGGAGATGACCCGCGGTAAAGCCCTCGTGGTGGCGGACGAAGCCTACATTGAGTTTTGCCCGCAGGCGACGCTGACGGGCTGGCTGGAAGAGTATCCACACCTCGTGGTGCTGCGTACCTTGTCGAAAGCCTTTGCTCTTGCTGGCCTGCGCTGCGGTTTTACGCTGGCGAATAAAGAGGTCATCGATCTGCTGCTGAAAGTGATCGCCCCGTATCCACTTTCTACGCCGGTTGCCGATATCGCTGCACAGGCGCTGGCCCCACAGGGTATTAACGCGATGCGTGAGCGCGTGGCGCAGATCCTCGAAGAGCGCCAGTATCTGGTAACGGCCCTGAAAGGTATCCCCTGCGTGGAGCATGTGTTCGACTCTGAAACCAATTACATCCTGGCACGCTTCACTGCTTCCAGCGCCGTATTTAAATCTCTGTGGGATCAGGGCATTATCTTACGTGACCAAAACAAACAACCCTCTTTAAGCGGTTGCTTACGTATAACCGTAGGTACCCGTGCCGAGAGCCAGCGCGTTATTGACGCCCTGAAAGCGGAGAAAGTATGAGCCAGAAGACCCTTTTTATCGATCGTGACGGCACCCTTATTTCGGAGCCACCCAGTGATTTTCAGGTCGATCGTTTCGAAAAACTGGCCTTTGAACCGGACGTGATCCCGGTTCTGCTCAAACTGCAGAATGCGGGCTTTAAGCTGGTGATGATCACCAACCAGGACGGTCTGGGCACAAACAGCTTCCCGCAGACGGACTTTGACGGCCCGCACAACCTGATGATGCAGGTGCTCACCTCTCAGGGGGTGGCATTTGATGAAGTACTGATTTGCCCTCACCTGCCAGCCGACGAGTGCGACTGCCGCAAACCGAAAGTGAAGCTGGTGGAGCGCTATCTGGCAGAAGGCGTGCTGGATAAAACCAACAGCTATGTCATCGGCGATCGCGCTACGGACATCACGCTTGCCGAAAACATGGGCATTGCGGGGCTGCGCTATAGCCGGGACGATCTCAACTGGGCAAAAATTGGCGAGCAGCTCACCAAACGTGACCGCTACTCGCACGTTGAGCGTAACACCAAAGAGACGCAAATCGACGTTAAGGTCTGGCTGGATCGCGAAGGCAGCAGCAAGATCCACACCGGCGTGGGCTTCTTTGACCATATGCTGGACCAAATCGCCACTCACGGCGGTTTTCGCATGGAGATTGCGGTGAAAGGCGATCTCTACATTGACGATCACCACACCGTTGAAGATACCGGCCTGGCGCTGGGCGAAGCCCTGAAACTGGCTTTGGGTGACAAGCGAGGCATCAACCGTTTTGGCTTTGTCCTGCCGATGGACGAATGCCTGGCACGCTGCGCGCTGGATATTTCCGGGCGTCCGCACCTGGAATATAAAGCCGACTTCACCTACCAGCGCGTTGGCGATCTGAGCACCGAAATGGTTGAGCACTTCTTCCGCTCGTTGTCTTACACCATGGGCCTGACGCTGCACCTGAAAACCAAAGGTAAGAACGATCACCACCGCGTGGAAAGTCTGTTCAAAGCCTTTGGCCGTACCCTGCGCCAGGCCATTCGTGTGGAAGGCGACACCCTGCCCTCGTCGAAAGGAGTGTTGTAATGAACGTGGTGATTCTGGACACCGGATGCGCCAACCTGAACTCGGTGAAATCGGCTATTATCCGCCACGGGTATGAGCCGCTGGTGAGCCGCGATCCGGACATCGTGTTACGCGCGGACAAGCTTTTCTTGCCGGGCGTAGGCACCGCACAGGCGGCGATGGATCAGATCCACCAGCGCGATCTGGTTGAGCTGATTAGAGCCTGTACCCAGCCTGTACTGGGGATTTGCCTGGGCATGCAGCTTCTTGGCCGCCGCAGCGAAGAGAGTAACGGCGTCGACCTACTGGGTATTATCGATCAGGAAGTCCCCAAAATGACCAACCACGGCCTGCCTCTGCCACACATGGGTTGGAACCGCGTTTACGCAAAAGCGGGCGACAGGCTGTTTCGCGGGATCGAGGACGGCGCCTGGTTTTACTTCGTCCACAGCTATGCCATGCCGGTGAATCCATACACCATTGCCCAGTGCAATTACGGTGAAGCGTTTACCGCCGCGGTGCAGAAAGATAATTTCTTCGGCGTACAGTTTCACCCGGAACGCTCAGGCGCCGCTGGCGCGCAGCTGCTGAAAAATTTCCTGGAGATGTGATGATTATTCCCGCTTTAGATTTAATTGACGGCACGGTTGTTCGTCTGCACCAGGGTGATTACGGCCAGCAGCGGGACTACGGTAACGATCCGCTGCCGCGCCTGCAGGATTACGCCGCACAGGGTGCGCAGGTGTTGCACCTGGTCGATCTGACCGGCGCAAAAGATCCGGCTAAACGCCAGATCCCATTGCTCAAAAAACTGGTTGCTGGCGTGAACGTTCCCGTACAGGTTGGCGGCGGCGTGCGTACCGAAGAGGACGTAGCAGCCCTGCTTGACGCTGGGGTAGCCCGCGTGGTGGTCGGCTCAACTGCCGTGAAAGACCCGGAAACGGTGAAAGGCTGGTTCCGCCGCTTTGGCGCTGAAGCTCTGGTACTGGCGCTCGACGTGCGCATTGACGAGCAGGGTCACAAACAGGTTGCCGTCAGCGGCTGGCAGGAGAATTCCGGCGTAACGCTGGAAGAGCTGGTGGCGATTTATCTGCCCGTTGGGCTTAAGCACGTGCTGTGCACGGATATCTCCCGCGATGGCACCCTGGCAGGCTCTAACGTCTCACTGTATGAAGAGGTGTGCGCACGTTATCCGCAGGTGGCATTTCAGTCATCCGGCGGAATTGGCGATTTAGCCGATATCGCCGCACTGCGGCGAACAGGCGTTCGCGGCGTCATCGTAGGACGAGCGCTGTTGGAAGAGAAATTTACGGTAACGGAGGCGATTCAATGCTGGCAAAACGGATAATCCCTTGCCTGGACGTGCGTGACGGCCAGGTGGTAAAAGGCGTGCAGTTCCGCAACCATGAAATCATTGGCGATATCGTCCCACTGGCAAAACGCTATGCCGATGAAGGTGCAGATGAGCTGGTGTTTTACGATATCACCGCCTCCAGCGACGGCCGCGTGGTGGATAAAAGCTGGGTTGCGCGCGTGGCAGAGGTAATTGATATCCCGTTTTGCGTGGCGGGCGGGATCAAATCTGCGGAAGACGCGGCCAAAATTCTCACTTTCGGTGCCGACAAGATTTCAATTAACTCCCCCGCGCTGGCCGACCCGGAGCTGATTACCCGTCTGGCTGACCGCTTTGGCGTGCAGTGCATTGTGGTTGGGATTGACACCTGGTTTGACGAGGCAACCGGCAAATATCACGTTAACCAGTACACCGGCGACGAAAGCCGTACCCGCGTAACCCAATGGGAAACGCTGGACTGGGTGCAGGAAGTCCAGAAACGTGGTGCTGGCGAAATTGTTCTCAATATGATGAACCAGGACGGCGTGCGCAACGGATACGACCTGGAACAGCTGAAAAAAGTACGTGCAGTGTGCCATGTTCCGCTGATTGCCTCTGGCGGCGCGGGCACTATGGAACACTTCTTCGACGCCTTCCGCGTCGCCAACGTCGACGGCGCGCTAGCAGCCTCCGTGTTTCACAAACAGATTATCAATATTGGTGAGTTAAAAACGTACCTGGCAGACCAGGGCGTGGAGATCAGGGTATGTTAACAGAGCAACAGCAGGCACAGCTGGACTGGGAAAAAACTGACGGATTACTGCCAGTGGTTGTACAACATGCTGTATCAGGCGAAGTGCTGATGCTGGGATATATGAACCAGGACGCGCTGGCGAAAACGCTCGACAGCGGCAAAGTCACCTTTTTCTCACGCACTAAACAGCGCCTGTGGACCAAAGGGGAAACCTCCGGCCATTTCCTGAATGTGGTCAGCATTACGCCAGACTGCGATAACGACACCCTGCTGGTATTGGCAAATCCGATTGGCCCAACCTGCCATAAAGGCACCAGCAGCTGCTTTGGTGACGCGAGCCACCAGTGGCTGTTCCTGTATCAACTGGAACAATTACTGGCAGAGCGTAAAACGGCGGATCCTGAAAGTTCATATACTGCGAAACTGTACGCAAGCGGAACCAAGCGTATTGCGCAGAAGGTTGGTGAGGAAGGCGTGGAAACGGCGCTGGCTGCCACCGTGCATGACAGAGAAGAGTTAACGAACGAAGCGTCTGATTTGATGTACCACCTGCTGGTGCTATTGCAGGATCAGGAGCTGGACTTAACGGCGGTGATAGAGAACCTTCGCAAACGCCACAAATAAAAAAAGACCGGGGAAACCCGGTCTTTTTTTGTCTGCGAATCAGGCTTTAGGCTTGTAGTTTCGCAGCGCGTTGCGGGCAAGAACCACTACAGAACCGAGAATTCCGCCAAGCAACACCGCAATAATCATAATAATGGTTCTTTTTGGACTGTCGCGAGAGACTGGCAGATCCGGCTTCATAACGTAACGGTAGACGTGGATGGTGTCCGCGTTAACATCCAGATTCTGGATATCCAGCAAGTTTTGCTTGGTCTGGTAGTAGGTCGGCGAAAATACCAGTGGCCGAGACGCTTCGTTTTCAATCATGGATTTCAACGCTTCGCTTCCCAGCAGGAACATGGTTTCTTGGGTGACATCTTGAGTTTGCTGTATTTGAGGAGCAGTCACTTTCGCGGCTTCAGCAAACTTCAACGCTTCATTAATCTGTTTGATGCGCAGATCTTTTTGCTCCTGAGACACCTTCTCCTGGTTATCGAGAGAATCCTTCAGGATAGCGATCTGTTGCTTGATGTTATCTTTAAGATCCACTCCCAGCTCTTTCGCCGTTTGTTCATCAACCTGTTGGATAAACTTAGCCAGTTGGCTCTGTGCACCCTCTGGAGTATCACTCACATAGGTGATATTTAAAGGCAGAGGCTGACCTTTCACCGCGGGTTCAATGGTCAGTTTTTCGGGAGTTTCCTGGTTTTCCAACGCTTGCGAAAGTGCTGAAAACGATGCACTGAATCGACCGATAACACGGGTCTGAACATCCAACATTGACGGTGCTGCCGTACCATAAAGAATATTCAAGGCGTTGTTATACGTCGCAATCTGCGCAGCGTCAGGCTGAGTAACAATTGCAGTTGATGTCCATTTTTCTTTAGCAACCAGCAAATACGCACCTGCCAACACAATAGCGATGATGACAAACGTGCAAATCGTCCACTTGCTGCGCCAAAGTTGTATTACTAAATCAATTAAATCAATTTGCTCTGGGTCATTGCTTCGATTGACCGGATTATTGTTGTCTTGCGTCATACTTTCCCTAACAGATAAAAAGGGCAAAAATAGTTATGTCTCCATAGTGTAACTTGTACTGGCGATTTTTCTATAGGAATCCGATGAGTTATATCGGAAAGATGGGTTATGTAACTGGTCGTCAGCGCGCTATCATAGACTGATTCTGATGCCCTTAGGCATCAATAAGAACGACGTGTTAACGAGGGAAGATATGAAATTTTTGGTTACGGGTGCAGCAGGTTTTATCGGTGCAAATGTCAGTAAGCGACTACTTGATGCCGGCCATCAGGTTATAGGCATTGATAACCTGAATGATTACTACGACGTCAGCCTCAAACTGGCGCGTCTGGACCTGCTCAACTCCGACAATTTCACGTTCCATAAGCTGGATTTAGCCGACCGTGAAGGTATGGCTGCATTATTTGCAGAAGAAAAATTTGATCGTGTGATCCATCTGGCTGCGCAAGCTGGCGTGCGTTACTCGCTGGAAAATCCTCACGCCTATGCAGACGCCAACCTGATTGGTCATCTGAATGTGTTGGAAGGCTGCCGCCACAATAAGATTCAACATCTTCTGTATGCTTCCTCTAGCTCCGTTTACGGGCTTAATCGCAAAATGCCTTTCTCTACTGATGACTCAGTCGATCACCCGGTGTCCTTATACGCGGCGACCAAAAAAGCCAACGAGCTGATGTCACATACCTATTCACATCTGTACAACCTGCCGACCACTGGCCTGCGCTTCTTCACGGTCTATGGGCCATGGGGCCGTCCAGATATGGCGCTCTTCAAATTCACAAAGGCAATGATTGAAGGCAAAAGCATTGATGTCTATAACTACGGCAAAATGAAGCGTGATTTTACCTACATCGATGATATTGCCGAAGCCATTCTTCGTCTGCAGGATGTTATCCCTCAGGCCGATGACAGTTGGACCGTTGAAACAGGTTCACCCGCAACCAGCTCTGCGCCGTATCGCGTGTACAACATTGGTAACAGCTCTCCGGTTGAGCTTATGGATTATATCACTGCTCTGGAAGATGCTCTGGGCCAAAAAGCTGAGAAAAACATGATGCCTATCCAACCAGGTGACGTCCTGGAAACCAGCGCGGATACGAAAGCCTTATTTGACGTAATCGGTTTTAAACCGCAAACTTCCGTCAAAGACGGGGTGAAGAACTTTGTCGACTGGTATCGAAACTTCTACAAAGTTTAAAATAAAAAACCCGGCCAATTAGCCGGGTTTTTTTAACGCCTTTGACTGTGAATCAGTCGCTACCGAACAGATCGCGGGTATAGACTTTATCTGCCACGTCCGTCAGTTCTTCCGCCATGCGGTTGGAAATGATCACATCCGCTTCCTGCTTGAAGGCATCAAGATCGCGAACAACACGTGAGCGGAAGAATTCGTCTTCCTGCATTGCAGGTTCATAGATAATGACCTGAACGCCTTTCGCCTTAATACGCTTCATAATCCCCTGAATAGAAGAGGCACGGAAGTTATCAGAGCCGCTCTTCATGATCAGTCGAAACACACCCACCACTTTAGGATGGCGCGCCAGGATAGAATCAGAGATGAAATCTTTGCGTGTGCGGTTGGCATCGACAATCGCCGAAATCAAATTGTTTGGCACCGCCTGATAGTTTGCCAATAGCTGCTTAGTATCTTTTGGCAGGCAGTAGCCACCATATCCGAATGACGGGTTGTTGTAGTGGTTGCCAATGCGAGGATCCAGACAAACCCCTTCAATGATCTGACGAGTATTCAAACCCAAGCTTTCGGCGTAGCTGTCCAGTTCGTTGAAGTAGGCCACGCGCATAGCCAGATAGGTGTTTGCGAAAAGCTTTATGGCCTCGGCTTCCGTGGAATCGGTGAACAGCACCGGGATGTTTTGTTTGATTGCACCCTCTTGAAGCAGTGCGGCAAAACGCTCTGCGCGTTCGGAACGCTCACCAATCACGATACGTGACGGATGCAGGTTATCGTACAACGCCCTTCCCTCGCGCAGGAACTCCGGCGAGAAGAAAACATTATCAATACCCAACTCTTCCTTGATCGATTGGGTGAACCCCACAGGAATGGTCGACTTGATTATCATCACGGCATTTGGATTAATCGCGACCACATCTTTAATCACCGCTTCAACGGTTGAGGTGTTGAAGTAGTTGGTTTTCGGGTCGTAATCGGTTGGAGTCGCAATGATGACATAATCCGCGTTGCGATAGGCATCTTCTTTATCCGTGGTTGCACGGAAGTTGAGCGGCTTATTCGAAAGATAATCCTGGATCTCTGTATCAACAATCGGGGATTTCTTTTGGTTAAGCATATCCACTTTGGCCTGCACGATATCAAGCGCAACCACTTCATGGTTCTGCGCAATCAAGATACCGTTTGAGAGACCAACATAGCCTGTTCCGGAGATGGTTATTTTCATTTACTTGACTTCTTCAGTATGAGTTTCTGGCAACCTGTAAAAGGCCACCACAATGATTAACTGGTGGTTTTTTATCGCTAATGCCCTTTAACTGTCAAGGTTCATCCCCTCGTTGGAGAGTACTTACACTGAGCCACGATTGCGGCGCTAACACTCTGTGAAGCACCGGGTCACCAGCAGCAATGGGACGTGTAATGAAAAAGAGAACCTAAAAGGGATAGACAACAAGTCGATTCAAATCAGACTAATCCCTTAGTCAGATTCAGTAAATATTGGCCATATCCGGTTTTTTTCAATGGCTCTGCAAGCACGCGCAGTTGTTCCGCATTAATAAAGCCCCTGCGGAATGCGATCTCTTCCGGGCAAGACACTTTCAACCCCTGGCGCTCTTCTATGGTAGCGATAAAATTACTCGCCTCAATCATACTTTGGTGAGTTCCAGTATCCAGCCAAGCGTAACCGCGTCTCATCATGGCGACGGACAATCGACCTTCCTGCATATAGAGACGGTTGATGTCGGTGATTTCTAACTCCCCTCGCGCCGAAGGGCGTAAGCTTTTGGCCATTTCAATGACATCGTTGTCGTAGAAATAGAGTCCAGTTATTGCATAATTGCTTTTGGGTTGCTGAGGTTTCTCCTCAAGACCGATCGCCGTACCTTCTTTGTCGAACTCAACCACGCCATAACGTTCAGGGTCGCTGACATGGTATGCGAAAACGGTCGCCCCCTCTTCCTGGCTGGACGCCCCCTCAAGCAGTCGAGGGAGATCATGTCCATAGAAAATGTTATCCCCGAGCACCAGTGCGCAACTGTCATCGCCGATAAACTCTTCGCCAAGAATAAACGCCTGTGCCAGCCCATCAGGGCTCGGCTGGACTTTGTACTGCAGACGTAACCCCCACTGGCTACCATCACCCAGTAATTGTTCAAAACGCGGGGTATCCTGCGGCGTGCTGATAATCAGAATATCTCTGATCCCTGCCAGCATTAGCGTTGAAAGCGGGTAATAGATCATTGGTTTATCGTAAATGGGCAGCAATTGTTTGCTCACCGCCATGGTGACCGGGTAGAGACGGGTACCGGATCCTCCAGCCAGGATAATACCTTTACGCTGCGTCATGATTTACGCTCCCCATAATTCAGCTCAATCCAGGACTGATAGGCACCACTTTTAACATTAGAAACCCAATCCAGATTATTCAAATACCACTCAACCGTTTTGCGAATACCGCTTTCGAACGTTTCCTGTGGCTTCCAGCCCAGCTCGGCACTGATTTTGTGCGCATCAATAGCGTATCGACGGTCGTGCCCGGGGCGGTCGGTCACGTAAGTAATTTGCTCGCGATAGGATGTTTCTTTGGGAACAATCTCATCCAGCAGATCGCAAATGGTATGAACAACCTCAATGTTTTTCTTCTCGTTATAACCGCCAATATTGTAGGTTTCGCCTGGCGTTCCGGTAGTCAAAACGGTATACAACGCTCGAGCATGGTCTTCTACATACAACCAGTCGCGGATCTGATCGCCTTTGCCGTAAATCGGCAACGCCTTATTTTCAAGCGCATTCAGGATGACAAGCGGAATGAGTTTTTCCGGGAAGTGATATGGCCCATAGTTATTTGAACAGTTGGTCACAATTCCCGGCAGACCGTAGGTACGGACCCACGCGCGTACTAAATGATCGCTGGACGCTTTGGATGCTGAGTAAGGGCTACTTGGCGCGTAGGGTGTTTTCTCTGTAAAGAGCGGTAACGCCCTGGTCCCAGGATACTCATCCGGGTGAGGCAAATCACCATACACTTCATCGGTGGATATATGGTGAAAACGAAATGCCGATTTTGCCGCTGCATTCCTTGAAGACCAATAAGCACGGCTAGCCTCCAGCAGGACATAGGTTCCCACAACATTGGTTTCGATAAACGCAGCAGGTCCGGTTATAGAACGATCGACATGGCTTTCTGCTGCCAGATGCATCACTGCATCAGGCTGGTGAGTGGCGAAGATACGCTCCATTGCATCCTTGTCGCATATATCAGCATGCTCAAAAACATAACGATCGCTATCGCTTACGCCATGCAAGGATTCCAGGTTACCGGCATAGGTCAATTTATCAACGTTAACAACGCTATCCAGAGTATTGTTAATAATATATCGGATAACCGCGGAACCGATAAAACCGGCGCCGCCAGTAACAAGAATTTTCACGCAATCTATTCCATTAAGAAGTGAGTGGATTGGGCGGGATAAAAAAGCCCGGTATCGCTACCGGGCTTGATGGAAAGGCAAAGGATAAAACAGATTAATCAAGCCATTCGGTGTGGAACACACCTTCTTTATCAGTGCGTTTGTAGGTATGCGCACCAAAGTAGTCACGCTGCGCCTGAATCAGGTTAGCAGGGAGTACGGCAGCACGGTAGCTGTCGTAGTATGCCACTGCAGCAGAGAAGGTCGGAACCGGAATACCGTTCTGAACCGCGTAAGCAACAACATCACGCAGTGCTTGCTGGTATTCGTCTGCAATTTTCTTGAAGTATGGAGCCAACAGCAGATTCGCGATGCCTGCATTTTCAGCATATGCATCGGTGATTTTCTGCAAGAACTGTGCACGAATAATGCAGCCTGCGCGGAAGATTTTCGCGATTTCGCCGTAGTTCAGATCCCAGTTATTCTCGTCTGAAGCCGCACGAAGCTGAGAGAAGCCTTGCGCATAAGAGACGATTTTACCCAGGTACAGGGCGCGACGGACTTTCTCAACAAACTCTGCTTTGTCACCGGCTGGTTTAGCCTGCGGACCAGACAGCACTTTAGATGCCGCAACACGCTGCTCTTTCAGGGAAGAGATGTAACGTGCGAAGACGGATTCAGTGATCAGAGACAGCGGTTCGCCCAGATCCAGAGAACTCTGGCTGGTCCATTTACCGGTACCTTTGTTCGCTGCTTCATCCAGAATCACATCAACCAGGTATTTACCTTCTTCATCTTTTTTGGTGAAGATGTCTTTGGTGATGTCGATCAGATAGCTGTTCAGCTCGCCTTTATTCCAGTCGGTGAAGGTTTCAGCCAGCTCTTCGTTGGACAGGTTCAGACCGCCTTTCAACAGAGAGTATGCTTCTGCGATCAGCTGCATGTCACCGTATTCGATGCCGTTGTGAACCATTTTCACATAGTGGCCTGCGCCATCTGCACCGATATAGGTCACGCACGGCTCACCATCTTCAGCAACAGCGGCAATTTTGGTCAGGATCGGAGCAACCAGTTCATACGCGTCTTTCTGACCGCCAGGCATGATGGATGGGCCCTTCAGAGCACCTTCTTCACCACCGGAAACGCCAGTACCAATAAAGTTGAAGCCTTCGGCAGACAGTTCACGGTTACGACGGATCGTGTCCTGGAAGAATGTATTACCGCCATCAATGATGATGTCGCCTTTTTCCAGGTAAGGTTTCAGGGAGTCGATAGCAGCATCTGTACCTGCGCCCGCTTTCACCATTAACAGGATACGACGAGGCGTTTCCAGAGACTCAACAAACTCTTTAACCGTATAGAAAGGAACCAGTTTCTTGCCTGGATTTTCGGCAATGACTTCTTCGGTTTTTTCACGGGAGCGGTTGAAAACGGAGACGGTATAACCACGGCTTTCGATGTTGAGCGCCAGGTTGCGCCCCATCACTGCCATACCGACAACGCCGATCTGTTGCTTGGACATTACATACTCCTGTCAGGTGTGGATACCCCGCCGTAACGAAAGCGGCGGGTAAAGTGAAGAACATGTTAACTCAGGTTAGAGGCCAGAAGGTAGCAATAGATGTCTTCTTAAGAATGAACTCAATGTAGCTAAAACACGGTTATTGATGCATTAATATGCACCATCACGATGGAGGACAACCTTCACTGTTTTGAACAGAATAGCGATGTCATTCCAAAGCGACCAGTTTTTGACATACCAGGAATCAAAATAGACGCGGGTATCATAATCCACATCGTTACGACCGCTTACCTGCCACAGACCCGTCATTCCAGGTTTCGCCATCAGGTAATAGTCAACATTCTCGTCATAACGAGGCAGCTCTTCTGAGATGATTGGACGAGGTCCCACAAGACTCATCTGCCCTTTAAGCACGTTAAAGAGCTGAGGCAATTCATCCAGGCTAGTTTTTCGAATAAACCGCCCGACCGAAGTGATTCTGGGATCATTTTTTAACTTAAAGTCGCGGTCCCACTCTTCACGGGCTGCCGGGTCAGAATCAAGAAGTTTTTGTAAAACCTCCTGTGAATTCATCACCATAGAACGGAACTTGTAACAAGGGAAAAGCTTACCATGCCGCCCTACTCGCATATGACCATAAATGGCAGGGCCACCATCTCGCGTCACTTTGTACCAGAGATAAATAAGCAAGGGCGACGAAACAAGGATGATCAGTGACGAACAAATAATATCAAATGTACGCTTCAGAAAACGAGACGTACGCTTTGCCAGATTATTATGGATCCGCAGCAGCATAACTTCATGACTGAATATAAACGACATATCTGTATTGTAGAGCGGCAGGCCGCGCAAAGAAGGAATGACGGTAACGGAGCGACAGTCCTTCTTCGACAGTTCCCGTAACCAGTTCATCGTTTTATCGCTATTTTCCATCTCAAACGCGACGATGAAATGGATGTCACCCGTTTTCTTCATTTCCCAAAGAATATTAGGATCGCGTAACAGCGGCAGGCCCTGCAACGTATCGGCTACGCACTCTTCGTCGTAAAATGCCACCACATCAAAACCTAGCATCTCTTCGCTTTGCAGCGCATAGTAAGCCTCAACTGCATTGCTCCCGCTACCCATGATGACGGTCTTTTTTTTCCATATACCAAGACGATTAAGAAGATGTTTCGTCATGGCTCTGAAAAATGGCAGCAGGATAAGTGCGAAGGTCCAGCAAAAAACCCAAACATAGCGTGAGAATTGCCATTTAGAGAAAGCAACCAACGCCAGATCAAAGATGGCAAAGATGATAATAGTGCGGATTATTTCCTTCAATTCAAACCAGAATGGTTTGCGATAGGAATAATGTCGCAAACGAACCCAAAACCATCCCACACATATCAGGCTCAATATAACATGGGAAATGATGCGCATTTCTAACTGACTGTCCGGAATAAACCGATATAAGTCATTAAAAATCCAGTAGACACATCCTATTGAGAGGGCAAGAGAAATATTAAAAAATATAAAATCCGAAGCTGCCAGAAAAACTTTGCATAGCAACGGGTTATATTTATTCAAAAAATTATCCGTATCCATGACAACACCTGACGTTAGCGAGGATTTATATTAAACACAGGCATTTGCTCCTGATTTCTTTTGCAGTCGAGATATTTATTTGCCACGTCAATAGCTTCACGGATAGTCACATCCATATCTAGATAACGGTACGTTCCAAGACGGCCAACAAAAGTGGTGTTTTTAAGGGCCAGCGCCTTATCAAGGTAGCAATTGAGCAATTCTTTTTCCTTCACCATTCTGATTGGATAGTAGGGAATGTCCTTCTCTGTGCATAAACGGCTAAATTCACGATAGCACGTTGTTTTATCGTGAGATTCCCATGGAGAAAAATGTTTATGCTCGGTGATACGCGTATAAGGTACATCTTCTTCGCAATAGTTGATTACCGCAGTACCCTGGTAATCGCCGTCTTCAGAAAATTTTTCAAAATCAAGCGTACGATAGCCCAAGCGACCCTCGCTAAAATTGAAGTAACCATCAAGCGCACCAGACCAAAATACATGTTGGTAAGCATCGCTTTCTGACGCCAAAAACTCGGTATCGGTTCTGACTTCAATCAACTCATGATCGAGTATCTTTGCAACCATTTCAGTATAGCCATCTTTAGGCATACCCTGATACTTATGGTTGAAGTAGTTATCATTGTAATTAAAACGCAGCGGGAGGCGCTTTAAAATACTGGCCGGTAACTCCGTCGGTTCACAACCCCATTGCTTTCGGGTATACCCTTTAAAGAACGCTTCATAGAGTTCACGACCAATCATACTGATCGCTTGTTCTTCAAAATTCTGTGGGTCAGTAATTGATTTGTCAGCTTTTGATTCAATAAAGGCACGAGCTTCATCCGGGCGCAACGTTTTATTGAAGAACTGATTAATTGTATGCAGATTAACAGGCAACAGGTATACATTGCCTTTGTAAATAGCCTTCACACGGTTTGTGTATGGCATAAATTCTGAATATGCATTCACAAAATCCCAGACTTCTTTATCATCGGTATGGAAGATGTGAGGGCCATAGACATGCAGCATGACGTTCGTTTCTGAGTCGCGTTCAGAATGACAATTACCCGCAATATGAGCGCGCTTATCATAAACAACAGATGGTGTTCCCTGCTCAGCTAACAGCCTGGCAATAACCGCCCCAGAAATACCTGCACCAACAATAGCGACTGTCATTTTTTTCCCCAAAAATGTCGTTTTAATAATCCCATGCCTTTCACAAGCAAATTTTCACCGTCAATGTTAACGACCGGCATGTATTTGATAGTCAGTCGACTGCGCTGATGTTGGAGCCAGACATTGAAAAGTCTTTCAGCCATAAACCCAAAGACACGCTTTTGATACGCATCATAATTCTGGTAATCAATTTTTTGCTCAAGCGCAAAGAGCAGTGGAAATAGCCAGCTAAAATAATCATCAATTAATGATTTTTTACACACAAACATATTATAAAGACTGATCTTTGTCCCACCCATTACGCGATCAAAATCACCAAGATAGTCAGGCTGCTGTGACGCGATTTCATCGCGCAGCTGAGTGTAATCCGATTCATGATGCGCATGGATATAGTGGCTCTTAATACTCGTAATAAAGTAATTACGAGGTTTCGCCACCAGGATGTCAGCCTCCTTTAGCAGAGACATCATTTCATCTGGAGAGGCGATCCGCTTCCCTTTGACCATCAAACTACTCGTGGAAGATGCAAAATAGCGACGATAATGAGCAAGACCGACGATCTCTTCCTGGGTGTTTTTCCAGATCCAATAGGCTGCTGTCAGTTCGCAGAACGACGGGTTCAAGTGAGCGATGTTGTCGCCTGTGGAATCTCGCATAGTATCACTTGCAATGGCGGTCACACTCGTGCCGACTTGCAATGGAACGAAATATTTGCTCTCAGGAAAAATATACTCTTTATGGCTTACAACATATGTAATTAACTTCATTATTTACCTTTTTTATCTGAGAAAAGCACAAATTGCCTCAGAACGACACTTAAAAAGAAAAGGGATATTTTATTTTTTGATAATAAAGCTAACAATTTAAACTTTCTCAGCGACCAACATTCAGTTATGTCACTAAAGCTGAGTTTGCCATATTCATACAAAATTAAGTCAATGTATTTTTGTCGAGTCTTGGAATTATCTATCCGAACCAAACTAACAAGACAAGACTGGATAAGATTGACAAACGCTGTCGTGTAGTATTTATAGTCAACTTTATTTTTACTAACATTTTCTTCCAAAAGATGCAACGTTTCAAATAGTCGAAATTGTTTTTCAGCTGACCCCGTTGTAATTGAGTTATTTCTCTTGCGATAACCATACAGTTCAATATTTATATGGTTAATAATCCTCGCATGGGCAGAGAGCAATGGTGATGTAAGAACATCCTCATATATAAAACCAACCGGAAAACGGATACTCGAGTACATGCTCTTTTTTGCAACCCTTGCCCATGCAAAATTAGGTTGTTGAGTTAACTGAATATTACTCATTTTATGAAATGACGAATCTGATATATTCAGATCAAACTGTGGAATAGGGTCATTTTTTTCAGCATAGAATTTCTTATAATCCAAATATACAATATCAGACCCATTTTGTGAAATGCATGAGTTAACTGCAGATAAAGTTTTCGCAGAAATAAGATCATCCGAGTCGATAAAAACCACATATTCGCCAGCAGCCCTATCTAGTCCAAAGTTCCTAGCATCTGATAGTCCACCATTATTTTTATAATAATATTTAAAATTACTATTAGTACTTACAAATTTCTCACATATTTCTGCGGAATTATCAGTCGAACCATCATCAATAAGGAGACATTCAAAATCATTGAAATCTTGACATTTTATAGATAACAGGCAATTTTCTAAGTAATCCGAAACATTATAAACTGGTAAAATAAGACTAAAGCGCATAAATTTTCTCACGGCGTTTCATGAGGCAAACGAATAAGGAATACAGAAAAGCAATAAAGCACAGCAATAAAAACTTAGGATCTGTGAATGCATAGGATTCACCCATAGTCAGGATTCTCACAATGGTATAATGGATTTTAACAAAAAGTAGTATAATCCAATAATCGTAATTTATTACTGCAATTCTAAAAATCCCATACATAATACCGCAGAAAAAACCTACTGGTATAACAATTAATAAAGAGATGTTGTAGCCAAAGAAATAAATAAAGTTTACAGGTGAAGCCATTGTAAAGTTGATGCCCTTGTCATAATAACCTTCAAATATATTTGGTGGGGTAATATGAGACATCAGGTAAAAAATACCTTTATACCTGTCTTCACTAGCAGTACCGAAGAATGAATATACAATCTCCGCAATACTTTTACTATCACTAGATATATTATCAACAGCCCACCACATTTGTGACTGCAAAATTATTCTAGATACAAAGCTTTCCGTAGCATTCCTTTGCCCTACGATTGCGGCATAACTACTGTATATAACAATCGAGAACAAACATATTACAATGGTACAAATGAAAATATTTCTGATAGAGAGAATTTTAAATTTATCAGAATGAATCACAAAATAAGGGGTAATGAAAAACACGATAGCTGAAAAAATACCAGTGAATTTTTCACCTACCAAATATTGAGCAATCAAGCTCAAAATGAAGATAAAGAGCAACCATTTGAAGGGGCGTGCTGCATATAACATACCAAGCAAAAAACTTATCTGAACAAGGTTAAACTTTAGATAGTCTCCCCACGCAGGAGCTATATTTGTCCAATAATAAAATCGATCAACATTATAATCGTTAGGCGAACCATACCTTAGATTAAGATAAAACAAACCTGCAATAAGAAAAACAGCCAATAATGGTACAAATCCACCAACAATTTTATTGAGTAAAGTTATTTTGGGATAGGTTGTTGGTAGATAAGATTTTATAAAGCTAAACCCTCCATATACGCCGTATAAAAGAAAGAAACTAAGTGACAGATTCCGAGATGTTGCTCCTGTTAAGAAACTTTGGGTCTGCGTCTCAACGAAAAATGATCCATACTCTGCCACCATACAACTCAATCCTGTAGTTGTATAAGCGAAAATAACCATGAAATTGAAAAAGGAAAGCTGCACCTGTTTTTTAAACAAATAAACAGTCGTCACCAGCCATAGAATGTAAGAAAATACATTAAGGGTTAACGATGGTGGAGCCAAAGAGTTGAATACATAAACAATAAACCAAATAATCGCAAGTACGTTCATGTTTAAAATGCTTATTTAATATAAATATCAAAGATGGATATGGTGTTTTTCCGGCAGCGTTGAAGAAAGCATTTTCAATCCATCCTTCATTGCTGGACTTAGCCATCGTGAATCTAGAACAAAAATATTAACATTTTTCACGTCAGATAAATTAAACTGGCAACTGCTAGCAAAGCCATAAAGATTCACTGAAAACCCCTCATTTAATAACCTCAAAACAATGTCCTCAGCAATATCCTCACTTTCAAATTCATATTTTTTAAATTCCTCGTCAACAGCTCTTGGATGAGGAATATAAATAGATTTCGATGGAAAACTCTCAATAAATTTAATGACTTCATCCTTTAATAATTTTTCATTATCATGAGTCACTATTTCTTTATATATAGTACCTAAGAAAACATCAATACTTTTATGGGGGTTAAGTGGTATTGACTCAAAATCAAAAAGACTGATGGGAATTGGATTTTGAATACAGTTTTCAAATTTCTTATAAATAGTATAATGGATATCCACTCTATTCTTAACATCATCTAAATAATACTTTCTACCAAGCAAAAAATGAATAATAGAAAAAAATTTTTTCTTAATTGTTTTGCGATGATGTTGTATAAAATAGGAACCCGTTTTTAAAATATTACCAAGTCCATCATCAAATGTTATTAGCTTATTAAACTGAACATAAGATAAGAGATAATGGGTGATACTATCATCAATACTTGCCAACAAAATATTATCGAAACGAGAGAACCCAAAGTGTTTTTTTAACTTACAAAGTAGTTTGAAAGAGTATACATCTTTGACATGGGTTGATTCTTTAGCTTTGCTCGCAATTAGCGAATAATATTTTTGATGTTTACGATCCATCACTGGAGAAAAATAAACAAAATGAATCTTATCATAATCGATACTTTCTTTCTCTATTACCTGCCTGGCAATTAAGACCTGTAAAGGAGTAAAACAAACAACTAGATTCATTTAACTTCGACCTTATTTATATTAATATAAAGCAACATTACCATGAATAAATTAGATATAAGCATCGCATAAGGGACATAAGAGATATCCAAATGAGCAAAACAGTATACCAGGACGATATAAATTATAGATGAAGAAACTGTACATAGTGATATTATCTTATTTCTACCATAATAAAAATAATAATTCACCAGTAGCAAATAAGGTATTGTCAGTGATATTGACAATACAAATACCACAGCAAAATATTTTACACTTTCGAAACCGGGCCCTAAAATCAAAATATATAAAGACTGCGGGATTATCAGGAATATAAAAAATGGCAAAGGGGTAATTATAAAACTAAGTAGAGCATATTTTTTTATTTTCCCGTACGTAAGATATCCATTTCTAATATGGTCATAATAATATGGCACGGTGGCTTTATTGATCGCCATTAATAAGATAGCTAATATAGACGCAAGTTGATATCCAACAGAATAAATCCCAAGAGTAGAGGCGCTAAACATTTTGTATATTAATAGTCGGTCTACTTGTCCTTTTGCAAAAAAACTTAACTGATGCAATAACAACGGTAACCCGAATGCAAAATTATATTTAACCAATCCTCTAATAAAATTCATTGATAACCGAACGGCATTATTTTGATAGACGTAAAAAATGAAAACTGAACATATCAAACTAACAAAGTTTGCCATAACCATCGATACAATTCGATTGAGTACAGATGGTTCAAGTAGATTAAACAAAATAACAGTCGCACCAGCGGAGACTACCGCATTGATGAATTGGAGTGCTATATAGGTGACTGGCCGCCTCTGACATTGCTGTGATGCAAAGAACAAAGCTAATATGGATTGCGTATATGCAGCTATGACAGAATATAGAAAAATTGTATCTTTGAATATTATAAAGACTATCGACACAACAACTATACAGACTACTGTCGATTGGATAACACTAGATAATAAAAGACTGCCAATACCATGTTTACCATATTTATAATAATATCTGATTAAGGCTCCGTCTTGACTAAACCCTATAAAAATCAATCCTAAGGCTATGATAACCTGGTAGTAGGATAACTCACCAAATCCATCCGAACCTAACATCCTTGTCAGGTAAGGTAGTAATACGAAGGGAATACTTCTAGAGATCAAATCCCCTGCAAGATAAATAATACTATCACGAATTATTTTCATTACTAGTTAGTTAATATCATCAAAAGAGAGAGGCGTTCCTTTTGATAGATCGGTTTTGAATATAGATCCAAGGACCTCTTCATAGTGCCTCGGTGCTAAACCAAACCCTGGACGAATGCTCTTGATATTTTCACTGTTCAGTTTTTCACCTTTTTTGACATCCTTAACTACATAAAGTGAACGACGGAACTTAACATTCCCTTTTTCACTCTCTTTACGTTCGTAGTTAACGTGCCCCAACGCTTTCCAGGCTGTTTTTGCATCTCGGCACAGCGCTGTCAATTCCTCAGGTTCTAACGAAAAGCTATCATCAGGTCCCCCGCCATTACGATCAAGGGTGACATGCTTTTCAATCACACATGCACCAAGTACGACTGAAGCTACCGCTGTAGTGTTATCGATAGTGTGATCTGAAAGGCCAGCAATAACACCAAATCGCTCTGCCATATCGGGTATTGTAGCAAGATTGTATTCTTCTGCGGGAGCCGGATAACCACTTACGCACTGCAGCACAACTAACTCTTTACAGCCCCCTTCTCGTGCTGCGGTTATCGCTTCAAGAATTTCTTGTTCGTCGGCCATTCCGGTTGAAATTATCATCGGTTTGCCTGTCTTAGCGACGTACTTTATCAATGGTATATCAATAGCTTCAAAAGAGGCTATTTTGTATGCTGGAGCGCCCAACTCCTCGAGCAGATCGACAGCGGTAAAATCAAATGGACTACTGAAGATTGTTATATCCAGTTCTTTCGCTTTTTCAAACAGGTGTTTATGCCATTCCCATGGCATTTGGGCACCTTTGTACAAGTTGAATAGCGTTTGACCATCCCATAAACCGCCATGGATTTGGAAGTCTTCTGTGTCACAATCGATCGTGATGGTATCCGCGCGGTACGTCTGTAATTTTATCGCATCTGCACCTGCAGCTTTTGCCTCTTCCATAATCTTAAATGCACGATTGATATCACCATTATGGTTAGCAGAAAGTTCTGCAATAATATACGGTGGAAAGTCTTTCCCAATCTGGCGGCCGTCAATAGAAATGCTGCTCATTCTTTACCTCAAAATACATTTTAATTAAAACGATCAGATAATAACTTCATATTGGGAGAAGATCTTAGAATACTTATCTTTCAAGCCCTGACGGATAGTTTCCCATCCTTCTTTCGTCAACCCCAGATAATGAACACCTAGCCTTTCACCATTTTTTAAGATGTTCGATTCTCTGAAGCCTTCCTTTTTAAAACCAAACTTCTCATGTAATCGCACGACAGCATCATTGTGCTCAATAACTTCACAGTTCAGTTTACTGAGTTTCAGTTCATTGAAAACATAATCAATGACAAAAAATTCAAGCACTGCGCCAACACCTGACCGCGCAGTTGCTGTGAGATAGTACGCCCAATCGGCTTTTTTGTGAGTATTATCAATGGCATTTACGCTTACAACACCCACGGGCTCTTCGTTTTCAACAACCACGAAAACAATATTTCTCGTATCGGTATTCAATCGGATAAGCCAATTACCATGTTCTTCTTTCGAAATAACGTGATCGGTATACATCCATTTCCTGATCTGATCTTCATTCCTGATAAGACGAACGCTCTCCTGGACATCTTTGGAAGTCTTAACAATATTAACTAAATTTAATTTTTTAACGTTCGAATTAGTCATAGTTTTCTTCCTTAAATATTAAACTACATTTTACATAAAGACGTTACTACGCGTTGCAACCCAGCTCCGTCGCACAACGAGAAAGACCTGGCTACCAGAGTCTGGTATTCATCCTGCAATTTACACCAGGCAAACGATAAATCATCATCAGAAAAATCAGTATCACTGAAAACAATGAAGCCCTTATCGATGAGTTTTTCAACTAAAACCAATTGATTTTCAGCAATGGCTAAATTGATGGTAGGTAATCCTAAAACAGCTCTTTCCCATGTGGTACTGCCTAAAGCTCCAATTGCAATATCATTTTCAAGCATTATCTGAGGCATATTATTGATATTTATTAATACCTCAACATCAAACTTAGACTCTTTTGCAATACGTTTAATTTCGTCTTTATGAGGGCAACTTACACCCAAGACTACAGTAATCAAGTCAATTTGTGTATCTATACAATTAGATATCTTTTTTAGAAGCGAGCCAGTGATATTATTTATATCAACACCACCCATAGTAATTAATACATTTCGGGGCGAAGAAATATTGTTGCGCTTTTCAACTGCAAGAGAACGCAACTGCGCAAAATCTTCTCTAAGCAGCGCGTAGTCAGTCCCCGTTAATAAAATACATTCTGGTGAAACAAAATTTTTATATTCCGCATTTTGTCTCTCCAGTGTTGAATCAATCAAAAGATAACACGCATGTTTCCTGTTACATAAATCATCAATTACAATTATTTTCGTCTCTGGGAAATGGCATTGGAAGATTTTTTCCCACGAATCATCCAAAGAATAATGGTCCGTTATTAAAGTATCCGGAGCAAAATTGTTATTCTTGCAGAGAGCGATTGACTTCAGCGCATCATCGCGTTGAGTCCCCCCCAGCCAAAACTTTTCATCTTGGATATATTCTTCACTGGAATCCAGCTCCGGGGGAATATTAAACACATCGAACGATCGTGATTTAATTAGCTCTATTAAATTCCCAGGATGTGCTTTAGTGATGAAGACACAATGTGCGCCTTTTTTCCTTAAAGCATCCGCAAGGGTAAGGCAGCGTATAACATGTCCTGACCCAATGGAAAGAGAAGCATCGACCCTAAAAGCGATTTTCATCTTTGACTCTGTTAATCTCAAACATAAGTTTAGCTGAACGCCAGTCCTCCAACGTATCAATGTCCTGTACACGGATGAATGGAGTTACATGCGAAAACAGCTTTCTCCATCAATCACGCTTCAATATTTCCCCCAGTAGAATAGGCAAGCATCATGCTATATTTCAACTAAACTCTGAGATAGGAAATTAAATGCTCCAGGTCAAACATGTTAATTTGGTTATTATCACTGCTCTTCAACGTGCACTGAAGGTCGTCAGGAAAACTCATGACAGAAAAACAATAATTACTATTCTTTTTCTTAATAAGTTCTAAACCGTTTTCTAAGTCCTTGGATTGCATAAAAAGTGCAGTTACACATATACAACCAACATACTCCGGTTTATTACCTTAGGGGATGCTCCTGTCTACAGCATGGTGAATAACAGGTATCGTACCTACTTAGTCATTCGACAGCTCTGCCGGTCGCATAAACGGCACTTCTGCACCATATTGACGCGTAACTTCTGCTATATCTTCATCGTCGGTTGAAACAATGATTCGGTTAAAGACGCCGCTCTTTAGAGCGGCTTCGATGGACCAGGCAATCATGGGTTTCCCACAAAATTCTTTAATATTCTTGCGCGGTATACGTTTACTTCCACCGCGCGCAGGAATGATTGCCACATTCATTTAAAAAAACTCCCGGATACAACGGATCACATAGTCCTGCTCTTCATCAGTCAGAGTGGAATACATTGGAATGCTGATAGCGCGCGAGTAATAATCTTCTGCTGCCGGATAATCCCCGACTTTATGACCTAACTTCTCATAATATGGCTGTGTATGAACGGGGATATAATGGACATTGACGCCAATGTTTTTATCGCGTAGGTGATCAAATAGCGCTTTACGTTGCGCAGGATCGTTCACTGTTAAGGGATAAAGATGCAAAGCGCTGTAACCGCTCTCTGACTGCAACGGAGTGGACACCGGAATACCATCAAACGCAGTGTGATAACGTTTCGCCAATTCATGGCGACGAGCCACAAAACCGTCAATACGCTTCAGTTGACTGACGCCCAGTGAAGCCTGCAGTTCTGTCATGCGGTAGTTCAACCCAAGATCAACCTGCTGATAGTACCACCCACCTTCAGATGCCTTCGTCATTTTATCGCTATCGCGAGTAATGCCGTGACTACGGAAAAGTTGCATGCTTTCAGCGAGCGCGTCATTATTTGTTAACGCCATACCGCCTTCCGCCGTAGTGATAATCTTAACCGGGTGGAAACTCAGAATAGTGATGTCAGCAAAACGAGAGTTGCCAATTTTGGCGCCCAGGTAATTACCGCCGATGGCATGAGACGCATCTTCGATGATCGCAAATCCATACTCTTTAGACAGATTATGAATAGCTTCCATTTCACATGACTGACCAGCAAATGCTACCGGTACAACAATTTTCGGTAAATTGCCTTCGGTTTTAGCCGCAATAAGCTTAGCTTCAAGGGCAGTAACGCTCATGTTGTAAGTGAGCGGATCGGTGTCGACAAAGCTTACATTTGCATCACAATAAAGCGCGCAGTTAGCAGAGGCAACAAAGGTGTTTGGCGACGTCCAGAGCCAGTCGCCTTTTTTCAGCCCCAGTGCCAGGCATGCAATGTGCAATGCAGACGTTGCGCTATTTACCGCAACAGCGTGCTTAACGCTGACGTAGTCAGCAATTGCCTGCTCAAACTGTGGAACACATGGCCCCTGAGTCAAGAAATCAGACTTCAGTACGCCCACCACTGCATTGATATCTTCATCAGAGATATCCTGCCTTCCGTAGGGGATAAATTTCATTAGATATTGCCTACTTTTTCACGATTATCATCAATCCACTGACGCAGCTCTTCAATGCTCATCCATTCAGCATTGCTGTCGCTCTCGTAAACGAAACCTTCTGGCACACGCTTACCATCTTTAATACGTTCTGGTGAATCGCACCAGTTGTGGATAGCAGGAAGGATTTTAAAGTGTTCTGGGTATTCATAGGTATAGTGTGCATCTTCCGCGCTAATCATCTGCTCATGCAATTTCTCGCCAGGGCGAATACCGATTACTTTTTGAGAAGCATCAGGTGCAACAGCGGTTGCAACATCCGTCACTTTCATTGACGGGATTTTCTTCACGTAGATTTCACCGCCAACCATGTCGTTGAACGCGTGCCAAACCAGCTCGACGCCTTGCTCCAGAGTGATCATAAAACGGGTCATGCGGTCATCAGTAATTGGCAGTTCGCCTTTGTCTTTGATGGACAGAAAGAAAGGAATAACCGAACCGCGGGAACCCATTACGTTACCGTAACGTACAACGGCAAAGCGGGTTTTTGTTGCGCCAGAGTAGGAATTACCGGCGACAAATAGCTTGTCGGATGCAAGTTTCGTTGCACCATACAGGTTAGCTGGGCTACTTGCTTTGTCGGTAGACAGAGCAACAACACGCTCAATACCTTTGTCGATACAGGCATCGATAACGTTCATCGCACCATTGATGTTGGTTTTTACACATTCGAATGGGTTGTATTCTGCTGTTGGAACGATTTTGGTTGCGGCAGCGTGTACCACGAAATCAACGCCATCCAGAGCACGGTAGAGACGATCTTTATCACGCACATCACCGATGAAAAAGCGAATACGACTTTCATCTTTGAAATGTTTCGCCATTTCCCACTGCTTCATTTCATCACGAGAATAAATAATAATCTTTTTAGGATTATATTTTTCCAGCGTCATACGAACGAACTTATTACCAAAAGAACCCGTGCCGCCAGTTACCAGAATCGTTTTATTATCAAACATGTTTTTTCACCAAAAAATATAAACATATAGGTTGCTACAATTGAATAGATTGTAACCCAGCCCAGCAAGGGCATTTTCCCACGCTACCGCCCCTGGCTTAACAGCTACCAGTGCACTGAGAGTAATCAAGAAATGTGAGCCATACGATTAAAACCAGAGTAAGAACTCTTTTAGGAGCAATCGCACGAGTGTTGGTAATTGTCGTCCTAAATTACTGCAGAAACAAGTAGAAATCGTTATGAAACGATACAAAACGATGTCCTATAACTGCTTGTTATGATTCATAATTTACAAAAAAAACGACAGTAACCACTCACAAGGACTTCTTTAATCCTATGCGTGGTGACTGTCGTTTGATCGACGTTCGATTCATGCACGAAAGAAACGCTTTAGTCGTTAGCCAGCAACGTCTCAATACGTTTTCTGAACTTCTGCCCTTCCTTCAGGTTACGCAGGCCATAGTTCACGAATGCCTGCATATATCCCAGCTTCTTACCGCAGTCGTAACTGTCACCGGTCATTAGCATCGCGTCAACAGACTGTTTTTTCGCCAGTTCGGCTATTGCATCAGTCAACTGGATACGGTCCCATGCACCCGGTTCGGTTTTTTCCAACTCGGCCCAGATGTCCGCGTTCAGAACATAGCGACCAACCGCCATCAGGTCAGAATCCAGGGTCTGCGGCTGATCCGGCTTTTCGATGAACTCAACGATGCGGCTCACCTGCCCTTCTGTTTCCAGCGCTTCTTTCGTCTGGATAACGGAGTACTCGGACAAATCACCTTCCATGCGTTTCGCCAGCACCTGGCTACGGCCCGTTTCGTTGAAACGCGCCACCATTGCCGCCAAGTTATAGCGCAGCGGATCGGCAGAAGCGGTATCAATGATGATGTCCGGCAGCACGACGATGAACGGATTGTCACCCACGACAGGGCGAGCACACAGAATAGAGTGGCCCAGGCCCAGCGGCTGCGCTTGGCGCACGTTCATGATGGTAACGCCAGGCGGGCAGATAGACTGCACTTCCGCCAGCAGCTGACGTTTGACGCGCTGCTCAAGCAATGCTTCGAGTTCGTAGGAGGTGTCGAAGTGGTTCTCTACTGCGTTCTTGGAAGAGTGCGTTACCAGGACGATTTCTTTGATCCCTGCAGCAACAATCTCGTCAACGATGTATTGAATCATCGGCTTGTCGACGATCGGTAGCATCTCTTTCGGAATGGCTTTTGTGGCTGGCAGCAAATGCATGCCCAAACCTGCTACCGGAATGACTGCTTTCAAATTAATCATTATTTCTTCCACCTTAAAATGGTTGACGAATTATAGCTCTTAAAGCCGTTTTCGCCAGCATGATTTGCCGTAATTCGGGACAAATGTTACGCCTTCGCATCACAAAATACAGTAGTTGTAATCTGAATCATGCGAGATCCTATACTAGGAATAGTCGCAAAATATCCGACTGATGATTATCTGCGCGGCAGCGCAAAATTCAGACGATCCGTATTCACAACATGCTGATCCACCCGGTCAATATCGACCGAACTTTGTCCCTTCTCATTCACAGCTTTAATGTTTGCCAGAGAGAGCAATGTCTCATCTTTAGCCATAAATTTGCCCCGGATGTCTTTACGCAGATCGAAATTCATCTTCAGGGCTGGGCCACGCGATGCCTCCTGCATCACATTGATGTTACGCAGGAAAAGATGTTGTGGCTTGTTATGTAGCTCAAGCGTGGCGCGCTGCATCTCAACGTTAGTGATCGCCACAAAAGAGGTAGCATTGCCGGAGGAAATCTGTATGCCGCGCAATTTATAGGCCAGCTGGCTATTATCCAGGCGAATGTCATTGAGCTTAAAGTTCTGTGGAATCGACAGATAGTCGCCTTTTATTACGCCGTAACCGATTAACATTCCAGCGCTGTTGACCATATCCACATTATCAATGACAAAATTATCACAGCCATAGATGGCCACCGTGGCGTTGTCTATTCCCGCCTTTTTGCTGAAATCCGGCGTGATATTTTTAGCCTTTATATTACGAATGATAAAGTGTTTGCCATTTTCAACATGGACTAATTGTCGACAGTTGCTGCCGGTGATATTTGCCACAACGAAATTTTTGACCGTTTGCTGTTCAGGGTAGGCATTGTCGTAGGTGCTACCCGCCAGCCCAATGCCAATTCCCCAGTTGATCTTGCCGTTGGTGCAGTTGATGTTGTCAATCACGTGGTCAGAGATCAGGATATTGCGGTCGTTGATAGCCACGTTCCACTCAATAGCATCGCCCTGCAGGTGGCTGAATTTGCTATTCGTTATGCGTGCGCCATCAATCTGATTATGGAATCCCTGACGCAAAATCGCGTAATTGGCCTGGCTCACGCTAATGTCGTCGATCAGCAAATTGCGCATCACTCTGGGCTTTTTACCGCCGATGTAGATCTGCGTCACCGGGCCAAACCCGCTCATCGAGAGCCCTTTAATCACGCAGTCCGACCCGCGAACGTCCAGCGTGATATTCTCCGTGCGTCCTGCACCTTCACCTATAACCTTGCTGCCTTCCTGCAGGACAAAGCGCCCGCGGCCATTACCGCTTAATGCGCCACGGATCAGCAGCGTTTTGCCATCAGGAATAAAAATACCGGTATTGATATTTTCGCAGGTCAGTCCAGCAGGGACCACGACGGTATCACCTTCGCTGAACGCCTGCTTAAAGGCGGCGATCCAGTCGTTATGATTGTAACGGTCGATGGAGACCCTCTTCCCGGCTGCCGCCCGCACGACGCGGGACGACAGCAGCGGCATCGCCGCCAGGACTGACAAAGTAGAAACAAAGCGGCGTCGGGTAATCTTTTTAAGCATACAACCTCGGCGTTACAGCGTTTGCAGCAGGCTCGCTAACTGGCGATTGATGACCTGCTGGTTAAATTCCGCCTCAACTTTTTGTCGGGCATTGTGCAGTACGGGCGTCAACGCCTTCTGGTCGATATCGCTAAAGGCAGCCAAGCGATCGGCAAGCGCCGGAGCATTGTTTTCTGGCACCAGCCAGCCGGAGTAGTCAGACTCGATAAGCTCGGGGATCCCGCTGTGAACGGTTGATACGACAGGGATCCCCACCGCCATCGCCTCCATCAGCGCCACCGGAATGCCCTCCATGTCGCCATCGGAGCCCGTTACTGACGGCAGCAGGAATACGTCGGCCTCGTCGAGCATCGCTTTCACCTCGTGACTGGGCTTGAAGCCCGGCATTTCCACGCAGTTTTCCAGCTGGTACTGTTCAATCAGCGTGCGCAGCCGGCGCTCCCATGGCCCCATGCCGAGAATGCGATAGTGGAAGTCAACCCCGCGCGCCTTGAGCTGGCGGCAGGCTTCAATAGCCACATGCAGCCCCTTCTTCTCGGTCAGACGCGCCACCGATATAATTTGCAGCGATTTTCCCGGCACCTTCACCGGACGCTGGGTAAAGCGCGCTAAATCCACCCCCATTCGCGAAACGGTGATTTTTGCCCCCGGGCAGCCCATGGTTTTCAGGCGTCCGGCCCATAAATCGCTGATGGGCAACATCATGTCGCCGCGACGAAACAGCTGCTGATATTCTGGCGTGTAGTGGTTCAGCACTTCCCGGCTGGAAATGTCGATACCGTGGAAGATGGTGGCGATCTTGCCGTCAATCACCCCCAACTCGCGCAATTTTGCGGCCGTGACGCCAGCGGGGCCAAAGTGGGCAATAAACACGTCGGCGCGATACGGCTGCGCCGTTTGGCCGCAGATAGCGGATAAGATCAAATTGCGGGATTCCGCGCCATAGCGTGACACGTTAAGCGCGCGCCATGTCGACGCGCGGTGAACGCCGCGCAGGGTCTTGCCAGCCCGGTGGCGCAGCTTACTCACTCGGCCAGCGGGTTCATCCTGCAGCCAGCGGGTTTTCGCCTCCAGTCCGTACTGGGTATAGGCAGCATGGGTGTTTTGCGTGTCGCCCTTTTGAAGGGCGATAATCTCCACCTCATGTCCCATATCGATAAACGCGGTGATTTGGTTCAGCACAAAGGTTTCTGACGACAACGGGAATTTCAGTAAGAAGAAACCAACCTTCATTTCCCCTCCCCGACGCGGTCGAGCACGGATTTCACCATCCCGATCCCTTTTTCACGCTCAGCCTTCACCGCGACGGCAAGACGTTCATTTATTGCCGGCAGTTGCCCCAGGGTATCTCCCACCATCGCGCCCAAAGAGCCGTCCAGCAAATGACGAATATCGACCGCCATTTCCGGCATACCGAGCTGTTGCATGATCCCGGCAGACTTGTGCTCGTAGTTAATAGCTATCGCCGGCGTGCCGAAGTTCATCGAGATAATCGCCGAATGCAGACGCGTGCCGACCGTCAGGTCACACGCGGACAGCAGCTTGCCCATTTCAAGGTCGTTCAGCTCATCCATCACCACGTGATAGCGGGACGGGTCATTAACCAAATGCTGAAGATTCAGCGCGACCATGCGGTCATCTTTGTTGTAACTGTCGATCCCGGTACAGGTGGAGAGCGCCAGCACCTGGTAGCCGCTGTCCAGCACGCGGTTAACCACGTCGGCAAAGGCTTTCTCATACGCCGCCTGGGTCGTACCCAAGCGTTTATCAAAGGGGGCAAGCTCGCGCAGGGTTATGGCGACGGTTTTCTCTTTTGCGGCCACGTCCAGCCAGTGCTGCACCGCGTAGCTGGCCTGGAAACTGTCGTTCTGATGATCCACAAGCCAGGCGGTGTCCACGCCGTGCTCAACTTTCGACGTATCGATATCACTGCGCTTCATCAGGTCAAGGCTTACGGATTCGCGCAGGATCAGCGCATCACAGTGGCCAAAAACATAGTTCGCCAGCTGGTTGAACTGCGGGTCCTGGAAAGGCCCCACGCTGTGGCCGATCATAAACAGCGGCTTTTTCGCCATAAAGGTGCAGAGCGCGTGCTCAAACTGCGGCACGCCGTAGAGATCGACGAAGAACGAGCCGCCAACCTGGATAATGGCGTCATAGCCCGACAGCAGGCGAACGAAATCAGTAAATCCCTGGGCAATGGCGATGTTACGCAGCTTGCCGGTATCGGTGACGCGAGACAGCAGCACCTGATGCTGATAGCGACGACGCAGCACTTTCTTCACGCGCCCCATCACGCCCGCGGCGTTGTTGTGTTGTTTCATCTGACTGTAGAGCGGGTCACCCATCACCGGGCGGTTCAGCAGCCAGGAGGAACTGACCGGGTAGCGGCTCATCACGTCAACGTCGGTTTCAGGCTCAAGGGTGTTAATTGCATCCAGTAAACCGCGCAGAATGGCGCTGTCACCCCGATTGCCGCAGGTATGGTTGCCCAGGATCAGTAATTTCATAATGGCCTCTTAAATAACTAGCCTGCGCGAAGCAGCGTTTTCATTTTTTCGTTTCGGCAAAACTGGCGTTTCATCTCCACCACCAGCGCATTTCGGGACAACACAATCATCAGACCGAACGCCAGCGCGCCCGCGGCAACCTGTACCGCCAACAGCATTGCCAATGGCAGATGACCGCTGAGCACAACGCCCAGGCCGTAGCTCACGATAAGGGTCGGCAATGAGAGATAGAACGGTAGCCACAGGCTCAGAATGTACTGACGGTAGCTGGAGCCCAGCACCGGTTTGATCATCACGAAATAGCTCAGCACGGTGTTGATGATTTGCACTAACAGGAAACCGAGCGTGACGCCGATTGCCCCTGCCATGTGCCCGCCGACGATAATCGCCGGAATAAACAGGAAGGTTTTGAACACGTTGAATTTGAAGCTTATATCAACGCGCGCCTTGGCCATCAGTAGCGAACCAATCGGGTTACCGACAGAGCGCAGCAATCCCACCACGCACAGCAGCTGCAGGATAGGCACAATGCTGTCCCACTTATCACCAAAGACCAGCGGCACAAAATTGCTCGAAACCACCATCAACCCCAGCAGCACCGGGAAGTTGATAATGCCGACGACGGAAAGCAGCTTGTAGAAATTGACGCGCAGCTTGTCGGTGTCGTCCTGAATTTTGGCAAACGCCGGGAACAGCACGCGGGTGATAATCGGGTTCAGCTTCATTGGCGGCACAACGGCGACGTTGTAGGCTAGGTTGTACCCGCCCGCTACGCTCGCCCCCAGAATGCGCGCCAGAACCAGCGTGGAAAGGTTGGTGTTGACATAGTTGATGATGCTGTCGGCCGTCAGCCATGCCCCAAAGCGCAGGTTGGATGACACGGACGCCAGCGAGAAATGCAGGCCCGGACGGTAAATCTTACGGCCAAAGAAGCCGAACAGCAGCGTGCGCACGGCGGAATTGACCAGATAACCGAGGATAGCGGTCATCGCCAGCGGCCAGAAATGAGCGCTCACCACGGTAAACGTAAAGCCCGCCAGCACCGCGCTGGTTTCAATCATGCCAATCTTGTTAAATTCCAGCTCTTTTTGCATCAGCGCGCGGAACTGTTGCCCGTGAGGAATAACCACAAAGGCAAACGAAAGCGTGCGCATCAGCGGCGCAAGATCCGGGTTATGCAGCACGCGGGCAATCGTATCGCTTAGCAGGAACACCAGCACAAAAACGAAAATCCCCAGCCCGACGTTCAGCCAGTAGAGCGTGGTTAGCTCCAGTTGGCTAATCTCTTTACGCTGGATAATTGAGTTGGCAATACCGAAATCAGACAGCGTGTCGGCCAGTGCGATAATCACCAGCGAAACGGTCAGCAGACCGAACTGATGATTATCAATAATGCGCGCCAGCACCGTCATCTGCACCAGCCCCAGGCCGATAATGACGATGGTCGCCATGGCTGACCATTTCGCGCCGCTGATGGTTTTTTCACGTAAGCTCATCTTAGTACGCCGCTTTGTTCACAAAACCTTTGAAAATAGTCAGAAAAACAATCTTGATGTCGAACCAGACGCTCCACTCGCGGATGTACTCCAGGTCGAACTCAATACGTTTTTCCATTTTTTCCAGCGTGTCGGTTTCACCGCGCCAACCGTTAATCTGCGCCCAGCCGGTGATGCCTGGCTTCACCTTGTGGCGCAACATGTAGCCTTCGATCAGCGTGCGGTATTGCTCGTTATGCGCCACCGCATGCGGGCGCGGCCCAACAATCGACATGCCGCCGGTGAACACATTGATAAACTGCGGCAGTTCATCAAGCGAGGTACGGCGCAGGAAGTTACCCACGCGGGTGACGCGCGGATCGTTCTGCGTCGCCTGGGTCACCACCTTGTCGTTCTCCATCACCTTCATGGAACGGAATTTCCACACCATAATCGGCTTACCGTCCATACCGTAGCGAGTCTGGCGGAAGATAATCGGCCCCGGAGAGCTGATTTTCACCGCCAGCGCAATGCCGCACAGCACCGGCGAGATCAGCAGTAAAATCAGCGATGAGAGGATAATGTCTTCGATGCGCTTAAGAACGCGGTTAATGCCCGAGAGCGGCGTGTCGTACAGCGGTACGACCGGAACGCCGTTCACCTCATCAATACGCGAGTGCAGAATATTGAAGGTAAAGACGTCAGGGATCAGGATCACCGAGCAGGTGGTATCAGCAAGCTCGCGCACCAGATGTTTAATGCAGGCTTCATCGCTCATCTGCATCGCAATGTAGACGTTATGGATTTTGCCTGCTTTTGCGTCTTCCAGCAGCTGGTCAAAGTTGCCCGCCCAGTCAGCGGATACGCCTCCTGGTTTGGCATCGTGATAAACCCCGACCACTTCCAGCCCCAGCCACGGCTCTTTGCGAAAGCTATCAAGCAATACTTTGCCGACCGGTAAATCCCCTGCGACGGCCACGTAACGGGTGTTATAGCCCCGGTTGCGTAACCATCCCGCACCAAAGCGGATCAACGAACGGCTGACCACCATGCCGACGCTGGTTAATACATACCAGCACAGGTACGTTGTCAGGCGGTTATCGAAGTCATGACTGAACGCGACCAGGCCCGCGCTGAAAACCAGGCTTAAGGTCCAGTTTTGCAGCAACAGCATCAGTTCGGTGGTGATTTTGACGCCGCGCCATGAGCGATAGAAATCGGTCATCCCGCCGATCATCTGAAACACCACCAGCGCGATCAAAGCCATGAGCAGGTGCATATAGAAAAAGTGCTGCCCGCTAGCCCAGCACACCACCCACAATCCGCCGACCATGATGGTGATATCAGAAAATCGCTGCACCATAGAGATTAACGATGCATTCGTTCTCGCTCGGTCGCGCTTTTTTAGATTCGTCATCGTTGTTCCTTAAGTTCCCCCCTCGCCCCGGCCCTCTCCCTTAAGGGGCGAGGGAACTTGAACACCCTTCCCCGTTTGAGGAGAGGGTTAGGGTGAGGGGGAAGGTTTTCGTATTACTGATTCAACAGCGCCAGAATGTCCTTTGTTCGTGCTTCCATCAGCGGCACGTCAGCGCGAGATTCCACGTTCAAACGCACAACCGGCTCGGTATTTGAGGATCGCAGGTTGAAGCGCCACTGTGGGAACGCCATGCTGATGCCATCGGTACGATCGACCTCCAGCGCGTGAAGTGCGAAGTGCTGTTCAACACGCGCAATTGCCTCGGCAGGCTGCGCCAGTTTGCTGTTGATCTCACCGCTTGCCGGGAACGCCGCCATGCGGTCGCGCACCAGCTCGCCCAGAGTCTGACCTTTCAGGCACAGCAGCTCCGTCACCAGCAGCCACGGGATCATCCCGCTGTCGCAGTAGGCAAAATCACGGAAGTAATGGTGGGCACTCATTTCGCCGCCGTAGATGGCGTCTTCTTCACGCATACGCTCTTTAATAAACGCGTGACCGGTTTTCGACATCACCGGCTGGCCGCCTGCGGCACTCACCACGTCAACGGTGTTCCAGGAGAGGCGAGGATCGTGGATGATTTTTGCCCCCGGGTTTTTCTCGAGGAAGGCTTCCGCCAGCAGGCCCACAATGTAGTAGCCCTCGATAAACTGGCCTTTCTCATCAAACAGGAAGCAGCGGTCGAAATCCCCGTCAAATGCAATGCCCATATCCGCACCGTGCTCAATGACCGCGTTACGGGTGTCATCGCGGCACTCTGGCAGCAGCGGGTTCGGGATACCGTTCGGGAAATTGCCGTCCGGAGCATTGTGAACTTTTATGAACGTCACCGGCACGTTCAGTGCCTTAAAGCGCGCTTCAAGTGCGTCAACCACCGGGCCAGCCGCGCCGTTACCGGAGTTGATGACCAGCTTCAGCGGCTTCAGGTTTGCCACGTTGATGTAGCCCAGCAGATGGTCGATATACTCTTTTTGCAGGTTGATCTGCTTATAGCTGCCGCGTTTCGCCTCATTCACCGGCGGGAAGTCATTCGCCTCCGCCAGGCGCTGCACGTCGCGCAGGCCGGTGTCGCCGCTGATAGGGCGCGCGCCTTTGCGCACCAGCTTCATGCCGTTGTAGTCCATCGGATTATGGCTGGCCGTCACTTCGATACCGCCATCGACCCCGAGGTGGAAGGTGGCAAAATAGATCTCTTCAGTACCGGAAAGACCGATATCCAGCACGTCCACGCCCGCGTCCTGCAGCCCTTTTGCCAGCGCCAGCTTCAGGGATTCGCTGGTCAGGCGGACGTCACCGCCCAGCACGATGGTTTGCGGCTTTAAATATTCGCCATAGGCACGACCAATGCGCCATGCAATATCTTCGTTCAGCTCTTCACCCAGCTTTCCGCGAATATCGTACGCTTTAAAACAGGTTAATTTTTCCATGATGACCCCTTTTTCAGGCAACAGTTGGCCCTGACCACGTAATGGCCAAATTCATTCTTTTCATTCGTAGGCCCGGTCAATGCAGTGCCACCGGGCATGATGCGAAGGCGTTACACCCGCCCGTAACGATCCTGGAAGCGAACAATATCGTCCTCTTCCAGATACGAGCCGGAACGCACTTCAATTAAATCGAGAGGGATTTTTCCCGGGTTTTCCAGACAGTGTGTCGCGCCCAGCGGGATATACACTGACTCATTTTCACCCAGCAGTTTGATCTCACCGTCAATGGTGACTTTGGCCGTGCCGGCAACCACAACCCAGTGTTCGGCGCGATGGTGGTGCATCTGTACCGACAGCCCTTCCCCCGGCTTGACGGTGATGCGTTTCACCTGATAACGCTCACCCGCGTCGATGGAGTCATATTTGCCCCACGGACGGTACACTTCGCGATGAATATGGTGTTCATGGCGGCCATCGGCCTTGATCTTCTCCACCACTTTTTTAACGTCCTGCACGGCATTTCGGTCGGCAATCAGCACCGCGTCCTTGGTCTGCACAACCACCAGATCTTTCACTCCGACGGTGGTCACCAAACCGGATTCCGCGTAGACATAACTGTTTTCCGTTTTGTGGCTAATCACATCACCGTGATGGACGTTACCCTCCGGGGTATGGGCGCTGATCTCCCACAGAGATGACCAGGAGCCCACATCGCTCCAGCCTGCATCCATCGGGACCACGACAGCGTCAGCGGTTCGCTCCATCACCGCGTAGTCAATGGACTCTTCCGGACAGGCAAGGAAGGCTTCCTCATCAACGCGGATAAAGTCGAGATCCGGGTCAACCACCGCCATCGCGTTCTCACAGGCTTTCAGGATATCCGGGCGATATTTCTCCAGCTCTTCCAGGTAGCGTCCGGCGCGGAACAGGAACATACCGCTGTTCCAGTAGTATTCGCCGCTGCCAACGTAGGCCTGCGCGGTTTCGAGGTTCGGTTTTTCAACAAACTGTGCAACGTCAAAGGCAACGCTATCGCCCTCACCTGGCGTCACGGCTCCACGACGGATGTAGCCGTAGCCCGTTTCCGGCAGGTCCGGCACGATGCCGAACGTCACCAGCTTGCCGCTGTCTGCATAAGGAATGGCGGCTCGCACCGCGTCGCGGAAAACATCTTCCTGCTGAATAACATGGTCTGCCGCCAGTACCAGCATTAGCGGGTCACAGTCCGGGCTGCTGCGTTTTGCCGCCAGCGCCGCCAGAGCGATGGCTGGCGCGGTGTTGCGTCCGGCAGGCTCCAGAATGATATTTTCTGTGAGTTTGTTCAGCTGGCGCAGCTGCTCGGCAACGATAAAGCGGTGTTGTTCGTTACAAATCACCACCGGGCTTTCACACTCCACGCCGTGCAGACGGTTGACCGTCGTTTGCAGCATGGTGAGATCGCCTTTCAGGCAGAGGAACTGTTTTGGATAGAGCACGCGGGACAGCGGCCACAACCGGCTACCAGAGCCACCGGCCATCACAACCGGATACAATGTGGTTTGACTCATGATTTATCCCCGTATATCTGCAATAAATTGGCTCAGCACGTTCTCTTTTTCGAGCGTGCGTTCGGCATATTCACGTGCCACCGTGTTCTCTTTTGGCATGGTCAGCGCCTGCTCAATTCCGGCTGCCAGGGCAGAAACCGATTCTGGCTCTACGCACACGGCAATCCCCGGATAGCTGTCGCACAGCTGACCTAATTCGGTTTCGGCTTCTGCCGTGATCACCGCGTTCCCCCCCACTGCCAGAATGTTGGTCAGTTTGGAAGGCAGCACCGCATCTGCCGCACCGCGTTTTTGCACCACCAGGTGACAATCACCCATTTTCAGCAGCGCTGGCAGGGCTTCGTAAGACTGAAGCGGGAAGAATTTCACGTTTGTCAGGCCGCGCTCGCTGGCCATCTTTTCTAGCCGCGCTTTGCCCCCACCCTGCCCGACAATCACAAACATCCATGGATGTTTGCTAAGTTGCTGTGCGGCTTCGATCACGCTCTCCAGTCCCTGCTTTTCACCGATGTTGCCTGAATAAAGAATGATTTTTTGGTCATCAGGTAACCCGAGCCGGGCACGGAGTGCCAGAGCATCACTGTCCGTCACGTCACGAAAACGTTCGACTTCGGACCAGTTGGGGAAAAAGATCACCTTTTGCGCCGCCACGCCCTTTTCCTGCGCTTTATTCATCATCGAACGAGAGATAGTTGAAACGTAATCGACGTTATGCAGGCCGCTGCGCTCAAACGCGCTCGCAAGCTTCGCCACCTTGCCGCCTTTCCCTTTGCCTGCCATCCCCAGACCCAGCATCGCGTCCACTTCATAATCCTGAATGTGCAATAAGGTGCGTGCGCCAGAGAGCTTGCCCAGCAGGCGCATGCCAGGCGTGCAAAACAGCGTTGGCACCACGCCAATAATGCGATCCGGCTTCCAGCGACGTTGCGCCATCAGCGGGAAGAAGCTGCTCAGCGCAAAGCTGCCGAGATGAAGCAAGCGTTTCAGCGTAGAAGGCTCTTGCGGCACGTAAAGCGGGCAGCGCCAGACGGTCGCTGCACCCTCTTCGCGGCGGTAACGCCAGCTGGAATAGCGCTCGCCCACTTTCCATTCCGGGTAGTAAGGCGGCGCGGTAATGACCCGCACGTCATGTCCCTGGCTCGCCATCCACTCGACCATTTCACCGGTGTATTTGCCGATACCGGTAAGCTCCGGCGAGTAGTTAATTCCGTAAACGAGGATCTTCATATGCCTGGCACCCCGGCCTGACGCTCGGCCAGAAAATAGGCGCGGCTGTTGTCATGCACATTGTCACTGGCCAACAACGCCGCTGGGGTCAACCAGCGGTAGTCTTCATGCTGTGAATCAGGCAGACGCAGGTCTGCCTGATTCACCTTCAGGCGAAAGCCGAGCACCACATAGTGCGTGGTGAAGCCGGTGCCCGAAAAGTTATCGTCATAGAAGTGCTGCCAGACCCCGTAAAACTGGCCCGCTGCCATCGGCAGCTGCAGGCCCAGCTCCGCCAGAGTGAGACGCTCAAACGCATTAACGAGCGTCTCATCCTTCTGCACGCGCCCACCGGGCACGAACCAGAAGCCCTGAGCAGGACGATTGGTTCGCTTCCCCAGCAGGTACTCGCCGCGTTCGTTCTCCACAATCAAATCAATTGAGATGAGCGGAGTGGAACGCACTACCGTGGCAAAATCTTCCTGACTTAAAAACATCATTGCCCCCGGAAGCGGTGCTGGTTTTCCAGGAACCACTGATAGGTGCTTGCCAGCCCTTGCTCCAGTGAGACCTCGTGATACCAACCCAACTGATGCAGACGGGTCACGTCCAGCAGTTTGCGCGGCGTGCCGTCCGGTTTGGTGGCGTCAAACACCACACGGCCTTTGTAGCCCACCACCTGCGCGATGGTTTGTGCCAGCTCGCGGATGGTGCAGTCCACGCCGGTGCCAACGTTAATGTGCGACAGCATCGGTTCGGTGTTCTCCTGCCACACTTCGCGATCCAGCTCCATCACGTGAATGCTGGCTGCCGCCATATCGTCAACGTGCAGGAACTCACGCATTGGCGTGCCGCTGCCCCACACCACCACGTCCGGCGCGCTCTCGGCGGTCGCCTCGTGAAAACGACGCAGCAGCGCCGGGATCACGTGCGAGTTGCTCGGGTGGAAGTTATCGTGTGGCCCGTACAGATTCGTCGGCATCACCGAGCGATAGTCGCGGTCATACTGACGGTTGTAGGACTCGCACAGCTTGATCCCGGCAATCTTGGCAATCGCGTACGGCTCGTTGGTCGCTTCAAGCGTGCCCTGCAGCAGTTCGCTCTCGGCGATCGGCTGCTTCGCCATTTTCGGGTAGATACAGGATGAACCGAGGAACAACAGCTTGTTCACGTTGTGCAGGTGCGCCGCGTGAATGATGTTGCTCTCAATCATCATGTTCTCGTAGATGAAATCCGCCGGGTAGCTGTTGTTGGCGACGATGCCGCCCACTTTTGCCGCCGCCAGATACACCTGGTCGATGCGTTGGTTCGCAAAGAAGTCCTGCACCGCGCTGCCGTCGAGCAGGTTCAGCTCGTCACGCGTGCGGACAATCACCTCTACGTCGCCGCGCTGTTCCAGCTGGCGGACAATCGCGGAACCCACCATTCCGCGATGACCGGCGACAAAAATACGTTGTTTTGTCATCATCAGGACTCCAGCGCGATGGCAACCTCGTAGCCGTGAGACTTAAGCAGGGAGTGTTTTTTCGCTGCTTCAAGATCTTTAGCAACCATCTCGGAAACCATCTCCTGCAGGGTGGTTTCTGGCTTCCAGCCCAGGGTTTCGTGCGCTTTGGTTGGGTCGCCGAGCAGGGTTTCAACTTCCGCAGGACGGAAGTAGCGCGGGTCAACCTGAACGATAACGTCGCCCGGCTTCACGCCCGGTGCATCATGGCCGGTCACGGAAACCACAATTCCCTTCTCTTCAACGCCTGTGCCTTCAAAGCGCAGTTTAATGCCCAGCTGTGCAGCGGCCATTTCCACGAACTGGCGCACGGAGTACTGCACGCCGGTCGCAATCACGAAGTCTTCTGGCTTGTCCTGCTGCAGCATCATCCACTGCATTTTGACGTAGTCTTTCGCATGGCCCCAGTCACGCAGGGAATCCATGTTGCCGAGGTGCAGGCAAGACTCCAGGCCCTGAGCGATGTTCGCGATAGCACGGGTGATTTTGCGGGTAACAAAGGTTTCACCACGACGCGGGGATTCATGGTTGAACAGGATGCCGTTACAGGCGTACATGCCGTAGGATTCACGGTAGTTGACGGTGATCCAGTACGCGTACAGCTTGGCAACGGCATACGGAGAACGCGGGTAGAACGGCGTGGTCTCTTTCTGCGGAATTTCCTGTACCAGGCCGTACAGCTCGGACGTGGACGCCTGGTAGAAACGGGTTTTCTTCTCAAGACCGAGGAAGCGAATTGCCTCCAACAGACGCAGCGTGCCCATGGCATCAACGTCAGCGGTGTATTCCGGGGATTCAAAGGAGACGGCTACGTGGCTCATCGCGCCCAGGTTGTAGACTTCATCCGGCTGCACTTCCTGCAGAATACGGGTCAGGTTGGAGGTATCGGTCAGGTCGCCGTAGTGCAGGTGGAATTTCGGGTTCGCCGCGTGAGGATCCTGATAAATATGATCCACGCGCTCGGTGTTGAACGAAGAAGCACGACGCTTAATACCGTGAACTTCATACCCTTTTTCCAGCAGCAATTCTGCCAGGTAAGAACCATCCTGTCCGGTAACGCCGGTGATGAGAGCGACTTTAGACATATTTATTTCCTCTGTACTTATCAAAGTTTTTCAGTTTCTACGCGTTCGCGTATCACCACTGCGGGGTTGCCTCGGCAAACTTTATTTGCCGGAAGCGATTTAAAAACGCTGCTGCGGGCACCAACTACCGTGCCATCGCCAACAGAAACACCCGGTGCAACAAACACATCGGTTGCCAGCCAACATTTCTCGCCAATTACAATAGGCGAAGCGGTAATATCAAAATGCTGACTCATAAAATCGTGACTGCCGGTGCACAAATAACACTTCTGTGAAACCACCGAATTTGCGCCAATCGTTATATTACCGAGGGTATAAAGCACCGCGTCATCGCCGACCCAGGCGTAATCCCCAAGCGTTAATTTCCAGGGGTAGGTAATTTTAACCGACGGTCTAATGACTACGTTTTTTCCGATTTTTGCACCAAACAGGCGTAATAAAAAAGCGCGCCAGCGATACAGTATTTGCGGTGACCAGGCAAATAACGTTGCCTGAACGGCCCACCACAGCTGTACCTTAATACCATTCCCACCGCGAAAGCCTTTCGGTACGGTGAATCCGTTGAGTTCCTGCATGACGTTTCCTTATATTTCAGGCTTTGTTATATAAGGCTTTCGTTTTACCCGTTGTCCGCAGGCGTAATAAATAAGACAATTCCGCCCACAGGCCGGGGACGCGTAATATTTTACGCTGCACGTTTTTTGCGTCCCGGCATAATTCCAGATTATTCGAGGTTGACACGCCGCCCATTGAAAATTCAGATACCAACCCTTTAATACGACGGAAAGGATAACCTGATTTGTACAGGCTGGCGGCCAGGGCATAATCTGAAGATACTTTATACTGCAAATCATAAGGCTGTTTTTTCAGACCCTGGACCGGGAAGAAAATGGCCTGATGGCTTGCAGGCAGGCTGTGGTAGATATACCAGCCCGGTTTAGCACTGCGGCACACTTTATTGCCATCACCAAAATCCAGCAGCGCATCACCAATAAACATCGCATCTTCTTTCTGGCGCGCCAGCTGGCGGGCAAACAACGCGACGTCATCGTGGAACACATCGCCTGAATTGAGGAAGATGGCGTAGCGCCCTTGCGCCATCGCTATGCCTTTGTTCATCGCATCGTAGATGCCTTTATCTTTCTCACTGATATAACGTAAGTTGAACTCACCGTTGAGTTTTTCCAGAAACTCCGCGGTGCCATCGTTCGAACCGCCATCAACCACAATCCACTCAAAGGTGAGGCTTGGATCGCGTGCCAGATTGCGCAGCGAGCGCCAGGTTTTTACCACGCCTTCGTAGTTACGAAAGGCGACGGTAATCACGCTAAGAAACATAAATCACCTCATTTCGTCATACGCGCGTAATATTTAGCGCTTTGCGCAGAATAAACGGGCAGACAATCAAAAAAGCATATTCCGGGCTAAATATTGACCCCGTAAAGAACAACGACACTGGCGTAAAAAGATAAAGCTGAACGCGAAAGTTTTGGTTATCACCAAACGCGTTAATCATCATTTTGAAAACTTTAATCAGATACCACAGCGTCAACAATACGGCGAACCACGAAAAATATATAATTAACAGATACAGGCCATTGTCTATGGTTTTACCGACATCCGCACCGTTAAAGATTCCGAATGATGCTACATATTCGTAAAGTGAGCCAAATCTTACTACACCATCGATATGGGTTAAGGAATAACCCACCATCACCAGCGGCCCAATGATGCGATAATAAGATGACGAACCTTCCGTTCCCAAATCACCCAGACGCTCTGAGATGTAGGGGAACGCAAATATTACGCCAACTAAAAACACCGTCAGGGAGATGATCGCCAGCGGTAATTTTTTCTTGATCGCATCTTTGTTCAGATACTGGAATGCCCATTCAAGCAGATAAAACAGGATAAATGTCATCACCCCGGAAAACGATCCTGACAGAACAATTCCTGCAAGAATCATAGCATCGGTCTTAGGGGTTTTGATACCAAACTGTTTGATGCTAAGCCAAATTGAGATTAATGCCAGAGCAAAGAATGCCGGTTCAAAATAGAGCGCCGTCGTACGCTTGCCACCAAACTTAATGAAGTTCAGTACATAGCTGTTACTGTATATGAGATATTTCGAAATTATCTCCATCAGGCTGCTGCCACCGGTCAAAATAATTTGCGCCATCTCCAGTGCGGCAAGCATAACAATTAACGCAACGGCAATATAAAAGAACCTAAGGATTTTCCGATAATTGTGTGGCGAAATAGTTTTAAAGCGAATACTCCAGACCATGCCGATAATAATGACGATATAAACAAACAGCATGGTCGAGGTGACATATTTGCTGGCATCCAGCGACTGTCCAAAAATGTAGTTGAACGCCGTCAGACCAAACCCTAGCCCTAACGCAATCATCAGCTTCTTGAGGTTGATTTTATCGACATACAGCAGAAGCAGAACGGGCAAGAAGGTGACGATGGTAATCGGGAAGCTTTCGCCGAGCTGGGCAATCTTAACGTTGACCAGCAGGTAAATCAGCGGAAGCAGCAGATAACTACAGATTCTGATAGAACGAGACATACTCCTCCAGCATCTGTTGCCCACTGTAAGCCTTGCGGCTGCGGTTGCGGAACGATTCCAGGTCAGTGCCAAAAACGGCCTGCGCGATTTGCGCCTTTGTCTGTTGCACCAGCGGCAAAACGTCCTGCTCTGCGAACGTTTTGCCACCCGATTTTTCCAGCACTTCGCGTGCAGCATCACTGTGGGTAGCGATGACCGGCACGCCGATGGAGAGCGCTTCGCACAGGATCAGCGGATAGTTGTCCACCCGCGAGCTGAATACCAACGCATCCATTCCGTTCAGGGCGCTCATCAGTTTACGTTTGTCGGTTTCAAACCCGTGATTGACGACGTTCTCCCCTTCAAACGGCGAAAACTTGCCGAAGGTGTGCAGCTCAATCTTGTCGCCCAGCGCCATCATGTCACGCACCAGCCGTTGGTTTGTTTTGCCGTCATAACGTAGGTCATGTGCCACGATGGCAATCTTCGGCTTACCGGCAGTTTCGACCACGGGCGTCAGTTCAGCCAGGATCTCTTCGGTTGCCACGTCAATGCCGTTGTTGATGATCTTGCAGCGCCCTGCGCCATAGAGGCTGTTGAACGCGTCCGCCACGTGTTGACTTGGAGAGATAAACGTACAGCCCAGCGAGAGCATGTCGCGGAACAGCTGACGCTTGCTGGCCACCAGTTGGTGTGCGCGATCCACTTTGACCGGCGGATAGTTAGTCAGCGTCGGGCATTTCTGACACTGGGTTTTCCAGCCTTCGCAGCCGTCGGTAAAAGCGCAGCGTCCGGTGACGCTCCAGTGGTCATGCAGCGTCCAGATAAACGTCGTATCCGGTTTGTGCGCCTGCACGTTTTCACAAAACGTCACCACCTCTTCAAGATTTAGCCAGTAGCTGTGCAGCACGTGAAAATGCAGCACCACCGGACCAGGGGTGCGCGTTACCGTGCGATAGAGGCTGTTGAGATTGCCGAACAGGTCGCGGTTAAACAGGCGGAACAGGGCAATGTTGGCAATAGACGTCAGGCGTGGAGTCTGCTTCAGCACCTGGGGATAGTTATCATGGCTGACGCTTTTCTTGCCGCCTTTGCCATAGCCGTAGACAAAGCGTGACTGCAGGCCTTTTTGCAGCGCGCGCTGGTGCAGATCCAGCGCCACACCGGCCGCGCCGCCTTCCGCGAGGCGAACGTTAAATTGCAGAATGTTCATTTAATCACCTTCACGCGGGCTTTTTCCCCTGTCACCAGGGCGTTATCAGGAATACTGTCCAGCACCACGCTGCCTGCGCCAATCGTCACGTTGTTCCCCACGGCAATATCACCAATGATCACCACGTTGGCGCCCAGTTCGACGTTGTTGCCAATCACCGGGCAGGCCAGGCTGGCTGGCCCACGGTTGCCGATGGTAACCGCGTGGCGAATGGTGAAATCATCACCCGCGACCACAAACTTATTAATCACCACCGCATAGCCATGGTGGATGGTAAAGCGACGGCCAATGGTCGCTGCAGCCTGTATTTCGTAGCCAAAAAAGCATTCAGTGATGATGCGATACAGCACCAGAACCGGCGCTGCCCAGATATTGTTCAGGACGTTTTTCTTACGCCACACCGAGCAAAAATGGGCGATGCGATAGGCCAGAACCATGCAGCATGGGCGCAGGCTCCAGCTGTTTGCGCGACAATCTTCCAGAAACATTATTTCCCCCGAAGTCCATCAGCCAGACGCTTACCGTTACGCACGGAAAGCAGCGTGAGCAGCGTTCGCCAGTTCATGCGCTTGTTGCGGATCTGATAAAGGGTAAAGAGCTGATACTTGCGGCTGGCACGGTCAAATTTATCTTTGTGCTTGCGGTAAAAATGGAAGTAACCCGAAAACTTCTTCGGCGAGGAGGTAATTTGCATCTCCCCGTGGTTGATGTGCAGGATCTGCGTGGCCTCTTCAACCTTCCACGGCTCGCCGTACTCCACCACCATCCGCAGGAAGATGTCGTAATCCTGCGCGGCTTTCAGTTCGGTATCGAACAGGCACTCTTTAAACCGCCACGCCCAGGTAAAGACCTGATTGCCGATAATATTGCGCTTGTAAAACAGACGGCGAGAGTACGGCGATTTCGGGTACAACGGCAGGCTGGCCGGCTGCGAGTAAACTTCGCCCTGACAGACGTAATCGTTGGCATACAGAAACGCGTGCGTGACCAGTTGCTGTTTATGCGACAGGAAGATCGATAGACGGTTTGGCGTCCACTCATCATCGTCGTCAATCCCGGTCAGGTACTCCCCTTTCGCCTGCATAATCGCCTGATTACGCACCGCGCATGCCCCGGCGTTAATCTCGTTATGGGTATAAACCACGCGCGGATCGTTGAGGTCGGCCACAAATTTTTGCAGTTGTTCATACGAGGATGAACAGTCATCAACGACGATCAGCTCCCAGTTATCGTAGTCTTGTCGCAGCACGGATTTAATTGCGCGGATTGCCAGCTGCTGACGATTCCATGTCGGCATATAAATAGAAATTAAAGGGCGTTGTGTGGTCATCGTCTTCCCCTCCCCCCACCCCTAAACCCGCACCAGACTCTCCCCTCTCCCCTTTTGGGAGAGGGTTAGGGTGAGGGGTGTGGGGGTATGTTTTGGCTGTTATTTACTGTCAGACTTATATTCGTACTCGTAATACCCGTAATCCTGATAGCCGCTTGCTCGACGGAAGATGGAGTTCAGAATCACCCCTTTCACCTCAATTCCGTTCTGCTCAAAGCGGCTCAGGCTGGTCTCGACTTCCTTGAGGGTGTTCACCGCATACCGCGCCACCATCAGCGTCGTCCCCGCCATGCGGCCAACAACCGCAGCATCGGTCACGGCCAGAATCGGCGGCGTATCGATCAGGACCAGGTCATAGTTTTTGCTCGCCCACTCCACCAGCTCGCTAAAACGTTCGCTCATCAGCAGTTCAGACGGGTTCGGCGGCACCTGTCCGCGCGGGATCAGGTCGAATTTCGGGATGGTCGTCGGTTTCGCGCTCTGGCTAATCTCGCCTTTGCCAAGGAGGATTTCGGACAGGCCGTTGACGTTGTTGGTGCCCAGCAGCTCATGGGTATAGCCCTTACGCATATCGCAGTCGATCAGCAGAACGCGCTTGTTGGTCTGGCTGACCACTGCCGCAAGGTTGGCGCAGACGAAGGTCTTACCGATTGACGGGCTGACGCCGGTCATCATCAGGACATTGTTTTTGGCCTGCATCATGGCGAAGTGCAAGCTGGTTCGCAGGCTACGCACCGCCTCAATCGCGAGGTCGGTTGGGTTACCCACGGCCAACAGCTGGCTCTGCTTGTAACGTTTAACGCCTTTAACCGTTTTGACGCTATCACGCGATTTTTGCCATTCGGACAGCGGAATGCTGGCGTACACGCTGATACCGTTCTCTTCCAGCACCTGCGGGCTTTCGATACCCCGGTTGAACAGAGAGCGCAGCAACACACCCACAATGGAGAGCATCAGGCCCAGAATAATGCTGCCGAAAATAATCAACGCTTTCTTTGGCTTCAACACGCCGGGCTGCGTGATGGCCGGGTCAACGATACGCACATCACCCACGGTACTGGCTTCGGTGATTTTCAGCTCCTGCTGTTTGTTAAGCAGCTGCATATACACCTGCTGGCCGGATTCCACGTCGCGCGTCAGACGCACAATTTCCTGCTGCGTTTTTGGCATCGCAGTCACGCGGTTATTCAGCTTCGCCTTCTCTTCTTCCAGCGTCTGGCGTTTTTCCAACAGGGTGCGGTACGCCGGGTGACGCTTGGTGTACAGCTTGGAAATTTCCGCTTCTTTGAAGGTCAGTTCGTTGAGCTGCGCATCGATGTTCACCATCGAATCCAGCACCGATTTTGCCTCCAGCGGCAGGTCGACGGAGTCCTTATCCTGACGATAGGCGTTGAGCTTGTTCTCGGCGTCATCCAGTCGCGAACGCACTTCCGGCAGCTGTTTTGCCAGGAACGCGAGGCTTTTCGCCGCTTCCGCTGACTTACGCTCGACGTTCTGCTCAAGGTAGTTGCGGGTAATGCTGTTTAGAATGTCGCGGATTTGCTCTTTGTCTTCACCGGTAAAGGTCATGCTCAGGACACCCGTGTCCTTGCCATTTTCGGTGACGGTCAGGTTATTTTGCAGGTTATTGATCATCCCCAGCGTGGAGAATTTGGTCACGGTGAACTCACCGCCCTCCTGCGCCTGAATGCCGCTCACCATCATGCTTACGCCGTCTTTGGAAAGCATCTGTCCGACGTCGCCACGGGCGCTGAAACCCGCATCGCTGGTCAGCTGATACTGTTTCGGGCCCAGCACGGTGAGGGTAAAGGTCTGCTCTGCGCCACCTTTTGGCAGCACAAAGTCGGTCACTTTTACCGTGTCATTGCTGCGGCCCATCAGACGATCCCAACCGGCACCAAAGATCGGGAAGGTATTTTTGGTCACGGCGATATCCAGCCCGAGGTCGTGCACCGTTTTTCCCAACACCAGACGTGACTGGATAAGCTGAATTTCCGCATCGGAGGCCGGCGGTTTATTCGCCAACGCTGAGCCAATATCCTGCACCAGCGAGTTACCGGTGTTTTGCTCAATCTGCACCAGCGCGTCGGCGCTGTAGATCGGCGTCGCAAACAACGTGTAGACGACAGCCGCAGCGGCAAACACGGCGGTGATCCCGAGCACCCACCACTTTGCCTCTACGACGGTGCCGACCAGGCGACCAACATCAATTTCATCACTGCCCGAAGTCGGGGCGGCAGAAGGTTTTGTTTTTTCTGTCATTGTTATCCCTGCTGAACTTTCAGTGCCTGCGCCCATTGACGGGCAGACTGGTCAAGTAAGGTGTATACCGCTTCAAAAGCCTCGCGGCTTTTGCGATACGGGTCGGGAATTTCGCGTTCGCTGTCCCAGTGACCAAACAGCATCACCTTGCCGCGCATCTCCGGTGCGATTTCGCACAGGGCGTGGATATGACGTTTTTCCATCGTCAGGATCAGGTCATATTCCCGGCACATCCGGCCAGAGATCTGACGGGCAACGTGCCCGTCGAGAGAGAGACTGTGATCGCTGGCAACGCTTGATGCCCGTTCATCGGCACCTTTACCGACTAATGCGCCAAGCCCCGCAGAATCAACGGTAAGGTCGGGCTGGTACCGTTTTAGCAACCGTTCAGCCGTAGGGGAACGGCAGATGTTCCCCACGCAAACCACCAGAATTTTGTTAAACATCGCGGGTTACCAGGTATGAATGTCGCGCGCCGTATCCGTCATGTAGCGAACGCCACTGATGGTTGGCAGCAACTGGTTGATCAGACGGTTCCAGCGGGCAACCGGCGCGGTGGTGACATACACCACATCGTATGGCTGGAGGCGGAATTCCGTTGCCATCACCAGCGAGGTCGCGTCAGACATATCCAGCTGATAGATGTTGGCAATCTTGCCTTTCGCACTGCCCTCACCTTTCAATGGACGTATAACGAAGATCCCGCTGGCGTTAGAGGAGGTCAGATCAAGACCTTCAGCATTGCCCAACGCTTCGGTCAGGGTCATACCGCTGAAGTCCATTTTGAGGGTGCTCTGTTTTTTCACTTCGCCCATCACGAACACTTTCAGGTCGTCATTGCGCGGCACGTACAGAATGTCACCCGGATAAAGAAGGCGGTTTTGAGTCAGGTCGCCGTTTTGCATCAGCGCCTGCAGCGAAATGCGCTGCTCTTTGCCTTCGTGGGTCAGCACCACGTTGCGCCAGTCAGCGCCGTCGGTTAATCCCCCTGCGGCGTTGATGGCATCCAGCACGGTTAACGGCACGTTGGTGATGGCCTGCTGGCCAGATTTGTTCACCTGCCCGGAGATATAGGCTTTTTGCGAGCGGAATGCGGCGATATTAACGTCAACCTGCGGGTCAGCGATGTACTGCGCTAAGCGGCCGGTAATATCACTACGGATCTCGGCAAGAGTTTTGCCTGCAACATGCACTTTGCCGATATACGGATAGAACATGCTGCCGTCAGACTGCACCCAGTTACCTGTGTCGCTTGAGCTGCGGTACTGGCCCGCAGGCGTTGTCAGCTCCGGGTGATCCCAGACGGTGACGTTGATTACATCACCAGGCCCAACGCGGTACTGGTACGAGGCTATTTCCTGGTCCAGAGACATATTCGGCTGAGCAACATTGGGACGTGGACGTAATTGTTCGACGAGGCGCGGTGTCAGTGGATAAACATTCACCATTTTGTCGAGATCAAAATCAGCGTCCTGTTGTTTGATCACATCCTTGCCCATTGTGGACATATTGCTGCCGGGAAAGACCGTACAACCACTCATCAAGGTCACAGACACCAATAATGGCATCAATTTCATTTTGGATTTCATCATTGATTATTTATCACTTTGGCAGAGTAATTATCCTGTAGAATTTAAATAAGCCGGAGTCGTTTTGGCTTTCAGCATGCAGTTAATCAAATAGAAATATAACTGGCATCAGTCCTAAAAAAAACTTATTCATCCATTGGCTATTGACAGAATAATCGAGGCTGATTCACACGCTTTCAGGCACGCTACCGCCCTTGGCTTTCAGTTACCAATCCACTGACGAAACAATGCGTTATGGATAGACACCCTCTTGGATAAGGCCTTTTGGAAAATATATCAGCTGCTTGTAATGCCCAGCGGATAATGAATAACCATCACTAAAGACCGAAACAAAAATAGCAACAAGGAGATTTAACATTTGAAGCTGTGGGAATTGTTGCAGCTAACCTAATAGCAGGCAAGGAGACAACTGTCCTAATATCTGTTTTTAAGATTAATATTAAGAGCAAAGTTTTGACGTTTTAGGATTTTCTTTATATTGACAAAATAACAATTAAAACCATTTATTGCGATATATCCTAAATTTTATCCATTGTAATTAATTCTACGTAATTGGCTTATTTACACCCCGTGGATTGGACTCTCCTTTTTCAGCAATCTATTAAGAGAAATCTCAGCCCGGCATTGCATTTTGCGCCGGCTTTATCCATGATCGAAGTGTGACATTGGTCATATAACAGAAGGTATTGTGATTACTATGGAATGGATTGCCGATCCATCAATCTGGGCCGGGCTGGTTACGCTGGTCGTCATCGAATTAGTGCTCGGTATTGATAATCTGGTCTTTATTGCCATCCTCGCAGACAAGTTGCCCCCTTCGCAGCGCGACCGTGCGCGCGTCACCGGCTTACTGCTGGCGATGGTCATGCGGCTGCTGCTGCTGGCTTCAATCTCCTGGCTGGTCACCCTCACGAAGCCGCTATTTACCGCCTACGGTCTGAGCTTCAGCGCCCGCGATCTGATCATGCTCTTCGGCGGGTTATTCCTGCTCTTCAAAGCCACGGTAGAGCTAAATGAACGGCTCGAAGGAAAAGACAGCGAAAACCCGACCCAGCGACGGGGCGCAAAATTCTGGCCGGTCGTGGCACAAATCGTGGTGCTGGATGCCGTCTTCTCCCTGGACTCGGTGATTACCGCTGTGGGGATGGTAGACCACCTGGCCGTTATGATGGCCGCCGTGATCATTGCCATCACGCTGATGGTGATGGCAAGCAAAGCGCTGACGCGCTTTGTAAACAGCCACCCGACGATCGTCATCCTCTGCTTGAGCTTCCTGTTGATGATTGGCTTCAGCCTGGTGGCAGACGGTTTTGGCTTCCACATTCCTAAAGGGTATCTGTACGCCGCCATTGGTTTCTCAGTGATGATTGAGTCCCTGAACCAGCTGGCTATTTTTAACCGCCGCCGCTTTCTCTCTGCTAACCAGAGCCTACGCCAGCGCACGGCCGATACCGTGATACGCCTGCTTAGTGGCCGAAAAGAAGATGCCGAGCTGGACGCAGAATCTTCTGCGATGCTGGCGGACCACAACGACGGGCAAATCTTTAACCCTCAGGAGCGGCTGATGATTGAGCGGGTGCTCAATCTGAATCAGCGCTCGGTCAGCAGTATTATGACCTCGCGCCATGACATAGAGCATATCGATCTGAGCGCCCCGGAGGAGCAAGTGCGCGCCTTGCTGGATAAAAACCAGCACACCCGCGTGGTGGTCACGGGCGGTGAAGAGGAAGAAGAGCTGCTGGGCGTTGTGCATGTCATTGACCTGTTGCAGCAGCAGTTGCACGGTGAACCGCTTGACCTGCGTGCGCTGGTACGTCAGCCGCTGGTGTTCCCCGAGGGGTTGGCGCTGCTCTCTGCCCTGGAGCAGTTCCGTAACGCCCGCACCCACTTTGCCTTTGTGGTGGATGAGTTTGGTTCCGTTGAAGGGTTGGTTACGCTTAGCGATGTGATGGAAACCATTGCCGGTAATTTACCCAACGAGGTGGATGAGATTGATGCGCGCCATGACATCCAGAAGAATGCAGACGGCTCATGGACTGCCAACGGGCACATGCCGCTTGAAGACCTGGTTCAGTACGTTCCCCTGCCGCTGGATGAAAAACGCGAGTACCACACCGTGGCGGGTTTGCTGATGGAGTATTTGCAGCGTATTCCGCAGCCGGGGGAAGAGGTACAGGTCGGGGACTATATGATCAAGACGCTACAGGTTGAGAGCCACCGCGTGCAAAAGGTGCAGCTGATACCGCTGCACCAGGAAGATGCTCTGGATTTTGAAGTCTAAACGCAAACGGCAACCCGAAGGTTGCCGTTTTTAATGCAGCGCCTTCTCCCCGTGGGTGAAGGCATCAGAGCGTATTTATGCAGGCTTTACAGCTTGTCGAGCAGCTTTTTCACATCCTTCCCGGTTTGCGAATCTTTATTACGATCCGCCCAGTTGTTCAGCCGGCGTTTTGCTTCATCCTGCAGATGCTTACGCAGAATTTGGTCGACCTGAAGGCTGTAGTTTAACGACTGCCAATCCCCGTAGACGCTCAACGGGATCGGCGTCTCTTTCAGGAAGTCGATAAGATCGCTTTCACCTTCCCACCCGGAAAGGACGCGCACGTTAAAGCGGGTATCAGCCGTCTCTTTCACCAGATCCAGTGCCCCTTCCCCGGTCAATGACAGCATAGCAGACGTGCCCTGCATACCGTCCAGAGAGAGCTGCCCGTTGTTCAGCGTGAGATCGCTGGTAAAGCTGTCAAGACGCGTCGCGCTGTCATAGTTTTCCTGCGCTTTGACATTGCTACTGCGCTCTACAGCCTGCTGCACCAGCTGCTGGAAGTTGAGCCCTTCCATGCGGGTATCTTTCAGCTCAACGTGAGCCTGCCCCTGCCAGTCACGGCGAAAGGCGTTTGCATCGATTTTGGTGCCCGAGAAATCACCCGCCAGCGTCAACTGGCCCGTCAGGGATATCGGGTAATCAAACGCTTTCAGGATCGTACCAATTTCAACGTTGTCGAGGCGCGGCTGAAACGCAGCGGTCGCGTTATCTTTTCGCACATCCAGCGTACCCGGCAGCGAGATTTGACCGTCACCCATTTTGCCGTTCAGTTCGGAGATCACCAGCAAACCGTTATGGTTGAACATCTGGCTGCTCACGTCGGAAAAATCGATGCCGCGCCAGCGAACGCTGTTGGCTTTCAGCACCATGTCCGCCGTGAACCCACGCAGACCGTTATAGTCGGGTTGGTCAAGGCTGGCTGAAATAACGGGTCGTGTTGACACCTGGCTTTGCCCGGACGGTGAGGCACTGCTGCCAGAAGCTGCGGTACTTTGGGCGATAAGCAAGTTTTCCAGGTTGAGCTTGTCAAACTGGAGATCAAGCACCCACTTCGGTTTCTCTTCGAGCGAGACGCTCGCCTTCCCTTTCAGGCTACTGTCGTTAAGCTGGAGGTTCAGATTATCCAGCGTCAGCTGTTTTTGCTCCTCGCGCCATACGGCCTGCAAGGTACCCTGGCCGGTGATGCCCTGGGCGGGAAGATCGGCCCCCGCCAGCTGCCAGTTGAGCTGTTGGATATCCGCCGTGAGCTGGTGCGGGTAATCCGATGCGTTCACATTAGCACTCAGAGACAGCGTCAGATCGCGCTGATCGCGGTTGACGCGCCCGGAGAAGTCCAGCGTGGCAATATGGTTGGCATCTTGTTCCATCGTGATGTTGATGCCGCGCACGGTGACTTGCTCGTCATCTTCGTGCTGGAAAACCAGCACGCTGTCGGCCACCTTCAGTTTGCCAATATCAAATGACCAGCCCGTATCTGCGGATTCATCAGGGAAATTATTTTCCCGCGGCGCAACCGGCGCGGTCGCGTTACGCACCGCTTCAGACTGCGGAGTAAGCTGAATCACCGCCCCTTTGAGCATCACCTGGTCTACCTGTAACTGGTGAGAAAAGAGCGGGATTAATGCCACATCAAGACGCATGTTATCTGCAGAGACCAGCGGCTGGGTGGCCCCCGGCGCGGTTAACGACATGCGGCCAGAGAGAATGCTGAGCTGCGGCCAGACGTGCCAGCGCAGCGGCCCGTCAAGCTTCAGTTCATACCCGCTGCGGGCTTCGACCTGCCGCACCATGTAAGAACGGAAATCATTCGGGTTAACCAGCAGAACCAACGCCGAAAGGCCAGCGACCAGCACCACCAGCAAAATCATCAGCGTTGTCAGAACTCTTCTCATGGCATCCTCAATGAACTAACGATCAGTCTTTATCAATACGACTGGCAACAGCACCCTGCTGGTTGCGGTATTTTGCGTCCTGGCGGCGGTTATAAGGCCTGTCTGCCGGGCCTGTCAGGGGTTCAAAACTCAACGCACCAATCATCATGCCCGGACGCAGTGCCAGAGGCAATTTACCCGCGTTGAAGAACTCCAGCACAATTCGGCCCGACCAGCCGGGATCGATACGGTGTGCCGTTACGTGCACCATCAACCCCAGACGCGCCAGAGAAGATCGTCCATCCAGCCAGCCTACAAGATCCGCAGGCAGCGTCACGGATTCATACGTCACCGCCAGCGCCAGCTCGCCCGGATGCAGATAAAACGCCTCACCCTCGTCGAGGACGATTTCGTCACTCATCACGCGTTCAAGCGCCGCGCTGACTTCGTCTTTCGGCCCACTGAGGTCGATAAACGGCGCGGTATGGCCGCTAAAGGTACGGAATTTATTCCCCAGACGCACATCAACGGTAACACCATTAATACGCTCCACAGGTGGACGAGGGGTAATAGACAGGCGGCCTTCATCCAGCCAGGCTTCAATATCGCGATCACAAAGACGCATGGCACTTTCTCCTTTCGTGCATCGTGCCCTGTCGCCATAAAGACGCAGGGCAAAACCAGGTTATCTCTGAACGGTACACAATTCGCGAGGCTTATTCAAAAAACTGGCTGATTTTCGCTTTTAAGATATCAATAGCAATACGGTTTTTACCCCCGCGCGGCACGATGATATCGGCATATTGCTTGGATGGCTCAATAAATTGCAGGAACATCGGGCGAACGGTCTTCTGGTATTGCGCCATGACGGAGTCCATCGAACGGCCTCGTTCGTTAACGTCACGCTTGATGCGGCGCATCAGGCAAATATCCAGCGGGGTATCGACAAAAATCGAGAAGTTCATTGACTGGCGCAGACGCGCGTCGGTCAGAAGCAGGATGCCTTCAAGGATGATCACCTTCTTCGGCTCAATGCGAATGGTTTCTTTCGTGCGGGTATGTTCCACATAACTGTAAACCGGCAACTCAATTGCCTGGCCGCTTTTAAGCGCTTCTAAATGCTGGAACAGCAAGCTGTGATCCATAGCATTAGGGTGGTCGTAGTTGGTTTTTACGCGCTCTTCCATCGACAGATGGGATTGATCTTTGTAATAGCTATCTTCGGGAATGACGCCGATGTGCTCATCACCAACTTGTTCGCGCAGTTCGCGGTATAGCGTACTGGCAATAAGACTTTTACCTGAAGCGGATGCGCCGGCGATGCCTATGATGACGCACTGATGAGACTTATCAGTCATAAATTTAGCGACCTGATTAACCTGGATGTTAAGGAAGGACGACGCCGGAGCGTCAAACGCGGCAATTATAGGGATTTCGCGGTCGTGATACCAGTCGAAAGCGCAGGTTATGCGAGAGTGGCTGAAAAGTGGCTTTTCGATCCCTTAATGAAATTTAAACGATCGTTTTTTCAGCGTTTAACATGAATTTTTCGCAGAGTAACTATTTAATAAGTCTATGATGTCAAATTATGAGCGGTCGCCATATGAATTGTAAATTGTTTGTACTAGCATAAACCAAAATCTTAATTTCACGCGTCGGACCTTCCTTCTCGCGGCACAGCGTCTCTGGATAAAGCGGTAATGAATAAACAATACCAGCGGGTTTTGGTTACTACCCCACATCCTTTACTGCGGCTTGTCTGTCTGGGCTTGGTCACCTTCATTTTTACCCTGTTCTCGCTGGAGCTTACCCGCTTCGGCACGCTGCTGGCGCCGCTGTGGTTTCCTACGTCTATTATGATGGTGGCGTTTTATCGCCACGCGGGGAAAATGTGGCCAGGCATTGCGCTTGCCTGCTCATTTGGTAATGTTCTGGCGTCCTGGATGCTCTTCTCCTGGGAGTCCATTAGCTTAACCTATACCGTCGTTAACGTTATCGAAGCCTGTATCGGCGCGCTGCTGCTGCGCAAATTACTTCCCTGGTATAACCCGCTGCAAAACCTGAACGACTGGATCCGCCTTGCCATAGGCAGCGCCCTCATTCCCCCTCTGGTGGGCGGAATTCTGATTCACTTTCTGGTCCCGAGCGCAGAGCCGCTGCGCACGTTTCTCGTCTGGGTATTGTCAGAATCCATCGGCGCGCTGGCGCTGGTGCCATTAGGTTTACTGTTTAAGCCGCATTATTTGCTCCGTCATCGCAATCCAAAACTGCTGCTGGAAACGCTGGTCACGATGGCCGTGACGCTGGTCCTAAGCTGGGCAGCCATTACCTGGCTGCCGTGGCCTTTTACCTGCGTCATCGTTCTGCTGATGTGGAGCGCCGTGCGTCTGCCCCGAATGGAAGCGTTCCTGGTATTTTTAGTCACCGTGATGATGGTGTCGTTATTAATGGCGACAAACCCCGTTTCAATGACGCAGCAAAATACGGTAGTCATGTTTAACGCTCCCTGGCTGCCCTTCCTGATGCTGCTCTTGCCCGCTAACGTGATGACGATGGTGATGTACGCGTTCCGTGCCGAACGAAAACACATCACGGAAAGCGAAGAACGCTTTCGTAACGCGATGGAGTATTCCGCCATCGGTATGGCGCTGGTGGGCATTGAGGGCCAGTGGCTGCAGGCGAACAAAGCCCTGTGCAATTTCCTCGGCTACAGCCAGAACGAGCTACAGTCCCTCACCTTCCAGCAGCTGACGTGGCCTGAAGATTTGAATTCCGATCTGGAGCAGCTCGACCAGCTGGTGAACGGTGATATCAACACCTATAGCCTGGAAAAACGCTATTACACCCGCGATGGCGAAGTGGTCTGGGCGCTGCTTGCCGTTTCGGTCGTGCGCCATGCCGACGGCACGCCGCTCTATTTTATTGCCCAGATAGAAGACATTAACGATCTCAAGCATACCGAGTGGGTTAACAAGCGCCTGATGGAGCGCATCACGCTGGCCAACGAAGCCGGCGGCATTGGCATCTGGGAATGGGACCTGGAGCCGGACATCATCAGCTGGGATAAGCGTATGTTTGAGCTGTATGAGATCCCAGCGCATATCAAGCCGACATGGCAGATCTGGCATGAAGCGATGCTGCCTGAAGATCGTGAACACGCTGAACAGGTCCTCCGCGATTCACTGATGGCAAGGCTGCCGTTCAAGCTCGAATTCCGTATCCGCGTCAAGGAAGGGGTACGGCACATTCGCTCGCTGGCGAATCGGGTGCTGAATAAGCAGGGCGAGGTCGAACGCCTGCTTGGCATCAACATGGATATGACCGAAGTTAAACAGCTGAACGAAGCGCTGTTCCAGGAAAAAGAACGTCTGCACATCACGCTCGACTCCATCGGTGAAGCGGTGCTGTGTACCGATATCGACATGAACGTCACCTTTATGAACCCGGTCGCGGAGAAGATGAGCGGTTGGTTACAGACCGAAGCCATCGGGCAGCCGGTCCTGAAGGTGCTGCACATTACGTTTGGTGCGAACGGCCCGTTGATGGAAAATATTCATAGCGGAGATATGTCCCGTTCTGATATTGAGCAGGACATGGTGCTGAACTGCCGCACGGGCGGGAATTTCGACATTCACTACAGCATCACGGCGCTAAGCACGCTAGATGGACAAAATATTGGCTCGGTTCTTGTCATTCAGGATGTTACCGAATCGCGCAAAATGCTGCGCCAGCTGAGCTACAGCGCCTCCCACGACGCCCTCACCCATCTGGCGAACCGGGTCAGCTTTGAAAACCACCTCAAACGGTTGTTACAAGCCGTTCAGGAGACGCGGCAGCACCATGCGCTGGTGTTTATCGATCTCGATCGCTTCAAGGCCGTTAACGATACGGCTGGCCATGCGGCGGGCGATGCCCTGCTGCGTGAGCTTTCCTCATTAATGCTAACGATGCTTCGCTCCAGCGACGTGCTGGCACGCCTGGGGGGCGACGAATTTGGCCTGCTGCTGCCAGACTGCAACATCGAAAGCGCGCGCTACATTGCCGGTCGTCTGATCCATGCCATTAATAATTACCATTTTATGTGGGAAGGTCGACTGCACCGCATTGGCGCCAGCGCCGGTATCACCCTGATTGACGAGAGTAACAACCAGGCCTCGGAAGTGATGTCGCAGGCGGATATCGCCTGCTATGCCTCAAAAAATAACGGCCGCGGCGTCGTGACGGTTTACGAACCGCAGCAGGAGCGGGTCCACAGTACGCGCAGTATGATGTCGCTGGATGAACAGTGGCATATGATCAAAGACAATCATCTGATGATGATTGCCCGAAGCGTCGCCTCCCCGCGCATTCCAGAAAGCTGTAACTTCTGGCTGATCTCACTGCGCCTGTGGACCAGCCAGGGCGAAGTGCAGGAAGAGCATGCTTTCCGTTCAGGCCTGGCTGAGCCAGAGCTGCTCCACGCGCTCGACAGACGGATTTTTAACGAGTTCTTCCGCGCGTCGGCCGCGCTTGCGTCCAGTAAAGGTATGGGGGTTGCGCTACCGCTTTCTGAAGCCGGTTTAGCCAGCCTTACGCTGGTCGATGAATTGCTTGAGCTGCTCGAAAACAGCACGTTGCCGGGCCGTCTACTGCATCTGGTGATCGCGGTTGACGTGGTGCGTAACCCGGACGGGAACGTTCAGCAGGGCCTGCAAAAGCTCCGCCAGGCTGGCTGTCGGGTAGTACTGAGCCGGGTGGGACGCGATATGAATATCTTTAATCACCTGAGCGCCAACATGGCCGATTATCTGATGCTGGACGCGGAGGTGGTGACCAACGTTCATGGCAACCTGATGGATGAAATGATGGTGACCATAATTCAGGGCCACGCACAGCGCCTCGGCATGAAAACCATCGCCGGGCCAAGCAACCAGCCCATGATGATGGACACGCTCTCCGGGATTGGCATCGACTTTATCTACGGGGACACCATCGCCGAGCCGCAGCCGCTGGAGCTACTTCTGAACAGCAGCTATTTCGCTATCAACTGAGGGTTCCCAGCCGTCGGTGTACCAGATGTGCAGCAGCGCATAAGAGCGCCACGGCTGCCAGCGCTGGACATACCGACGGATCTGCGCGGGCGTCATGCCGGCAAAGCGCTGCTTAATCAGATAATCATCCGGCAGGAACACATCTTTCGCCTGCCACCCGCGCAGGGCAAGGTAATTCGCCGTCCACCGCCCTATTCCTGGCCTCTGCTGGAGCGCCTTCATCCCGGCTTCAATATCCGCAGGGGGGAACAGCGGAAACGTTCCGTCAACCACCGACTGCGCCAGATGGATCAGGGACTCGGCCCGCTTAACCGGCATCCCGAGGGCTTTTAACGCCAGCGGATCGGTCGCGGCCAGCTTCTCCGGCGTCGGGAAACAGACATACTCAGGTGCGTCTTTTACCGGTTCACCACACAGCGCCACGACGCGTGACGTCAGTTTCGCCGCCATCGCCACGCTGACCAGCTGTCCCAGAATTGCCCTCACCCCTTGTTCGTACGCATCCATAGCACCCGGCAAACGTAATCCTGGGCGTGCAGCGCCGAGATCGCCCAACACATCCGCAATGTGCTGCGGGTTACAGGTGAGATCAAACAGGCGTTCGATACGGGCAAGGCAGGTGTTGGCAACCGGAACTAAGCCCGCGCTGAGGGTGATCTTTAGCATTTGTGCCGGGATATCCGGCGTCACGCGAAAGATACCCTGATACCCCTCGCAGGCAAAACTGCGCTCGTAATAGGCGTCCGTCACGGTTTCCACGCCGGTAACAGCACGGGCACCAAGAAAGCCAAACATCCATTGCCAGTCATAAGGGGGTTGCCAGGTCAGGGTAAACATCGTTGCTCCTTTTGTGTTCCTCCCAGCATAAACGGAAAGCCTCGGTTTCGCCTTGCTTTCATATTCCTGTTGTCGCCAGGCAGACATTTCGCTAAAGTCTCGCCCCTTCTCACCGGCATGGGGACTCCTGCGTGTTTATTGGATTTGACTACGGTACGGCCAACTGTTCGGTTGCGATTATGCAAAACGGGCAACCACAGCTCCTGAAAATGGAAAAAGAGAGCACGCTGCTGCCGTCAATGCTCTGCGCGCCAACGCGTGAAGCCGTCAGCGAATGGCTGTTTCGCCACCACCAGGTTCCGGCGACGGCGGCGGAATCCCAGGCGCTGCTGCGCCGCGCGGTGAGTTTTAACCGCGAGGAAGACATCGAGGTTACGCCTTCCAGCGTCCAGTTTGGCCTCTCTTCGCTCGGGAACTACATTGAAGACCCGGAAGAGGTCTACTTTGTGAAGTCTCCGAAATCGTTTCTGGGTGCCAGCGGCCTGAAGCCGCAGCAGGTCGCGATGTTTGAAGACCTGGTGTGCGCCATGATGCTGCATATTCGTCACCAGGCGCAGACGCAGGTTACAGAGGCCATCACTCAGGCGGTGATCGGTCGTCCGATCAACTTCCAGGGCCTGGGCGGCGATGATGCTAACCACCAGGCGCAAGGGATCCTTGAGCGCGCCGCACACCGCGCAGGCTTTCGTGATGTCGTGTTCCAGTATGAGCCGGTAGCCGCAGGGCTGGATTTTGAAGCCACGCTGACGGAAGAGAAGCGCGTGCTGGTCGTCGATATCGGCGGCGGTACGACCGACTGTTCGCTGTTGCTGATGGGCCCACAGTGGCACCAGCGTCGCGATCGCGAAAACAGCCTGCTGGGGCACAGCGGTTGCCGCGTGGGCGGTAACGATCTGGACATCGCCCTGGCGTTCAAGAGTTTGATGCCGCTGCTTGGCATGGGTGGACAAACGGAAAAAGGGATCGCCCTGCCAATCCTGCCGTGGTGGAATGCTATCGCCATTAACGACGTTCCAGCACAGAGTGATTTCTACAGCACCGCGAATGGCCGTTTCCTGAATGACCTCGTGCGCGATGCCCAGGACGCCGACACCGTCGCCCTGCTGTACAAAGTGTGGCGCCAGCGTCTGAGCTATCGCGTGGTGCGTACGGCGGAAGAGAGCAAGATTGCCCTTTCTGAGCGCCCGGAACACGCGGTCTCATTACCGTTTATCCGCGATGATCTGGCCACCGCGATTTCTCAGGAAGGGCTGGAAAGCGCGCTTACCCAGCCGCTGCAGCGGATCCTGGAACAGGTTCAGCTGGCACTGGAGAACGGCAAAGAGAAGCCGGATGTCATTTATCTGACCGGCGGTAGCGCCCGTTCACCGCTGATTAAGAAAGCGCTGGCGGAACAGCTGCCGGGTATCCCGATTGCCGGAGGGGATGATTTTGGTTCCGTTACGGCGGGTCTGGCGCGCTGGGCACAGGTGATGTTTAGCTAACAAGGTAAATGCAAAACGGCAACAACGTTGCCGTTTTTAGTGTTTGCCCCCTCTCCCCGTGGGAGAGGAACGGGAGAGGCGTCAGCGTGCTCATAGCCTGAAAGCACCATACTCAGACAATTCCAGACAGTCTTCCTTATTTCCTCCATTTTTTTGCCGCCTTGTCTGACTAAACTAGTATCATTCCCCGAAGTATTTCAGGATGAGAACGTAAAACGATGAAAGGCAGTCATAAATCCCGCTGGGCAATCGCCGCCGGCATCATTGTGGTGGTCGTTGCCGCCGCCTGGTACTGGCATAGCCACACCTCCGATACCGCTGCGCCTGCAGGCGCCAGCAGCCAGCCACAGCGACCGGCTGGCGGAGGGCGTCACGGCATGCGCGGCGGCGCACTCGCCCCGGTGCAAGCTGCCACTGCGGTGAATAAAGCCGTACCGCGTTATCTTTCAGGGCTGGGAACCATTACCGCTGCGAACACGGTCACCGTACGCAGCCGGGTGGACGGCCAGCTGATGGCGCTGCATTTCCAGGAAGGGCAACAGGTTAAAGCAGGCGATCTGCTGGCAGAAATTGACCCGAGCCAGTTCAAAGTGGCTCTCGCCCAGGCACAGGGCCAGCTTGCCAAAGACAAAGCCACGCTCGCCAACGCCCAGCGTGATTTATCGCGCTATCAGCAGTTAGTCAAAACCAACCTTGTTTCCCGCCAGGAACTGGATACGCAACAATCATTGGTCAGCGAAACCCAGGGCACCATTAAGGCTGACGAAGCCGCCGTTGCCAGCGCACAGCTGCAGCTCGACTGGAGCCGCATCACCGCGCCCATTGACGGTCGCGTAGGTTTGAAACAGGTGGATATCGGCAATCAGATCTCCAGTGGCGATACCACCGGTATTGTGGTCATCACCCAAACCCATCCTATCGACGTCATTTTTACCCTGCCAGAAAGCGACATTGCTACCGTAGTGCAGGCGCAGAAAGCCGGGCAAGCGCTGGCCGTGGAGGCCTGGGATCGCACCAATAAGCAGAAACTGAGTGAAGGCTCTCTGTTAAGCCTGGACAACCAGATCGACACCACCACCGGCACCATTAAGCTGAAAGCACGCTTTAACAACCAGGACGACGCGCTGTTTCCCAATCAGTTCGTCAATGCGCGGATGCTGGTTGCCACTGAGGAGAACGCCGTAGTGATCCCAACCGCCGCGCTGCAAATGGGTAACGAAGGCAACTTCGTCTGGGTGCTGAACAGCGACAATAAAGTCAGCAAGCACCTGGTGAAAACAGGCATTCAGGACAGCCAGACGGTCGTGATAAGCGCCGGCCTTTCCGCGGGAGATCGCGTTGTGACCGACGGTATAGACCGCCTGACCGAAGGGGCGAAAGTTGAAGTCGTTGAGGCCCATAGCAGCACCACGGCAGCGGAAGCGCCGGCCAAACGCGAACATAAAAAACAGGGAGCGACATCCTGATGCAGGTGATGCCACCCAGCTCCACAGGTGGGCCATCACGCCTGTTCATTTTACGCCCTGTCGCCACAACGCTGCTGATGGTGGCTATCATGCTGGCAGGGATTATCGGCTATCGCTTCCTGCCCGTCTCGGCGCTGCCGGAAGTGGATTACCCAACGATTCAGGTCATCACACTTTACCCCGGTGCCAGCCCTGATGTGGTGACGTCGTCGATTACCGCCCCGCTGGAGCGCCAGTTTGGCCAGATGTCGGGGTTAAAACAGATGTCGTCGCAAAGCTCCGGAGGCGCATCGGTCATTACGCTGCAGTTCCAGCTGGCTCTGTCGCTGGATGTCGCCGAACAGGAGGTGCAGGCTGCAATAAATGCCGCCACCAACCTACTGCCATCCGATCTGCCTAACCCACCGGTTTACAGTAAAGTGAACCCGGCAGATCCCCCGATCATGACCCTCGCCGTGACCTCGACCGCTCTCCCAATGACCCAGGTCGAGGATATGGTCGAAACTCGCGTCGCGCAGAAAATTTCGCAGGTCTCTGGCGTGGGCCTGGTCACGCTAGCGGGTGGGCAACGTCCTGCCGTGCGCGTGAAGCTGAACGCGCAGGCGATTGCGGCACTGGGGTTAACCAGCGAAACCATCCGCACCGCCATCAGCAATGCCAACGTCAACTCGGCCAAAGGCTCGCTGGATGGTCCAGCCCGCGCGGTAACGCTCTCGGCGAACGATCAAATGCAGTCTGCCGATGAGTACCGACAGCTGATTATTGCCTACCAGAATGGCGCACCGGTACGTCTGGGGGATGTGGCAACCGTCGAGCAAGGGGCGGAGAATAGCTGGCTGGGCGCCTGGGCTAACCAGCAGCAGGCGATCGTGATGAACGTTCAGCGCCAGCCCGGTGCGAACATCATTGAAACCGCCGACAGTATCCGCACGATGCTGCCGCAGTTGATAGAAAGCCTGCCGAAGTCCGTTACCGTGAAGGTGCTTTCGGACCGCACCACCAATATCCGCGCGTCGGTGACCGACACCCAGTTTGAGCTGATGCTGGCGATTGCGCTGGTGGTGATGATCATCTACCTGTTCTTGCGCAACGTGCCGGCCACCATTATTCCAGCCGTGGCCGTTCCGCTCTCGCTGGTAGGGACATTCGCCGTTATGGTGTTCCTTGATTTTTCGATCAACAACCTGACGCTGATGGCGCTCACTATCGCCACCGGTTTCGTAGTGGATGACGCTATCGTGGTGATCGAGAACATCTCGCGCTATATCGAAAAAGGCGAAAAACCGCTGGCCGCCGCGCTAAAAGGGGCGGGCGAAATCGGCTTTACCATTATCTCCCTCACCTTCTCGCTGATTGCCGTTCTGATCCCGCTTCTGTTTATGGGGGATATCGTCGGGCGTCTGTTCCGTGAATTTGCGGTAACGCTTGCGGTCGCCATTTTGATCTCCGCTATCGTCTCGCTGACGCTCACGCCGATGATGTGCGCCCGCATGCTAAGCCACGCGTCGCTGCGTAAGCAAAACCGCTTCTCCCGCGCTTCGGAGCGAATGTTCGAGCGCATTATTGCCGCATACGGGCACCTGCTGGCGAAAGTGCTTAACCACCCGTGGGCGACGCTTGGCGTGGCGCTGGGAACCCTCGCGCTGAGCGTGATGCTGTGGATCCTTATTCCCAAAGGCTTTTTCCCCATTCAGGATAACGGCATTATTCAGGGCACGCTGCAGGCACCGCAGTCGGTTTCGTTTGCCAGCATGGCCCAGCGTCAGCAGCAGGTCGCTGAAATCGTCATGAAAGACCCGGCGGTCGAGAGCCTGACGTCGTTCGTGGGCGTTGATGGAACGAACCCATCGCTGAACAGTGCGCGACTGCAAATCAACCTTAAACCGCTTAGCGATCGCGATGACCGCGTTCAAACGGTGATTGAACGGCTGCAATCCTCGGTGGCTCGTCTGCCGGGAGTCCAACTTTACCTGCAGCCGATCCAGGATTTGACCATTGATACCCAGGTGAGCCGCACGCAGTACCAGTTTACGCTGCAAGCCACCACGCTTGACGCGCTCAGTACCTGGGTACCGCAGCTGGTGGATAAGCTGAACGCGCTGCCGCAGCTCTCCGACGTCAGCAGTGACTGGCAGGATAAAGGCCTCGCGGCGTATGTGAACGTCAATCGCGACACCGCCAGCCGGCTGGGCATCACGATGGCCGACGTGGATAACGCGTTGTATAACGCCTTTGGTCAGCGTTTGATTTCCACCATTTACACCCAGGCGAATCAGTATCGCGTGGTGCTGGAACACAACACGGAAAACACCCCGGGGCTTGCCGCGCTGGACGGCGTGCGTCTGACCAGCAGCAGCGGGGGCATCGTGCCGTTGAGCGCTATTGCGACCGTCGAAGAGAGGTATACCCCGCTCGCCATTAACCATCTGGATCAGTTCCCGTCGACAACCATTTCGTTCAACGTCCCGGACAATTACTCGCTGGGTGAAGCGGTAGATGCGATCCTGGCCGCTGAAAAAGAGCTGAGTTTCCCGACCGATATTCAGACCCAGTTCCAGGGCAGCACCCTCGCATTCCAGGCCGCGCTGGGCAATACCATCTGGCTGATTGTGGCGGCCGTCGTGGCAATGTACATCGTGCTCGGCGTGTTGTATGAAAGCTTTATTCACCCCATTACCATCCTCTCTACCCTGCCAACCGCCGGTGTCGGGGCGCTGCTGGCGCTGATGCTGGCGGGCAGCGAGCTGGATGTCATTGCGATAATCGGTATCATCCTGCTTATCGGGATCGTGAAGAAAAACGCTATCATGATGATCGACTTTGCCCTCGCCGCCGAGCGCGAGCAGGGAATGTCACCACGCGATGCGATCTTCCAGGCCTGCCTGCTGCGTTTTCGTCCGATCCTGATGACGACGCTGGCCGCGCTGCTGGGCGCCCTGCCGTTGATGCTCAGCACCGGAGTGGGCGCTGAACTTCGCCGCCCGCTGGGGATTGGGATGGTCGGTGGTTTGCTGGTCAGCCAGGTACTAACGCTCTTCACCACGCCGGTTATCTACCTGCTCTTTGACCGTCTGGCGCTGTGGACGAAAAGCCGCTTCCCGAAACGTGAAGAGGAGGCGTAAGTGAAGTTTTTTGCCCTCTTCATTTACCGCCCGGTCGCGACGATTTTAATTTCGCTCGCTATTACCCTGTGCGGCGTACTGGGCTTCCGGCTTCTGCCGGTGGCCCCGCTGCCGCAGGTGGATTTCCCGGTGATTATGATCAGCGCGTCGCTGCCGGGCGCGTCACCTGAGACCATGGCCTCGTCGGTCGCCACGCCGCTGGAACGCTCGCTCGGACGGATTGCCGGGGTCAACGAGATGACCTCCACCAGCTCGCTGGGCAGCACGCGTATCATTCTGGAGTTCGACTTCGACCGGGACATTAACGGTGCGGCGCGTGACGTGCAGGCCGCCATTAACGCCGCGCAAAGCCTGCTGCCAAGCGGGATGCCGAGCCGACCGACCTATCGCAAAGCCAACCCGTCAGATGCGCCGATTATGATCCTGACGCTGACCTCGGATACCTATTCTCAGGGGCAACTGTATGACTTTGCCTCCACCCAGCTGGCGCAGACAATTTCCCAGATAGACGGCGTGGGCGATGTGGACGTTGGCGGCAGCTCCCTGCCCGCCGTACGTGTTGATCTCAACCCGCAAGCGCTGTTCAACCAGGGTGTTTCGCTCGATGACGTGCGTACCGCCATCAGCAACGCTAACGTGCGTAATCCCCAGGGCGCCATTGAAGACGGTACCCGACGCTGGCAGCTGCAGACCAATGACGAGCTCAAAACCGCCGCCGAATATCAGCCGCTGATTATTCACTACAATAACGGTGCGTCGGTGCGTTTAAGCGATGTCGCTAACGTTACCGACTCCGTGCAGGACGTACGAAACGCCGGGATGACCAACGCCAAACCGGCCATTTTGCTGATGATCCGCAAGCTGCCGGAAGCCAACATTATCCAGACGGTAAATAGCATCCGCGCGCGTTTGCCGGAGCTACAGGAAACCATCCCGGCGGCGATTGACCTGCAGATTGCGCAGGACCGCTCCCCGACCATCCGCGCCTCGCTGGAAGAGGTGGAGCAGACGTTGATTATCTCCGTTGCGCTGGTGATCCTGGTGGTATTCCTGTTCCTGCGCTCCGGGCGTGCAACCCTCATTCCCGCCGTGGCGGTCCCGGTGTCGCTGATTGGGACCTTTGCCGCCATGTACCTGTGCGGCTTTAGCCTCAACAACCTGTCGCTGATGGCGCTGACCATCGCCACCGGCTTTGTGGTGGATGACGCCATCGTGGTGCTGGAGAACATCTCCCGCCACCTGGAAGCGGGGATGAAACCGCTGCAGGCCGCGTTTCAAGGGACGCGTGAAGTGGGCTTTACGGTGCTCTCCATGAGCCTGTCGCTGGTGGCCGTCTTCCTGCCGCTGCTGCTGATGGGCGGGCTGCCGGGGCGTCTGCTGAGGGAGTTTGCCGTCACGCTGTCGGTCGCTATCGGTATTTCGCTGGTGATTTCCCTCACACTCACGCCAATGATGTGCGGCTGGATGTTAAAGCGCAGCAAACCGCATTCACAGCCGCGCACGAAAGGTTTTGGTCGCCTGCTAATGGCAATGCAGGCCGGGTACGGTAAATCACTGAAATGGGTGCTGAACCATACGCGGATTGTTGGGCTGGTGCTGATTGGCACCATTGTGCTCAACGTCTGGATGTACATATCCATCCCAAAAACCTTCTTCCCAGAGCAGGACACCGGGGTGCTGATGGGCGGTATCCAGGCTGACCAGAGCATCTCTTTCCAGGCGATGCGCGGCAAGCTGCAGGACTTTATGAAGATCATTCGTGAAGACCCGGCCGTCGATAACGTCACCGGTTTTACCGGCGGCTCGCGCGTGAACAGCGGGATGATGTTTATTACCCTCAAGCCGCGCAGCGTGCGTAATGAAACCGCACAGCAGGTAATCGACCGCCTGCGCGTGAAGCTTGCCAAAGAGCCAGGGGCAAACCTGTTTTTGATGGCCGTTCAGGATATCCGCGTCGGTGGGCGTCAGGCTAACGCCAGCTATCAATACACCCTGTTCTCTGATGACCTGGCCGCCCTGCGCGAATGGGAACCGAAGATCCGCAAAGCGCTAGCCGCACTACCGCAGCTGGCGGACGTGAACTCCGATCAGCAGGACAACGGCGCAGAAATGGATTTGACCTACGATCGCGAAACCATGTCCCGTCTGGGCATTAACGTCGAAGCCGCCAACAGCCTGCTGAACAACGCCTTTGGTCAGCGTGAAATTTCCACCATCTACCAGCCGATGAACCAGTACAAAGTGGTGATGGAGGTGGATCCGCGTTACACCCAGGACATCAGCGCGCTGGACAAAATGTTTGTGATTAATAACGATGGCAAGGCAATCCCGCTCTCTTACTTTGCCAGCTGGCAGCCAGCGAACGCCCCGCTGTCGGTAAACCATCAGGGGTTATCCGCCGCGGCAACGATCTCCTTTAACCTGCCGACCGGCATGTCGCTTTCACAAGCCAGTGATGCAATCAACCGTACGATGACGCAGCTTGGCGTGCCCTCTACCGTGCGCGGCAGTTTTGCCGGGACGGCACAGGTCTTCCAGCAGACCATGAACTCACAGGTGATCCTGATACTGGCCGCCATTGCGACGGTCTACATCGTGTTGGGCGTGCTTTATGAAAGCTACGTCCATCCGCTGACGATCCTCTCAACCTTGCCCTCTGCGGGCGTAGGTGCTCTGCTGGCGCTGGAGCTATTTGGCGCGCCGTTCAGCCTCATTGCGCTTATAGGGATCATGCTGTTAATCGGCATTGTGAAGAAAAACGCCATTATGATGGTCGACTTCGCGCTGGTGGCGCAGCGGGAAGGTAATTTTCCGCCAAAAGAGGCCATTTTCCAGGCCTGTCTGCTGCGTTTTCGCCCCATTATGATGACCACGCTGGCGGCGCTGTTTGGCGCACTACCACTGGTAATTTCCGGCGGCGACGGCTCTGAACTGCGCCAGCCGCTGGGGATTACGATTGTCGGCGGGCTGGTGATGAGCCAGCTGCTGACGCTCTACACTACCCCCGTGGTCTATCTGTTCTTCGACCGCCTGCGGATGCGTTTTTCACGTAAAAACAGAACGACGGTGACCGAATAAATGGCCGACCTCCCGCGCCAGGTCCGCTGGCAATTATGGATAGTTGCCTTCGGCTTCTTTATGCAGTCGCTGGATACGACCATCGTCAACACCGCCCTCCCCTCTATGGCCAAAAGCCTGGGGGAGAGTCCTCTGCACATGCATATGGTGATTGTCTCCTACGTGTTGACGGTCGCCGTGATGCTGCCAGCCAGCGGCTGGCTGGCGGATAAAGTGGGCGTGCGGAATATCTTCTTCACCGCCATCGTGCTGTTTACCATCGGCTCACTGTTCTGCGCCCAGGCAAACACCCTCGATCAGCTGGTCATGGCTCGCGTGCTGCAGGGCGTCGGCGGGGCGATGATGGTACCCGTCGGCAGGCTCACGGTAATGAAAATTGTTCCGCGCGAGCAGTACATGGCGGCAATGACCTTTGTGACGCTGCCCGGTCAGGTTGGCCCGCTGCTTGGCCCGGCGCTGGGTGGGATTCTGGTGGAATACGCCTCCTGGCACTGGATTTTCTTAATCAACCTGCCGGTGGGTATCATCGGGGCGATTGCGACCCTGACGCTGATGCCGAACTACACCATGCAGACGCGGCGCTTTGATTTCGTGGGTTTTATCCTGCTGGCTGCCGGTATGGCGACGCTCACGCTCGCGCTTGACGGGCAAAAAGGGTTGGGGATCTCATCCCTGACGCTCGGCATTCTGGTTGCACTCGGCGTGGCTTCCGTTCTTTGGTATCTCTGGCATGCCCGGGACAACGAGCAGGCACTGTTCAGCCTGTCACTGTTCAAAAATGCCACCTACCGCCTCGGGCTGTTCGGCAGCTTCGCCGGGCGCATTGGCAGCGGGATGTTGCCGTTTATGACGCCGGTTTTCCTGCAAATCGGCATGGGGTTCTCGCCGTTCCACGCAGGGTTAATGATGATCCCGATGGTACTCGGCAGCATGGGGATGAAGCGCATCGTGGTGCAGGTGGTCAATCACTTCGGCTATCGTCGCGTGCTGGTGACCGCAACGCTTGGACTGGCGCTGATTAGCCTGCTGTTTATGGCGGTGGCGCTCATGGGCTGGTACTACGCGCTGCCGGTGGTGATGTTCTGCCAGGGCATTATTAACTCCATGCGCTTCTCATCAATGAATACCCTGACGCTGAAAGACCTGCCGGATGAACTGGCAAGCAGTGGCAACAGCCTGCTCTCGATGGTGATGCAGCTTTCTATGAGCGTGGGCGTGACCATCGCAGGGTTACTGCTTGGCATGTACGGACAGCACCATCTCAGCGTCGATACCCCGGTTGCGCACCAGGTCTTTTTATATACCTATCTCAGCATGGCGGTGATTATCGCCCTGCCGGCGTTCATCTTCGCCCGGGTGCCGGACGATACCAGCAAGAACGTCGTTATCCGACGCGGTAAAAGGAGTGCACCATGAAATTTTGGCGTCCGGGTATTACCGGAAAGCTTTTTGTCGCGATTTTTGCCACCTGTATCGTGTTGCTGATTACCATGCACTGGGCGGTGCGGGTCAGCTTTGAGCGCGGCTTTATTGACTACATCAAACACGGGAATGAGCAGCGTTTACAAGGATTGAGTGATGCACTGGGCGAGCAGTATTCCCTGCACGGTAACTGGCGATTCCTGCGCAATAATGACCGCTTCGTGTTCCAGATCCTACGCTCCCTTGAACACGATACCGACGACGATCGTCCAGGCCCAGGCATGCCGCCGCACGGGTGGCGCACGCAGTTCTGGGTGATCGACCAGGATATGCGCGTCCTGGTTGGCCCGCGCGCACCGGTTCCGCCGGATGGCACAAAGCGCGCCATCACGGTGAATAATGCCACCGTCGGCTGGGTGATCGCCTCTCCGGTTGAACGCCTGACGCGCAACACCGATATCAATTTTGACCGCCAGCAGCGCCAGACCAGCTGGCTGATTGTGGCCCTCTCCACCCTGCTTGCCGCCCTCGCCACCTTCCCGCTGGCGCGTGGCCTGCTGGCGCCGGTTAAACGGCTGGTGGAAGGCACGCACAAGCTGGCCGCCGGGGATTTCTCCACCCGCGTGGACACCCGCAGCCAGGACGAACTGGGCAAACTGGCGCAAGACTTCAACCAGCTCGCCAGCACGCTGGAGAAAAACCAGCAGATGCGCCGCGACTTTATGGCCGATATCTCGCACGAGCTGCGCACACCGCTGGCGGTGCTGCGCGGCGAGCTTGAGGCCATTCAGGACGGGCTGCGTCAATTCACGCCAGAGTCCGTGGCCTCCCTGCAGGCGGAAGTGGGCACCCTGACAAAACTGGTGGACGACCTGCATCAGCTTTCAATGTCAGACGAAGGCGCGCTGGCCTACCAGAAAGCGCCTATCGACGTCATTAACGTGCTGGAAGTCGCCAGCGGTGCCTTCCGCGAACGCTTTGCCAGCCGCAACCTCAAGATCGATCTCTCACTGCCGGACAGCGCCGTGGTGTTTGGCGACAGAGACCGCCTAATGCAGCTGTTCAACAACCTGCTGGAAAACAGCCTGCGCTACACCGACAGCGGCGGCGGGCTACATATTTCAGGCAAACAGGCCAACGGGCGCTTTGCCCTCACCTTCGCAGATTCCGCCCCCGGCGTGCAGGATGCGCAGCTGGAAAAACTGTTTGAGCGCTTTTATCGCACGGAAGGTTCGCGTAATCGCGCCAGCGGCGGCTCCGGGCTGGGGCTGGCAATTTGCGTCAACATCGTTGAAGCGCACAATGGTACGATCCGCGCCGCCCATTCGCCTTTTGGCGGGGTTAGCATTACAGTAGAGTTACCTCTGGAACGGGATTTATCGAGAGAAGCATGACCGAGTTACCAATTGACGAAAACACGCCACGCATTTTGATTGTGGAAGATGAGCCTAAGCTTGGGCAGTTACTGATCGACTATTTACGCGCGGCAAGCTATGCGCCGGCGCTTATCAGCCACGGCGATCGGGTGCTGCCGTACGTGCGCCAGACGCCGCCGGACTTGATCCTGCTGGATTTGATGCTGCCCGGCGTTGACGGCCTGACCCTGTGCCGTGAAATTCGGCGTTTTTCCGACGTTCCTATCGTCATGGTGACCGCGAAAATCGAAGAGATCGACCGTCTGCTGGGTCTCGAAATTGGTGCAGACGATTACATCTGCAAGCCGTACAGCCCGCGCGAAGTGGTCGCCCGTGTGAAAACTATTTTACGTCGCTGCAAGCCGCACCGAGAACTGCAGGTACTGGACGCAGAAAGCCCGCTGATTGTCGATGAAAGTCGCTTCCAGGCAAGCTGGCGCAGCAAGCTTTTGGATCTCACTCCTGCCGAGTTCCGTCTGCTGAAAACCCTCTCCCACGAGCCGGGTAAAGTCTTCTCCCGCGAACAGCTGCTGAACCACCTGTATGACGATTACCGCGTTGTGACCGATCGCACCATCGACAGCCATATTAAAAACCTGCGCCGCAAGCTGGAGGCGCTCGACGCCGACCAGTCGTTTATTCGCGCAGTGTACGGTGTCGGGTATCGATGGGAAGCGGATGCCTGCAGGATTACCTGACGACACTCCCCTCCCCCCTCTGGGGTGAGGGGGAAAGGCTTTACCTCCCCACCCCGCAGCGCTACAATGCCCGCCCTTAATGTGGGGGATCTCCCCATACCGCTGCACCTGATGCATGCGGATCTGACCTGTCATCAGAACGAGAACAAACATGTTTAAACCGGAACTCCTTTCCCCGGCGGGAACGCTGCAAAATATGCGTTACGCTTTCGCTTATGGTGCTGACGCCGTATACGCGGGCCAGCCGCGCTACTCGCTGCGCGTGCGCAACAACGAATTCAACCACGAGAACCTGCAGCTCGGCATCAATGAAGCGCATGCCCTGGGCAAAAAATTCTACGTGGTCGTGAACATCGCGCCGCACAACGCCAAGCTGAAAACGTTCATCCGTGACCTGAAGCCGGTGGTGGACATGGGGCCTGACGCGCTGATCATGTCGGACCCGGGTTTAATCATGTTAGTTCGCGAGAACTTCCCGGAGATGGATATCCATCTCTCCGTCCAGGCCAACGCCGTTAACTGGGCGACGGTGAAATTCTGGAAACAGATGGGGCTGACCCGCGTCATTTTGTCCCGCGAACTTTCCCTCGAAGAGATCGAAGAGATCCGCACCCAGGTACCGGAGATGGAAATCGAGATCTTCGTACACGGCGCCCTGTGCATGGCCTATTCCGGCCGCTGCCTGCTCTCTGGCTATATCAACAAGCGTGACCCGAACCAGGGAACCTGCACCAACGCCTGCCGCTGGGAATACAACGTCCAGGAAGGTAAAGAAGACGACGTTGGCAATATCGTGCACAAGCACGAGCCGATCCCGGTTACCAACGTTGAACCAACCCTGGGTGTGGGCGCGCCAACCGACAGCGTGTTTATGATTGAAGAAGCCAAACGTCCGGGCGAGTACATGACCGCCTTTGAAGACGAGCACGGCACCTACATCATGAACTCTAAAGACCTGCGCGCCATCGCGCACGTTGAGCGCCTAACCCAGATGGGCGTGCACTCGCTGAAAATCGAAGGCCGGACCAAGTCTTATTATTACTGCGCGCGTACCGCGCAGGTCTACCGCAAGGCCATTGACGATGCCGCCGCCGGTAAACCGTTTGACGCCACTTTGCTTGAAACCCTGGAAGGTCTGGCCCATCGCGGGTATACCGAGGGCTTCCTGCGTCGTCATACCCATGACGACTACCAGAACTACGAGCACGGCTACTCTATTTCTGAACGCCAGCAGTTTGTCGGTGATTTCACCGGCGAGCGCAACGGCCCGCTGGCCGCCGTGGCGGTAAAAAACAAGTTCACCAAAGGCGACAGCCTGGAGCTAATGACCCCGCAGGGCAACATGAACTTCCGCCTGGAGCATCTGGAAAACAAAAAAGGTGAAGCGATTGACGTCGCGCCGGGCGACGGCCACGTGGTCTGGCTGCCGGTGCCGGAAGAAGTGGAGCTGGAGTTTGCGCTGCTGATGCGCAATTTCGAAGGCGAAAATACCCGTAACCCGCACGGCAAGTAGTTAATCACGGGTATTTTTTCATGCTGGGATAATTCTTAGAATCGGATCACATACCGCTTCGTTCAATACGGGTATTATCCCACCCGCTGAAAAACATAACCCATAAATGCTAGCTGTACCAGGAACCACCTCCTTAGCCTGCGTAATCTCCCTTACGCGGGCTTATTTTTTTCTGTAACTTTTTGAAAGAAAAGGATTCGTTTCTAACAATGTCCACACATTGACCTCCTGTGCTCTTAGAACCAGGAAGGCCACACTAAACCTGGCGAGAGTAAACACCCCGCCCAGCCCTATCACCCACCAACAGTGTACGCCCAGCCTTTTCAGATTTTCTTTTCTTACCGGGTTAGTTCTTGCGGTTACTACAGGTGCGCGTGGTTCATGTAACCCAAAGAATAACAGGATAACGGCCATAAATGCCGGCACGACCGCCACCCAGTAAACAGCGCGGAAATCGTTACTCCATAACAGTATCAGCCCCACTGCCAGCAGCGGTCCGAGGAATCCTCCCATCGTGTCCAGCGTCTGGCGCAGGCCATAAGCCGCCCCTCTGATCTCAGGCGGCGTAACGTCGGCAACGAGAGCGTCTCGGGGTGCACCCCTTATTCCTTTTCCTACAGGCAAGCTTAAAATCCGCTCCTGGCACATTGCCGACGTTCAATGAATTAACATAAGAAATAAGAAGCTCCGCATTTGCGGGGCTTTCTTTTGGTCCGATCCGGGTGATTTGTTGCTGGACTGATGATGTCGGGTACGCTGGCGCTGGCTGATGAGCGTTGTTCTGGTAGGTCGGATACTAATAATGTGACAACTCTGTCGAGTAACCGTTGGCAGCCATGTAGTTTATTAGCCGGGCTTTAACGTCATCAAGCCATTCCTGCGCCGTCTTGTCCCATCTCTCCGGGGCAAACTCCAAACCATAGCGGTTAGAGAAAATTTGTACCCCATCAGTCTGAGAGGCTATCTCAAGCAGATTAGCCAGCAACATCCTAAGACTAAACGCTGATGAAGTGGTCAAATATTCATTCAATAAATTATCAAAGTCGCAATCGGCATCAAAAATATCACAATCTTGCCCAAAATATATCATCACCAGATTATCTAACTCACAGGGCTTGTCTGTATTTATGTCCATATATTATTCTCAAGGAACAGGGAACGCAGTCACAATATAATAAACCTTTTCGCCATGTTTTCTGGCTTCCATCACAAGCCTTATGGCATAAGCTTTTTTAACAACATCGCTGCCTTTGTCAACATAGATACCTACCGGTATTTTAAATCGATGGTCGAATCGCATTCTTGCACCAGAATGCATGTATTTCAAAGCTGACTCAAGTTGACTTTTTTTCACTGAAAGCACTTCAGAAATTAACAACTCGGCTTGTCTGATACTCAGGAAAGAACTCACCCGAGATGGCGCTCTTGGTTCTAATAATGGTGCTTTAAGTTGGTCTGGTGTTCTTCCTACGTGACGAGATAGGGTATGACCAAGACTCCCGCCCTCATGTTCCATTAAGCGAATACGTCCAGAGTAAACAGAACCAACCCGCGCAGCACCAGCCGCCCCCGCAAACGCAAAAGGTACGACGATATCAAATGTCACACCAACTTTATAAGCTGTATCCTTACTCGCACCGAGTTCTCCGGCAGCTATCTCAGCCAGTTGTGCAGTCGCGGTGGATGCCTGTCTGCCAGTAAGAACCTGTTTAAATGATGCAGTTATGGTATCGAGACTGTGAGAGCCAACAACAACACATCCCGCTTTAGATAACATTGTGGGCTCAGGAACCACGCACAAAACGCCAGCACCGAACATTTCAGCAACGCCGCTAACAACGCCCAGACCGCCCACAGACGGTTACTCATTGTTTCCCCTTCACTGATGGTTTTACCACGCAATATAGCGGCCATCTGTACCGGAGATAACGTAAGGGTAAGCCCTTCCTCAGTTTGCATATAAAATCCCTTTTATTATACAGCAGTTGATACCGAGGTTATTCCCCATCAGAGGGAAGGTCAATAATCACTCACAGAACTAACGCCTCGCTCATATCGCTCGCTGTTTAGCACCATCAACACTGAAAGCACGTTTCAGCCCCGGCGGCGTTACGCTTATACGGTGTGCTTAGGTGAAATATTTACTGAGAATTTCGGAATTTTGACCGGGCTTGATGCTTATATTTTTGGATTACTGATAGCTTAAAGCCTGCCGACACTATCCATTTGAATTAAACAAACGTTCATCAATTCCACTCCGTTTGAATTTAAATTCCCGGCCACTTATCAGCAGCCGGATATGTGAATTTTTTATCGCCGTAAATCACCGTTGCCCGCGTGCCAGCGCGCTTAGCGATCCCGTCCTTTCGCCCAGTACGCCATAAAGTTAATCGCCTCATGCACCACGCCGCGTTCGCCCACCAGGTGGCGTCGCAGCAGCTTCACCACCGTGGATTCCGCTGCCACCCAGCCATAAAACGCGGTGCTATTGCTGGTCGCTTTATCCCACAGCAGTTCGCCGTCCCCTTCTTCCTGCACCTGAACGTGATGCGCGCTTTCCGGCACGCGGGCAGTGCGTTTCACCGCGTCAATCAGGCACTCGCCGTGGCTTGCGCCATGAGGATTGCGCGGCAGCCAGGTAATCTGCGCAAAGGAGAATGCGCTTAAATCAACGCAGTCGCCCGCTTCCGGCACTTCGAAAAACGCCTGTACGCGCGGCGGGTTCGCCTGTGCTGCCAGACGTTCAAGGATCCCGCGCGCGGCGGGCAGCGCCGTTTCATCAGCGACGATCAGCGCATTGCGTAACCCCGGCGGCGGCGTCCATTCATAGCCGCCGCTGTCCGCTTCATGGGCGGCGTTCGGCGCGACAATTTGAATCGCGTCGCCCGGCGCGGCGTTGATTGCCCACGCCGACGCGGGCCCCTCCACGCCGTGGCGGACAAATTCAACGGTCACTTCCTGGCTCGCCGGGTCGACGTGGCGCAGCGTGTAGGTGCGAACCACAGGTCGTCTGGCTTTTTCCATGCTCTGCACCGCCTGATACCACTGCACATCTCCCGACAGCGACGGCGGCGTGCCGTCTTCGGAGGGAAACAGCATTTTGATACGCTGATCGGGCGAATCCGATTTCATCTGCGCCACCTCCGGCCCGCTGAACACCAGGCTTAGCAGCGACGGTGAGATTTCGGTTTTACGCGCCAGCTGCACGTTGAACAGGCGATAGCCCTGAACTCCAGCCATAACTTTTCCTTACCCTTAGATTACGGAAGACGGTGAACGACGGCGGCTGCGCCAGATAACGCCAGACACCCCGGTGAAGAGAGCCGCGGCGACAAAAGCCGTGACCAGCAGTGCTACGCTGATGCCGGTTTGCGAGACCAGCGGCACGAGCATGGCGCAAAGCCCGTAGCCCAGCGTGTGGCTAGTGGCGACCCAGCCTGCGCCCGCGCCGTCGGCCAGCTTGTCGTTTAGCAGAAGCTGATAGGCGGGCGTCGCCAGCGCAGCCCCGAAGGAGAGCAGTGCGCAGCCGGGATAAAACAGCCACAGCGGCACGGCTATCATCAAGGCCAGACCGCATAACATGAGCGCGCCGGCGCTTAGCAGCAGCGCCATCGGCGTCAGATGCTGGGGGCGCAGCACGCCAAACTGGGCGATCAGCGATGCCACCGCCGCCACGCTGAGCAGCCACGCCACCTGATGGCTAATCGCGGCGGTATCCGTGGCGAACTGGCGGGCGAGCGCGGGAGAGAGACCAAGCTGCATCAGGCTGACGGTCGCCGACAGCAGCAGCGCGCAAAGAAGATACGGCAGGCAGGCAGGTGTGAGGCGCGCGCTTTTGCGCTCGGCCGCGGGCTGCGGCGGCGTGCCCGGTAAACGCAGCAGCATAATAAGCGCCAGCAGCGGCGCGACCATCAACAGCGCCATCGGCGCAAGCGGATGCAGCGTCAGCATCACCGCGGCGCACAGCGGCCCGAACAGTCGACCGCAGCTTAATCCCGAACTGATGGTTGCCAGCGCCGCCATTCGTTTCCCTTCCCCCGCGCGCTGTAAGGCCCAGACCTGGCAGGCCGGAACCATCGCCGACACGGTAAGCCCGTAAATAATACGCGCGATAATTAACAACCCGATGCCCGCCCCCGGAGGAATGGCATGATTCGCCAGCAGCGCGCTGCCCAGGCCAAGCAGCGCAAAGCTCGCGCCGTATCCCCCTAGCGCCCAAAGCACCACCGGTTTGCTGCCCCGGCGCGCAATCTGTTTTCCCCACCACGGCGACGACGGCAGAAACAGCATTGAGCCAAGCGTTAACAGCGCCGCCCAAATCGACAGGCTGAGGTTTGTCTGAATTACCAGAACCGGGATCGCCACCAGCAGGCCATTCTGCCCCACGCCAAGCAGCCCCGCGCTGAGCGCCAGCGGCCAACAGGACAAGGATTTTTGCGGCGTGTCCGCTATCTCAAGAGAAGTCACAATGTTGCAAACCCATGTATAGATTGTGTTTATTTGTAAAAATAATTATATGGATTCTAACAATTGTTATTGATAATGAGAAACCTTATCGGCAAAATTCGCATTATCACAACATGTGGAATCGGTTTGATTATGACTTTGCCAAAGAAAACTCCGGACTGGGATGTCGCTGCGCAATGCTTCCTGAACGCGCTTATTCGTGAAACCAAAACCTGGCGACTGAGCGAAAGCCAGCCTGCTGAACTGATTATCCCCCTCGACGATCGCCAGGCGCTGCACTTCACGGTGGACTATTTCTCACCGACTCAGCATCACCGTTTCGCCTTCCCGGCTCAGTTAGTGAGCGCTTCGGGTCGCGAGCCTGTCGATTTCCCGACATTTTCCCGTCTTATTGTGGACTCGCTCCGGCTAACGCTGTCGCTGCCCGCGTCTCACGCCGACGCGTTTTACCAGCGCGTCACCCAAAGCCATATGCATACGCAGCAGGCCATCGACGCCCGTCACGACTGGGCCGCCCTGCGCGAGCACGCGTTGAACTTTGGCGAAGCGGAACAGGCACTGCTGGTGGGCCACGCGTTCCATCCGGCACCAAAATCGCATGAACCCTTTACCCAGCAGGAGGCGGAGCGCTACCTGCCGGACTTCGCGCCTCACTTCTCGCTGCGCTGGTTTGCGGTTGATAAAGCGCACATTGCGGGCGACAGCCTGCATCTGAATCTGCAACAGCGCCTGACGCGCTTTGCCGCCGAAAACGCCCCTCAGCTCCTCAGCGAGCTAAGCGATAGCCAGTGGCTTTTCCCGCTACATCCTTGGCAGGCAACCTATCTACTGGAACAGCCGTGGTGCCAGCAGCTGGCAGAACAGGGCCTGCTGCGGGATCTGGGCGAGGCCGGTACGCCGTGGCTGCCGACCACCTCTTCCCGTTCGCTTTACTGCACCACCAGCCGCGACATGATCAAGTTTTCGCTCAGCGTGCGCCTGACCAACTCCGTGCGCACCCTGTCGGTGAAAGAAGTGGCGCGCGGCATGCGCCTGGCGCGTCTGGCGCAAACGGAACGCTGGCAGACGCTGCAAACCCGTTTCCCGACGTTCCAGGTGATGCAGGAGGACGGCTGGAGCGGGCTGCGCGATCTGCACGGCAATATCATGGCGGAAAGCCTGTTTGCCCTGCGTGAAAACCTGCTGGTCGATCGGCCACAAAGCCAGACCAACGTCCTGGTGTCTCTGACGCAGGCCGCACCGGATGGCGGCGATTCGCTGCTGGTCGCGGCGGTCAAACGCCTGAGCGCTCGTCTGGGGATCGCGCCGCAGCAGGCCGCCCACGCGTGGGTTGACGCCTACTGCCAGCAGGTGCTGAAGCCACTGTTCACCGCCGAAGCGGATTACGGCCTGGTCCTGCTGGCGCATCAGCAAAATATCCTGGTGGAGATGCAGCAGGATCTCCCCGTAGGGCTTATCTACCGCGACTGCCAGGGCAGCGCGTTTATGCCACATGCGGCGGGCTGGCTCGACGTTATCGGCGAGGCGCAGGCTGAAAACATCTTCACCCGCGATCAACTGCTGCGCTACTTCCCGTACTACTTGCTGGTGAACTCCACCTTCGCCGTCACCGCCGCGCTGGGCGTCGCCGGGCTGGACAGCGAAGCTAACCTGATGGCGCGGGTACGCATGCAGCTTAACGCGGTGCGCGAGCAGGTGACGCACAAGACCTGCCTCGACTACGTGCTGGAAAGCCCGTTCTGGAACGTAAAAGGCAACTTCTTCTGTTACCTGAACGACCACAACGAAAATACCATCGTCGACCCATCGGTTATCTATTTCGATTTCATCAACCCGCTGCTGGCGCAGGAGTCCTGAATGTCTATGGCCAATATCGTTCACAGCGGCCACGGCCTGCGCTGTGAAAAACTCGACGCACAGCTGACTCTCAGCTGGGGTCTGGATAACAGCGCGGTGCTGCGCTGTCCGGGTCCGCTGCCGGAAGGCTGGCTGCGCGACGCGCTGGACCAAATTTTCATCGCCGCGCCGCAGATTTCCGCGTTGATTTTGCCTTATGCCGACTGGCGCGAAGAACCGCAGGCGCTGGCGCTTTTTGCGCAAACGCACAGCGATATTATTCACCGCGCCGCGTTCTGGCAGCTCCCGCTCTGGCTGAGCGCGCCGTCAAAACAGGCCTCCGGCGACATGATCTTTGACGCAGAACGGGAAATCTACTTCCCTGCCCGTCCGGCGCGCCCGGAGGGTGAGGTTTATCGCCGCTACGACCCGCGCGTGCGTAAAACCCTGAGCTTCCGCGTGGCAGACCCGGCGCTGGACGCCGAACGTTTTACCCGCTGGATGAACGATCCGCGCGTGGAATATTTCTGGGAGCAAGGCGGTTCCCTTGAGCACCAGACCGCCTATCTCGAACGCCAGCTCACCGGAAAACACGCGTTCCCGCTGATTGGCTGTTTTGACGATCGCCCGTTCAGCTACTTTGAAATTTACTGGGCTGCGGAAGACCGTATCGGCCGCCACTATACCTGGCAGCCCTACGATCGCGGCCTGCACCTGCTGGTCGGCGAACAGGCCTGGCGCGGCGCGCACTACGTTCAAAGCTGGCTGCGCGGGCTGACGCACTATTTGCTGCTGGATGAACCGCGCACGCAGCGCACGGTGCTGGAGCCGCGCGCCGACAACCAGCGCCTGTTCCGCCACTTCGATCCGGCGGGCTACCGCACGCTGAAAGAGTTCGACTTCCCGCATAAACGTTCACGCCTGGTGATGGCGGATCGCACCCGCTTCTTTACGGAGGTGGGTCTGTGATGAACCGTACGGACTGGGAAATTGTTAACCGCCAGCTGGTGGCGAAAATGTTGGCTGAACTGGAATACGAACAGGTCTTTCACGCCGAGTCAGTGGGGGATGACCGTTACGCGATTAATCTGCCGGGCGCGGAGTGGCACTTCAGCGCACAGCGCGGCATCTGGGGCTGGCTGTGGATCGACCCTGAAACGCTGCGCTGCGCCGATGAGCCCGTTGTTGCACAGACGCTGCTGATGCAGCTAAAGCCGGTGCTATCGATGAGCGATGCCACCGTCGCCGAGCATATGCAGGATCTCTACGCCACCCTGCTGGGCGACCTGCAGCTGCGCAACGCGCGTCGCGGCCTGAGCGCGGAGGACCTTATCGCGCTGGATGCCGATCGGCTGCAGTGCCTGCTCAGCGGTCATCCAAAATTCGCCTTTAATAAGGGCCGCCGCGGCTGGGGACAGGACGCGCTGACGCGCTATGCCCCGGAGTACGCCAATACCTTCCAGCTTCACTGGCTGGCGGTGAAGCGCGACAGCATGGTTTGGCGCTGCGACAGCGCGCTGGACAGCGAGCAACTGCTGACGGCGGCGATGGACCCGCAGGAGCTGGCCCGTTTCCATCAGGCCTGGCAGGCGCGCGGGCTGGATGAGAGCTGGCACGCGCTGCCGGTGCATCCGTGGCAGTGGCAGCAAAAAATTGCCCTCGACTTCGTCGTCGATCTGGCGGAGGGGCGCATGGTGTCGCTGGGTGAATTTGGCGACCGCTGGCTCGCCCAGCAGTCGCTGCGCACCCTGACCAACGCCAGCCGCCAGGCCGGGCTGGATATCAAACTGCCGCTGACGATTTACAACACCTCCTGCTATCGCGGCATTCCGGGCAAATATATTGCCGCCGGGCCGCTGGCCTCGCGCTGGCTTCAGCAGGTGTTTGCCGCTGACCCGACGCTGCAACAAAGCGGCGCGGTGATCCTCGGCGAACCGGCGGCGGGCTACGTTTCCCACGAGGGCTACGCCGCGCTGGCGCAAGCCCCGTACCGCTATCAGGAGATGCTCGGCGTTATCTGGCGCGAGAACCCGTGCCGCTGGCTGAAGCCCGATGAAACCCCAATTCTGATGGCGACCCTGATGGAGTGCGACGAGCACAGCCGCCCGCTGATTGGTGCGTATATCGCCCAGTCCGGGATGGACGCGGAGGCCTGGCTGTCGCAGATGTTCCGCGTGGTGGTGGTGCCGCTCTACCACCTGCTGTGCCGCTACGGCGTCGCGCTGATCGCTCACGGACAAAATATTACCCTCGCCATGAAAAATGGCGTGCCGCAGCGCGTTCTGCTGAAGGATTTTCAGGGCGACATGCGGCTGGTGAAGGATGAGTTCCCGGAGATGGACTCCCTGCCTCAGGAAGTGCGGGATGTAACCGCCCGCCTGAGCGCCGACTATCTGATTCATGACTTGCAGACCGGCCACTTTGTGACGGTGCTGCGCTTTGTTTCGCCGCTTATGGCCCGCCTCGGCGTGCCGGAGAGACGTTTTTATCAACTGCTGGCGGCAGTGTTGAGTGATTACATGCAGGAACACCCACAACTGTCGGCGCGTTTCGCGCTTTTCTCGCTCTTCAAGCCACAAATTATTCGCGTCGTGCTGAACCCGGTAAAACTGACCTTCCCTGACCAGGACGGCGGCAGCCGCATGCTGCCGAATTACCTCGAGGATCTGCAAAACCCGCTGTGGCTGGCGACAAAGGATTAAATCATGACAAACACTGTAGATTTCATTGGCGTAGGTATCGGTCCGTTTAACCTGAGCATCGCGGCGCTAGCCCATGAAGCGGAAGGCTTCAGCAGCCGCTTCTTCGACGGCCGCACGCAGTTTGCCTGGCATCCGGGGATGCTGGTGCCGGACTGCCATATGCAGACCATGTTCCTGAAAGATCTGGTGAGCGCCGTCGCGCCGACCAGCCCGTACAGCTTTGTGAACTATCTGGTGAAGCGCAAAAAATTCTATCGCTTCCTGACCACCGAGCTGCGCACCGTTTCCCGCGATGAGTTCTCAGACTACCTGCGCTGGGCCGCCGAAGGGATGGATAACCTGCGTTTCAACAATACGGTGGAGCACATCGCGTTTGACGATCGCCGCCAGCTTTTCGCCGTGCAAACCAGCCAGAGCGAAACCTTCGCCCGCCACGTCTGCCTGGGCATTGGCAAGCAGCCTCACCTGCCGGCCTGCGTGAAAAGCGCCTCGCCAACCTGCTTCCACGCCAGCGAAATGAGCCTGCGCCAGCCCAACCTGAGCGGTAAGCGGGTGACGGTGGTCGGCGGCGGGCAAAGCGGCGCGGACCTGTTCCTCAACGCCCTGCGCGGGGAATGGGGCGACGTTGCAGAGATTAGCTGGGTGTCGCGTCGCAACAACTTTAACGCGCTGGATGAAGCGGCGTTCGCCAATGAGTATTTCACTCCGGAGTATGTGTCCGGCTTCGTCGGGCTGAATCACGCCGCGCGCCAGAAAATGCTCGACGAGCAGAAAATGACCTCTGACGGTATTACAGCCGAGTCGCTGCTGACGATTTATCGCGAGCTGTATCACCGCTTCGAGGTGCTCGGCCTGCCGCGTAACGCCCGTCTGATGCCGAGCCGTTCGGTCACCGGTCTTGAAAGCCGCGGTCAGGGCTGGCAGCTGCTTCTGGAACATCATCTGGATAAAGGCTACGACACGCTGGAGAGCGACGTGGTGATTTTCGCCACCGGCTACCGCCCTGCGCTGCCGCAGATGCTGTCGCCGCTGATGCCGCGCATTGCTTTGCGCGACGAATGTAATTTCAACGTGCGGGACGATTTCACCGTCGAGTGGGACGGCCCGAAAGAGAATCATCTGTTCGCCGTTAACGCCAGCATGCAGACCCACGGTATTGCCGAGCCGCAGCTTAGCCTGATGGCGTGGCGTTCCGCCCGTATTCTAAATCGCGCGATCGGGCGTGATTTGTTCGATCTCAGTACGCCGCCCGCGCTGATTCAGTGGCGCAGCGGCAGCCGGGAAAAACCGCAGCCGGAGGCTGCTCCTCTAACTCGCTACACAGCATCTTTGGGCTGATATTTTCCGCCCGTGTGAAGGAATGATAATGATAACCAAAAAGCATACGCTCTGGGCTCTTAACCCGCTTCTGCTCGCCATGATGGCGCCCGCGGTCGCGCAGCAGAGCAGCGACGACACGTTAGTGGTTTCCGCCAACCGCACCAACCGTACGGTGGCGGAAATGGCGCAAACCACCTGGGTGATTGAAAAAGCCGAACTGGAGCAGCAGATCCAGGGCGGTAAAGAGCTGAAAGACGCGCTGGCCCAGCTGATCCCCGGGCTTGACGTCAGCAGCCAGAGCCGTACCAACTACGGAATGAACGTGCGTGGCCGTCCGCTGGTCGTGCTGGTGGACGGCGTGCGTCTGAACTCGTCGCGCACCGACAGCCGCCAGCTCGACTCCATCGACCCGTTCAATATCGACCACGTTGAAGTGATCTCCGGGGCTACCGCCCTGTACGGCGGCGGCAGCACCGGCGGCCTGATCAATATTGTGACGAAAAAAGGCCAGCCGGATACCCAGGTGGAGTTTGAGACGGGGATCAAGAGCGGTTTCAACAGCAGCAAAGATCACGATGAGCGCGTTGCCAGCGCCATCTCCGGCGGCAACGACCATATCTCCGGGCGCGCCTCGGTAGCGTACCAGAAGTTCGGCGGCTGGTTTGACGGTAACGGCGACGCGACGCTGCTCGATAACACCCAGACCGGCCTACAGTATTCCGACCGTCTGGACGTGATGGGCACCGGGACGCTGAATATCGACGATACCCAACAGCTTCAGCTGGTGACCCAATATTATAAAAGCCAGGGTGACGACGATTACGGGCTGAACCTCGGGAAAGATTTTTCGGCAATCAGCGGCACAACCAAGCCATACGTCAGCAGCGGCCTGAATTCAGACCGTATTCCGGGCACCGAGCGTCATCTCATTAGCCTGCAATACTCGAACAGCGATTTCCTCGGTCAGGAGCTGGTCGGCCAGGTCTATTACCGCGATGAATCTCTGCTGTTTTATCCGTTCCCGACCGTCAACGCGAACAAGCAGGCTACCGCGTTTTCCTCCTCGCAGCAGGACACGGACCAGTATGGCGCGAAGCTGACCCTCAACAGCAAACCGCTGGACGGCTTGCAGCTGACCTACGGGCTCGATGCGGATCACGAGCGTTTTACCTCTAACCAGATGTTCTTCGATCTGGCCAAGGCAAACGCTTCCGGCGGGATGAACAACCAGCGGATTTACACCACCGGGCGCTATCCGGGGTACGACATCACCAATCTGGCGGCCTTCCTGCAGTCCAGCTATGACATCAACGATATCTTTACCCTAAGCGGCGGCGTGCGCTATCAGTACACCGAGAACAAGATTGATGATTTCATTGGCTACGCGCAGCAACAGCAGATTGCCGCTGGAAAGGTGCAGTCCGCCGATGCGATCCCGGGCGGGTCGGTCGATTACGACAACTTCTTGTTTAACGCCGGCCTGCTGGTTCACCTGACCGAACGCCAGCAGACGTGGTTCAACTTCTCCCAGGGCGTTGAGCTGCCGGACCCGGGTAAATATTACGGGCGCGGCACCTATGGCGCAGCGGTAAACGGGCACCTTCCGCTGACCAACAGCGTGAACGTGAACGACAGCCAGCTGGAAGGCGTTAAGGTCGACTCCTACGAGCTGGGCTGGCGCTACTCCGGCGATAACCTGCGTACGCAAATCGCGGCCTACTACTCGATTTCCGATAAGAGCGTGCAGGCGAATAAAGACCTGACCATCAGCGTGGTCGATGACAAGCGCCGCATCTACGGCGTGGAAGGCGCGGTGGACTACTTTATCCCGGACACCGACTGGAGTACCGGCGCGAACTTCAACGTGCTGAAAACCGAGTCTAAAGTGAACGGCAGCTGGGAAAAGTATGATGTGAAGGTGGCGAGCCCGTCGAAAGCGACGGCCTACATCGGCTGGGCGCCGGATCCGTGGAGCCTGCGCGTACAGAGCACCACGTCCTTCGACGTCAGCGACGCTCAGGGCTACAAAATCGATGGTTACACCACGGTTGACCTGCTCGGTAGCTATGAGCTGCCGGTGGGTAAACTCAGCTTCAGCGTGGAGAACGTTTTCGATCGCGACTACACCACCGTCTGGGGCCAGCGCGCGCCGCTGTACTACAGCCCGGGCTACGGTCCTGAGTCGCTGTATAACTACAAAGGGCGTGGCCGCACCTTTGGTCTGAACTACTCTCTGCTGTTCTAAGTCCTACCCTGCTCTGCCCGGCGTCTGCCGGGCATGCGGCACGGTCGAAATTACGATCCGCTGTGAGCGAGGAGCAAATGCCTCGCTTACAGAAAAACGGTGGCAGAATTTATTGGGATTATGCCCACGCCTTGTTTTGGACAACCACCCTGTATCCGTCGAGGTCTACAAATGTCTTTCCGTTCACGTCCCAGTAGGGATTGAATGACGTTGTCATTCTGAAACCCGCATCGATCATTCTTTCGCAGGCATACGCCCATTCATTTTTATCCGAATAATACAGAACGAGTAAATCCTCTTCAGTGTGCAAGGGTTGAATGGGATGGTATTGGCAAAAGGTAAACTCTATGTGCCAGCCCAAATCTTCGCGCCCTAACATTATGCCATTGAAGCCGTCATGATCGTTGAATTCAGCAATTTTATGCAGACCCAGTCCCTGGCTGTACATCTGAAAAGAACGTTCAAGATTGGCGACGGGCTTAGCGATACGCATATGGGTAAACATCAGGGATTCTCCTGGAGAAGATACAGCTTTAGCGTTGAAATCCCGCTTGAGTTTACATGCGTTCGTGTTTTTCATTTGTCGATAAGAGCCTCTGAAATCTCATGTTCAGACTGGTTAACCGGCAGCGCATGGTACGGTGCGAACTCACGTACAAAGAGAAGGTCCGTTTTGAGCGAAGAGCGGAAGTTCGCAGTTGTTCTGACAGCTGTTGGCGGATGCACCTATGGCAAAACAATATGTGTTTTCGCTTAGTTTTCCACAAGAACATCAATGTTGTATGTATGTGTGCGAATGATCAGTTTCGTTTTTCTAAGTCGGCTAATGCATATCTTCCGCGTTCTGCTACTGATAGTGATATATCAGAAGCCAATATATTTGCCAGCTTAAATGCTTCATCACCGATATTATCCAATTCTTTTATGAGCATTTCGCCAGCTATACGCCGAACCATTGGCGAGCGGTCGGTTGTTGCCATCCTCAAAATATCAATAAAGGGGTGAGTTATAGCTATAACTCGCTCTTTTAAAATAGGGATGCGGCGCTGTATGCCATGCACTTTGTCAACCCATTGCCATGTAGTTCCTTCAGCCCAAACGAATTTACTTTCAAACTGACAACGATACGCTTTGGCTCGCAGGGAGGGTTGAATTGATTTTTCTGAAATCTCAGCTAAAAATTCATCCAGAGCTGTTGTGCGTCCTGCCTGCACAAATATAGTAGCGACAGGCCCTGATGAGGATGTTAGAAGCCGTTTTTTTAAAGCATTAGCTACTTTCTCCATTAAAACCACTTTCATAAGGACCTCTTTCTCGATATCTTCCATTCTTCCCCAGGAACCCCAGAAAGGAAGAGTTATAAATAAGGCATCAACAATAAACTCAGGATCGGATTTTTCAGCTACCAATGGCAAAGCATCACGAGCTGCAGTTCTTACCTGCGGAACCCAGTCATTTAGCCTCCGGACAACTAAAGCTAATAAAAAACTATTTGGTGCCCCACCTGATAGTGTCCTCAGCGCTCTTTCGCGTCTGAAGCCATCAGCGCTACATATGTCCATCCATCTAAGTGACCCTACTTGCTGGAAATCATTATCACTTCCATTCTGACTATACTGTCGGAGGGAATGGAAAATCTCTGCTCGAATTAATCGTTCCCAATCGTCGAGGCCTTTTAAGGATAGCTTTGAGGTGGCGGTGATGAATTTTGATATATCAGGTCTTATTCTTTGATATAGGATATCAAAGGTGAGTGATTTTTTAATAGATTCGATGAGTTCTTGCTGAAGGCTATCCTGCGGTAACATAAGCCAGCTTCCTTTATAAAACTTTAGGGTTATACTTCTTCTAATGAGACAAAGAGTTAAAGTCAAGAATCATTTGCTTAATGAATTTTTATTTATAGACTGCATAGGAAGACTCAGTGTGAATCGCCACAGCTAGGTAGCCATCTTATCGGTTGGCACACAACCTCCGACTTCCGCACATGGCACAGGGCTGCTGTTGCAGCCCTGACAACCTTAGACTTCAATCGATTCAGAGATCTCTAACGCATCATCTACTTCAATGCCCAGATAACGGACTGTGCTTTCCAGCTTCTTATGGCCCAACAGAAGTTGGATCACCCGAAGATTCTTGGTTTTCTTGTAGATCAGGTAAGGTTTTGTTCTTCTCATGGAATGAGTGCTGTAAAGCGAATCTTCGAGACCAAGTTTTTCTACCCACCCATGAAAGATCCGGTTGTATTGACGTGTTGATATGTGCTGGTTAGTTCCGACCCGAGACCGGAACAAGAAGTCTTTACTGCGCAAATTGCCAAGCTTTATCAATGCAGCAACAGCTTCTCTTGTCCCTTTGGTTATCTCAAATTGCACAGGGTTACCGGTTTTCTGTTGCAACACCGTTGCTCTGCTTGAAACCGAGTTACCATATGCCACATCAGATACTTTGAGTTTGACCAGATCACAGCCTCGAAGCTTACTGTCCAGGGCCATATTGAACAGAGCTAAATCGCGCGTTTTACCTTCCAGTTCAAGCCGGATTCGGATCCCCCAGATATGCGATATCTGAAGTGATCTTTTTTGGCCGATGATACGGTCTTTGTTCCACGGTGACGTGTTCATACTCAAATCTCCTGCAATGTGGGAGATTTGAGTATGGTTGTCCCTTATGAGCGAGGAACGGAAGTTCGTTTTCAGGTAACATACTCCCTCTGAAAGAGAATGGGGCGTCTAAGCAGGATACTTATAACGATTCTTGCCGTATTCACAGTAAGCACACTGTTTGGCGTATTTTTATTCGAATAGCAAACACTAATAAAAGGAATTCTCATGAACAATATTCCCTCTATGCCGCAGTTAGGGATTTATGTCTCAAAAATCGATCCCACCCTTCGCATCACTGTAACCGACGTTGATATTGTTGATGACGATGATGAGTCTCCTGATGATGAATTGTTTTATTTAGTCCGCTGGATCGAGGGGGAAGATGAAAGTGATATGTCGGCGATGGAATTTGAGCTAGACCCAGTAGAGTGGCATGCTTTTGTTGAGTCTGAGCAATTAGTGTTTGAGCGCGATCCATACATGGATTCAGCCCCCGAAAATTCAAACCTTGCGAAAATCCGGGATTTACTCATGAAGACTAAACAGAATGATCGTTCGTAAGCACCTATCAGGAAAGTGGTTTAGCGAGTGTTATCTATTTAGGGCAAGCGGCAAACTGATTCGCATGCAATTTGCCACCAAAGGTGAAGCACTTTCACATGAACGCTGTATAATAAATAGCGTATTCGACCTGCAGTTTAATACCCGACTTGTACGGGGTTTGTATTTTATGAACCTCAATCTTAATTCAGGAGTAAGATAGTGGACACTTTGTCTATTAAAGGTATTTTTGAAGTTTTTGTTAACAATTGGGTTCCTGGTATCTTCACCTTCTTTTTAGGTATCTGTTACTCAAATATCGTTGAAAAAAAGAAACTTAAGCAGAAGCTAAAGAACGATATTCTTGAGATCTTCATACCGGTCTTTAATGCAGGGAACGAGATCTCATTCGAAATCGCGGAAAATGCTTGCAGGAAGATGAAAGGTACCTTTCAGGCATACAAGAGAATATATCCAGGTATCTTCAACAAAGAGGTAGAGAGTGAACTTGAAGACCTACTTAAAGATGGTTTCCTCATAAATGGTGAAGTTAATCCGCATTACTTTGAACCAGCCAATATTGAGAATCTGATTAAAAAATTGTAGTTTCGTTCAAACCCCCGCTCTTGCGGAGTATTTGCATAGTGTGTCAATAGCGGCTATTTGATTTGCTTTCAGTTGTTCCACGCAATCGACTATTAGCTACTGCCGCTTTCGGCACGAAGCGGAGTGGGCTTAAGGTCCGCTGTGAGCAATAAGAGGAAGTTCACAGCGTTTAATATATTGGCGAAAGCTTTACTAAAATAGTGGTGTATAAATAGTTAGTATCATATGTCGTGCGTATTTTTATGTAAAAATTAAATCGTTCAACCTGAAATTAATTTTCATACTATCATGCATCCTTGGGAATATTTATTCTAGCAGTAGCCAGCAACCCTCAATTTATTATTCACACACATTCCCTTAGGATAACAATTTAGATTTTATCGCATTTTATATTTTAATAACACATCGAATTTAACCATAAAAAATCCAAGAGCTCACTTTATTCAAATATAGAAATAATAAAATATAACCTAAATAATATTTATTATTATTCAGGAATGTAAAAAAACAAGTTCCTTTTTACGAAGAGGAACTATTTTTAGAAATCCACAGATCTAGCTAGAATCTCTTTTTCTAAATTAAGAAGTCTTTTCTCAAGAGGTAGTTGATTAACTCTATGACTCTCATCATAATTCGTTACTATAACTCCTGATGAATCTCCATCATCACCAATAACTGATTCAATAATTCTATTTACCCTAGAGTTTTTTTCTTCCCAAAAAATAACGTCACACTCATAATTAAACGATGCATGCTCACCAAAGGCTCTACTGGTAATGTTGCTACTCCCGATGATTGCCACTAATGGATTTGAATGTTTTTTTGCAATAAAAACTTTCGCGTGCCATCTCATTCCTTTCATTTTCTTTTGAGTCGCACTAAATAACCCACCCGCATTTATTGCGCTTAATTGATTGAAAAAATCAATATATTGCTGTTTCCAAGTGTAGGAGTATATCCCCATAACAGTCAATTTCAGTGGAGTTGAATTCCTGTGTTTAGATATATCTAAATCCAACCCAGCCTGATAATTATGAGTGTGCTGAAAAAAACCGCTGCAAAGAAGTGCCTCATCAACTTCTTCGGATTTCAATGTCTCAATAATTGCGCGCCGAAATTTATTAACAACGTCTTTCCTTAGGAAGATTGCCACTCTTTTCACAGGTGATTCCTCATATACTTCAACATCAAAAGTAGTCTAACATGAAATATTAATATCGGCATATTTGGTAAAGACTTTAGGAAATTCTTAAAAAATTCAAAAAGCGTGACTATCTGAAAATTGATAAATCACCTTCATCTATTGAACCACGTTATTTGACTCGTTAATGATGCATACGTCAGCTCCTGGCACGAAGTTGCCGTAGGAAAACCAAGGGCAGCTTTGAGCGAAAAGCGGACGTTATTCAATCATCATGAATGGCATTGAAACGCCTAAATCACTTGAAGCTATTTAATAACATAAAATTGTGAGATTCTAAACAACATTGAGATGTTCATTCATAATCTGTAAAAGTTCATCTTTGGGATATGAGTAATACAACTCTTTGAAATTAGGAGTCCTAATTTTTTTAGGATATCCATCCTGGAAAATACCATATTTTTTAAATGGCTGATCACGCATCAAATAAAAAATGTTACAATGTTTATCACCGTCTTGATAAGTGGTAAAACTACAAGCTAATCCTGCCTCATATAGCTCCCAGTTAGGTATTTCACTATCTATGGTCATTTTACATGCTTTAAGCATGAATCGTGCAGAATCAACAAAACATATTGACTCAGGATTAGTAGTTTTGACAATATTGTATGCTTTCTGAATCAGTTCTTCATTGATAACAAATCCCAACCCATAAACCAATACTTCAGTAGCAGGCTTTGTATCACTACCCCATTAGGTAGTATTGGCAAGATAACATTTAATATCTTCAACAGTCATAATGTCTTTTGCTTTCATGGAGAACCACGTTGAATCATAGTAAGCTATATCCTCATCGTTTTTATAATACACTTCTACTTCTGAAAGATAATTAGGATTAAATCCTCCCCATCCATAGCATCTAACTATATTTATTGCATCCTCTTTACTTTTGAAGAAGAAGCTACCTCGGAGTCTTGAAACCTTATGAGTATAAAATCGGTGTCTCACGGATTCTATTCTGAACTCATTGATTAACGCTATTTTGTTTGTAGGTTCATTGCAAAAAGCATTCTTTAGACGAGAGTATTGCCATTGAGATAAAAACCATCTTTTCTCTTGTCCCTGAAGAGAAGGTAATGCCTCTAGAGAAGCTATTCTTCCAATTGCAACTTCCCAAGCGACAAGAGGGTTTTCAATGTTGAGATAGCACCAAAGCCTTAACTTTTTCATAACAGACTCCTTGAGAAGAATTCGTATTTTAGCCTTATGATATGTTAATCCTTGGATTGATTAACGTAAGGAATTTTTGCTACGTCCGCTCCTGGCACTAAGCGGACAAAACATTGACCCTATTTTCTCCATATAAAAAAGCGACGCTTTGCTCATTCTTTAATTGGGGCATCATAGCGGCAGGTTTTTTTGTGATGACTCAAGCCTCTTCATCCTTATTACCGTAGAAAAGCTTACCAATCTTGATAAGCGGTCTTCCCTGGGATTTACGGTGCTGGTTGGTGTCGCGCAGAGAGTAGACACAGCCACAATATTCCTGCTGGTAGAACTGTTCACGTTTACTGATTTCAATCATGCGCGCGGAGCCACCCTGCTTGCGCCAGTTGTAATCCCAGTAAACGATTCCGGGATAGTGCGCGGCAGCGCGTTGCCCGCAATCATTGATTTGCTGCATATTCTTCCAGCGGGAGATCCCCAGTGAACTGCTGATAACACTAAATCCATTTTCAGCGGCATAGAGGGCAGTACGCTCGAAACGCATATCGAAACACATGGTGCACCGGATGCCACGCTCCGGCTCCCATTCCATGCCCTTCGCTCGCTCGAACCAGTTATCCGTGTCGTAGTCAGCATCAACAAACGGAACACCATGTTTTTCAGCGAAACGAATATTCTCCTCCTTGCGGATCAGATATTCCCTCTGCGGATGGATGTTCGGATTGTAGAAGAAAACGGTGTATTCGATACCGGATGCCTGAATAGCTTCCATCACCTCCCCCGAGCAGGGAGCGCAGCATGAGTGCAGCAATAACCTGGTGGCGCCGCCGGGCAGTTCGAGTTGTGGTCTTTCCATTTTCGTGGACATCAGTAGCACTTCATTTAGATAAAAAACGTGCTGTATTTTAGATCAAAAAATCACGGGCGTTGCACCCAATACAGAATTAAAGCTCACCCGGACACGAAATACCGAGGTAATAGGCGACGTGTTTGATGGGAATACCAGCGGCGAGGGTTCGTTTTATTCATCGCGGTGCCCGTGGCGAAAAGTGAATGCTTCAAATAACTGAAGCACTCAGACCTTGAGTGCAGCAAGGATGGACGCTTCCATTTTCTCCGGCGTCGTGAACGGCGCAAAACGCTTGAGTGGCGTGCCGTCGCGACCAATCAGGAACTTCGTGAAATTCCACTTGATCCGCCCGCCCAGCACGCCGGGCAACTCGCTTTTCAGGTAACGAAATACCGGGTGCGCAGCGGTGCCGTTGACCTCCACTTTCTCGAACACAGGGAAACTCACGCCATAGTTGACGTGGCAGGTCTGCTCGATGTCATCAGCCCCGCCGGGTTCCTGCTTGCCAAACTGGTTGCAGGGGAAACCAAGCACCACAAACCCCTGGGCTGCGTACTTCTTGTAGAGCGCTTCAAGGCCCGCATATTGCGGCGTGAAGCCACAGCGGCTGGCCGTATTCACCACCAGAACCAGCTTGCCGGCATAGTCAGCCATTGAGATGTTGCGGCCGCGCAGGCTGGTGGCCGTAAATTGATAAAAGGGGGTCATAGCGGTCTCCTGAAAGTTGAAGCGGTTCAACGCCGACGCAGCAACACAGCGCGTTGCTGCTATGCTTACCGTACTGCATGAAGTGTAAACTTTCATTACCTATCGTGATTAATACTTCGGCCAGGTATTTATTTTTCCTGATAAAATTTTTGTAAAGCCACACTACTAGCCTGGCGTTCGGCGTACACCTGTGGCCTATTATGATATCGACTCTCAAAAGAATGCCGCGGGTTTGCTGTTTCAACCCGGCAACACGTTTTGACGTAATGACATCTTTTTTCTGGATTGCCTTCAGGCCACGTGAACAGATTGAGTAATTACAGGCCCTCATGATGACTGAACAGACGCTCGCAGCATTACTCAATATTGATGATACGGTAAATCCTCCGCGTATCGCTGCCTCTGGTGACTGGGTGCTCGCGCATTATGCTCATCTTGTGCCTGCCATCCGCGCATTGCAGCCTCAACTTCTTTCGAACGCCGTTTTCGACTTAAGCCAGTTAGGGACCCTTGATACCGCGGGTGCCACGCTGCTGGTGAAGCTTTTGGGTGAAAACAAGGTGCTTGAGCTCGAACGTGTTGCACCAACGCTTCCCATTGAGCGTCGCGTCCTGTTGCAAACAGTCGGAGCGGCATTACAGGATTATGCCTCCCCTCCTGCGCAGCATCAGCCGGGGATAGTGACCGAGCTGTTGGCAAACATCGGTAGGTCGGTGGAAAGCTTCTGGCAAAACCTGGTTGCCCTCATCGGGTTTATCGGGCTGACGATGGAGGCACTTTTTGCCACCCTATTGCGGCCCGCCCGCTGGCGGGTGACGTCTCTGGTCGCTAATCTGCAGCAAATTGGCCTGAATGCCGTGCCTATCATCGCGATGCTGACCTTTATGGTCGGCGCGGTAATAGCTTTTCTGGGATCAACGGTACTCTCTACTTTCGGCGCCAGTATATTTACCGTTCAGCTGGTGGCGTTTTCATTCCTGCGCGAATTTGCCGTGCTGCTGGCGGCAATACTGATGGCCGGGAGAACCGCCAGCGCCTTCACTGCACAGATTGGTCTGATGAAGGCCAATGAAGAAATTGATGCTATCCAGGCAATGGGGCTGAATCCGGTTGAACTGCTGGTGCTTCCGCGCGTGCTGGCGCTGCTCGTAGCGCTGCCAATGATGACCTTCATCGGCATGATCAGCGGGATTGTGGGTGGGATGGTGGTTTGTGCTTTAACGCTGGATATCTCCCCAACAATGTTTTTATCCATAATGCAGAACAACGTCGGCTTTGAGCATTTTTTGGTGGGAATGATTAAAGCGCCGGTGTTTGCTTTTCTGATTGCCATCATCGGTTGTCTTGAAGGGTTTAAGGTCAGCGGAAGTGCGGAATCGGTGGGAGCGCATACTACCGCGAGCGTTGTGCATTCAATATTCGTGGTGATCCTTCTGGATGCGGTTGCGGCACTGTTTTTCATGGAGATGGGATGGTAAAAGACATGAGTCAGGACGCCATTATTCGCATCCGTAAACTGCGTAACTGCTTTGGTCCGCAGTGCGTACACGTCGATCTCGACCTCGACGTGCGGCGCGGCGAAATACTGGGCGTAGTGGGCGGATCGGGCACCGGAAAATCAGTGCTCCTGCGCAGCATCGTCGGCCTTCGTCGCCCGACGGACGGACGAATTGAGGTGTTTGGTGAAAATCTCACCGAACTCAGCGGCGTGCGCCGCTCCGTGCTGGAAAGGCGTTTTGGCGTCCTGTTTCAGCGAGGGGCATTGTTCAGCTCGCTAACGGTCACCGAGAACGTGGCCCTGCCGCTTATTGAGTACGCGGGGCTTGAGCGCCGCGCCGCCGAGCAGCTGGCGCAGGTGAAACTCGCGCTGGCCGGTTTGCCCGCCAGCGCCGGAGATAAATATCCCTCCTCGCTTTCAGGAGGCATGGTGAAACGCGCTGCGCTGGCCAGATCCCTGGCGTTGGATCCGGAAATCCTGTTCCTTGATGAGCCAACCGCCGGACTGGACCCTATCGGTGCCGCCGCGTTTGACAACCTCATTGCCACGCTGCGCAATGCGCTGGGATTAACCGTATTTTTAGTTACCCACGATCTGGATACCCTTTATACAATCTGCGACAGGGTGGCGGTGCTTTCACAAAAAAAAGTGTTGGTCGTGGATTCACTGGACGTGGTGGCGGCAACGCCAGATCCCTGGATCCAGGAATATTTCCACGGCCCACGCGGGCGAGCAGCACAGCAGACCCAGGCGACGTTACAAGAGAGGCAATAAAAGATGGAAACTCGCGCTCACCATGTTCTCATTGGATTGTTCACTCTCATCATTTTCACGGCGGTGCTGTTGTTTAGCCTGTGGCTGAGCAAATCAGACAGAGATCGCCAGTTCCACACGTACGATATTGTATTTAGCGAAGCCGTGAGCGGCCTTTCCCAGGGGAGTACGGTTAACTTCAGCGGGATCCGGGTCGGTGAGGTGGTTCAGCTTCGCCTCGACAGGGATAACCCCGGTAAGGTTTGGGCACGCATTAGAGTGGCGGCCTCCACCCCCGTTCGCCAGGATACCCAGGCACGGCTGGCGATGGCCGGCATTACCGGGACATCGATTATTCAGCTTAGCGGTGGAAGTGAAACCAGCCCGGTGCTGAATGGAGATAGCGAGAATATCCCAGTCATTATTGCCACCCCTTCGCCGCTCAACCAGTTGCTTACCAATGGCGAAGATGTGATGACCAACGTTAATGAGGTCCTGTTACGCCTAAATCAGGTCCTCACTACGGAGAATCAGCAGCGATTAGTCAAAACGTTAGACAACCTGGAAAAAATTACCGATACCGTGGCCGGTCAGCGGGAAGATATCAGCACCATCCTGCAGCAGTTGGCAATAGTGACGAAACAAAGTAACGAGACGCTAGCGCAAACCAACCGTCTGATGCGCAATGCAAACGTGCTGCTGGACGGTAAGGGCAAAGATCTGGTGAATAATGCGGCCAATACCCTGGCACAATTGCAAAAGACGAGTGGTTTGTTGAATCAGATCGTCATCGATAATCAGCATTCACTTAACAACGGCATTCAGGGATTTAACGAACTGGGGCCAGCCTTGGCAGAGTTACGCAAAACCCTGGCCACTTTACGCGGAGCGATCAACCGCCTGGAAGCAAACCCAGCCGCCTTGTTAAGGGGCCCTGAACGTATGAAGGAGTTTACCCCATAATGGCCGCTTTCACTCTTAGGCTTTCCTGTTTACCTCGCCAGATGTTAAGGCTGCTGATTGTGCTGGTATGCCTGCCGCTGGCCGCATGCACGGTGTTGCCGCAAAGGCCTGTTTCGCAGGTTTGGTTACTGCCCGCTCAGCCGGGAGCCCCTGCCGGCGGTCAGACCATAAACCGATCGCTGCGCGTTATGCAGCCAAATACCAGCCAGTTTATTAACAGTTCGCGCATTGCCGTTCAGCCTCAGGGCGCAGAGATAACGGTCTATAGCGGGTCGCGCTGGAGTGATTCGGTGCCCGTCTTGGTTCGTAATCGTCTAACGCAGGAATTGCGCACTGACGGGCGTTTCGTCTCAGTTAGCAGCGATGAAGATAATTTGCAGGCCGATTTTGAACTCGGGGGAGATTTATCATCATTCCAGGGGGTTTATAGCGGTAAGAAAGGCGAAGTGCTGATTCAGTTTGACGCGCGTCTGGTGCAAACATCCGATCGTCGCGTGATAGCTAGCCAGCGTTTCGTGATACGTCAGCCCATAAGCGGTAGTTCGATGAACGAGGTCGTCGAGGCCTTTGGACTGGCCAGCGACAGGCTTGCCGCAGACATACTCCGCTGGCTGGGAAACACCAGCGCGATGAGGTCACCCTGAACTGAAGGGTGAAGGCCAACATGTAGCGGCGTAATCAAAACGAAATCGACGAGGAAATCATGAGAAAAATAGTGTCATTTGTCCATGTTTCGCTGGATGGTTTTGTCGCTTCTACCGCTGAGGGCCCGGCAGGTCTGGACTGGATAAGCATCAGCCCCGACTTGTTTGAATACGTGGAACAGCGCATTCAGCAGACCGACACTGCCTTGTATGGGCGCACCACCTTCCAGATGATGGAGTCGTATTGGCCAACGGCTGCCGATAAGCCTGACGCCAGCGCGCATGATCATGCGCATTCACGTTGGTATAAATCTGCCCACAAAGTGGTGTTGTCGACAACTCTGTTGCCAAAAAATCACCCTGGAACGCAAATTATCAGCGGCAATTTAAGCGCCGAAATCAGCAAGCTCAAGCACAGCGCGGGCAGCGAAATCTTACTGTTTGGCAGCCCCTCAGCGACTCACGCGCTCATGGCGGAAAACCTTATCGATGAATATTGGCTATTCGTTAATCCGATTCTGCTTGGACAAGGCATTCCCTTATTCAAAAACATACAAGACAGAACCTCACTCATGCTGGTGAAGAGTAACGTTTTCCCGTCGGGCGTCGTGTGCCTGCGATACGAGGTTAAACGAAATCAATAATGCAAGGTTCGGCTCGTTCTGAAGAGGAAAAACTTCCGAATGGCTGCGTTTCTGCGAATGTGTAGCCAATTGATGATTTGCGGTCAGTGAAATCCCCTCGCTGACAAGGGTATCTAAGGGTCAGCAACATCCGCTCCGGTCGCTGTGCGCACAAGGTGACAGAGCAGAATGTCCGCAGTGAGCGAGGAGCGGACATTGAGGCACCTAATAAATCGTCTCAATGTTCAACTTTTCTGACCCGTAATGTCCGGAGGAGCAAATCGTACAAACTATCCACTGCAGGAGAACCCTGGGAAGTACGGCTTCTGAACAATGAGACTTCCATGGGTTCAAGAGGCCCCAACAGATGTTCACTGCCAAGAATTTGCAGATGAGGTGGCACGCTGCACTGGGTCAGTACCGCAACAGCCAGGCCACTTTCCACTGCGGTAATCTGCCCTGACAGGCTGGAGCTGTTATACACCACCTTATATCTCCGCCCCTGCAGCGCTAATGCGTTGATAGCACTACGTTTAGCAAGGCTTGTACTTTCATAAACCGCAATGGGTAATGGATCACGCCGCCAGACCTCAAACTGTGGAGAACCCACCCACACCATCGGTTCATAAAATAGTAACGCGCCCTGGTTGGGATGTTCCCGGGAGACCAGCGCCAAATCGAGATTGCCGGCTTCAACGCGAGGAATTAAAGACGTTGATTGCTCACAGCTCAGTTCGATTTCGACTGACCCAAAGTTAGGCGCAAATCTCTTCAGCGCAGGGGTAAGGTATTTTGCTGCATAGTCATCAGGGACCCCCAGACGAATACGCCCTGTTAACTCCTTACCGTGAAATGCGGCCTGCGTTTCAGCATGGAGATCGAGCATCCTTCGGGCATAACCCAGCAGTTTTTGACCTTCAGACGTAAGTTGATGTTGACGAGGACCGCGAAGTAAAAGCTGACACCCTAATGCAGATTCCAGCTTTTTAAGTTGCATGCTGACCGCAGATTGTGAGCGATGGACTTCAGGTGCCGCAGCCGAAAGCGATCCCGCATCCACTACCGCGACAAAACATTTAAGCCAGTCCATCTGGAGGTCTTGATAATGCACCTTTAAGCCTTGTATTCGATAATCAAATATTAACGTCAATTATTATGCGTTTTTATCAATTCCACAACACTGTCATAGTGGCCCCCTGTTTGCTTTCACTGTTATGAAGTTCATGAGGTCCCGGATGACGTATCACCAACCCGATTTGTCTCAACTTAATCATTCGCTGATATGGGATGGCTTTCGGCAACTTATCCCGGTGTCACTGTTTGTCGCTATTTTTGGTGCCGCCTTTGGCCTGGCCGCATCACAAAAAGGAGTGGACCCGACGTCGGTGACAATGATGAGTTTGCTGGTTTTTGCCGGTTATGCGCAATTCGCCACCTTAGCGCTTTGGACCGATCGGGTTCCTGTTTTAACCCTTATCGCCACCGTTTTTGCCATTAATGCCAGACATCTGTTAATGGGGGCCACGTTATACCCATGGTTGCGCGCGTTAACACCCGCTAAACGCTACGGGATCATGATGGTCGTTTCTGATGCTAACTGGGCTATGTCCATACAGGCATTCAGCAGGGGACGCGCGGGGCTGGGATTACTCTTTGGTGGCGGTCTTGCGCTATGGCTTTTTTGGGTTGCAGGGACCGTCGTAGGGCTTTATTTCGGTGGTGCTATCCAGGATCCCAAAAGCTATGGCCTTGATATGGTAATGGGGTGTTTCCTTCTTTCCATGGTATTCGAAGGAGAAAGAAGCCTGAAGATGTTAATTATCTGGGCCGCAGCGGCCAGTGCTTCGCTGATAGCGTATAAATGGTTACCAGAAAATAGCCATGTGATCGCCGGCTCCCTCGCCGGAGGTATTACTGGAATTATCATGAGAGAGAAAAAATGAGTATTGAGACGATAGGCACAGGACCTCTTATTATTATTTTTATTATGGCGTTGGTCACACTCGTGACCCGATGGGGCGGTGTCTGGATTATGTCTATTGTGCCTTTTAATAACCGAATAAAAGCCTTTATTCAGGGGATGTCAGGCTCCGTTCTCGTGGCGATTTTAGCCCCCGTAGCCCTCACAGGTGACAAAGGCGCTCAGATGGCATTATTGACCACGGCCGTCGTGATGCTGGTTTTTAAAAGACCTTTAATTGCTATCACCCTTGGAATTGTCGTTTCAGCCCTGATCAGATATTTTTAAACTGTTCTGAGCTAATTCTCCGATACATTTAAGCGAGTGCTATGAGTCTAACGCCACGAACGAACTATATCGTTAGATATTACAGCGCGCTCAGACCGCATAAATATAAGGGTGGGTTACCACCAAACGAATCGGAAAACCGATACTGGAAAAACGCAAAAACGGTGGCCAGTTTTTGTTGACCACTTAGTCCCGATGTCATGCATGGCTACAACGTCAAACACCGCTGCTATACGGCCGATATACGCATCCGCCTGAACAACCCCAAACTGCCTGAAGCTGTAGTACCAGATACCCTCCAGATCTTCTTCTGCTTTGGAGGTCAGCTTAATCTCTTTCATTTGCCACCCTGGCCCTGACATTTTTCAGGAATAATACCGGCAACGCAGGTGTAAAACTGGCCGCCCGGTAAATAATATTCCCGGTAATGTCCTCTGCAGCAGAGCGAACCCGGTCGCTATCAGGAAGGACACCGGTTCCGCTGACTGCCACAACAGCCGGACAACGGGTCCGCTCACAGAACAACAGACAAACGAATACAAATTCCATATCAGGCAGAGCGAATTGGGGTGTAGCCCAGATTTTACTGGATTCTGCAGTCTGACCGGCATGAAAGGATCGTTCTTTTATGGCTAGCGTGTTCCCGCCGCAGACGGGGCATATCCAATCAGGACAGCGGGATTCCCGGAAAGGGGTCAGAAGTGACGGATTCATTATGGGTTTTTCAGTTCCGTTTAACATGTACGACTTAAGCCTGATCACTGAACATACTTTACTATCGCAATTCGATAACTTAAAAGTGAGATTATTTTACTATAAATCAATTAATTACTTTCAGCAAAAAGGCCACGCTTGCTACTAGAGGAAGTCCGGTACATGGTGTACAGGGCCGACCATATTATCCGTCTTGACGGTACCACCTGCCTGCAGCTGTGGCGTGCCTGGTGGGTGATCCCCTGCAAATCGCAACCTGATTGCAGGCCTGTCATGATGCTGGTCTTGCTGTCCGGATGCAGATTAATGAAAGCAACACGTCGGAGGAAGGCAAGATAAAAAATGGGATTACGTTTACCCGGGTTCCATTAGGGCCATTTTCCTAAAAAACTGATGATTGTTTGATTTTTATTCTTCGCGGCAACAGAATCCATTCACATAGGACCTTTAAAAATAACAGGGAAGTCTAATGGATACAGCATTGCTTGATATGACAGGCTCCGGCAGAAGAAACAAAGCCTGGGCAGAAACGATGGTTAACTTTGAAGCCAGAAAACTGATTAACACTGCCAATAGACTTTCCGCATTTCACTTTCAGGATGGTCTGACCCGGATTAATTTCGTTCAGGAAATTAAAGAGGTTATAGAGAAGCAATTTGCTGCTGCCCGGCGCGCGAAATCGGATGAAGAATGCGTAGCATGCATAAAAATCTGAGAGCAGAGAACGAAAATCTCGAAGAACAGAGCCGGATGTTGCGTATGAAGACAGCAAAAATTTACGCTAAAGTGGAGTTTGTCCGGGAAAATAATAAAATTGTTGGCTACGTCATTTCTGCTGTTCATGTAGTGATATCAGGTTTTGCTGTTGCTGGCGGCGTACTAATGATGTCTACAATGACCCCGATAGGCGTGCTTGCAGGAGCTATTCTTGTAGCAGATGGTGCAAACGGAATAACTAAAGAAATAATAAATTTTAATTCAGGAAGTCAGACTCATTCTGAGGGCGTCATAGCAGATAAAGTAATAGATATAGCGCAGTTTATGGGATTTAAGCCAGGGTCTGGACTGGCTTTTTATAATACTGTCACGCTCAGTGCCAGTGTTTACAGTATTTTCGGATTAGCAAGAAAGCTTGGTGCATGGCGGTTGTTCCGTTGGGTTCCTCGCGATTATTATCGGACAGTAGATACGATGAGCAGGCCAAAACTAACTATGAAAATAGTGGGTTATGGCGTTAAAGCTAAAGTGATCTTTGATTTATTATCTACTGACCAGGATTCTCGTTAGCCCGGTGTATTCTACAGTATCGCCAGGACTTGTAAGACAGAACTGGAGGTTGTACAAATATTACGATGAGCATTGTAATTAACAAGCCAATACCCGTAGACATAATGTAAACCTGGTTATTTGAAAAAATGACCCAGATAAATACAGCGATACAGCCAAAAAATACCCACAACACAATTCTAAAACGATTTGCGAGATCATGAATGGAATCATCCAAACTTCCACCATAGCTATCTATATTGTTTTTAATTTTCTGTAGATCTTCCGGGCTAAAGCCTGACTGCAGTAACGCTGCTTCGCTCACTTTCATAGCATTCTACCTTCAATCCTTAAAATGTAGACATCTCTTTGCAGCAATTATACACGAAAATTTCGTGAAAAACTGGATCATAACCATCCATTGGGTGGATATTTTTGGCTTTGATGATCAAAGGAATAGTTTCACACGTTAAGGTTTTTTGTCAGATAAATCAAAACATTGTAGACAGTGATAACAGCGCTCATACCAGTGAGTTTTTTGTCGATAAAAAGCATTTAACGGACACCGCTGTCCATAAATCGATTTTTAAGACGACCTTTTACAACTAACGTGAGTTTCGTTCCACTGAGCGTCAGTTCCTACCTACAGCTATTATGTGAGCTATCCACAATTCCGTTTTAAAATTCATTGATTCCGTCCTGGTAAATTGTGCTCTTCAATGAAGTTTTTAGTTTCTTTGTCTTTAACAAGTATTGCAATTATATATATAACTACAAATACCATACCTGTGATAGCTGTAACCTTGCAGATGTTTTCGTCCAACGATGGGGGATTACTGGTAATCAGGGGATTGGGTAGTAAGGGGGCATAGGGAGCCGCCTGAACAGTATCGCGAGTATTTTATGGAATGTCTGCACTAAGTTACGAATTGCTTCCGACATGCAACGAGGCGGTCTGTGAACAAAGAGAGGGTCAGAAGTGACAATAAAGGCCAGGAATAAGGTACCTATCAAAACGGTTAAATTATGCGCTTAGCGTACAATGATTTTCGTTTTCCAAACCGACTCCTATCTGATTATGAGGGCAGGTCGTTCCTCATCCTTTGGAATAAGAAAATTCAGCAATGACTAAATGTGATTCTGACTTATCAGATTGGACGTCATACGCGAAGTTATAATGCTCGCCAGATGTAAACTTAAATCCGAACACAGGAAGACAGTCACCTTTTGGAACATAAACAGGATTGTCATCAAAAATCTTGTAAAGAGTGTCGCTATGATCGCTATTGTGAATCGCCACGGATAATCTCGACACTTCTGAGGTGCTGAATGCAGTAAAACTGGAGTTTATCCAGCCGGGTAAGCCGACACAGAACGCTTTTATTGAGCGCTTTAACCGAACATGCCGTAAATAAATAATCGATTTTTGTCTGTTCAGAACACTGAATGAAATACGGGAAATCACGGAGAAATGGTTATCAGAATATAACTGTGAACGCCCATATGAATCACTGAACAATATGACACCGGAGGAATACCGACAGCACCATTATTTGGCCGGGTTCTCAAAAAATGCATGGAACTAAAACGGGTCTATTTACATATCTTCCACCAACATAGTCGAGGTATTTTGGACAAGGAAAAAGGAGAGCAGCAGTAAATAGTTGGTAGTGCTAGACGGACTGTCCCCAGACTGCCGTGGGGTCAGTCTAAAGAATCCTTAGAAGCACCGCTTCTGAACATAAGGCTTCTATAGGTTAAAGAGAATCAAAATATTTTATATACCTTTGCCTTTCTTTTTTAGGCGATATGATTCCTGTAAAATAGAGTTGGTAGAAAAATGAGAAGACTATCCCGAATATTAGAACATGTGCTGTTCCACCGGCAGCGAAAAGATATCCAGGACGCTTAGTCCCGATGTCATGCATGGCTACAACGTCAAACACCGCTGCTATACGGCCGATATACGCATCCGCCTGAACAACCCCAAACTGCCTTTTACAGCGCAAGTCAGCCTTGAAAGTATTCGGGCATTTTTCTTAAAAAGAACGTTACCCATGCAGTGCTGTTAACCTGTGTTAAAATTCGGCGGCCGGTCAATATCAAAACTGGATTTGTATGTAGCGATTTAACGCCTGATTTAGGATAAACTTATCTGTGATAGTCTGGTGAATTTTAAGGATAAAAAACCATGAAAGCTTGCGAAAAAAAACTACTGGAATCTGGTTTTAGCCATGCTGATCTACAAAAACTGAAAAATAATATTGCTAATTATGGCGGTTCGCTGGATTCCGTGACCCATGATCTTGCTAACCGTTTTAACGCTTCAAAGTGGATTACTATCGCTGCCTTTACCATACTTGCCCTCACGCTGATGCTGGCATCCGTAGATACCAGCATTACGCTTGCAGCCACACTTGCGATTGTAATACCTTTAATATGGTATTTAACGCCAGCAAAACTTGCGTACAAATCATGGCGCTATCGCAGATTAACCACTAACTCTGAACCGCGTCAGTAACAGACATAAGGTCAAATATGATCTTAGCTTTAACACCGTAACCGACAATTTTCATTGTAAGCTTTGGACGGCTCATGGTGCTGACTTTCCGGTAATAATCGGCGGGCAGGTATCGGAATAAACGCCATGTTTCAGGGCGTCTGAACAGACCGAATATGCTATATGCATTTGCAACAAGCGAGACTGATTTATAGACCCCCAGCCCGCTATTACGGCTGAATCCCATGAATTCAGCTGTGGACATAGCGGCATCAGCAACCAAACCTTCCGAGGTTTTGTTATCCATTGCGTAATGCGCAATTTCTTTGCTTATGCCGTTTGCACCATCAGTAACCAGAACTGCACCGGCCAGAACACCCAAAGGCGTCATAGAACTTATAAGGGTTAGTCCAACAGCTATTTCAACTCCTGACAAAACCACATTTACAGCAGAAATGACGTAGCCAACAATTTTATTATTTTCCCGGACAAACTCTACTTTAGCGTAAATTTTTGCTGTCTTCATACGCAACATCCAGCTTTGTTCTTCAAGATTTTCCGTCTCTGCTCTCAGATTTTTGATGCAAGCTATGCATTCTTCATCCGATTTCGCGCGCCGCGCAGCAGCAAATTGCTTCTCTATAACATCTTTGATTTCCTGAACAAAATTAATCCGGGTCAGACTATCCTGAAAATGAAATGCGGAAAGTCTGTTCGCAGTATTAATCAGTTTTCTGGCTTCAAGGTTAACCATCGTTTCTGACCAGGCTTTGTTTCTCCTTCCGGAGCCTGTCATATCAAGCAATGCTGTATCCATCTGGACTTCCCTGTTAGTTATGAAGATCGTGTTTGCATGGATTTTGTTGTCGTGACGAATAAAAATCAAACAATGACCTGTATTTTAGGAAAACGCCCCTACCCCCTAGTCGCTCTGTGTTGGTTCAAATTTTGTGAATTACGCGCCAGACCCTCGCAATTGCCCTTCTCGGAGGTTAAGGGTCAATGGAACGAAAATACCGTAAATTCGGAGCCGATAAAGTCAGCGAGCCGATCCCGTACAAAACTCATGTAAGGCTAAGAACATCGGAAATAGCTACGTCTACTCTGAACCATTGACAGCGCGTTGTCAGCCGCGCAGGACAGTTACTCGTCCAAACATTTCTACCTTTCATCCTGTTCTTACCCGCTTTTTTCCTCCCTGCGATACACTCTTGATAGCGCTAAAAAAAGGAGCAACGCGGATGGCAACCTATCCAGACAGTTTATTGATTCTTAACGGCAAGAGTGCCGGTAACGAGACCCTCCGTCAGGCGATCGTCTCTTTACGTGAGGACGGCGCGCGCATTCACGTGCGGGTCACGTGGGAAAAAGGCGATGCCGCGCGGTATATCGAAGAAGGTATCCACCTGGGCGTTGAGACCATTATTTCCGGCGGCGGTGATGGAACCATTAATGAGATAGCAACGGCTCTGCTCAACCGTAAAGCCGACAAGCGCCCGGTAATGGGCATTTTACCTCTCGGCACGGCGAATGATTTTGCCACTAGCGCCGGTATCCCGGACGATCCGGGAAAAGCGCTGCAGCTGGCGATCCTCGGTAAGGCAACCGCCGTCGATATTGCGCAGGTCAATGAGAAAACCTGCTTTATCAATATGGCGACGGGGGGATTTGGTACGCGCATTACCAGCGAAACGCCGGAAAAACTCAAGGCCGCGCTGGGCGGTGTTTCCTATCTGATCCACGGACTGATGCGCATGGATACGCTCAAGCCCGACCGCTGCGAAATTCACGGCGAAAATTTTCACTGGCAAGGTGATGCGCTGGTGATTGGTATCGGCAATGGCCGCCAGGCGGGCGGTGGGCAGCAGCTCTGCCCGGAGGCGCTGATCAACGACGGGTTGTTAGAGCTGCGGATTTTCACCGGAGACGGGCTGCTGCCCGCGCTTTTCACCACCCTCACCCAGCCGCAAGCAAGCCCCAATATTATCGACGGGCAATCTGTCTGGTTTGAGGTGGATGCCCCGCACGGAATGACCTTTAACCTCGACGGAGAGCCGTTAAGCGGGGAACATTTTCGTATTGAGTTGCTCCCCGGTGCGTTACATTGCAGGTTACCGCCGGACTGTGTGCTATTGCGCTAATGGCCTGGCCTTACGCGCGGTTGCCCTCTCCCACCGGGAGAGGGTGAAAAACAGTGCTAATACACCGCCACCTCCCGCGCCATCTCGCGTGAATACCGCTGGCTGGCGTTGACCAGCATCCGCGTATAGTCTGTTTTCGCCTGCCCTGCGACCAGCTCGTCCACCGTCAGGCTTTCGAGAATTTGACCGTACTGCATGACCGCCACCTTCTGGCACAGATGGGCAATTACGCCGAGATCGTGGGTGACCATCAGATAGGTCAGATTCGATTCGCGCTGCAGTTCCGCCAGCAGGTTGAGGATTTCCGCCTGCACGGAAACGTCCAGTGCCGAGGTGGGTTCATCCAGCAGCAGCACTTGCGGCTCGAGGATCAGCGCCCGGGCAATCGCCACGCGCTGACGCTGTCCGCCAGAAAGCTGATGCGGATAGCGGTCGCGAAACGCCCGGTTCAGCCCCACCTTGTCAAGCCACGCATAAATGCGTCGGTCCCGATCTTTGATGCCGTGAATCTGCAGCGGCTCTTCCAGAATGTCGCTAATGGTATGGCGCGGGTGGAGCGAGCCGTACGGATCCTGAAACACCATCTGTACATGGCGACAGCGCGCCTGGCTAAGGCGCTTCTCCAGCGGCGAACCTGCAATCGCCAGTTCGCCGTCCCAGTGGGTAAACAGCCCGGCCAGGCACTTTAGTACCGTGGTTTTGCCCGACCCGGACTCTCCCACCAGGCCGTAAATCTCGCCTTCCTGAACCTTGATGTTCACATCGTTCAGCACCTGATTGCGCTTCTCGCCCTCGCCAAACGCCAGGTTGAGGTGGTTAATCTCGATCATCTCTGCTCCTTACTCGGTAAGCCAGCTGGCCTGGCGCTGCAGCACCGGCAGCGTTGGACGGCGATGGTTGATTTCCGGCAGCGCGCGGATTAACCCCTGGGTGTAGGGGTGCTTTGCATTGTGCAGATCTTTTGCCGCAATGGACTCCACCACGCGCCCGGCGTACATCACCAGCACCCGGTCGCAAAAACTGCGCACCAGGTTGATATCGTGACTGATAAAAATCAGCCCCAGCCCGCGGGACTGCACCAGATCGTCGAGCAAACCGAGCACCTGCAAGCGCACCGAGACGTCCAGCGCCGAGGTCGGCTCGTCGGCAATCACCAGCTCCGGGTCAGCGATCAGCATCATCGCAATCATGATGCGCTGCCCTTGCCCGCCGGAAATCTCGTGCGGATAGAGGTGATACACGCGCTCCGGCTGGCGAATGCGCACCACGTCAAGCATCTCCAGCACTTTGGCTTTTGCCTCGGCTTTACGCCCAGGATGATGGGTCAGCCAGGCTTCGGCTATTTGGTCGCCCACGCAGACGACCGGGTTGAGCGAGTATTTTGGGTCCTGCATGATCATCGAGATGCGCTTGCCGCGAATGCCGCGCATCTGCGCCTCGCTGACGGCGTGGAGATCCACATCGCCAAACTGCATTCGCGCGGCGCTGATTTGCGCTTTCGCCGGGTGCAGGCGCAGCAGCGCCCGTCCGACGGTGGATTTACCGGAACCGGATTCACCGACAATCGCCAGTTTTTCGCGCCCCAGCTGGAAAGAGACGCCGCGCACGGCGTGCGTCACCGCACTGCCGTTGATAAAATCGACGTGGAGATCGCGCACGTCGAGCAAAGGGTTATTCGCTGCGAGGATCGAGGATGTCACGTAGGCCATCTCCTAAGAAGTTGAACGCCAGGCTGTTAATCAGGATCGCCAGCCCCGGAATCGTTACGACCCACCAGCACTCCATCATGTAGGTGCGGCCGCTTGAAATCATTGCCCCCCACTCTGGCTCTGGCGGCTGCGCGCCGAGGCCGAGGAAGCCCAGACCGGCGGCGGTCAGGATGATCCCCGCCATGTTCATGGTGATGCGGATAATCACCGACGGCAGGCACAGCGGGACGATATGACGCCACAGCACACGTACTGCGGATGCCCCCTGCAAGCGCACGGCGGAGATAAAATCGGCCTGTCGCAGAGAGAGCGTTTCGGCACGAGCCAGGCGGGCAATCGGCGGCCAGGCGGTGAGCGTAATAGCGATGACCACATGCTCCAGCCCCGGCCCCAGCGCGGCGACAAATGCCAGCGCCAGTACCAGGCTCGGGAAAGAGATAAAGATATCGGTGATGCGCATCAGCACCGCGTCGACCTTGCCGCCGAAATAGCCCGCGGTGACGCCCAGCAGCAGCCCAAGCGGCCCCACGGTGACGGAAACCAGCAGCACGATGTAGAGCGTGATGCGCGAGCCATACACCAGCCGGCTGAAGATATCACGGCCAAACTCATCGGTGCCAAACCAGTGCTGCGCATTAGGTGCCGCCAGCGCGTTGTTTAGGTCCTGCACCAGCGGGTTGTAGGGCGCAATCAGCGGGGCGAAGGCCGCCACAACCAATAGCAGCAGGATAATCCCGCCGCCAATGGCGGTGAGCGGGTTGCGCGCCATTTTGCCCACAAAGCCCGCGCTACGACCGATGGCGCGTGTGATGCGCTGGCGGATTTCGGACTGCCCCGCCGCCTGCAGAGGATCCAGCGTAACGGTCATGATTTCGTCCTCGGGTCAAAGAATTGATACAGCATGTCGGAAAGCAGGTTGAGCATCACGAAGATGACCCCCACCAGCAGCACGCAGCCCATTACCGCATTCATATCCCCCAGCAGTAGGCTGCCGGTGAGATACGAGCCAAAGCCCGGCCAGGAAAAGACGGTTTCAATCAGTACCGCACCCTCCAGCAGCGAACCGTACGCCAGCGCAACGACCGTCAGCAGCTGCACGAGGATGTTGCGAAACGCGTGATTCCAGATCACCTGCCGCTCGGTTAACCCTTTCACGCGCGCGGTAATGATGAACTCCTGCGACAGCTGCGCCAGCATAAAGCTGCGGGTCATACGGCTGATGTAGGCCAGCGAGTGGAAGCCGAGCAGCGACGCGGGCAGCACCAGGTGATTAACGGCGTTCCAGAACACCGCGCCGTTTCCTGCCAGCAGCGCATCCACCGTCATTAATCCGGTGCGGCGTGGCACGATGCCATCTAGCCCCAAATCGAGGCGCCCCGCGCCCCCCACCCAGCCGAGCCAGGCGTAGAACAGCAGCAGCCCCATCATTCCGACCCAGAAGATCGGCGTGGAGTAACCGGCCAGGCTGATGATGCGCACCACGTAATCGGAAATACTGTTGCGACGCGCCGCCGCCAGAACGCCCAGCGGAATGCCCAGACCGGCGCCAACGATAATCGCCATCGTCGCCAGCTCCAGCGTTGCCGGGAAGACGCGCAGGATGTCCGCCGTCACCGGTTTGCCGGTCAGCAGCGCATTGCCCAGATCGCCGTGCAGCAGGTTGTTAAGGTAGATGCCAAACTGGGCCAGCAGGGATTGATCAAAGCCCAGCTGGTGATACACCTGCTGATAGGTGCTGTGGTCGGCATCCGGGCCGACAATCGCCAGCACAGGGTCAACGGGCATCACGCGGCCGATGAAAAAGGTCAGCAGCAGCAGGCCAAACAGCGTGATCAGCACCTGCGTCACCCGTTTTGAAAAACGTCGGGTACGGGAGCCGGGAGAGAGGATCGCCACACTCATTGTTCACCTCCGGTTTTGTAGACTTCGCGCAGGAAGGTGGTGGCAGACGGGTGCGACTGGAAGTTTTTCACCTCGTTACGCACCACCACGGAATCAACCATCTGCGAGAGTGGGATCATCGCCGGGATCAGCGCGTCGTAGCGCACCTGGATCTGCTGATAATCGGCGATCTGTTTTTTCGGATCGCGCTCCAGCAGGGCGTTGTCGATCATCTCGTTGAGCGGCTTGTCGTAGAAGCTGGTGCGCCAGCCCTGGAAGTTGGTCAGCCTCGCCTCGTCGCTGTTGTCCGGGTTATAGACCAGCGCGCGCAGGCTGGAGTGCGGATGCGGCTCTACCCCGCTGCCGCCGCGCCCGACCAGCATGTCGAACTTACGCTCGCGCATCGCGCCGTAAATTTGGTTGCCGGTACCGGTAATGATTTTGGCGTTAATCCCCGCCTGCATCAGCGTCGACTGTACGGCAATGGCGATATTGAGGAACGGCTGATCCGCCAGCACGCGAAGCGTGGTGTCAAACCCGTCGGGATACCCCGCCTCCGCCAGCAGCTTTTTGGCACGCGGGATATCGAGCCTGTAGCCCGGGTCCGGCAGCGTGGACGGCATACCGGCTTTGATCGGGCGCTGGTGCAGCACGCCATAACCCGGCATCAGCGCCTTGTTGATGCCCTGGTAATCAATCAGATAGCGCACCGCTTCACGCACCTTCGGGTTAGCGAAATGGGCCTCTTTCATGCTCATCGCCACGTAGTAGACCGTCCCTTTCTGTACGGCTTCCACGGTAAGCTGCGGATCGTTGCGCAGGGCATTGATGTCCGCCACCGCCATATTGTTGGCAACGTCGAGATCGCCTTTTTCAACCATCAGGCGCAGGGTTTGCGATTCCTGAAAATGGCGCAGCACCACGCGGCTCATCTTCGGCTCGTCACGCCAGTAGTGCGGGTTGCGCTGCATCCGCAGCACGTCCTTCGCCTGCCAGGTTTCCAGCATAAACGGGCCGGAACCGGCCTCGTTGGTGGTCAGCCAGCGGTTGCCCCAGTCGTTGTTGGCTTCATGCTGTTGCACCGTTTTGCTGTCGAGCACGCCGAGATTACCCAGCGCGCCGAGGGAGTAGATCACCAGCTGCGGGTCGTTGGCTTTGGGCAGGACGATTTGCACGGTGGCGTCATCGAGGGCGCTGACCTGCTTGTCGATGTTTTTCTTGCTGAAACCGTAGGACTTCCACACCGACGCCTGGGCCAGGTTCAGGTGCAGCAGACGACGCATCGACCAGACCACATCTTCCGCCGTCAGCGGATTGCCGGAGTGAAATTTCACGTCATCGCGCAGATGGAAGGTCAGGGTTTTGCCATCCGGCGCAATATCCCAGGATTTCGCCAGCGCGGGCTTCACATTGGTGAGTTCGTTTGGGTCAAGCTCCACCAGCGAATCGTAGAGGTTGACCACAATACCCACCACCTCGTTACCGGTCATGGCCGCAGGGTCGAGGGTCAGCAGATTGTTCATATTCATGCCGATGATGAGCTGGTCGGGCGGCGTTTTTGCGTACGCCGCGCCGCTCCCCACCATCAGCGAGAGCGCGAGCAAACACGCGCCGGCTAAGGGAGATCGTTTCATGTATATATCGCCTGTAGGGTACGTTTTTATGTGTCAGTCGTGGCTGACGGTATTGGCTTCGATATATGCAAAATTGATGTCTTCGCCCAGTCCCGGGCGGGTCGGCAGGCTGACCATGCCGTGTTCATCCATCGGGTCGACCAGGCTGTTGAGGTAGGCCGCCGGTTCGTCGTAATCAAGGAACGGGTGCAGCAGGCCGCGCTCGTACCAGCGGCAGTTTTTAATCGCCCCAATCACCGCCAGGCTTGCCGCGCCGTTGCCGTGGACCTCGCAGTCCATACCGAACGACTCGGCCAAGTTCGCCACTTTCAACGTTGGGGAGATACCGCCCACGCCGTTCGCGCCGGCACGCAGAATGTCGCACGCCCCGGCTTTCACCCAGTCGGCACGGCTGTGGTGTTTTCCGCCCAGGCTTTCCGGCCCGATAATAGGGATCGACAGGTTCTCTGCCAGCCAGGCGTATGAGGACATGCTCTCTTCTTCCATTGGCTCTTCGAACCAGGCGAAGTTGAGTTTTTCCAGTTCTTTACCGATGTAAAGCGCTTCGGTACGGCTGTACCAGTGGTAACCGTCGATCATCAGGTCGATATCCGGGCCGACCGCTTCACGTACGGCGGCACAGGCTTTGACGTCCATTTTCGGGTTGGGGGCAAAGGAGACCGGCGGCATCCAGGTGTGCAATTTGATGGCCTTGTACCCACGTGCTACCAGCGTTTCCGCGAAGCTCGCGTACTCTTCCGGCGTCGAGAGCCCGCCCTGCAGATCGTCGCCGCACATGGTGCTGCCGTAGGCCGGGACCTTATCGCGATAGCCTCCCAGCAGTTTCCAGACCGGCATGTTAAGTTTGCGACCGATAAGATCCCACAGCGCCTGCTCAACAAAGCCCAGCGCGCGCTCGGTCAGCTGGTGTGCGCTACCGCGCTGCCAATGCGCCAGATCCTGCCAGATGCGCTCGCGGTTGAACGCGTCCTGGCCGATCAGCACTTTACGAAAGAAGGTATTAACCACAAAGGGACGCACCACTTCCGGCGGCGCAAATGAATACCCTTGGGTACCATCGTCAGCCGTGATGGTCAGCATCGCCATTTTAGCCATGCTCTCAGGACCCGGGTGCGAATGCCCGGCGGTATCGGAAACCCGACGCGTCGGGTACTGGAAGACGGCGACGTTTACAGATTCAATTTTCATTATCAGTCCTTAACACTACAGAGGTTCAACGCGACTTTGTATTTTGAAAAGCTGTTTCGAAACTAACTTTAAGCGCAAAATTCGTCCGCTGCCTTAGACAAATTCCGCTAAGCATCGGCCATTTTTTGGGCATATGCACGGAAGTGAGTGACTGTTTTCACAAAACAAAGGGGAACTGTGAAGTGGATCGGGATGGGTGTTTGAATGAAATGAAATTGGGTTTCGTATCGTCTTCGACCCTCACCCTAACCCTCTCCCACGGGGAGAGGGAGAAGTGCAGAGGTTACGCGATGGTCACTTTGCTATCCAGATACACATCCTGAACCGCATTGATCAGCTTCACACCGTCGGCCATCGTTTTCTTAAACGCCTTACGACCGAGGATCAGCCCCATGCCGCCCGCGCGTTTATTAATTACCGCCGTGCGCACCGCATCAGACAGATCGGTATCGCCGCCTGCCGCCCCGCCTGAGTTGATCAGCCCGGCACGGCCCATGTAGCAGTTTGCCAGCTGGTAGCGCACCAGATCGATAGGGTTATCGCTGGTCAGTTTGCTGTAGACGCGGTCATCGGTATAGCCGAAGTTCACCGCTTTGTAGCCGCCGTTATTCTCGGCCATTTTCTGCTTCACGATATCTGCGCCGATGGTCGCCGCCAGATGGTTTGCCTGACCGGTGAGATCAGCGGCGACATGGTAATCCACGCCGTCCTTTTTGAACGCATTGTTACGCAGATAGGCCCACAGCACCGTGACCATACCCAACTCGTGGGCACGCTCGAAGGCGGCGGAAATCTCTTCTATCTGGCGACGCGACTGTTCCGAACCAAAGTAAATCGTCGCCCCTACCGCCACCGCGCCCATGTTGAACGCCTGTTCTACGCTGGCATAGAGGGTTTGGTCATACTCGGTTGGGTAACTTAGGGTTTCGTTGTGGTTAAGCTTCACCAGGAACGGAATGCGGTGCGCATAGCGACGCGATACGGACGCCAGCACGCCATAGGTGGATGCCACGCAGTTGCAGCCCGCTTCAATCGCCAGCTCCACAATATTCTTCGGATCGAAATACAGCGGGTTGGCCGCGAAGGATGCTCCCGCGGAGTGCTCCACGCCCTGGTCAACCGGCAGAATAGAAAGATACCCGGTGCCGCCCAGTCGCCCGGTGTTGTAGAGCGTCTGCATGTTTCGCAGAACGGCTGGCGGACGGTTGTTGTCTATCATTACGCGGTCTACGTAGTCGTGACCTGGCAGGTAAAGCTGGTCGGCTGGAATGGTCATACAACGATGCTGTAATAGGTTGTCGGCGTCTTTGCCAAGCAACTGCGCAATATCAGTCATAGTGATGCTCCCGTAAGTCCGACGTCATGTCGGAGTGTGTTATCCAGAATCCCATTTTTGTGGGCAGACTAAGCTTGGTACCGACTTAACCTATTTTCCAGCTCCGTGATTTTTTTCAGCACAATCTGCTGGCTCGATTCGTTTACAACAAATTTGTTACAGAGATCAAACAATCACCACAAAGGTATTTAAAAGGTATCATTGAATGGTATGTTAAAGGCGTACCCTCTCTGACATGCAGGATTAAACAATGAAAACGAAAGTCCAACTGTCATTCATGATGTTTGTTGAATGGTTTATCTGGGGCGCATGGTTTGTGCCGCTGTGGCTGTGGCTAAGCAAAAGCGGCTTCACCGCCGGGGAAATTGGCTGGTCTTATGCCTGTACCGCGATTGCCGCTATCCTTTCGCCGATCCTGGTCGGCTCGCTGACTGACCGCTTCTTTGCGGCGCAAAAAGTGCTGGCGGTGCTGATGTTTGCCGGTGCGGTGCTGATCTATTTCGCCGCGCAGCAAACCCAGTTCAGCACCTTCTTCCCGCTGCTGCTGGCCTACTCCCTCACCTACATGCCAACCATTGCGTTGACCAACAGCATCGCTTTTGCCCACGTCGATGACGTAGAGACTGACTTCCCGCGTATTCGCGTGATGGGGACCTTCGGCTGGATTGCCTCCGGGCTGGCCTGTGGGTTCTTGCCACAGATGATGGGCTATAACGATATTTCAGATACCAATATCCCACTGCTGCTCACGGCAGCCAGCTCTGCTCTGCTCGGCGTATTTGCTCTGTTCCTGCCGAATACTCCACCCAAGAGCACCGGCAAGCTGGACATCAAAGTCATGCTGGGGCTGGATGCACTGATCCTGCTGCGCGATAAAAACTTCCTGGTGTTCTTCTTCTGCTCATTTCTGTTCGCAATGCCGCTGGCGTTCTACTACATCTTCGCTAATGGCTACCTCACAGAAGTCGGCATGAAAAATGCCACCGGCTGGATGACGCTGGGCCAGTTCTCAGAAATCTTCTTTATGCTGGCGCTGCCCTTTTTCCTCAAGCGCTTTGGTATCAAAAAGGTCTTACTGCTGGGGCTTATCACCGCGGCCATCCGCTACGGCTTCTTTGTTTACGGCGGTGCGGAACAATACTTCACGTATGCCCTGCTGTTCCTCGGTATTCTGCTGCACGGCGTGAGTTATGACTTCTATTACGTGACCGCGTATATCTACGTGGACAAAAAAGCGCCGGTACATATGCGTACCGCCGCACAAGGCTTAATTACGCTGTGCTGTCAGGGCTTTGGCAGCCTGCTGGGCTATCGTCTGGGCGGCGTAATGATGGAAAAAATGTTCGCATACAAAGAGCCGGTGAATGGGTTGACCTTCAACTGGGCCGGAATGTGGGCATTTGGCGGGATCATGATTGCAGCGATCGCCGTACTGTTTATGCTGTTTTTCCGCGAATCGAATTCTGAGATCGCCGCTATTGAGGTGGTTGAGGGCGATACCGCGCTGACACAAGGGGAAGTTAAATGAAACAAGACCGCATTCTCGGTGCCCTTTATGGGCAGGCGTTAGGTGATGCGATGGGCATGCCGTCGGAACTGTGGCCGAGAAAGCGCGTAAAAGCGCACTTCGGCTGGATCGACCGCTTTTTACCCGGACCGGCGGAAAACAACGCGGCCTGCTATTTTAACCGCGCTGAGTTTACCGATGACACCTCAATGGCGCTGTGCCTTGCGGATGCCATTATCGAATGCGACGGTCAGATTAATGCGGATGTGATAGGCAAACACATCCTGCGCTGGGCACTAGATTTCGATGCGTTTAACAAGAACGTGCTCGGCCCAACGTCGAAAATTGCCCTCAACGCCATCCGCGACGGCAAGCCGGTGAGCGAGCTGGAAAACAACGGAGTGACCAACGGGGCGGCGATGCGCGCCTCTCCGCTCGGCTGTCTGCTTCCGGCAACGCGCCTGGAACATTTTGTCGAACAGGTGGCGCTGGCCTCCAGCCCAACGCATAAATCCGACCTCGCCATTGCCGGAGCAGCGGTGGTTGCATGGGCCGTTTCCCGCGCCATTGATGGCGAAAACTGGCAGAACATCGTCGATGCCCTGCCGGGGATTGCCCGCTTTGCGCAGGAAGCCAACACCACCACCTTCAGCGCGTCGTTGGCGTCACGGATTGAGCTGGCGCTGAAAACCGTTCGTGAAGCCAACGGCACAGAATCGGCCAGCGAGCAGGTTTATCAGCTCGTGGGCGCGGGGACCAGCACGATTGAATCCGTACCGGCGGCCATCGCCATGGTTGAACTGGCAGGAACAGACCCAAACCGCTGCGCCATCCTGTGTGCCAACCTGGGCGGCGACACCGACACCATTGGCGCGATGGCGACAGCGATTTGCGGCGCGTTGCACGGCGTGCAGGCCATCGACCCGGCACTTAAAGCCGAACTTGATGCCGTAAACCGCCTTGATTTCGGCCATTACTGCGAAAAACTCCTGCATTACCGGGAGCAAAGGGAGGGCGTATGAATTCAGATTTAGCCCAACGCCTTGAAACATTACACGCTACTCGCCCGGTCACGGTGCTGGGTGCCGCGGTGATTGACGTCATCGCGGATGCCTACGCCCTGCCCTGGCGCGGATGCGATATCGAGCTAAAGCAGCAGGGCGTGAATATTGGCGGCTGCGCGCTCAATATTGCCATTGCCATGAAGCGACTCGGGATCGCCGCGCAAAACGCGCTGCCCGTCGGCCACGGCGTGTGGGCGGACATTATCCGTAACGCGATGGTTAAGCAGGATCTGCACAGCGCCGTGGAGGCCGAAACCGGCGATAACGGCTGGTGCCTGGCGCTGGTAGAGCCTGACGGCGAGCGCACCTTTATGTCGTTTAGCGGCGTGGAGAACCAGTGGCAGCAGTCCTGGCTTGACGGGCTTAACGTCCCGGCAGATAGCCTGGTCTATTTGTCCGGCTACCAGCTGGCATCACCGTGCGGCGAGCTGCTGACGGGCTGGCTTGAGGGGCTGCAGGACGTGACGGCCTTTATCGATTTTGGTCCACGCATCGCGGATATTCCTGACGCGCTGATGGCCCGAATCATGGCCTGTAAACCGATCGTATCACTTAACCGTCAGGAGGCGCAGATTGCCGCGCAACAGCTGGGCGTGGAGGTTGAGACTTTAGGCGAGCAGTGGCAACAGCGTTTCGGCTCGGCTCTTATTGTGCGTCACGATAAAGACGGTGCCGCCTGGTATGACGCGGGCACCTCCGGCTACGTTCCCGCGTTTCCCGCCACGGTCGTGGACACCATTGGCGCAGGCGATAGCCACGCCGGCGGCACCCTCGCGGGGCTGGCTGCGGGCTGGCGTCTGGCAGACGCCGTCAGGCTGGGGAATGCCGTTGCCGCCTGGGTGGTTAGCCACCGTGGCGGCGATTGTGCCCCCACGCGCGAAGCCTTACTCCTCGCACACAAACACGTATAGATCGCTGCGGCAGTAGCTGATGCTGTACTCAATCGGCCGGTGTTGTTGGTCAAGCGCAACTTGCTTGATCACCAACACCGGTATTTTGTCGTCCATCTTAATGTGGGCCTGAAACTCGCTGTCCGGCATACGGGCACTGACGCGCGAACGCGTACGCTGCGGGAAGATATTCTGGCTGCGGAAATAATCGTAAAGCGAGATGCCAATGGCGTCCGGATCGTGGATTAATCCCGCTGGAACCCAGGACTCCTCAATTGAAACGGCATCGTCATCAACATAACGAATGCGCTTAAGCAAGAAGACCTCGCTACCCGGCGTAACGGAGAGCTGGTTTGCTACCTCTTCCGGGCACTTAACCACCCGCTTGTTGACCCAGAGCGTGTTAGGTTTTTTTCCTCGCAGCACCACCTGCTGAGAAAAACCGCGAGCCTCTTTCAGGGAATATTCGAAGATATTGTTGATTTGCGTACCGTAGCCGCGGGCGCGCGTCACCACGCCCTCTTCCTCCAGCGCCTGCATCGCTTTGCGCACGGTAATACGAGATACGCCGGTTAACTGGCTTAGATCGCGCTCGCCGGGCAGAATATTGCCGTGCTCCAGCACGCCGCTGCGTACCGCGTTTTTTACCGTTTCGGCAAACTTCAGGTACAGCGGCGTGTTGTCCGGTGCGGCAATCCGTTCATTCAGTTGAGCGAGTAACCGGGTATGCGCTTGTTCCATCTCTGTTTTTCTCAGGCAGGGTGTTTCCTGCCAGTATACGGCTTACCACCAGGCATGAAAATGGTGTACCGGGCCAATACCGTGACCAACCTCGAGAGTATCGGCTTTTGCCAGTGCAGCTGAGAGCCAGACCTTAGCTTCCTGCACCGTGTCGGCCCAGCCGTTATGCCGCGGGCGTAACGCCGCCAGGGCGGCAGAAAGTGTGCAGCCCGTGCCGTGGGTGTTTTTGGTCTGCACACGCGGGGCGGTAAAGCGCTGTTCCCCGTCACGGGTAAAGAGCCAGTCCGGGCTTTCCACATCGTCCAGATGACCGCCTTTCATCAGCACCGCGCCACAGCCCATCGCCAGCAATGCCTGACCCTGCTCTTTCATCTCACGTTCCGTTTGCGCATGCGGCGCATCTAACAGCGCGGCGGCTTCGGGCAGGTTTGGGGTAATCAGCCCCACCTGCGGCAAGAGCTTTTTACGCAGCGTCTCAACGGCAGACGCCGACAGCAGCGGATCGCCGCTTTTGGCCAGCATGACCGTATCAAGCACCACGTTTTGCACCTGATAACGCTTAAGCCGTTCGGCCACGGCCTCAACGATATCCGTCTCAGCCAGCATCCCAATTTTAGTGGTATCGATGCGTACGTCACTGAATACCGAATCGAGCTGCGCGGCGACAAAATCCGGCTCGATGCGATAGACCGACTGCACGCCTCGCGTGTTCTGCGCCACCAGCGCAGTAATCACAGAGCACCCGTAGGCTCCGAGTGCGGAAAAGGTTTTTAAATCGGCTTGAATACCTGCGCCGCCGCTTGGATCGGTTCCAGCAATGGTGAGTGCGTTTATCCGTTTCATGCCAGTTCCTCCAGCGTGTACAGCGCATCGAGAAACGCGCTGGCAAAGCTACCCGGACCACGCGAGTGATGCATTGCAGCCGTTCCGGCACGCTTCATAAACCCGCAGGCGGCCGCCACGTTATGCAGCCTGTCGCCCGGCAGTGAACAGCTCGCCGCCACGACCGCCGAAAGCGCACACCCTGTTCCCACCACGCGGGTCATCAGCGGGTCGCCGCCGGTGATCGACCGGGTTCGCTGTCCATCAGTGATGTAATCAATCTCTCCCGTGACCACCACAACCGCATTGGTCTGGCGCGCCAGCGCCTGCGCGGCCGGCAGCGCACTGGCGGCAGTATCGGTGGTATCCACGCCGCGACCGCCAGCGCTCATTCCGGCGAGGGCGAGGATTTCAGAGGCGTTTGCGCGAATGGCGGCAGGTTGAAGGGTAAGAATTTGATGGCAGAAACGGGTACGGAACGCCAGCGCGCCGACGGCGACTGGGTCAAGCGTCCAGGGTTTCCCTGCCGCGACGGCACTCTCAATTGCCCTGCGCATAGACTGGGCGCGAGCGGCGGTCAGCGTGCCGACATTAACCAACAGCGCATCAGCAAAGGTTGAAAATTGCTCAGCTTCTTCGGCTTCAATCACCATCGCCGGGGAGGCTCCCAGCGCCAGCAGGACGTTGGCCGTAAAAGTCTGCACGACATCGTTGGTCATACAGTGCGTAAGCGGGGAACGGGTTCGGAACTGATGCAATACGTGTAAATCGAGCAGGTCAGGCTGCATGGTTTCGCTCCTGCCTTGCGTGAAGAAGCGATGACCGGGAAGGCATCTGACTTCCCTACGCTGGCATTATCCAGATCAGGTATTACGGGTATTTCTCAGCCTTCATTTAAGAAGGGCACCCCGAGTCATGTAGATTACATTTCTTTATCAATTAGCAGGTTACGTCAAGTCGTTTGTTGGCGCAAGATTGTTCTTACGAATATTACATCTTCACGTTGTACCTCACCGTATCCCCCTTTTTGTACCCCATAGGAAAGCAAAAGAACTTAATAGCCCCCTCCTAAAATTATCAGCCCTATACTTTTATATATTACAAAACCGTTAACCTTGGTGTTCGCACCATTAACCTCCTTTAATATTTTTGCAAAATGGTGAGATAGACACTTTTTATTGAGTTTTACAACACATATATTTTAGTTAAGCCAGTGTACGTCCTCACCACGCCTTTCACTTGAAATCATAAAATCATTCGTAAACAAAGATTGAAGGAAATTCTATAAATCAGGTTTAACTATTCATGATATTTATTATTCTTTTTTGAGAAAAAGCTAAAGAGATTCTTATGTATTGGTATTTTATACTTTTTAGCAAACACCTCCACGCATTAAATCTATCTAATTGTTTTATATAATGATAACACCTAAATAATCACAACAGAGCATTTTTGCAATTAATGCGAATTTTGATTTATATCAATAAACCAAATTTCACAATGAAAGATAGTTTATCCAGGTTACTAAATAAGCTCTTCCGTTTTTTCCAATTCCAACAATCAACAAGTTAATGATGTGAGTCTTTCAAATGAAATCATCTACTATAGCTCTTTCAATTTTAAGTGTAATCGCTTCCACTAATGTTAACGCTGCTGCATTCCCTGTTACCTCTGATCAAGACAACATTACTATCATTGGTACACAAGGTGCAGGATATGATTTAGATGGCATCGCTAAAGATGCTGTTATCGGATTACAAACGGCTAATGATGCAACCACTAAAGCCGATAACGCACAAACTACAGCTAACCAGGCGCAAGCTGATGCAACGTTAGCAGGGTTAAAAGCTGATTCAGCAAACACTCTTGCTACTAAAGCTGAACAAGATGCTTTAGATGCAGGTGCTTTAGCTGACACTGCTGATAAGAAAGCAGATACAGCTTTACAGGGAGTCGCTAAAAATGGTTCTGATATCCTTGACCTGAAAAATAAAGATACTTTGCAAGATGGTGTATTAACTAACCATGATCAGCGTATCACCGCTTTAGAGAATCAAACACCACCTAAAGACGGTGTAGACGGTAAAAACGGTTTGAATGGCAAAGATGGCGTAAACGGTAAAGACGGGGCTACAGGCGCAACTGGCGCGCAAGGTGTTGTGGGTAAAAATGGTGTTGATGGTAAAGCAGGAAAAGACGGTGCTAACGGGAAAGATGGTAAGAACGGGATTACTACCACCATCACGAAAAAGGAAGTTGATACTAAAACTATCAATCAAGTTAAATCACTTAGTTCACAAACTACAGCACAAGCTAAAGACCTGAAAGCTGCTCAACAAGTATTTGCACAAGCACAAACAAACAATAACACTCAATTCAAAAATCTGAAAAATGAAGTAGACGATAACAAGAAGCAAGCGAACGCTGGTATCTCTGGTGCAATGGCGATGGCTGGTTTACCGCAAGTACAAACTAATCAGAAAGTAATGTTTGCTGCTGGCGGTGCAACTTACAACGGTGAATCAGCACTTGCTGTAGGGGCTTCTGTTAACTTCAATGAAAACGTAATCGGTAAAGTTAGTTTCTCTGATGATACCGCTAATAACATGGGTGCATCAGTAGGTGTAGGGCTCGGCTTTTAATTAAAAGCCTTTAACTCTGCTCCTTCTTTGTGAGGGAGCTTTATTAAATATTTTAATAATAAGAAGTGAGTTAACCGCCGATACAGCTACAAACTAACCCCCATGAATTTTAGTTAACTTGCCATGGGGTATTATAACGATGATAGGTAATATGACCAAGTATATTTTATTTTCTGTTGCCGTATCTCTTGCCTTAGTTGCTACAGGTTTCTTTATGGGAATTATGTACATTCAATGGATGAATTAACTCTATCTACATGGCTTATTATAGCCTTAATTATGTTATCTGTTTGTATGTTTCTTTTAACGGTGATCTGATGAAAAAAGTTATTCTTGCTGCTCTTGTTATGGCTTCTGTTGGTGCTCATGCTTCTAACACCATCACAGGCGGCTACGCTCAAACTAATAGCGATGGTGAAACTCTCAAAGGCTTTAACGCTAAGTACGCCTATACACCTGATGGAGAGAAGTTAGGTTATATCGGTTCTCTCTCTATCACTGCTCTTAATGAAGATCGTACAGAAGATGGTGTAAAAGCTAATGTTAAAGCTGGCTACGGTTCCTTAATGGGGGGTTTAACTTATGCTATCACTGGTGATTTTAAACCTTACGTTATGGCGGGTGTTAGTCGTGGAGCTATTGACGTTGATCCAAAAGGTTTTGATGATTACAAAGAAACTAAAACAGGTTTTGCTTATGGTGTAGGTGCTCAATTTACTATCTTTAACGGGGTAACATTGGATGCCTCATATGAAGGTAGTAAACTCTTTGGTAGTCAAACGAATACATTTACAGTAGGCGCTGGTTATAAATTTTAAATCTAACTGATAAATAGAAAACCAGAAACGGTATTCTATAATGGTGATTAGCATGAAAAAAATATTATTAGCTTTATTGGTTGTAGCGGGTGCTTCTGCTCTTACGGGCTGTCAGACGTTAGATCAGCGTCTTGATGAATGTCAATCACACGGTTTAGATCGTGATGTGTGCTATCAAGAATATCAAGCTAATATGCGTAGCTGGCAAGCTACTAGCGCTACTCTTAACGCTGCTGATACGCAAGCCGATGCAATCCGTGAAGGTAATCAAATCAAGAAAGATCACTATGATCATCAGGATTACGGAACAAAGAAGAAAAAAGAGCATAAATCAAAACTTGATCAATTCTTTGGTGATTAATTAGATGAAAAAAGTATTATTGATCGCTTTACTGGCTTTTGGTGTAAATGCAAGTGCAAGCAATCACCATCTTCCTAAAGGATGTATACAAGTTCAAGATGCTGCTGGAGAGTGTAACAGTAAACCAGTGAAACAAAGTGGTAGCTTTAAACAACTTTCCAGTGAAGTAGACCATGTAATGAATATACCTATTTCTGACGCTGCTGAATATCTGCTTTCTAAGGGCTGGAAACCAAACGAAGGTAAATGGCATAAATCAGGGTACACGTTAACGCTTGTAGTTGAAAATGAGAAAATCATGAATGCTCAACTTTCCAAATAATTAACATCATTAATGAAGTCTTTAGTGTATTGCTAAAGCCGCCTCTGAATGGAGGCGATTTATTCAACCATTCTTGAGAATTATACGTTGAACAAGAAAAAGGAGAAGAATCCAGGAGAACTAATGTCAGAAATAACACTACACGTTAAAAATTGTGTACAAGCTGTTAGGTCTTGCCATAAAGGAGGCGTTTGGAATGAATCAGATCTACCTACTTTTGAAATGACCTGCCCCCAGGATTAGATACAACCTTCAGTTAGTAATGTCGGTTGGTTTTTCTTCATATTTCCCGTTTCGCCAGTTCGCTGCAAATTCAGCTGGCGTTAGGTAATCCAGCGATGAATGGGGACGGCACTCGTTATAATCCTGCCGCCAGTCATTAATCGTTTTCCTGGCATAAGCAATATCGCTGAACCAGTGCGCGTTCAGGCATTCATCTCTGAATCGTCCGTTAAAACTCTCAATAAACCCGTTCTGAGTCGGCTTGCCCGGCTGGATAAGCCGTAGGTCCACACCATGCTCAAAGGCCCATTGTTCGAGCGCGCGGCAGGTAAATTCCGGGCCCTGATCGGTTCTTATTGTCGCCGGATAGCCCCGAAACAGCGCGATGCTGTCCAGAATACGCGTGACCTGAACGCCTGAAATCCCAAAAGCAGCGGTGATCGTCAGACACTCCTTCGTGAAATCATCCACACAGGTCAGGCACTTGATCCTGCGACCGTTGACCAGTGCGTCCATAACGAAATCCATCGACCATGTCAGGTTCGGCGCATCCGGTCGCATCACACGTCAACACCACGGCTTCCCGCTTCTGGTCTGTTGTCAGTACTTTCGGCCCAAAGCCACCTGAAGCGCCTCCTTATCCAGCATGGCTTCAGCGAGCAGCTTCTTGAGGCGGGCGTTATCCTCTTCAAGAGATTTAAGCCGCTTTACCTCAGGAACGTCCATGCCACCAAACTTCTTGCGCCAGGTGTAGAAAGTGGCATCGGAAATGGCGTGCTTACGGGCAGAAACTCCGGCTTCAGCTTCGCGGAGAATACTGATGATCTGTTCGTCGGAAAAACGCTTCTTCATGGGGATGTCCTCATGTGGCTTAGGAAGACATTACTCACATCGGGGTGTGTTAATCAACGGGGAGCAGGTCAACCGTTTTAGGCAGTATGAGTACGAATAGCGGATTTAGTGTTGAAGCAGTGCGGTGCGTAGGGAATATGAACACTGCAAAGGATCCAGCCTTTCCGCGTATGCACAATAAATTTGTGATTTTCTGTGAACTAATTGAAGGTAAAGAAGATTATCAATGGTATCCGATTGTAAAACCTTACGCCGTCTGGACCGGTTCTTTTAGTGTCACAAAGAACGCGACCGCCTCTTTTGAGAATGCGCTTTACATTACCGAACCAACAATTGTAAATGCTTATTATCAGGAATGGGCGCAGATTACCGCGCTATCCGAGTCGCTAAACTGGTTTAGCGACTGGTGCGAGCAGGAATGGCGTATCGGAACGTAAAAAATACACCATAAATAAAGCGATTATCGTTTACTGATAATAGAAGCCCGCGAAAACGGGCTTTATCTTTTAGAACTCACGCGACAGTGTTAAATAACCGTTGAACCTTACAGAGCACTCATCGTTATTTAAAAGACTGGAGACAATATAAACATTGTTCTGGCCTTTCGCGTTGGTGTAAGTGTATCTCGCCGTGAGGTTTAAAGCGCCGTTATCGTGGTAAATGTCGTAATACTCTTTGACCGAAAGGCCATCACCGGATCCTTTGTCGGCTTTCGCGTCAACTTCCGCAAGCTGATGCGCGTAGACTTTAGACACTGGCGCGATGCTCAATACCTCAACCGTTGTTTTACCACGCTCGATACCCTTCACCCCGTCTTTAGTCACGGCGGAAAATAGCATCTGTTCGGCGTAATGCCCTCTGATGGCGCATTCACTGCCAAGTGCATCGGTTGCATGACCAGCGAACGGCAACAACGCCACCAGCGCCAACGCATAACGGCGGATCACCGGACCACCTCTAAGATCGCGCCGTGGTCCTTGCTGACCAGTAGACGCGTTGAGGGCCCCATAATGATACAGCCTTCAGACGCGAAGCCCGGGACGCCATGACGCTTGTCACCGTGCATCCTGAAAGTGCGCATATCACGATCGTAAGAGTTACCGCTGATGTGTTTTAGGGTAATCGTTAACGGTCCTTTACTGGTGCCGGTGCTGCCGATCTTCCAGGTGCCGCGCGGAATTGGCCCCATGCCGCGAACCTGTTCACGGTCTGGATTATTTTTGTTAGTCAGCACGCCAGAATAACCCGTTTCGATCAGCTTGCCATCGCGGTATAGCTCGCCGGTGTTTTGTACATATTTCCATTTAGCCATCGTGATCTCCTTATGCTGTTTTTCGCTCGTTCCATGAATCGGCGTGTTTAATATTGCCGTCGGTATAGTGCCAGTCTATTTTTTCGTAGCGCAGGCCGACGTGTTCGATGTGGCCCTGCTTTTCAAAATCTGGATCTTTGGTGTCATACATGACCGGTACAACATGGCAGACTTTCACATTTTCAAGCGTCACAGTGAAGTAGTTTTCTTCCTGGCCGTTGTAGTTGATGCGGTAGAATTTAAACTCCGCTTTTGCCAGCGGGCGCCCGGTGGTGAGCGCTTTATACAGAAGCGGCGACGAGCTATCGATCAGTTTTTCGAAGGTGTACGCCTCATGCTGGCGGGTGCCGGTTGCTGCGCCGGTTGCGTCGTCGGTCGGAATAAATAAATCATGCTGCATCCCTACACATTCGATGCTGCCTTCGCGCCCTGTTACGTCGACAGAGCCTTTAATCAGTTTCCCTTCTTCCTCATACAGCCATAAATAAACGGGTATAGCCATCCTCTAACTCCCTTTACCTTAAGGCATATTGCCGTGAGTTAGCAGGCTAGCGACTCAAAGATGCTTAAGCAATAAACATGCGCACAAAATGTACATTTAAAAAATTCATAGATACGGCAAGCATTCAGCGTGACTAACAAATAGCACAAACATTACTTAATTAATGCAACGACCCAACCAGAAGTCGGACACGTAACCGCATGCGTCGATGCAGCTCTCGATACCGTTTACCAGCTTAACCCATCTTTTTCAGCACCATAAAGCACGGCTAACACTAGTAGTAATAAGCAGTTAACTACCAAAACCCGCATCATGCGGGTTTTACTCCATAGTGTAGCTAGGGACCATCAGCACAAAAATGAGACGCTTACGGGAAATATTGATCTGATAAGATAGGAATAATGAATCATACAACCCAAGTTGCTCATTTGTTAACCACGCAAGGAAGAGTGCAATGCCTCCGATTCGCAAGAGCATTACCAATCAAAAACTCAATTCAATTAAAATTCAGAAATTAATATGTATAAATGAATTGAATGAAATTTTTTTCCAACCGCATCCAATCACCGCTATTATTGGTCCAAACGGCAGCGGTAAATCAACGACGATCCTCATGCTTTAGCAAGTATATATATGCCGGAAGAAGGTTTTTCTGGTGAAGATAATAAATTAGGCGATTAGTAGAGTCCGAGTGGTTATCGCTTCGATCTTGGCGTTAGCAAGTTCAACCATCAGATTAGCCAGCTCAAGTTTGAGCGTGGCCTTGTCCAGTTCATCGCTGTTATTCGCCAGTTTCTGGGTGATGCTCACCGCTTTATCAAGGATTCCAATCGCTGCCGCCGTGCTTGCAAATACCCCTGCCATAACATCCTCTGCGTGAGATTTATCTAAGCGTTATTGCGCTTACTCTACCGGGTAACCTTCTGTTACGAAAAGCGGTTTCACTTATGTCTTATACTTGTTGTGCATGTGGTTATTGATTGTAAAATGACCTCTGTGATTATTTCTATAACAAGTAAATGGACTTATGAAACAGTACAACAACGATCTTACCCCTGAAATCATCGCATCTTTAGATGCTCCTCGTTATACCGACAATCAACTGTCCGACATGAATGAAGAAGCCCGCCAACTCGTTATCGAACACCAAGAACACGCCAAACACCATCCAGTTACAGCTATCTATCGTTCAGCCGTTGCCGGAAGCCGCACTCTTCAGGGCGGCGTTGTCGATGAGCCTAATCCAGATCCGAGCCAGGGTATGAAAGTCCAACTCGATAGCGGTGAATGGGCCAGCATGGTCACAGAAGGTGCAACCGCCACTTATCCAGACGGAACGAAAGCTGTCATCACCACCAGCGCCGGGCAGTTAAGCGAATGGGAAGGTAAAGGAATTGCGCTGGTTGGTAGCTTGCTTGATAACGGAGATGTAATTATCAGCACCCCTGATTATGGATTAGTGCTCTCTTTCCGCGAGGGTGAATCAATTCCAGATGATTCCCTGACTGTTGCAAAGGTGGCATAAATGGGGGGAATGCGTCCAAACGTTTTAGGGCGGGGAATGGCGTTGTTTGGCGATCAAACCACAACTGGCGCAAAACTCATCCCCTCACTTTCTTGCGGTAACATTCTTGGTCGTCGTCCTATTGTTCTGGGTGACAAGACCACCGTTTGCCCGAAATGCGGCAAAGAAGGAAAAGTTGTTGAAGGTGAGTCACACCGCACAATTCACCAGATCCCTGTAGCAGTGGACAGGGGCGTCGTTTTATGTGGCTGCCCCTCTGGATCTAACCGTATCATAGCCCCTTTGGGATGGATCGGCCCTGGTGAATCTCCCTCTCAGGCAACAGCAAGGTATCTGGCAGAAGCCGCTCTTGCTGCATCTCAACAGCCGCAAGCAGAACCAGAACAACACGCCCAGACAGCGAAAAAGAAAACAGGTATCGACGCAGGTTTTGCCGTTATCCCCTACGGCGGCACCACCGAAGCCTGGCAACGTCTGTTATTCACAGGCACCCCGCCAGCAGGAGCAAAGGAGCTATTCTCTACGCTGAACGGCCCGGATGAAAGATACAAAGCGGGTTCGATTATGCTTCTGGTTGATCCAGAGAAACAGGACAACGAGCAAATCGCCCACATGAAAGCCGCGAAAGCGCGAGTTGATGCGGCGTTAGAATCACTGACAATCCAGGAAGCTAACTTTCTGCACAAACACTACGCTACCATAGCTAATTTCACCAGCTACGCTGATACAGGAATTGGCCTCGCGGCTGATCCTGTTGGAAAATACTTTGAGAGTATCGAAAAAATACTCAAAGAGATCCAGGAAACATATAAAAACACCTACATAACACGTGGCGCATTAATTGATGAACAATTTTATGTCCGACGTAACCAGTTGTTTAAAGAGCTTGAATCCATACTCAAAGTCAACTTCCTGAATAAGGCTATGAAATTCGGAGAGTATACCAAAATAAAAAATGCACTCGGCCTGTCCAGTAGTTCTATTACCCACAAATGGAATGAAACGGGGATCAGTGACATTGAAGGCTATGCTACCCACATCGAACGGGCAGCTAAATACGTAAAAGCAATGCGTTACACTGGTTATTTAGGCATCGGTTTTAGCGGGCTGCATTCACTAAATGAAATTAATGAGGCGTGTTCTGTTGGTCGCGAAGCTGAATGTACCAAGAAAAAGTATACTGAGATTGGTAGTTTTGCTTTGGGTACAGGTGGCGGTGTTCTCGCTGGTGGCGGGGCTATACCATTATGCGTCGCAATCGGCGTTGGTACTGCTGGTGTTGGCGGGCTTGTTTGTACCGTTATTGCAGGTGTTGGTTTAGGGTACACTGGTAGCGCAGTGGGGAGTGCTGTTGGGGAATTAAGCGGAGAACAGTTGTATGACGTTTTCGGCAATTAATTTCCTGATGATACATCGAGTTGAAATCGCTGGGATCTTTTTGATTCTCGGAATAATTAATTATGTTTCTTCCGTGATTTATGACAAATTAGCCAAGAGAAAATTCATGACTCTCTGCTCGCTATTTGTTGAAAAGTTTGGAGCAAGGCCAGCTGAAGTCTTAATTTATCAGGATGGGGGGTTCTTTTTCTCATTTATGCGCGATGCATTCTTTATTAAAGCATTATACTTTAAAGAATACTCATTTCATACGCGAGGAATGGATAATGAACAAATACGATTCATTAAAGAACTTCCTAATCAATACACCGATTGGTTGCGTGTAAAAGTGCGACTTTCCATTATCGGTATTATTTTACTATTCATGATGTTATCAGTTTTCTATTTGCCATCATTAATTTGACGACACTAAATAGCCAAGTTTTACGCTTGGCTATTTTATTCACTCCCAATCAATACCATCAATTACATAAGAAACTGAGGATAAGGGAAACGTATGCAAATAGCGTTTAGTGATCCCTCCGCTTTTCTCATGACCTACGGTTTGCTGTAGTTGCAGAATGCTTTTCACCCAACTAGCCATAGCAGATGAACAGACACTGTGGCGGATCGAATGCAGTAAGCGCCGGTGTCCGTAATCATCCAAATACGGAATACCAAGCTAATCTCGTAGATCAGAAAACACCTTGCCGATCTTAGTCATGTTTGTACCCGCCACTTCTGAGAAGATCAGCTCTTTCCACTGGCGATCAACGTAGTCCATAAAACCCCATTCGGTTAGCTTAGGGTGGATGACTACCTGGCATGTAGCATTCTCCGTTTTCCCTTGGCCTCCTTCGGCAAGCAGGAAATAGTAGCGCTGGCTATCTTCATCGAATTTAATGTGTGACTTCTCCAGTTTACCTATCTCGCCTCTTCTCGTCCCCGTGTATGCCAATAATAATGTGATCCATTTTTGCCAGTTATCAGGTTGCTTTAGCGCCTACCCGACAAATTTTTTCATCTCCACCGTGCTGTAAATGTAAAAAATTCGATCTATGTATATGTGGGATGAGCGAATTATCTCATGTAGAGAGCCCTCTACATTTCCCTCTGGGATCGGGAGTGGGTGTAATCACCCCATAAAATGCTGCCATTAATAACATGTAAACTTTCACCCGAAATTCTATCAACAGCATATAAAAGTAAACATTTATATCACCAAAAATATTTTATTCTCTCATCTAACAAAGAATGAATGCCGGGTTAACGATTTACGATAATATCCATAGGAACGGCAGTTATATTTACACCTTTTCATTCAACAGCTTAGCGGAATCTCGATTTCACAATAACAATAAAATAATGTTTACATTAAAGCCTCCGTCTTTCATTGAATTTGCAATTCATGTTTTAGGTGATCTCGATCAAAGTTTAAAGCATCTCCTTGCTGGATAGTTCCGCTCAGAAATCTTTTGTACTTTATAACCACGTTCATGGGCCAGTTATTAAAAATGTTCTCAGATAAGAAATTATTCTCCGGAATATTAATTTCGTTAAGAATGAAAAATAAAATCAATGCATCCAATTACAATAGCTGTTCTGGCGATGGGCGAGATATTTCCGTGTCAATAAATAGCGCTCATGCTGCAAACTCGGCATCGAATGCTGATAACTCTTACATCCTTTAATAATTAAATAACGTACCACTGCTCTTTCTAACAAAAATAGCAAGCATGGCGAAATATATATTTATCTCTGCCGTACTGTACCTGACGCTTATCTCTCTTGGGATATGGATAGGAATAATGTACGTGTCATATTCTCTGTGTAATTTATAAGGCATTTAAATGAAGATGTTAATGATTGCTGGGCTCAGCACTCTTTTGCTTGCAGGCTGTGTGTCACCCGACCAACGTATCGCAAATTGCACCGCGAAAGGCGTCAGCTATAACACGTGCTATTTATCTGAGCAGCAACGGCAGCAAGGCATAAATAATGCTTCACTGTCTGCAGCCTATGCTAATGCAGCCAGCGCGACAAATACCCACAATAACCACCATCACCACAACTAAGGTCTAGAGATGAAAAGTAAAATAGCACTCGTTTTTCTGTTGTGCTCTGTCGCGACGGCACCTGCTTATGCCATTAACGCGCATTACCGCGATCGGCTTGTGCGTTCAGGATGCACTGAAATCAGCGCCGGCGATGGCTCTTGCGATATCAATAAAACCAAAGCCCAAAATGCAGGGCAACACGATAAAGCAGCCCAGGTGCGTGACCCGATGCGTGAAGCATCATTTTCATCAGACACGCTTAATGCCACGATATCGAACGGTTTTTTTAGCGCCACGGTAAATGGGAAGACAGCGACCGTGAAACGCCTTAATCCGCATTTCTATGAAGTTCGCGGGAGCGGGTTTGTTATATCCATAAGCCTTGATGAAAACGGCATTACGGACGCTTCCTGGAATAAAACCAAAGGTCGCGACCACGGTATTTTACAGGTAGTGCAGAAGTAATGTTCGAAAGGAGGCGGAACGCCTCCTTTTCCCCCGACAAAAGGCACGATTTGTAACACTCTTAACCCAACTTTTTGGGTCACACCAAACCTCACCCAACCATATGTTTTTAATAAAAAATAAGCACCGCTTCGTTACTGAAAACGTCGATACCTTCCCCCCCGGGGGTCATGTAACAAAACAGCAAACAAATTAACCATTGAGCCCCGTGAAAAAAGGCTCTATATTGGCGGCGTTTTTTCGACGCCCCATCTGTTTTTTAACTTTTAATTCAATCGTGACGCGTAACGAAGCCGCGGTTGTAGGAGTGATATGATGACGGATAAAGTCCGTATTGACACCGTAGATGCCCATAAAAGCAACGAAACCTATCTGGCCCGTCAGGCCGAGTTTGAATCTAACGTCAGGAGTTATCCGCGCAAGCTGCCTTTAGCGATTACTAAAGCACAAGGCGTGTGGATCACCGATGCAGATAATAAAGAATACCTTGACTGTTTAGCAGGCGCTGGCACGCTCGCGCTTGGCCATAACCACCCTGATGTGCTGAAAAGCATCCAAGATGTCATTACCAGCGGCTTGCCGTTACATACATTGGATCTGACTACGCCGTTGAAAGACGCGTTTTCCGAATATTTGCTGTCTCTGCTGCCTGGTCAGGGCAAAGAGTACTGCCTGCAGTTCACCGGCCCGTCCGGCGCTGACGCCGTTGAAGCTGCGCTGAAGCTGGCAAAAAAAGTGACCGGCCGTAGCGGCATCATCAGCTTCTCCGGTGGTTACCACGGTATGACTCACGGCGCGCTGTCCGTGACCGGCAACCTGTCTCCGAAAGAAGCCGTTGACGGTATGATGCCAGAAGTGCAGTTCATGCCTTACCCGCACCAGTACCGCTGCCCACTGGGTATCGGCGGTGAGGCTGGCGTAAAAGCACTGACCTACTACTTCGACAACCTGATTAACGACGTTGAAAGCGGCGTGCGTAAACCTGCTGCGGTTATCCTGGAAGCTGTTCAGGGTGAAGGCGGCGTGAACCCGGCTCCGGCCGAGTGGCTGCAGCGCATCCGTAAAGTGACGCAGGAACACGGCATTCTGCTGATCCTCGACGAAGTTCAGGCGGGCTTCGCCCGTACCGGTAAATTCTTCGCCTTCGAACACGCCGGTATTGAGCCAGACATCATCGTAATGTCTAAAGCTGTAGGTGGCGGTCTGCCACTGGCTGTGCTCGGTATCAAAAAGCAGTTCGATGCATGGGCACCAGGTCACCACACCGGCACCTTCCGCGGCAACCAGCTGGCAATGGCAACCGGTCTGACGACGCTGAAACTCCTGAAAGACCAGAACATCGCGGGCAAAGTGGCGGCACAAGGCGAATGGCTGAAAGCTCAGCTGGCTGAACTGCAGAAACGTTACCCGGTAATCGGCCATGTTCGCGGTCTGGGCATGATGATCGGTATCGAAATCGTTAAGCCACACGAAGCGGCTGACCACATGGGTTGCTTCCCTGGCGACGGCGAGCTGTCTGCACTGATCCAGAAGAAGTGCTTCGAAAACGGTCTGATTCTGGAGCGTGGTGGTCGTAACGGTATTGTGTTGCGTCTGCTGCCATCCCTGCTGATCAGCGATGATGAGCTGAAAATCTTCCTGGATAAATTCGAGCAGGCACTGCTTGCTGCGGGCGTTCGCCCGGCGTAACCGGAGTTGTTGATTACGATGTCTGATTCAAACCCAATTTTGTTCTCCTCTGCGCAGAGCATTGAAGCTTACCAGCAGGCGATTGAACAAAGCACTCAGGCTGTGATGCAGTGGCTGAAACAGCCTGAGATGTACCAGGGCAAAACGGTCGCGGAACTGCGCGACCGTATTAAGCTGGATTTCAACCCGAAAGGGCTGGGCAACGAAGCGGCAATTGAACGCGCCGTGGAGTTCTTCCTGAAAGACAGTTTGTCCGTTCATCACCCGCAGTGCGTGGCGCACCTGCACTGCCCAAGCCTGGTCGTAAGCCAGGCGGCAGAAGTGCTGATCAACGCCACAAACCAGAGTATGGACTCCTGGGATCAAAGCCCGTCCGCAACCATCATCGAAATCAAGCTGATCGAGTGGCTGCGTACCCGCGTGGGTTATCAGGCGGGCGACGCAGGTGTCTTCACCAGCGGCGGCACCCAGAGCAACCTGATGGGCCTGATGCTGGCGCGCGATGCGTTCTTCGCCCGTCAGGGTCATTCCGTTCAGCAAGATGGTCTGGTAGGCGATCTGCGCAAGATTCGCGTGCTGTGCTCCGAAAATGCACACTTCTCCGTGCAGAAAAACATGGCGCTGATGGGGCTGGGCTACCAGTCTGTCGTGCAGGTGAAAACTGACGAGTTCTCTCGTATGGATCTCAACGATCTGACGGCGAAAATCGAACAGTGCAATGCCAACGGCGAGCAGATCCTGGCGATCGTCGCGACAGCGGGTACGACCGATGCGGGTGCTATTGATCCGCTGCGCGCCATTGCTGAACTGGCGGCGAAGCAGAATATCTGGGTACACGTTGATGCGGCCTGGGGCGGCGCGCTGCTGATGTCTGAGCAATATCGCCACTACCTGGACGGCATTGAGCTGGTGGATTCTATTACGCTGGACTTCCACAAGCAGTTCTTCCAGACCATCAGCTGTGGGGCATTCCTGCTGAAAGAAGCGCGTCACTACGAGCTGATGCGCTATCAGGCGGCCTACCTGAACTCTGAGTTTGATGAAGAAGCCGGCGTGCCTAATCTGGTGTCCAAATCTCTGCAGACCACCCGTCGCTTCGACGCGCTGAAACTGTGGATGAGCCTGGAAGCGCTGGGTCAGGAACAGTACGCGGCAATCATCGATCACGGTGTGACGCTGGCACAGCAGGTTGCGGCTTATGTGAAAGAGCAGCCTGCTCTGGAACTGGTTATGCAGCCACAGCTGGCAAGCGTGCTGTTCCGCTTCCGTCCGCAAGCGCAGATGGATGACGCGGGTATCGCCCTGCTGAACCAGAAAATTGGCGATGCGCTGCTGGAATCCGGCCGCGCCAACGTTGGCGTGACCGAGCATAACGGCATCACCTGCCTGAAGCTGACGCTGCTGAACCCAACCGTGACGCTTGAGGATGTTAAAGTCCTGCTGTCTCTGGTTGAGCGTACCGCGCTGGAAGTTCTGGCGAAGTAATACGTAACCCCTCTTCCTTTGGAAGAGGGGTTATTTCTACACCCCGGCCCACCACATCCGCAGCTTCATTCCCCAGTAACTCGTCCAGCCCGTTGTGGTACTGACAACATTCCCTTTCGACACAATCACCAGCGTCGGCGTAACGCTCACCTGCCACTGTTGTGACAACGTTCCCCTGGCATCGTTAATGACCGGCATGATCAGCTGTTTTTTTTCCACCCAGCGCGCGAGCTTTGCATCGTCGCCTGAACGCAGCGCAATGCTCACCACATTTCCGCCCTCACCCGCCAGCTTATTGACTGAAGGCGTTGTAAAGCGGCAAATGCTGCACCAGGTCGCCCAGACGTAAATCAGCATCGGCCGTTCCTGGCTAAGGGCAGTGAGATCGAACGATTTGCCTTCAATACTGTGCATTGGCGTCGCGCTGAAATCAGCGGGTAACGCGGGCTGGCGGTAGTAATCCACGCCCCACATCACGGCCAGCGCCAGCAGAATAAATATGATCCCTTCCCGCGCCCAGCGGCGCAGTTTACTGCGTTTGCGGTTGTCCATTGTGACCTCTTGATTTAACTCGGGTCATCTTAGCGGGCAACGCGCCGTCTCGCTGTAAAGAAGTGTCGCTTCAGTTCGTTCGTAAGCTTTCTACCATCAGCGTGAAACAGGATTCAATCAGTGGAGGAAGCGTCTGCGGGGCACGCATCAGCGCTACCGTTCTGGCCAGAGCAGGTTGCTGCAGATGGACAACCTTAAGCTGTTTATCCTGCAGATGGGTCGTATACAGCTGCGGCAGTATGGCAACCGCCAGCTTTGAGCGCACCAAACCGTACAGCGTTTCAATGTAGTCAACCTGGTAGCGCGTCTGCAAAGACAAGCGATGGCTTTCCGCCAGCGCGCCGACCAGGCGCTGAATGTTGCCTTTTGAGAACACGGCGATATCGCGTCCGACCAGCTGCTTCCAGGGAACATGTGCCGACGAGGCCAGCGGATCGTCACAATGAATGACCGCGACAAACGGATCTTCCTGCAGCGGAAACACATCCAGCTGTTCCGGGACAGAGTTATCCAGCGCGCCGATGCCAAAGTCAATTTGCCCCTTCAGCAGCTGCGCCACCAGCGCATCGTTAGTTTGATCGTGAAACTCCACTTTCAGGCGCGGAAAGGCCTGCGCAAGGGTTTGTGGCAACAATGGAAATAGCAGCGAGCTCACGGACGGCACCAGGCCTATGCGCACCGTGCCATCGCCGCCCGCCTGAACAATCTGTTGCATATCCTCAAACGCCAGTTGGGCAACGCTAAGCACCCGCTGCGCGTGTGGCAAAATGGCGTTGCCCAGCTCCGTCAGCGTCACCGCCGAGGCGGTACGGTTCACCAATTTCCCCCCCAGCACGGTTTCAATTTGCCGTAACGCACTGCTGAGCGCAGGCTGGCTGATCGCCAGCTTATTGGCCGTGTCGGTAAAATGGCGCAATTGTGCCAGGGTGACAAAATACTGTAGCTGGCGAAGGGAGAGTGCAGGCAAGCGCTGCCAGGGTTCCGTCATCATTATCTATTACACGCATCACAGAATAAGCCGGAGTTATCGGGCGATAAATTTTATCAGCTGGGCAAACGTTTGCCGCGTGCATAGAGTAACGTCAATATTTAAATACTGGAATGGTTAATTGCATGACTGCCGAAACCCGACGCCGCGCCGTCCAGGCCGCACGAGGCGAAACGCCCTTTGACCTGCTGCTCACACACGCCCGAATTGTTGATATGGCGACCGGTGAGATCCGCGAAGCGGATGTCGGCATCGTTGGCTCGCTTATTGCCAGCGTCCATCCGCGCGGCAGCCGCACCGATGCGCACGACACGCAGGATCTGCACAACAGCTTCCTCTCTCCAGGGCTGATGGATACCCATGTGCATCTTGAAAGCTCGCATTTGCTGCCCGCCCGCTATGCGGAAATTGTGCTGGCGCAAGGGACAACCGCCGTTTTCTGGGACCCTCACGAGCTGGCAAACGTGCTGGGCATTGAGGGCGTTCGCTTCGCCATTGAGGCCAGCCGCAATCTGCCGTTAGCGGTGATGGTCGCCGCGCCATCCAGCGTGCCGTCAACGCCAGGGCTTGAGATGTCGGGGGCAGATTTCGCCGGGGACGAGATGAACACCCTGCTCGGCTGGCCGGAAGTGCGCGGCGTGGCTGAAGTCATGGACATGCATGGGGTGCTAAACGGCAGCCAGCGCATGCTGGAGATTCTGCAGGCAGGGCTCAACAGCGGAAAACTGATTGAAGGCCACGCGCGCGGTCTTCAGGGTGCGGATTTACAGGCGTATCTGGCCGCAGGTGTCACCTCCGATCACGAACTGACCTCGGCTGATGACGCGCTGGAAAAATTGCGTGCCGGACTGACGCTGGAGATCCGCGGTTCGCATCCTTATCTGCTGCCCGATATTGTCAGCGCGCTGAAAACCCTTCCGCATCTCTCCTCACAAATCACGGTCTGTACCGATGATGTTCCACCTGACATGCTGATGGAAAAAGGCGGTATCATCGCGCTGCTGAACCTGCTGATTGAACATGGCCTACCGGCAACAGACGCCCTGCGCTTTGCTACGCTGAACGCCTCTATCCGCCTGCAGCGTAACGATCTGGGGCTAATTGCCGCCGGTCGTCGCGCGGACCTGGTGGTGTTTGACTCGCTGGAGAAGCTGACGGCTCGCCGGGTGTACGTGGCTGGAAAACTGATTGCTCGCGACGGCGCGATGATTGAGCCGCTTGTCGATACGGCTCTCGCGCTTCCCCGGGATACCGTGCAGCTCTCCCCGCTTTCCGCCGATAATTTCCGCATGCGAATCGATGGCGCAGATCGCGGGGTTGCGCGGCTGCGACATATCAGCGGCGCACGCTTTACCCGCTGGGGTGAAATCGATGTGCAGGTGCGAAACGGGCAGGTACAGATCCCAGAAGGCTTCAGTCTGATCTGGGTTCAGCACCGCCACGCGCGCCACGCCGCAAAACCCCAAATCGCGTTACTGGAAGGCTGGGGAGAGCTTCGCGGCGCGATTGCCACCAGCTATTCTCACGACTCGCATAATCTGGTGGTGCTGGGTCGCGATCCTGAAGACATGGCGCAGGCGGCCAATATGCTGATCCAGAGCGGGGGCGGAATGGCGCTCGTGCAACATGGCGAAGCGATAGCGCACGTCGCCATGCCGATTGCGGGCATGCTCTCCGAACTGCCGCCCGTTGAGCTGGCCCGCCAGTTCAAAGAGCTTCGCGATCGCAGCAGCCTGGTTGCTGACTGGGAACCGCCGTATCGGGTCTTTAAAGCCATCGAAGGCACGTGCCTGGCCTGCAACGCCGGACCCCATTTGACCGATCTTGGACTGACCGATGGCAGCACGCGCCAGATTGTCGATCCGCTGATCTCTTACCGGGAAACCCCGGACACAACACAATAATACCGAAGGAGAGCCGGATAATGGCCGACAATACCGTTAATTCGCCAGCACCAGGGAGCTGGTTAGAACGTCGTTTTGCACTGCGCGCACGGGGCAGCACCGCGCGCACCGAATGCCTGGCGGGGATCACCGGCTTTCTCGCCGCCGCCTATTTACTGGTGGTGATCCCAGGGCTGCTGGCGGTGGGAGGCATGGACAAAGGGGCGGCGACCACGGGCACTATTCTGGTTTTCGTTGCCGGTACGCTGTTAATGGCCTTCTACGCCAACCTACCCTTTATCGTCGGGCCGGGTATTGGCGGCTCGGTGCTGGTGGGGGTTACGCTCGCGGGCAGCGAAGGGATTGGCTGGCAGATTGGTCTGGGCATTGCCTGCTGGTCGGGGATACTCTTCTTCCTGCTGACCCGTTTTGGCCTGCGTGAAGTGGTGACTCGCTCCGTTCCCCAGTCCATCAAGCTGGGTCTGACGGCATCCATCGGGCTTTTCGTTGCGGTGCTCGGTTTCCGTAATGCTGGGCTAGTGCTGGCGAATGCGAAAACGAACGCGCTGATGCTGGGTGATTTTCTTTCCCCCGGCGCGCTCGTGGCGCTCAGCGGCCTGTTCCTCGCGATCGCATTGCAGGCTCGCCGTATTCCGGGAGCGATTTTATGGGCAATTCTGTTCGCCACCCTCGTCGGCATTCCAACGGGCGTGACCAAATTACCCGCCAGCTTTATCGACCTGCCCCACTCGCTAACGCCGGTACTGGGCCATATCGATATGCTGGGCGCCCTGAACATCGCTTTTCTGCCGTTCCTGTTTGTCTTCTTCGCCTCGGAGTTTTTCTCCACCATGGGGACGACGCTGGCGGTCGGAGGGGAAGCTGGACTGCTGGATGACGAAGGTAACATGCCAAACATCAACCGCCCGTTTATGGTGGACTCCATTGCGGCGGCAATTGGCCCGTGGGTTGGCATCCCTGCCGCCACGGCGCTGATTGAGTCCTCAGCGGCTGCAGAGACGGGCGGTAAAACGGGCATGACGGCGCTGGCTGCCGCAGTGATGTTCCTGCTGATGCTGCTGTTCACCCCCGTCGCGCTGATGATCCCGAAAGAAGCCACGGCACCCGCGCTTATCCTGATCGGGCTGAATATGTTCAGCGGCTTGCGCAAGGTTGATCTGGCGAACTTCACCGACGGGTTACCGGTGCTGATGATGGTGATGATTACGCTGATTGCCAACAGCTTTGGAACCGGGATCGCAGGAGGCTTGCTGTTCTATATCGTCATTAAGGCGATTGCCGGAAAATGGCGAGAGATCCCGGTCGGTCTTTGGATCCTCGCCATTCCCCTGGTGTATTACTTTGCCACGTTAGTGAAACACTGATCCTGCCCTACCGCTTCGGGGTCGAGCCATATTCATAATGGTTATACCCCGAGCGGTAATACAGCGCGGCTGATTTCACCACATCATTCAGCACAATCCCGTTAATATACGCCCCCGCCTGCTGCAGACGCTTTATGCTGTTCTCCATCTCTTTCAGGCTGGTTTTTCCAGAACGGGCAACCAGTATCGTGGAGGCGGCCTCTCTCACCGCTACCGACGCATCCGTCACCGCAAGGATCGGCGGGGTATCAAGAATAACGAGATCGTAGCGTTCATCTGCCCACGTCATGATCTTGTGAAAACGTTCATTCATCAGCAATTCTGATGGCCGCATCGGAATCGGTCCGCAGGTCAGCACATCAATATCGCCTTCCTCGTAGCGCTGAATAGCATCCTGCAAGCGGCATTGACCTTCCAGTACGCTGGACAGCCCCACCGAATTATCGAGACCAAAGACATTGTGTACATAGCCCTCGCGCATATCGGCGTCAATAAATAACACCCGCATCCCCGCCTGCGCCGCAATGACTGACAGCGATGTGCTGACCAGCGTTTTGCCGCAGTCCTGGGTCGGCCCGGAAATCATCACAATCCGATTTGCCGCTTCCTGTAGCGAGAAATGTAGGTTGGTGCGCAAGCCCCGCACCGCTTCAACAAAAATATCGGCAGGACGATCGACAGGCAGGAAAGGCACATCGGTTGTTATATGCTTCCAGCGTGTTCCAAAAGGCTTTCTTCGCTGCAGATGCGTTTTTTTCCATAACCAGATTGACCTCGGTAACGTCGCCATGACCTGGACGCCCAGCCCTTCCAGCTGTTCGGATGTTCGTATGCCGCGTCTGAGCACAACGCGCGCCAGCACGCAGGCCGTAGAGAACGCCAGCCCCAGAAACATGCCGAGCGCCAGAATTAACGCTTTTCGCGGTTGAATCGGGTCTGGCTGCGTCACTGCGCTGTCAATAATCCGAACGTTGCCGATGGCGCTGGAGCGAGAGATATTCAGCTCCTGCTGGCGCGTAAGCAGCTGCAAATAGATAGTGCGGCCCGAATCAACATCCCGGCTAAGGCGTAAAATATCCTGCTGGGTGGACGGCATCGAGGAGACACGATCGTTCAGACGCGTCTTTTCCTGTTCGAGCGTCTGGCGTTTCTCGCGCAGCGCGCGATAGTTAGGGTGCTCTTTTTTGAACAGCTGGGAGATTTCCGCCTCACGGAAAGTCAGCTCGTTGAGTTGGTTATCCACATTCACAATCTGTTCAAGCACCGATTTCGCTTCGAGCGACAAATCCACGGAATCCCGCTGCTTACGGTAAGCGTTCAGCCGCTCTTCAGCCAGATCCAGCTCGCTTCGAATTTTAGGCAGTTGCTGCTGTAAGAATGCAAGGCTACGGGTATCCTGCGCCTCCTGACGGGCAATGTTTTGCTGCAGGTAATTATCAGCGATCCGGTTGAGGACGCTGGCGATTTTATCGGGATCGTTGCCGGTTAATGTCAGGGTCAATACCCCGCTCTGCTTCACCGATTCAACAACGCTAAAGCGTTTACCCAGCGCGTTAATCGCTTCCAGACGGGTGTCGGATTGTAGCCAAAACTGCGTGCCGGGCGCGGCAGTGAATGCCATCACCAGCAGAGATACGCCCTCTTTCTCCAGCGGCTGCCCAACCTTGCCTTCCACGCTAAAAGCGTCCCATTCCAGGCGATAGGCTCCTTCATCCAGCACCGTGAGCAACAGCGAGCGTCGCTTGCCATCCACCCGTGGGATCTGAAGCCAGCCGAGCGTCAGCGTGGGCTTATCGCCATGAATACGCGCCCACAGTCGCCCCACTACCGGGATCGAACGCGGCTCTATATTCTGCGTTAAACCTAACTCATCCACTGTGGCACCCAGGATCATGCGTGATTTGAGCAGCAATATCTCAGGTTCAGCATCCCCGGAAAGATCGACACTCAGTTGACTCACGCTTTTGAGCAGGCTGTTATCCTGTTTTCCCTCAACCTGAATTAACGCATCCGCGCGATAAACCGGCGTGACTGAAAAAGCATACAGCCCGGCCAGCAGCGTAAAAAGAAAGGTGATTCCCGCTATCAACACGCGGTGATCAAACATCTCGCCAAGCAGATGAACGATATCAATTTCATGGATTTCAGGCGCTACGGCACCGTAACTGTCTGTTGTGTATGACGACATTAGTGCATTGTTCCTTTTTGACTCAGGTGGCGAGCCCATTCCTGACTGGCTTTCCCTAATTGCCAAAAAGCATGTTCGAATGCTTCGCGGCTTTTACGATACGGATCGGGGATGCTCTGCGGCGATAACCAGTGTCCAAAAAGGAGTGATTTGCCCCGATTCTCCGGCGCCAGGTTGGCAATGAAATGCAAATGCTCAGGTTCCATGACCAGAATAAGGTCAGACGCCTTCATTAGCTGGGGCGTCAATTGACGCGCAATGTGCCCTTCGAGCGAAATGCCATGACGCCGCGCAACGGCCTGCGCACCGATATCTGCCGGATACCCTGCCATTCCGTGAATACCTGCCGACTCCACCTGCTTACCCGGCAACAGCTGGCGCAAGAGCCGTTCGCCAATGGGGGAGCGGCATATGTTCCCGGTACATACCACCAGTATTGAATTGAACATTATTGTGGCCACGATCTGAGGTAACGAACCGTCTCGGTCAGGTCATGTACGCCGCTGATGGTTGGGACGAGTTGTGACACGACGCGGTTCCAGCGCGACAGCGGTGCCGTCGTGACATACACAATGTCATAGGGTTCAAGCTGGAGTTCGGTCGCCAGTACCATGGCTGACGCGTCCTGCGCATTGAGTTGATAAACATTGGCAATACTGTTCGTCTTGCGGGTATTCGCGACCTGGCGAATAACGAAAATCCCCGTCGCATCGGCCTTGTCCTGGTTCAACCCTCCCGCATTGCTCAACGCTTCAGCCAGGGTCATGCCGCTTCTGTCCATCTTCAGGGTGCTTTGCTTAATCACTTCCCCCATCACAAAGACTTTTAGAGCGTCATTGCGTGGCACAAACAGAATATCGCCGGGATAGAGCAGCTTATTCTGGGTCAGATCCCCATGCTGCATCAGGGCGTACAGCGAAACCCGTGAATCCTGGCCATCGTGGGTGAGCACCACGTTGCGCCAATCTGCATCGGCAGACAGCCCACCGGCGGCGTTGACGGCGTCCATCACCGTCAACGGAATATTGGTGATGGCCTGCTGGCCAGATTTTGCCACCTCACCGGTGATGTAGGCTTTTTGGGATCGGAAAGACGCCACGCTGACATCCACCTGCGGACTTTCAATAACCTCGTTCAGCCGTGCGGTGATGTCCTCGCGCACTTCCGAAGCCGTTTTGCCCATAACCTGCAGCTTGCCAACATAAGGGTAGAAGACCGTGCCGTCTGCGTTGACCCAGTTTCCCGCGTCACTGGCACTCCGGTACTGCCCCGCCGGGGTGGTCAGTTCTGGGTGGTCCCAAACGGTAACGGTCAAAATATCACCCGCTCCGATACGGTATTCCCAACGTTTCACCTGCTCATCCAGATTAGGATTAGCCTGAGATTTCATGATGGCAGGACGCAGTTTTTCAATAACCGAAGGAGTAAGTGGATAAAAATCTACTCGCTTATCTAAATAATTATGTTCATCTTCAAAAGCGATGATATTTTTCCCTGCTGGGCTTATGTTCTGCCCGGGTGAAAATACACATCCTGTCAATTGGGTTATTGTTAAGAATATTACTGAAAACGCTGTTATTTTTTTCATTGATATAAATTTATCATCCATGCTAGCAATAAACACGTAAGAGGCATCACCCCTGGATAACCCAGCACCTACAATGCGTTGTTTTTAAGAACATAAAGGCCAGATAAACGTGATGAAATAGCGAACAAAAATAATCCAGCGAGCAACCTCTTTGCTAATGCTGAATTATACGCGGCCATTTTTTCACAAGCTTAAATCCTCTCACGATAAATTGCATGTTATACCTATCACAAAGTTATATTCAGCATGCATTTTCAGAATTGATTAAAATTAATATCACTCAAATGAATTATTCCCATTTACTCGCATTCATAAAAAAAATAGTGTTAACCTTTCGAACTACACAAAACCGTTCATTTTTGTTACATTTTTTTTCGAACATACTCTGACGGGGTACTTAAAATAGGCTGTCTGTCACACTGTCAACGTAACAACAGGCTGTGAGTATCAGTAACGGTATAACTGGAGAAAAAATGGCTAAGCATACATGGCTGCTTCTGGGTGTAGTAATGTCTCTGGCGGGTGCAGCCTCTGCAGCCCCACAAGCGGCGTCGGCGCCTTCTGGCATCAAGTCCTATGAAGAACAGGAGTTCATTGCCGATTTCACAAAGTTCAAGATTGGCGATACGGCCCCTGCGCAGTATCAAACGCCTGAATACACCATCAAACAGTATCAGTTGCGTAACCTTCCGGCGCCGGATGCCGGTACCCACTGGACCTATATGGGTGAAAACTACGTTCTGATTGGCGATGCCGATGGCAAGATCTACAAAGCCTATAATGGAGATATCTTCTATCACCGCTGATCCGCTCCTGATTCGCCCGTGGCAGGAGAGCGATCGTCCTTTCCTGCGCACGCTTTACCTGCATGCCCGGCGCGACGCCTGGCCATGGCTGAACGACACTGAATGGCAGCTTGAGGACTTTGACGCGGCAACCCGCGATGAGGAAATTTGGGTCGCCGTTCAGAACGGACACCGCCTGGGATTTGCGTCCGTCTGGACGAACGATAACTTTCTGCACAACCTGTTTGTTGATCCACATTACCAGAGTCTGGGCGTGGGCCGGGCGTTGCTGGAGCAGGCGCAGAAGTCGTTTACCAGTACGGGAGCGCTGAAGTGTCTGGTGAAGAATGAACGGGCAGTGGCGTTTTACCAGCGCCACGGCTGGCATATCGAAGCGTCAGGGGAATCTCCGGACGGAGAGTACTACTTGATGCACTATCGGTTGCGTTAAAGCCGGGCGTAGCCCGGCTTTAGTACTTACACTGCGCGGAAGGCAATTTCGCTCGGGATCACGTCACCCTGCCAATAGAGCTGCGCCGCGACGCGCCCCGCCAGCTGACGATACATCTCTGCAAACTCACTCTCCGGACGGCTGACCACGGTCGGTTTCCCGCTATCCAGATCTTCACGCAGCGTGATGTGCAGAGGCATCTGACCCAATAACTGGGTGTGATACTGCGCCGCCAGTTTTTCTGCACCACCGGTACCGAAGATAGGCTCATGATGCCCGCAGTTGCTGCAGATATGCATGCTCATGTTCTCGACGATACCCAGCACCGGTACTTCCACTTTCTCGAACATCACGATGCCTTTTTTAGCGTCAATCAGCGCAATATCCTGCGGTGTGGTCACGACCACCGCGCCCGTTACCGGGATGTTCTGCGCCAGCGTCAGCTGAATATCACCGGTTCCCGGCGGCATATCCAGCACCAGGTAATCCAGATCCGGCCACATTGTTTCTTGCAGCATCTGCATCAGCGCTTTACTGGCCATTGGGCCACGCCAAACCATGGCATTATCGTCAGTGACCAGATAACCGATCGAGTTGGTCGCCAGTCCGTGCGCCATAATTGGCGCCATGTGGGTGCCATCCGGCGAGGTAGGACGCTGATTTTCTGCGCCCAGCATGTTCGGAATAGACGGGCCGTAAATATCGGCATCCAGAATACCGACTTTCGCCCCTTCGGCTGCCAGCGCCAGCGCCAGGTTGACCGCAGTAGAGGATTTGCCCACCCCGCCCTTGCCCGAGCTGACGGCAATGATGTTTTTCACACCGTTAATGCCCGCCTGGTTTTTCACGCGTTTCAGCGTGGCGATGCTGTGGGTCAGCTTCCAGTCAATGGCTTTTGCGCCAGTAATGCGCAGCAGATCGGAGCTGGTTTGCTCTTTTAGTTCGTCAAACGCGCTGTTCCAGACGAACGGCATCTGCAGCTCAATGTGCAGCGTGTCATCCAGGGACGCGACGTGGTGAAGCGCTTTCAGCGTAGTGAGATTGTGCTTCAGGGTTGGATGCTGAAAATTAGCCAGCGTTCCGGCGACCATTGCTCGTAAGGCTTCCGGTGATTTGGCCTGGGATTGCGAACTCATCCCGACTCCTTTGTTCTTGTGAATAAGACCTTAGTTGAACAAGTTTACCTGAAAGGCCGCGGTTTGTGCTTACTTAATAATGCCCCATTTGGTAATATCAAAAACCCTTTTCACAGTTAAAAGAAGTAATGCCTACTATGACTCAAGTCGCGAAAAAAATTCTGGTAACGTGCGCACTGCCGTACGCCAACGGCTCAATCCACCTCGGCCACATGCTGGAGCATATCCAGGCTGATGTCTGGGTCCGTTACCAGCGAATGCGCGGCCACCAGGTCAACTTCATCTGCGCGGACGATGCCCACGGCACGCCGATCATGCTGAAAGCCCAGCAGCTGGGTGTTTCTCCAGAGCAGATGATTGCCGAAATGAGTCAGGAGCATCAGACCGATTTTGCTGGCTTTGACATCAGCTATGACAACTATCACTCCACGCACAGCGACGAAAACCGCGAGCTGTCGGAGCTGATCTACACCCGTCTGAAAGAGAATGGTTTTATTAAAAACCGCACCATCTCTCAGCTCTACGATCCAGAGAAAGGCATGTTCCTGCCGGACCGTTTCGTTAAAGGGACTTGCCCGAAATGTAAATCCCCGGATCAGTACGGCGATAACTGCGAAGTCTGCGGCGCAACCTACAGCCCGACCGAGCTTATCGAACCGAAATCCGTGGTTTCAGGCGCTACGCCTGTCATGCGAGATTCCGAGCACTTCTTCTTCGACCTCCCATCCTTCAGCGAAATGCTGCAGGCGTGGACCCGCAGCGGCGCGCTGCAGGAGCAGGTAGCGAATAAAATGCAGGAGTGGTTCGAATCCGGTTTGCAGCAGTGGGATATCTCCCGCGATGCGCCTTACTTTGGTTTCGAAATCCCGGACGCGCCGGGCAAATATTTCTACGTCTGGCTGGACGCGCCAATTGGCTACATGGGCTCCTTCAAGAACCTGTGTGACAAACGCGGCGACACGGTTAGCTTTGACGAATACTGGAAAAAAGATTCCGACGCCGAGCTGTATCACTTCATCGGTAAAGACATCGTTTACTTCCACAGCCTGTTCTGGCCGGCTATGCTGGAAGGCAGTAACTTCCGCAAGCCAACCAACCTGTTCGTGCACGGCTATGTGACGGTTAACGGCGCGAAGATGTCCAAATCTCGCGGCACCTTCATCAAAGCCAGCACCTGGCTGAACCACTTTGACGCTGACAGCCTGCGCTACTACTACACCGCCAAGCTCTCTTCCCGTATCGACGATATCGATCTGAATCTGGAAGATTTCGTGCAGCGCGTGAACGCCGACATCGTGAACAAAGTGGTGAACCTGGCCTCCCGTAACGCGGGCTTTATTGCGAAGCGTTTCGACGGCGTGATGGCGGCGGAGCTTGCCGATCCCGCGCTGTACAAAACCTTCACCGATGCGGCGGCCACCATTGGCGAAGCATGGGAAGCACGCGAATTCGGCAAAGCGGTGCGCGAAATCATGGCCCTGGCAGACCTGGCTAACCGCTATGTTGACGAACAAGCGCCGTGGGTGGTTGCTAAACAGGAAGGCCGCGACGCCGACCTGCAGGCCATCTGCTCCATGGGTATCAACCTGTTCCGCGTGCTGATGACCTATCTGAAGCCAGTTCTGCCGCAGCTGACCGAGCGTGCTGAAGCCTTCCTGAACACTGAGCTGACCTGGGATGCAATTGCCCAGCCGCTGCTCGACCACAAGGTAAACACCTTCAAGGCACTGTACAACCGCATCGAGATGAAGCAGGTTGAAGCGCTGGTTGAAGCCTCAAAAGAAGAAGTGAAGGCCGCTGCCGCACCGGTTACCGGCCCGCTGGCGGACGATCCGATTCAGGAAACCATCACCTTTGACGATTTCGCAAAAGTTGACCTGCGCGTGGCGCTGATTGAAAACGCGGAATTCGTGGAAGGCTCTGACAAACTGCTGCGTCTGACGCTGGATCTGGGCGGCGAGAAGCGTAACGTCTTCTCCGGCATCCGTTCTGCGTATCCAGATCCGCAGGTGCTGGTTGGCCGTCAGACCGTGATGGTGGCAAACCTTGCCCCACGTAAAATGCGCTTTGGCATCTCCGAAGGCATGGTGATGGCCGCAGGCCCTGGCGGGAAAGATATCTTCCTGCTAAGCCCTGACGAAGGCGCTAAGCCTGGTCAGCAGGTGAAATAATAAAAAAGCCGGAGAAAATCTCCGGCTTTTTTTATGGTTTCGGGTGATGCACCCGGTGGGTCAAGCCACGCAGAAAGTTACGCATAAACTGATCGCCACACTCACGGTAGTTTTTATGATCCGCCGCGCGCATCATGGCGGTAATCTCTGGCATCGACACCCGGTATTTCTGCTCGGTCATGATCGCCAGAATATCGTCGGTTTTCAGTGAAAACGCGATACGCAGCTTTTTCAGCACCGTGTTATTGTTCACGCGACGCTCCAGCGCCAGCTCAGGTGCAGACTCATCTTTTCCGCGCTTGTCGTAAATCAGGCCGTTCAGGAAACCCGACAGGATGATGTCCGGACAGCGGACAAAGCCCTCTTCGTCCTCTTTTGTCATCCAGGTATCGAAACCGGCAGACGTGGATTCCATGTCGGCGAGCGCAAGAATACGCACCATGTCGTTGTTGTTCGCTTTCAGGGTGTAGCGCAGGCTACGAAGAATATCATTACTAAGCATGGGAGCCTTTAACTGTCGATAATGCAATGGCGCGCAGTGTACCAGTTTTACAGCCCAATCGCCTCTTTCAAACTTTTCAGGTAGCGACGGCTGACGGGCACCGTTTGTCCGGCGCGCAGTACCAGCTCTGCTTGGCCGTTATCCTCCAGCCGGATCTCTTTCAGATGCGCCATATTCACCAGATACTGGCGATGACAGCGGAGCAACGGCGTGCGGCTCTCAAGCGTGCGTAACGTTAGCTCGGTAAACCCTTCCTTCCCTTCCGCACTGGTCACAAATACCCCGCTGAGGCGGCTGCTGACAAAGGCGACATCATCCATTTGCAAAAGGTAAATCCGACTGTGCCCGCTGCAGGGAATAAATTTCAGCGGCTGTTGGTTTTCCGGCAGCAGCGTCACATCCTGAACGCCGCGCTCCTGACGTAAGCGGGTGAGCGTTTTGTCCAGCCGCTTTTCCTCTATCGGCTTCAGAAGATAGTCAAACGCATGCTCCTCAAAAGCCTTCACCGCGTATTCATCAAACGCCGTCAGAAAGACGATATAAGGGCGATGCTCCGGATCAAGCATACCGACCATTTCCAGCCCGCTGATGCGTGGCATCTGAATGTCGAGAAACAACACGTCCGGGCGCAGGGTATGAACAGCGCCAATGGCCTCAATCGCGTTGGCACATTCGCCCACCACCTCAATATCGCTTTGTTCTTGCAACAGCACGCGCAGGTTTTCCCGTGCTAACGGCTCATCATCGACAATCAGCACTCTTAGCATGCGTTTTCCTCCAGCGGCAATCGTAACGTAATACGGGTAAATCGGTCTGGCTCACAGGCAACGGTAATCCCGCAGTTATCGCCAAAGTGCGCGCGCAGGCGCTTATCGACCAGGCTCATCCCTAACCCGCCCGACGCGGTAGGGACATACAGCCCGGCATTGTCTTCAATATCCAGCACCAGATGGTGGTTAAAACAGCTGGCGGAAATGGCGATTTCCCCGGTTCCCAGCAGCTGTGACGTGCCGTGTTTGATGGCGTTTTCCACGATAGGCTGCAGGGTAAAAGCAGGAAGATGTTGATTTGCCAGTTCATCAGGGACGGATAGCGACACCTGCAGACGCGACTGGAAACGAGCCTGTTCAATCTGCAGATACGCGTTAACGTGTTCTATTTCATCGGCCAGGGTGACAATCTCCGACGGCCGTTTGAGATTCTTACGGAAAAAGGTCGACAAGAACTGCACCAGCTGTGCGGCCTGGTCACTGTCGCGGCGGATGACCGCTTTCAGCGTATTGAGGGCATTAAACAGGAAGTGCGGGTTCACCTGGGCATGCAGGAGTTTGATCTCCGATTGCGTCAGCAGGGCGTTCTGGCGTTCATATTGCCCCGCCAGGATTTGTGCTGAAAGCAGCTGGGCGATCCCCTCACCTAACGTGCGGTTGATTGAACTGAACAGGCGGTTTTTCGCTTCGTAGAGTTTGATAGTGCCCATCACCCGCTGGTTTTCACCGCGTAAAGGAATGACCAGCGTAGAGCCAAGCTTGCACTGCGGGTGGAGCGAACACCGGTAAGGCACCTCGTTACCGTCGGCATAGACCACCTCGCCGGTTTCGATGGCGCGTAACGTATAGGTCGACGAGATCGGTTTGCCCGGCAGATGGTGGTCATCACCCGTACCGGTAAAAGCCAGTAGCCGCTCACGATCGGTGATCGCTACCGCGCCGATATCCAGCTCTTTATAGAGCACCTGCGCCACCTTCATGCTGTTTTCTTCGTTAAACCCCTGGCGCAGGATCCCCTCCGTTGAGGCGGCAACTTTTAGCGCAGTTGCCGAAAACGCCGAGGTGTATTTTTCAAACATGGCGCGCTTGTCGAGCAAAATGCGCATGAACAGCGCCGCGCCAACGGTGTTGGTCACCATCATCGGAGCAGCAATGCTGCTGACCAGATGCAGCGCGTCCTCAAACGGGCGTGCGATCAGCAAAATGATCGCCATCTGCGCCATTTCCGCCACAAAGGTGATGGCTCCGGCGGTCAGAGGGCTAAAGACTTTATCCGGGCGGCCGCGCTTGATCATGTAGCTGTGAACCAGGCCGCCGAGCAGCCCTTCGACGATCGTCGAGATCATACAGCTAAGTGCCGTCATTCCGCCCATCGAATAGCGATGCAGCCCGCCGGTTAACCCGACCAGCCCACCCACCACGGGGCCACCCAGTAACCCGCCCATGACCGCGCCGATGGCACGCGTATTGGCAATAGAATCTTCGATATGAAGACCGAAATAGGTCCCCATAATGCAGAAAATGGAAAAGGTAACGTAGCAGAGCAATTTATGGGGCAGACGAACGGTGACCTGCATCAGCGGAATGAACAGGCGCGTTTTACTCATCAACCAGGCGATGACAAGGAACACACACATCTGCTGAAGCAACAGCAGCACCAGATTAAACTCGTACATACCTAAAAACCGCACATTCTAAAAACGCGTAACATACACTGATGGAGGTTAACTTTCTTTGAAACACGGCAGAAAAGCTGTAATTCGTGTCCGTCATCACACCTTTTGCCGAACATAACGCATGCTTCGCATTATTTGTTCAAAAATAAATCAATCCTTCCTGGTTCGACAAACTGCGACTACAGTTATGCTGGGGACGAGCAAGCTGGGGGCGAAAATGGCGCTTTACACCATAGGTGAAGTGGCACTCCTTTGTGATATTAATCCCGTTACGTTACGGGCATGGCAACGACGGTATGAGCTGCTTAAACCGCAGAGGACAGACGGCGGACACCGGCTTTTCAATGACGCCGATATCGACCGGATCCGCGAGATAAAAAGCTGGATCGACAACGGCGTGCAGGTCGGTAAAGTGAAGTCATTACTCAGCCAGAACGATCCTGACACGGAACACCTGTGGCGTGATCACCAGGAAACCCTGCTCCGGCTCCTGCAAGCGGGGAATCTACAGCGTCTGCGAAGCTGGATCAAAGAGCAAGGCCGTGACTACCCGGCACAAACGCTGATCACCCACCTTTTTATCCCACTACGACGACGCCTGCAATGCCAGCAATCGACCCTACAGGCGCTGCTGAGCATGCTTGACGGCGTGCTGATTAACTACATCTCCGTTTGCCTTGCCTCTGCCCGAAACAAGAGCGGCAAAGATGCGCTGGTCGTCGGCTGGAACGTACATGACACCACGCGGCTGTGGCTCGAAGCCTGGATTGCCACTCAGCAAGGCTGGCGCGTTGATGTTCTTGCCCACTCGCTGGCCCAGCTGCGGCCCGAGTTTTTCGATGGCCAGACGCTGCTGGTCTGGTGCGGCGAGGTGCCTTCTGCTTCGCAGCAGCAGCTGCTGGTAGAATGGCGTGAGCATGGGTATCCCGTTTACCCATTAGGCGCAAATGTGTCGTAACGGCATTTAATGGTTCATTAACACCTGCGCTTCACCGTATAATCGCTCTGTTAACAACAGGAGCATATGATGAAGGCAACCAAACTGGCCGTAATTACCCTTTTTCTTTTGATGGCCGTAAGCGGTATTGGTGGCGTAATGCTGGCAGGATACTCATTCATTGTTCGCGGCGGTGCCGGCTGAGGGTGCGCGCCAGGCGCTCGAAAATGCGATCAACCACGATGGCAGCCAGTGCAACCAGCAGCGCCCCCTGAATAATATACGCCGTATTAAACCCGCTTAAGCCGATGATAATCGGCGTTCCCAGCGTATTGGCCCCGACCGTTGACGCGATGGTTGCCGTGCCGATGTTGATAATCACCGAGGTGCGGATCCCCGCAACGATCACCGGTGCCGCCAACGGCAGTTCAACCTTGCGCAGCCGCTGACCGCGGTCCATTCCCATGCCTTCCGCGACGCTCATCACCGATGCAGGCACCGCGGCAATCCCCGCCAGCGTGCCCTGAAGAATGGGTAGCACCCCGTATAAAATCAGCGCGATGATTGCCGGTTGCTGACCAAAGCCGATGACCGGTACCGCAATCGCCAGCACCGCCACCGGCGGAAACGTCTGTCCGATCGCGGCAATGGTTTCTACCAGCGGGCGAAATTCCCTTCCGGAAGGTCGGGTAACCGCAATACCCGCCCCCACGCCGAGCACCGTGGCGATCGCGCTTGAAAGAACCACCAGCCAGGCGTGCGCCAGGGCGAGATTGATAAAACTCTCCTGCTGATACACCGGCCGCGGTAGGTCCGGAAAGAGCGTGCTGAACAGCGCCGCGCTGTGCGGCATCAGGAACAGCAGGGCGACAAAAAGCGCCACCAGCCAGAGTAAGGGATCACGCACGACCTTCATGTCCGACCTCCCCGACCAGCAGATCGCGAAAATGCAGTGTCCCGCAGGGCACGCCCTGCTCATCCGCCACGGGCAGCACTTCGCACTGACGCGCCACAAAGGCAGAGAGCGCATCCCGCAGGCTCATCCGATCCTGCAAGGGTTCGCCGCCCGGCACCGATTCCTGCCGGCGCATATAGTCGCTCACGGTTCTCAGAGAGAGCAGCCTGACGCCTAGCTCGCTGCGGCCAAAGAACTCCCGTACAAAATCATTCGCCGGATGGATTAACAGCTCAAGCGGCGCCCCCTGCTGCACCACTTCCCCGTGATCCATCAATACCAGTCGATCGGCCAAACGTAGCGCCTCATCAATGTCGTGCGTCACCAGGATTATCGTGCGCCCCAGAATGCGGTGAATGCGGGTCATCTCCGCCTGTAGCGCCCCGCGCGTAACCGGGTCCAGCGCGCCAAAAGGCTCATCCATCAGCAGCACCTGCGGGTTGGCCGCCAGCGCTCTCGCCACCCCCACGCGCTGCTGTTGCCCACCCGAAAGCTGGTGAGGATAGCGGCCACGCAGCGCAGGCTCTAACCCCAGCAGCGCCATCAGTTCATCTACCCGCTCATCGATTTTACGGCGGCTCCACTTCTCTAGCTGCAGCACGGTGGCAATGTTCTGCGCCACGGTCCAGTGCGGGAACAGGCCGATAGACTGGATGGCGTACCCCATGCGACGCCGCAGCTCCAGCACCGGCAGGCTGCGGATCTCCTCCCCGGCAAAGCGAATCACGCCGCTGTCGTGTTCGACCAGGCGGTTGATCATCTTCAGGGTGGTTGATTTCCCGGAGCCGGAGGTCCCAATCAGCACGGAAAACGCCCCCTCCTCAAAATGCAAATTCAGGTGGCTCGCCGCCAGACGCCCGGCAAAGCTTTTACTGACATCGTGAAATTCAATCATTGGCTCTTCTCCCAAGCAGCGCGAGCCATAAGGCAAACAGCGCGTCGATAACCACCGCGAGGGCAATCGTCGGTACCACGCCTAACAGCACCAGATCCAGCGCGCTGCTCAGCAGCCCCTGGAAGACCAGCGCACCGAACCCGCCTGCGCCTATCAGCGCGGCAATCACGGCCATCCCCACGGTTTGTACCGCCACGACGCGCAGGCTGCGCAGTAACAAAGGCAGCGCCAGCGGAAGCTGTATCTTCCAGAAACACTGCATCGCACTCATTCCCATCGCATGCGCGCTTTCCAGCACATCGGGGGCAACCTGGCTTAAGCCCGCCACCACGCCGCGCACCAGCGGCAATAAGGCGTACAGCACCAGCGCGATCAGCGCGGGCGTTAAGCCGGTTCCGGCGATACCCATCGTCCCCAACACGGGGAAGGACTTCACCAGACCGGCTAAAGGCGCAATCAGCAGGCCAAACAGGGCCACGGAGGGAATGGTCTGGATCACGTTAAGTACGCCGAACACCGCCCCCTGCCGTGATGGATGCCGGTAGCACCACATCCCCAGTGAAGCCCCGAGCAGTAACGCCGGGAACAGCGTGCCGAAGAGGATCGTCAGGTGTTGCGCCAGCGCATCATTAAACACCTCCTGACGGTTGGCGTACTCTTTTAACAGCGAGAGATTATTCAGCTCACCGCTGAATAACAGCAGTAAGGGGATGCACCAGATTTGCGCGTTAAGGAGCCAGCGCCAGGCGGATGTTGGGACCAGCCGGCGAATGGCATCGCTACAGGCAAGCAAGCACAGCGCAAGCCACAGCCACAGGCCGCTGCCCACGGAGGTACGCGCCAGCGGGCTTTCCGCCGATGCCATGTGCGCTGCGGCGAGGCCCGCGCTCCAGAACAGCACAACGAAGAGCCCTTCGCAGAGAATGAGCGTCAACCACTGGGCAGCACGGCTTTGGCAGAGCGATAACGCAACCATCGCGCCCAGCGCCACCGCTAACAGCAGAGGCGTAAACGACCAGATCTCCCAGAGCGTACGCGCTTCACCCGACACCAGACGGTTAGGCGCGACGTTCACAAAAGGTAACGCGACCGCCGCGATAGACACGCAGGCCAACAGCAGCAGCACGCGGTTATGACATTTAATTGGCACAGCCCTGTCCCGTTACTTCACAAGCCCTTGTTGTTTCAGGAAATCGGCTGCCACTTTTTTGGCATCCAGTCCTTCAACGGCAATATTAGCATTCAGCTGTTGTAGCGTTTTTTCGTCCAGCTTTTCAAACACCGGCTTGAGCCATTCGGCAATATCCGGGTAGGCTTTCAGTACCGCCTCACGCACCACGGGCGTTGGAGCATAAATCGGCTGAACGCCTTTGGGGTCGGTTAACGTTTGCAGGCCCAGTGCCGCAACCGGCCCGTCAGTACCGTAGGCCATTGCCGCATTGACGCCTGAGGTTTGCTGCGCGGCAGCTTTGATGGTTACCGCCGTATCACCGCCCGCCAGAGAGAGAAGCTGCGCCTGATCCAGCTTGAACCCGTAGGCCTTTTCAAAAGCAGGCAGCGCGTCAGGCCGTTCGATAAACTCAGCCGATGCGGCAAGCTTAAAGTCCCCCTTCTCTTTCAGGTAGCGGCTAAGATCCTCAAGCGAGGTCAGCTTGCCCTTCTCTGCAACATCCTTACGCACGGCGATGGTCCAGGTGTTATTGGCCGGAGCCGGGGTCAACCAGACCAGTTTGTTCTGCTCGGCATCCAGCTTTTTGACTTTTTCATATCCCGCTTTAGCATTTTTCCAGGCCGAATCATTTTCATCTTTGAAGAAGAATGCACCGTTGCCGGTATATTCAGGGTAGATATCCAGCTCGCCGGAGGTAATGGCGCCGCGCACGACTGGTGTTGTGCCTAACTGGACTTTATTGACGGTTTTGACCCCGTGGCTTTCAAGCACCTGAAGAATAATATTGCCAAGCAACGCCCCTTCGGTGTCAATTTTCGACCCCACCTTCACCGGCTCCGCCGCCTGGAGTGGCAGGCTCAGCGCCGCCAGAAGCACTGCAGAGCCCATCATCGTCTTTGTCATCGTCATGCGCTTTCCTCATTTTTTTTACGGCCTTTTTCAGAGGCTTGAGAGAAAAGCGTAGCTTAAAACGGCGCGTTTACCCGTCAAAATGACTATTTAAGCTAAGGTAAAATGCATCCCCCGCCGAGCGGGGGATGGTGAGGAGGGAGTGAAGAGATTACTGCAGTTCGAATTCGCCCTGATTCACGCGGGCAGAATCCACGCCGATAAAGACGTTAAACGTGCCGGGTTCCGCATCGTATTTCATCTGCTGGTTCCAGAACTTCAGCGCATTAACGTCGATTGGGAAAGTCACGGTTTTGGTTTCGCCAGGCTTGAGATCCACCTTGTCGAAACCGCGCAGCTGTTTCACCGGACGGCTCATGGACGCCGTCACATCCTGAACGTACATCTGAATAACCGTGGCCCCTTCGCGTTTACCGGTGTTGGTCACGTCAACGCTGGCGGTCACCTTGCCATCACGTTTCATTGTTGGCGCCGACATTTTCACGTCAGACACCTTGAAAGTGGTGTAGCTCAGCCCGTAGCCAAACGGATACAGCGGCCCGTTAGCTTCGTCGAAGTAGCGTGAGGTGTACTTGTTCGGCTTATCGGCGTTGTACGGGCGACCGGTATTCAGGTGGCTGTAGTACACCGGGATCTGACCCACAGAGCGTGGGAAGGACATCGGCAGCTTGCCAGACGGATTGTAATCGCCAAACAGCACGTCGGCGATGGCGTTACCGCCTTCGGTACCGGCAAACCAGGTTTCCAGAATCGCGTCAGCCTGCTGGTCCTCTTTCACCAGCGCCAGCGGGCGACCGTTCATCAGCACCAGCACCAGCGGCTTACCGGTGGCCTTCAGGGCCGCAATCAGGTCGCGCTGGCTTTGTGGGATGGTAATGTCGGTGCGGCTGGAGGCTTCATGCGCCATGCCCTGCGCCTCACCCACGACGGCGACCACCACGTCGGACTGCTTCGCCGCGGCTACCGCTTCATCGATCATCTCTTTTGGCGAGCGCGGATCGACCTTCACCGCCTCTTCGTATTGATTGAGGAAGGTGACGATGTCTTTATCGTTAGTGACGTTCGCCCCTTTGGCGTAGATCACCTTACCGTTTTCACCGAGGGCATTTTTAATGCCGGTCAGCACGGTAACGGACTGAGCGGCCACTCCGGCGGCGGACCAACTGCCCATCACGTCACGCTTGCTGTCGGCCAGCGGGCCAACGACGGCAAGGGTGCCGGATTTTTTCAGCGGCAGCGTGTCGAGGCGGTTTTTCAGCAATACCAGGCTTTCACGCGCCACGTCGCGCGCTTCTTTGCGGTGCAGTCGGCTTTCGGCGTTGGTATCGGCCGGGTCTGAACCTTTTGGCCCCAGGTGGCTGTACGGGTCGTTAAACAGCCCCATGTCATACTTCACGTTCAGCACGTGGCGGGTGGCGTCGTCCAGCTCTGCCATCGTCACCTTCCCGCTCTTCACCAGGCCCGGCAGGTATTTGCTGTAGTATTCGTCGCTCATGCTCATGTTGATGCCGGCCTTGAGCGCCACGCGCACCGCGTCTTCCGGGTCTGAGGCCGTGCCGTGTTTGATCAGCTCTTTGATCGCGCCGTGGTCAGAAACGGTGATGCCCTTAAAGCCCCACTGGTCGCGCAGCACGTCTTTCAGCAGCCAGGCATCCGAGGTGGCAGGCGTACCGTTGAGCGAGTTCAACGCCACCATTACCGCGCCGCTGCCCGCATCCAGACCGGCTTTGTACGGCGGCATGTAATCGTTGAACAAGCGCTGCGGGCTCATGTCGACGGTGTTGTACTCTTTGCCGCCCTCGACCGCACCGTAAGCCGCAAAGTGCTTCACGCTGGTCATGACGGAATAGCGGTCAGCCGGACTTTTGCCCTGCATCGCTTCCACCATGGTTTTACCCATCGTGGCCGTTAAATAAGTATCTTCGCCAAAACCTTCGGATGCGCGGCCCCATCGCGGATCGCGGGAGACATCCACCATCGGCGCCCAGGTCATGTTCAAGCCGTCGTCTGCAGCTTCATACGCCGATACACGGCCCACGGTGTTGACGGCATCGAGGTTAAAGGAGGAGGCTAAACCGAGGCTGATCGGGAAAACGGTTCGCTGACCGTGCAGCACGTCGTAGGCGAAGAACAGAGGAATTTTCAGGCGGCTAAGTTCCATCGCCTGATCCTGCATTTTGCGGATATCCTGGCGGGTGACCGTGTTAAAAATCGCTCCCACCTGGCTCTCCTTGATCATCTCACGGATGGCCTCTTTCGGGTTATCCGGCCCGACGCTGATAAGACGCAGCTGACCGATTTTCTCATCGACCGTCATCTTTTGGAGCAGTTGGGTGACAAACGCGTCGCGGGCTTCGGGCGTGAGCGGGTGATTGCCAAACAGATCCTCTGCCAGCGCAGGCTGCAGCGCCAGGCTCACGGCGACACCTACAGAACATAGCCATTTCATGTCGTTTTTACTCTCTCATCATTAACCGTCGGAAGATCTCGGCCATACCGTGCGAAAAGCGCAGTGTGCCACAAACTCTGGGCGCCTTGCAGGGTTATTCTCTGATTTTTCTCGTGAATACTCGACCGCTTAACAGTTAATCGCGCTATGCTTTACAACGAGAAATTTGCCCCACCACAAGGAGTGGAAGATGTCTTCTGTTCGAACTGACGATAACAATCCCTTTATTAACGAACTGTCGCGCCTGGTTGGTCACTCTCACCTGCTTACCGACCCGGCCAAAACCGCCCGCTACCGTAAGGGCTTTCGCTCCGGCCAGGGCGATGCGCTGGCGGTGGTGTTCCCCGGCACGCTGCTGGAACTGTGGCGCGTTCTGAGCGCCTGCGTCGCCGCGGACAAAATTATTCTGATGCAGGCCGCCAATACCGGCCTGACCGAAGGTTCAACGCCGAGCGGCAACGATTACGATCGCGACATCGTGATCGTCAGTACCCTGCGCCTCGACAAACTCCATCTTCTGGACAAAGGCGAGCAGGTGTTGGCCTTCCCGGGCACCACGCTTTACTCGCTGGAAAAAGCCTTAAAACCGCTGGGACGTGAACCGCACTCGGTCATTGGTTCATCCTGTATTGGCGCTTCAGTCATTGGCGGTATCTGCAACAACTCCGGCGGTTCGCTGGTGCAGCGCGGGCCCGCCTACACCGAGATGTCGCTGTACGCCCGTATCGATGAAAACGGCAAGCTGACGCTGGTTAACCATCTGGGGATTGATCTGGGTGTGACGCCGGAACAGATCCTCAGCAAGCTCGACGATGACCGCGTAAAGGACGCCGACGTTCAGCACGATGGCCGCCACGCCCACGATCATGACTACGTCACCCGTGTACGCGATATCGACGCCGATACGCCGGCACGCTATAACGCTGACCCGGACCGGCTGTTTGAATCCTCCGGCTGCGCGGGCAAGCTCGCCGTCTTTGCCGTGCGTCTTGACACGTTCCCGGCGGAGAAAAAACAGCAGGTGTTTTACATCGGCACCAACCAGCCAGAGGTGCTGACCGAAATTCGTCGTCATATTCTGGGCGAATTTACCCACCTGCCGGTCGCGGGTGAGTATATGCACCGTGATATTTACGACATCGCCGAGCGCTACGGCAAAGACACCTTCCTGATGATCGACAAGCTCGGCACCGACAAAATGCCGTTCTTCTTTACCATGAAGGGCCGCACTGACGCGATGCTCGATAAAGTGTCGCTGTTCAAACCGCACTTCACCGACCGTTTTATGCAGAAACTGGGCAACGTCTTCCCCGCGCATTTACCGGAGCGGATGAAGACCTGGCGCGATAAGTACGAGCACCACCTGCTGCTGAAAATGGCCGGAGACGGCATTAACGAAGCGCAGACCTGGCTGACCGAGTTCTTCAAAACCGCTGACGGGGATTTCTTTGCCTGCACCCCGGAAGAAGGGAGCAAAGCCTTCCTGCACCGCTTCGCGGCAGCGGGAGCCGCCATTCGTTATCAGGCCGTTCACGCTGACGACGTGGAAGATATTCTGGCGCTGGATATCGCCCTACGCCGTAACGATACCGAGTGGTTCGAACACCTGCCGCCGGAGATCGACAGCAAACTGGTACACAAGCTCTATTACGGCCACTTTATGTGCTATGTCTTCCATCAGGATTACATCGTCAAAAAAGGGGTTGATGCGCACGCGCTTAAAGCGCAAATGCTGGCCCTGCTACAGGAACGCGGCGCACAATATCCTGCCGAACATAACGTGGGCCATCTGTATAAAGCGCCAGAAACGCTTAAGCAGTTTTATCGCAAGAATGACCCTACAAACAGCATGAATCCCGGCATTGGTAAAACAACGCGGAATAAATACTGGAAAGAGAGTGTCGAAACGGAGCAGCACAATACGCAAGCGCCTGATTAAGTCATCCAGCCATTTTTAAGAGATTGTTAAGCGCTCCTCAAACGTACTAGAGTACGGATCTGTTGCCGGAGAAACGTTTCTCCGGCTTTCTACGACGAGGAGCATGCACATCATGTCGGCTGTAGATATTTTATCCGAAACCGAAGTTGACGTGCGCGATGCCTTGCCCGAGGACGTACACGCCATTGCGGCAATTTACGCCTGGCACGTGCTTCACGGACGTGCCTCGTTCGAGGAAGTTCCCCCCACCGTCGATGAAATGCGCCAGCGGATGATTGACGTCACGGACGGCGGTTTGCCGTGGCTGGTTGCGTTGTACAGAGGGATAATTGTCGGTTATTGCTACGCGACCCCGTATCGTCCACGCCCTGCCTACCGTTATACCCTTGAAGAATCTATCTATGTGGACGCCAGCACCACCGGCCGAGGTTTTGGCTCTGCCTTAATGGATGCGCTGATTGAACGTTGCGAAAAAGGTCACTGGCGGCAAATGATTGCCATCGTCGGTGACGGAAACAACAATGCCGGTTCATTACGCCTGCACAAAAAGCACGGCTTTGAGGTCGTTGGACAGTTGCGCAGCGTGGGCTACAAAAAGGGTGACTGGCGGGATACGTTGATTATGCAGCGCCCGCTCAACGACGGTGACTGGACGCTGCCGGAATAAAAGCAAACGGTAACCAGGTTACCGTTTTTAGTGTTTTCTCCCTCTCCCGGTGGGAGAGGGCCAAGGTATGGGCATCAGCGCGCGCAGCGGACCTAATCGTTCTGCGCGGTCGCCATCTGTTCAGCTTTCTGCTTTTTATACGTCAGCGCCGCGGCCGGAACAGGCTGCACTTTCCCCGTTTCAATCCAGGTGCGCAGTCGGCTTGCATCAGCGAAGTGGGTATATTTGCCAAAGGCATCCATCACCACCAGCGCCACCGGCTTGCCGTTAAAGACGGTACGCATCACCAGACAGTGACCCGCCGCGTTGGTAAAGCCGGTTTTGGTTAGCTGAATGTTCCAGTTCTCGCGGTAAACCAGATGGTTGGTATTGCGAAACGGCAGCGTATACGCCGGGTTCGCAAACGTTGCCATCTCTTCACGCGTCGTACTGAGCTGGCCAATCAGCGGGTATTGCTTGCTGGCAATCAGCAGCTTCGTCAAATCACGCGCGGTTGAAACGTTATTGATCGACAGGCCTGTCGGTTCAACGTAATGCGTGTTGCTCATCCCCAGTGATTTGGCTTTTGCATTCATCGCACGGATAAACGCGTCATACCCTCCCGGGTAGTGATGAGCCAGACTCGCGGCAGCACGGTTTTCAGACGACATCAGCGCCAGCAGCAGCATATCTTTACGGCTGATTTCACTGTTCAGACGCACGCGAGAGTAGATCCCCTTCATCTCAGGCGTGTGGCTGATATCCACTTTCAGTTTTTCATCCAGCGGCAGACGTGCATCAAGCACCACCATCGCGGTCATTAATTTGGTAATTGAGGCAATTGGACGCACCAGATCGGGATGGCTGGCGTAAATCACCTTGTTGGTGTTCAGATCAACAATCATCGCGCTGCCAGACGCGATTTGCGGCTGTGCCGCAGCGGACGTTGCCGCTGGCGTGTTGGCGATCGCTGGCGCGGCAGCGGATGCCCCCAGCAGCAGTGCCAGGCTAAGTAAAGAGACTCGGAATTTCAGCATGGTGAGATTTCTGATAATTATTCACGCACGTTATACGTACACCGCCTGCGTCGACGGATAAACGCAGGCTGGCTTCGGCATCATAGCGGTCACCGTGCTTTGTCGCCAGCGAAGAATCGTGAACAGATGCTGCATTGCTGGCATTTACGCCAGCAATGCAGTGAACCTAAAACAGACGGTATCCATAACCCCACAGAATAACCGTCAACGCCAGTAACGCCTCCAGAACCAGCACGCCGATGGCGAGCGTTGAACTGGAGAAGCTCAGGCCCTCTTCTTTGTTAATACTCAGGAAGGTTGGTACCCCCAGATACAGCAGATAGCCGGTGTAAAAGAGGGCGATGGTACCGATCAGCGCGCACAGCCAGACCAGTGGATAAAGCGCAACAATGCCGCTTAAGAACAGCGGGGTTGCGACATATCCGGCGAAAATCATGCAGTGGGTCAGCGATGGACGTTGGGGGTAGTTGCGCGCCATCCAGTAAATCACGCGCCCCATGACCGCCACGCCGGCCAACATCACACCGTAAAACACAATGGCAAGGTATAAACCCGTAAACCAGGAAAGCTGAATCACGGTGCCGTCACCAAAGTTCCAGCCGATTTGTGTTGTACCAATAAACGCGCAAATCACCGGCACCGCTGCCATCAGCAGCACATGGTGCGTGTAATGATGCGCAACCGTTTCATTCTCGCTTCTGATTACGTGCATTTCACGGTCGGGATGGGAGAAGAGTCCCCAGACATGGTTCATAGCGCCCCCTTGTTGTCGGCCCGTCAGCGATACCTTAAGTATAATGCAGGGTTCTGATTATTTTTTGCGCAGCGCTAAAAATGCCATTTGACCTTCATTGCCCCATTATTGATTCATCAGGTATATGATTAATGCAGTCACATACAGGGAGACTACGCTTAGTTTATGGATATCAATGGTCTTATCGAACAATATGGGTATGCCGCCTTAGTAGTCGGCAGCATAGCAGAAGGCGAAACCATCACCCTGCTTGGCGGTGTGGTGGCGCACCAGGGGCTACTGAGTTTTCCGCTGGTCGTGGCCGCGGTCGCCCTGGGCGGCATGATTGGCGATCAGCTCCTCTACTTTCTGGGCATTCGGTTTGGGCCAACGCTGCTGAAGCGTTTTTCTAAACATCGCAAGAAAATCCAACGGGCACAGCGGCTGATCCAGCGGCATCCCTACCTGTTTGTGATTGGCACCCGCTTTATGTACGGCTTTCGCATTATCGGGCCGTTACTGATTGGCGCGAGCCGACTGCCGCCGAAAATTTTCCTGCCGCTGAATATTCTTGGAGCAATCGCCTGGGCGCTGATCTTTACAACGCTGGGCTACATTGGCGGTGAGGTGATCGGCCCGTGGCTGCACCATCTTGACCAGCACGTGAAGCACTGGGCGTGGCTCATCCTCGTGGTAGTGGCGGTGATTGCCGCTCGTCTGTGGCTAAAACATCGGGATAGCAAACGCGAGGATGATTAAATGCGTCACCCTCTCCCATCGTGGGAGAGGGTGAAAAGGATAGGCGTAATTACTCAGGCTGCAATTTTGACGGTGGTGCAGAGTGGTAATGCGCGTCAGCTTCAGCAAAGCGTTTCTGCATCGCTGCGGACGGCGCCTTGCCCAGCAGGCTGAACACCACAATTCCGATACTCCCGAAAATGAAGCCAGGAATGATTTCGTACAGGCCCAGCCACGCGAACTGTTTCCAGACGATAACGGTGACCGCACCAATGATCATCCCCGCCAGCGCGCCGTTACGGGTCATACGTGACCACAGTACGGAGAACAGCACCACCGGACCAAACGCTGCGCCAAAGCCCGCCCACGCGTAGCTCACCAGGCCTAGCACGCGGTTCTCAGGGTTTGCCGCCAGCGCAATGGACACCAGCGCCACGACCAGCACCATGAAGCGCCCTACCCACACCAGCTCTTTCTGGCTCGCACCTTTACGCAGGAAGGCCTTATACAGATCTTCTGTGATCGCGCTGGAGCAGACCAGCAGCTGGCAGCTTAACGTCGACATGACCGCAGCCAGAATCGCAGACAGCAGAATACCGGCAATCCACGGGTTAAACAGGATTTGTGCCAGTTCAATAAACACGCGCTCTGCGTTCTGGTTGACTGCTCCCGCCTGCGCCGGGTTGTTGTTAAAGTACGCAATACCAAAGAAGCCCACTGCGCACGCGCCCGCCAGGCAGAGGATCATCCACGTCATACTGATACGGCGCGCATGAACGATAGTGTGATGGGAATCAGCAGCCATAAAGCGCGCCAGGATATGCGGCTGACCAAAGTAGCCCAACCCCCAGCCCATCAGCGAAACGATGGCAACGAAGTTCAGCCCTTTCAGCATGTCGACGTTTTCGATGCTTTTTTGCTTAATCACTTCCAGCGAATCCGCAAAACCGCCAACGGTGAAAATCACAATCACCGGCGTCAGGATAAGCGCGAAGATCATCAGGCTCGCCTGCACGGTATCCGTCCAGCTCACTGCCAGGAACCCGCCCACGAAAGTGTAGAGGATGGTCGCTGCAGCACCGGCCCACAGCGCCGTTTCATAGCTCATGCCGAAGGTGCTTTCGAACAGACGCGCACCGGCCACAATGCCGGAGGCACAATAGATGGTGAAGAACACCAGAATGACTACCGCCGAGATAATGCGCAGAACGCGGCTGTTATCTTCAAAACGCCCGGTGAAGTAGTCCGGCAGCGTCAGGGCATTGTTGTTGGCTTCGGTGTGAACGCGAAGACGCCCTGCCACCAGCTTCCAGTTAACCCACGCGCCGACGGTCAGACCAATGGCAATCCAGCTTTCTGAAATACCCGAGATGAAAATCGCGCCCGGCAGCCCCATCAGCAACCAGCCGCTCATGTCGGAGGCACCCGCAGAGAGTGCCGTCACCACTGGGCCTAAACTCCTGCCGCCGAGAATATAGTCGTCAAAGTTCTTGGTTGATCGCCACGCCAAAAATCCGATCAGGATCATGCCAAAAATATAAACGAGAAATGTCACCAGCATCGGTGTGCTAATTGCCATTTAAAGACTCCAATAATATTGAACGACAACCTTCCGGGCTGCCTTTTATTCCACCACCGGAACGGGGTGATGATGATGTGTATTTCTGTTGGCCGCGCGTATCCTGCCGTAAGCACTGCTCGCGCACAAACGATTTAACACTGCATTTACATCAAATTCATCCCTGGTTTCATGCGGTTTTCCCATAGGTTGCACTCGCTCACGCTTTTACGGGTTGCACCTTTAAAAAGTGTTAACTACCGCATAAAAACAGGCCGCCAATACAGAATCCAGTGAGTTTTTCCAGCAACCCATTCATTAACAATCCATTCATTTCACAGCTTGCAAACCAAGTCACATTTAACACGGTTGCACAAAGTTGCAACATGGTGGATATTTCACGCTAACGAACGAACACTATTAAAGAACAACAGGAGTTTTGGCATGGGTATGACCACCATGGGGGTTAAGCTGGATGACGCGACCCGCGAACGGATTAAGACCGCAGCGACCCGCATTGACCGCACGCCGCACTGGCTAATCAAACAGGCGATTTTTAATTATCTGGAAAGACTGGAAAGTGAAGACGGTCTGCCAGAGCTGCCGGCCCTGCTGGCAGGTGCGGCGAATGAAAGTGAAGAAGCCGCCGCCGCTGCCGACGAAAGCCATCAGCCGTTCCTCGATTTCGCAGAGCAGATCCTGCCGCAGTCCGTCAGCCGTGCCGCCATTACCGGCGCGTATCGCCGGGCTGAAACCGACGCCGTCCCGATGCTGTTAGAGCAGGCGCGCCTGCCGGAAGCCATTGCCGCTCAGGCGCACAGCCTGGCGTATCAGCTTGCCGACAAGCTGCGTAACCAGAAAACCGCCACCGGCCGCGCCGGTATGGTGCAGGGCTTGCTTCAGGAGTTTTCCCTCTCCTCGCAGGAAGGCGTGGCGCTGATGTGCCTGGCGGAAGCGCTGCTGCGTATTCCTGACAAAGCCACCCGCGATGCGCTTATCCGCGACAAAATCAGCAACGGTAACTGGCAGTCGCACATTGGCCGCAGCCCGTCGCTGTTCGTCAACGCCGCCACCTGGGGCCTGCTGTTTACCGGCAAACTGGTTTCAACCCACAACGAAGCTAATCTCTCCCGCTCCCTGAACCGCATTATCGGCAAAAGCGGCGAGCCGCTGATCCGCAAAGGCGTGGACATGGCGATGCGCCTGATGGGCGAACAGTTTGTTACCGGCGAAACCATTGCCGAAGCGCTGGCCAACGCCCGCAAGCTGGAAGATAAAGGGTTCCGCTATTCGTACGACATGCTGGGCGAAGCGGCGCTGACCGCTGCCGATGCGCAGGCGTACATGGTTTCCTACCAGCAGGCGATCCACGCCATTGGTAAAGCCTCTAATGGCCGTGGCATTTATGAAGGCCCGGGCATCTCGATTAAACTCTCCGCCCTGCATCCGCGTTACAGCCGCGCGCAGTACGACCGGGTGATGGAAGAGCTGTACCCGCGTCTGAAATCCCTGACCCTGCTGGCGCGCCAGTATGACATCGGCATTAACATTGACGCCGAAGAGGCAGACCGCCTGGAGATCTCCCTCGACCTGCTGGAAAAACTGTGCTTCGAGCCAGAGCTGGCGGGCTGGAATGGCATTGGCTTTGTTATCCAGGCCTACCAGAAACGTTGTCCATTCGTCATTGATTACCTGATCGACCTGGCAAGCCGCAGCCGCCGTCGCCTGATGATCCGTCTGGTAAAAGGCGCTTACTGGGACAGCGAAATCAAACGCGCGCAGATGGACGGCCTGGAAGGCTACCCGGTCTATACCCGCAAGGTGTATACCGACGTCTCTTACCTCGCCTGTGCGAAAAAACTGCTCGGCGTACCAAACCTGATTTACCCACAGTTCGCGACCCACAACGCCCATACCTTGGCCGCGATTTACAGCCTTGCCGGTCAAAACTACTACCCGGGCCAGTATGAGTTCCAGTGTCTGCACGGCATGGGTGAACCGCTGTACGAACAGGTCACCGGGAAAGTGTCTGATGGCAAACTGAACCGTCCGTGCCGTATTTACGCGCCTGTCGGCACACATGAAACCCTGCTGGCGTACCTGGTGCGCCGTCTGCTGGAGAACGGGGCCAACACCTCCTTCGTTAACCGCATTGCGGACACCACGCTGCCGCTCGACGAGCTGGTTGCCGACCCGGTTCAGGCCGTTGAGAAAATGGCGGCACAGGAAGGCCAGATTGGTCTGCCGCACCCAAAAATCGCCCTGCCGCGCGAGCTGTACGGCAAGGGGCGCGTGAACTCCGCCGGTCTGGATCTCGCCAACGAACACCGTCTGGCCTCGCTCTCCTCTGCCCTGTTGAACAGCGCATTGCAGAAATGGCAGGCCAAACCGATTCTGGAACACTCCGCTGTTGACGGTGAGCTGCAGCCTGTCGTTAACCCGGCCGAGCCAAAAGATATTGTTGGCTACGTGCGCGAGGCCACCGAAGCGGAAGTTGACCAGGCGCTGGATAGCGCGGTGAACAATGCGCCTATCTGGTTCGCCACGCCGCCGCAGGAGCGTGCCGCCATTCTGGAGCGCGCTGCCGTGCTGATGGAAGATCAGATGCAGCAGCTTATCGGCATTCTGGTGCGCGAGGCCGGTAAAACCTTCAGCAACGCTATCGCCGAAGTGCGCGAAGCGGTCGACTTCCTGCACTACTACGCCGGCCAGGTCCGCGATGATTTCGCCAACGAAACCCATCGCCCTCTCGGCCCGGTCGTCTGCATCAGCCCGTGGAACTTCCCGCTGGCGATCTTCACCGGCCAGATTGCCGCCGCCCTTGCCGCAGGCAACAGCGTGCTGGCAAAACCGGCGGAGCAAACCCCGCTGATTGCCGCGCAGGGCATCAATATTCTGCTAGAAGCCGGCGTGCCTGCGGGCGTTGTCCAGTTACTGCCAGGCCGTGGTGAAACGGTCGGTGCCAAACTGACTTCTGATAACCGCGTTCGTGGCGTGATGTTTACCGGCTCCACCGAAGTGGCGACGCTGCTGCAGCGCAACATTGCGACCCGTCTGGATGCGCAGGGCCGCCCAACTCCGTTAGTCGCCGAAACCGGCGGTATGAACGCCATGATTGTTGATTCTTCCGCACTCACCGAGCAGGTGGTGGTTGATGTTCTGGCCTCCGCGTTCGACAGTGCCGGACAACGCTGTTCTGCCCTGCGCGTGCTGTGCTTGCAGGATGATGTGGCTGACCACACGCTGAAAATGCTGCGCGGTGCGATGGCCGAATGCCGAATGGGCAACCCGGGTCGCCTCACCACCGATATCGGGCCGGTGATCGACGCGGAAGCCAAAGGCAATATCGAAAACCACATTCAAACCATGCGCGCCAAAGGCCGTCCGGTGTTCCAGGCCGTGCGTGAAAACGGTGAAGATGCGCGTGAATGGCAGACCGGCACCTTTGTACCGCCAACGCTGATTGAACTGGCCAGCTTCGACGAGCTGAAAAAAGAGGTCTTTGGCCCGGTACTGCACGTGGTGCGTTACAACCGTAACAACCTGAACGAGCTGGTTGAGCAGATCAACGCCTCCGGCTATGGCCTGACGCTCGGCGTGCATACCCGAATTGACGAAACCATCGCGCAGGTGACCGGCAGCGCCAAAGTGGGCAATCTGTACGTGAACCGCAATATGGTGGGCGCCGTGGTGGGCGTACAGCCGTTCGGCGGTGAAGGGCTTTCAGGCACAGGTCCGAAAGCGGGTGGCCCGCTCTATCTGTATCGCCTGCTGGCAAACCGCCCGGACAATGCGCTGAACGTCACGCTGGCACGCCAGGATGCGGAGTATCCCGTTGATGCACAGTTGAAAGCCGTGCTGACGCAGCCTCTGGAAGCGCTGATCGCATGGGCGGAAAAACGCCCTGAACTGCGCGACGTCGCGCAGCAATATGGTGAACTGGCGCAGGCGGGGACACAACGCCTGCTGCCGGGGCCAACCGGTGAACGCAACACCTGGACGCTGATGCCGCGTGAACGCGTGCTGTGCGTCGCCGATAACGAACAGGACGCGCTGGTTCAGCTGGCCGCCGCCGCCGCAACAGGCTGTGAAGTCTTGTGGCCGGAAGATGCCCTGCACCGCGATCTGGCAAAACAGCTGCCAAAAGCGGTTTCTGCCCGCATTCACTTTGCGAAAGCCGATACCCTGCTGGCCCAGCCGTTTGATGCCGTTATCTACCACGGCGATTCCGACCAGCTGCGCGAGCTTTGCGAACAGGTTGCGGCGCGAAGCGGCGCGATTGTTTCCGTGCAAGGCTTTGCCCGCGGCGAAACAAACCTGCTGCTGGAGCGTTTGTACGTTGAGCGCTCGCTTAGCGTGAACACCGCGGCGGCAGGAGGCAACGCAAGCCTGATGACAATAGGCTAACGCTGTGCTAATAAGGCTCCGGAGACGGAGCCTTATTTTTAGGGGAATATATGAAACGATATCTCATGGCGGGTGCGGCGCTGCTGCTTAGCACTCAGGTGCTGGCCGACGAATGCGCAAACGCCAGCACGCAGGCTGAACTCAACACCTGTACGGCGCAGCAGTATCAGGCCGCAGATAAAAAGCTCAATCAAACGTACCAGGCCGCCATCAAACGGGCGGCACCACCACAGCGCGATCTGCTGAAAAAAGCGCAACAGGCGTGGATCGCCCTGCGCGATGCGGATTGCACGTTTATCGGCTCGGGTTCAGAAGGCGGCAGCGTTCAGCCGACGATCGTCAATCAATGCCTGGCGGAAAAAACCGCCGAGCGTGAAGCGTTTCTTGCCTCGCTGATGCAGTGCGAAGAGGGCGATTTAAGCTGCCCTCTTCCTTCGGCAAATTAACGCGCGCGGATCCCTTCGATTATCAGGCGCTGCACGTTCTCCAGCGTGCTCTGGAAAAACGTCTCATCCTGCAGCGTTTTACCGGTCACGGCTTCGACCTGGGCTGAAAAGTCAGCGTAATGCTGGGTGGAGGCCCAAATCATGAAGATCAGATGCTGCGGGTCGACGGGTGCCAGTTTTCCACTGTCCACCCACCCGGCGATGATGGCCGATTTATCATCAACCAGCCGTTTTAAATCTCCCGTCAGTTCCGCCTGCAGCAGCGGAGCGCCCTGCAGCATCTCAAGGCAAAACAGCCGCGACGCCTGCGGGTAATCACGGGAGACTTCAAGCTTCAGGCGGATGTACTCTTTGATCGCCACCAGCGGTGCCAGCTCCTGACGAAACGCTTTGAGCGGCGCCAGCCAGATATCCAGGATCTGCTGCATCACCGCAACATAGAGCGCCTCTTTTGACGGGAAGTAATACAGCAGGTTGGTTTTGGATACCCCGGCCTGCTCCGCTACCTGATCCAGGCGCGTACCGTGAATGCCAAACTGCGAAAAGGTCTCCAGCGCCGCGCTGAGAATAGCCTGTTTCTTGGCGCTTACCGCCCGCGAACGCTTACCGGGTGTTTTCACTGCCGCTTGTGTCATTGTTGCGTTCCTTGTTGTTCACTCACATGATCCCTGCATGAGGCCTATTCAACGGTCAGATCCTGCACCTCGCGGCGGCGCTTTCTGAGCTTGAGTTCACTCACCAGCACCCCTGCGATGATAAATGCGGCCCCGAGAATGGCAAGCAGCGGCAAGCGTTCTCCGGCAATACGCCCGAATATCCCCGCCCAGACCGGTTCGCCGGTGTAGATAACCGTCGCACGCGTCGGGGAAACGCTGCGCTGTGCCCAGTTCATGGTGACCTGAATAATGGCGCTAAAGATACCCAGCCCCAGCGCGACCACAACCAGCCCGGTGGACATGGGTGGAACCGACTCCCCTGCTGGCCCCATCGCCGCGAAGGCCACCAGTGATGCCGTCGCCAGCTGCACAACGGTGACGCGCTTGACGTCCACCTTGCCCGCCCAGGCGCTAATCAGGATGATTTCTGCCGCAATGGCGACGGCGCCAATCAGCGTGATGATCTCCCCAGGCCCCAGCGCAAGCAGATTGTTTTCCGGCCCCGCCAGCAGGATCAGACCAATAAACGCCAGCACAATCCCAATGCAGGACATCAGGCCCGGCATTCTTCCGAGGCACAGCCACTGCAGCAACGGCACTAGCGGGACGTACATGGCGGTAATAAAGGCAGATTTACTGCTGGATATGCTTTGTAGCCCCCACGTCTGCAGGCTATAACCCATTGCAATTGCAATCCCGATAGCCACGCCGGCCGTTAGCTCTTTCAGCGTCAGCCCGCGCAGGGTTTTTAACGAAATCAGCGCCACGGCAAGGGCCGCCGTCGCAAAACGCAGGCCAACAAAGAAGAAGGGATCGCTCAGCGTGACCGCATACTGGACGGCAAGAAAAGTCCCGCCCCAGAACATGGTGATCAGAATGAGGATGGCTTCCTGAGGCTTGACGGAGAATTTGAAACGCGAAACGGACATGAGGCACCAGCAATAAGAATCAATCCTGTAGTGTGCGATGCCTTTGGTTACAGTTCAATGTTGCGGACATAAAAAAACCGCCGGGATACCCGGCGGCAGGGGATTAGCCTGGCATATTACTTATTGCTGCCGTGACTATTTTTCCCCCCTTTTTTGCCAGCCTCTGATGCTCGCTGAGGGTCATTTTTGAAGTTGCCCCCGCTAGACTGGCCACCTTTACGACCTGCTTCTGATGCTCTTTCACGGTCTTCAGCGAAATTACCTGAACCACCACGATGGTTTGCCATCTCGAACCTCCAGAATATGAAACATTAGTCATCATATTGCGTTCAGTAAAAGAGGATTCTTTCACCTGGCGACCTAAGGACAGAGCCTTTATCTTTGCCGCGTGAGACTAAGCTTAGTGGAATGAGGCTGTCCGACACGTTTTGGTTAATATCCTGCAACATGATCCCCGCGATTCGATCTCACTGCTCCACCTCTTATCAATAAGCCTTTCTTATCATTCCAGAAATTCAGCCCCGTAAATATGTTTCATATTGCTACAGAACAGGAATGACATAGAAATTGTTATAAATCAAAGAAATGACGCTAAAATTTGCAGTCTGGCCATCACCCATTATCTTTAAAAGAACGCAGCGATTCGCTGTCAGAAAACGCAAACGAGGAGTGATGCAAAATGGCAAAAGTTCTGGTGCTCTATTATTCCATGTATGGACACATTGAAACCATGGCCCACGCGGTTGCAGAAGGTGCAAACAACGTCGACGGCGTCGAGGTGGTGGTTAAGCGCGTACCGGAAACCATGAATGCCGAAGCGTTCTTAAAAGCGGGTGGTAAAACGCAAAATGCGCCGCAGGCCACCCCACAAGAGCTGGCTGACTACGATGCCATCATCTTCGGAACCCCAACCCGCTTTGGCAATATGTCTGGCCAGATGCGAACCTTCCTCGATCAAACCGGGGGACTCTGGGCATCTGGCGCGCTCTACGGCAAACTGGCCAGCGTGTTCAGCTCCACCGGCACCGGCGGCGGTCAGGAGCAGACGATAACCTCAACCTGGACTACCCTTGCTCATCATGGGATGGTCATTGTGCCGATTGGCTACGGCGCACAAGAACTGTTTGATGTTTCCCAGGTGCGTGGTGGCACCCCTTACGGCGCAACCACCATTGCCGGTGGCGATGGCTCACGTCAGCCAAGCAATGAAGAATTGTCTATCGCCCGTTTCCAGGGTGAACATGTCGCGAGTCTTGCCAAAAAACTGAACGGCTAAACCCCAACAGGAGGACAAGCATGCCAACTCAAGAATCCAAAGCTCACCGCGTTGGCGAATGGGCAAGTTTACGCAATACCTCTCCGGAGATCGCCGAAGCTATCTTTGAAGTCGCAAAATATGACGAAAAGCTGGCGGAGCACATTTGGGAAGAAGGCAGTGATGAGGTACTGGAACGCGCCTTCGGAAAAACGGACAAAGACTCACTGTTCTGGGGTGAGCAAACCATCGAACGTAAAAACGTCTAACCGTTCCCCCCGCCGCAGCGGGGGGTTTCTTCTATTTTGCCGCGTTATTCATCACTGCATTGAATTTATCGATTGGACAGAAACCATTCGCATCAACAGGGCAGCCTTTCAGCTCAAGCGTGACGCGCTGCGCCGGATCTTGCAGCGACAGTACGCTGGCGTTGCGTAGCTGTTCTGAACTCTGATAGACGTACTCAATCTTCATCAGCTCGCTGTTGGTGCTTTTGTTATGCCAGCGCTGGAAGACAATTTTCCCGCCAATTGGCGTGCGTTCCTGCTGGTCATGAAGCTGATACGGTTTGAAATCCAGAGCCGTCAGCAGTGAGGCAATATTGGAATCATGCCCCACCAGGACCGTAATTTTTGGCGCGTTGGCCTGACCGGTGACCAGGGCGTTATCAATGTATTTCACCAGCGGCTTCGCGACGTTTTGCGCCACTTCCGTGGAGGTGAACAGCGAATCCTGATACCCGTTTTTCAGCTTCGACAACACGCGCCACTGCTGATCGGTTTTGATTTCCCCCCAGGCAACCCGATCGGCAGGGAAGCCTTCGTAGTACTGCAGGGTGAACGCATCCACCAGCGAGTTACCCACTTTCAACGGCCCGGAAACGCCCGGTTCTTGTCCATAGTCAGCGCTGAAGGTATCTTTCGCCTCTGTCAGGGAGCAGACGTTCTTCTCCTTACAGGACGGCGATTCCGCGTAGTTGATCATCTGTTCCAACAGCTTGTAACTCTCATCAAGCTGCATTTTCTGCCGCTCTGTCTCCATCGCCTTCAGTGCTTTTTCACGGAATTCGGGTGAATTATCGGTGATGACAGGGTTAAAGGTCGGGTCCATCGTGCCCATCTTTTCCTGATGATGCACCGGCACGTCACAGCCCGGGAAGGCTCCAGTAATGAAGAACTGCGCGGTCGCCACGGTACGTTGCAGGCTGTTGGCATAAGCGTAAACGGTATGAGCAGGCGGGCACTCACCGGTGGTCACCATCCCCTGCTGCGCCAGCCACTCGCGCATATAGTGTCCCATGTACACCTCAAGCACGCCGCCTTTGGTGGTCAGTTGACCGCCGGGGACATCCCATTCCGGCCATTGCTTCGGCGTAGATTGTTCAAGCACGCTGCCATTATTGGCGAGCGGCGCGCGCAGGTTATGGCGGCTCATAATTAAAACTTGCTCTAACTGGTATCCGTCCGGCGTATCCTGCGCCTGGGCGCCAAAGGTCACTGAAAGGGTCCCTGCCACTGCAACAGCGAGTAGTGCTTTTCTCATCCCTAAATCCTCACGCGGTTTTAATGTCGCTTAAGTGTGACAGATTTATGACATTTTTCCGGGAAGCATTTCTCAAACTGATGATTATCTCTCCAGCCGATCGCCATACTCATTCATCCAGGCGGCCAGAGGTGAAAGTGCGCTTTGCAAAGTTAACCCCAGTTCGGTTATCTGATACTCCACGCGGGGCGGGATCTCGGGGTAGACCGTTCTCGACACCAGCCCTCTCTGCTCAAACAGGCGCAATTGCTTCGTCAGCTCTTTTTGCGTAATGGGCGCGGCAGCACGCAGTAAATCGCCAAAGCGCACCGGAGTATTGAGCACGATCAGGCGATACAGAATCGGGATCGCCCACTTGCCGGAGATAAGATTCACAAACCGCGTCATTGGGCAGGCATGAATCGCAGATTTTTTTTCACAGGGAACGTCGAGCATTTGCGCCATAGCACACCTCTTGCCTCATTAGTATCCATTTGGTACCTGGTTTCCTTTTGATACTAACGTTTCTATAGTGCTTTCTCCAGAGACAATTCAGGAGAAGAACATGGGGCGTTTAACAGATAAATATACGCTGATAACCGGCGGTACCAGCGGTATTGGTCTTGCCACCGCACAGGAATTTATCCGCGAAGGGGCACAGGTAGCCGTCACCGGGCGCAACCCGGAAACCCTCGCGCAGGCGCAGCGCATTCTGGGGGATAACGCCTGGGTTATCCCGACGGAAGCAGGTGATGTTGCCGCGCAAAAAGCGTTGGCCCAGACGCTCGCCTCGCGCTGGCCGCGCCTTGATGCCGTGTTTATCAACGCCGGTGACGTAACGCACGGGCTACTGGAAGAGTGGCAGGAAGAGAGCTGGGACCGCCTGATGCGTATCAATCTTAAAGGGCCCTTCTTTCTGATTCAGGCACTGCTGCCGCTGCTCAATAATCCCTCATCAGTGATCTTATGTGGCTCCGTGAGCGCCCGGATTGGTTTACCCACCAGCAGCGCCTATGCCGCCAGCAAAGCGGGTTTACTGTCACTGGCGCGCACATTGTCTGCAGAATTGCTCCCGCGCGGCATTCGCGTCAACGGCCTAAGCCCCGGTCCGGTTGCAACGCCGGCGTTGAATAAGCTGGGGCTGAGCGAAGAGGCGCAGAAAACGCTGCAGGGCGATATCGCAAATCTGGTGCCGCTGGGAAGAATGGGTACGCCGACTGAGCTGGCAAAAGCCGCGCTTTATCTGGCGTCTGATGAATCCAGCTATACGGTGGGAACGGAGCTGCTGGTCGACGGCGGAACCGGCAGCCTGTAGATCAGAAGGCGCTGATGCCGGTCACCACCCCGATATACAGCGCCGCCCATGCACCGGCAGAGATCAGGCTTATCACGTAAACCTTCACAGCATTCACCCTGAGCATCCCCGCCGCCAGCGGCACGATATAGCGCAGGACCGCCAGAAAACGCGCGGTGAACAGCACCAGCACGCTATTTTTTTGCAGCTGATGTTGGACCTGCAAAAATCTATCGGCATGCTTGTCGGTGAAGCGGGACACCTGCCGCGTATGCCCCATCAGCTGGCCGATATGGTAGTTGAGCACCGAGCCTGACGTTGCGCCCATCACGATCGCCAGCCACGTCAGTCCCGGATGCAGGCTCGACTGGCTGACGGTAATACCCGCCAGCAACATCACCGATGCGGGCGGAAGGACGGAGGAGATCAGCACCGTGGATTTACCCAGCACCATCAAAAAAAGCAGCGCGAAAAGATGCGTCGGATAGAGCGCAAAATGATTAAGCAGATTGTCCAGCCACGCCATTTGCCGCCCTCGTTGAAGATTAATCTTCCATTAAAAATGAAAAACCTTAAATAAACCCTCAACACGTCATTAATAGTATTTTTCTAAACATTTCTTAAATGTTTTTTAATTTTCCGGGCAAATGAATTTAATACGCGTATTATCCCTCACGTTTTACAACGATCTCGTTATGGCGAGGCTCCTGTACAAATACACGTTATCGCTCTGGTGGGTTCGAGAGAACCGGCACAGGGTAAAACAGGCACTGTCGAATCAAGGCTTTGTCAGTATAACTTCCCTTACGGGATACGGTGTACAGTGCTGAACCCAGGACGTGGGGATCTCCTCTTCGACATGCCCTGTCTTGCTCGCCCCTGAGAGATTTTATTATTCAAAGGGAATTCTCTATGTCTTACGCTATTCACAACCAAAACCAGGCATTCACTGACAGCGCGATTGCGCAATATATGAATACCGATTTTATCGTCCTCGATATTTCATTATGCGTGGCTCTGGCGCGCGAGCAGTTTTTCGAAAAATTAAAAGACGATGATATTCCTTCACATGTTTTTATCGAAGACCATGGTCGCCTGGCGGGCATGATTGCGGTGCGTAAATTATTACAGTCTGCCGATACGGTGCAGCCGATCGGGACGCTGATGATTTCCGATTTTATGCACGTTCACCCGGAAGATGAGCGTGCCGATGTTGCCGGCTTGCTGGCTCACGGTGGCGCGGATGTCGTGCCGGTATTGAAGCACGGTAAGCTGGTCGGTTGCCTCACCGAGCGTGAAATTGCCCATCTGCTGGAAGATGACGTCACCGAAGATGCCCAGCTTCAGGGCGCGACGCTGCCGTTGGAAAAACCCTATCTGGAAACCAGCTCGTTTAGCTTGTGGAAAAAACGCTCTGTCTGGCTGCTGCTGCTGTTTGTTGCGGAAGCTTATACCAGCTCGGTGATCCAACATTTCGAAGAAGCACTGGAATCGGCCATTGCGCTGGCGTTCTTTATTCCGCTGCTGATTGGTACGGGCGGGAACAGCGGCACGCAGATCACGTCCACGCTGGTACGTGCCATGGCGCTGGGTGAAGTGCATCTGCGCGATGTTGGCCGCGTGCTGCGAAAAGAGATGACCACGTCACTGATGATAGCCGCCACGCTGGGGCTTGCCGGCTGCATCCGTGCCTGGATGATGGGAATTGGCCTTGAGATCACGCTCATCGTCACCCTGACGCTGGTGTGCATTACGCTATGGAGCGCGATTGTCTCGTCAGTGATCCCGATGGTACTCAAGCGCTGCGGTATCGACCCTGCCGTGGTGTCCGCCCCCTTTATCGCCACGCTGATTGACGGTACCGGGCTGATTATCTATTTCAAAATTGCCCAGTACACGCTCGGGCTGGAGTAATGGGAAGTATGTAATCGAGTTGTAAAACGAAAAAACCCTGCGATATTGCTATCGCAGGGTTTTCGAATTTGGCGAAAGCGTAGACCGTTTATCTCAAATCTAGTTGAATCCAACGCAATTAAATAGTGCGTTCATTATTCAACTCCATCCATATCACTGTTTCCGGCGTTAGCCATTAACGCCTGAGCCCTGTCCGCGCTGTCGACGCTGAATATCCGATCCGGCAGCGTGAACCCGCGCAGTTCCAGCAGCGCCAGCGGGCCTTTTCCGAGCTGTGAGCGCAGCACCCACTGCAGGGTACGCCCGTCCGGCGCGGTGAAGCTCATCATCCACTGGCTGCGGTCAAGCTGCGCACACTTGCCCTGGTCCAGCCAGCGAAGGAAGCCCCAGGTCCCGCTGTAATCCCCGAAAAGGCGCGCTCCTGCGTTGGTTGACGTCCAGGTCAGCATCGTCCCCGGTTTGTAGGTGTCTCCCGGCCAGCGGAAGCTTTGCCAGTCGGCCATCTGGTTAAAGTAGTGCAGCTTTTGTCCATCAATGGTCAGCTGGGTTTCCACCACCTGCGGCACAGGACGCGCCTGCAGCTCAAAGCTGATGCCCTGGCTGCCATCGGTAAACAGAATGTCCGACAGCTGGCTCAGCTGGTTTATCGCCCGCAGGAAAGCCGGGTTAATGGTCAGCCCCTGGCTGTTGACCTTATCCGGTACCCACTGGCTGCCCTCTTTGTGCAGTACGCCGCCCAGTTCTGTCGTCAGGAAGCGCTCAATACGTCCGCTGTCTTTACGTACAAATTCAGCCAGCATCGGCAGGGAGGCATCGCTTTTGCTGGCGGCAAACGGGAAACGTCCGTCAAAAGCGGTATGCCAGTTCGCCACCACAGCGCGGCTCCACTTGTCATTGAGGCTCGCCGCCGACGGCTGAAGCACGGTCTCCCAGGCCTGGGTCAGCGGCTGCACAAACATCGTGCTGCCAAAACCGCTCCACTCTTCGCCAAGGCTTGCCGAAATGAGGCTGCCGTACTGCCGGGTGTCGGTCAGGTCCACGCTTTTGCCCTGGAATACGGTCTGCGCCAGGGTCTGCATCATCTCCTGCGGGTCAGAGGCGCTGGCCACCTGCTGCAGGCGCAGACGCACGCGGGTGATGCGGGTCAGATACGTCTGCAGGCTCAGGGAGTTGTCAGCCGACATGACGTTGCTGCCTTTGTTTTTACCCAGAAGCTGAAGCAGCGGTCCAAAGATTTCATCCAGCGGCCCCTGCGGGCCCGAGGCCGACTGGTCAATCACCGGTGTGTCCTGTCCGCCCACCAGGTCTTTGGCCGACCTGATGATGGAGTCTGACAGTCCTTCACTCTTCTGGCCGGTCTGTCCCTGCCAGGCAAGGGTGTTCATCAGGGCAATCAGCGGCGACTGGCGGACATCACTCATCAGCGTCAGCTGGTCGGTGACGTCTGCGATGTTGTTCGCCGGATTGAGTCGCAGGCTGTTGAGGAAGCTCAGCCAACTGCCGGCAAAGTCGGTGAAATAACGCTGCGTCAGACGCGCCTTCAGGGCTTCCGGCGACAGGTCTGAGGAAACCGCTTTTTGGCTGTCGCTCAGCACCCAGTCGATTTCATCCCGCCGCGAATTTGCGGCCTTTTCGATAGCCTGCTGGATGCCCCCTTCCCACGCCTGGCGGGTAAACATGCCCGGTACCTCGTCATCGGTGGTAAACAGGCGACGGGCATCGGTACCGCCGGTCATGTCTTCCAGGGACATATCGGCAAAGTTACGGCGCACGGATTTGAGCATGTTCTCGTACAGCGTGCTTTCCGCGTTGCGCCGTCCAATCTGCTGCAACAGCACCTGACGGCTCTGGCTGACCAGCTGCGCATCCGGCGTGATTGTCCACCGCGGCTGCTGCGGCAGTTCAGAAATGTAAAAAGCCCACAAGTCCGGCGACAGGCTTTGCCACAGGCCGGTTGAAATGCCCATCCGCGTCGGCTGCACGGTTTTCATGGTCTGAGCGTAGAATGCACCGTCGGCTTTATCCGGGCGGGCCATCATCAGCCAGGCCTTCAGCTGGTCATAGGCCGGTTTTGCGAGCCGTGCACGCTGGTCGCCGTTGGGGGCGGAATTTGCCAGCGCGCTGAGCTTCTGCGTCAGCGCCTGATTCGCCGCGTCGCGCATCAGGCGGCTGTTCGCCACGCCGTACCAGGGCAGCATCGCGTCGAGCAACTGCTGGTTATGGTCAAGACCAAAGCGCTGATACCAGGGTGTGCCTTCCTGAGAATTGTGCAGCAGGCGACCAGCGTCGTTTCGCAGGATATGCAGAGCCGTCAGCTGGTAATCCGATACGGAAGGATGCTCCACCAGGGCATGAGCCTGCTGTGCAACAGCGACTATCTGTGACCGGTTAAGCGTAAACGACAGCAGCGTCCCTGCCCCCCAGACGCCGACGATAGCCATCAGCGTCCAGGCCAGCGTCTGCTCCCACGCCATACCGACGCGGCGCCCGCGTACGCGGGTGCAGTCGTCAACGATACCCTGCCAGGCCGCCGACAGGGTCAGCGCATGGCGCTGTGATTCCGGAACGTATTTCTCAGCGCCGGCTGTTCCCGCGGACGTACCGGCAGGTTTATTCTCCGGCAGGCTGAACATCAGGCCACGCAGCGGAACGCGCTGCTGAGAGACAGAGAGCCAGGGCACCAGCTGCCGGGCCCGGCGGGCGATGCCGCCGTCTTTCAGGTGCTGGCCCAGGCGCAGCAGGAAGTCGTGGCCGTTGTTTTCCGCGACCTGACTCATCCCCTGCGCCCGCAGGGCCGGCAGCAGCAGTTCAAGCTGGCGGGTAATATCGTCTTCCTTTGCGCGCAGTGGAAAGCTTGCGCCTACCGCCTGCTCCGGGCGCGTCCCCTGCGGCCAGCTACTGCCGCACAGCTGCCACAGCCAGACCGGGGCGGAATAGTGCAGTAGTTCGCTGATTTTTTCCAGGCCGCGTAAATCGTTGTCGCTGATGTGTGGGGTCAGGTTAAGCGACTCCGGCATGACGCGGAGAATCCCGTCCAGCGGGCGTCCGCGGCGCAGTTGACGCAGCGCGGTATATTTTTCCTTATCGGGCTCAGCAGTCAGACTGCCGCCGTAAATCAGCACGGTGCGGCTGCCTTCAAGCCACTGCTGCTGTTGCAGGCCGGGCACCAGCTGTTCAATTGCGGCTTCATCGCCGGTGATTAACAGCAGACGGATTTTGTTTTTCCATAAGAGATGGTAACGACGGTGAAGGTAGGTTCTGAGAGTCAAAAATTCGGCCCGGAATGTATTATCCTTTTTCTTTTCAGATTGAGCCGTTGATTTTTTTCCGACTGAAGCAGCCTTAACGGCTTTATAATCCTTTTCACCAAACAGGCGAGTGACAATAAAAAAGAGAATAATAAATAACACCAAACCGCCAGTAAGCAGCGCACAGGCGAAAAGCCAATATCCTTGCTGCACAGATCCACCCATTACCCCCAACGTTTCGGGAGAGAATTCAAGCAACCAGAAAACTGTCGTTCCCACGACCAAAAGGAACAGCAGAATCAGCCATAGCTGGAACGTAGTATTTTTAAATATTGCAAAAAGACGCGTCACTTCAATGCACTCCGATCAAGAAGCTGATGGCCGTTTTAACCGTCATGAAAAACAGGAACCGAAAGGAAACTCACCGGTTCACAGACAATGAATAATGCGGGGGAATTATTTCGCTACAGGGCAAACACTCATAAACCAGGGAAGTGTGCTTTCGTCGGGAACGTACATAACAAGCTGTGATGATTCAGACTGCCCAGCCTGGTCAGCAGCGACAGCTATCGCAAGCCAGGGTGAAACATTCCCCGTCAGTCCCGTTTTTAAATCGATATCACAAGGCTGCCCGGCGACAGGGAATCGAATACCAGCGGTTGTGAACAAGGTGGTTGCCTTATTGCTGGCACCCGTGCCCGTTAACCAGATGTGTTTTATCTCATCTGGAGTAGTCTCTCCCCAGTGTAACGCCTGCATAAGTGCGCGACTCATCTCCTGCGTCGTCTTCATCTGTTCAGGCCGGTGGATCTTAGCCACAACGCTCCGCGTGACCTCAGGTGTTTCAGGTGAATTCATCAATAGTGCTACCGCCGCTTCCCCGGTACCATCCATGATTTTTTCAGAAAGATTCAGGCTAATGACCAGCAGGTTTTGCATCATATCTGGTGTATCTAGCCACGCATCAACGGCCAGTAATCCCTCTCCACTGATAAAAGTAAAATTGAAAGGGAATCCGATGCTGTTTTGTACTAATTGCCGTAACGTACCCAGCTCTTCGGATGATAAAGATATATCCGGACTTAACTGAAATAACACAGCAAGGGAAGATTTTTGGGGCATGCGTTGAAACGCGTTTTGTAGCGAAGCCTCCGTCAGCAGTGAATTTATCCGCTCTTTCACTCTTACCAGCACAGGTAATCCAACACCACTGAAGCTGGCGTGGTGAATAAGCAACTCACCTGTCTCGTCAACCTTTGTGGGCAATATAATACCTTCGGGTATCTGCATCTGTTGCGAAATAGATTCAACTGAAATGACATGCGGCAGGTGAACAACGTAACCTAACATGCCAAGACTGCGCTGACCGTATCGAATGTCCTGAGCAAGATCCCACTCCCTGGCCGCATCCCAGCCATCTGCCAGCCATTCTCCGGCAAGGTAAAATAGCCAGCGAAACGCAAATACAATCCCCCCGACAACCGAGGGAATTCCAAGAAAAAAAAACCAGAACGTGGCCGTATGAGTGGACACGCTTGTAGGCCAGAAATAGGCCGTGATCCCTCCCCCGGTCGCGATCAGCACAACTTGGAATATCCCCCAGCGCTTAAAGGAAGGTGCGGCTTGTCGTTTTGCTCGGGCAGGAATACAGGTGAGATCAACAGGCATTATTTACTCGTGGTTGCATTGCTTAAAGAAGCGATCAGCGTGCATCCGCAGGTACATTTGTATCCGTGAAACGCAACTGGTACGCCATTATCCTTCATAGTTGGATGCCCTTCAGCGATAAAAGAAGGGCTGTGACCTAATATCGGGCAACTGACCGGATCGTCTTTACGCGCCACACCAATACCGGCAAATTTCATTTTTTTTGAGCCATCCATAACCACACCTCCCCCGGTGGTTTTATCACCGATGCGAATGATACCTTTCATCTTTTATTCCCCGTTATTTGACGATGATTTTCTGAAAATATTTCGCCATGGATGCTCAGGGTTACAAGAAGCATCGACCATGTAAGGATCGTCTTTTTCAGCCTGGCACTGCGCCTCAATACTCTCCGGCCAGACGGGCACCCTGCTTGTTACCATTGCCAGATAGCGCGGAATGCTGAAAATAAAGGCCAGCACAAACAGGAGCGGAAATAAAATTAACGGTGCGCCGTTAAATCCGGATAAAAGATAGAGCAGGCCAAAGCGATAGCCTTCGCGTTTTTTGACGACGGGCAGACAAAAATCAACCACCCCAGTGACTGACTCTGGCCCTTCTTCCATGTAACGGCGAACAAACTCCCAGTGCCTTTCTAGCTGCTTCCTGTCCGAATGCGTAGCGGGAAGACAGAAGGTATCCATCACGGTGTTGTTATCATCTGCCAGCACATGACCGCTGATGTAGTAGTCTTTGTTCGCGTCTTTTCTGTGGCTCAGCCCTGTGGTGAAAAAAACGCTATCCCAGGGAACGCTGTAGGTTGAACCATTTAACCGGAAAACATGCACCAGTCTGTTTTTTCTGTCAAAGCGAACGGGGTAATGGGTCCAGGCAAACCATTCAGTTTTAAGAAGCTTGAATGAAAACAGAATTGCCGGAATCAACATTAAAGTGGAAATAAAAAGCATTTTTTCACTTCCCGAAAACTTCCATCTGAGATAGGGAACGGTATCAATAAGTACAGCCAGGTACAGCAGTGACGTTGAAAAAAAACCAAATGCGGCGATAAATCCACCGAAGCCCTTCGCTGAGTAATATTTATCAACCAGTTCAAGAAAGTGGGAATTTAGTGTTATCACTTTCATATCAGGAACTACAGATTGTCCATCAAGGCCAGCTGCCTGGTGTTGCTTAAGTTGATACTTCAACTCTTCATCATTAAGAGATCGATTTAATTTAAATTTTGGAAAAAGACCGTAATAATCCATTTATCCTACGCTCCCGCACCTAAGTTAAGTTCATGTATTTCCACAATACCTTTTATTTTACTTCCCGTTATTTGACGATGATTTTCTGAAAATATTTCGCCATGGATGCTCAGGGTTACAAGAAGCATCGACCATGTAAGGATCGTCTTTTTCAGCCTGGCACTGCGCCTCAATACTCTCCGGCCAGACGGGCACCCTGCTTGTTACCATTGCCAGATAGCGCGGAATGCTGAAAATAAAGGCCAGCACAAACAGGAGCGGAAATAAAATTAACGGTGCGCCGTTAAATCCGGATAAAAGATAGAGCAGGCCAAAGCGATAGCCTTCGCGTTTTTTGACGACGGGCAGACAAAAATCAACCACCCCAGTGACTGACTCTGGCCCTTCTTCCATGTAACGGCGAACAAACTCCCAGTGCCTTTCTAGCTGCTTCCTGTCCGAATGCGTAGCGGGAAGACAGAAGGTATCCATCACGGTGTTGTTATCATCTGCCAGCACATGACCGCTGATGTAGTAGTCTTTGTTCGCGTCTTTTCTGTGGCTCAGCCCTGTGGTGAAAAAAACGCTATCCCAGGGAACGCTGTAGGTTGAACCATTTAACCGGAAAACATGCACCAGTCTGTTTTTTCTGTCAAAGCGAACGGGGTAGTGTGTCCAGGCAAACCATTCTGTTTTAAGAAGCTTGAGTGAAAACAGAATTGCCGGAATCAACATTAAAGTGAAAATCAAAAGTTCCTTTTCACTTCCCGAAAACTTCCATCTGAGATAAGGAATAGTTCCAATAAGTACAACCAGGTAAAATAGTGAACATGAAAAGAATCCAAATGCAGAAATTAAACTAAGAAACCCTTTCGCTGAATAATATTTATCAACCAACTCCAGATGGTGGGAATTTAGTGTTATCACGTTCATATCAGGAACTACAGATTGTCCATCAAGGTCAGCTGCCTGGTGTTGCTTAAGTTGATACTTCAACTCTTCATCATTAAGAGAACGATTTAATTTAAATTTTGGAAAAAGACCGTAATAATCCATTTATCCTACGCTCCCGCACCTAAGTTAAGTTCATGTATTTCCACAATACCTTTTATTTTACTTCCCGTTATTTGACGATGATTTTCTGAAAATATTTCGCCATGGATGCTCAGGGTTACAAGAAGCATCGACCATGTAAGGATCGTCTTTTTCAGCCTGGCACTGCGCCTCAATACTCTCCGGCCAGACGGGCACCCTGCTTGTTACCATTGCCAGATAGCGCGGAATGCTGAAAATAAAGGCCAGCACAAACAGGAGCGGAAATAAAATTAACGGTGCGCCGTTAAATCCGGATAAAAGATAGAGCAGGCCAAAGCGATAGCCTTCGCGTTTTTTGACGACGGGCAGACAAAAATCAACCACCCCAGTGACTGACTCTGGCCCTTCTTCCATGTAACGGCGAACAAACTCCCAGTGCCTTTCTAGCTGCTTCCTGTCCGAATGCGTAGCGGGAAGACAGAAGGTATCCATCACGGTGTTGTTATCATCTGCCAGCACATGACCGCTGATGTAGTAGTCTTTGTTCGCGTCTTTTCTGTGGCTCAGCCCTGTGGTGAAAAAAACGCTATCCCAGGGAACGCTGTAGGTTGAACCATTTAACCGGAAAACATGCACCAGTCTGTTTTTTCTGTCAAAGCGAACGGGGTAGTGTGTCCAGGCAAACCATTCTGTTTTAAGAAGCTTGAATGTCATGATTATGCCTGGAATGCAAATCAAGCTCATCGATAGTAACATTTTTTCACTGGTAGAAAACTTCCAGTCAATATAAGGAACACTTTTAATCAGTACGGTCAGATAAAGCAGTGAAAAACAAAAAAAACCAAATGCAGCGACAAACCCACCGAAACCCTTCGCAGAGTAATATTTGTCAACCAGTTCAAGATAGTGGGTATTTAGTGTTATTACTTTCATATCAGGAACTACAGATTGTCCATCAAGGTCAGCTGCTTTGTGTTGCTTAAGCTGATACTTCAACTCTTCATCATTAAGAGAACGATTTAATTTAAATTTTGGAAAAAGACCGTAATAATCCATTTTACCCCTCCACTCCCAGCGCTAATCTAAATTCATCCATTTCCATTTTCATGGTTGGCCATACAGGCAGTTCGGCGGCCTCTATCTTTTTATATTTATCTTGTTCTGCCTTCGTATCATTTATGTCAACAGGTATTCTTCGCCATAAACACTGCACCAGCCATTTTTGAATATTATCGCGATTATAAAACGCCAGATAAATTGCCGTGCCTATTAAAATCGCAACTGCAATAATAGTTCCTAAAACAGGTATCGCCCAAATGACAGCAACAGCCAACCAAATACCCGCCGCCGCAGAAAGACCGTAAGCAATAGCCAGCCCGGTATGTCCCTTATTAAATTCGTTAAGCGTATGATAAAAATCATATCCCGCAGCAATTACTCCAGCCATCACGCCTAATGCTTTCCCCACGTAGCCAACCCATCTGAGAAAGGTTTCAGAGCTAAAAAACCGTAGCCTCGACGCAGCATTGGTAAATAGCCGAAATTGTTTAATACCGGTTTCAATAATGCCCAGTGTCGTGCTTCCAAGCCCCACTACCCCCGCCCAAAATCGGGAATGTGCTTCTTTTTGATCGGCAGTCAATGTTTTTTTATTGTGAATATCAGCAGAAATAAAAAGTGCTGCAACCTGTAGCACTCCAGAAAATACGCCTAATGTAAATGGCAGAGCCTCTCCCGCCTTTCTGACTCCACGCTGGACGGCACCCTGCCAGCGGCTAAATTGCTGAGCTTCAACATCTGCCGAGTTTCGGAGTAATTTACTCACTGCAATGGCGCGCTCTTTGGGTGGCAGCGATGCCATATCATGCACTTTGTCGATATCAACCATGACCAGAAATTTTTTTGTTTCCTCAGCCTCCATTGGCAGGCCATCGATCCTGAGTCGCCTTAACTCCCGTCTGACATAATGTCGTAAGCTGTCTTTATTTGTTCTGCTGTCCAACCCGCTCTCCTTAGCCAATTGACTGACAACTTCAGAAACAAAATCTTTATATTTCCCTGTTTTTTCTAAAGGAACCACGGCCTTATTTGTTATTGCACCCATGGCTACTAAACAGCCGTAGACTTTGTTTGATTCTAATGCCCGAGCGATCTTTCTTGTTACGATACCGGAGAGCAATCCGATGAATATCCCCACCACACCGGCTGCATTGTCACGCATTTTTTCGATACCATCTTTAAATGCGTCGGCGATCCCATTCCAGGGAACGGCAAGCCAGTCCGAAAACCCTTCTGTACCTTCTGCTAACTTTTCAGCCAGAACATCCTGATTTAATACCAGCGCCCGGGCCAGAATATTAGTGACATCCGTCGATGTGCCAGATAGCAAATCGGTGAAATGCCGGATTACTCCGACTTTATCCTGCATACCCGAGATGCAATAATTTAGAGTCTGGACATATTCAATACCGCTTTTCAATTCTTGGATATCAAAATTATGGTTAAAATATCCCAGCAATACACTGCCCTTCATCCACTCAAGGTACATTTCAGTACGTGGGCTTACAACACTGTCATTATACTGCTGTAAAATATGATTAAATTTTTTCTGAAAGCCAGCCACTTTGGAAGGGTCATAATATTGTTCATATTCCGCCCATTTCCTGGCAGCTTCAGGTTTCATTTTTCGGTCACCGATCGAGGTGTACATATTATCCGGTACATCACTATTCACTGTGTAACCAAAGGGACCGTAAATCGCATTTCGTTCTTCACTTTCGCTTTTCTCAATAGCGTCACGTTCAAACTGACGATTCATCGCTTCTTTCAGACCCGTAATTGCAGAAGCCAGAGCCAGCTCCCGTTGATATTCGGCCTTGTTGTATACGTTTTTCTGCAATTCATAATCTATAACGGCGGAAAGATCCTGCAATACCGCGGGTGGATCCTGCAGCACGATCATTGCCCCTTTATTTGGGTAAAGCTTGTCTGCTGTTTGTCTGAGTAAATGACCTTCAAATGTCGAGGCAGCTTTCCATGGTGCACGGGACCATATTCTGGCGCTACTGTTTTTTCCTTCGCTGCTGTATTCCGCCACAGTTTCCATCAGCGCCGATATTGCAATAACCTGGTCAGCCTTACCGCCATCAACCCATGCATCCATGTCAAAAGGTTGCATATACTGGATGCGATAAGATGCTTTTTCATGCTTTGTACGGACCGCTGGTGTCCATTCCACTTCGGACCAGCAGAACCAGAATATACCGTTTTTCTCGCCGGAGGGTTTTACCGGCAGCGTTATCAGTGCCGCACTCGCCAGCTCTTCTGGCTGAGTAACACATGGCTTAACTTTGCCATTTGCAATATCAGGAGGCACATCTCCGTTCTCAGGCAGCGGGTAATAATATCTCTCGCTGGTTACGAAATAATTTATCCAGCGGTTTCCAGACTCTGACCAGATGTACAGGAAACCTTCACGCAGCAAGCGCCCCGTCCATGCGGTTTCTCCCCGTGCTTTTACTGGTACAGTGATACTCTCTGGCAAAAGAGGTAACGCATCGTCCTTTGCCACAACCGCCGGGCGAACGGGTAAAACGGGCAACCCATAGCGAATACAGAACTTACAGCCTTTTTGTGGGCTCATATTAATTGCTCCATCCAGTATTATGGGACTGCATTTGGGTCATCTCCTGCCAGAGCTGTGCATCCCAGTTACTGGTTACATCACGATAATAGTCAGGGGCCTGCCGGGAATGAGCCAGGAATACCGCCATCTTCGGAGCCATCCAGAAACCTTCTGGCTGCACCAATCCATGTCGCGCAAATGCTATACGATCTTCCTCGGTGGGCAGTCCACATGTCATCGCCTGCACAAGCAAAGCATCTATTTTTCGACTGCTTTCCCGGCGCTGCGCCATATCAACATGGCGTGGCAGTTTTTCCAGGGTAAGGTTTATCTGCCCACTACGCTGTAATTGCGCCAGCGGAATTTCTGCATGGTCTCCGGGCTGGCAAGAAACTCGGGCCGGGAATGCCAGCGTGTGCCACTCCCCCTCCAGCCAGAATGTCCAGTACGGTATGTCCTGGGCGGGTAGATGGTTAAACAACTGCCATGGACTCAGCATCCAGTGCAAATGAAACAACACTCGAGGATCGTAATAACGCAGGATATGTCCCTTTTGGTGTGCATCCTTTAAGAACAGGGCATTGACCAGCAGATTGTTTACGATATTAATCGGTCGCGGACTGGACAATAAAAGGGCGCACGTCGGCGGTGAAGTAGGGTCTGCAGACCGTGAAAGGTCTGCCATAAATGTTCGCCACTCACCAGGTGAAAGCTCATGCAACGGTATCAGCCACGGGTAAAGATGGGCTTGTGGTGCCAGCATCGGGGAAACCAGTTCGAAATGCGGCCAGCGTTCTGGCAATTCCGGCACCCGCATGCGGTCAATCACTGCATACTGATGGTCCGCCAGCTGCAAAGGATATTCCAGGTAATTAATCATCAGCCGTCCTTAGCTCAATGGTATGGTTGCATCACCCCGGCTTGCAGCATCTGAAGCCATGGATTCGCAGGCGGTAAATTTTGGGTAGGGAACGTCCATTTTCGTTGGACCCGCATAGTCAAAATCAGCACTTTTTACCTTAAAGTCACCCCGGGTGCCGTGTTCAATTTTGGTCGGGTCAATCGTCAGATAAGAGCCACCGCACTGCACGGTGATTTTCTTTTTTGCCGTGATAAGGATTTCATCTTCGGTACTGGAAATGGTTAACCCTTTCGCGGCTGTGATATCAATCCCATCAGTCTGGGCTTGCATTTCGATTTTTCCAGCCGCCGCTACCAGTTTCATCCCCATCTCATGGGCAAACACTACCACCGCTTTTTTCGCGACTAAGGCAATACGTTTCAGTGCTGATATTTCTGCATTCCCGCCTGCGGTTAATATCTGATTCTGGTTAGCACTGAACTGAATATGCTGTGGCGTGGAAAGTGCAATCCCGGCTGGCGCGCCAGCCACAATTACCGGCTGTTGCAGGGTATCCACACTTTGCTGTAAGAAACTTTGCTGTGAGTAATTATCCAGTGGAATGATATTCGCAGCTTCCAGAACATTTGACAGGGATTCAGCCAAAGAAAGTGCATCGGATAACTGGCGCTTAACCGCTGCCATCTCCAGCACCTGGCCCTGCGCCTTTACCTGACCGTCCGCCGAGATAAACAGCCCTTTCTGCGCCCGAATGGCACCCCAGCTGTCGGTTCTGAGCTCAAAGCCCTCGCCGCGCTTCTGTTTCTCGCTGTCGACCAGATGCCCGAGGTTCAGCTGGCTCTTGCCGCCGTACTCCGTGCTGACCTTGATATGCTCCTGGTCACGGCTGTCATCGAGGCGGATTTTATTGTTCGCCGGCGTGCGCAGCACGTTGCGTTTGTAGTTCCGGATGGTGACGTGGTCGCCGTGCGCCGAGTCGTGCAGCACGCCGGAGATGTACGGCCTGTCCGGGTTGCCGTCCTCAAAGCTAATCGCCACTTCGGTACCCGCCAGCAGCGGCAGGTGCAGGCCGTAAGTATCCCCTGCGTACGGGCGGGACTGACGCACCCACAGGCTCTCGAACCCGGTCTCCCAGCCGTCGCGGTCAAACAGCATGTTGACGCGATAGCGGCCGTCTTTATCGATATGTCCGTAGGCGTCATTTTCGGTGGTGCTGGTGACCCGGGCCGGTAAGGTACCGGCCATCACCGGGCGTGAGCCAGGCTCCGGGCGAAAACTGAAATCCGTGCAGTCCGGGATGCCGTCGAAGTTGACGCCAAAATCTTCATCACGGCGCGCATGGCTGTGCATCGCCGTGATGACCACGCCGTGAGCAAACATCTCGGCCACTTCGTATCCGCCGGTCACGTTCAGCCGCATACCCGGGGAGAGCGTCGGGCAGTTGGTGATAGCCCGGGTCTGCGTCTGGCCATTCAGATAACGCTCATGGCGAATGCGGGCATAGAACGCCCCGGACTCCGGGGCCGGATTGCGGTCATGTTGACTTCCCGCTGTCAGATAGTTATCCGCCCAGTGATAGGCATCACCGTACGTGGTGGCATCCCCGCGGGTCGCATCCACCCGGGTGTTCATGTCCTCCGTGGCCTGGCGGTAGTTGTAGTCACGGGTGCTGACCTGCTGCTGCACCACGTTATGGCGACTCTCCATGCCCCACACCGAGTCCACGCCTTCCGAGTGCTGGCCGGACGGCGGCACCGACGGCAGCGTCAGGCCTTTTTCATACCCCTGCTGCCCGTCGTAAAATTCCACCACGTCAATGTTCAGGCGCGTGTCGGTGGTGAAGCGGAACCAGATGCCGACCTCGCCCAGCAGGCGGGTAATAAAGCGCAGGTCGTCCTCGCCGTACTGCATCACCTGCTCGCGGCGCGGATACGCTTTTGCAAGCGAGAACAGAAAATCCTGGCCGCGCATGCCATGACGCTCGCGCAGGATTTTTCCCACAATCTGTGGAACCGACATGTCCTGGTAGATGGCATTCTGGTGCGAACGGTCGAGCAGCGCCAGGCGTGGCTGCAGCGTCAGGGCGTAATGGGTTTCATCTTTTGAGGTGCCGAGGCGTTCAAAGCCCGTGACCACGCCCTGAATTACCCGCACCGGCTGCTGCACTTTGATGCCGTAACCCTGGTCCACCGGGGCCTGCAGCGTCAGGGAGGCTGCTTTCATCAGCATCATCTCTTTGCTGATGGCATGGTCAGCGCTGGTGAATTCAGTACGGTAGCGGAACGGCGTGCTCAGGGCCTCATCGCCCTCAAAGGCCAGCACATCAAGTTCCGACGCACAGCCTTTCACTGCCAGCAGGTGATGATTGTGGCTGAATCTGATCGGGGGGTTACTGCTCATGCATTCTCTCCTTCAGTCAGATCAAACGCCAGCCCGACCCCCTCTTCCATCGCACGGGCACAGTAAGGGTTCAGACATCGCAACAGGATGGCTGGATTTTCCATGATTTTCTCTCTTTGTCGGTTCCTTGGACACGCTACCGCCCATCGCTGTTCCCGTGATGGGGACCAAAGCGCATGCGGCCGGGCTGGCAGATTCTGGGGTTCTTTGCAGAGCGCCCGTAATGACAGGCGCTCTGCAAAAGCAAAAAAAGCGGACAGAGAGGGCTATCAGCTTGTGACTTACGCGGTGGCGCGCTCGTTCCAGGAACCGGAATGAATGATGCTGCCGTCTTGCCGATGTTGTTGTCGGCCGGGATGTACAGGTTATGCTGCTGTGCGACGTCAGAAGTTCAGTTTCCTTGCCAGCGCTCCCGTATGCAGATCAAATTTAAAGGAATACATGCCTTGGGTATTTCGGACTGAAAGGAAGAGGTAGACATGGCTGTCCCTGTTCTATGGAATTATAGAAACGGTCAATACCAGTGAGACATTAATAAGAAACGCAAACCCAGCCAAAACAACTTCCCGGTTAACGTCATCCGACGAAATAAGAAACCCCGGGATTAAAAGCGAGCGCATTCCATTCACCAGCATATCGACACTGTATGTTTGGGTATTTATCTTGTCTGGAATAATTTCGGATAAGACCCAAAACCCGGAGTGTAGAAACATTACCCACCCGATCAGAAATGAAAAAATGTAACAATATTTTACGTTTTCATTTTTAACAAAAATAGATCATATTCATGATTTATAAGGATTTTCTCAAACAACCCGCTCAGGCCATATGGAATAAGGATGTCCGATAAGCGATCAATTTAACTCAAGATGTAAATTGCACAATTTTCAATCAAATCCATAGCGTGTCCGATTTTATACTTTTATGAAAATAAGAGGCAGGACAGGACTAAGCGTGAGAAAAAATGAAGGGAAATTGAGCGCTTCACCATTTTTTATTATTCACTAAAACGACGTTATTTGTTTAAACCAAAGGGCAGAAAAAAGAAGTGGACAGTGATGGGGTTTGCTACCGGGCTTCACAAGGTTTGTTGTATTGCTCGCGTGATGCCGGTGTTTAGTGGCCGGGGTATACAGAAAACCAATAAAAAAACCCAAGTCGCATAACGACTTGGGTTTCGAATTTGGCGGAAGCGTAGAGATTCGAACTCTAGAACCCTTTCGGGTCGCCGGTTTTCAAGACCGGTGCCTTCAACCGCTCGGCCACGCTTCCAAAGTGAGGCGCACTATAAACATCTCTGCGCGCTATGTAAAGAGGGAAATGAAGAATTTAGCGCGAACGTCAGGAGCAGAAAAGCAAAAAACCCTGTGATATTGCTATCACAGGGTTTCCAATTTGGCGGAAGCGTAGAGATTCGAACTCTAGAACCCTTTCGGGTCGCCGGTTTTCAAGACCGGTGCCTTCAACCGCTCGGCCACGCTTCCTAAGTGAGGCGAACTATAAACACCTCACTGCATGCTGTAAAGCCCGATGTCTTTCGTTCGCTTTAAAAATAGTCAAAAACCGTTTAATCGGTTGAATAGACAGCACATTGACCATTTTATCAGCATAAAATTTACCTCTGACGCTAGTGCTTTTTGATATACATGTCTTTGGTGTAATAGTAGCCGAGCTTATCTGGCGTGAAGCCCCCCACCCAAGGTTTCACCAGGTGGGTACGAACATAGTGATAAACCGGAATCGCTGGAACGTCACGGCCCAGTAAATCTTCCGCCTGTTGATAGAATTTGCCGCGCTCTTCCGGGGTTTTCGCTTTCGCGGCGTTAATTAGCGTCAGATCGTATTCCGGGTTGCTGTACTGGCTGGTGTTCTCGCTGTCACCGGTACGGAAGTTGTTCAGGAAAGTCGCCGCATCATCATAATCGGCAATCCACGCATAGCGCACCGCATCAAAGTTGTGGGTGTGCATGGTGTCCAGCATGGTTTTCCACTCCTGGTTTTGCAGCTTAGCCTCCACGCCGAGATTTTTCTTCCACATCGAGCTGGCCGCTATCGCGATACGCTGGTGCGATTCAGAGGTGTTATACAGCAGATTAAACGTCAGAGGATGGTCAGGATTGAAGCCAGCTTCGGCCAACAATTTTTTCGCCTCAGCAATGCGCTTATCCATTGGCCAGCTGGCGTAATCCGGGTTCTGTAGCTTAACGCCACCGATATCCGGTTGGCTGATGAGCCATGCAGGGCGCTGCCCCTGCCCCAACACTTTCTCGGCAATAATGTCTTTATCCAGCGCCATATTCAGCGCTTTACGCACGCGGATATCATTGAACGGCGGCCGCGTGGTGTTGAATTCGTAGTAATAGGTTGCAAGCTGTGGCGAAACGTCCAGCTCGCTGCCCAGGGTTTTCTTCAACCGGGCAAACTGGTTAATGGGCACCGTGTAGGTAATATCGATTTCACCTGCTTTATAGCGATTCACATCCGAGGCTTCAGATGTGATAGGCAGATAGGTCACTTTATTGATGACGGTATGTGCGTTATCCCAGTAGCGCGGATTACGCTCGGCCACAATCCGCTCATTGACCACCCACTGAGAGAGTTTATACGCACCGCTGCTGACGAAATGTTCTGGCTTGGTCCACTTATCGCCAAAACGACCAATCAGCACTTTATCCACCGGGACCAGCGACGGGTGTGCCAGCATGGCCAGGAAAGCGGCGTTAGGCTGGGTCAGCGTCACCTCCAGCGTGGTGTCGTTGATGGCTTTGACCCCCAGCGTATCGGGCGTTTTTTTACCCTGGGCGATATCCGCCCCATTCACAATGTGCATATTGCCAGGATAACTGGCATACGGAGAGGCCGTTTTTGGGTCGACCAGGCGCTGCCAGCTCCAGACCACATCCTCTGCCGTTATGGCAGTGCCGTCGCTCCAGGTGACCCCCGGACGCAGATGGAACGTCCAGACGGTGTTGTCTTTGTTCTCCCATTTCTCCGCCAGGCGCGGCTGAATGTCACCTCCAGGAGAAACGCTAACCAGCCCTTCGAATAAATCGCTGATAATATTGAATTCGACGTCGCTTTCGACTTTGTGCGGGTCGAGCGATGCCGGCTCACTCCCATTATTCCTGACCAGTTCCTGTTTATCTGCCAGCTGCGTTCCTGCCGGCACGTTAGCCGCCCAGCTCGCTGTGCTGGCGCACAGGATGGCTGCGGTTAACAAAGAGAGTGTAAAGTGAGTGCGTGTTTGTGGTTTCATGTCCTTCGCCTTATTGTCTGTTTTATGACGATCCGGGAATAATCTTTAGTCCTCACAGCACAATAACGCAATATTTTTCAGTAACCTATAAGAGGTTGATCTGGTTATGCCTTACAAACCGTTGTTCATTCTACTGAATTGGAACATTGCAGAATAAACAACCAGCGCCGTCGCTATCCTGTTGAGTAAAGATGGGTAAAACCACTTTGAGAGTGGCGCGCCGTTTTCTATTCTTGCCGTTAATTACATCTCTTATAGGAGGGTGGCATATGGATCGTATTATTTCATCGTCACGCGACCGCACATCGCTACTCAGCACCCACAAGGTGCTGCGCAATACTTACTTCATGCTCAGCCTGACGCTGGCATTTTCGGCTATTACCGCAACGGTAAGCACCGTGCTGATGCTACCGTCTCCAGGGTTGATTCTGACTCTGGTCGGTATGTACGGTCTGATGTTCCTGACCTACAAAACCGCTGACAAGCCGGTGGGTATTTTATCTGCGTTCGCCTTTACGGGCTTCCTGGGCTATATCCTGGGGCCAATCCTTAACGCATACCTGTCTGCCGGAATGGGCGATCTTATCGGGATGGCGTTGGGGGGTACTGCGCTGGTGTTCTTCTGCTGTTCAGCCTACGTGCTGACCACCCGCAAAGACATGTCCTTCCTCGGCGGAATGCTGATGGCTGGTATCGTGGTGGTGCTGGTAGGTATGGTGGCAAACATCTTCCTGCAGCTGCCGGCGCTGCACTTGGCGATTAGCGCCGTGTTTATTCTGATTTCATCAGGCGCAATCCTGTTTGAAACCAGCAACATCATTCGCGGCGGCGAGACTAACTACATTCGCGCGACCGTGAGCCTGTACGTGTCGCTGTACAACATCTTCATCAGCCTGTTGAGTATCCTGGGCTTCGCCAGCCGCGATTAACCCATCATGCTGTAAACCGAGCCCCGCTTATGCGGGGCTTTGTTTTTTGCTACACTGCTGCGGTTTTTGACTGACGTGTGAATGACTATGTTGAGCTTTGAAGGTAAAGAGATCGAAACCGATAACGATGGTTATCTAAAAGAGAGCAGTCAGTGGAGCGAAGCGCTGGCAGAAGTCATCGCCGAGAAAGAGGCGATCGCCCTTTCGCCCGAGCACTGGGAAGTGGTGCGTTTTGTGCGCGAATTCTATCTCGAATTCAACACCTCTCCAGCTATCCGTATGCTGGTCAAAGCCATGGCGAATAAATTCGGTGAGGAGAAAGGCAACAGCCGCTATCTATATCGCCTCTTCCCGAAAGGCCCGGCTAAACAGGCAACCAAAATCGCTGGCCTGCCGAAGCCGGTGAAGTGCATTTAATAGCGAATACCGAAATTAACGTATTCCCGGCCGGGTTGATGCGGTTCCGTTAGCACCTTATCAACCCGTGCGCTTCGCGGCCCCCCCGCTTTCAGCCATGCCACCAGCGCCTCAACCTGCTCCGCTTCACCGCAGGCTACAACTTCGACGCTACCGTCATCCATATTGCGTGCGTATCCCGTGAGCCCAAGCTGGGCAGCTTCACGTTGGGTGCTATAGCGGAACCCAACACCCTGTACGAGGCCGTGAACCCAGGCAATAGTGCAGGCAGTTGACATCGTTCTTCTCCTCCTTAACGCAGCGTTTTGGGTAAACAGCCGTAATGTTGTCGGAATCGGGCTGTAAATCGAGAGCTGGAAAGATACCCACATTGTAGTGCGATTTCACCAATCGGTAAGCGTGTTGACTGTAACTGTGACAGCGCAACGGACATGCGCACCTCTTCGACGATCTGGCGAAAGCTGTGCGCTTCTTCCCGCAAGCGCCTGCGCAATGTCGGTACGCTTAGCGCCAGTCGACTGGCGATCTCCTGCGCGGTCCATGCCTTTGCGGGTGACATCATGATGAACTGTCGCACTTGCTCCGTAAGGTTAGCATGTCGTTCAATGAGCAGCGGCCCTGCGACACCATCATGCAGCAACGCCAGTAAGAGGCCGAAAGCCTGGTGCTTTTGCAACTCCTCCGGCAATTCTCTGCGCACGGCATGCAGTAAGTTATCCCACATAAAAGCCAGCCCCTCGCTCAGCGGGGCGCACATCGAACTTACCGTAGTTCGTGGCCAGGATTTCAGATAGTGCATCTTGAACTCGGCAATAATGTCCGGTGACAGCATCAACAAATCAGAGTGAAAGAAACCCTGTGCAGGCTGGTTAATGATCTCCACTGGGGTATTTGCGGGAATTATGATTAACGCCTCCCGCGTCGCAACCAGACGATTATCGTCCTGAATAATCACCTTGCTGCCATGCGTAATATGGCAAATGGACGGAAAAAACAGCTTCACCTGGTGCAGGCGATGCATTTTACTTGCGCTCACTTCACCCGCCGTTAAATGTTTATGTTGAAAATGAAACTCCTGCACCGGGCCACCTTTATCTGCTATAGAGTGCGATTAACTGTGCTTTTGCCAGAACGTGGCTGTTGAGCATAAACCCGACCAGTGCCCCACTGGCATTTTCATCGATGGGGAGTTTATCCGCATCCAGCGCCCAGACGGTAATGTGGTACGGGTGAGGTTTGTCCCCTTCAGGTGGACACGCTCCCCCAAACCCAGCGTACCCGAAATCATTACGTCCCTGCACCGCACCCGTAGGTAATTTCGCGTTATTTTGGTTTCCAGCTCCGGCGGGAAGGGTCAACGTATGGGCTGGAATATTCGCTACCGTCCAGTGCCACCAGCCGCTTCCGGTGGGTGCGTCTGGATCATAGACGGTAATGGCAAAACTTTTGGTGCCGGCTGGCGGATCTTTCCACGTCAGTTGTGGCGAGGCGTTACCGCCATGACAGCCAAACCCTTCAAATACCTGGTTTTGCGTTAAGCGGCGATCGCTGGAAATATCCTGACTGCTGATGCTGAAAGGCAATTGTGCGAAGACATTACAACTCACCGCGGCCAACGCCGTTACAGCCATGACAATGTGCTTTTTCATTAGCGCTTCCTATTGCTGGACTGGAAACCACACTGTAAAACCCATTGCGAAGGCATAATGTGCCTAAACGATTTCAATTTGCGCCGAAACGCTCAACCGTATCCGCAGATGAATGCCCCTTCCCTTCTGTGCTACTCTACGCGCCATTTCCCTGAAATCGACAGAAAAGCAAATTATGAGTGTACGTTTAGTGTTAGCCAAAGGCCGCGAGAAGTCATTGCTGCGCCGCCATCCCTGGGTCTTTTCCGGCGCAGTTGCCCGTGTAGAGGGTAAAGCCAGCCTCGGTGAAACCATCGATATCGTTGACCACCAGGGAAAATGGTTAGCACGCGGCGCATACTCGCCAGCGTCCCAGATCCGTGCGCGCGTCTGGACGTTCGATAAAGATGAAACCATCGATATCACCTTCTTTGTCCGTCGTCTGGAACAGGCGCAACAGTGGCGTGAGTGGCTGGCAAAACGTGACGGGCTCGACAGCTATCGTCTGATTGCCGGTGAGTCCGATGGCCTGCCGGGCGTCACGATTGACCGTTTCGGCAATTTCCTGGTGCTGCAATTACTCAGCGCAGGGGCAGAATATCAGCGCGCCCCGCTGATTAGCGCCCTGCAAACGCTGTTCCCGGAATGCGCCATTTACGACCGCAGCGATGTGGCCGTGCGTAAAAAAGAGGGAATGGAGCTGACGCAGGGGCCGGTTACCGGTGAACTGCCGCCTGCCCTGCTGCCGATCGAAGAGCACGGCATGAAGCTGCTGGTGGATATTCAGGGCGGCCATAAAACCGGGTATTACCTCGATCAACGCGACAGCCGTCTGGCAACCCGTCAGTACGTCGCCGATAAACGCGTGTTGAACTGTTTCTCCTATACCGGTGGTTTTGCCGTATCGGCGCTGATGGGCGGCTGCGCCCAGGTTGTCAGCGTGGATACCTCGCAGGAAGCGCTGGACGTAGCGAAGCAGAACGTTGAGCTGAACAGACTGGATGTAAGCAAAGCCGAATTTGTGCGCGATGATGTATTCAAACTGTTGCGCAAATACCGCGATCAGGGTGAGAAGTTCGACGTTATCGTCATGGATCCACCAAAGTTTGTCGAAAACAAAAGCCAGCTAATGGGCGCATGTCGCGGGTATAAAGACATCAACATGCTGGCGATTCAGCTGCTGAACCCGGGCGGAGTATTGCTCACCTTCTCCTGCTCCGGCCTGATGACGACAGATTTATTTCAGAAAATCATCGCCGATGCCGCAATAGATGCTGGGCGTGATGTACAATTTATAGAGCAGTTCCGTCAGGCAGCCGACCATCCCGTGATCGCTACCTACCCGGAAGGGCTGTATCTGAAAGGGTTTGCCTGTCGCGTCATGTAACTTGAAATGAGAAATATTGCCCACACATAAGGTGTATGTAATGTTTCCCGGGAGGTGACTATGATTGCCAGCAAATTCGGTATCGGCCAGCAGGTCCGCCACACCTTGCTTGGGTATTTGGGTGTGGTCGTGGATATCGACCCGGAGTATTCCCTTGATGAACCGTCAGCAGACGAGCTGGCGGTTGACGCAGAGCTTCGCGCCGCGCCCTGGTACCATGTGGTGATGGAGGGGGATGATGGACAGCCCGTTCACACCTATCTTGCCGAAGCGCAGCTAAGCAGCGAACTGCAGGATGAGCATCCGGAACAACCCACGATGGATGAGCTTGCTCAGACTATCCGCAAGCAGTTACAGGCACCGCGCCTGCGGAACTAAGCGTGTAAAAAAAGCCCGAAACCGGGCTTTTTTTTATTTCGCCAGCCCCAGACGGGGGATCTCAATCGCCGGACATTTGTCCATCACGACTGCCAAACCCGCATCTTGCGCCAGCACGGCGGCCTGCTCGTTAATCACACCCAGCTGCATCCATAGCGTTTTCGCGCCAATGGCAATGGCTTCCTGCGCCACTCCCCATGCCGCCTCTGAATGACGAAAGACATCCACCATATCGACTTTTTCCGGTACGTCATTGAGCGTGGCGTAGCCGGTCTGGCCCAGTAATGTTTTTCCCGCCACTTTCGGCGACACCGGGATCACGTGGTAACCCTGATCGAGAAGGTACTTCATCACACGGTAGCTTGGACGATCCGGTTTATCGCTCGCCCCTACCAGGGCAATGGTGCGCGTGGATGTCAAAATCTCGGCTATCTCATTCTCTTTCATCGCTTTCCTCCTGACTTTTTTCAAAGTGTACGTCAAAGCGGACGTATCAACCATTCATCCCATACAGATGTATGAGGGCAAAACGGCAGAATATGTCTATATGTTAGTAAACGTGATTACCGAAAAATTTAGATACATTATTACGACGAAAGTATTTTCTACAGGAGCATTCTATGAAAACCGGCATTGCCTCTGCTGTGATTGCATTAGTCATGCCGGTTTGCGTCTTTGCAACCACGCTCCGGCTTTCTACCGACATTGATCTGCTGGTGCTGGACGGTAAAAAAGTCTCCAGCTCATTACTGCGGGGTGCAGACAGCATTGAGCTTGATAACGGCCCGCATCAGTTGGTCTTTCGCGTAGAAAAAACGATTCGCCTCGCTAATCACGAGCAGCGGATGTACATCTCCCCACCGCTGATTGCCAGCTTCAATACCCAGCGCATCAGCCAGGTCAATTTTAACCTTCCGCGTCTTGAAACCGAAAAAGAGTCAATGGCGTTTGACGCCTCACCGCGCCTTGAATTACTGGATGGTGACGCCATGCCCATTCCGGTAAAACTGGATATTCTGGCGCTGACGAAATCCCCCAAGAGTACCGATTACGAGGCAGACACAGAAATCTATAACAAAGCCAATAAGCGCGCGTCGCTGCCGCAGTTTGCCACCATGATGGCAGACGACAGCACGCTGTTATCCGGCGTTTCGGAGCTGGACGTCATCCCACCACAATCCCAGGCGCTTACGGAACAACGGCTCAAATTCTGGTTTCAGCAAGCCGATCCCGATACGCGGGCCCGTTTTTTACAATGGGTAAAGCAACAGCCTTCGTCGTAAGCCACATTTTTTTCTCCTGTCTCTTGCAGCAGCGGGCGGTTCCCGTCATCGTGTAACCAGTTAACCTGACGGATAAGATTATGGAACTGACCACACGCACGCTCCCGGAACGCAAACACATTGCCCTGGTGGCGCACGATCACTGTAAACAAATGCTGCTTAACTGGGTTCGCCGCCACCAGCCATTGCTGGAAAAGCATACCCTTTCGGCAACGGGCACAACCGGTAACCTCATCCACCGCGAAACGGGGCTGAACGTGCATGCCATGCTAAGCGGCCCGCTGGGCGGCGATCAGCAAGTGGGTGCGCAAATTTCGGAAGGAAAAATTGATGTGTTGATTTTCTTCTGGGATCCATTGAATGCCGTACCGCACGACCCGGATGTAAAAGCGCTGCTGCGCCTGGCGACAGTCTGGAATATTCCCGTGGCAACCAACCTGTCGACGGCTGATTTCATCATCGAATCACCGCAGTTCAACTCTCCGGTTGAGATCCTGATCCCGGATTACCCGCGCTATCTGGCTGAAAGACTGAAGTAAGCGTTATGCCGGGCGGTGATGCCTGACCCGGCTTACACGTTACCTGTCCTTGTTACGGCTTTCTTGTCACCGGCACATCAATGTTCTTCAACACATCAACAAAAGTGGAAGGTTCATCTTTATTGAACAACAACCACACGCGATGGCGTGCGCGGGTTATCGCCACGTACAGCAAACGTCGCTCTTCTGCATCCGGAAAATCTTCCGGTACCGGCAGCAACGCCTGTTCCATCACCGATTCGCGGGCGGGAGCAGGGAATCCATCGCTCCCGTCTTTTAACCCCAGCACAATCACATAATCGGCCTGTTGTCCCTTGCTGGCATGGATTGTCATAAAATCGAGCTGTAGCTTCGGCCAGCGCGTTGCGGCTTTTTCCAGCGCCACAGGTTTAAGATGGTGATAGCGCGCCAGCACCAGAATACGTTCATCGGGCTTCGCATAACCGCTAAGCTTATCCAGTAAGGGGTCAAGCAGGTCGTCTGCCAGCAGCGTGACCGCTTTTTTATCCCCTGCCGTCAGGCTATTCAGCGGTTTGGTAAGCTGGTGTGGGTTCTGCTGGATAAAGCGATTGGCAATTTCACCAATACGGGAGTTGAAGCGGTAGGTGGTATCCAGATCGCTGCGATCGCCTTCGCCAAAATAGTCATGGAATGCGGTTGTCAGTGAAAGCTGCGCCCCGCTAAAGCGGTAGATGGCCTGCCAGTCATCACCCACGGCAAACAGCGACGTGTGTTTATTTTGCGCCCGTAACGCCGAAAGCAATGCCGCGCGCTGGGGGGAGATATCCTGGAATTCATCGACCAGAATGTGTTTCCACGGGCTGACAAAACGTCCTTTTTCTAAAATGATAATGGCCTGATGAATCAGGCCCGAGAAATCGACAGCATTTTCATCTTTTAGCGCCGTTTTCCAGGCTTTCAGCATCGGTGCCAGCAGCTTGACGCGTTTTGAAAAAACGTCACGGATCGCCTCCGGTGCACTTTCAATCATTTCTGCCTGAGAGCCTCCGTGCATGCGCATCAGGCTCACCCAACGGTCGAGTCGCGAACCCAGCCGGCGCGCCAGCTTCTCATTCTGCCAGAAGCTCCCCTCCGGTACTTCCCAGTTCAGCTCTTCCTCCAGCCACAGGCGCCACCCTTTTGCCTGCGCTTTCTTTTCGCTGCACTGCTGCTTCCACGTGGCAATGAACAACGCCTGCCGCGCCTGGGTGTCGTTTTCCAGCTTGCTGATGGACGGCACTTTCTTACTGCCCTGCTGAATGATATGCAGCGCCAGCGCGTGGAACGTTCTGGCGGTAATATCCTGCGTGTGCAGGCGCTGCTGGATACGTTCATCCATCTCCTGAGCGGCCTTACGGCCAAACGCAAGCAGTAAAATCTGATCGGCAACGGCCTCACCCGTTGTCAGAAGCCAGCCTGCTCTCGCCACCAGCACCGACGTTTTGCCACTCCCGGCACCCGCCAGCACCAGCAGCGATTGCTCACCGTTAACTACCGCGCGCGCCTGTGCAGGATTAAGCGGCGATGATTCAACCGTGCTGAAGAAGTCCGCGTATTGCGCAAGCATGGCGTCAGTCCACGCCTGGTTATGTGCCAAACGGCTTTTATCGGTATCACTCAGCCAAGCCTGGCATTGTTGCCAGGATTCACGACAATTGTCGAACTCATTAAGCCGGGCAATCGGCAATGGCAAGGCCGTAAGGGCCTGTCCGATCTTTTGCTGCAACCCAGCGGTCTGCTGGCGGGTTAACCATTTGTGTTGCGCATTACTCTGCGCAATGTCGTCCAGAACCTGCTGCAACACCTGGGCCGCAATGACGCTCATGTCATGGCTCCACTGCTGCCAGAGCGTATTGAGATGGTGATGAAAGCGCTGGGTTTCAGACCACTCGGTTCCGTGCAGGCGGACAACTTGATCGGCGGGGAGAACAAACTCCAGTTCGCCCCAGACCAGACCGCGTTTGCAGTGGATGGCCAAAAGCTGATTAAAGGGTATGAGGTATTCGTGGCGTTCGCCGGAGACTTTGACGCCCGCATTAAGGAGGACAACCTTGTCATAAGGGTGCTGCGCCAGGCGTTTGCCCATTGAAGTTGCTTTCAGTTCCATATCCAGCCGGATCCACGAAGAGATAATTTGTCTGATAGTGTAACTGCCAGTTTTAAGGTGCTCCAGCCTAAAAAAACGTTACAATCATTAGGCGTTAATCATAGCGAAAGGAAATGAGGATTTATGCGTACCGTACTGAATGTTTTGAACTTTGTCCTTGGCGGTTTTGCCACCACCCTCTCCTGGCTTTTTGCCACGCTGGTGAGCATCGTGCTCATTTTTACCCTTCCGCTCACCCGTTCATGCTGGGAAATCACTAAACTGTCCTTCATCCCTTACGGAAATGAAGCTGTTCATGTAGATGAACTAAATCCGGAAAGAAAAAGTGCATTGATGAATACTGGCGGAACTGTACTCAATGTTCTCTGGCTGGTTTTCTTCGGTTGGTGGCTGTGCCTGATGCACATTTTGGCCGGTATCGCCCAGTGCATTACGATCATTGGTATTCCTGTGGGGATTGCGAACTTTAAAATCGCCGCCATTGCGCTGTGGCCAGTAGGACGCAGAGTGGTTCCGGTAGAAGTGGCACAGGCGGCGCGCGAAGCAAATGCCCGTCGTCGTTTTCAGTAAACAGGACTGGCCGCGCTTATGCTAAGCCCACTGCTTCACCGTTATACCTGGAACAGCATCTGGCTTTACAACGTCAGGATCTTTATCGCACTTTGCGGCACCGTTGCACTGCCGTGGTGGCTTAATGACGTAAAGCTGACTATCCCGCTCACGCTGGGGGTGGTTGCGGGAGCACTGGCTGACCTCGACGATCGCCTGGCCGGGCGGCTGCGTAACCTTGTTATCACCCTCGTCTGCTTTTTTATTGCCTCCGCGTCCGTTGAGCTACTGTTTCCGTGGCCCTGGCTTTTTGCGCTGGGCCTCACGCTTTCAACCAGCGGGTTTATTTTGCTCGGCGGCCTCGGGCAGCGTTACGCCACCATCGCGTTTGGTGCGCTGCTCATTGCGATTTACACCATGCTGGGTGTCTCGCTTTACGACCAGTGGTATCAGCAGCCGGTTCTGCTGTTGCTGGGGGCAATCTGGTATAACGCGCTGACGCTGACCGGCCATCTCATCTTCCCGGTGCGCGCACTTCAGGATAATCTCGCACGCAGCTATGAGCAGTTGGCACACTACCTTGAACTCAAATCCCGGTTATTTGACCCGGATATCGAGGAGGAAAGCCAGGCACCGCTTTACAATCTGGCGCTTGCAAACGGCCAGCTGGTCGCCACGCTCAATCAAACAAAAGCCTCATTGCTTACCCGCCTGCGCGGCGATCGGGGCCAGCGTGGAACACGAAGAACCTTGCATTACTACTTTGTCGCCCAGGATATTCATGAGCGCGCCAGCTCATCGCATGTGCAGTATGCTGCCCTGCGCGAAAAATTCCGCTACAGCGACGTAATGTTCCGTTTCCAGCGCTTGCTGTCGATGCAGTCTCAGGCCTGCCAGCAATTGTCACGTTCGATCCTTCTTCGCACCCCCTACCAACACGATCAGCGTTTCGAACGCGTGTTCAGCCATCTTGATGCCGCGATCGACCGTATTCAGGCCAGCGGAACATCGCCGGAACATATCAAAGCACTGGGTTTTTTACTCAATAACCTGCGGGCAATTGATGCCCAGCTGGCTACCATTGAGTCTGAACAGGCGATGGCCTTGCCGGGCAATGATGCAGAAAATCAGCTTGCTGATGACAGCATGCACGGATTTAGCGATATGTGGCTCAGGTTGAGCCGTAACTTCAGCCCGGAATCCGCCTTATTTCGCCATGCGGTAAGAATGTCGCTGGTGCTGTGCGTGGGGTATGCCTTTATCCAGATAACAGGGTTACATCATGGCTATTGGATCCTGCTGACCAGTCTGTTTGTCTGTCAGCCAAACTATAACGCCACCCGTCACCGTCTGGCGCTGCGTATTGTTGGCACGCTGGTGGGGGTTGCGATTGGGCTACCGGTGCTCTATTTCGTGCCGTCCATTGAAGGCCAGCTGATTCTGATCGTGATTACTGGCGTGCTGTTCTTCGCGTTTCGTAATGTGCAGTACGCACACGCGACGATGTTCATCACGCTGCTGGTTTTACTCTGCTTTAACCTGCTGGGAGAGGGGTTTGAAGTTGCCCTTCCCCGCGTAATCGATACGCTGATAGGCTGTGCGATAGCCTGGGCGGCGGTGAGCTTTGTCTGGCCTGACTGGCGTTTTCGTAATTTGCCGCGCGTGCTCGACAGGGCGATGAATGCAAACTGTCGATATCTGGATGCCATTCTTGAGCAATATCACCAGGGGCGCGATAACCGTCTGGCTTATCGTATTGCTCGCCGCGATGCGCATAACAGCGATGCGGAACTGGCCTCCGTCGTGTCGAATATGTCCACGGAGCCTCGGGTTACCGCGGAAATGCGAGAATCAGCATTTCGCCTGCTCTGCCTGAACCATACCTTCACCAGCTATATCTCAACGCTGGGTGCTCACCGTGAGAAACTGATGAACCCGGGCATTCTGAACTTACTCGATGATGCCGTCTGTTACGTCGATGATGCGCTACATCATCGCCCAGCCGATGAACCCCGCGTTCAAACGGCTCTGGATGATCTGGCACAGCGTATCGCGCATCTGGACCCGGGTACCGACAGCAAAGCGCCTTTGGTTCTGCAGCAGATTGGCCTGCTTATCGCTCTGCTGCCTGAGATTTGCAGACTGCAACAGCAAATTGCTACCTGGAAGAGTGATGCTCATGTCGCTCAGGTAGCGCATTAAACCACTCAATCAACTCCCGGCGAGTGATGGCCGGGAGTGCCGCCTCATGTAAACCTTCAATAGCCCCTTCAAGGGCAAAAAGCACTTTGATGCTGAGATCTTTATTTTTTGAACGGATCTTCAGCCAACTTTCTCTGGCACCCAGCTCCCGCAGCGTTTCCTCATTTGTGATTCCGGCTTCACAGAGCAGTACCTCTAATTGAAACGTCAGGTTAGGCAGATCTTTGAGCCGGTTTCGCTGATGGCGCTGAAAGCGTTCCTTTCTCGCGGCATCCAGGGAAAAAGAGGAAAGCTCAAGCAACCTTTCCCTGTCCTGCCAAAGCCCGTCATCGACGCGATAGTAGTTGAGAAGCACGGGACGTCCCCGCTTCATCAGCGTTAAGAAGGAAGAGGCGTTGTTTACACAGTATTTCGCGCTTTGCTCACAGGCACGAAGGTAGAGCTCACCATCGGAAACCATCGCAAAGACCGCATCATCCACGGCCAGGGTATACCCCCCAAACAGCGCCCGGTGATGAATTTCACCTAAGGGTGAAAGGTATTCTTGCGATTTATAAATCCGCTCATAAGATATCTTTTTCATGATATTTCCATTAAAAATCAAACATTAACAACGACATTTCTTACTAACGGATCCGTTAGCAGGAAAATAGGCAACTTATTGCCGTTGGGCAAGTTGAATTTTTCTGGGGCGGTAAGAATGAATAAAATTTGCGAGTCGCTTTCCGAAAATGAGGTTGATCTTTATGCATACAGGGGTTACTGTATATCCATACAGTAACTACAGGGCTGGAATGAATATGTACACTTCAGGCTATGCAAATCGCTCAACACCTCTCTCTTCTACCACTGGCACTGGCAGTGCCACGCAGAATTCCGTTGAGCGTGTTTCGACAGGACTTATCAGTGAAGTGGTTTATCGTGAAGACCAGCCTCTGTTGACCCAACTTCTGTTACTGCCGTTATTACAACAGCTTGGTCAGCAATCGCGCTGGCAGCTGTGGCTTACGCCGCAACAAAAATTGAGCCGGGAGTGGGTTCAGGCCGCGGGTCTGCCGCTCACGAAGGTTATGCAAATTAACCAGCTCTCCCCGTGCGATACGGTAGACTCAATGATCCGCGCGTTACGTACGGGCAATTACAGCGTCGTCATTGGCTGGTTACCTGAAGAACTCACAGAAGAAGAACATTTCCGTCTGACTGAAGCAGCAGAAGAAGGAAGTGCGATTGGGTTTATCATGAGACCCGTTCGGGCAGATTCTTGTCGCAGAGGACAACTTTCCGGGCTAAAAATTCACTCGAATTTGTATCATTGAGTAAATTTAGGAGTTTTCCTGGAATTTTTTTTGACCACTAGATGTGGATTTAGTTCCAGGTTCTGAAATTGCGGCAAGGCTTGTGTGGTGCGGTTCTTCTTAATTTTATTGCACAAAATCCGTTCAGAAAATATTAAATAATAGTTATACGGAACTTTTTTTTTCATATGCCTGACGGACTTCACACTTGTAACTTTCCAGCTACGTTGTAGACTTTACATCGCCAGGGGTGCTCGGCCTAAGCCGAAGATATCGGTAGGTTTATATTTGACCACGCCCCCCGGTGAAGGATTTAACCGTGATTTCTCGAGCGAGATCTTCATGGCAAATTTTGGATGATAACGAGGCGCAAAAAATGAAAAAGACAGCTATCGCGATTGCAGTGGCACTGGCTGGCTTCGCTACCGTAGCGCAGGCCGCTCCGAAAGATAATACCTGGTATGCAGGTGGTAAACTGGGCTGGTCTCAGTTTCATGACACCGGCTGGTACAACAGCAGCCTGAACAACGACGGCCCAACTCACAACAGCCAGCTGGGTGCAGGTGCGTTCGGTGGCTATCAGGTTAACCCGTATGTTGGTTTTGAAATGGGTTACGACTGGTTAGGTCGTATGCCATACAAAGGCGACAACTTCAACGGCGCTTTCAAAGCTCAAGGCGTACAGCTGACTGCTAAACTGGGTTACCCAATCACTGACGATCTGGACGTGTACACTCGTCTGGGCGGCATGGTATGGCGTGCAGACTCCAGCAACAACCAGTCTGGTGACAACCACGACACCGGTGTTTCCCCAGTATTCGCTGGCGGCGTTGAGTGGGCAATGACCCGTGATATCGCTACCCGTCTGGAATACCAGTGGGTTAACAACATCGGCGACGGCAACACCGTTGGTGTTCGTCCAGACAACGGCATGCTGAGCGTGGGTGTTTCCTACCGCTTCGGCCAGCAGGAAGATGCAGCGCCAATCGTTGCTCCAGCGCCGGCTCCAGCTCCAGAAGTACAGACCAAGCACTTCACTCTGCGCTCTGACGTTCTGTTCAACTTCAACAAGTCAACTCTGAAACCAGAAGGTCAGCAGGCACTGGATCAGCTGTACTCCCAGCTGAGCAACCTGGATCCTAAAGACGGTTCAGTAGTTGTTCTGGGCTTCACCGACCGTATCGGTTCTGACGCTTACAACCAGACTCTGTCCGAAAGACGTGCTCAGTCTGTTGTTGATTACCTGATCTCTAAAGGTATCCCAGCTAACAAGATCTCCCCACGCGGTATGGGCAAATCTAACCCAGTTACTGGTTCCACCTGTGACAACGTGAAACCTCGCGCTGCACTGATCGATTGCCTGGCTCCAGATCGTCGCGTTGAGATCGAAGTTAAAGGCATCAAAGACGTTGTAACTCAGCCAGCGGCATAAGTTATCGTCTTATAAAAAAACCCCGCAATGCGGGGTTTTTTATTGCTTGAAGAACAGAAAACAACTACTTTTTGCCCAGCAGAGCCTGAAGATCATTCTTCAGCGTCGACATCTGGCTGGCATACTTCTCTTTATGCTCAGCATCCTCAATCAACTGCACAACCGTTTCCGACAGTGTTTTTCCACGTCGCTGGGCAAGCCCTGCCAGGCGCTGCCAAACGATGAACTCCAGGTCGATTGATTTTTTGCGAGTGTGCTGATGCTCAGCATTAAAATGCCGTTTTCGTCGTGCGCGGATAGTTTGCTTCATCCGGTTTAACAATGCCGGATTGATATGCTTCTCTATCCAGCTATTCACCTGTACCGGTTCATTTTCGAGGGTCAGCAAAATATCCACAGCCTCTTGCGCTGCGCTGGCTTCGACGTAGCAGGTGATCAGCTCCCCTTCACGGTGCTTCTTGACCAGGTACTTCCATTTCCAGCCGCTTTCGAGATTTTCCAGTTGTTGATATTTCATTGCGATCTCAGTGTTACCACGTAACTCTGTTCAGAATATCAGTTTTTTGGCAATCTGCTGAAAAGAAATCATATCCTGTGAGTGAATGCAGCGGATCCACCTTTCGAAATCCCCAATCCTGATTGGGAAGAACCGGCCGCTTACGGTATACTCCACGGTTTTACATCTGACTAAAAAACATCAACTTTGACCATTACGAAACTTGCATGGCGTGATCTCGTTCCGGATACCGAGAGTTATCAGGAACTGTTTACACAGCCAGACCTCGCACAAGAACACGAATTCATACTTAGCGATACACAACCGCGTTTGCATTACGCGCTGGAGCAGGTGTTAAGCCCATGGGCCACATCTCCCTTCATGCTGCTCAAAGCCCCGGAAGAAGCTGAGTATTTAACGCTTCTGGGTGATGCCATGCGCCAGTTGCAGCCGGAAACAGACACAGCTTTCGGCGGCCAGTATCGTATCGCGGGTCATGATATTACTTTCACTCCCGCAGAGCAGCCGGACGACCGTTTTGCCGCAGCCGGTGAAATCATTACCGCTAACTGGGTTGAGGCTGAACAGCTCTTTGGCTGCCTTCGTCAGTTTAACGGCGAACTCACTCTCCAACCGGGGCTGGTACATCGCGCGAATGGCGGCGTACTCATCATCTCCCTACGGACCCTGCTTTCCCAGCCGCTGCTGTGGATGCGCCTGAAAACGATTGTGACGCAACAGCGTTTTGACTGGGTTGGTTATGACGAATCTCGCCCGCTCCCGGTGTCTGTCCCGTCGATGCCGCTGTCGTTGACCGTCGTGCTAACGGGCGACCGTGACTCTCTGGCTGATTTCCAGGAGATGGAGCCAGAGCTGGCCGAGCAGGCTGTCTACAGCGAGTATGAAGACAACATCCAGATTGCCGATGCCGATGATATGGCCCAGTGGTGTCAGTGGGTCATGGACGTGGCAAAACGTTTTGCCCTGCCAACCCCAGCGGTTGATGCCTGGCCGGGTTTAATCCGTGAAGCCGTCCGCTACACCGGCGACCAGGAGACGTTACCACTCTGCCCGCTTTGGATAAGCCGACAGCTGCGTGAAGTGGGTGTGATCAGCGGTGAAGGCGTCTTCACCGGCGAACAACTCACCCAGATGCTCTCCCAGCGCGAATGGCGTGAGGGCTATCTTGCTGACCGTATGCAGGATGAAATTCTGCTGGAACAGATCCTGGTAGAAACCGAAGGTGAGCGCATTGGCCAGATCAACGCCCTGTCAGTGATTGAGTTTCCGGGCCACCCGCGTGCATTTGGCGAGCCTTCTCGTATCAGCTGCGTGGTGCATATCGGAGACGGAGAGTTCACCGACATTGAACGTAAAGCCGAGCTGGGTGGAAACATCCACGCGAAGGGCATGATGATCATGCAGGCGTTTTTAATGTCAGAGCTTCAGCTTGAGCAGCAAATTCCCTTCTCTGCCTCACTGACGTTTGAGCAGTCCTACAGCGAAGTGGATGGCGATAGCGCCTCAATGGCAGAGCTGTGCGCCTTAATTAGCGCCCTGGCGGAAGTGCCAATCAATCAGAACATCGCTATTACCGGTTCCGTGGATCAGTTTGGTCGCGCGCAACCTGTGGGCGGTCTGAATGAGAAAATTGAAGGCTTCTTCTCTATTTGCCAGCAACGTGGTCTTAACGGAAAACAGGGCGTCATTATTCCTGCCCCTAACGCACGCCATTTAAGCCTGAGCCAGGCGCTTCTGGACGCGGTAGAACAGGAGCAATTCTCCCTCTGGGCCATCGAAGGCATTGAAGATGCACTACCCTTACTAACAAACCTGGTATGGGATGGCGAGGGACAAACAACCCTCATGCAAACTATCCAGGAACGCATCGCTCAGGCGACGCAGCAGGATGGTCGTCATCGTTATCCGTGGCCGTTACGCTGGCTAAGTTGGTTTAGTCCGAACTGATCGGACTTGTTCAGCGTACACGTGTTAGCTATCCTGCGTCCTTCACTAAGATAAGGCATACTGAGAACATGGTAGATAAACGCGAATCCTATACAAAAGAAGACCTTCTCGCCTCTGGTCGTGGAGAGCTGTTCGGCGCTAATGGCCCGCAGTTACCGGCCCCAAGCATGCTGATGATGGACCGTGTCGTGAAAATGACCGAAACCGGCGGCAACTTCGATAAGGGTTACGTAGAAGCAGAACTCGATATCAACCCGGACCTGTGGTTCTTCGGTTGCCACTTTATTGGCGATCCGGTAATGCCTGGCTGTCTGGGTCTGGATGCGATGTGGCAGCTGGTTGGGTTTTATCTGGGCTGGCTCGGTGGCGAAGGCAAAGGCCGCGCGCTGGGTGTGGGTGAAGTGAAATTCACCGGTCAGGTCCTGCCTACGGCGAAGAAAGTCACCTACCGTATCCACTTCAAACGTATTGTTAACCGTCGCCTGATTATGGGCCTGGCGGATGGCGAAGTGCTGGTAGACGGTCGTCTGATTTACTCCGCGAGCGATCTGAAAGTAGGTCTGTTCCAGGACACCTCTGCTTTCTAATCCCTGCGATAGCACTTTATAAAGGCGAAACCTCCGCACTGCGGAGGTTTCTTTTTTAAAGAGACGCTATCAAGCAAGTACTGCCCTGTCTCCGATGGCTTCTCGCCAGCCCCCTAACCATTGCGACCTTTGGTTCAAAGTCTGATAGGGACACATTTCTTTAGAACGTCCGGCGATGCCAGCCTGATAACCACGTTGATGAGCCCTTTCCAGGCGATCTCGTTTCTGTCTCTTCATGCCTCGTTTCCCTCATTCTTTGGTCTGGTGGAAAGAAAACAGTGATTGCAAAATATGCAAGCACAGATAACGAATAACCCGAATCAGCCCCAGCGTCAACGTTCGAAATTCATACGGATGTCATATTTGTGAGCTATGCAGATTACTATTTGTACAAAAAATGTGACGCTGCACAAGTAACAACCTGAAGCCTAAGCGAAAAAAAAGCCACCATCAGTGAAATTCCGATGGCGGCTTTTTTTGATGAATTTTACTTATGGCAGCCGGGAAATCTCTTTAGCAATGCTCGCCGACTCTTGTGCCCAACCTTGCGCGAGAACTTTAACCATTTCGTCATAACCATCTTTTTGCTGCTTCATTTCAAGATGGAAAGGACGCTTGATTAACTGTCCCTGATGGTTCAGCAGCCACTCACCGCTGATCACCACCATGCCATCATAGCGACCGTGGAAACCCGTCACCGTGACGTTAAGCGTGGACTGATCGCTGCCGAGCGGTTGTGATGCCACAACCCAGCCCGGAAGCTGAGTACCCAGGTTGGCCACCAGCGTATTGCGTAACTGTTGATCCAACGGGCTGGCCCACAGATTATTGCTGGCAATCACGTACTGAACATCGCTGGTCTGATACACCACACCATTACCCGCCAGATAATCCGGCACTGCGACTTGCTCCACCCACAGCAGACGATTTCCCTGCGAGGCAGTGCTTTGCGCCCCTGCCTGCGCAGTCACCGGCAGCTGATAGTAACTTTTGTTTTCGCTTCCTGAGCTACAGGCTGTTAATACCAGTGCTCCCACAATCGCTAGCCACTTTTTCATTGTTTCGCCCTCTTCGGCTCAGGATCCTTTTTATCTTTCGCTTCAAACACCAGCGCGTTGCTCTTCTCGTTAAGCGTTTTGAGAACCGGCTGCAGTTCACGCAGGACCTGATCAAGTCTCTGCATATCGGCCACCATCTTGTTGTACGCGGCCGAGCCTGGCTGGAAGCCCTGCATGCTGCGATTAAGCTCACGCAACGTTTTCTGCATATCCTGCGGGAGTTGCTGCATAGACTGGCTTGCCGTGATCTTGTTGATATTATCCAGCGTGGTTTGCAGGCGACGCATCGTAGCCTGGCTTTCGCTTAAGGAGCTGGTCGCCGCTTCGATCATTGGATTCAATGGCAGATTATTAATCTTATCCAGCGTTTCCATCAGGCGTTGCTGGATCTGCGCCAGACCACTGCTGACCGTTGGAATAATTTTATAGCCACCAAATTCACGAATACCGGTAATCGCAGGGGCTTTTGGATAGAAGTCCATATCCACATACAGCGCCCCCGTCACAAGGTTACCGGTTTTCAGGGAGCCACGCAGGCCACGGTTCATCAACTCGGTAATATGCGCGCCGATATCCTGATTTTCGCCAATCTGATTGATCAGGCGCTCCGGTTCGATGCGAATCAGCACCGGTATGCGGTAGTCATCATCCAGAACCTGCTGCAGTCCTGGCACGAAGAACGGTACTTGTCCTACCGTGCCCAGACGAATACCGCGGAATTCGACTGGTGCCCCCGGCTGCAAGCCGCGAACGGAATCTTTAAAGAACATCAGATAATCGATGTGATCGGTATAGAGCGCATCCTGAATACTTTTCTGATCGTCAAAGAGCCTGAAGGCCGTTTTCTCAGCGACGGGCTGCCCCAGATCTATTCCTTCCGGCACGTCGAAGCTCACACCGCCGCCAAACAGCGTGGTCAGTGAACCCATTTCTACACGCATGCCCGCAGAGGTGAGATCGACGGCGATCCCGCTGTCTTTCCAGAAACGTACATTGCTGGTGACAAGGCGATCGTTTGGCGCATTGATGAAGAGCTGATAGCTGATGGCGCGTTTTTGTGGATCAAAGGTGCTCGTCTCAACCGAGCCCACACGATAGCCCCGGAACAGTACGGGATCGCCCGCCGTTAACTGTCCTGCTTTTTTGCTGTCGAGAATAACGCGGATACCCTTCGCATCCGGTGGCGCAAGCGGTGGAGAATCCAGAAGCTGGTATTGCCCCGGTGGGTTTCCTTTTGTGCCCGGCTGCAGCTCAATATAGGCACCAGAGAGCAACGTGCCTAAACCGCTGATCCCTTCCCGTCCGATCTGTGGCTTTACCACCCAAAATACAGAGTCGCTGTGCAGCAATTTTTCCATGCCGGCGTTGAGACGTGCTTTGATTTCAACGTGGGTCAAATCATCCGTCAGGGTCGCACTTTCCACCACGCCCACATCCACGCTGCGGCTCTTGATGGTTGTCTTGCCTCCCTCAATACCTTCTGCATTGGTGGTGATAAGCGTGACTTCCGGTCCCTGATGGCTGTAATGATAAAACAATATCCATGCACCGATAAGCGCTGTCACGATGGGGAAAATCCACACCGGCGACCAGTTCTTGACCTTCTGCACTTTCGCCTCTCCACTCTTATTTTCCATGCTCTTACTCTTCCTCATGGCTTGACTCGGGCTCACGATCCCACGATAAACGAGGGTCGAAGGTCATGGCCGCAAACATGGTCATAATGACGACCAACGCAAACATTAGTGCTCCCATCGCGGGATAAATACTCATCAGCCCTCCCATGCGCACCAGGGCTGAAAGCACCGCAATCACAAACACATCAATCATTGACCAGCGCCCAACAAACTCCACAACTTCATAAATCAGATGCATACGTTCACTGTCCCGCTTGCCGTGTCCTTTTGCATCCCAACAGAGCCAGGCAATGGCGATCATTTTTAACGTCGGCACCATGATACTGGCGATAAAAATAACGCCCGCGACCGGATAAGAGCCTTCGCCCCACAGTAAAACGACCCCGGCGAGAATAGTCGAGGGCATTTTGTCACCGAGTAAATCGGTGATCATAATCGGCAAAATATTGGCCGGCAGGTAAAGCATGATCGACGTGACCAGCAGCGCCATTGTCCATTGAAGGCTATTTTTACGCCGTACGTATCCGGTTGTGCCGCAGCGTGGGCACACGTCTACATCCGCAGGCAGCACGGCAGTACAGCAGGAGCACGATCGTAGCCCCTGACGAATACCCGGAACACCCACCTTGACGGTCTGCGACAACGTTGGTGCGGGCGCAATGTCATCCCACGCCCAGCGGCGATCCACACACTGAAACGCGCGCAACTGCAGTACGCAATACAGGCACCAGGGAATAAAGCTGCTGCCAATCCCCACGTCGCCGTATGCCATCAGCTTCACGAAACTGACCAAAATACCCGCCAGAAAGATCTCGGCCATTCCCCAGCTTTTTAGCATAAACAGAATGCGCGCGAGCTTAATTTTAAGCGGAGAGGGCAGCGGGACACGGTTCACCAGAAGCAGGATCACCACCAAACAAAACGCAGGGACTATCTGCACGAACAGGAGAAAAAAGGTGCCGAGGCTGGCGTAATCTTCCGAGAACATAACGCCCGGGATCTCAAGCAAATCAACCTGGCTTGTGATCCCTCCCACCTTCATATAAATGAAGGGGAAGAGATTGGAGAGCAGCAGCATGAATAATGCTGCCAGCGCATAAGCGGTGGGACGCTGACGCGGAGCGTCCCACTCGGTTGTCAACGTTGCAGCACAACGCGGACATGTTGCTTTATGTCCGTGACCAAGCTCTGGCAACGCCACGAGCATATCGCATTGCGAGCATAATATATGCCTGTCGGCATGGTGCTGGTCACACATATTTTATCCCTGTTTATGCGCCGTTTTTCAGAGACTCAAGGTACTCCCAGCGCGCAAATGCTTCTTCCAGGGCTTGTTCTGCCGCGGACAATTCAGCCAAGACTTTCTGAGTATAGTCGTGCGATTGCGTAAAGAATGACGCATCCGCGACCTGCGCTTGCAGCGTCCCAAGCGAAGCTTCCAGCTCTTCAAGACGCTGTGGTAACCCTTCCAGTTCGCGCTGCAGGTTATAGCTCATTTTAGCAGGAGATTTTTTAGCAGTTTCTGCTTTTGCGACAACAACTTCAGGTGCATTTTTGGATTTTGCCTGTTTTTGCGCCAAAGACTGTGATTGCTGACCTCGTGCGTCGTGATAACCGCCCACGTATTGACCAATCCGGCCTTCGCCTTCGAAGATCCAGCATTCGGTCACGGTGTTATCCACGAACTGACGATCGTGGCTCACCAGCATGACGGTTCCCTGGTAGCCATCAATCAGCTCTTCCAGTAACTCCAGCGTTTCGACATCCAGATCGTTCGTCGGTTCATCGAGAATCAACAGGTTACTTGGCTTCAGGAACAGACGCGCCAACAGCAGGCGATTTCGCTCACCGCCGGACAGCGCGCGCACTGGCGTCATCGCGCGTTTAGGGTGGAACAGGAAGTCCTGCAAATACCCCAGAACGTGGCGCGGTTTACCGTTAACCATCACCTCTTGCTTGCCTTCCGCCAGGTTATCCATCACCGTTCTGTCTGGATCCAGCTCGGCACGGTGCTGGTCGAAGTAAGCCACTTCAAGCTTTGTTCCGCAGTGAACGCGACCGCTGTCGGCCTGTAACTGACCCAGCATCAGCTTAAGCAGCGTAGTTTTACCGCAGCCGTTCGGGCCGATAAGGGCAATTTTGTCACCACGCTGTACCTGGGCAGAAAAATCTTTCACCAGCACTTTGCTGTCAACCTGGTAATTAACGTCTTCCATTTCAAAGACGATTTTACCCGAGCGAGAAGCCTCTTCGACCTGCATCTTCGCGCTACCCATGACTTCACGACGGGCGCTGCGCTCGTTACGCATCGCTTTCAGCGCACGCACGCGACCTTCGTTACGCGTACGACGTGCTTTAATACCCTGGCGGATCCAGACTTCTTCCTGCGCAAGCTTGCGGTCGAACTCGGCGTTTTGCAGCTCTTCAACGCGCAGGTTTTCTTCTTTTTCCAGCAGATAGGTATCGTAGTCGCCAGGATAGGTCACCAGCTTGCCACGATCGAGATCGACAATACGGGTTGCCATATTGCGGATAAACGAACGGTCGTGCGAGATGAAGATAATGGTACCGTTAAAGGTTTTCAGGAACCCTTCCAGCCAGTCGATAGCTTCGATATCCAGGTGGTTCGTCGGTTCGTCCAGCAGCAGCACTTTAGGACCGCTGACCAGCGCGCGTCCGAGTGCCGCTTTACGCAGCCAGCCGCCAGAGAGCGACGCCAGCTCCATATCCGCATCCAGGCCTAGCTGATCCAGGACTTCGGTGATACGGCTTTCAAGTTGCCACAGCCCGTGGTGGTCCAGAAGCTCCTGCAGGCGCGCCATCTCATTGAGATTTTTTTCACTTGGGTCAGTCATCACCAGATGAGAAATCTCGTGATAGCCCTTCAGGTATTCAGCCTGTTCAGAGATCCCTTCCGCAACGAAATCATAAACGGTACCCGCCACGTTCCGCGGTGGATCCTGCTGCAAACGGGAAACAATCAGATCTTGTTCGTAAACAATACGTCCGTCGTCCAGACCCTGTTCACGGTTGAGGATCTTCATCAGCGTGGATTTACCCGCGCCGTTGCGGCCTACCAGACAGACGCGTTCGTTGTCCTCAATATGAAGTTCAGTATCATCGAGAAGTGGCGCATCGCTGAAGGACAGCCAGGCGCCGTGCATGCTAATAAGTGACATTTATTTTTCCTTTCAGACCGCGGAGATCAGCCAGCAGTTATGAATTTGACGGTTACGGGCAAAGTCCTGAGACAGTGTTTTTTGGCTGATTTCTTGTGCTTTCAGTCCCAGAGCGGCCAGGCCGTCGTGATCCATACGGAATCCGCGTTTGTTGTTCGAGAACATAATGGTACCGCCTTTACGCAGCAGGCGCTTCAGGTCGGTCATCAGGCGCAGGTGATCGCGTTGGACATCAAAGCTATCCTCCATACGCTTGGAGTTGGAGAAGGTCGGCGGATCGATAAAGATCAGATCGAACTGTTCATCGGTATCACGCAGCCAGCCCAGCACGTCAGCCTGCATCAGACGATGCTGACGCCCGGTCAAACCGTTCAGGCGCAGGTTACGTTCCGCCCACTCCAGATAGGTACGTGACATATCCACCGTGGTTGTGCTGCGTGCGCCGCCGAGCCCTGCGTGAACGCTGGCGCTGCCGGTGTAGGAGAACAGGTTCAGGAAGTCTTTGCCTTTGCTCATCTGGCCCAGCATGCGACGGGCAATACGGTGGTCAAGGAACAGACCCGTATCGAGATAGTCGGTCAGGTTAACCCACAGGCGAGCGTTATATTCGCCCACTTCTATAAAGTCGCCCTTCTCATTCATCTTCTGGTACTGGTTTTTACCTTTCTGACGTTCACGGGTCTTCAGCACCAGTTTGTTCGGCGTGATGCCGAGCACAGCGATGGTTGCCGCGATCACATCCAGCATACGCTGACGCGCTTTTTGCGCATCGATGGTTTTCGGTGGCGCATATTCCTGAATGACGACCCAGTCCGCATAGCGGTCGACGGCCACGTTATATTCAGGCAGGTCAGCATCATACAGGCGATAGCATTCGATACCTTCCTGTTTCGCCCATTTTTCATATTTTTTCAGGTTCTTGCGCAGACGGTTGGCGTAATCTTCCGCCACGCCAGAGGGCTTGCTGTCTGCAGCTTTCTCGGCCAAATGGTAGTTTTTCTGCACGCAGTCCAGCGGGCCGTTTTTCGCTTTAAACTGGCGATCGGCGCGCAGCTGCAGGCAGCTTAGCAATTCCGGCGAGGCGCTGAACAGCGACAAGTTCCAGCCGCCGAAATAGTCTTTCATGTTGCGACCCAGCAGACTGTGCAGCGCAATCAGCGCGGGTTCGCTGTCAAGACGCTCACCGTATGGCGGGTTGCTAATAACCGTACCGTATGGGCCTTTCGGCAGCGGATTGGTCAGGTTCGCAACGTCTTTCACTTCGAAGGTCACCAGGTCACCAATACCCGCGCGACGGGCGTTGCTGCGCGCACGCTCAATTACGCGAGAGTCGCTGTCCGAGCCGTAGAAATGTGACGTGTAATCAGCCAGGCCTTTACGCGCACGCGTCTGGGCTTCGGCTTTCACCTCTTTCCAGATTTCTTCATCGTGCTGCGCCCAACCTTTGAACCCCCAATGGCCGCGGTGCAGCCCTGGTGCACGGTCGGTTGCCAGCATCGCAGCTTCAATCAGCAGCGTACCGGAACCACACATTGGGTCGAGCAGCGGTGTGCCGGGCTGCCAGCCAGAACGCATCACAATAGCGGCGGCCAGCGTTTCTTTGATCGGTGCCATACCGGTGCGGTCGCGATAGCCGCGCAGGTGCAGACCCGCTCCGCTCAGATCGAGGGAAATGCTGGCGGTATCACCATTGAGCCATACGTTAATACGCAGATCGGGATTTTCACGATCGACGTTCGGGCGTTCCTTATTTTTACGCGTGAAGCAGTCCACGATGGCGTCTTTTACGCGCAGCGCGCCGTACTGGCTGTTGCGGATCTCATCGTTCACGCCGTTGAAGTGCACCGCAAAGGTCGCATCAGGAGTGAAGATCTCTGTCCAGTCGATCATTTGTACACCGGTATAGAGGTCAAGATCGCTGTAGACCTTGCACTCTTTCATCGGCAGCATGATGCGCGACGCCAGACGGCTCCACATCAGGCTCTGGTAAATAAGCCGTGTGTCGCCCTCAAAATGGACACCACCCTGAACCACCTGGCACTCTTGCGCGCCCAGGGCTTCCAGTTCAGTTTTTAACAGCTCTTCCAGCCCACGGGCCGTACTGGCAAACAGAGAATTCATATCGTCACTTTTACTCATAGAAAATTGTCGCGCATTATAGCTAATATGGCGTGTATGTCATAAAGTTGAAGGCTTATTTACATCCAGGGGATTTGCAGTGGCGACGTTATCAAGGCTTTTTATTCATCCGGTGAAATCAATGCGCGGTATCGGCGTTTCTCACGCGCTGGCCGACATGAGCGGATTTGCCTTCGATCGCATCTTTATGGTCACCGAGCCTGACGGTACGTTTATTACGGCACGCCAGTTCCCGCAGATGGTTCGTTTCACTCCTTCACCGCTTCATGACGGCTTGCATCTGACCGCGCCGGATGGTTCCAGCGTGGTGATTCGGTTTACTGATTTTGCGCCTGTCGATGCGCCAACGGAAGTGTGGGGCAATCATTTTACCGCCCGTATCGCGCCGGATGAGATAAACCGCTGGCTAAGCGGATTCTTCACCCGAGAGGTTCAGCTACGCTGGGTTGGCCCAGAGTTGACGCGCCGCGTTAAACGCTACGATGCGGTACCGCTCTCCTTCGCAGATGGTTTCCCTTTCCTGTTGGCCAACGAAGCATCGCTGCGTGATTTGCAACGCCGCTGTAAAGCCAGCGTCCAGATGGAACAGTTCCGCCCGAATCTGGTTGTCACGGCGGCTGAGGCCTGGGAAGAAGATGCCTGGAAAGTCATCCGCATTGGCAGCGTCATTTTCGATGTCGTCAAACCGTGCAGCCGCTGTGTGTTTACCACCGTAAGCCCAGAGAAAGGCCAAAAGCATCCCTCCGGTGAGCCGCTGAAAACCCTGCAGTCGTTTCGCACGGCGCAGGATAACGGTGAGGTCGATTTCGGCCAGAACTTAATCCCCCGCTCCAGCGGTGTGATCCGCGTAGGCGACGAAGTGGAAATTCTCGCGCGCGGGCCAGCAAAAGTCTATGGTTCTGCCCAGGAAGAAGAATTCGTTGATACCGTGATGGAACCAACCTCGGGTGTGGACATTCACTGGCAGGGTACGGTAATCCGCGGAAATAATCAGCAGGTACTGCTTGAGCAACTGGAGCAAGCGGGGATCCGCATACCCTATTCCTGTCGCGCCGGTATTTGCGGATGCTGTCGAATCAAGCTCGTAGAGGGAGAAGTCAATGCGCTGAAGAAATCAGCGGTTGGCAATGACGGTACTATTCTGTGCTGCAGCTGCATTCCAAAAACGTCAGTACAACTGGAAGCTTAAACGGCCTGTTCAAGGCTGAATGAATCCACACGAAGCTGGGGTTTCAGCCTGTCGTTCATGACCTTAATTGCATCACCTAGCTGCATCACCCGCCCGGCAATCGTCACGCCGGGCTGCGCCAGAAGGCAGAGAGCCGCATTTTCGCCAGGTTCAACCACCAGCAAGCTCACCTCTTCTGCGGTATCGCTCAGATTAACGCTGGCGGCATCGCCCGTAACCGGTGACCAGCTCATACCATGCGCCAGAAAATGCCAACTTTTCGGCATTTGTGGTTTCAGAAAACGAATAGCCACAAGGGCATTTAATACCAGCTCAGCACGTTGTTCTTTAGAAAGAATCAGGTCGCGACATTTTTCTTCAAAGGAGAAATAGAGCGCCGCATCGTCAACGCAAAAACCAGAAGGGGCAAACGCGTCCGGGGTTAACATTCGACGTGCGAAACGAGAACGAAACAACATGCCATTGGCTAAGTCGAGCATCATTCGATCATGCTCGTCACAAAAATACCAGCGCCAGTTATCGTCAGGTTTAATTCGCATGTCTCTCTCCCGTCCCCAAACACCCTGTTCTAAAAATGTCCTGATTGTCGCTTCGTTTTTAACATTATTTAATCAAAGACTATAATGTCTAAATAAGCAACAGTGATGGAATATAAAACAACCAGGGCTGGAAATAAAGCCCTGGTTGTCTGATTAGGAGAAAAGATTAGATATGATTAAGGATTTCTTTAATCAACGGCGGCCCTTTAAAAATAAAGCCGGAATAGATTTGCACCAGTGAGGCTCCCGCCGCCATCTTCTCACGAGCGGCGATCACAGAGTCGATTCCCCCCACGCCAATAATCGGCAAACGCCCGCCTAATTCGGCTGACAGGGCGCGAATAATTTCTGTGCTTTTTAATTGTACCGGGCGACCACTTAATCCACCCGTTTCGTCACAGTGTTTCATTCCCTGAACAAGGGAACGATCGAGCGTGGTATTGGTGGCAATGACACCATCAATATTATGGCGAACTAAACTATCGGCAACCTGGATCAATTCTTCAACAGAAAGATCCGGGGCGATCTTAACCGCGACCGGAACATATTTATGGTGGATCGCCTGAAGCGCATTTTGTTTATTTTTAATGGCGCCAAGAAGATCGTCTAGCGCTTCGCCATATTGCAAAGAACGCAGGCCTGGGGTATTCGGTGATGAAATATTGACCGCAATATAACCGGCATAGGCATAGACTTTTTCCATACAAATCAGATAGTCATCTTTACCCTGCTCAACTGGGGTGTCTTTATTTTTGCCAATATTAATGCCTAATATGCCATCAAAATGGGCTTTTTTGACGTTCTCAACCAGATGATCAACACCGAGGTTATTAAAGCCCATGCGGTTGATCAGCCCTTCTGCTTCGACCAGGCGGAACAGACGCGGTTTATCGTTACCCGACTGCGGGCGCGGCGTAACGGTGCCGATTTCGATAGAGCCAAAGCCCATCGCACCTAGCGCATCAATACACTCGCCGTTTTTGTCGAGACCGGCCGCCAGGCCCAGTGGATTCTTAAAAGTTAGGCCCATGCACTGCACAGGTTTTTCCGGCACGTTCTGGCGCACCAGCGCAGCCAGTGGCGTTCCGGTAATACGGCGCAATTGCTGGAATGTTAATTCATGAGCGCGCTCTGGATCGAGCTGGAAAAGGGCTTTACGAACGAAGGGGTAGTACATGAACTCTCCTGGATTCCCGGTGTGCAAACCGGGAGGGGATTATCTGCGATCCTGTCCGGAAAGGGAATTGACCTGCGGCAAAAAAATGAGGTTAAAACGCAATCGTTTACCTATGAGGCCACTTCTTATGCACTTTTTCGCATTTAAATTGCGGATAAATCATTTAGTGGAATAACCGTGCAATGTCACACTCCTGAAAATTGTTATGAATGTTAGATAAATGCGAACAATTAGTTATAAGGAGCAAGCATGCGCGTCATTACCCTGGCCGGCAGTCCACGTTTCCCTTCACGTTCCAGCTCGCTGCTGGAATATGCCCGCGAAAAGCTCAATACCCTGGATGTGGAAGTATGCCACTGGAACCTGCACAACTTTGTACCGGAAGATCTGCTTTATGCCCGTTTTGACAGCCCGGCGCTTAAAACCCTGACGGAACAGCTCAAGGGCGCGGACGGTTTAATCATCGCCACGCCCATCTATAAAGCCTCTTTTTCCGGCGCCCTGAAAACCTTGCTGGACCTGCTCCCCGAGCGAGCGCTGGACGGTAAAGTGGTTTTGCCGCTGGCAACCGGCGGCACGGTGGCACATTTGCTGGCCGTGGATTACGCCCTGACGCCGGTGCTAAGCGCATTAAAAGCGCAGGAGATCCTCCACAGCGTCTTCGCAGACGACTCACAGGTTATTGATTATCAACACAAGCCGCAGTTCACACCGAATCTACAAACCCGGCTCGACAAGGCGCTGGAAACCTTCTGGCAAGCCTTACACCGACGGGAGATTCAGGCGCCTGCGTTCGGCCACTCGCAAGGAGTAGCCCATGTTTAAACGACTGATAGGTATTGGGTTGGCGAGTCTGGTGACGCTTTCATCACTGGCTCATGCGACGCAGATCGCTCCTGAAAACCTGCGCATCGGCTACCAGAAAGGCAGCGTCAGCATGGTGCTGGCCAAAAGCCACCAGCTTCTTGAAAAACGCTTCCCGGACACCAAATTTACATGGGTTGAATTCCCGGCAGGGCCCCAGATGCTCGAAGCCTTGAACGTCGGGAGTATTGACCTTGGTAGCACCGGTGATATCCCGCCTATCTTTGCGCAGGCGGCAGGGGCGGATTTGGTTTACGTTGGCGTTGAACCTGCGAAGCCAAAAGCCGAAGTGATTCTGGTACCGGAAAACAGCAGTATTAAAAGCGTCGCCGATCTTAAAGGACACAAAGTCGCATTTCAGAAAGGTTCCAGCTCGCACAACCTCCTGCTGCGAGCCTTACAGGAAGCCGGTCTTAAATTCACCGATATTCAACCCGTTTACCTGACTCCCGCCGATGCGCGTGCGGCGTTCCAGCAAAAGAACGTCGATGCCTGGGCTATCTGGGACCCTTACTACTCTGCCGCACTGTTACAGGGCGGCGTACGGGTACTGAAAGATGGTACCTCGTTGAAACAGACCGGTTCGTTTTATCTCGCGGCACGGCCGTATGCGGAAAAGAACGGAACGTTTATTCAGGGCGTTCTTGAAACGTTTACCCAGGCAGATGCGCTGACGCAGAGCCAGCGCTCAGAGAGCATCGCCCTGCTGGCAAAAACCATGGGGTTACCTGAGCCTGTGATTGCCAGCTATCTCGATCACCGTCCGCCAACCACCATTACCCCCGTGGATGCACACGTAGCGGCACTCCAGCAGCAAACAGCCGATCTCTTTTATCAAAACCACCTGGTGCCAAAACAGGTAGATATCCACGACCGTATCTGGCAGCCCGCAGGCAAAGAAGGAACAAAATCATGAGTCTGAACATTTTCTGGTTTTTACCCACCCACGGTGATGGACATTATCTTGGGACAGAACAGGGCTCTCGCCCGGTTGACCACGGCTACCTGCAACAGATTGCACAGGCGGCAGACAGAATCGGTTTTACCGGCGTGCTGATCCCGACAGGGCGGTCGTGCGAGGATGCGTGGCTCGTGGCCGCTTCCATGATCCCGGTGACCCAGCGCCTGAAATTCCTGGTCGCGCTGCGCCCAAGCGTGGTATCCCCGACGGTGGCAGCGCGTCAGGCGGCGACGCTCGACCGGCTGTCTAACGGTCGCGCGCTGTTTAACCTGGTGACAGGGAGCGACCCGCAAGAGCTGGCGGGTGACGGCGTGTTTCTCGATCACGCAGAGCGCTACGAGGCATCCGCGGAGTTTACCCGCGTCTGGCGGCGTCTGCTCGAAGGCGAAACCGTCACCTTTGAAGGTAAGCACATACAGGTTCGCGATGCGAAACTCTACTTCCCGCCGGTTCAGCAGCCGCGACCTCCTCTCTATTTCGGCGGGTCTTCTGATGTAGCGCAAGACCTGGCGGCAGAACAGGTCGATCTCTATTTGACCTGGGGCGAGCCGCCAGAGCTGGTGAAAGAAAAAATTGCCCAGGTGCGAGCCAAAGCCGCTGCGCAGGGTCGCACAGTGCGCTTTGGTATTCGTCTGCACGTGATTGTGCGCGAAACCAACGACGAAGCCTGGCAGGCCGCTGACCGTCTGATCTCCCACCTGGATGATGCCACCATTGCAAAAGCGCAGGCCGCGTTTGCGAAAACGGACTCCGTTGGCCAACACCGGATGGCGTCGTTGCATAACGGCAAACGCGAGGACCTCGAGATCAGCCCTAACCTGTGGGCAGGCGTGGGCCTGGTGCGCGGTGGCGCGGGGACGGCGCTGGTTGGGGACGGCCCTACCGTCGCAGCACGGATTAATGAGTACGCGGCGCTGGGTATAGACAGTTTTATCTTCTCCGGCTACCCCCATCTCGAAGAAGCGTACAGGGTGGGTGAGCTGTTATTCCCGCATCTGGACGTCGCCATTCCGGAAATTCCGCAGCCCCAGCCGCTTCAGCTACAGGGTGAAGCGGTGGCCAACGAGTTCATTCCGCGTAAAGTCGCGCAAAGCTAAGGAGCCGCCATGTCTGCCACCTCACAAAAATGGCTTTTACGCGCCGCGCCGTGGTTTTTACCCGTCGGGATTGTGCTCGTCTGGCAGCTGGCCTCGTCAACCGGCTGGCTGTCGAGCCGAATTCTGCCCTCTCCGGAGGGCGTTGTAGAAGCCTTCTGGTCGCTCAGCGCGAGCGGCGAGCTGTGGCAGCATCTGGCTATCAGCTCGTGGCGGGCGGTGATTGGCTTTTCAATTGGCGGAAGTATCGGCCTGACGCTGGGACTGATCAGCGGGCTGTCCCACTGGGGCGAACGGCTGCTGGACACCTCAATCCAGATGCTGCGTAACGTGCCGCACCTGGCGTTGATCCCGCTGGTTATTTTGTGGTTTGGTATTGATGAGAGCGCCAAAATATTCCTTGTGGCGCTGGGTACCCTGTTCCCGATTTACATCAACACCTGGCATGGTATTCGCAATATCGATCGCGGTCTGGTTGAGATGGCGCGCAGCTACGGTTTATCCGGTTTTGCCCTGTTCGCGCATGTCATTCTCCCGGGTGCCCTGCCCTCTATTATGGTCGGCATACGCTTCGCGCTCGGCCTGATGTGGCTCACGCTGATTGTGGCGGAAACCATTTCGGCCAACTCCGGGATTGGTTATCTGGCGATGAACGCCCGCGAATTCCTGCAAACCGACGTCGTAGTGGTTGCCATCATTCTTTATGCCCTGCTTGGCAAACTCGCCGATGTCAGCGCACAGTGGCTGGAACGCAGCTGGCTGCGCTGGAACCCAGCCTATTCCACTCTGGAGGCTAAAACATGAATACCGCGCGACTGAATCAGGGGACGCCGCTGTTACTCAACGGCGTCACCAAACGCTATGGCGATAAAACCATTCTTAACGCACTGGATCTGCATATTCCCGCCGGACAATGCGTGGCTGTCGTTGGCCGAAGCGGTGGCGGGAAAAGTACGCTTCTGCGCCTGTTGGCCGGTCTGGAAGCCCCCAACGGCGGAGAAATTCTGGCGGGCACGACTCCGCTGGCAAATATTCAGGACGATACCCGCATGATGTTTCAGGATGCACGCCTGCTGCCGTGGAAAACGGTGATCGACAACGTTGGCCTGGGTTTGAAAGGTAACTGGCGGGATGATGCGAGACAGGTACTGGCCGCCGTGGGGTTGGAAGACCGTGCAGATGAATGGCCCGCTGCGCTGTCGGGCGGCCAGAAACAACGCGTGGCGTTGGCGCGGGCCTTAATTCATCGCCCTGGCCTGCTGCTGCTTGATGAACCACTCGGCGCGCTCGACGCCCTGACGCGTATTGAGATGCAGGATTTGATTAGCTCTCTGTGGCAGACGCACGGGTTTACGGTACTGCTGGTTACGCATGACGTGAGCGAAGCCGTAGCCATGGCCGACCGGGTGTTACTGATAGAGGAAGGAAAAATTGGCCTCGATCTGACGGTCGATATCCCTCGTCCTCGCCGAGTGGGACAGGCAAGACTGGCGGAGCTGGAAGCGGAGGTATTGGATCGGGTGATGAAGCGTGGGGTTTCCGAGAGAACGTTGATTAAGGCTAATGGCTGATACCCTCACCCCGGCCCTCTCCCACAGGGAGAGGGAGGGTTAACGGTTATATTAGGCCAGTGCCTTGGTGATTTTCTCGTACAGATCGCCAGACAGGTTTTCCAGCCCTTTGAGCTGCTCGAGCGCGGCTCGCATCTTCGCCTGGCGCTTCGCATCGTAGCGTTTTAGGCGGATCAGCGGCTCAATCAGACGTGATGCTACCTGCGGGTTACGGCTGTTAAGCTCGGTCAGCATTTCCACCATGAACTGATACCCGCTGCCGTCTTCCGCGTGGAAGGCCGCCGGGTTACTGCTTGCAAACGCACCAATCAGAGAACGGACACGGTTCGGGTTACTCATGGTAAAGGAACGGTGCTTCAGCAGACCGCGCACGGTACTCAGTACATTGGCTGACGGGCTGGTAGATTGCAGGATGAACCACTTGTCCATCACCAGACCATCCTGATGCCACTTGTCGTCATACTCTTGCATCAGCGCATCGCGGCACGGCAGCTCGGCGGCCACGCTCGCCGCCAGGGCAGCCAGCGCATCGGTCATGTTGTCGGCGTCGTGATACTGCGCGCTGACCAGGGTGTTCGCCAGCTCGACGTCACCAAAGGCCAAATAACGCAAGCAGGTGTTACGCAAGGAGCGTTTGCCAATATCAGCATGCTCTACGCGATAGGCATCCAGCTTGTTGACGTTGTAAATAGCCAGGAATTCATCCGCCAGCTCGGTTGCCAGCGTACGGGTCAGCGCTTCACGCACTGCCACGATGGCAATCGGGTCGATCGTCTCGAACAGTTCCGCGATTTCACTGGCAGACGGCAGCGTCAAAATTTCTGCCGCCAGCGCCGGGTCAATCTTCTCGTCCAGCAGGATCGCACGGAACGCGTCAGCCACATGCACCGGCAGCGACAGCGGCTGACCCTGCTGATGACGATTCACGTTCAGCTTGATGTAGGTCGCTAGCAGGCTTTGCGCCGCATCCCAACGAGAGAAGTCGTTGCGCGCGTGGCGCATCAGGAACGTCAGCTGTTGGTCGCTCCACTTATATTCCAGCTTCACTGGCGCAGAGAATTCGCACAGCAGCGCGGGCACCGGCTGGAAGTAGACGTTATCGAAAATAAAGGTCTGCTCTGCCTGGGTAACATTCAGTACGTGGTGAACCGGATGACCGCCCTTCTGCAGTGGGATCACTTTACCCTCGTTATCGTACAGCTCAATGCTAAACGGAATGTGCAGCGGGTGTTTCTCTTCCTGTTCAGCCGTGGGCGGCGTGCGCTGGCTGATGGTCAGGGTGTACTGCTCGGTTTCCGGGTTGTAATCATCTTTGACGGTGACAACCGGCGTACCCGCCTGGCTGTACCAGCGGCGGAAATGAGAGAGATCCACATTGGATGCATCTTCCATTGCCTGCACAAAGTCATCGCATGTCGCCGCGCTGCCGTCGTGACGCTCAAAATACAGCTGCATCCCTTTCTGGAAGTTCTCTTCGCCGAGCAGGGTGTGGATCATACGGATAATTTCAGAACCCTTTTCATACACCGTCAGGGTATAGAAGTTGTTCATCTCAATGACTTTATCCGGGCGAATCGGGTGTGCCATCGGGCTGGCATCTTCAGCAAACTGCAGGCCGCGCATAGTACGCACGTTATTGATGCGGTTCACCGCGCGTGATCCGAGATCGGAGCTGAACTCCTGATCGCGGAAAACGGTTAAGCCCTCTTTTAGGCTCAGTTGGAACCAGTCGCGGCAGGTGACGCGGTTACCGGTCCAGTTGTGGAAATACTCGTGGCCAATCACGCGTTCGATATCGAGATAATCTTTATCGGTTGCGGTGTCGGTACGCGCCAGCACGTATTTCGAGTTAAAGACGTTAAGGCCTTTGTTCTCCATCGCCCCCATGTTGAAGAAGTCGACGGCGACGATCATATAGATGTCGAGGTCATATTCGAGGCCAAAGCGCTCTTCATCCCACTTCATCGAATTGATAAGCGATGTCATTGCCCACGGCGCGCGGTCAAGGTTGCCACGGTCAACAAACAGCTCAAGCGCCACATCGCGGCCTGAACGGGTTTTGAAGGTATCGCGCAGCACGTCGAAATCCCCCGCAACCAGAGCGAACAGGTAGCACGGTTTCGGGAAGGGATCTTGCCACTGCACCCAGTGGCGACCGTTTTCCAGCTCACCTTCACCGACGCGGTTGCCGTTGGAGAGCAAGAACGGATAGAGCGTTTTATCGGCAATAATTTTGGTGGTAAAGCGCGCCAGCACGTCCGGGCGATCCAGATACCAGGTGATATGGCGGAAACCTTCGGCTTCACACTGTGTACACAGCGCCACGCCGGACAGGTAAAGCCCTTCCAGCGCGGTGTTGGTTGCCGGGCTGATTTCATTCACGATGCGCAGCGTAAAGCGTTCCGGCAGGTTGTTAATCACCAGCTGGTTGCCTTCTTCTTTATAGTCAGACCAGGCTTCATCATTTATATGCAGGGAGACAAGCGTCAGGTCTTCGCCGTCAAGACGCAGCGGAACGGCCGTCGCGCTCTGGCGCGTCACCTGGCTCACCGCCGTCACGACGGTTTTAGTGGCATCCAGGTCAAAAGTCAGATCGATATCGCTAATCAGGTAATCCGGCGCACGGTAGTCGTGGCGGTATTTGGCTTGTGGCTGTTGTGTCATAGAAAACCTTATGCATCGTTTGTCGAATAACGAATCCAGTCTATTCCTGTTGTGTAAAACGCGCTACGCAGAATGTTCATCTTTTCAGGTACAAACACCTTTTTCGCTACATTTGTATAATATGAACTCATAATTTTTAATATCGATAAAGATCGTCCAGGAGCGCATAAAACAAGGGATGAGCGAGATAGATGCAAAGCATGATTAACGAACTTTAACGAACTTCACAGACCACTTTTGCCCCATCCATGCCCCACGGCTCAATTATGCCGACATCAGACACCATCTGCGTTTCAGGCAGACTAACTGAAAATTCACTTCAAAAAACGCCCCAAAACATGACTACTTTCACCTGTTATCTTGACAGGAAAACCTCCCGCGCCTTTAATGCTGTATATCCAAACAGTATTTAGAGGTGCGTATATGTTCGTTGAATTGGTCTATGACAAACGTAATGTGGAAGGGTTGGATGGGGCCAGAGAGATTATCCTGGCAGAGCTGACGAAGCGAGTGCACCAGATTTTCCCTGATGCCGAGGTGAGAGTAAAACCGATGCAGGCGAACGGCTTGAATAGCGATGCCAGTAAAAGCGATCGGGAAAAGCTGAACCGCATGCTGGAGGAGATGTTTGAAGAGTCGGATCATTGGCTAAACAATTCTTAAATTCAATATGTTAATGGCTAAGGAATATTTTTAGGAATATTTTGTTGTCATTTTTGTTGTTGATGGTACTCTTATCATTATCATCAATAACAGAGTGCGAGTTATGTCCCTTATCTCTAAAGAAGAAGCGTTGCTGGAACTTGAACCCTATTTCCCTCTGTTGCGAAAAGCTGTACATGCTGCATGGAACTCTTGGGTTACGGGTCCAATAGCACCTCGCATGCAGCACAAGCGCGTCCGTGCAAATCTCGTATGGAATGATTATTTTTTCGAGATGATAAAAGAACTTTCAACAGGTGAACACAAAGGCATTAGGTTTGCAAAAATACCTTACAATCAAGGATTTGCAGTTAATGACAGATTCTTCATTAAGTTTAAAAAGGCAGACTCCAACTTCCTTTCCTCCAACCTTCAGACTCAATCAGCTATGAAATATCATGACCCAGAGATTGATATGTTTGGCGGAGAAGTTCGCTTAGAGTTGCTGTATGTTTTAGACGATGATGGGATCAACATTGACAAAATTGCAATTGTTCAAAGAAAAGACAAATTTGTCGCTTGGGCAATAGATATTGAAGGCGATAATGTTGCTGAAATTCCTCAAACACTTGAACCAAGCATAACCGAGACAGCTAAAACTGTCGCGAAAAAAGTTATCAAACCTCGCAAACATGCAAAAGAAAACGTGGTAAACAAAGATGGCACAAATTCCTGAATCTCTCTCTTTAATTAGAAATGAGATGATCGAGCTTCGCCGCAGAATGCTTGGAATCAGCCAAAAAGTTTTATCAGAAAAAGTGGGAATGTCCCAAGGAACACTTTCGAAGATAGAACAGGGGCTTAAAGCTGTAACACCAGAACAAGCTCAGAAACTTTCTGAGGCGTTATCATGCCCACTAAGTTTTTTTACGATGTCAGAACGCTTATACGGTGGACCAATTAGCGCGGCTCCAATGTATAGAAAAAAAGCATCTGTGGGTATAAAGGTTTTAGATCGCCTAATAGCAGAGATTAATGTACGAATAGCTCACATTAGAAAACTTCTTCAGTTCGTTGATTTTGAACCAGAGTTTGAATTACCTTCATATGATCCTGACGACTACAACGGTGATGCAACTGAAATTGCAAGAAATACGCGAAAAAGTTGGTATATGCCCGCAGGTCCGGTGAAAAACTTGATCGAGGTTCTTGAAAGAGCTGGATGCTTAATAATCGAGTGTGACATGGATGATACTGGCTTATCTGGGGTTAGCTACAACCTTCCAGGATTACCACCGATTATTTTCATCAACAGAAATCAGCCCCTTGACAGATATCGTTTCACACTAGCGCACGAGCTTGGCCATTTAGTCATGCATAAATCGCCTAATCCAAACATGGAGAGCGAAGCTGATGCCTTCGCAGCAGAATTTTTAATGCCTGCACGTGACATATCTCCCTATCTTCGTGATATGAGCATTGAAAAAGCTGCAACCTTGAAGCCTTACTGGAGAACCTCAATGGCCTCCGTAATTTTCAGAGCCAAAACTTTAGGATATTTAAATCAGGGACAAAATGAATATATCTGGCGTCAGATGTCTGCGCGCGGATACAGACTCAATGAACCAGTACAATTATCTCCTGATAATGAAAAGCCAACATTGCTAAAAGAGATATTTGAACACGTCAAACAAGAGCTTGATTATGACGAAAGCGAATTATCGCAAGTATTCTCAATACATTATGATGAAATAGAACAACTTTATCCTATTAACAAAAAAACTGGCTTAAGATTAGTGAAATAGAACCAACCCGGCCACAGCGCCGGGTCATTCTTTTTCAGGCATATTTAGCATTTTACGCAATTTTTTATTCATTTCTTTCTGCCGCCTCGAAAACTCCATTTCAGCTTCTACCTTTTGCTCTTTGCCTCTCAGCTTCGTTGGCTCGACTTCCACTGCTAACAAAGCAGCCTGACAATCTTCTTTGGTAAAAAGATACGGTGACTTGGGCCGATCACTAACTCGGTAGGCTTTGAGCCGGCCTTCAAGAACCCACTGCGTCACGGTAGCAGTTGAGATACCCAGAAGTTCAGCTGCTTCCTTTCTTGTGAGAGTTAACCTTTCCATCAATTCCCTCGCTATCTTGTTGGTATCCAACCATCCTTACACAAATCGCTTTATAGGTGTAAACATCATGCAAAAAACACGAACCGGCCTTGCTGAAGATTCTTTCATCGACATGCTTTACATGACAAATGACTCAGGGTTTACATCCCGTTACTTCTACAAACTTATAAATAACGGAGAATTCCCCGCTCCGATAAAACTCGGCAGATGTTCCAGATGGTTACTGAGGGATTATTCCGAATGGAAAGCCAGACATATTGAGAGAAGAGACGCGAGGCAAAGTAGCAAGTAAACTATAGCTCGGAAGCTTGGCATGAATACTGGGAATCCAGCAGCCGCCCGTTCTTGCATACGACAGGCGGCTGTTTTCTTTACGTAGCGGGTTCCTGCAATGCCACGTTCATCGCTACTTTCTGACGCAGATTCCAAATACAGTCTTCTGGCATATCCAGGCGAAGATCTATCCAGCGCCCATCAGGTATATCCATCGGGTCTCCAGCTATAATCATCGCTGTATCCACATCAAAACGGCGACGGAAAACCGAAATAGTCAGCATTCCATCATCGGCGCTTTTGATATCAACAAAGCACAGGAAGTTGCCATTGATATCTTGTGGGATCTCAACTGTCCATCCTTCGAGACTAAGGCCAGAGCTCCCCATGACACGATAAACGCCCTCCGTCTCTCTCGAAGCAGTTACTCCCTCCGCTTCCTCATTGCATTCAACCTCCCCCGTTCCGTAAAGCTTAACCACTGGAGAGGCGCGCTTGATAAAGCCGTTCGTGTCGACGGTAGTGTTTGTTTCACCCCACCATTTTTTCCATGTAGCTGCAGCTGGGTTTGCAGGATCGTAAACACCTGTCCAAAGGTTATTCTGGTTGAATGCCATCCCAAAGCCAGCATTTGAATAAACAGGTATTGAAATCAGCCCGATTATGGCGTTTCCACTTCCGGCCGGGACACCAATCGTAGCTGGAGCAGCACCATCCCCTCGCATACGATAAAGCCCACCACGATAACCATCCGTCAGACTTGCCAACTGAGTGGCTAAAGAAGCATCTGCGCCAACCCCAAATCCACCGACCTGAATGACGTTACCATTTGAGGTGCCAGCATCCTTTGTGGCACTACTTCCCAAACCGAGGTTTGTGCGAGCGTCTTCCTTAGTCTTTGCTCCGGTTCCGCCCTGGGCAACAGATAGCGCAGTAGTCAGCCCGGTTAGTTGAGTGATATCGTCGTTTGCCCCCTTTCTAGCCAGTCCCCCAATACCCGGAATGGTAACGGCGGCACCGTTGATGGTTACGGTGATCGTCTGGTTTGTTGAGGTGGTGGCGAACGTCTCCCATGCGCCAATATTCTCGTCATACTCATTAATGAGCTGGGACATGGCCTGTGCCAGCCCATCAACAGAGATAATGTCCGACACAAGAATGCCGTACTTCTGGCCATTCAGCGCCGGGGAAGCAGCTGGCGTTACCGTCAGGGACGTGGCGCTATTTACAGATGAAATCTGGAACAACTGCACCGGGTTCGACATGACAATAATCGTCTGCCCTGCGCGAATCTGGCTGACGGGTGCCGTCCAGTTTGTGCCGGTGCCGGTTGCGGTATTTCCGTTGATTGCGATAGTTCCGGTGTTATAGAGCATGTTTTCTCCAGGCAATAAAAAACCCCGCCAAGGCGGGGTTTGCTGTAATGCTAGTAGGTTTATTTACACGACGTGCTGGTGAATGTGTTCGCACTTACCCAGCTCCAGTTAAATGGATATCCGGCACGGTACTGCGTCTGATTGTTTAGTTTACGGACACCGTAAATCTGTACACTATTTTCCTGCCCGCCAATCAGCGCGGTTCCTGTACATACTGGTTGCTGCTTCTCAAGCACACCTGCACAACCGGACAGCACAATAGCCACAGTCATGCATAAAAATAATTTTTTCATTTTAATGATATCCCAGAGTATTCCTGAAGTTTCACAATAACAGCATGAGGAAAAGGGATATAATTGATTTAGTTGATCAATTTGATGAATCTGATCGTTTTAAGCGATCAATTAATCGTAAACGTCCAGCCTTGTAACCATCATCTGATTCCTCAGGTTGTGATAGACAATATCTCCGACACCAGTACCCGCAGACCCTAAAATAGGGTACGCATAACACCGCGTATTCCCACCCTCACCTTTTGCCAGCGCTTTAAATTCAGAAGCAAACGGCTGCGGTTGACCGCCTGTATTGATGACGCCTGTCACCGCCCCAAACGAGTCAGGCACACAACCCCATTTACCAGACAGTACCTGATTGATATTAATACCCGAAGATGCAGCAGAATTGGGATCTCCAAGTTTATTCATATCTGCCAGCGTCCTGGTTTCATTGGTCAGAATGCACTTCCCTGTAGCATCCCATATGGCAATGCCAAAGGCTGGCGGGGTTTGCTGGAAAATGGTGAAGAAATAGATCTCATAGCTACCAGATGCAGACCGACTAAACGTAACGCTGCATACTCCACCAGACACCGACCAGGAGATAGCGCATTCTCCAGTTGTGTATACGAAAGGGATAATGGGTTTGGTTGCATCATAGCTAACCGAGACGGTTAATGTTCCCCCCTGATTTGATGGAAGCGCCCCAGTTCTCTTTGTAAATAATGCTAACGGAATGCTGGACGGGGAAACCCAAATTTCACCACTGGTGTTAGCCAGTAAAACACCATAATCTGCCATTATATTTTCTCTGCTACCGCAATAATGAATGACCTGACTGCCGGAAATGTGTCTGCCCCGAACGTTGTATCATTTATTGCCTCAACAATAATTCTATTCCCAGAAACATAAACTCTTCGCCTCATGTTGCTGTCAAAGTTCTCGACGTTATTAACCTGATAAAAATTCAACTTACAACCAACAGGTACAACATAAGTAAACGATGCGACCTGCTGATTTTTTGCAAGTTCATTATATCCAATGACGGAAACAGGCTTTATTCCATAATTGTTAACTACACTATTTGCATTCCATGTCTGCACGCCGTATACAGCCATAATATTCTCCAGTTGAAACAGAACCTGTAACGGAAAATCTGTTTACCAGATTCCAGTTATTCTTCCGATCTGGACTCGCACAACATTATTGGAGTCCCGGACAGTAATTGTCTGGTTAGTTTGCTTCATAGAGCCTTCTCCTGCTGTCGAACCATAGTTCTCAAGCGTTCCCGTTTTGAAGTTTATGGAGAGCCCGGCTTGTCCCTGAACGTAATTCACTGAACTGAGTGTTTCTGCCAGTTTTGCCCGGGTAATCGTGGCATCCTGAATGAAAGTGTCACGGATAAACGTCTGACCGTTCTGGATAACAAACGGCAATGACACAGTGCTGCCAGCCTGGGTGGTAACTGCGAAACGGTCAGCCAGGAAGATTACCTGCGACTGCATGCCGTTCGGCGTATTCTCAACGCCGATCCCCATCCCTGCCGCGTAATACTGACCGTTACTGGAAACGCCCACCTTGATGTTGTACATCGCGCTGAGGTTATTGTTCACGTCGGCAACCGCCTTCGCGTTTACCGTAATGGCCGCAGTATTTTCTCCAGAGGTAACAGTCAGCGTGTTTATTTTCGTAGCCGAAGCCTGGGTGAAGTCAGCCAGCGTTTCGGTGAGGTCAGTGGCATTGGAGATATTCCCACCGGCTGACGCATCCAGCGTAACCAACGCGCTCGCTACAGCCGAACTGGCATCCGCAATAGTCGTGTCAATACGGTCAATGCTGGCGCTGTTTCCGGCGTTTGTAGCCGTCTGGGATCGACGACTGGTAACCTGGGCCAGACCACTCTGTATAACTGCAATTGCAGAGTTCTTCACCCCTCCTGTCATCCCGTCCATCGAAACCGATATCTGGTCAATCTTCACCTCGGCTTGCGCCAGACCATCAGCGTTTTCTTGAATGGCCAGAGCTTTCTGCTCAATGTCGTCAGCATTTTGTTTGATGTCGTCAGCCATGCCAGCAATTTTTTCATTACTGTCTACCGCGTTCTCGATCAGGTCTTTGAACGTATCGGACTCTTTAATTTCCTCAAGGATCACATCTGTGATGTCGGAAACATCAATACTGGCCTGACCTCGCACCCAGTCTGTATACCCTGATTCGTTTCCGGTCCTGTCCACCAGCTGCGCGCGGTACCAGAAAATCTGTCCCGCCTTTAGGCCCATCTGCTGATACTTGCGCTGTGGATAAGGCACGTCTGCCAGAAGAATTGCATCGTCTTCTGTCCCGGTCAGGCTGTACTGGATTTCCGTCTTTAGCGTGTCGCCAGTGTTCGCCGGGAATCCCCAGTTCAGTTCGATACCGAATACCACGTTATCAGAAGCGACGAAGCCCACCGGCTTAGGCGGATTACCAACTTTACCCGTGAGCGTTTTCTCTTCTGAATAACCCCATCCGGAGGAAATTTCTGCAGCGTTAATAGCCCGAACCCGAGCCAGATAACGTCCGGCGTAAATACCCGGAACGTCAAAAGAGGCGGTTGAGGTGCGCGGAACGTTAACCCAGTTTCCTTCGTTGCGTCGCCATTGTGCTTCATAGGCGATAGCATTCTGCGCCTGATCCCAGCTCACACGCATGGTTTCCATACTGATATTCTGCTGAACGATAGAAAATGAGCTGATCGCGATGTTGGCAGGCGGAGACTGGTTACCCGGCGGGATCACACTCACTGGCCGTTGGTCAATGATGGCTCCGGTATCGATACGGGCATATTTATCCGGATCGTGCCATGCGCCGTTAATCGAGAAAGTGCCATCATCGTTATCGGAGACGCTGACAACTCGATACTGCTGCGCGTAGAGCTCGTCAGATTCAACCACCCAAACAGCTTCGGCCTGTGGCGTCTCACTGTATGCCGTGGTGACCGTGACTGATTCACCGTTCACGGCCTGAATGGTCCTGCTCTGCGACGCTCCGGAGGGAAGATTGAGAATAAGGCGATCACCTGCTGATGCATCTGCCACGCGGTCAAGTTTGATAACGCGACCGTTAACGGAGCTGATTCGACCGCCCATAACCTTTCCGGAAAGCAGCTCGTCTGCCACGGCGATGATGTAGCCCGGCTGAGGAATGTTTCCGTCCAGCCCGACATCAAACGAAACAACGCGATCCTTGTTGTTGGTGAGAATACCCCAACGTCCCTTTCGGTTCGCTTCTGACTGTCTGGTGCAGCCAATGGCCGTCATTTCCAGCTGATTGAAGCCGTACCGCGCCACCAGCGCCTGTTCAAATACCGGCTCCATCGCGTCGGCATAAGCGTTACCCGGGTCTGACCATGAAACCAGCGCTGTGGTGTAGCGGCTTTTCGTGGTGCTGCTCGAATAAGTGAAGCGACCGCTAACAACGTTAGCGCGCGTGTAGCTGTAATCAACATCGCGCGGCATGTCAGCCAGGGCCACAATCTGATCCCCGCCCCAGTAGGTCATGCCACGGAAGATAGCAGCAAAATCACGCAGGACTGTGTAGGCATCGTTCCGGTCCTGAATGTACACGTTGCAGGTATAACGAGGTTCGGTACCGTTGCCACCTTTGCCGTCTGGTACCATCTGATCACAATACTGGGCAACCTGATAAAGCGTCCATTTATCAATATTCGCAGCGGTCAAACGGTGCCCGAGGCCGAACCGGTCAGAAACAACCAGATCGTAAAAAATCCACGCAGGGTTATCCGTCCATGCCCACTTAAACGCACCGGTCCATGTACCGCTATAAGTGCGGGTTTCAGGGTCGTAGGTATCTGGAACGCGGATAACACGGCCGCGCGGTTCGCATGAAATTTGAGGAATAGAGCCGTTGAACTGGCTTGAGTCGAATTCGATGTAAAGCAGCGCGGTGTTCGGGTAGCGCAGTTTGGCGTCAATCACCTCGGTGAAGCTCTGCAGCGTCATCGTGTCGCCGATCTTCGCGCTGTTGGCGTCAGAGGTAATCTTACGCAGACGTATTGTCCAGGTGCTGCCAGCCTGCGGTAAATCGATACGGTGGCTGCGCTCATAACCAGACGTCGTTTTGCCGGTCACGCTGGTATTGAGTACCGTCTGCCATGTGCCGCCGTCCGTCTGCAGGTCAATCGCATAATTGACCGAATAACCCACCAGATCGCCGTCGTCCTCCTGTTTGAAAAGCGAGGGCCATTTCAGACGCAGGCGAACTGCTGAAAGCTGCGTATTGGTAAACGTGCGTGTCCAAGCTGTAGCGCTTGATACCTCAGTTCCTACGCTGATTTCGTTTTCGGTACCGGGAATACCCTGAATATATTTTTGCGCCTGCGTTCCCGCGCGAAACTCCCACGTTACGCCGCTGAAGTTTTGGGAGCCGTCAGCATTCTCCAGGGCTGTTCCGTCCAGGTAGATATCTTTGCCGGTTAGCTGACCTGCAAACTCCCCTTCGCCAAGCGCAACGAGGATTTTTGCCTTCGCTACAGATTGCAGATCATCAGGCTGTTCGGTAGGGGTTCGTGAACTGGAGCTGCCGCCCTTGCGGCCCTTTAACACTTTATCTGTAGCCATATTGCGCCCATAAAAAAAGCCACCCGAAGGTGGCCAGAAAAAAGGTTAGTTATCTACTGCTGATCTTCGACATAAATTCCGGCAGAAATAATCGCTCCGCCGATTCGACGCTTACCATAAAGGAGCGGCACCGGGTAGCCTTGCGCCGCGGTGTTTGTTACACCACCGAATGCGTAGGATGCGCGGTTATCTGCACTTTGTTTGCTGGCTATGCCTGATGGCTGTGGTGAAAGAAGCTGAATAACCCCACCGAGGACCAACGAGGCGCCAGTGGCTGCAGCAAACCCCGTGAATCCACCAGCAGCGAACGCAGCACCAATACCGCCAGGGCCAGTCAATACAGCTGCAGTGATAAGCACGGCCCCCAAGATCGTCTGCAAAAGACCAGCTTTTTTACTTCCAATTACTACAGGGACAATCCGGATCACTTCACCAGAAACGGGAAAGCCTAAATCATCCAGACCTATATTTTTCTTACCCTTAAAAACAGCATATGTTAATCCCCTCCGCTGGCTGGAGATCATGAACTTCTCAAAACCATCCAGTGTTGCCGCCAAACTGCGAGTAGCTTCGCTGGTCTTACTAATAAGCCGATAGTGCATTTTCCCAAATGTTTTACCCAGAATGCCTCCGAGTTCAATTTGAGTCATATTTTCTGTCATATGAACCTCGAAAATTGACTAATTAGAGCAACATAAATTAGTCACAGACTGTTTCCCCTCCAAATATACTGACAGCGCTATGACAAGCATCACCGTTGGAATCTATTGTGTGGGCCTCTATGCTGCCATCAGGATTAACTACGCTATATGAATCAATCCCATGCTTTTTGGCATAAGCTTTATGCGCTTCATATTGATTTCTTTTAGACTCTTCAAGCTTACGATATGCATCAGTAAGATTTTTGTCATAGAGCGCTTTAGCTTCAGAGTTTCCCCCGTTAGCGGCGGCTTTCAGATCACACTGAAAAGGAATGTAATCAAACAAATAAACGTCGGAAGGGTTGTTTCTTAAAAGCATCAAATTACTTTCATGAAGTGCTTTCACATAATATGATTTTTTACTGCAAAGAATATCAGCCCTATCTTGCGCAGCATTTAAATTTTTAGTGCTGAATATTTTAACTAGTCCACTTTCATGATCGATTTCATCTGCTGGTCGCGCTCTTTCAGTGCAGCCAAACAAAAATGTGACAAACGCTAAAATTAAAATATTCCTCATTACATCATCCCCTTGTTTAAATTAAGAAGAGGTTAGCACAGAGATTTGTAACGTAGAATCTTCATCGTCCTTTCCTGCCAGTAGCCCCCATACGGCACGCGCTGGCTCAGATGTCCGTACAGGTGGTGCAGCAGCATATTTCCCTCCAGCAGAATTCCCGCGTGATTCCACTTATCGGCCTGGACCTGCATGATCACCATATCGCCGGGTTTCGGTGGCCCGTCGAATTCACGGAATCCGCACTCATACCAGCAATCCTGATAGAAGTTGTCCGGATAGTCGTTTTCCCACCAGGGATAATCCACCCGGTAATCGTGGAGCTCGATACCATGCGTTTGCCGGAAATAGCTCATTACCAGCCCCCAGCAGTCGAAGTGTCCAAGCACAAACGGACGCTCCAGCAGCGGCAGTTCTCCGCGCGGCTGGATGGTGCGTAAATCCCCCTCCGGCCAGCTCACAATATGCCAGGGTAAAAGCGTTGCGTCGCATTGCGCTTTATCCAGTTCGCTCGGTTGCGTTGTGGCGTCAGGGTGACTGTGAACGATGGCGATCACCGTTCCCCAGTCCTCAGCAGCTGCGTAGTCTTCGGGGCAAAGGACAAAATTGTCCTCCGGCGCCGCGGCAAGATTCCGGCACGGGAAATAACGTTCAACGCGGCTTTTCTGCACCACCACGCCGCAACACTCATGAGGATATTCAGCTGCAGCATGCGCCATAATCGCATCGATGGTTTTCTGACGCATATCAACTCCTGATCAAAGACGTGCCCGGGAAGCCACCAAACGAGAGTTCGTTATTTTCGCCGAATCGGAGTTTGCAGGCCGTCAGCGTGCCGTTGCATTCATCCAGCGACGGATCGCTTACCGGGTTGTTGTTTTTGTCAAAATAGCGGGTGCCGGCATAGTCGCAGCCGTCGCCGGTACGATATTTATTCCGGATGCACCAGGTACACAGGGAATGAAGCTGTCGCGTCGGGATCATTTGCCCCTGCAGATCCATCGGGCTGGACAAAACAAATTCAACGGTTTCACCGGCAAGCTCGCCCGTTTTCCCGTCGATATACCAGACCTGCAGCTTTTCCTGAGTCGGGTCTGCTGTGGGGTTGCCGTCTGCGAAATTTCTGGCATCGAGATATTTCTCTTTTGTGTCGTGAATAGTGACTTTCGCCTGCAGCAGATCGTCATACGCAAGACACAGGGCTGAAATGGAGCTTTCGATGTTCGCAACCGTCAGGGATGGCGTTGCATTGCTCCCACTGGTTGATTTCTCCAGACCTTCCAGTTGATATGGCCAGGCGGCATATTCATTTCCCTGCCACCAGATTGGTTTCGCCGGAAGCCTGGACTCATCCCCACCAGCGGCGATGATTTCCGCTTCTGTGTGGGGAATGCTGTAATTGTGAAAGCGGAGAACGTCCGTTAGCCCAAAGGAAGAACCGTCCACCTCAATCAGACGAACATCGTTTCCGGATTCAAGCTTCTGATAGTCTGCGTTTAAGCTCATGGTTTAAATGCCTGGATGAATGTTGCTTCAAGGTTGAATTTCCCCGCGCCCAGCCCTGTGGGTTTAAACGTTTCGCAACGGTACAAACCCAAAGGTTCAAGCGGCGGCTTCCACTGGAAGGCTTTCGTTCCTTCATGCCTGTCGAGGAAAGACTTAATGGCAGAAATGTAGGTTTCGTTGCCAGTGAAGTTAAGCGTCCACTGCTGAGTTCTGGTGTTCAATCCATCCCCTGAAACCTGCTCATATCCATCACCAAACTGTGCTTTCCTGACGCGGAAATTTGTATCAGCCTCCGCGTTAATTCGTGGGCACCAGGTGAAAGTTTCAATGGCCATAGTTATCGGGTTCCTTTCATTGCGTTCCAGATGTCACCGCCGGGGCGGATATCACGCATTACATTCTGCTTATATCGCTGATCGACAAATTTCCCGACTTCAGCACCAAATTGCTCAAGGCCTGGTGAGGTTTGCGTTGAGGTGTTGCCGTTGCCATCGATAGTGATATAAACCTGTGGCGCCGACGATACGGACTGACCGCCGCCACCTCCGACCGCACGAACACCGAGAGAACCATCCGGCGCGCGGGTCAGTGGCATGATTGCCTCCGGGCCGGCCTCGCCCATGATTCCGGCCCCGCCTTTTGCGAAAGCGAACATGGTGGGGTTTCTGACGATCCCATTACTGAAAGCGCTTAAAGATGGAGAGTCATAAACTCCGCCTTTGGCGTTAAACTGGAAGCTCGATCCGTAACTGGAAACCGCCGTACCGGTGCTGGCTGTTGCTCCCGCCCCGCCCCCGAAGAAGCTGCCTACACTGCCGATGAGTGAGCCAAAGATGCCAGAACCGGACGAGGAACCACCCATCGCGCTGACCACCGCCATCTGCAGAGCCACTTTTTCGATGATCTGCAGGACAGAAATACCCCACGATTTCCAGCTAACTTTATTTCCTTCGAGCATTGAGGTGACATTACCAAACGCGCTGTCTAGTGTGGTTTTCACCCCGTCAGAGACCGTGCCGGATACATTACTGATTTCATCAAACCAGTTGGCATAGCCGCGTGATACTCCAGACATCCAGTCCGCTTCAGCTGCGGCTATAGCCTTGTATTTCTTATCCAGAGCATCCAGGGCCGCTGCGCGCTGTGCGATGGCCTCGGTACCGCCGTCCGTTTTAGCAAAAACACGGTCGATCTGTTGCGTCTCGTCGAACCGGCTGCGCTGACGATCGCTCATGCCTGCGGTTTCGGTTGTCAGCGTCGCCTCATCCCTGAACTTTCGGGCCGCTTCGGTTAAATCCTTCAATGCATCGGCTTGTTCGCGCTGCTTGCGCACGTTCTCGTCGGCTTTTTGCGTCCATTTTGCCAGCTCTGCTGATGATGCCTGGATTGCCCTGCGCTGCTCATCGGTCCATTTAGTGCCTGCCTGGTGCGACGCCGCGTAAAGCTCGGATGCTTTTTCGCCTTCCGTCGCCCTGACGCGTTGCACGTCGATAGCCACACTCAGATCGGCCATTTTACGGGAATACTGTTCGGCGGTGCTGGCCGCTTCGCGCTCGGCTTTACTCTGTGCTTTCGAGGCGGCAGTAGAGGTTTTTTTTGCCTCCGCAGCCGCAGCATCCTTTTTGGCTGCCTGATCCTTGTTGTAGATGTACTGTGTGTAAAGCGCCCCCGTCAGCTTCAGGTCTTCTGCTTCGTAGACGTGCTGCTGATGGAGTTTCTCTAAACCGCTTAGGCTGGCCAGCTCATTATCGCGGCGCGAGCGCTCCAGTGCGGTTTGCTGTTGCGGCGTTGCGTTAGCCAGTGAGACGACGGGCCCGGCATATTGCGGCGGCTTGGCGCCAGCGGTCGCTGACATCGAGCGGTTAAGCAGGTCATACGCACCTTTCAGGATTGATACGGCACCAGCCTGTTCGATAGCCTTTTGCGTGGCCAGATCACTGGCCTGGTTAACCAGCTTCTGCGTTTGCTCGACTTTTGAAGCTGCCTGTTCGCGCTGGTACTCCAGCTGGTTCAGCTTATCAGTCAGCTCGATGTTTTTGGCCGTTATGTCGGCCTGGTCCATGAAAGTGTTAATCAGGGTCAGCGTCGGATGGCGGTTGTAGTCCTGCTGGATTTGGTCAACCGCCTTAAGGCTGTCTTTCACCTTAGCGATCTGAGAGTCGAGGTCGGCCAGGTCCTGTTTTTGCGCCTGTAAAGATGTACGGGCATCAGCCGCGGTCGAACGCAGGCCAAGCACCGACATCTGCTGGAGCTTGGTGTTGATCTCGTCGAGGTTGTTGGCAAAACCTACCGCCTCACGGTGCACCTGCTGGGTATGCTGATACAGTCCATACATCGCAGCACTGGCACCGATAATCACTCCCGGCCAGCCACCGAGAATGCCCAGCACTCCGCTACCCAGCCGGGACATTACCGAGGCTGTATTGGTGAGGTTGTTAACGGCAGAAGTCCTGCCAGCAAGCGCCGTATTCAGTGATGCCTGAGCTGCAGCAAGATTTCGCTCCGCGACAATCTGAGCCTCAATACTCGTCGCCGCTGCACGCGCCTGTTGAGCGCGGTAAACAGCCTGGCGACCAGCAGCAACGCTAACCTGAGCGCCGCGAACCTGTGCCTGCGCCAGCGCGACCTCGGCGGCCGTATTAGCGAGCACTGCCCGGGTTGACTGAGCAACGCTGCCGACCATGTTGCCAAAATAACGAGCGAGGCCAACACCAACCAGAATGCCTGCGGTGTTCGCCACATCATCGATGTTATTCGCCAGACCATCCAGCACGCCGGAAAGCGTTGATGATGCGCCGACCGCATCGTTCGCCCCGCCAACCCATGCAAGGAAGGCGTTTTGCACTTTCTGTGCAGATCCGCTGATGGATGCAGGAAGGGTGTCGAATTCTTTACGGAGGATCTCAACGTTGGTCAGCAGCGGGACGATCTTGTTGGTCGTCAGCTCGCCGTTGTTGGCCATATTTCGCAGGCCACCAACAGTGGTACCCAGCCCATCAGCCAGCAGTTTCGCCAGGCGGCCGCCGTTCTCCATGATGGAGTTAAATTCTTCGCCTCGCAAAACGCCTGAGCCAAGCGCCTGGCTAAGCTGGGTGATAACAGAACTCGCCTCTTCGGTACTGGCGCCAGACAGCTTCAGTGAGGTTGCTACGGTTTCCGTAACTTTTGCGACGTCAGCAGAAGCGTAACCGGCATCACGCAGGGACTGTGCAATTCTGCTGTACAGGTTGCTGTTTGCCTCAAGGGATGTTCCGGTGCGCTGGCTAATCTCCATCAGCACGCGCTGGGATTGCACGTAATCCTCGCTGGAAGAGGACGCAAGGCGAAGACGCCCATTCAACTGGTTCCACGTGTCGGCAAACTGAATCAGCTGATGTGTGGCAAATGCGCCAGCCCACGCACCTGCAAGCCCGGCAGCAGAGGATCGTACTGTTGCTAGCTGAGAGTTCAGGTCAGCCAAAGACCGCTGAGTTTCACGCGTGGCCGCTGCAGCTTTTTTCCCGCCCTGTTCCATAGTGCGGTAGTAATCCGTTCCCATGCGGGACGCTCTGGCGATCTCTGACTGGAAAGAAGATGAGTTCGCCGAAATTTTGATGATTAACTCGCGCAGCGTTGCCATATTTCACCCATAAAAAAAGCCCGCAGCCGCGGGCGTCAAAGACCGGATATCCAATTTTCGAGTTCTGAGACTTCAGCGCCTTCTTCCTGCTCACCCCATTTCAGCATCACGTCAGGAATGGTGAATTTACCGCCCTGAGAGTTCAGCATTGCAACGGAGATCTGCGCCGCCTGAGCATCGGCGCGCCAGTCACCAATCGGACTGATGCGGTCGAACTCGATCCACATTTTGAGCTCGCTGGCGGTCATGGTCTGGCGCAGTTCGTGGAGAGTACGCCCCAACCGGAGCGCCAGCGACATCAGGAAGAAGGTCAGCGGCTGCTTTACGGCTTTCCCGCTTCTTCCTGGCTCATACCGAGGTTGAGGGCCTGAGCCAACAGTCGGGAGTGCACAGGACCATAAATTTTAGATACCTGCTCCTGATCCTCATCGCTGAATACGCGCTCGCCGTTTTCATCCAGCAGAACGTCAATAAACAGAACCACATCAGCCGCTTTGTTACGCAGAAACTTTTCCGCCTCCGTCAGCGTCGGTGCCTCTTCGCCCTCGGCGAGCTGGGGATTAACGATCTCCCGGAATTTCACCCATGCATCGCCAGAGGGTTCACGCAGCGTTACCTTTGCACCATCCCATTCAGGGACCGTGATACCTTCTTTGGTGCGATAGGCTTTCGATGCTGTAAGCGCCACGTTGCGTAATGAATTCTGTGATGTTTTTTGCGGCATTTCATTTTTCTCTTGTTACATGATCGGAGGGATAAAAAAAGCGGCCGAAGCCGCTCAGGAACCAGACGCGTAGATGCGTTTAGGTTTGCCGCGTACACGCAGAGAATAGGTAGCGCCAACAACGGAAGATGTTGCGGCAGACCATGAGCTCTGGCGTACTTCCACCAGCACGTAGAAACCGTTGTCAGACGGGAATACCACACGCAGCGCACGCAGTTCGTCATTTTCGTAAGCGGTCTGCAATGCCTCCTGTGCTGCTTCATCGCCAACCCAGTTACGGGTAATACTCATTTCCGCAGGTGCCGCCAGCCCGTTGGTTTGCTCCTGTTCAGTTGAGCACAGCGTGGTTACGTCGATATCCCCTTTTTGACCGCCCGTGAAGGTGATCTCCTTTGTTGCACAGGCCGCTTCCAGCCAGGTAATGCCCTCCCCCGGGAAACCTGAGGCGTTAAAATCCTCGGCGGTTACGGGTGCGTCGGAGACGGCAAAGGTCATCCCCTTTGTGACTTCATACTTACTGGTCATGGTTTCTCCAGTTAAAAAAAAGACCGCCTAAGCGGTCTGTTATGGTGGGTAAGGTTAAACGGTTACCTGAAATTCGAGCGTCGCCCGGTGATATCGCAGATCAGGCTCATAGCCTGGCGTTTTAACAATGCTTTCCAGCTTCAGCACCTTCAGGGCATCAAGCGCCATATTTCTGATCGTGCGCGCTTCAGTGATGGTGCTGGAATACACATCAACCTGCACGGAAACGGCTGATTCAGCCTGACCACAGAGAACGTCAGCGGCCACGTCGGTAATAATCGAGAAAATTACCCAGGGCGGCGAGACTGAAGGCTTCCCGTCACTGCCGAGCGGCGCAACGTAAGGATAAACCTGCCCTCCGGCCAGCGACGCCAGCAGAGGATAGAGATCGTCTTCCGTCATTTGCTTAATGCCTCGTCAATGGCCTGGTTCATGCGCCTGATCGCAACCTCCGTCGCCTGCTCCTGGCGAACATCGAACGCGGGACGAATGAAAGGGTGCGGTGGCATGTTAACGGTACCCATTTCAACGAATCGCCAGTAAAAGGCGTTTCTCGGGTCGCTGGCTTTCATGGTGTTGTCGCTATTACCGGTTCGCATGTTGCGGCCACGGATGTGAATACCGGAAGAAATTTCCCCGCGGCGGCGGCTTTTTTGGGTCACCACCACCACGTTTTTTTTCAGTTTTCCGGTGCGTACCGGTGCACGTGCGATCACTTCTTCCTTAAGCACTTCGGCGCCGGCGCGCGTGGCATCACGCAGAACCTTATTGTTTTCAGCACGGCTAAGCGCCTCCAGGTCCTTTGCTATGTCATTCAACCCGGAAAAATCGAGGCTAGTCTCAATCATTTTTCGGCTCCATGTTTGCAAAGAATTTCGAGCTGAATACCGCGTGAATCAGGAATCGGTGGGCCAATGATATTTAAAATGGCTCCTTTGAACGGGCCGGTGACAACCCTGAGTCTGGACGCTGCAGTAATATCGCTACGAAATCGTGTCCATACCCTTATAGTGGCAACAGCGGTTTCAGCACCAGCGGCTACCAGTTCACGCCCACTGATACCTTTTACCTCTGCCCATGTTTCTGCGCCGTCATGCCATGATTCAACAGGCTGACCAGAAGGATCTCTGGATGTGTTGATATTCTGAATCATCACCCTGTCTCTCAGTCTTCCTGCCTGCATTAAATCCTCCTACACCCCGTAAATTCGATACGGCTGCAGCAGGGATTCAACTGCAAGCGGTACCTCTGCAACAGTCTGCCCAACGGCTACCGATTCACGGTTGGCGTACCAGTGTCCGATCAGCAGTAACATGGCCGCTTTAACATCATCATTCAGTAGAATCGGGTCCGGGTCGTCTGCATAGCCAGGGGAGCTTTGATTTTCATAGAGCGTTCGCCGTGTCCAGGTCTGGACGTACCGCGCCGCCGCACCGGTGTATAAAGTCAGCAGGGCATCGTCGCCGGAAAAATCGGTATCAATGCGGCAGTGCTCTTTCACCACATCAAGATCGACCATTATTTTTTCGCCTTCTTGTCGGCTTTTACTTCCGGCTGCTGCTGTTCCTGCTGCTGTTCCTGCTGCTGTTCCTGCTGCTGTTCCTGCTGCTGTTCCTGCTGCTGTTCCTGCTGCTGTTCCTGCTGCTGTTCCTGCTGCTGTTCCTGCTCTGCAGGATTATCTGATTCATCGAGCATCGCATAACCTTTTTTGATGAGCTCGCGACCGTGCTGCTCCAGCGTTTCCAGCTGAAGTCCTTCAGTAACGACGGTACCGCCGAAATAAATCGGTTTAAGTGCGATCAGTTTCATTTTCCCACCTGTAAAGCGGCCCGAAGGCCGCGGAGTTAATTAGCTACCAGCACCGGTGCTGAATGAACCATACACGAATGCTTCAGGACGTTTGACTGCCAGCGCCAGACGCTCTTCACAACGGATGGAGATCAGGTTTTTCTCGAAGTCGTCGGCGTTCTCCGTGGAGATAACCACGTTCGCATCTTCGCGGTCGAAGATTTGCGCGCCAGCGTTGAAGGCACCAGTCAGGAATTTACCCTGGAAGGCTGCCGCTTCCGTTGCAACAATCGGCAGGCCCCACAGAGTCGGACCAGTCAGCGCTGCAGGGTTAGCCAGGATGTAGCGACCCAGGCTGTCTTTGGTCAGCTCGATCCGCGCCCAGTCAATGAAGTGAAGCACATGGCCGGATGCCGGGAAGCGCGCCAGGTGCGCCTGCAGCATTGCCAGACGCAGATCGTCAATACCGCTCTGCTGTTCTACAGTGAATGCTGGATCAAACGCCGATGCCTGAGGAACGATGCCATGCAGATGCACACCGGTGCCGTCACCAAAGAGAATTTCCTGTTCTTCGACATATTTCAGGCCGTAACGCATCTCAACGTCCACCGTAGACTGAAGTTGAGCAAAGTCGTCAAGGATCTGCTTTGATGCTTTAAACATATGCGCGATGGTTGTCACCGGAGTGATTTTGGTTGCGAATTCAATATCGCTGTACGGCTTAGGAGTACCTTCCGGAACTACTTTCGCTGCATTGGTAAATCCAGTTTGCTGTACCCAAAAAATAGCCGGGGAAGATGTGCGACCAGGCGCGATAAGGTCACGGATGAAGAGACGCTGTTTTGGAGCGGTATCGATGCCAGGTAGGCGCTGTGGTTCAACCACTCCATCGGCTACATCAGTTGAAAGCAATGCTGCCTGGACAGGGATGCTTACGCGCTTATTGCCTTCAACGCTAGCTGCAAAGGCTTTCAACGCCTCGCTACTAATCACCACCTGACCAACAGTTTCAGTCACCTTCGCTGCATTATTCAGTGGCATCTGAGCAACATGTTGCTCCAGTTCGCCCATAGCTGCCTTCAGTGTTTTCTCTGCTTCGCGCAGGGCGTTGAACTCGGAAGCCATTTTATCAACAGCTTCCTTAGTTTCTTCTGACAGCTTGCCGGATTTCTGCGCTTCTTTGAGTGCGTCTTCTGCTTTCGCGTTGAATTTGCCGGTTGCTTCTTCAATGCTGGCAGTGACTTTTTTCAGAATATCGTTTACTTCAGACATAAAGGGTCCTTATTTGACTAACGCCGCAAGGGCGCTTTCAAGTGAATTGATGGTTTCAGGTTTGATATCTTCGGCAGCGCCCGGCGTACCGTCATTGGGGGTGACAGCGCCAGGCATGCCACCGGATAAGGCTTTGATGAGTTTTCGGCGCTCAGAGCGCGGAGTGTTGGTCTTGGCCAGTAGCGCATCGAGTTTGCGCAGTGCAGCGGCTGGAGATTCATCACCATCACTGACAGCATCAGCAGAAAGCAGGCTATCTGCTAACCCTTTCGCCACGGCATCACTGCCACCGATATAGCTTTCAGCATCCATCAGCTTCTGCACGGCGGTCATATCCAGGCCGGAGCGTGCCGCGTAGATATCAGCCATTGAGGTATCGAATGGCTCCAGTGACTGTGCCAGTTCAGCAAAGTCATGGCGGTTGCCCATCGCGTATACCCAGCAGTTGTGGATCATCAGGAAGGCACCACGGCCAATCTGAATATCATCCCCGGCCATCGCAATTATCGAGGCGGCACTCGCGGCAATGCCCAGAACCTTTACCGTCACACGGCCTTCGTATTCGCGGAGAAGGTTATAAATTGCCAGGCCTTCGAACATGTCGCCGCCCGGTGAGTTGATATTCACCGTAACGTCTGCACCGTTCATCGCCCGAAGTGCACCAGCAATACGTTTAGCTGTCACCCCTTCGCCCCAGTAGTCCTGCCCGATAACATCAAAAACAGAAATGCTGTTATCGTCGGCGGCCGCCGCTTTGATCCCGCCGTCCCAGCGGTCCAGTGCGGAAGGTAATGTTTCACAGGTAACGCGCGCGCAGGGGCGACCCGCCGGTGCTACCGGAAGTTGTTTTTTGCTCATCAGGAAAGTGCTCCTAAGCGGCCTGTTTCAGCGGAGATTGTTCAAATGAAATGTCGGGGAATACGTGGTTATGCAGCTCTCGAAGGGCCAGAGCCTGAACGGCAGGATTGCTGCTTTCGAGATTTTTCAGTTGCGTCAGGTTGAGCTGAACGGTGTAAATGTCACCACCTTCAATCGGTGGCATGTTCTCAAGACGACGAACGTCATTGCGGGACATCCAGCCATTCTGAAGCGCGCTGGTATAGTAAGCAGCACGGCCTGCGCTGTCGGCGCGCAGAAGCCCTTCTACAGAAAACTCCGCAAACACTTCGTCATCGCTGTCGAGTAAGCATCGGCCAATTTCCTGCTCGATGTTCACCAGCAGAGGGCGCAGGGTGTGCGTCAGGAAAAGAAGGTTCATGCCCTCCAGACTGGAAGCCCAACTACTCTGCTTGGTCGTATGCCCAACCATATAGGGCGGTACGCGGAACCAGCGGCAAATCTCTTCAATACTGAAAGATCGACTTTCAAGAAGTTGTGCCGCCTCCGGGTTCATCGTTACATTCTGGTAAGTCAGTTTGTTTTCCAGCACCATCAGCTTTCCGGCGTTTTTTGAGCCGATAAATGACTGAAGGTTCTGGCGCAGACGATCGCGCTGTTCTTTCGTTAGCGCATTCTCAGAGGACAAAAAGCCGGTGCTCTGAAGTCCATTTTCAAATATTTTTGCAGCCGCTTCATCAACTGACATTGCTGCGCCAAATACGTCAACACCCGCCATCGTCGGCATCATGCCACAGACACCATCAAGGCCAAATCCGCGGATGTGCATCATATTTTTGACAGGAATAATGCGTTCCGTTCCATCTTCGGTGTATTTGTATTGCAGCGTACCGCCAGAGAGTCTCTTCACTACCATATTTTGTGGAAGCAATGGCACCAGCGATACCAGGCGGTTTGCGATGAACTTTTTCTCTACGAAGGCGTTCCCGCGCAGACAGATACTGGCGACAACCATCAACATAAAACGGGATGGTGTCATTTCTGAATTAGGACGACGGCACAGCACCGAATAGGCAGGATGGTCTGTCGCTGCCTTTCGCGAGCCATCAGGCTGTCGCACGTATATTTTCAATGGGAGTGTCGAAATCGACTCGCTTAATAGCCTGACACACGCCCAGACAGCAGAGAGCTTTATCGCTTTATCAGCGGTGACCACCTTGCCACTGCTGCTGGTGCCATACCATTCGCGCCAGAATTCACCTGTCGTAAGACTGATTGGCACGCCCAGCCAGTTTAACAGGGCGCTTTTTACGCGCCCGGGTTGCTTGTTCTTAGCCATCAAATACCCACTATGATCGGTTCGTCAAAAAAGCCCTCAATATCTTCGTCATCCTCTTCATCACCTTCAGCTGCGCCAACCGCCATCGCGCCAGAAACAACGCCGTCAATACGGCCATTACTTCTTCGCTTGCTGAATACCCGGTTACCGTTTTTATCCTCTTCAATAACGGCGTTCGCCGCACACCAGCGCAGGCAGGGATTAAGAGCAATGCTGATCCGCTTCTCCATAATCAGTTGCTCGAACAGCTCAATGGAATGCGGCATCCACAAACCTGATTCAGCCGATTTACCAAACCCCTGCCCGTGCGGTACGAGAGGAACCGTGACACCTTCGTCATCCAGTTCAGGAGTCAGGTAGTCAATGTGATAGCGGTCGAAAGCGACTTTTCGTATATCAAACATCGCAGCCAGTTCAGCCATGCGCTTAGCGACAAAGCCGTAGTCAATGGCTGTCCCGGGAGGAGCATGGATATGACCATCACGCTCCCAGACATCATAAGGAACACGGTCAACGCGAGCGCGATCGTATAAAGTATCTTTCGGGGTCCAGAACTCTGTCAGCATTACGCTGATGTCAGGAAAATAAAGAGAAAGTGATGTAAGGTCCCGCTTGCCAGATAAATCCAGCCCGCCATAGCAGGTTTTACCCCGCAACTGCTCAATACTGATGTCCTTTTCACAGGCCATCCAGATATCGCCGCTGATCCAGGGGTTCTCTGCATCCACCCATTGACAGAAGTTCAGTCGGCGAACCAGGCTTTCTTTCGCAGGCATACCACGGGCATCTTCTACCTGCTCGCGCAAATAGTCAGGCTGAAAGGTATGCCCCATCGAAGGATTTGCTTTACCCCAGCATGATTCGTCTTTAAATGGATCGTCGCCTTCATCCAGCGAGCATATAAACGCAAAGAATGCATCGTTCTCACGTTGACCTGAAGCGACTTTTTGCCCGTACTGGTGATAGTCATAACAGACACTGGTTTTGTCGTGTCCACTGTTCGTGATCATGAAAATCAGCGCCTGTCGTCGGCCTTTTGTACCTGCACGCATCATTTCTACGGCGCGGTTGTCTTTGTGTTCATGAATCTCATCAATCAGCGCACAGTGCGGGCGAGGACCAGATTGTCCATCATCCGAACTGATTGGCCGGAAGAACGAACCGTTTTGCAGGAATGCCAGGTTCCACTCTTTACCAGCACCGCCTGACTTCTGGATTCGGGATAATAACGCAGGAGACTGATCGACCATCGCCACCGCATCACGAAACAGAATCATAGCCTGGTCTTTTTTAGTCGCTGCAGCATACACTTCCGCGCGCGGTTCCTTATCAGCCAACATGCAGTAAAGGCCTACGCCAGCAGCAAGCGGAGATTTCCCGGAGCCCTTCCCTGATTCAACATAGACCGTACGAAAACGGCGGGTTCCATTCGCTCTTTTCCATCCAAAAATCGAACCAACGATGAAACATTGCCAGGGAAGAAGTAAAAACGGCGCGCCTTCATGCTCACCGCCATTAAGTTTCAGCACCTGTGCGAAAAAATTAATCGCCCGGGTGACGGCGTCAACATCCCAAAACAGACCACGATTCTTCCCGTCTTTCAGGTCACGAAGGTGCCGGTTACATGCATGCCGAATATCGGGTCCTGCAATCACGTTTCCTTCTGAGACATCCATTGCATACTGTGTAGCTGGATCAACCGAAGAACTGGTTGAGCGGGTCTTCTTCTTTTTCTCCACCATCAACTTTCACCTTCGTTCTGGCGGCCGGAGTGAGACCGAATTCAACCAGGTAGCTTTTAAATCGACGATCGGCATCGGCAAGCATGGCAACCGCCGGATTTGCTTTAATCAAAAATCCCCCTTCAGTCTGCACAGTGTACGTTCGCCCCTCGTCGGCGATCGTGAGGCGTAGCTGCAGAATGTCGGCGTAAATATCACATAGACGTTCGAGCGCTAACGTATCGGCAATGGTCAAAATCCCCATACCATCCAGCAGAACGGTCAGTTTTCCCCATGCCACCTTCCCCCAGTCAGTGAGGTGCTCGGGTGGACTTGGTATTTCACGCGCCGGCGTGGGCTCTTTGTCGTTGAGTTTTCGTTTGCCCGGGTTGCCGGTTACCACTTTCAGGTGGGTCGGTTTCGGGCGTCGTCCTGCCATCGGAACCTCCCGGAAAAAAACTTTTCATTTCGCGGTTGTGTACAAAAAGGATGGGCGGCGGTCATTTGTGGTGAGGGGGGTGAACTTTTATCCCCCCCCCCTCCCCTGGTGGGAATGTCACACATGAGAAACGTTATTGTTTGAACCAGTGCGACGTAGGGTCTAGTGGGATGCCGCTCTCATCACAGCCGATGATTGAGCCCCTCTTCTCCATCCTCTGCTTCGTTGAGTCATGATGCTGCTTGCACAGTCCCTGCCAGTTGCTACGGCTCCAGAATAGCTTCTGGGCTTTGCTTATGGCTGCGGCATCACCGGAACGGAGCGCCTCTTTAAGCTTGTGGGGAGTGATGTGGTCAACTACCGTTGCTGCTGCCACCCTTCCCTGCTCCTGGCACATCACACAGAGTGGATGGGCACGAAGGAAGATAAGACGCTCTCTGTCCCATTTGCTGCCGTAGATACGTGGCTCTTTATTCACGCCAGCCTCCATGCTCTGCGACGCTCTGTTCGTGGTGCACAGTCAGGATGACACTCAACCGGTTCACCATCAGCATGATCAACCAGCGAGTAACACGGATAGACCACAGCGCCGCCATAAGCATCAGCGCGATTATGCGTTGTTATGGCAATGCCGATGCTTTCCACCGAATAGCAGACTGGCGCGTACGGAACACTATCTATAGTGACCTGCATAATTTCTCCAGTAAGGGACTATCAGAGGCGAATGATTACTTTATCGCGCCACCATTGATAATGATTATCATTTGCGATAAGGTAGCCCTGTCGGTTTTGCAGTGACCGATAGTTTTCTCTCCAATTCAACCGCCGCCTTCGGGCGGCTCTTTCGGAGCCATATGGTCGCTAAAAATAAAAAACATTGCCGACGAATAGCCCGTTCGTTCTTCAGCAAGAATGTTCCTGAACTTGTGCTTCAGCCACCAACACCGACTAGAACGTCGGAATATGTTTCGGTGACATCAGAAAAAGGCTCTCTGCTCATTCATCTGGTGCCTAAAGAAATTTATTGATATGTCAGGCTCACAGCTGAAAGACTCTCTTTGATTCAGGCGTGCGATGCGCATGGTTAAGGTCGTGCTATAGCGACTACTGTTTTTTTATCAGGGTGTTGCTTCGCTTTAACCCTGGTTAAGGTGAGCATTCAGCCCGTCAGTGGTGGGACACTGGCGCACTCAATAAAGAGGGATGGCTGATAACCTCTGTACTAGGAAATATAGATGGATCAACAAACTGCTTCACTTCTGCAAAAAATCGCTAAACTCGAACAGCAGATGGCAAAACAAGGTGCCGCCTCAAACTTTGTAATCACTCACATGATCAAGCTTCTCGATGAACAATCAGGCGATGGTCAGTTTTCTTCCAAACTCAGAGAAACGCTTTCACAGTCTCTGGATAAACTGAATCATAGTCAGTCAGGACCTATCAAGTCTGCCATCAACGAGTTGCTTCACCCGTCTATCCAAGAAATGTTCCAGCCGAAACCAGAGAAGTTCATTAAATAATGACAAGCGGCCTTCAGGCCGCTTTATTAATATCATCATTCACAACTCTGATGAGCTTTGCAGCAGTTTTTATGGCTTCACCCTCATAATATTCAATCGTACCACCCTCAATTTGAGAAATATAAACCTCCAGACTGAAGATGTTTAACATTGGTACCGCCATTGCCCTTACGCTCACGGTAGCATTAATAACATCACCGTTAGCGATGAAGGACGAAACTACTAACTCGTGGTTTTGTGACATTCTTGACTCCAGTAAATGTTATTTATGTTTAAACCAGACGCACTCTTTACCGATGCCTTCTGACTTAACACTGTGTGGATGCGTGGCCCGGTAACGATGCGAACGCCAAAATAGTTAGCGACGATGCCAAAGGCAATCATGCCCCCCACCAGGAATTGGTTGCCTTATCCGCTGTAGGCGGTATTGCTATTACTATGAGCCTACCCATGATGATGAAAACAAAAAACCGCCCGGATTATCTGTTTTATAAACCATATGTAATTCCTGCGGCAGGCTATATGAGCAATACATACGTTAATATTAAAGTTGGTATACCTAGCAAAAAAGTTGAAACCAGGAATGTAATAGCCAGCTTACTGTAACCCAGTCTTAACATGTAAAATGACTCTGCAAGAAGGATGAAGCAGAGGATTGGTGATAGGCCAATAAAAAAAGTTGTTAATGGCGAAGAATTAAGAACAGTTACCACCTAATCTATCCTTTTGAAGGGTTTGAATCACTCAAATTGCACTACGGCAGTTATGCCTGAAATTATTAAAAGTACAAGAAATAGAATCGTAAGCCTGCTCATCTTAAGCCCGTAAGATATCAGCGACAGGCTTAAGAAAACAACCACTGATATCAGGCTGGAAATGAAAACGAAATCGTTGAGGTCTTCACTGGAGATAAACATAAGTTTTGTATTTTCTTTTAATATTATGCAGTAATTGTACGTTTCACTTGTATTAAATTACTACATTCCAGACGATAAATCACTGCTTTTCAGCTTCCTGGTGACATCGCAACACACCACCTTACCCTCCTAATATCTGTGGATATACAGATTATCTTCTCTGCGGTAGGGTTATGAGCGCGGTAACTCACAACTACTATTTTCAGTGATATATGAAAAAAACATGATTAAAGCACAGAAGAACACAACAAGCATCAAATTGATTTAATTGAATATATTTCCATACTCATACAATGATTTGCTTCTGACTCAAGTTTTTTCTACCACTATTAGTTAACAGGAGCTTTCCGGAAACTCAAATTACCGCTACGTTTAAATAGCTTACCTGTGCAGCCCCGACTAATGCTCACAAGTAAGTTCTGTTCGCATTTTCCTTTGTGATATTTCACCTCCGTATACACCCCGTGATACGGAGTTTTTTTATGCGTTATCAGGCCCACCAGCAGGCGAGCTTTGTAATGATTAACAGTCAGCGTCTGGGCGCGCTACGGCACGACATGCCCACATACAGGCCTCCTGCATTTTGGTGCGTGCTATAGACAAGCTGCGCATTGCTTCATCAATCTCGCGAGCCTGCTCAGTACTTAACATTGCCGAGCCATTACGGACAGCCAACAATTCACCTCGCTCGGTATCAAGCAGGCTGCAGAAGTGGCGGCTGACACCCTTCAGGCTATTCGTACGTTGAATTTCGCCAGGCGATAGGGTTCTGTAGCCTTTGACGGTGCTTCCGTCCTGCGGTTTAGCTTCGCTCATTGGTTGCTCTCTTGTGGGCGGGTATGGAAACTTCCCCGCGATTGAATGGGAAATAAGAAGCATGAATTACGCCTGCTTCTGGCAGTTCGCCTGCCACGCTTTGTTATGCGCCAGGATGTCCTTCTTCGTCTGGCGGTCCAGCACATTCCAGTCGTGATCCGTTCCGTAGATGGGTTTAACCCAGTCGCAAGCCGTGTCCACTACCTCAACCCTTACGGGTCCAGTTGTCTCGCAGCTCGCGATCAACATCGTCGCCAGGCATATGGTTAACAGTCTGCTGTACATTGCTGGCCTCTTTCGTTGTCTCTACCCGGCGTTCTGCTGCTGCGACCGTTGCCGCTGCGTTATCTTCGGTACGCTGCTGGACTGCTTTGTTTTCGGCTTTATCCGTCCCGCGTGAATGACCAATGCCGAATGCGGCGGCGATGGCTGCTAGAAACGCAGCACCAAGGCCGATGATTAATTCCATCGTCATATAACCACCCGCTCCTTTATCCACCCATAAACAAAGGACTCGTTCGCCGGGCGCTGCTCTGCCAGCTCAAGGTAGCGTTGACCCTGGCTGCAATTCAGAGAGCGAAGCATGACAAGCTCCCCCTCTTTACCACGTCGGGCAAGGTAGCTTTTCAATGCGCTGATAGTTCGCGGACCGATAAAACCATCTGCAATCAGATCGGGGTAGAGGGCGCCCTGAATGTTGAAGACGTTAAGCCAGCGTTGGAACCATTTGGCCTGCACCGATGGGCCCATGTTTACGCCTGTATCGCAGAGTTCGGCAGCGATGTCTGGTGATACCTCAGAAACAAGGTCGAAGCGTGGCCCTGTCCAGTAGTCAGCAGTCAGGATATCCAGCGCCTGCTGGCGGGTAAGGTTGCGCATATCACCGTTATAACCGTGGGCGCGAGCTACGGCTTGCGTGATACCCCAGTTTGTTGGGCCGCCTTTGTCGTCGGGGTGATTAACGAACCCGCCCTCTTTGCCGAGGATGGCATTAAATATTTCGTCTTTGGTCACGTTGTGCTTTCCCCTGCGATTCTTGCGATGTTGCCCCTTGCTCGCCATACGGCAATGCAGACAACGAGATTAACAACAAGCTCTCCGTAGTCGACCTGCACGTAATCACCGTGCCAGATTCGGAAAGCGGTAAACGCTGGAGCGAGGATCAGCCCATACGCCAGAAACTCCATCAGACGGCGGCGCCGTAAGCTCCGCTTCCTGAAGAACATCAGGCGTATGCTGATGAGGATGCATGCAACAGCGTTAATGTTCAGGATCAGTGTTTGCCACGTCATTCTTCCCCCTTCAATCCGGGTAAGTCTCCCGTCTTCGAGCGCTTGAGAACGCGAAGCAGGACGGTGACAGAAACCGTTGAGGCCGCCAGCGCGCCAATGGCTGGAGAAACTTTCACGGCAACTGGCGGAGAGAGATGACTTAATGCCGCATTGATAAGCGCTGCGATTATTTCTGATGCTGTTCCAGCGCAGTAAACCCCACCGATAAATGAGATAAGCGCAAAGAGTATTTGCTTCCAGAGCTTGTGGTCCTCGCTGCTCAAGACGTAAAGAGCCGCCCCAGCTAGAGAGCAAAGCATTACAGCGGGTGTCGCTTCTGGAAACATCGTCGCGAAGGTGATTCCGGTAGTGCCGGCGGCCACGCCTGCCGTTACCGTTGCAGATATCGGTTCTGCGGACATTTAGCCCCCTCATTGCTGTGAATCCTCTCAATATGAGGGGAAGTAAGGCCGCCAAGCGAATCAGATTTAAAATTGAAACTCAGATATGGTGATCTCAATTGCATGGCGATAAAATAAACGGTCCACTATCGAATGGAGCGATTCATGATTTTTCTTCGAACAGAAAATGGCAGTGAAAAAGTTGACGATTGGGCGTTAATCACCTCGAGACCAACCTTTGTTGCCAAAATAGCAAAAGGCGATCATCAGTTTGAGGAGATTATTGGTTACTATAAATTTAAGGAAGAAATCCACTGCGGTTTAACAGGATGTAACCAGCCACATCAAATGGGTTACATCGTCAAAACCTCAAGCGGTATAGAAACCAACATCGGCAACAAATGTGGAAAAAACGAATTTGGAGTTGAATTTGGTGAAAACGTTCTCAGTTTTAATAAATTCATGCAACTCGAAACGAACCGAGAAATTCTAAGTAGCGCAAAAGATAAATGTGATTTATGGCAAAAAAACATTGAAGCACTACGAAGTATCAAACCCACTATTGATTATCTTTCGTTTGCTATTGAAAAAAGTAAAAACTCCAACTTTTCTGGCAGGCTTGGCGCTGCAGAAATCCGCCTTTTGGAAAAAACGCAGACTAGCGTTGTGACTCTTTCAGAAGTTGAAACAGATAAGAAGACCAGAACCATTCTTTTTGCGATGAATAAACATATGCGAGAATCCGGTGAGGCAACGAGTGAATACGACATGGGGAAAGTATCATTCAGCCACGTACTGTTACCAGAGAATAATCTTCGCAACTTATTTGTATCAATAAATGAAGATCTAAAAAATATTCGCGCCATTAGTCTATCAACAGCGCCGAGCCCTGAGATTGCTGAAGTTGCCAGAATCGCCGACACAATTGAAGAGCGGATCAAACAACTAAAAAACCTAAAACATCAAGCCGGCAAGTTCTTAACTAAAAAGAACCTAATGCCTATCGCCAATAAATTAAAATACTCCACGACAGCAGAAAATATTGAGTTTCAAAACTTTATGAGCTTTTTAAATTGGCTTAAATAATTAAAAAGCCCCGAAAGGGGCTTCTTGTTAAAATCTTTCAGGCGTTACTCCGCATGATTAGAAGCATACACGACAACTTCGGACAAAATCAAGCTTTGTGTTGCTAAAAACCTAAACTTTGCTGTTTTCTTCCCTTGTACTGGTTGCCCTCTGAAATTCATTAGCTGCTTTACCTTCCTCCTGCTGGCAGATGCTTACCAATATCTCCAGAAATGGCTTCCAGTTACGGGTCCATGTTCTCACGTGCAGATCAGGGACGCGCTTCAGTATGGCTTTATACGCCGCTGTAGAGGGCACCGCAGAGAATCCGTTTCCACTGCAGCGCTCACAGGTTTTAAACACCGGCGCGCCGCGCTCGCTTGTGGCTTTGCGGTCTAGCACCTCTCCTTTACCACCACACCGACAGCGAGCGCTGATTGTTCCCTTGCCTTCGCAAGCATCACAGATTGCAGGCACAACCTCTGTTACCTCTGTCCACTGCTCCCAGTCAGACGGACGAACGGCACGTGATCGGCTGGCCCAGTATGGCGCTTTACCCCATGGGTACGAAACCTTACGGGTGACCTGCTCGCGTGTTGTCCGTCCGATACCACTGCAGCTGTGACATGTCACGCTGGTAGCCGCCGAACGGGAGTAATCAGCAAAGGCAAATTGTGCCAGCATCTGCATACACCAACCGAACTGCCCACCAGCTGCTTTGCGAACATTCTTTGGTGCAGCGTCCATCGCAAATCGCGCCAGAGCCTGAACTGCGAGCTGTTCATCTGTTTTGCTGATTCCTGCTTTACCGAAGAACGCCGCCAGGCCGAACCGCGCACGGCTGCTGGTGGTGCCAATCGCCGCCATTACATCTGTTCCTGTAAGGCGGTCCGGAGAGGTTCCTTTCACGTCGTCGCTGATGTGCATTCCCTGAGGGCTGAAATGTTTGAGTGATGCTTCCAGTTTCATGCGGCCACCTGCTGTTTTTTATAGAAAACCAGCTCACGAACCTGATCTCCATTCATGAGCATATTGTTGAAATCATCGTGATCCGGCCAGTACACGCTAACGCGCTGCAGGTCGTTCTTTGCCCGGAGATTCGCATGAGCGCATTCACAGGCAGCGGCAAGACCGGTGGCGCTGTTCTCGTCACGGTCAGCAAAAATAATCAGATGCTTTACACCTGCAGGGACGCGAAATTTTTTCATAAACCCTGCCGTCATAGTTGCCCAGGTATTCACCTTGTAAATTTGATGTGCAGACAAGGCGGTTTCGATTCCTTCTGCGATGCCCAGCGTGCTTGCGACGGGGAACATTCGAATAGCGACCGAACGGGCATGCTCGAGATAGTTTTCATCCTGAAGTGATTTCTGACGCTTCACGCTGTCTCCAATGTCTGCCTTTTTCGCGCCATCCAATAAGGTCAGGTGCCTATAGCAAAGCTCGCCTTTGTCGTCGGTTGCTAATGCATAGAGAGACTGAAATACCTTTCCGTTGTGACGTTGGTGATCATTGAAACGAATGGCATCAGCAGGAAGCTGATGAATCCCACGCGCGTTGAGATAAGCAGCGCCAGAGGTCCCTCTCAATGGGGCCAACTTAGAGAACTTACTGAGCACCCTTTTACGCATACTGCCTGCGCTGCTTGTTTTGGGGATATTTTCACGGCGGAACGTGTTGCCGATCAGCTCATCGATTTCACGACAAACCTCGTTGAATGGTTTGCCCTGGGTTTCGGTCACTAGCTTCATTCCGTCGCCAAAGCCACAGGTGCAGATCCATGTTCCTGCGCCGTCGCGGTCGTCGATGCGGAATTTGCCAACCGAATCACACAGCGGGCACTTCCCCTTAAAGTGATTTTTACCGGTGATCGGCGGCAGTCCGTAATGTTCAAAAATCATGGCCCACTGGCCTTTTGCTGCTTCTACCGTTTTCATGCTCGTTTTCCTAACTGCTGTCTGATATCACTGACGCGATTAAGCGCCTGCTGAATTCTTTCCTGGGTAGGCTGCTCTTCTGCCTGTGCCTGCTGGCGCTGCTGAGCTTCGATTCGTTTAGCGAAGCTGATCAGCTTGTGCTTAATGAAGTTTGAGACTGTCGGAGTGATGTCCATCGGGTAATCGCTCAGGCCGTTCGGCCATACGCCAAAACGTTCGCGGAAGGTGTGAGAACACCAGGCATCGCTGACAGGCTTTTTCCCCAGCGATACGCGCTGGCGTTGATAGAATTTGATCTGACTCCACCAGGCTTGTTTCTCTTCCTTCGTCGGCTGGCGCTGCTCGCCCCCAAGTTTTTTGAGTTTTCGCCCGGTGTCGGTATCAATGTCCTCACCGGCCAGCGGCTTGTGGCCACATTTTGGGCAGACATAGACGCCAGCAGGCTTCATGAAGTGGCATTGTGAGCATTCGTGAGGCAGCTTTTCTGCTCGTTCCTCAGCTGCGCGGCGCGCGCCCTCCTCCATCCCGTCTGATTTACCCGGAAGATCGTCATATTCGATAGAGTCCGGATAACCCAGGCGGTGCACGGTGCCGCTGTGATCGAAGATGAGGCAGGACTCTTTACCCGGTGCGGTGCGCAAGCCACGCCCGAGCGCCTGCAGCCAGCGAATTTCGCTCTTTGTTGGCCTGGCGTAGATGATGCAGCGAACATCGCTGTCGAACCCGGCAACCAACACGCCCACACTGACGATGATTTTTGTGGCGCCAGTTTCGAAGCGGTGAATGATGGTTTGGCGTTCTTCCGCAGGCGTTTCTGCAGTCATAACCTCTGCATTTATGCCAGCTTGGTTAAACTGAATAGTCAGAAAATTAGCGTGGTCTACGTTGACGCAGAACGCGATTGTCGGCAGATCCCGGCCGTTCTCCAGCCAGTTTTGGACGATATCGCCCACCAGCGTTGAGCCGCACATGATCTCCGCCAGCTGCGCCTCGTTGTAGTCGGTACCGTACTGCAGGGACGGAGAGGTTTTAACCCCTTTCAGATCCGGCTTTGTGGGCGCGTAAAATTCGTATTTGCTGAGGTCGCCGCGCTGGATCAGCTCGCCGATGGTGGTTGGCTTAATCAGTCGGTCATAGTATTTGCCCAGGAACGGGGAAAACGGTGTCCCCGACAGCCCGATCACTTTCACGCCTTTTTCGCGCAGGCGTTCGATATCCTGCAGGATGCGTTTTTTTCGCAGATGTGCTTCGTCGATAATCAGCAGATCGATATTGTCAGGGAACACGCGACGAATAAGCGTATCGGCGCTGGCGATTTGTATTTTGAGGGTAGGATCGTAGTTTGGGTGATCCGCCCAGACATAGCCGATTTCATCACCCGGCAACCCATACTCCACAAAACGCTTTGCGGTTTGGGTTATGAGGATCTGGTACGGCGCGCAAAACATTACACGCATGCCACGACTGACGAACCCAGCAACGATGAAGGCGGCCAGTCCTGTTTTGCCGCTGCCCGTCGGCGAGTACACCATGAAGGTTTCTGTATCCTTCCAGTTACGGCGCAGCTGGTTAAGTGCTCGTTCCTGTGCAAAATTCGGTGTGATCGTCAGCTGCATTGTGCGGACCCCGCGGTGATGAGATAATAATTCTGTGATGTGGTTTTCATGGATTCCCCCTCACATGGCTGGTGGCCTCCCCAAAGGCTGCCAGCCTCCCTTCTGATTCAGCTCCCCTGAAAAATCACTCTTCCAGAAAGAACCCTTTTTGTTTCTCAGCGTCTGAGCGCCTTGTACTGGTTTGCTGATACGGGCGTTTTTTAATTGCGCCCTTAAGACAGTGATCTACTTAACCAATGGATCTCTCCTGTTGGAAAAGACCCTATTCCTACCCCTACACCCAATCCCCCCTTACCCCCCTTTCCCTCTTCCCCATAAAAACGTACTACTTACCTAGTACATACGGGGAATTGAGTTAGTGGGCTGCCAACCTGAACAGGCACCTTTAAGCCTGTTTTTGTCCGGGTACCTTTAAACCCGCAACAATCAGGAACGCGGTGGCGTTCCGGCCAGGGGTGGTTCGGCGGTATACCCCTGTAAAGCCCTGCCGTGATTTCTCACAAACAGACGAAGCCGCATATTTGCTTCATGCCTTGCCCGGTTCTCCTTGCGGTATGAAACGGGCTCGGCTTCGAACGATTCCTGATACACAGCTGCATAACGCTGAATGGCTTTTTGTCGTGCTGCTGGCGTCAGACTCAGTAACTGCTGCTTGATCCAATCGGCATCGGCCTGGCTAAAAGCCCCGGGCAAATCAACCGGTTGATAATCAAATGCCATATCACTGTTCTTTCTCTGGCTTTGGGAATAGCTCCGGCAAGTCAGGTCTGATTTGATATGCAGCTATTTGGCCACTGGCCGCAGCCACAATTTTCAATACATGCTCGGCCTTAACTTTTTTCCCATGACGCCATTTCCAGACCGTTGCTTGCGATACACCACACTGCTTTGCAAGCGCCCCCTGGCTTCCGGCACATCTGATTGCTATATCGATAGGCTCTGAAATCATAAAACCCCCTTAGTAATTAAATATTACTTTAGCGATTAAGGTGGTTACTTGCAAGGATGCCAATTACTTTTTGACTTGATTCTTCATTTGGTCTAAATTTTTAACAACTTTTGGAGTAATCACTATGTCGAACAACACTTTTGCAGATAGGCTTACGGAAGCCATGAGAGCGGCGGGAATGACTCAAGCATCCCTGGCTAAATTGGTTGGGATGTCGCAATCAAGTATTTGGAAGTTAACGTCAGGCAATGCCTCTGGCTCGCGCAGAACAGTAGAGTTAGCAAAAGCTCTGAATGTTCGACCTGAATGGCTTGCTTCAGGTGAAATGCCAGTAACCGATCAATCTTCTGAGCTGTTGCCCATGAAGGTAGTGGCGCCTGTTAGCACCGGCGCTTACAGGGTTGACTTGCTGGATATACAGGCGAGTGCGGGCCCCGGCACATTTTTGTCTTCTGAGTTTATCGAAACCATTCGCGCCATTGAGTTCACAGAGGAGCATGCCAGAAGCATGTTTGGTAACCGGCCAGCCTCCGCAATAAAAGTGATTACAGTCAGGGGCGACAGCATGGAGGGAACCATTGATCCTGGTGACTTTATCTTTGTTGACACAACGGTTAATTACTTCGAAGGGGACGGAATCTACGTGTTTGTTTTCGGTAAAACCATCCATATAAAACGACTACAGATGCAGAAGAACAGCTTGGTTGTCCTATCAGATAACAAGCTCTATAGCTCTTGGCAAATTGATGCCACTGATGAAGATCAGTTCCACGTTTTAGCGAAGGTATTAGTTAAGCAATCTGCCGCGATCAAACGCTTTGCCTAACCCTCCAATTTATCGAACCAGACCGCTTAGGCGGTCTTTTTTTTGCTTATCAAACAATAAATTACTTTACCCATTAAAAATAAAATCACTTTAGTGGTTGACCTTTTCAGTGTAACGATCCATCCTTACTACAACTTAAGTAATTAAACAGCATTCTTAATTACTTAAATCACTTAATGTAGGAGGCAGCATGGAAACCCAGAAAACAGTTCAATTAGACCGCCTTGAAACAAGCGATATGCTGATGAGCTGGTCACACGATTTACGCTGTTGCTCTGCTTCTTTATGGCTATTACTTGAAATGATGGTCAGCCAGGAAGAAGAACGTGAGCATGCTCTTATAACTCTGGTCGTTAAAACACTGGAAGAAGTTAACGACAGAATTGCAGATTTCGATACAAATAAACTTTGAAATTAATTTATCAATAAACGCCTTTATTGGTGCGAACAAACTCACCTTGAGAAATATCTTATGAAAAAAAATAAAGTTATTCAGTTGCCAGAAGTTAATCGCACATATCGCAATCCAGCCGATCTCTATATTGATGACGCAGCAAAAACCGCAGAAGCTGCAAATAAGTACGCTCAGGAATTGCGCGCTGAATTTATAGAATTACTCATGCCAGCAATAACACGCACCGACGTACGCATTGCGGGGCGTTTTACATCACTCATTAATGAACTGTGCACCATGACTTACATGACAAATAAAAACCTAAACAAGAGAAAGCAGCCATGACATTTATTAAAGATAGACACGCCTACAGAACAGCAATTTTAATTATTAGTAATTACGGCAATGATTATTATCACATTGCAAACTTATTTATGCGAAAAGCCTATGGAGCATAGATTATGAGTAAACGAACTCCAACGACGGTAAATGCTCGTAACTGGACAGCGCAGGAAATGAGTGTGCATGCCGAGCAGTTGTATTACTTGCTTCAAACAATTTCTGAGAATTTCTTAAAAATGGAAGATGCTCAGCGCTTCGCATTGATTGAAATGGCCTGGAATCACTCATCGGATATTAACGCATGGTTTGGGGCGAACGAAAACAATGATGGATAATTTAATCAACACCTACCGACGCAGAATTTTAAAGGCAGCGTTATTACGCCACCAGCGTAAAACGGGCAGTAACTGCCTTGTTATTAAGCTCAACAAAGGTGGTATTAACACGGTCGAGTTAACAGAGATTCTTCTCGATGGATTATTGCGAAAATTCGAAAGGCTCGCGATCAGTGAGTACGGGAATGTCGAAGGCGTAAAAGCTATTAAGGGAATTTACAGCAGCGCTGTTGATGTTAATGGCAGCGGTGAATTCCTTACGGATAGCGGAAAGGAATTAATCGACGAGCTCATTTCCGAGCTGGTTGAGTTCGTCAAAAAGCAGAAACCAGTTAATGCGGAGATCGGCAATGGCTAACCAACAAACAATGCTCTATCAGGGTGTGCTGCTCCCCCGACCCGTGTTGAACGTGGATTTGCATGTCCTCCCTGATTTTACCGGGCGGGTAGTCCTGCACATCAAGAACGGGAGGGTGATATGCGACCGCCAGCTGTTCGACGACGAGCACATTTGCTCACTGGCCACGTTTATCGAAATGGCGCGCGAAATGGAGCTGAGATTTGAGGAGGTAGCTGGTGGCACTGACAGCGATACGAATTCCTGAGTGGGTTCACCTCAAAGCAGCACACGTTTTAAGCCAGTTCAGAGCAAGACGCATTCACCCCTGCCGTATGCACGGCTCCGGTAATTTGAGCCTCAAGGTTAATCACCGCTGGAGGCTACTCTCCCGCGATGGCGGAAAGAACTGGGAAGTAATGAGTCACGAACGATACAGCAAAGTTAAGGACCGGAAATGAACGATAAACGCACCGTAAGCATGATTGACCTGGCATTACAGAAACACGATACGCCAGTTGGCCCACTGTTCGTGGCAGTACGTCACGGTCGTATCAAAAAATGCTTCACGCAAGATACAGCGATCCGCTATCTGGCTTTCTTCATGACCACCGAGGCTTTTGAGCGTTCAGGTTTTCCGCAGCGTCACCCGCGGGTGCGTATTGATCGCGATGACAGGGAGGTATGGCGAGACGGGGAAACAAAGGCTGAGTATCTGGCCGCCCACCAGCGTTGTGTTCGCCGTCTGCGTCGCATCCTGGCGCGCAAGCGAGAAATGGAGAAATGGTGTGAGAAATGGGACGCGATGCATGACCGATTCGTTAAAGCAGTTGAAGCACTACAGGCAATTAGACCAGGAGGAGTGTATTGATGATTGCTTCAGCATTTACTCCGGAGCCGACATCAACAGGCATCCGCTTTGGTAACCGTGTCATAGGTTATTCCGTCGCGGTTCGCCAGCTCGACAATGGCAACTATGACAAACGAATTCCGGATGGATTAGAACTGCTGGCTTGCGTGATGGAAGCGATTGAAAGCGGCTGGTTTACCCCGGGCATCGAGAAAGAAATCATCATTTGGCGTTGGATGCTTGTTGCCGTCTTCATTACCGAGGAGCAGGCAAAGAACGGCACGGTTGAGGTTGCCAACGATTCTGGAGGATTTGACACCGCAGTTATCTACTCAGGACAGCACGGTTCAATCAGTGTTTATCCTGCGCCAGAGCGGTTCGCACTCGCAAGCCATGTGGAAGGGTTAGCCATTGAGAAATACGGTCAGGAACTCGGCCAGAAGATGGCGCTGCGCATGTACCGGGACATGTTAGATACGGACGCTGAGGACGGGCTTCGACTCTCAAAGATAGGGCGGGAGGGTTTCAATCTCCTGCATGACAGCTTCATTGAACAGATTCAGAAAGAAGGTATGCCTGACATGCCGGTTATGCACTGAGGAGGACGAAAATGAACACTGTAACGATCAATAACAAACAGCTGCCGGCAGTTGAATATCACGGTCAGCGCGTTGTGACGCTGGCGATGATTGATGAAGTCCACCAGCGACCGGAAGGAACCGCGCGTGCAGCATTCAACCGAAACCGTGAACATTTCATCAACGATGTGGACTATGCCGAATTAGGTGCGGACGTAATACGTACGGACCTTCCGGAAGGGACATTCTCAAAATTTGCACCATCTGGGATTGTGCTTTTCGAGTCTGGTTACCTGATGTTGACGAAGCCATTTAACGATGATCTTGCCTGGCAGGTTCAGCGCGAACTGGTTAACAGCTATTTCCGCACTCGCGCGCCGCTGACGGAAATTGAGATGATCGCAGCGATGGCCGCCGACGCCGTTCGCCAGCAGAAACGCCTGAATCATGTTGAAGAGCAGATCGAGACGGTGACCGAAGCTGTGGAGAACATCAAACGCGGGACCATGCGCGCCGGTTATGTCGGTTACCGGCAGGTGGTTGCTAAAAGTGGAATGAGTGACGCTAAGTGCCGAAATCTGGTCAATGCCTACCGCATCCCGACAGACACGCACGAATTTATGACTCCGGACGGGCTGTTGTCACGCAGAGCCATCGTCGAAATGGAGCCGTTTATGGCCGCGTTCCGCCAGATGATGTCAGAAGCTGAACCGCGCGGCACCCGCTGGTATCACCCTAAAATGGGCCTGTTCCAGGCGATTGGGTGGGAGGATAAATAATGCATAAGTTCTTCGTCGAGACAGAGAACCTGAACACTGTCAGCGATTGCCTGCAGCAGCTTGTTAACGCAGAAGAAGCGCAGCTCAGTATCGAAGAGCAGCTGGCGAGATCGAACAGCAGCAGCGAATGGAGCGCATGGCGGAAAAAGGCTGAAAACGCGCTACGGGTGATCAAAGGTAAGCGCCGCATCATCACAGTTCGTCTGGCTGTCCTGCGCCATGAGGAGAAGGAACGCAACCTGCAGCTGCACCAGCAGCACAATGACTTTCTGGTTCAGGCTCTTCGCGAAATTGTAACGCCCTCCTCTTTTGCGCGGTGCGTGCGTCTGGCTAAAGAAAAAGTGGAGGAGATCCATGCAAACCAGTGCTGAAATCGTTCTTCTGGTGCCGAATGACTGGGTTAGCGAAAAGGTTCTGATTGCGGTTACCGGGCTCAAGCCCGGAACCATCACCCGCGCCAGAAAAGAATCCTGGATGCTGGGCCGCGAGTACCTGCACATTTCACCAGATGGTAATCCCAAGCCTTCGAGCGAATGCATGTACAACAGGAAAGCCGTTGATCAGTGGATCGAGGCGCAGAAAAAAAATCAACCAGGTGCGAAGACAGCATGAAAAGCAGTACACTCGTCCACGCTCCTGGACGTCAGGAGGGATCAATGGCTAATGCATCATACCCGACAGGCGTCGAAAACCATGGCGGCTCACTCCGCGTCTGGTTTCTGTATAAAGGCAAACGTGTCAGGGAAAACCTCGGAGTCCCTGATACAGCCAAAAATCGCAAAATCGCCGGTGAGCTTCGTTCTTCGGTTAGTTTTGCGATAAGAATGGGGAATTTCGACTATGCGGAAAAATTCCCAAACTCACCGAACCTTGCCCGGTTCGGTCAGGATAGTAAGGAAATTACTGTGCTGGAGCTTACTGAAAAATGGTCAGAGCTGAAGAAGATGGAAATCAGCTCAAACACCATGAGTAGGTACGAGTCCATCATAAAAAACATGCTTCCGCGCATCGGCGAAAACAAAATGGTTTCTGCGGTTACCACTGAGGATTTGCTGTATGTGAGGAAGGAGTTGCTGACAGGTTTTCATGTGATGAAGAAGGATCACCGGACGCAGGTAAAAGGTCGGAAGTCGTCCACGGTGAATAATTACATGATGCTGATGGCCGAAATCTTCCAGTTTGGAGCTGATAACGGCTACGCAGAGGAAAACCCGTTTAGCGGAATTAACCGCCTCAAGAAAGCGAAGGGTGAGCCAGATCCACTCACTACAGACGAGTTTATCCGGTTTGTCCAGGCGTGCGGTCACCAGCAGATGAGCAATCTCTGGTCACTGGCAGTCTATACCGGAATGAGGCATGGGGAGTTGTGCGGTCTGGCCTGGGAAGATATCGATCTGCATGCCGGGACCATCACTGTGAGGCGCAACCTTACCCAAACGGATGAGTTCACCCTGCCAAAAACCGACGCAGGAACTGACAGGGTGATTTATCTCATTCAACCAGCTATTGATGCCCTTATGAATCAGGCCCAACTGACGCGCCTTGGCCGGCAGTATGAGGTTGAAGTGAAATTGCGGGAATATGGTCAGTCAGTCATACACCCCTGCACTTTCGTTTTCAGCCCTCAATGCGTCAAACGTGGGCCACGCAGAGGATATCATTACGCGGTTAATTCGATTAATAAAATTTGGGGCCCGATAATCAAGCGCGCCGGTATACGGTACCGCAACGCGTACCAGTCACGACATACCTATGCGTGCTGGTCATTGTCAGCCGGTGCGAACCCAAACTTTATAGCAACTCAGATGGGGCACACCGATGCACAGATGGTTTACAAAGTGTATGGAAAGTGGATGTCAGAGAAGAGTGCCGAACAGGTTTCTCTTCTCAACCAGGCGCTTTCACGCTTTGCCCCATCACTGCCCCAAAGCATGTTAGTAGCGCAGTAGAAAACCTTAGATTCAAGTGGTTAGCAGCCCTATTGCTACATTTGTATAACATGGGGCACAAAATGCCCTCGACCATAAAGACAGGTTATGTTGTGATCGGGGTTCAATAAATCACTAAACAAGGTATACTCCGGAGTTGTTTATTGTACTAAACGCTCCTGTGAGAGGATGCTACTGCGCACCTATGACTCAATTCGCTTCTCCTGTTCTGCATACGTTGCTGGATACCGACGCGTATAAACTGCATATGCAGCAAGCCGTTTTCCACCATTATTATGATGTCCACGTTGCGGCGGAATTCCGCTGTCGGGGCGACGACTTGCTGGGTATCTACGCAGATTCCATCCGTGAACAGGTCGATGCTATGCAGCATCTGGCGCTGCAGGACGACGAATATCAGTGGCTTTCCGGCCTGCCCTTCTTTAAAGCTGACTACCTGAACTGGCTGCGCGACTTCCGCTATAAGCCGGAGCAGGTCACCGTCACGAACGATAATGGCAAGTTGAACATTCGCCTCGAAGGTCCGTGGCGTGAAGTGATCATGTGGGAAGTTCCCCTTCTGGCCGTGATCAGCGAGTTAGCCCACCGCTACCGTTCGCCTGAAACCGGCGTTGAGCAGGCGGTAGCCTCGCTTGAAAAGAAACTGGTTGAGTTTTCAACGCTGACCGAAGAGCTGGATATGTCCCGCTTCCGCCTGATGGATTTTGGTACACGCCGCCGTTTCTCCCGCGAGGTTCAGCAGGCTATCGTGAAGCGCCTGCAGCAGGAACCGTGGTTTGTGGGCACCAGCAACTACGACCTTGCCCGACGTCTTGATCTGACGCCAATGGGCACCCAGGCGCACGAGTGGTTCCAGGCACATCAGCAAATCAGCCCTGACCTGGCGAACAGCCAGCGCGCCGCACTCGCCGCATGGCTTGATGAATATCCCGATCAGTTAGGTATCGCCCTGACCGACTGTATTACGATGGACGCGTTTCTACGCGACTTCGGCCCTGAATTTGCTGAACATTATCAGGGTCTACGCCATGACTCCGGGGATCCCTTCGAATGGGGCGAGAAAGCCATTGCCCATTATCAGAAGCTCGGTATAGACCCGATGAGCAAAGTACTGGTCTTCTCTGATAACCTCGATCTGGCGAAAGCTGTCGACCTCTATCGTCAATTCTCTTCCAGGGTTAACCTAAGCTTTGGTATCGGCACCCGTTTGACCTGCGATATTCCTCAGGTAAAACCGCTAAACATCGTCATAAAACTGGTGGAATGTAACGGCAAGCCGGTCGCAAAACTCTCCGATAGCCCAGGCAAAACTATTTGCCACGACAAAGCATTCGTTCGTGCATTGCGTAAAGCGTTCGATCTGCCGCAGGTCAAAAAAGCCAGCTAGCCGCTTTTGGGAGCCTTACAGGCTCCCCCCCCCCCTTTTTTTTCTGATTTCTTTTCTTTTGACTGCGAAATCTGCTTGTCTGATGGCGGATGCCAGGTAACATAGATATCCCTCCCTTAGGGGCGGACAAGTGTCTATTTTTTCCGACTATTAACAGAGAGAATATTATGAGCGTTGTGCCTGTAGCCGACGTACTCCAGGGCCGCGTCGCCGTTGACCAAGAAGTCACCGTGCGCGGATGGGTGCGTACTCGCCGAGATTCTAAAGCTGGCATCTCCTTCCTTGCCGTCTATGACGGTTCCTGCTTTGATCCTGTACAGGCCGTCATTAATAATTCTCTGCCCAATTACAATGATGACGTTCTGCACCTGACAACCGGTTGCTCCGTAATCGTCACCGGTGTTGTTGTGGCATCACCAGGTCAGGGCCAAAGTTTTGAAATTCAGGCATCCGCCATTGAAGTGACCGGCTGGGTTGACGATCCTGATACCTACCCGATGGCGGCAAAACGCCACAGCATCGAATACCTGCGTGAGGTAGCTCACCTGCGTCCGCGTACTAACCTGATTGGTGCGGTTGCTCGCGTGCGTCACACGCTGGCGCAGGCGCTGCATCGCTTCTTTGACGAACAGGGTTATTTCTGGGTTTCTACCCCGCTGATCACCGCTTCCGATACCGAAGGCGCTGGCGAAATGTTCCGCGTGTCTACGCTGGATATGGAAAACCTGCCGCGCACGCCGGAAGGTAAAGTGGACTATGACAAAGACTTCTTCGGTAAAGAAGCCTTCCTGACGGTTTCCGGCCAGCTCAACGGCGAAACCTACGCCTGTGCGCTGTCGAAGATCTACACCTTTGGCCCAACCTTCCGCGCAGAAAACTCCAACACCAGTCGTCACCTGGCGGAATTCTGGATGCTTGAGCCTGAAGTGGCCTTTGCGGACCTGGATGATGTCGCAGGTCTGGCTGAAGCGATGCTGAAATATGTGTTTAACGCCGTTCTGGAAGAACGTGCAGACGACATGAAGTTCTTCGCAGAGCGTGTCGATAACGACGCCATTGCTCGCCTTGAGCGCTTCGTTTCAGCTGACTTCGCGCAGGTGGATTATACCGATGCGGTGGCTATCCTCGAAAAATGTGGTGAGAAGTTCGAGAACCCGGTTTACTGGGGCGTAGACCTCTCCTCCGAGCATGAACGCTACCTGGCAGAGAAACACTTTAAAGCACCGGTTGTCGTGAAAAACTACCCGAAAGACATTAAGGCCTTCTATATGCGCCTTAACGAAGACGGTAAGACCGTTGCTGCAATGGACGTACTGGCGCCGGGCATTGGTGAGATCATCGGGGGTTCCCAGCGTGAAGAACGTCTGGACGTTCTGGATGCACGTATGGAAGAGATGGGTCTGAATCCGGCTGACTACAGCTGGTATCGCGATCTTCGCCGTTACGGTACCGTACCGCACTCCGGTTTTGGTTTGGGCTTTGAGCGTCTGATTGCCTATGTCACCGGCGTTCAGAACGTTCGTGACGTTATTCCATTCCCGCGTACACCACGTAACGCCAGCTTCTAAGTCACAAAATAAACAATGGCCAGCACATGCTGGCCATTATTTTATTCTGCATTGTCAGTTTTCGTCAGCGAAAAGTCAGCGTCTTTAAACTACAACCCCGCCACAACCACTACCTGTTACGTATTGTTTCCACGAAACATCTACGCACAAAAAATAAACCACAGTCTTATTGCGATTATTACATCCTCAAGCAATAGCACAAATTTCGAACAAATTTATAGCCATCCAGAAGTCTTAATACAGCAATAAGAAAAAATGAGTCGTTTAGCTTCTGTTTATAAGAAACGCCTTTAGCCAAATTAAGCATAAGCAATTCATATACATAGCAATGAATTCGCCGTTTAATTCACCAAACCGTTCTGAAATTTGAGGTGGTTCACAAAGTTCCCAAAATTACATATTTAGTTACACATAATTTCTTTTTGTTACCCAATCTTGAGAATTGTAGCACTTTCAGGCTAGCGAAACGGTTCTATGAATGGAAAGATGCCTGTCAGATACATAAAGACACCTAACTCTCATCAATAGTTCCGGAAATATTTATTGACAGAATTTATTGACGGCAGTGGCGAGTGTCATAAAAAAACCAATGAGGGTAATAAATAATGATGAAGCGCAATATTCTGGCAGTGGTTATCCCTGCTCTGCTGGTAGCCGGTGCAGCTAACGCTGCAGAAATCTATAACAAAAACGGCAACAAACTGGACTTCTACGGTAAAGTTAACGCTGAACACGACTTCGTGACCTCTGGTGACAACACCAGCAACGGCGACGCAACTTACGCGCAGATCGGTTTCAAAGGCGAAACTCAGATCAACGACCAGCTGACCGGTTACGGCCAGTGGGAATACCGCTTCGCAGCTAACCAGGCTGAAGGTGGCAACCAGACTAACAAAAACCGTCTGGCCTTCGCAGGTCTGAAAGCGGGCGACGCGGGCAGCATCGACTACGGCCGTAACTACGGTATCGTATACGACGTAGAATCCTACACCGATATGGCGCCATCCTTCTCAGGTATGACCTGGGGTGGCAACTATGTTGACAACTTTATGACCAGCCGTGGCACCGGCCTGCTGACCTACCGTAACAGCGATTTCTTCGGTCTGGTTGACGGTCTGAGCATGGGTATCCAGTACCAGGGTAAAAACGAGCGTTCAGGTGCTGACGTTGTTAAAGCGAACGGCGACGGCGTAGGCTACTCACTGGGTTACGACTTCGGCGAAGGCTTCGGTGCTATCGCATCTTACAGCAACGCTAACCGTACTCTGGAGCAGAAAACCGACGGTAAAGGCGACAAAGCTGAAGCATGGGGTGTGGGTCTGAAATATGACGCCAACAACATCTACCTGGCAACCACCTATGCTGAAACCCGCAACACCACCCGTACTGGTACCGACGGTGACGCTGGCTTCGCTAACAAAACGCAGAACTTCGAAGTTGTTGCTCAGTACCAGTTCGATTTCGGCCTGCGTCCAGCAATCTCCTACGTTCAGACTAAAGGTAAAAACCTGGAAGCATCTGGTACCTTCAACGGCGGCGATGCAGATCTGGCTAAATTCATCCAGGTTGGCGCAACTTACTACTTCAACAAAAACTTCAACGTGTGGGCTGACTACTACATCAACCTGCTGGACAAAGACTCTGCATACGCTGAAAGCGTTGGCGGTATCAACGGCAACGACGATATGGCTGCAGTGGGTGTGACTTACCAGTTCTAATCAGTACACCACTTTGTTATATGCTTAATGAACAGGGCTTCGGCCCTGTTTTTTTTTGCCTGATAGTAAAAAATGGCGACTTTTGAAAAGCCGCACGCTTTTCGTCGCAAACGGTTGGCATTTTGTAAATCTACCGTTAACCTGATAGCGGATTTCACTTCTGTAATCACAATGGAACTTCGTCATGTTTGAGAACATTACCGCCGCTCCTGCCGACCCGATTCTGGGCCTGGCCGATCTGTTTCGTGCCGACGACCGCCCTGGAAAAATCAACCTGGGTATTGGTGTATATAAAGATGAAACCGGCAAAACTCCGGTACTGACCAGCGTTAAAAAGGCTGAGCAGTATCTGCTGGAAAACGAAACCACCAAAAACTACCTCGGTATTGATGGTATCCCTGAATTTGGTCGTTGCACGCAGGAGCTGCTGTTCGGTAAAGGCAGCGCAATTGTGGGCAGCAAACGTGCTCGTACAGCTCAGACCCCTGGTGGTACTGGTGCTCTGCGCGTTGCGGCGGATTTCCTTGCGAAAAACACCTCTGCCAAGCGCGTCTGGGTAAGCAACCCAAGCTGGCCGAACCACAAGAGCGTCTTTAACTCTGCGGGCCTGGAAGTGTGCGAATACGCGTACTACGACGCAGTCAATCACGCTCTGGATTTCGACGGTTTACTGGCAAGCCTGAATGAAGCGCAGGCGGGTGACGTTGTGTTGTTCCACGGTTGCTGCCATAACCCAACCGGCATCGATCCGACGCTGGAACAGTGGGAACAGCTGGCGAACCTGTCCGTTGAAAAAGGCTGGCTGCCGCTGTTCGACTTCGCGTACCAGGGCTTTGCTCGCGGTCTGGAAGAAGACGCAGAAGGCCTGCGCGCATTCGCGGCTGTGCATCAGGAGCTGATTGTCGCAAGTTCTTACTCCAAGAACTTTGGCCTGTACAATGAGCGCGTGGGTGCATGTACCTTGGTCGCAGCGGACGAACAAACCGTCGATCGTGCTTTCAGCCAGATGAAATCCGTGATCCGCGCTAACTACTCTAACCCACCGGCACACGGTGCATCTGTCGTTGCCACGATCCTGAGCAACGATGCCCTGCGCGCTATCTGGGAACAAGAGCTGAACGACATGCGTCAACGCATTCAACGCATGCGCCTGCTGTTCGTGAGCACCCTGGCAGAAAAAGGGGCCGACCGCGACTTCAGCTTCATTATTAAGCAGAACGGTATGTTCTCTTTCAGCGGCCTGACCAAAGAACAGGTTCTGCGTCTGCGTGAAGAATTTGGCGTATACGCCGTTGCTTCTGGCCGCGTGAACGTTGCCGGCATGACGCCTGACAATATGGCACCGCTGTGTGAAGCGATTGTCGCTGTGCTGTAAGGCAACCTTCGCCCACAAAAAAGCCTGCATCATGCAGGCTTTTTTTATTAGCGGGGGGCTTACCAGACAGGCATCTCATCCTGAAGGAACGGGTTATGCAGTCGCTCATAGCCCAGCGTCGACATTGGGCCGTGTCCAGCGATAAACGTCACATCGTCACCCAACGGCAATAACTTCTGTTTGATCGACTGAATCAACTGCCCATGATCGCCACGTGGGAAATCACTGCGTCCTACGCCACCTTTGAAAATCACGTCGCCAGAAATCAGCAGACGGGACTGGTCATCAAAGAAGACAATATGGCCTGGCGTATGACCAGGGCAATGCAGCACCTGTAACGTCACATTCCCTACGCTAACGCGCTCTCCTTCATTCAGCCAACGATCGGGTGTCAGCGGCTGACACTCATCAAGACCAAACATGCGACTTTGGGCCGGTAATCCCTGCAGCCAGAACTCATCTTCTTTTTCCGGGCCGATCACTGGCACACCGTAGTGTTGTGCCAACTCTTCCGCCGCGCCAACGTGGTCGAGATGCCCATGCGTCAACAAAATCTGCATCAACGTCACACCACTCGCTGCGACTTCCTGCTTGATCTTCTCAGCGTCACCGCCGGGATCGACAAGCGCGGCCAGTTTAGTTTGCTCACACCAGATTAATGAACAATTCTGGGAGAACGCAGTAACCGGAATAATACGATAGTTCATGCTGCTCCTGTGTTTCGTTATTACCAGTGCCGAACTGGACCGGTATCAATATGCACAAAGTTGCTTCGTGGGTAATATCCTACACCACCTGAGCGCATAGATAACGCTGCTTTGCGAATATTGGCTAACGACACGCCTTCAATATGGAAATCCATTGCCTGCCCTTTCGTATGGTAGCTTTTTTTCGCTACCCCACGGCTGTGGGCGCGCAGTTCATTATTGGTATCCAATGAGCGATAACCAGAAACGAGCTGCACTGGCCTGCTGGTGCCCAGCAAGCTCTGAAGACGGAACAACTGATCAAATAATCCTGGATCGATGGCTTTCATTTTATTCGCGCGGTAATCGCGGAAAAAATGGTTTAGTTTTGCTAATTCATCCTGAATATAGCCTCTGCCATCAAAGAATTCCGCTTTAAGCGACTCACCAGTATGAAGATTGTTGAGCGTTAAAATACGCGGACGTGGTGTCGAGAGGGTGGCAAATGCTGGCGTCGGCAGGATGGCCGCTGCGCCGAGCGCAACGCCACATAACGCCAGCAGTTTGCGGCGATTAGCGTCAAATTTGTCCATGATAATCAGGTCTACAGTTCAATGTTTATCGTATTTATGCGAAGCGCACGAAGGGCACCTTAACTGCCAGAGCTGGCTGCGTCAAGGTACCCGACCCCAGTAAATACGCGGTCTACAGCCATATGACCCCGCTTTTACCTTAAGTTACGACAATCCAATTTCCCGAACTGCTTCATTTACCTGATTAATTGTTCAGCTTTTGTCAAAATTTGTGCGCCGGATCGCGCGGTGAGATCGTAATTGTAAATATCTGTACGATATTGGGTGCGCCCATCTTCGCCAACAAACGCCGTCAGATAGTAAAGATTGACCGGAATATTGTGCCGAATATTAACGTACCGCGTATCACCTTGCTTCAGCGCATCGGAAATCCGCGTATCGTTCCAGCCCGCATCCTGCAGCAGCATGTTCGCCAGCTCTGAGGCTTTGTTCACGCGCACACAGCCGGAGCTAAGGGCTCGCGTATCTTTCTGGAACAGGTTGTGGTTTGGCGTATCGTGCAGATAAATCGCGTCAGAACTCGGCATGTTGAATTTGTAACGTCCGAGCGAGTTGCGCGCGCCGGGAGCCTGCTGGAAACGAAATGGCAGGTTAGACGCCGTGATGGTCGACCAGTCGACCATATAGGGATCGATCGCCTCTTTACTGTTCCAGCCACGCATCACCGTGTAGCCATGGCGTTCCAGATACCCAGGGTCGTTCCAGACTTTCGGCAGAATATCTTTTCGCGCCAGCGTCGGCGGTACGTTCCACGGCGGGTTAACCACCACATTGTTCAGTGCGCTGCTCATCATCGGCGTTTTGCGATCCGGACGCCCGACAATCACGCGTGAGGCCAGCACTTCACTTCCGTTCTGATAATAGACCAGCGAATAGGCCGGGATATTAACCATGATACCGGTAGATAACGTGCCTGGAAGCAAGCGCAAGCGCTGGATATTCAGTGCCAACACCCCCGCTCGCTGCCCTGGAGAGACGTTAAGCCAGTCGCGCGTTGACTGACCAATAACACCGTCGGCCCCTAATCCCTGAAGTGTCTGGAATTGCTTAACCGCCGCCACCAGCTCACGATCGTAAACCGCAGGCTTATCGCTCAGAGCCAGCGCTTTCTTCTCTTTCACCGGAGCTGAAGGACTGACAACCACGTTTTGGGGATCGTCACCGGGGAGCGCAATTTTTGGCCCTCCCTCCAGAATGCCCGCGCGTTTGAGGATCTCGCGCAGGGCGGGAACATCACTGCTCCACTGTCCAGGCCGCAGCGACGCGGTTCCTCGCAATTGCGGCCAGGAACGCGAATCAGCTACCAGCGCAAGCAACGATTGATGCATGGTCGCGTATTGCGGATGTGCAGGGGCCAGGCTGGCGATAAAGCGCGGCAGATCGCCATTATCCAACGACAGCTGCCACTGGTTAATGACCGACAGCGCCGGCGTCGCCAGCTTGTATGGTTTCTCGCTGTATAACCAGCGGTTGCCATTGACGGGAATACCCGCCACAAAATGGAGGTAGCCCATCATGGCATCAGAGAGGACAACGTCACGCGCCATGCCCGTCACTGCAGGATCGGTCAGAAGTCCAACCCAGGTGGTAAATTGCGGCTGAATACCGGCAATCGCCACTTCAGCCAGCTGCTGCTGAAAAGCACGCACAGCGTCGCGGTTTTCCCACATGGGTTTCATATCGCGCGCGGCATAAAGCAGCGTCAGCTGATTGATATAAGCTGGCGTATAGCCAGACGGCAGATCGGACTGGATCTGCTGGCGGAGAGCCGCTATGTCGATACCTTCCGGCAACGGCTTGATACCGGCCATAATGGCCGTCGCGGGTGACTGATCCAGCGGTTGCGACAGCGACGTTGGCTGCGCCCCCATGGTGGCGGAGCTATCAGTCGGTACAAGCTCAGGCTCATCGGCCTGTGCGGTGGACAGTGGAGCAAACATCACTGTCAGGCACAAACTCAGCGCTGACAGCTGACGACCACGATTTTTCTTTAGCAACATCCCTTGCCCCCTGTTTCTCACGACATGCCCATCACATTGGGGCTTTCTTTCATTATAGGTAGGCAGAAAATCTGTTGCCTTACCTTATGTAAAGAAGTTTAAAGATAATGCAGTCGTAAGCACAAGTTAAGTGTAAAAAAAAGCGGCGCTAATGCGCCGCTCTTTACGTCAATATGCGTCAGGAGGCATCCGCCGTTCCCGGCAACGACTCCGGCGGCTGCGGGGCAAAACCGCGCAACCCGACAACATGGACGTGTTCGCTGTTCTGGAACACCTTACGCACCAGCTTGTAGGTCGTGCCTTTTTCCGGGCTGATATTTTCAGGCGCCGCGATAATGAGCTGCATGTCGAGACGATCGCAAAGCTCAAACAGCGTGGCGATAGAACGGGCATCAAGACGCGCCGCTTCATCAAGGAACAGCAGACGACATGGAGAGATATCTTTACCGCGCAGGCGGCGGGCTTCATCTTCCCAGCTCTGCACTACCATCACCAGAATTGACATACCGGTACCGATAGCTTCCCCGGTAGAGAGTGCACCCGACTCCGCGCGCAACCAACCGTCCGAACCACGGTTTACCTCAACTTCCATTTCCAGATAGTTGCGGTAATCCAGCAGTTCTTCACCGATAGTTTGTGGCGTACGCTGCCCCATATCAATTTGCGGGTTCAGGCGCTGATACAGTTTTGCCAGCGCTTCCGAGAAGGTCAGACGGTTACTGTTGAACAGATCCTGATGCTGTTCATGCTGCTCCGACAACACATCCAGCAGCGTAGAATGCGCTTCACGGACATTGACGTTCAAACGCACGCTATTGACCTGGCCAAACGACACGCTCTGCAGACCCTGGTTCAGCTGACGGATACGGTTTTGCTCTCGCTGAATGGTTTTGCGGATGATATTTGCCACGCTGCGAGAGCTGATGGCCAGCTTCTGCTCGCGTGAGGTCAACTCTTCCGTCAAACGGCCCAGCTCAATTTCCATCTGCTCGATGGCTTCGACCGGATCGTCAGTACGGATGATATCCTGACGTATACGCTCGCGCAGGTGCTGGTAAACCGCCACGAAGAACTGAATCTTACGTTCAGGACGTTTCGGATCTTCTGACATACGCAGTACATCGCGCAGATGCTCGTTATCCGCCACGGCCAGACGCAGTGCCCCCAGTGCCTTATCCGACATGGAGCGCAGTTCGTCCCCTGAGAGATAGGCCAGCTCACGGCGGTGGAGACGACGTTCAACGTTGTTATCTTTCACCATGCGCATTACCGCGCACCAGCCCGCTTTCGCAGACACGACCTGCTCACGCATCTCAAAGTAGTCGCGCTCCAGCTTACGCAGGCGGCGGGTCAGGTTATCCATTTCTGCTTCACAGAAGGTCAACGCTTTTTCCAGCTGATTGCGTCGCGCACGGTTGTTGCTCAGCTGGCTGTGCAACTCATCACGACGAATACGCGCGCGTTCTTCGGCACCGCTGTCGGCGCGAACGCCGATGTCCTGCAGCTCTTTTTGCAGATCGTTTAACAGCTCTTTCTTGGTGTCGTAGGAGCTTTTCAGCGAGGCCATAACCTGGCTGTACTGGCTCAGCTGCGCTGCGTGGGTACGCATCGCTTCACGAGCGCGGGTACGTTCGGCTTCAGCCTGCTCAAGACGCTGACGCAGTTTTTCATTCAGGTCGCTGTTTCCGCTGAGCATTTCTGCTGAGTCAGAGTAACCAAAGTGGGCGCGACGCTGCACCACTTCCGTCAGTGCAAACGCCTGCTGACGCGCTTCACGCTGCACCTGCTGTGACCAGGCATAATCTTCTTTTAACTGCTCGAACTGCTCCGGATCGCTCTGAAGTACCGAGACAACCGGCTCCAGTTTCGCCAGTTGATTACCATGCTGCTGGACAAAACGCGCGGCTTCCTGTGCTTCATCCAGGCGTTCCTGGATTTCATCCACGCGGTCAGCCAGCGTTTCATCCGCCAGCAGGTTCAGACGAGGCAGAATGCGGTTAAGGGCTGCCACACCCTCTTTTGCCTGTTCGAACTGGGCGCGGCTTTGTTGGTTATCACTTTCGTGATTAGCCATCGCGCGTTCCAGCTCACCGCGGCGGGAGTTAAGCTTGCGAATTTCGGCTTCCGGATCGGCGTCAAACGCCACAGCCAGATGGCTGCCGATGAAGCGGCTAAAGGCCTGGTGCAGACGCTGGGTTTTCTGTACGTCAAACGACAGCGTCGCAAAACGTTCAGACAGCGTTTCACGCTCGGCGTGCAGGCTTTCAATGCGGTTTTCACGCGCGGCGCGGCCAAACAGCGGGAGTTCCGGGAAGCGAGAATAACGCCACTGACGGTCAGCGATTTTCACCACCACCGCTTTTTCCAGCTCGTCGACGCTGAATACGCTGTCATCAAATGACTGCGGATCCCCTTCGATCAGGTAGAGATCTTCCGGGCAATCTTCCAGACCCGCAAGCTGTTCGGAAATCAGCGACAGATCCGGAACGACAATCGCATTTCGTGACGGGCCATACAGCGCGGAGAAGTACGGCGCGTCATCCAGACCAACATCATCATAAATTTCGGACAGCAGCACGCCGCCAAAACGCTCCGCCAGCGTGTTCAGGCGCGCGTCTTCTGCGCCGCCCGGCTGGCTTAAGCGTTCAATTTCTTCATCGACGTCACGCTTACGTGCGCCCACTTCGTCACGCTCAACAATCGCTTCGCGCTCGCGCTCCAGCAATTGTTGCAGGTATTCGGTGACTTCCTGGCCGGAGGTAAACTCTTCACCACACTGCTCGCTCAGCTGGCTGAGGCTACTTTGCGCCGCAAGCCAAACCGGCGCGCGCTGAAGCAGCGTCTGTGAGCGCGCCTGAAGCTGTTCCATCTCCTGGCGCAGCGTCATACGCTGTTCGCTGGCGCTGGATACCGTGTCAGACAGCGCGGCAATACGCGCCTCCAGCTCCTGATGCAGCGCCTCGAGATCGTCGACGTCGTAATTTTTACCCTGACGCTTACAGAATTCGGTCAGCAGACGTTCGGCTTCCTGCTGCTCACGCAGACGTTGTTCCAGTTCGTTCAAACGCATGCGCAGCGGCTGAACCTGCTCAGACAGGTGGCGCTGGTTCACGCCGTCGCGCAGTAATTCACGGGCAACATCCCACGCTTCATTACGCGCCAGCGGGCCGTTAATCGCCACGACTAACTGGTACGCTTGCTCAAACTGACTGTGCGCCGTTTGCGCGACGCTCATTTTCTGATCGAGCGACAGCAGTTTTTCGGTGGCTTCCTGTTCTTTCGCCTGGAAAGTATCCAGCCATTCGTCGGCACTTTCCGGGGTGAGGTCTGGCAGATGGCACAGCTCTTTTGCGCGCTGTAATGCCTGCAGTGCCTGGGTATACTGAATTGCGCGAGTCTGCTGCACATCCAGCGCCTGCTGGTAATCGGCAAGCTGGCTTTTCAGCTCATCCACTTCCAGCTCAGCGGCTTCAGCGCGCGCTTCGTTCTCTTCCTGCATGTCGGCAGCTTCAGCCACCACCTCGTTTTGCTCTTCGAGACGAATTTGCAGCTCATCGAGATCCGCTTCATAACGCTCGATCTTTTCCTGCTGACGCAGCGCGGTTTGCACCAGATTGAGGTGATCGCTGGCGGCCTGATAATCGGCCTCCAGATCGCCCTCTGCACCGTTGTGCTCACCCAACTCACGTGCCATCTCAACGTGCTTATACTGCTCTGCCACCAGCTGTTTACGCGAAGTAAACAGCTCGCGGCGATACTCTAACGCCTGATCGAGATGGATACGCCGCTCGTTGGCGTGGCGCATATAGTCCGCCGCCACATAGTTAGTGGCTTCGCTGATCAGGTGTTTAAACAGATCGCGATCAGACTGCGTCACGCGAATGGCTTCGAGCGTCATCCGGTTTTCACGCAGTGCTGCTTCCATATCCTGAAAGGCCTTACGTACGCCGCTGTTTTCTGGCAGCAGGTAGTCACGCAGGGATCGGGTAATGGCACTGGAGATCCCCCCGTACAGGGACGCTTCAATAAGGCGATAGTATTTGCTACGGTCTGATGCGGTGCGCAGACGGCGTGCAACCACACCCAGATCGAACATCAGGGAGTGGTAATCGGTAATGGAGTTGAATTGCTTAAACTGCACGCCTTCAATGGTTTCGAGCTTATCTTTCAGCTCCTGCAGCGTCAGTACGCGCGCCTGGCGATCGTTCAGCGTTTCCGTCAACAGCGCCGTTGGCTGCATAGAGGTTGGCAGCCCCTGAATCGCAAAGGGTTTGATATCCACTTTACGATCGCGACCGGCTACCTGTTGCAGACGCACGCCCACCACCACGCGCTGGTAGCGAGAGTTAATGACGTCCAGCACCGAATAACAGACACCCGCTTTCAACTTACCGTGCAGGCCTTTATCGCGGGAACCGCTCGTCGCCCCCGCTTCGGTGGTGTTACGGAAGTGCAGTAACGTCAGATCGGGGATCAACGCCGTGACAAATGCCGCCATAGTGGTGGATTTACCCGCGCCGTTGCCGCCGGAGAGCGTCGTGACCAGCTCATCCAGATCGAACGTTCGGGCAAAGAAACCGTTCCAGTTAATCAGCGTTAGTGAGCGAAATTTACCGCGTTCAATCATTATTCTTCCTCCCCGCTATCCGGCTGATTGTCTTCATGCTCATCATTGAGCTGCAAATGGTTTTCCACCGGCATCGCTTCACCGTCGCGGATCATGCGCAGCTGCGCTTCGCGCGCGTCATCACCCGCACGCACATCCGCGCCAAAGCGGAAGACCGACTCGGTGATGCGGAATTTGCTGCTGTCATGGCCCATAAACCAGACCATACCCAGACGGCGCAAGCGGTTCAGAGAAGAACGAACTTTTTCCTGTAATTTCTGACGGTCGAGATCGGAGCCTGTCGAACGGTTGTTTACCAGCTTGAGCAACTTGCTTTCATCTGCCAGCGACAGCAGCTCGTCATAAAGCTCCTGCTGGGTGAAAATACCTTCGTTCGCCAGACGTTCCGGGCTGAGGTAGAGATAGCAAAGAATTTTGCCAACCATCATGTCCAGCTCGGAAAGTACAGAACGCGGGATGAGCGTTGTGGAGCGTGGGCGCAGGTAGAAAAACCCTTCCGGTGCGCGGATAAGCTCAACGTTATAGCGTGCGTAAAACTCTTCCAGGTATTCCTGAAAGTCCATCAAAAAGGCGTGATTATCCAGCTCGTCAAGGCCAACATGACGACCGGCACGCAGCTGGCTGTCCAGCGCCGGAAATAACGGATTCGCCAGCGCCTGTGCCAGCTTAAGTGGCATCACTTGTTCAATATTTGTCAATGACATGCGCCTGTACCTTGGCTCCGTAATCGTTAATCGGCTGCCACTTCGGCGGCAGTCCGGTGAAATCTGCTTGTGCTACGCCCAGGCGCACAGCCTGGTCGACAACAATGCGGGCGATATCGAAGTGTCGCGCACGAGGATATTGCGCCAGATAGTCGCGCACCACGAGCCCAAGATCCAGCGGCACTTGTCTGGTTTTGTAGACAGCGAGCTGTTCTTCGATCATGGCCGCAAGTTGCTCACGAATTTCGTTAAATTCTTCGTATTCCAGATCCGGCGGCAGTTCGCCCGTGACCTCTTCATCGCGCAGCGTCATCTCTTCGTCACGCATATCCAACAGACGATCGGCATTGGCATAGGTCAGTGCCCACGGGGCATCGAAATAGGTCTGGACCGACTGGCGCAGGCGCTGGGCAAAGACGCGGTTTTTATCCATATCAATCGCGGTACGGATAAATTTATGCACGTGGCGGTCATAGCCGATCCACAGATCGATTGACTGCTGGCCCCAGCTAATGATGCGATCGAGCTTGCTTTGCAGATCGAAGACCAGACGATCGACAAAATGCAGATCGTCATGCGCCAGCGTCGCGTCCTGTATACGCAGCAGGTTAGCCTGCAGCTTATCGCCCGCCGCTTCTAGCGTATCCTGCAGTTCTCGCAGGGTACCCGAAGTTTCTGACAGTAAAAGTTCACAGCTGGAGATGGCTGCACGCCAGTCTTTATTCAGCAGCTGTGCGATATCGTCTTTCACCTGCTGCTGCTGCTCGTCCATCAGACGTTGGGTCAGATCGATGCTGTCGAAAATCTCCGCCACCGAATATTTCAGCGGGGCATAAACGTTACGATGCCAATGGAACTCGTCGCCGTTTTCATCCGCTGCATCGGCGGCGCGCTTAAGCTCGCCCGCGACAATTGAGAGCTGCATAGAAAGGCGCAGAGTGGAAAACTCACGCTGGCGGATGTAGTAATCCGTGATGCCAATACCCAGTGGCGTCAGGCGATAAATGGCGTTTCCTTCCGCCTGCTCGCTGGTAAAGCGGTTCAGCAGACGTTGACGCACCATATCGTTGATCGCGTTGTTGGCACGCACGCTAATGGTTTCGCTGGTTTGCTCAAACGCATCACTGACATGGCGGAACGCATCCACCAGTTCACCCTCGCTCATTTCGCCATCCAATCGCTCGCCATTCAGCGTCGCAACCGCCAGCAGGAAAGAGAGTCTGTCGACCGGCAGCGAGATGGAGAAATCGTTTTTCCTGGCCCAGGCAACCAGTTCGGGGACTGTCTGGGAAAATTCACTCATAGATTATCCTTGCTCTGCGGCTTGCGCGCGGTGACGTGTATATAGCGGCCAAGGCTCAAGTAAGGCTCCTGGCGACAATACCGCGTTTCTATTTCTGTTAAGGCGTCTAAACAGTCATGCTGTTTTTGTTTATCACGCAGATAATCATGAAACACCCTCACGCCTGTTTTACCGGTGATCTCCCAGCCGATCTCTTCCAGCCAGCCATAGACCTGCTGCGGTTCTCGCGGGAAATCCGGTGACAGCGTGCGCCGTTTCTTTTTGTACATACCTTGCTGTACATAGCCAAAATTGCCCACCAGCACGTTACGCATGAGCAGGCCGTTGGCATTATAGAACATCAGCGATAACGCACCGCCGGGAGACAACATCGACCACAGCGTTTTTAAGACAGCTTGCGGTTCGGCCACCCATTCCAGCACAGCATGAAACAATATCAGATCCACCTGAGTTTCCAAATGCTGCGGAATGTCCTGAACGGCGCAATGTATAAAATGCATGTTGTCGCTCACACCTTTCTCTTCTGCCGCGCGTTGAGCACGCGCAACCATCTCGGCAGAAAGATCGCAAAGCGTGACGTGATGGCCCCGCTGCGCCATCAAAATGGCAGTCTGGCCTTCCCCGCCACCAGCATCAAGCACGCGCAACGATCGATCACCGAATTCGGCAAGTAGCTTGTCCAGATCCTGCCAGAGGATCGTCTGACGAAGCTGGCCTTTTGTGGTGCCATAAATGTTGCGCGAAAACTTTTCCGCGATGTCATCAAAATTGCGATCCCGCATTGGGAGGGTTCCACTCACTGACTGCAAAACCGCTATTTTGTCACACCCGAGCGGAGAATGAACCTCTCTGGTGTAATATCACTGGCAATCGACTTCTATATGGTCAAAAAAGGAACCAAAAAGGATGCTTTTTACCCTAAAGAAATACCTGGGCGGCATGATGCTTCCCCTGCCGCTGTTGCTCCTGCTTATCGCCCTGGGCCTGGTGCTGGTATGGTTTAGCCGGTTTCAGAAAAGCGGTAAATCGCTCATTACGCTGGGCTGGCTGGCTCTGCTGCTGCTAAGCCTGCAACCGGTCGCGGATGGCTTATTGCGCCCAATCGAAACAAAGTACCCGACCTGGAAGGGAGATCAGAAAGTCGACTACATCGTGGTGCTGGGCGGCGGCTATACCTGGGATCCAAACTGGGCGCCCAGCTCTAACCTGATCAACAATAGCCTGCCGCGGCTAAACGAGGGTATTCGCCTGTGGCTCGCCAATCCGGGATCGAAAATGGTCTTCACTGGGGCCGCCGCAAAAACCAACCCGGTCAGCACGGCTGAAGCCGGTGCCAGAGTGGCGGAATCCCTCGGTGTGCCGCGCTCATCGATCATCACGCTGGACAGCCCAAAAGACACCGAGGAAGAAGCAGCGGCGGTGAAACAGGCTATCGGCGATGCCCCGTTCCTGCTGGTCACTTCCGCCTCTCATCTGCCAAGAGCGATGATTTTCTTCCAGAACGTGGGCTTGCATCCGCTTCCCGCGCCAGCAAACCAGATGGCTATCGACGCCCCGCTTAACCCGTGGGAACGGGCGATCCCGTCCCCGGTATGGTTGATGCATAGCGATCGCGTTGGTTACGAGACGCTTGGGCGTATCTGGCAGTGGATCAAAGGCTCGTCAGGCGAGCCAGGGCAAGAGTGATTTTGCCGCGAGATCGAAATTGGCGCGATTGAAACGTCCGGTATTGACCAGTTGCGCCACTTCATCCCAAAGAAGGTAAAGCCAGCGCCGCCAGAGAAACGCTTCCGCGACGGGGGCACGCTGCAGATAGTGCCACAGCAACCCTTCTGCAGCGCCGCTATCACTTAGCCTGAATAGCTCATATTCCCGCGGTGCCCAGAGCATGATTCCGGGCCCTACCATCGCCAGCAGCTGGTCGCTGCGGGAGTCTTTCAACATGCTGCGCAGGGTAAAATTGCCATGCACCAGTACGCAGTTGTCGTTAAACCCTTCAAACAGCGCCGGTAAACATTCTCGGGTGCGAAACAGGATACGCTTGTCCTGCATGGTTAACCCGGTGTTGTTGAACTGGTTGAGCGTTCCCCACAGCACTTCGACCCGCTGGCGATACCACAGCGGCCATAAATTTTCCTGGGTGCTGTCGACAGGGCCGACCAGGCCACGGCTATCCTGCCGGTGCCAGGCAAGCAAAGCCTCAACGATCTGGTCTTTCAACTGCTCCCAGCGGTCCGGCGTTCGCGCTGGCGCTTCAACGGATACTCCGCGCAAACGCTCAATCAGCAGAACATCCGGGCCGGGATGTTCTTCATGAGTCATCACACCGTACACCGTCGGCATGCGGACTGTCCCTTCCCGCGCCAGCATTGACATTTTCCAGGCGAGCTGGCGGGCAACACCCGGTGACGTAAAGCTTCTGGCCATCAGCGGCATGGGGTTTCCCTGATTGTCATACAACGACCAGAGTGCGGTATCCGCCTTTTCATTCACACACTCAACCCGGCTTAATTTCTCACCAAGCAAATGGCTAAGTTCGGCACGCAACTGTTCCATATGAGATTACCCACATTAAAAACACTGCTTTTATAATGAGCGCGTGAACGGCAGATGTCACCCGAAGAGATCAATTATGGAAATGAAACTGGAAAAAACAGAAGGGAGAACATCCCCCACAGGGAGGGATGTCGGCAGCGTTAACGCAGTTCTGCGCGAACGCGTTCGAGGTCGTCTGGCGTATCAACGCCCGTGCCCGGCACTTCCTCGGCAACGGCAACGTGGATTTTCTCGCCATACCAGAGCACGCGGAGCTGCTCCAGCATTTCGATATGTTCAAGCGGGCTGGGTGCCCAGGTGACGTAACGGCGAATAAAACCCGCACGATAGCCGTAGATCCCCAAGTGGCGCAGGAAGGTATCGCCAATGGCGTCTTTTGACAATGCAAAGCGATCGCGATCCCATGGAATGGTGGCGCGGGAGAAATAGAGCGCATAGCCCTCGGCATCCATCACCACTTTGACGGCATTTGGGTTGAATGCTTCTTCAGCGTGGTGAATAGGCACCGCCAGCGTGGCCATGCCGACCTGACGCTGGGCCAGGTTTTCTGCCACCTGACGAATAATGACCGCGGGGATCATCGGCTCGTCACCCTGCACGTTAACAATGACCGTGTCGTCACTGAAACCGCATTTTTCGACCACTTCAGCCAGACGCTCGGTGCCTGATTGGTGATCGGCGCGGGTCATACACACTTCCCCGCCCGCAGCTTCTACCGCTCGCGCAACATCAGGGTGATCGGTTGCCACAATGACACGCTCTGCACCGGATTCACGGGCACGCTCAAGAACATGCACAATCATTGGTTTGCCGTTGATATCCACCAACGGTTTACCCGGCAGGCGCGTTGACGCATAGCGAGCCGGGATAATGACAACAAAACTCATGGTTTGCTCTCTTCTGCCACCAGGGAACGGGCTTCATTTTCCAGCAGAACAGGAATACCGTCACGCAGCGGGAAAGCCAGGCTGTCCAGTTTGCAAATCAGCTCTTGTTTATCCTGGCTGTAGTAGAGTTTGCCGTTACATACCGGGCAGGCAATAATTTCAAGTAAACGGTGATCCATAGTTCCTCCGTATGGGTAATCACTAAAGCTTAACACATTCCCTTTTCAGGGAGTGCCTGTTTCCCAGCCACTTCCACAGGATGTAAACAACCCATCAGGCACTCGCCCCAGCGTCACCTTTCCGGCACCCTGCCAGCAGGCAAAATCGCTGATGGCGGAGGTTAACCCTTTCTCCAACGTCGCCGTCACCTTCACTCCGTCCTCAAGATAAAGTGCAATAATCTCAAGCGTACCGGTTTTACGGTGCATTTTGGCATCCATGCGCCCGACCAGCTGCCCTTTGTGCAGCAGAGGTAAAACGAAGTAGCCGTACTGGCGTTTTGGTGCGGGCGTGTAGCATTCCAGCCGGTAGCTGAAATCAAACAGCTGCTCGGCCCGCTTTCTGTCCCAGACAACCGGATCAAACGGAGAGAGTACTGCGCTGTGGGTGGCCTGAAGTTTACCGCTTTGCGCCTGTTCTAATAGCGCAAGCAAATCCGTATGCAGCCACATGTCACCCAGACGCTCAACGGAAACCGGCGTTACTCGCTGCTCCCGCTGCCACCTTTCCAGCAACGGTTTCAGTGAGGGCTGACGAAGGCGGTAGTAATCCGCCAGCCATTGCGAACGGAAAATCCCCAAACTTCGGGCGCTGTTTTCCAGCATGATCGCTTCTGCAGCATCCTGGGTTAGCAGATCCCGTTGATCGTCCCAGTGGGGCATTACACGGTGCGTAAGGTCATAAACGCGCTGGAAATTACGCCGCTCAACCACCATCACTTTACCAGAGGTAAACAGCCCCTCCAGATGACGTTTGTGGGGTTTCCACTCCCACCAGCCACTCGCCCCTTTTCGCGGGTGTTCAAAATCTGCCGAACGTACCGGGCCGTTCACCTGAATATGCGCGATAAGTTGCTCAATTTCCGCTGCGTGTTCATGCATCCACTCCTGACGGTACTTCCAGCCCATCTTGTCCGGAGAGAGCATGCGATGACGTACTAATGCAAAATCACTGCGCGGCAAAAAGCAGGCTTCGTGTGCCCAGTATTCCATTAACTCGCCCTGGCTAAGAGCATTATCCAGCCACTGAGGCTGATAGTTTCCCAGGCGGCTGAATAGCACCAGATAAGGGCTTCGCGCCACAATGTTGATCGTGTCGATTTGCAGCAACGACATGCGTTGCACGGCAGAGAGGATATCGGTTGGCTGTGCGCGACGACGGGGCTTTTTAAGCAGCCCCTGCGCGGCAAGGTGTAAATTTCGTGCGGCTGAAAGTGAGAGTTGCGGTATAGACATGCGTTTTCCTGTTAGTCAAAGCGCTACCAGAACCACATATGCCATTACTGCACCAGTGCAATGAGTTCCTTGAGCAACTGTTCCGGCTGTTCGCCGCTGAGTTCGGCGTCAACCGGCAGGTACCACCAGTTTTCTTTCGCAAAAGCACGGCATTTCACCGCATCTTTTTCTGTCATGATCAGCGTTTGCCCCACGACGGTCAGCGCGTCGACCTGTCCTGACTCCAACGCCTGATGGTCGGCCAGCGGAACACGCTTTTCAAGCCGGGCACCGCACTGCTCCAGCGTAGCAAAGAAACGCGGGGGATGACCAATGCCCGCCATAGCCACCAGAGCGGGCAGTTGGGCGACATCCCGACGCTCGCCGGTAAGCAGGTTTACCGCCATCCCCGGATGGAGATGCATCGGTATTTCACCCGGTCTGGCTTCACCACCATTAACAATCACTGCATCAACAGACCGCAAACGTGAAGCGCGCTCGCGCATCGGCCCTGCTGGCAACCACCAGCCGTTACCAAACCGGCGAACCCCGTCGATTACTACAATCTCTTTGTCACGCGCCAGAGCGTAATGCTGAAGACCATCGTCAGTGATAATAATCTGTACGTCATGGTCGGCAAGCAGTGCCTGAACGGCTTCGCTCCGCACAGGGGAGACGGCAACCGGTGCGCCGGTGCGTTGGTAAATTAAGACGGGTTCGTCACCTGCCTCTGCCGTTGTTGTTTCTGCTGTCAGCAGCAGAGGATAGCGTGCCGCTTTGCCACCGTAGCCCCGCGAGACAACCCCAGGACGGATACCGCGTTTTTGCAGTTGTTCCACCAGCCAGATAACCACCGGGGTTTTACCGTTGCCACCCGCCGTGAGGTTTCCCACCACCACCACCGGAACAGGCGCGCGCCAGGCACGCTTTAGCCCCAGACGGTAAAACAGACGAATGACACCGCTCACCAGGCCATACAGCCAGGAGAGCGGTAAAAGCAGCAGCCACAGCGGTGATTCACCGGACCAGATGCGTGCAATCATTGACCGAACTGCATCTTATGAAGCTGAGCATAAACGCCGCGGTGTGCCAGCAAATCAGCATGGCTTCCGCGTTCGACAATCAAGCCATCTTCAACAACAACGATTTCATCAGCCTGCTCAATCGTCGACAGACGGTGCGCAATCACCAGTGACGTACGGTTCTTTTGCAGCTCATCCAGTGCCGCCTGAATGGCACGTTCAGATTCCGTATCCAGCGCAGACGTGGCTTCATCGAGGATCAGAATCGGGCTATCACGCAGTAATGCACGGGCAATGGCAATACGCTGGCGCTGACCACCAGAGAGCAGTACCCCGTTCTCGCCAATGATGGTATCCAGGCCGTTATCCATCTTGTTGATAAAGTCCATTGCATACGCCATGCGGGCAGCTTTCTCAATCTGCTCGCGGCTGTACTCTTCAGTACGCGCATAGGCAATGTTGTTCGCGACGGTATCATTGAACAAGTGTACGTTTTGCGATACCAACGCCACCTGGTTACGCAGCGACTGCAGGGTATACTCCCGCAGATCGTGACCGTCTAACAGGATTTCGCCTTCATCAATGTCGTAGAAACGGGTGATCAGGCTGGCAATGGTTGATTTACCTGAACCCGAACGCCCCACCAGCGCAACGGTTTTACCTGCCGGGATATCCAAGCTGATATTACGCAGTGCCGGTGCTTCACGACCCGGGTAGGTAAAGGTGACATTACGGAATTCAACATCGCCATTTGCACGGTCAATGACGCGTTTGCCTTCGTCTTTTTCCTGTTCTGAATCCAGGATACTGAACAAGGTCTGACAGGCCGCCATCCCGCGCTGGAACTGCGCGTTAACGTTGGTCAGCGATTTAAGCGGACGCATCAGCGCAATCATGGATGAGAAAACAACGGTGATAGTACCCGCAGTCAGCGTTTCCATGACGCTTGGGAAACTTGCTGCATACAGAACAAACGCCAGCGCCAGAGAGGCAATCAGCTGAATGATGGGATCGGAGATAGACGAAGCCGATACCATTTTCATTCCTTGCAGACGCATCTTATTGCTGACCTTATCAAAGCGTGTTGTTTCGACTTCCTGACCGCCGAAAATTAACACTTCCTTATGCCCTTTAAGCATCTGCTCGGCGCTGGTGGTCACCTGCCCCATCGTATTCTGCATGTTCTTACTGATGTTGCGGAAACGCTTAGAGACAACGCGGATAGCCATAGAAACAATCGGCGCCAGAACAATCAGGATGATCGACAGCTGCCAGCTGTAATAGAACATCATGATAAACAGGCCGATGATCGAGGCACCTTCTCGCACAACGGTGATCAGCGCGCTGGAGGACGAAGACGCCACCTGCTCTGAATCATAGGTAATACGCGAGAGCAACGTCCCAGTCGATTGCTTATCAAAGAAAGAGACCGGCATGCCCATCATATGGCTAAACAGACGACGGCGCATGGTCATAACCACTTTCCCCGATACCCAGGAAATGCAGTAGCTGGAAATATAGCTGGTGATACCGCGTAAGATCATCAGGCCGATAACCACCAGAGGCATCCATAGCAACACTGAGCGATCCGTTTTACCAAAACCGTCATCCAGTAACGGTTTGAGAAGCGATAACATAAAAGTATCGCTGGCTGCGTTGAGGATTAACGCTACGCCCGCCACGATCAAGCCTGTTTTAAAAGGTGCAATCATCGGCCAGAGTCGGCGGAAGGTTTGCCACGTGGAGAGATCTTTGTCGTTATGCATTCAAAAAACCAGCATTTGTTGAAATAGCCGCATATTCTACCCGTTATCTACGGGCACGCCAAACCACTGATGATACCAACGTGGTAAATATTGATCTCGCAAACGTCGGATTTGCCAGTCATGTTGTGAAAACGTCACCGATATTTGGCCAGACTTGGGGGTATCATGCCAGATATAGCCCTCTTTTTTGTATCGCCCAACTACTTTGGCAGACGGGAATCGCCACGCGTTATAGCGAGCCGCAGAAGCCAACGCGATTTTTCCTTCCACCCGCTGCACCAACGGTGCTGATGATGAGGTTTTACTGCCATGGTGGGGAACCTGAATGAGCGTTGCGTTCAGATAATGCCAGTAATGGCTAAGCATAGCCTGTTCAGCTTGCGCTTCAATGTCCCCCGTCAGTAAAACACTCTGCTCCCCATCATCAACTTTCACCAGGCAGGAGCGATTATTTCCCCTGGCGGAATACATTTCTGGCGGCCAGTGGACGGTAAATGTTAACCCCTGCCATTGCCATGTTTGCCCGCGAAAACACGGAAGATGCCCGGTCCAACCCAGTGGGCTTCTGACCCACATAGTGGGCCAGGTTTTTTGCAACGATGCCAGACCACCCGCATGGTCGAGATGCTCATGACTTAGGATGACCCCGTCGGGCTGCAGATGATGCCAGCGCAGCCAGGGAATAATGAGCTGTTGTGCACTATCGCCTTCCGGCCAGGCCAGCCCGGTATCGTACAAAATGGCCTTACCTTGCCGCTCAATCACCATTGCCAGCCCCTGCCCGACATCCAGCATATGTAGCGTCCAGCTCTCGCTTTTAGCCGTTCGCCAGAAGGGAAATGCCAGTACAAGACTGGCAGCCAGACACGCTGCCGGGACGCTTTTCCATGCTCGGAAACGCCAGCCAATAATGGCGAGCCAGGGCAGTAACGTCAGGTATAGCCAACGCTCATCAACACCCTGCCACCCCTCTGGTAAGCGCATCAGCAGCCAGAAGAGCCCTGCCAGAGATTTATCTGCAATGAGCCAGATGAGCGTTTCCAGTGACGCCAGTGGAAACAAATGCAGCAGCATCGCGAACAAAATCAGCGGAACGGAAATAAACGTGACCAGAGGCACGGCAAACAGATTAGCCACCAGAGAAGAGACGCTGAATCCATGGAAAATCAGTACCTGAAGGGGTAACAGCAGTAACAGCATCCCTACTTGCAGATACATCAAATTCACCAGCGGACGCACCCGCCGGCTCCAGCGCCATTGCGGGATAGGCAGCCACTGGTACCAGAATATGAGCGCTGCAACGGCAAACGCCGATAAGGCAAGACTCTGTGACAACACCGCTAGCGGGTCGAAAATAAGGATCGCCGCCACACAGCAAAGCCACACTTGCCAGGGTGACCACTGTCGGGCGCTAAGCCGCAGCGCGGCCAGTACACCCAGTGAAGCGACCGTGCGCAATGCTGGAGGCTGCAGGCCGGTTAACCACGCATAGAATGCCGCGAACAGCAGTCCGGCAAGTAGCGGCATCTGCCAGTAAATCCAACGAACGGGTAATAAAAACTGGATGCCTCGCGCCAACAGCCAGGCAATGGACGCGGCCAGTGCGATATGCAAACCCGAAATAGCCATCAAATGCAGCGTTCCCGTCTCGCGCATCAGATTCTTTATGTCCCGTGACACAGTGAGACGTTCCCCCATTCCCAGCCCCAGCATCACGGGTCCCCAGAAGTAAGGTTCGAGCGTATTTTGCAGCGACGTTAGATACTGAGATCGTAAACTGCACCGGTTATCAACGACCTCCGCATGCGAAAATCTCCCGGTCAGCGTTTGATGACGTGCAAACGCGCTTTGCTGTGAATCATAGCCACCGTCGTTAAGCTCGCCGTGCACGGCCCGAAGATGCAGCGTCATTGCCCAACGCTGGCCCGCGCACGCTTTTTCCGGCAGGTAATTGCCGTACAACGCCACGCCCGTGGATGCCCACCAGCGCTTGCCGTGGTGTGAGATAATCTTCCCCTGGTGGGTCGTTGCACCATCAGTGGCGGTAATCTCTACCTCAACCCGCAGTGCCCCAGCGGTTAAATGCTGCATCGGCCAGACACTTTCTTGCGCAATTAACACGCCCCAGGTAAAAAACAGTACCCCTATTCCCAGCCCCCGCGACCATACCTGCCGCTGAGCCGCCAGTATGATGCCCAAGAAAATCATTGGCCAAAGGACTGGCAGACTAGGCAGAGTCGGTAGCCACATCAACGGGATAATGCCCAAAATGGCGCACACACTTATGACTGGTAATCCCAATTTCCACCTCCCTGTTTCAGGGCAGTATGCAGGCGAAATGGAACAGCGTCAGACGGGAAAAGAGAGGATTGTAGCGGGGGCTGAAACCTTTTTAGCCGTTTGCAGAAAACAGCATAAGCATTGCGAGACACCTTCAGAAAGGCGGAAGATAAAAACAAAAAAGCACCCTAAGGTGCTTTCTTTTAAACCCAGTTCAACCCTGACGGATTAACTCAGTTGCCGTAAATATTGGCGCGATCGCGCAGCTCTTTACCCGGCTTAAAGTGAGGAACGTACTTACCTTCCAGCTCGACTTTATCGCCAGTCTTCGGGTTACGCCCGGTACGTGGAGCACGATAGTGCAGAGAAAAACTACCGAAACCGCGGATTTCAATGCGCTCGCCCTGGGCAAGAGTGGTGGCCATATGCTCCAGCATCTCTTTTACAGCATCTTCCACAGCTTTCGCTGGGATATGCGGTTGCTGACTGGCAAGTCTTTCAATCAATTCTGACTTGGTCATGATTCCTCCGGTTCCTTTCAAACCATTAAGCTGAACAGCTCATTAAACAAGGGCGGCCGTAGCCGCCCTTTGTTATTGATTACAGGACGAATCCTGCAATCTGTCAAGTCTGCTCCTCATCCTTCGCGCTGTAAATGTGTTACCGCTCAAATGATGCTGAGAACTTGATATTACTCGCCTTTAGCTGCTTTGAAAGCTTCAGCCATTGCGTTGTTAGAGAAGTTTGCATCTTCCTGCTTGTTAACAGTTGCGATTGCATCTTTCTCATCAGCTTCGTCTTTAGCACGAACAGACAGGCTGATTGCACGGTTCTTACGGTCAACACCGGTGAACTTAGCTTCAACGTCGTCGCCAACGCTCAGAACCAGAGTTGCATCTTCAACGCGGTCACGTGAAGCTTCGGAAGCGCGCAGGTAACCCTCAACGCCGTCAGCCAGTTCTACGGTTGCGCCTTTAGCGTCAACTGCAGTCACTTTACCGTTTACGATTGCGCCTTTCTTGTTCAGTGCAACCCAGTTGTTGAACGGATCTTCTGCGAGCTGTTTAA